>Ga0310691_10000045_pt1 | contig 244220 bp, 216 predicted proteins | sample 176DNAGHGlowgp2_FD_203887 | JGI IMG/M metagenome (GOLD analysis project Ga0310691, IMG submission 203887) | Sheep rumen microbial communities from Palmerston North, Manawatu-Wanganui, New Zealand - 1766 DNA GHGlow gp2 (v2) (version 2) | ecosystem: Host-associated > Mammals > Digestive system...
TCCCTTGTTAGGGGAGGCGGCTTCTCTCTTTGTGAGCAGTCGGAGGGATTGTTACAATCCCTCAGTCACTTTGTGACAGCTCCCTTTACACAAGGGAGCCAATTCAGATATAATTTCAAACTAAGTGCAGAATCCCAACCGAATAATTCACCGTCCCGAAGCAACTGCTTCGGGGCGGTGTTGTAGGGGACGGCGTTCTCGACGTCCCTAAACAGACAAATAAATCTAACCGCAAATCGACAATGCGCCAATTGTCACCCTAACAAGAACGATTTAAATAATGCGTAGGGGTTGGCGTGATTCCCCTGATAGGGGAAATGTCTGCAAAGCGGACAAAAGGGTAATGGCAAAGCCGTAACCTCGACAACCCGTTTGCCGTATTGACGGTAAATTGCCCGCTTGCGGGCAACGGGACGTCCGGGAGGCCGTCCCCTACGAGAATATGGACCTTGCAAAAGACAAGGGTGCTGTTCTTGCCTCCCTTGTGCAAAGGGAGGTGTCTGCATTTGCAGACGGAGGGATTGTTTTTATCGCTTTTAATGTCCCCTAAACCATTTATCAAAAAAATACGGCTCCTCTTTCGGGGAGCCGTTTTGATTTGTTATATATATTTTACGGATTCAGGCAGACGCCGCTTTTGTCGAATTTATATGTTTTCTTACCTATCTTCTGCGAACAGTTTGCAAGCATTGCGCCCGAGGAATTGAAATAATACCACTTTCCGCCAAGCTTGAGCCAACCCGTAGTCATTACGCCCGAAGCGTTGAAATAATACCACTTGTTGCTGATTTTCTGCCAGCCGGTAAGCATTGCTCCCGAGGAGTTGAAGTAATACCATTTCTTGCTTATCTTCTGCCAACCTGAAAGCATAGCGCCGGATTTGTCAAAATAATACCATTTTTTGCTTATCTTCTGCCAACCTGTCTGCATAATGCCGTCAGAGTTGAAATAATACCATTTTTTACTGATTTTCTGCCAGCCTGTCAGGGCATTATCATCCTTGTAATAGCGCCACTTGCCGTTTTCTTTCATCCAGCCGTTTTTACTAAGCTTCGGGATATATTCTGTTTTAAAAACCTTGCCGCATCGCGTGCATCTTAATTCTTTCTCGCCTGAATGTGAGTAAGTCGGTTCAACTGTCACAACCCATTCGCCGTCGTCATGACCGAGCGCGGGGATTTCTTCGCCAAGACCGATGTACTCTCCGCAGTCTGCGCAGTATATGTCGCCGCTGTAACCGTCGTGCGTGCAGTCGGGAGCATAAGCGCTTCTGCGTTCGGTGTTGTTGTGCTCACATTCGGGATCACTCAATCTGACGAAAGTAATCCCGTTTTCGTTTGCATAAGTTTCGGCGTAAGATCCGTGTTTTCCGCAGATTTCTGTATTAGTTTCGTAAAAAGCAAAACTGCCTATGCTTTTAACACTTGCCGGAATAATTATGCTTTTAAGTGATTCGCAAAAACAAAATGCCATTTTTCCAATACTTGTTACACTGCCCGGAATTGTTACATTTGTCAGAGATGTGCAAGCGTCGAATGTACTGTCATTAATGGCTGTAACACCGTCGGGGATTGTAATGCTTTCAAGTGATGAGCAACCGGCGAATGACTGATCATCAATTAGTTTAACGCTGTCGGGAATGGTAATGCTTTTGAGTGACGAACAATCGTAAAATGTATTATAAAATATTCGTGTAAGTTTGTCGGGAAGCTTTATCGTTTCAAGCGCTGAACACGAGCAAAAGGCTCCATCTCTGATTCGTATTACGCTATCCGGAATTGTAATGCTTTTTAGCGACGAACAGTGTGAAAATGCGTCGACATCTATAACTGTAACGCTGTCGGGAATTGTTACGCCCGTAAGAGTTTTGCAATTAGCAAATGCTTCATAACCGATACATGTAACAATCTTTCCGTCAATTTCGGACGGAATTGTTAAGTTTGTTTCCGAACCTGTATATTTGTTAATCACAGCCGTTGCGTCATCGAGAATAATGTATTCCCAGTCACCGCTTGTGTAAACGGTATCATCCGCAAACGAAACTATCCCCGTCAGCGGAAAAGCTGTCAGAATCATTATCAAAACCAAAAAAACCGATAAACTCTTTTTCAACATTTCCATTTTCCTCCTTCGTTAAAAAAGAACTTACCATAATTTTATCATTTGAGTGCGTGCCCGTCAATCCGATATTAAGAATACGATGTCGTTTTTGCTTTCTTTGTGCTAAATATATAATACAAATATAATTAATATAGCAATTAATTACATTGAAAAAAATTTGCGTTTGAGTTATAATAACGGTATATGTAGCAGTCTGTCTGCGTCATAAGTTCAAAATGTACTTAATATCCGCTTGCGCGGAGTGTAAAGGAGATAATTATGCCCAGAGACGTAAACCCCAAAATTCACGTTAACGAAAGAGATTTCCCTCTTGAGGATTATCATTGCGACGATCCCGAAAAGAAGGAATTAGTCACAAAATTAGCCGTTATGATTACGGACAATATTCCCCGTAAGCTTTCCGGCGGCATGAAGGAAAACCACATGGATTTCTGGATTCTTGACAGACTTCTTACCAAAGAAGAAGTTAAGTTCATGCTGTCATTTAAGAAGAGAAGAGTTCCTCTTCGCGTGGGTGAGCTTGCCGAAAGAAATAATATGTCCGTCGAGGAAGCGCAGAAAATTATTGACCATATCCTCTGGATAGGACTTCTTGAACAGAACAGGGAAAACCCCGATAACGAGCGTCAGTTCCTTATCCCCAAATGGGTTGTCGGCTCGGGCGAATATATGGTAGAGCATAAGACTCTTCCCGATGACCATCCCGAGGTTGCCACGATGTTTAACCTCGCTCCGCAGGAGCCGCTTGAACTCGCTTCCAAGCTCATTCCTCCCGGAGGAGCCGGAATCGGCATGCATGTTATTCCCGTTGAAAAGGCGATTCCCGTCGAGTCCAAGAGCGTAAGCGTTGAGCATCTTTCTCACTGGCTGAATAAATACGATAAATTCTGTTCAATGGTCTGCGCCTGCCGTAAGGCTCAGCGAATCAGAGGCGAGGGCGTAGGCGATATCGAAGGTCACATGTGTATCGCTCTGGGCGATATGGCTGAATACCTTGTAGAAAGCGGTAAGGACGCAAGATACATAACAAGGGAAGAAGCTCTTGAAATAATACTTCGTTCCGAAAAGAAGGGTTATGTACATCAGATTACCAACCTTGACGGTCCGGATAAAATAGTCGGTATCTGTAACTGCTCCGCGGGTTCATGTTACGGACTTCGTACGTCTCAGCTTTTCAATACTCCGAATATGTCCCGTTCGGCTTACAGAGCCCATGTCGACAAAGAAAAATGCGTTGCATGCGGAAAGTGCGTTGAGGTTTGTCCCGCAGGCGCCGCAAAGCTCGGTCAGAAGCTCTGCAAATCCGACGGCACAAGAGTAAAATATCCGCTTCACGATCTTCCCGATGACCACAAGTGGGGAGAAGACAGATGGGACCGTGATTACAGGGATCATAACAAGATTAACTGCTACGATACCGGCACTTCTCCGTGTAAAACGGCATGTCCTGCTCACCTTGCTGTTCAGGGCTATATTAAAATGGCTTCCGAGGGAAGATATAAGGAGGCTCTTAAGCTTATCCGTCAGGATAATCCGTTCCCGGCTGTCTGCGGCGCAGTTTGTAACCGCAGATGCGAGGACAGATGCACAAGGGGACTTGTTGATAAGCCCGTTGCAATTGACGAAATCAAAAAGTTTTTAGCTTACAGAGAGCTTGACGCAGGCGAAGATTATATCCCCGAAGTATGTTATAACGGCGTCGGCGAGCAGTGGGACGATTTTAAAATCGCAGTTATCGGTTCGGGCCCCGCAGGTCTTACCGCGGCTTATTACCTCAGAACCGAGGGTTATCCCGTTACCGTATTCGAAAAAGAGTCAAAGCCCGGCGGAATGCTCACAATCGGAATTCCGAATTTCCGCCTTGACAAAAAGGTCGTTGAAGCTGAAATCGATATAATCAAAAAGATGGGCGCCGAGATTAAGTGCGGCGTTGAAGTCGGCAAGGATATTACACTTGACGAGCTTCGCGAACAGGGTTACAAGGCTTTCTATATTGCCATCGGTCTTCAGGGCGGCAGAATGGCGGGCGTACCCGGCGAAGACGCAAAGGGCGTCGAGTCAGGCGTTTCATTCCTTCGCAGAATCAATCAGGACGGCTCAATCCGTCTTGAAGGCGATGTTGTAGTTGTCGGCGGCGGTAACGTTGCGGCAGACGTTGCGAGAACAGCGGCAAGAGCTACGGACGGCAAGGTTACAATGCTTTGCCTTGAACAGCGTGACGAAATGCCCGCAGCCAAGGACGAAATTGCCGAGGTTGAAGAAGAGGGCATTAAGATTCTCAACGGCTACGGTCCTAAAGAGGTTCTTAAGAATGACGACGGTACGGTTAAAGCGATTGTGTTCAAAAAGTGCCTTTCCGTATTTGATGAAAACCACCGTTTTTCACCCAAGTATGACGAGAACGATACTCTGACAGTCGAGTGTAACAACGTGCTTATGGCTATCGGTCAGTCTGCTGAATGGGGCGACCTTCTTAAAGGTTCAAAGGTTGAACTTAATCCCAACGGCACTGCAAAGGCTGATAAAGTAACTTACCAGACTGCAGAACCCGACATCTTTGTCGGCGGCGATATTTATCACGGCGCGCGCTTTGCAATTGACGCTATTGCAGAGGGCAAGCAGGGTATGGTTTCAATTAACCGTTTTGTTCATCCCGGTCAGTCGCTTACAATCGGCAGAGACCTTCGTGAATTTATCGAGCTTGACCGTGACGATATTACAGTTCCGTCTTACGATAACGCTGACCGTCAGGCTCCCGGTATGCGTGAAGGCAATCCGTTAAAGACCTTTGACGACCTGAGAGTTCCCTTTACCGAAGAACAGGTTAAGGCTGAAGCTTCCCGTTGCCTCGGTTGCGGCGCTACAATTGTTGACCTTAATCAGTGCATAGGCTGCGGTCTTTGCACAACAAGATGCGAATTTGACGCAATTCATCTTTCAAGAGATATTCCCCAGGCGAGTGAAATGCACACTGCGGAAGAAATGATGAAGGTCGTCGGTCCGTACGCTCTCAAGCGTTCGATGAAGATAGTTAAGAAAAAGCTTTCGGGCGACAAACCCGAGTATCAGGAGTAATTAAAAACACAGGCGGAGAAATCTGCCTGTGCTTTGGTTAGAACATAAAAAGAGGAGGGTAATTAATGCCTGAAACCTATGATAAAAATCCGGCGACCAAGTCAAAATACGACGGCGAAGCCGAAAAGAAGAAAAAATACGCTAAGCTCGGCGCAAAGATTACCGACAACGTGCCGCATAAGATTTTCGGTCTTAAAACAACCGATGAAGAATACTGGGGACTTCGTGAAATTCTTAATGAAAACGAGGTCGACGTGGCTTTGTCTATGAAGCAGCGCAAGTGGTATACCTATGAGCAGCTTCTTGAAATGAATAAAAAGAACATGGATGCCGATACATTCAAAGAAACACTTGAATTGCTTTGTGTTCACGGCTTTGTAGAGTATGATTACGGCGACCATTATGACGACAACGGTCCCATTGAGGGCGCTCCGAAGGAAAAGCGCTACAGAACGAGTTTCTTTGTTCCCGGAAGCGCGGAGCTTTTCAATTCGTCCGTTGACCGTATCAAGAATAATCCTCCTGTTGCCAAAATGTTTGAGCGTATGACATTTTTACCGCTTGAACACATTACTTCAATGATTCCTCAGGGCGGCGACGGAATAGGAATGCACGTTATCCCTGTCGAAAAGGAAGTTCAGGCAAGCAGGGAAGCTTTAAGTATCGAAAAAATTTCGCACTGGCTTCAGAAATACGAAGGACATCTTTCCGCAGGTATCTGCTCCTGCCGCTATTCAAGAGCGGAAATCGGCGAGGGATGTACCGACGACGGAGACGACTGGTGCATTCAGGTCGGCGATATGGCTGATTATACCGTCGAAACGGGCAGAGCGCATTATATAACAAAAGAAGAAGCGCTCGATATCCTTCAGAAAGCTGAAGATAACGGCTATGTTCATCAGGTCACGAATATTGACGGTGACGACCATATTTTCGATATATGTAACTGTAACGTTAAAATATGTAACGCTCTTCGTACTTCTCTTCTCTTCAATACTCCCAATCTTTCGAGAAGCGCGTATACTGCAACCGTAACTACCGAAAACTGCGTTGCCTGCGGAAGATGCGTTGAGGTTTGTCCTGCGGGCGCGGTTAAACTCGGTCAGAAGCTCTGTCAGAAGGACGGCACTCCCGTCAAATATCCTAAGCAGCCTTTGCCCGATAAGATTCACTGGGGCAAATATGCGTGGGATGAAAACTACAGGGATACAGCCCGTGTTAACACTCATAAAACGGGTACTTCTCCCTGTAAGGCGGCTTGCCCGGCGCATGTTCCGATTCAGGGCTATCTCAAGATGGCTAATCAGGGAAGATATGACGAGGCGCTTGCTCTTATAAAGAAGGAAAATCCGTTCCCCGCAATTTGCGGACGCGTATGCAATAAGCGCTGTGAGGACGCCTGCACAAGAGGAACTATTGATAAGCCCGTCGCAATCGACGACGTTAAAAAATTCCTTGCAGAGCGTGATTTGAAAGCCGAAACAAGATATATTCCCAAAAAGGTTACTCAAAGAGTTAACGGCGAGTGGGAACAGAAAATTGCAATCATCGGCGCCGGACCCGCGGGGCTTTCCTGCGCTTATTATCTTGCAACCATGGGTTATAAGCCCACCGTATTCGAAAAGAACGAGAAACCCGGCGGAATGATGACCTACGGCATACCTTCTTTTAAGCTCGAAAAAGACGTTATTGACGCCGAAATCGACGTTATCCGTCAGTTGGGTGTTGAGATTAAATGCTCGGTTGAAGTCGGCAAGGATATAACAATTGACGAACTCAAACAACAGGGCTTCGAAGCATTTTATATTGCTATAGGCTGTCAGGGAGGAAGACTTCCGGGAGTTCCCGGCGACACGGCTGAAGGCACTGTAATTGCCGTTGATTTTCTTAATAAAGCTCTTTCGGATACAAGCAAGGACCTCAGCGGAGATGTTGTTGTTATAGGCGGCGGCAACGTTGCTATTGACTGCGCAAGAACCGCTATGCGCAAGGGCGCCGACAAGGTTACGATGTTCTGCCTTGAATCAAAGGACACAATGCCCGCTTCTCCCGAAGAAATTGAAGAAGCCGAGGATGAAAATGTCGTTATTGAAGCCGGCTGGGGACCGAAGGAAATCCTCACAGACGGCAGCGGAAAGGTTTCGGGCGTAGTATTTAAGCGTTGCATTTCCACTCTTGATGAGAACGGAAAATTCTCACCGAAGTATGACGATAACGAAACGGTAACCGTTGACGCTTCAAAGGTAGTTTTTGCTATCGGTCAGACGGTTGTCTGGGGTGATTTGCTCAAGGGCACAAAGGTTCAGTTCCATCACGGGAATTATCCTGTAGCAGATTCGTTTACATATCAGACTGATGATGAGTGCATCTTCGTCGGCGGCGACGTTTATACCGGACCCAAGTTTGTTATTGACGCCATCGGTCAGGGACACGAAGCGGCGGAATCGCTTATAAGAAAGGTTTCAAAAAACAATGTTTCCCAGACTCTTGCGCGCGACAGAAGATATTTCAAATCTCTTGACAAGGATAATATCGCTATTGATTCGTATGACGAGGCGCAGCGTCAGGTTCCGGCAGTTGACGAATCAATCGATTTCAAACACGGCTTTACGGATAACCGTCTTTTGCTTACCGAGGAACAGGTTCATACCGAAACCTCACGTTGCCTCGGCTGCGGCGCAACTATAGTCGACGCGAATAAGTGCATCGGTTGCGGACTTTGCACCACGAGATGCGAATTTGACGCAATTCATCTTGTCCGCGACCATCCGAAGGCTTCAAATATGAGAAGGGCGGAGGATAAGGTCGGAGGACTTGCCGGCTACGCAATTCCCAGAGCGTTTAATATTGTACTCAACAGCGGCTCCGAGGAAGCTCGCGAAATGAGGAAAAAACGCAAGGAATATAAGAAATCGACTAAGGAATTGCGTAAAACTCATCCGCATACAGGTAATGCAGTTGACACCGATTCTCTGATGAAAGACTAATTATCGGGGGAAAAGTTATGCATGAAATGGGTATAATTCTCAATCTTGCAAAGACTCTTGACGAAACTGCCCAGGAAGAAAACATTATTGAAATCGGCAAGGTTACGCTTCAGGTCGGCGAGGTTTCGGGAATTGTTACGGATTATTTTGTTGATTGCTGGGATTATTTCAAACGCCGTCATAAGGTGCTTGAAAATTCCACTCTTGTACTCGAAACGATTCCTGCCGTAACATATTGTTCAGGATGTGAAAAAACATATGAAACAGTAAAATACGGCAAGGAATGTCCCTATTGCCACAGCGGAGAAACATGGCTTGTGCAGGGTAATGAGTGTATTATAAAGGAAATAGAAGCACAGACAGAATAAAAAAGGAAGATGCGTAAAGGGCGATACCGAAAAGGATGTTTAGGTTTTGGCTTTGTCTTTTTGTCCCTAAAGCAATTAAAAATCCCCTGAATACGTAAAGTATACAGGGGATTTTGTAATCACTTTATGAATCAAAATTACTTTGCCAAAACTGCTTCGCACCCTAAAAAGAGGCAATTTTTCGTTAGAACAATGAACAAAATGGGGTTAAGGCTTTGTGCCTTAACCCCGTTTTTGAAGAAGTTATAGCGGAAAAGTGTCCGTTTTAGGGCTTAAACCTCCTTATCGGTATCGCCCTAAGCATCCTCTTTTTTTATCAGTTTTTCAGGAAAATTTCAATTGCATTAATCAGCTTTTTGTTAAACACCGTAAAATGAATCGGGTCGGAAACTGTGCTGTTAATAGAAACCCATTTCCCCGAATTGACAGTAAACGATATGTTGGGAAATGTGTCTTTTTTCATTTCGTAAATGCCCGATTCGGTCATACTGTTTTTAACAAATGCAAGGTAATCAGCTTCGTTCGCACTTGAAAATATTTTTATAAGCGGAGTAGCTCTTGAAAGCATATAGTCACGTTTTTTATTAAAATAATCGAGCTGGTCTTTATTTGTTGTAACAAGAAATATGGAGGAATCCTGTTCGTTTGATATGCCTTCACCCTGCATGGCTGCAACTCCGGATGTGCAGAGAATCTGCGGATAATCGGTTGAAAGCAGTTCGTCAAAATAATAGGAACTGACCATACCGGTCATATAAAACGGCAGCCAGACTTTTATACCTGTCAGCATTTCCTCAATCGGTCTGTTGATATTGTGTATAAGAGTCAGTTGTATGCCTTTTGAAATAAGCATCCTGACCGCCTGAGTCAGTTTTTCTTCCTGCTTGTCATCAACCTCGCTCATACCCATATCCGAGTGAATGAAAACGGGCTTTTTTGATGAGGAAAGAATTGTATACCTGAAAAAATCCGCTTCTGCCGATTTCATCCCCGAAATACCGAAATAGAATTTTGTTTTACTGATAGGTTTCGGAATTGAAGGTATTTTAAACGGAATATTCCGACTTTCGGATGCAGTGACGGATTTGTTTACCGATGTCAGAAAACTTTCGATTACCTCATAGGGCGGTGTTTGTTCGCTTGTGAGAAAACGGTAAACTCTTTCTACTGTTACTTTTTCATCTTTATACTGTTCGGGATTGCCTCCGAAGGTTGCCGAAAGCAGAACTCTGCCATCACGGTTTTGGTATCTTTTTGCTATAAAATTGCCCACGTCCCTGCAAAATGCGTCACTGTCAGCAGGATGTCTGTCGGAACTTTTAATCTTTGAAAGAAATGACGCATCATAATTCATAAAGCTTGCAAGGTCTGACATATTGATTTTTAACTGTAAAACAATCTGCTCAAAATTTTCGGAAATAATATCAGAATTATTACTCCTGTTTTTTATTGCGTCTGTAAGACAAAGCAGTATTTCTTTTTTATCAAGATTTATTCCGTTGTTTTCAGCAAGAATACTCAGTCCGTTTGCAAGTGCTTTTAGCTGAATACTGTCCTGCCGTGGAGTCCGTTTGCCGTTTTTGTATTTGCTGATCTGAGCAACCGATAATCCCGAAACAACGGATATTTCTTTTGATGTGCAGCCGATTGTTCGGATATAACTGTTGAATATCTCTGAAAAATTCACTTTGACACCTCCAACTGTTCTCAGCTAATTATAGACTATCCAACCTAAGTATAAATAATAGTTGCCGTTTGTGTCAATGACAAAATGGCAACTTTTATTGTTAGTATTATAATAGATGTAGTATTATCAAATTGTATAAAATAACCTTAAAAGGAGGTTTTTTCAATGAAAAAAGTAATGGCTGTTATATTAACTGCCGTTATGCTTCTCAGCTTGATTCCTGTTGCGGCGTTTGCGGCAAATAACGGTCCGGCAGATGTTGAGTGGGCGTTCATCAGCGTTTACTATGCAGGAAAAGACGAGCCGGATGATGAAGCGTACGGTCACATTTACAGCGAGAAGAAGGCTTTCAATAACGTTGTTCCCGGCGTTACCTATGACAAGGCGACAAACACGCTTACTCTTGACAACTACAAGAATAAAAAAGCGGCTATCAGCGCAAATATGATGGGCGATGATTTCACGATTAAGGTTGTCGGCGAATGCGAGATAGCTATGCTCGCGGCATGGGGCGACGGCTGGGGCGGCTCGGTTACAATTACCGGCACCGGCATGCTTACTATTAACGAAGAGAAACTTGCCAACAGTGCAATTGTTTTACGTGCGGAACATACTGCGTCAAAGCTCACCGTTGACAATGGCGTGACTGTTAAGCTCTTCGGAGATGGAGGAGTTTATTACAGCAGTATGAATTTGATTGACGATGCCGATAAAGCAGTTACAGCCGTAAGCGGTCAGGAATTATTTGACATTGACGTTGCGCCTTTCTTCTATCAGAATTCCCAGTATATGGAAGTGTATGTGATAACCGACTCCGAAGCTGACGGTTACAAAGGTAAAGCAGCTGTCAAGGCGGACGACCCCGACACGTACTACGGCGTAAGTATCTGGACAAGCTCACTTGGCGAAAAGTCATATCATGTTTCAAGATACATTTATTCCGAAGAATACGGTATGTATTTCAGCGATCCCGCCTTTATTGCGGAATACGGCAACAAGCAGGCTGAGGTTGAGTTCACCAAGGACGAGTTTGATGCGCTCGGTTTCTCAATGACAGTAACCGGCAAAGAGTTAAGCACAATTTTCTTCTTTGATGAAAATGACGCTCATTCCGGTCCTCAGTTGATTAATCAAGCCGATCCCAACGGTATCTATATGCTTGACCATAACGGATACAGCTATACCGATCAGAACGATGCTTCCACATACACCTTCAAGGGCACTATTTACAAGCTCTTAAAGGGTGAACACGGCTTTGAAGCGGATACAAGCTTTACTCCCATTGTTATCGGCACAACAGATTATGAACAGCTTCCCGCAGGTTTCACCGCTGTTATGGACGAAGAGTACGAAGAGCTCTATCTTACAGGCGAATATGAGACAGTCAATGGCAACCTCTATACTGATACCGAGGGAAATCAGTACGTAATCTATAATTATTGGACTGACGGCGAAGCGCATCATTACGTTTATGTTATTGAGGAGGCTTCAGACGTTCCCGGCGCTTATATAGCAACTCTGGTTGATGATATCGAAGACGTTGAAAATTCCGAATATACCTTGGTTACAGTTCCCGAAGAAACCGATACGTTCGTAATCTCAACGGAAACGACCGAATTTACATTTGAGGTTAATCTCAATGAAGGCTGGAATCAGTTCGCTGACGGACACTGGGAATATATCAAGGAAGGCGAACCGTTTGTCGGTTTCCATAAGATCGGCGGCAAGACTTATTACTTCGACAATACAGGCAAAATGCTTACCGGCTGGCAGGATATTGACGGCAGGTGGTTCCATTTCGATAAATCAGGCGTTGAGTCCTTTGGCTGGAAGAAGATAGGAAGCAAGTGGTACTATTTTGCTTCTGACGGTGTAATGAGAACCGGCTGGCAGAAGATTTCAAAGAAATGGTATTATTTCGACAAGTCCGGCGCTATGCTTTCAGGCTGGCAGAAGATTTCAAAGAAATGGTATTACTTCGACGCTTCGGGCGCAATGCTCTCCGGCTGGCAGAAGATTTCAAAGAAGTGGTATTACTTTGACGCTTCGGGCGCTATGCTCACCGGTTGGCAGAAGATTTCAAAGAAATGGTATTATTTCGGCACTGACGGTGTTATGGTAACCAAATGGCAGAAAATCAGCGGCAAGTGGTACTATTTCGGCACTGACGGCGTTATGTTGGCGAACACATCGCAGAAGATAGGCAAAAAGACCTATAAGTTCGACAAAAACGGCGTTTGCCTTAATCCGTAAAAATTCTATAATACGTCTTTTATAAATAAAAAGCGGGATAGGGTGTATGCCTTATCCCGCTTTTAACTTTTTATGATAAAAGTGTATTATCTGTATAATGCACTCGCTTATAAATATCGCTGTGTTGAGTTTGTTTTTTTGCTTTTTTAGACATGTTTATTAAAAAATGTTAAATATCTATTGACTATTTTTTTGCGTTAATGTATAATGAGTACACTTTAGCGATTAAAAGCGTTAAAAGATAAAAGCTTTAAAGGAGTAAAACGAAAATGAACAATTTAAGCGTATGGATTACTATTTCGGTTTATGTTGTCGCTCTTGTTATTATCGGTATTTTTACCGGAAGACAGAGTAAGAGCGTCGCCGACTTTACTGTCGGCGGAAGAAAAGCAGGAGCCTGGCTTTCTGCTTTGTCCTACGGTACGGCTTATTTTTCGGCTGTTATGTTTGTCGGATATGCCGGAAAAACGGGTCTCAACTTCGGTCTTTGGGGTATTCTTGCCGGTATCGGTAACGCTGTTTTCGGTTCTCTTCTTGCGTGGATGGTTCTTGCGCGTAAGACGCGTGACGTTTCCTCGCGCCTTAAGATTCAGACAATGCCTCAGTTTTTTGAAATCCGTTACGGTTCAAGAGGTATGCGTACCTTTGCCGCAGCGGTAATATTCATTTTCCTTATTCCTTATTCAGCTTCGGTTTATTCCGGACTTGCTTCAATCGCAAACATCCTTCTCGGTATTGATGACGCCGTATTCCTTATTATAATAGCTGTTCTCGCAATGCTCATAATCCTTTTCGGAGGCTATCTCGTTCAGGCAAGAGCGGACTTTGTTCAGGGTATCGTTATGATGATAGGCGTTACTCTTCTTATTGTATGCGTTGTACGCAGTAAACAGGTAGGCGGTATTCAGGGTATTATTGAATATGCAAAAACCGACAGCGGCTTGCCCAAGCTTAACGGCAGTCAGTGGGTCGGTCTTATGGCTACTGTTCTTATGACGAGCTTCGGCACATGGGGACTTCCTCAGATGATTTCAAAATACTTCGGAATCAAGGACGACAGTCAGGCAAAAAGAGGTATTGTTATTTCAACATTTTTCGCATTCCTTGTTGCAGGCGGCGGTTATTTTATCGGTTCGCTTTGCCACAGATTTTACACAGTCGGCAAAAATATGCCTGAGGCGGATTCGATAGTTCCCTCAATGCTTAAGGATTCGGCGCTTCCGTCGATTCTTCTGGGCGTAATTATTGTGCTTTTGCTTTCCGCATCCGTTTCAACTCTTTGCTCGGTCACTCTTTCTGCTTCTTCGGCGTTGAGCATCGACCTTGTTGTAAACAGATTTAAAAAGACAATGGCAGAAAAGGATAAGGGACTTCTTACAAAGGTTTTCTGCGTGCTTTTCATTATACTTTCTTATGTTGTGGCAAATACAAAAACTCCGATTCTTGATATGATGAGTTACTCCTGGGGTATTATTTCGGGCTCGTTCCTTGCTCCTTATCTTCTTGCTCTTTATTACAAAAAGCTTAACAAAATCAGCGCATGGGCGGGCATACTTACCGGTTTCTTTATAGCTCTTGTACCCGCAACATGCAAAGTCCTCAATCTTTGCGGAAACGAGAGTGAAACCGTTCTTAAGCTTATGTCGCAGGGTCCGCTTTACGCCTGTATCGCAATGGTAGCTTCAATTTGCATGTGCTTTATTTTCAGCCTTTTCACAAATAAGACTACCGATAAAAAACAAATCGAATTCTTCTACAACGGAACGGTTGAAAATGAGTAATTATTCCATTGACTGTAATTTCATTTTGTGATAAATTATATCTGCTTTCAGATTAAACGAGAGGAAAAAAGAAATGCCCATTACAGAAATTCTTGAAAAAAACAGCGAGCTTTACGGAAACGAAGTTTGCCTTGTAGAGCTCAATCCCGAAATAAGCGATAAGCATCGCGTTACATGGAAAGAGTTTTCGCTTATTGAACCGCAGAATACTTCTGCTTACAGACGCGAAATAACATGGAATGTTTTTAACGAAAAAGCAAACCGTTTTGCAAATCTTCTTATAAGCAGGGGAATCGGCAAAGGCGACAAGGTTGCGATTCTTATGATGAACTGCCTTGAGTGGCTTCCGATTTATTTCGGAATACTTAAAACGGGCGCGATTGCAGTACCGTTTAATTTCAGATATGATACGGATGAGATTAAGTATTGCGCCGAGCTTGCTGAAGTTGATATTATGGTTTTCGGTTCCGTTTTCATCGGAAGACTTGAACCGATTGCGGATGAACTGAGTAAAAAATGCCTTCTTCTCTATGCCGGCGAAGGCAACTGCCCGAGCTTTGCTGACAGCTATTCAGAGCTTACTGCCAACGCTTCAAGCAAAAATCCCGGCGTTAAGCTTACTGATTCCGACAATGCGGCTATTTATTTTTCTTCCGGCACTACGGGATTTCCGAAGGCGATTTTACATAATCATGAAAGTCTTATGCATGCTGCAAAGTGCGAGCAGGTGCATCACGGACAAACCCACGACGACGTATTTCTTTGTATTCCGCCTCTTTACCATACCGGCGCAAAAATGCACTGGTTCGGAAGCTTTCTTGTCGGCGGAAAAGCCGTTCTTCTGAAGGGAACCAAGCCCGAATACGTGCTTGATGCCGTTTCAAACGAAAAATGCACTATAGTCTGGCTGCTTGTTCCGTGGGCGCAGGACATTCTTGACGACATTGACAGCGGAAAGATTGACCTTTCAAAGTATGAGCTTTCACAGTGGAGGCTTATGCATATCGGCGCTCAGCCGGTTCCTCCGAGCCTTATAAAGCGTTGGAAAAAGGTTTTCCCGCATCATCAGTATGATACAAACTACGGTCTGAGCGAATCAATAGGTCCCGGTTGCGTTCATCTGGGCGTTGAAAATATAGATAAAGTCGGCGCTATCGGTGTTGCAGGCTACGGTTGGCAGACAAAAATAGTCGATACAGACGGCAATACCGTTGCGCGCGGTGAAATCGGCGAGCTTTGCGTAAAGGGTCCGGGAGTTATGACCTGCTATTACAGAAATGAAGAGGCAACAAGGGAGTGCCTTAAGGACGGCTGGCTGTTCACGGGCGATATGGCAAAAGAAGACGAGGACGGCTTTATTTTCCTTGTTGACCGTAAAAAGGACGTTATAATCAGCGGCGGCGAAAACATTTATCCCGTACAAATCGAGGATTTCCTCCGTCAGATGAATCAGATAAAGGACGTTGCCGTTATCGGAATGCCGGACCAGCGACTCGGTGAAATATCAGCCGCGATTATTGAGGTTAAGGATGGCTATACGCTTACCGAAGACGAGGTCAATGAATTCTGTCTTAAAATCGCAAGGTATAAAAGACCCAGAAAGATTATTTTCGCGAATATCCCAAGAAATCCTACGGGTAAAATCGAAAAACCCGTTCTTCGTAAAATGTATTGCGTAGATAATCTTGTCGCAAGGGAAAACGAATCATAATTTTAGGAGATAGATTAAATGAAAAAACTTATGTTAGGCAATGAAGCGGTTGCGCGCGGACTCTATGAAGCCGGACTTCGGGTTGCCTCAAGTTATCCGGGAACACCCAGTACCGAGATTACCGAATGCGTTGCCAAATATGACGAAATATATTCCGAGTGGGCGCCTAATGAAAAGGTTGCAATGGAAACGGCAATCGGCGCTTCCATCGCCGGAGCGAGAAGCTTCTGCGCCATGAAACATGTCGGACTCAATGTGGCGGCAGATCCGCTGTTTACCGTTTCTTATACCGGAGTTAATGCGGGTATGGTTATAGCTGTTGCCGATGACCCCGGAATGCACTCTTCGCAGAATGAACAGGATTCCCGTCATTATGCCAAGGCTTCAAAAATAATGATGCTTGAGCCGTCCGACTCGGGCGAGTGCCTTTCGTTTGCTAAAAAGGCGTTTGAGCTTTCGGAAAAATTTGACACTCCCGTAATTCTCCGGCTTACAACAAGAATTGCCCATTCAAGAAGCGCGGCTCAAATCTCCGACAGAGTTGATAACGGTCTTAAAGAGTGCGTAAAAGACTCTCAGAAATATGTTATGATGCCCGCTATGGCTATCAAAAGGCACGTTATCGTTGAAAAGAGAATAAAGGATCAGACAAGCTGGGCTGAAAAAACCGAGCTTAATACAATCGAATACAACGATAAAAAAATCGGCGTAATCGCCTCGGGTATCTGTTATCAGTATGCAAAGGAAGCCCTCGGCAAAAAAGCTTCTTATCTCAAGCTCGGCTGCGTTTATCCGCTGCCCGTTGAAAAGATTAAAAGCTTTGTAAATGAATGCGATAAGGTCTATGTACTCGAAGAGCTTGACCCGTTTATCGAAGAACATTGCAAAATTAACGGCATAAATGTAATCGGCAAAGAGGCATTCACTCTTCTCGGCGAGTATTCTCAGGGACTTATCCGCAAGGTTGTTTTAGGCGAAGACACCGAAAACGTAAAGACTGACCTTGAAATTCCGGGCAGGCCTCCCGTACTTTGCGCCGGATGTCCTCACAGAGGTCTTTACTACGCCCTTAAAAAACTTAAGGTTGCCGTAAGCGGCGATATCGGATGTTATACTTTGGGCGCTTTGCCGCCTCTCGGGATGGTTGATACCTGCGTTTGCATGGGTGCTTCCGTATCGGGACTTCACGGAAGAAACAAGGCCAATCCCGAAAATGAAACGAAGTCCGTTGCGGTTATCGGTGATTCAACCTTTATGCACTCGGGCGTTACGGGACTTATTGATATTGCGTACAATCAGTCAAATTCAACAGTTATTATTCTTGATAACAGTATTACGGGTATGACAGGACATCAGGATAACCCCACAACGGGAAAAACCATTAAAGGCGACCCCACAACGGCGGTTTCACTCGAAAAGCTCTGTAATGCAGTAGGTATCGACAGAGTAAGGGTTGTTGACCCGTATAATCTTAAAGAGTGCGAAGAAGTTATCAGGGAAGAGATAAACACACCCGAGCCGTCTGTAGTTATTTCAAGAAGACCCTGCGCGCTTCTTAAATACGTAAAACACAATCCTCCGCTGAAGGTTAACGCCGACAAGTGCACGGGCTGTAAAATGTGCATGAAAATCGGTTGTCCTGCCATAAGCATCAAGGATAAGAAGAGCGTAATTGACTTTACCCAGTGCGTAGGCTGCGGCGTTTGCACTCAGATGTGCAAATTCAGCGCAATTGAAGGAGGTGTTAAGTAATGCAGACTAAAAGCGTAATGATTGTCGGCGTCGGCGGTCAGGGAACCTTGCTTGCAAGCCGGCTTCTCGGAGCAGCGTTACTTAATTCCGGTTTTGAAGTCAAGGTCAGTGAGGTTCACGGAATGAGTCAGCGCGGCGGCTCTGTAGTAACTTACGTCAGATACGGCGAAGAAGTTGCTTCTCCGATTATCGGGCAGGGCGAAGCAGATCTGATTCTTGCGTTTGAACAGCTCGAAGCCGCAAGGTGGCTTCCTTACCTTAAAAAGGACGGAAATATTATCGCCAATACTCAGAAGATTGACCCGATGCCTGTTGTAATCGGAACTGCGGTTTATCCCGAAGGCGTTCTTGAAGCGGTTGAAAAAACCGGAGTAAAGCTTACTTCCATTGACGCTCTTCCGCTCGCAGTTGAAGCAGGTTCGCCCAAGGCGGTAAATGTGGTTTTAATAGGCGTTATGGCTTCAAAAATGGATCTTCCGAAAGAAACTTGGATTGAAGCAATTAGACAGACCGTGCCCGAAAAATTCCTTGAAATGAATCTGAAGGCTTTTGAACTTGGATATAATTATTAAATCAACAAAAAAACAATCCCTTCTTCCGACAGAAGAAGGGATTGTTTGTGTTATATTTATTTATCGGATTCGTTTTCGGATTCTTCGTTTTTATAAGCTATAAAACATGCGACGGTACTTAATACAATCGCCGAATATGAGCAAAAAACATAAGCTGTCTGCCAAATGGAATGATTTGCAAGAACCGTGGCAAAAAATCCTATGGAAGCAAAAACGCAGATTATGACAGTCAAAATCCGGACAATTCCTTTAATTTTAGTCAGTCCGTTTAAATATGTCAGCGCAATAAGAAAAACGGTAACCATTATTGCCGGAGAAATAAAATCGGTCGGCTTCGGTTTTTCAAGCTCATTTAATAATGTTTCGGTAACATTTCCGATTGCGTTAATAAGAAGAATTCCGGTTGAAAGTCCTTTTGCATTTTTTAAAACGGTAAGAAGCAGAAAAACAAGCATAACCACGCCGCAGAATATCTGGACCGAAACAAATATGTTTACCCTGACCGGGGTCAGGTGAGAGCTGTTTTTAAGATTAATTACCGAAAACAGAACCGAAAGAAATGCAAGTATTAAAGAAACGGTTTCGAGCGGTTTAATATTTCGTCTTGAATAATTCATTTTGTCACCTGTGTATTAATCAGTTTTGTTCATTTTATCATACGAAGCGACTTTTTTCAACACAAAAGAGAAGTGTCCGTTTTTTGATACCTTAAAACGAATATTATTGTATTATAATATGAAATATGATAAAATAACTATCATACGAAACGGGGTGGTATAATGCTTCAGTTTGTGCTCGGAAGGGCAGGAAGCGGTAAGACGGAATATATAAGAAGTCTTATAAAAGAAAAACTTGAAAACGGTGAAAAGAATCTGATACTGCTTGTACCGGAACAGTTTTCGTTTGAAAGCGAAAAACAGATTCTTGAGTCTGTCGGTTCAAAAAAAATGATGAATCTTGACGTTTTGAGCTTTACAAGGCTTGCCGATTCCGTAATTGAGAATACCCCTTATTATTCGCTTCCCCGCATAGACGATTCGGGTCGGGCGGTGCTTCTTCGCCTTGCAGTTGACTCTCTTTCGGACGAGATAAAGATTTACAGGCGTTATAAGTCAAATTTCAACGGACTTTCCGGTCTTTTGTCATTTATCCGTGAAATGAAGCAGTGTTCAGTTACTGCGGATGAACTCAGAAGCAAATCGGAAGTCGCCAGCGGAATATTAAAAGAAAAACTCAATGAGCTTTCCGTTATTTACGAAAGCTTTGATAAAAAAATAAGCGAAGAATTCTTTGATGATGATAATCTTCTTTGCGTCGCTAACGAGAAAATGATTTCAGACGGCTATTTTAAGAATAAGACCGTTATTCTTGACGCTTTTACCGGATTTACTTCGCAGGAATTAAAGGTTATCGGTACGGTATTCAGTCAGGCAAAGGATGTTTATATTACACTTTGTACCGATTCGTTTGAAGGCTATGACGAATATTCTCCGTTTGAGTTTATAAACGCAACTGCAAGAAAGCTTTTAAGACTTGCAAAGGAAAACAGTCTTGATATAAAAGAAAATATCGTCCTCAGTAATAACCGTGAAAACCGCTTTAAGCCTGATTTAAAATTTCTTGAAGAAAACCTCTATTCCGATTTCAACGGTAAATATGATTCGTATGAAAAAAATATAAGAGTGTTTGCCGCAGAAAGTAAGCTTGAAGAATGTCGCTTTGTCTCGCGTGAGATTAAACGTCTTATGCGTGAAGAGAATGTCCGTTGCAGGGACATAGCTGTTTTTGAACGTGAAAAAGGTACATACGACAAATATCTTTCATATATGTTCAAAAAATATGAAATACCGTTTTTTGAGGACAACCGTGTTAGCGTAGCCGCAAACCCGTTGATTTGTACGGCTCGGATTGCCGTTGAAATTGCCGAAAAGGGGCTTGATACTGACCGGATTTTAAGTATTCTTAAAACCGGGATGACCGATATCGACAATGAAGATATCGCACTTATTGAAAATTACTGCTTTGTATGGAGTTTAAAGGGCAGGGACTGGAAGAACGAGTGGAAAATGAATCCCGAAGGATTCACTTCCGAAATGTCGGTAACCGATGAACAGCTTCTCGAAAAGCTAAATTCTTTAAGGGAAAAAATCGTTTCTCCGCTTTTAAAACTGATTAAATCCTTCGGTTCTTCTTCGGGTAAAAAGAAAAGCGAAGCAGTTTATAACTATCTTAAAGATATTGCAGCAGATAAGTGTCTTAAAAAACTTGCCGTATTTTTAAACGAAAACGGTGAAAGCGCGCTTGCGGCGGAGCAGGGGGCTATCTGGGACGAGCTTATGCGGATTCTTGACGTTCTTTCTTCCGTTTCGGGTGACGGCGTAATGAGCAAAAAGCTCTACGGAGAGCTTTTTTCCATTATTGTTTCGGGCAAATCCGTCGGAACAGTTCCGAAGGGGCTTGATAACGTAACCGTTGCCGATGCCCAGAGGAGCCGTCTTACAAGTCCGAAATATCTTTTTGTACTCGGTCTTAACGAAGGCTCTTTCCCGAAAGACTCGCCGAAAAACGGAGTTTTAACGGAGAGTGAAAGAAGGACTCTTATTAGCTACGGACTTGAAATTCTTCCCGCCTGCGACGGTCGTTTCTCCGAGGAAAGATATATTGCTTATCACGCAATTACGAGCGCTTCGGATTCTCTTTATCTTTCTTATAATACCGCTTCTTCCGATTCATCAAGCGGCTGCCCGTCGGAGGTTATCGAAAGGGTGCTTTCTCTTTTTAAAAATGTGAAAACCGAAACAAAATCTGCGGAAATATCGGTTGAAGATATCGAAAGTGAAAAATGCGCTTTCGGCAGTCTTGCTTCATGCTGGGAAAGCGACGGATTTTTTTCACAAAAGCTTAAGGACTACTTCGCTTCAAAAGAAGAATACAGCGGATTTTACAATGCTCTTGACAGAGTTGCTTCCCATAAAAAATACGAAACTAATATTTCGGATAAAAGCCTGGCAAAAAAGCTTTTCAATAAGGATATGTATATTTCCGCTTCAAGAGTCGAGCGATTTTACAAATGCCCGTTTGATTATTTCTGCCGTTACGGAATGTCCGTCGAACCGATTCAGAAGGCTGAAATCGATAACCGTATAAGCGGCATTATTATCCACTACTGCCTTGAACAAATGATTAAAACTCACGGCAGGGCAATTGCAGAGATGTCCGAAAAACAGCGTAAGGACGAAATCAAGCGGATTCTCACCGAGTACGCAGAAGAAAATATGGGGGAAGTTGCCGGCAGAACTGCCAAATTCGATTATAATTTCAAATATCATGTCGATATTATTTCAAGACTTATTGACAGACTTGTCGAGGAGTTTGAATTCAGCGATTTTGTCCCCGTTGAGTTTGAAATGCCTATTCGCGACGACGCTCAGATAAAGCCCTATGAGATTACCGCGTCCGACGGCTCAAAGGTATATATAACGGGATATATCGACAGAGTAGACGAAATGAAGAAAAACGGCAAAAACTATGTCCGGATTGTCGATTATAAAAGCGGTTCCAAATCATTTGATATACGCGATGTTTACCTTGGACTTAACTGTCAGATGCTTATTTATCTATTCGCCTTATGGAAGAACGGCAAAGAGCGTTTTCCTTCTTTTGTTCCGTCGGGAATACTTTATTTCCATGCTAACGACAAATTTGTCAATGTTGAAAAATACATGAACGACGAAAAGCAACGCGAGGAATCGCTGAAATCAAAAACAATGAAGGGAATAGTTCTTGACGACGACGACGTGCTTCTCGGAATGGATAAAAATGACACGGGACTTTATATTCCTGCAAAAACAAAAAACAAATCGTTTAAATACAGTCTTGAAGAATTTGAAAGATTTAAAAATCTTGTAGAACAGTCTGTTTCCGATATGGCTGAGAAACTTCACAGCGGATTTATCGGAATATATCCTGTTGAGGGAAAGAGCGACTCATATAAGGATATCTGTGAAAAATGCTCTTACCGTTCGGTCTGCGGGATTGACGAGCTTGACAGTGTAAGAACTGCGTCTTACGGGGAGGTGACAGCGGATGAAAATGGAGTGGAATGATAAGCAGAAACTTGCTATAAATTCAAAAAACGGAACAGTGCTTGTATCTGCTGCCGCGGGCAGCGGAAAATCTGCTGTCCTTGTTGAAAGGGTTATTCAGCGTATTTGCGACGAAAAAAACAAATGTCCCGCCGATTCACTGATGATAGTTACGTTTACAAGGGCTGCCGCGTCCGAGCTGCGTCATAAAATCAGCACCGCTCTTTCGAAGGCTATTGCCGACGCGGACGACAAAACCTATCTTCTTAAACAGCAAAGGCTTCTTTCTTCGGCAGTAATCGGCACTATGGACAGCTTCTGCGGTCAACTTGTGCGCGACAATTTCTTTTTAGCCGATATTGAACCTGATTTCAGGATTCTTGACGCAACGGAAGAATCGCTTCTTGAAAAAGACGCGGTTGAAGCAGTTCTTGAAGAAGAATATGAAAAAGGCGAGCCTGCTTTTATTGATTTGCTTGAGCTTTTCGGTTCTGACAGGGACGACAGGAATTTAATAAATAATATTATTCAGTGTTATTCGTTTTCAATTGCATATCCGTTCCCCGAAAAATGGATTGATTCTATCACGGACGAGTTTAAAGAGGGCTTATCGCCTTCGCAGTCCGCTTCGGGAAAGGTGCTTCTTGACTATGTTAAGTTAAATACCGAATGCGCTCTTATGTATTTTAAAAAAGCTCTTTCAAATGTTGAAGATATTGAGGAGCTTAAAGACAGCTATATCAGTCTGTTTAATTCGAATATTGCCTATTGCGAAAATATTCTCGCGCTTGCTGATAACGGGCAGTGGGATTCGCTTCTCGTTGCTCTCAATGACAGCAAAAAGCAGTTGGGAAATATGCCGACAATAAACAAAGAAATCCGTAATCTTCCCGAGGTTGATGAAGCGTTTAATATCAGAAATACCGCAAAGAAAAAAATTGTTTCTCTTGTCGGCACGCTTCCTGTAATTGAGCTTCAGCACGCTGACGACTTGAAGGCTCTTTCGCCCGTGCTTGAAAAATTCATTTTTCTTGTCAAGGCTTTTTCCGTTGAGCTTATGCGTCTTAAAAGAGAAGAAAACGCCTATAGCTTTTCCGATATTTCATCTATTGCATTAAAGCTTCTTGTCGACGAAAACGGGAATAAAACCGTTCTTGCAAATGAACTGAGCGAAAAGTTTACTGAAATTCTTATCGACGAATTTCAGGACACCAACAGGGCGCAGGAAATGTTTTTCAATGCTCTTTCTAAGGACGGGAAAAATCTGTTTATTGTCGGCGACGTTAAGCAAAGCATTTACCGATTCAGAAAAGCCATGCCCGATATTTTTATTGAGAGGCGTGACGAATACGATTATTACGACCCCAATAAAGACAATTATCCGTCAAAGATTTTTCTTGATTACAATTACCGGAGCCGCAAAGCAGTTCTCGATTCGGTAAATTATGTTTTCAAAATGCTGATGAGTAAACGAACCGGCGATATTGATTACAATAAAGACGAGTATCTCAATTACGGCGCTTCTTTTTCCGGAGCCGACACTCCGACGGAAATTCATTTCCTGCACAGAACTTCCGAAAACAAAAAATCTGACGAAGGAGAACATATCGCAAAAGAAATCAAAAAGCTTATTGATTCTAAATTTCAGGTTAAAGACGGTGAAAAAACAAGGGATATAAGATATTCCGATATTTGCATTTTGCTTCGTTCGGTTAAGAATAATAAGGGCGGTAAAATTGAAGCCGCGCTCATTAAAAACGGAATTCCTGCTTTCTGTGACGCTGCTTCCGATTTTTGTGATTCAACCGAAATATCGACAATCCTGTCACTTCTGCGTTTTATCGATAATCCGCTTAATGACCTTGCGCTTTTGTCCGTTTTGTTTTCGCCGATTTACGGTTTTACTCCCGATGAACTTGCCGAAATCAGGCTTGAAAGCAAAAAAGCAAGGCTGTATACCTGCCTTAAAAAATATGCCGAAAAAAGCGTAAAGGCGAAAAAATTCATTGATGAAATTAATGAATTCAGGCACCTGAGCGTTGTATGCACGGCTGATGAAATGTTAAGAAAAATTTATTCAGTTACCAATTACGACGAAATTGTACTTGCCATGCCAAACGGTGAAAAGCGTTCCCGGAATCTTTTGCATCTTCTTGATTTTGCCGAAAAATTTGTTTCGTCCGGTTTGTTCGGCTTGTCGGACTTTATAAGGTTTATCGATAAGGTTACAAGAAACGGCGGAGATATCGCAAATGAATCCGTTTCGTCAGACAGAGGAAACTGCGTCGAGATTACAACTATTCACAAAAGCAAGGGACTTGAGTATCCGGTTGTGTTTATTGCAAACTGTAACAGGGGAGTTGTCATTAACGAAAAAAACAGCTCCAACGTTCTGCTTAACCCGACAACCAAACTCGGAGTAAAACGTCAGGACAGAAAAAAGCTGTTTCGTTATTCAACCGTTTCATATAAGGGCACTAAAATCAAAAATGACCTTGAAGACATAGCCGAGGAGCTTCGGATTCTTTACGTAGCTATGACGAGGGCAAGGGAAAAGCTTTATTTCGTAATTGCGAACAGTTTAAGCAAGGCGAGTATAAATCTTTACGATATTGCTATGCAGGTAAGCATAAACGGTTCGCTTCACCCTGCAGATTTAATAGATGACGATAATGTCGCCAAATGGATTTTAGCTTGTGCGTTTTTAAGCTCTAGTTGCGAAAACTTAAGAAATACTTACGGTTGTTCAATACCGTCTTCTTATGTTGAAAAAACGGATTTTATCTCATTTAAAGAGTTTTCCGAGGAGTCAGAAGAACAAGAAGCCGAGGAAAGGGAATGTGAAAAGATTTCGGCGGACGCTGAATTCATTAAGGAAATCGACAGCCGTATAAACTATGAGTATCCTTTCCTTCCGTTAACGAAGGTTGCTTCAAAGCGTACTGCTTCAGGATTTTCCGAGCAGGAAAGCGATTACTCGTACTTTGCTTCATCAAAACCCGCTTTTATGCTCAAGGATAGCTATACGCCGGCGCAGAAGGGCACTCTCGCACATCTGTTTATGGAAAAATGCGATTTTGTCAATGCCGAAAACAGTGTGGAAAATGAGCTTGAAAGATTAAAGAAAAACGGTATTTTTAACGAAAAACAGGCTGCAGCCGTTAATACCGGTAAGCTTTCGGAATTCTTCTCAGGTTCTCTTTATTCAAGGATGAAGAGTTCATCAAAGCTTTTCAGAGAGCAAAAATTCACAGTCAGTCTTCCCGTTTCGTTTTTTGAAAAAGATGTTGAAAGTGAGGACAATGTAGTTGTTCAGGGCAAAATCGACTGCTTTTTTATTGAAAACGCAGAGGCAGTAATAGTCGATTATAAGACCGATTACGTAAAAGACGGGAAAGAGCTTTGCGAAAGATATGCTCCTCAGATGGAGGTTTATAAAAAAGCGGTCGAAGATTTTACGGGTAAAAAAGTTAAGGAAGTTATTCTTTATTCCTTCTCACTCGGAAAGGAAATCAGTTGTCCTTTAAAGAGTATTAATTGACTTGAAAAATACACTGTGATATAATTTCTCAGACAAAATGAGATTATATTAAGAGGTTATAATGGCGCTTGACGGAATTTATCTGCATTTTTTAAAAAATGAGCTTGAAACTCTTCTTATCGGAGCGAAAGCCGAAAAAATATACCAACCCACAAAAAATGAGTTGGTATTGGTTTTGCGTACCCGTTCGGGAGCTTACAGGCTCTTTTTTTCCTGCGCGGGCAATAATTCAAGAGTAAATCTGACCTCTCATTCGCCGGATAATCCCCAGAATCCGCCGATGCTTTGCATGCTTTTGCGCAAACATCTGACGGGCGGAGTTTTAACTTCAATAAGGCAGCAGGAATTTGACAGAATTCTTTTCTTCGATTTTGACGCAGTAAATGAAATCGGCGACAAAGTGAGCTTTACGCTTTGCGTTGAGATTATGGCTCAGCACAGTAATATTATTTTAATAAATTCCGAAGGAAAAATAGTCGACGCTTTCCGACGGATGGATGACGAACAAAGTGTCAGGGAGGTTCTTCCCGGAGGGACTTATGTCTTTCCGCCGATGCAGAAAAAAGCAAATATTCTTAATTGCGATATTGAAAAAGCAGTTGAGAATATCTCTTCAGGCGATAAGCTTTTGTCGAAAGAGCTGCTGAACCGTTTTCAGGGATTGAGTCCTCTTGTGTGCCGTGAAATCGCTTTTACGGTAATGGGAAACGACGATGTATGCTCCTCGCTTTCTCTGACTCAAAAACAGAGTTTAAAAGGGGAGCTGGAGTTACTTAAAAACAGGATTCTTTTAAACAAATGCGAACCGATTCTTTTAATCGACGACGATAAGAAGCCTTATGATTTTTCATATATGCCTGTTAATCAGTATTCCTCTTCGCTTCAGAAAGTTAAGTACGAATCGCCGTCGGCTCTTCTTGATGATTTTTACTATGAGCGTGACAGGGTTGAACGCACAAAAAGACGGGCAGGGGACTTGTATAAGACTCTTACTAACGCCGTTGAAAGAGTTGCAAGACGAATTAATAATCAGGCTGCCGAGCTGAAAGAATGCGAAAACAGGGAGACTCTTCGTGTTTTCGCCGAGCTTATAACGGCAAATCAGTATTCGCTTGAAAAAGGCGTAAGCCAATACGCGCTTCCGAATTATTACGATAATAACAATATAGTAAAAATACCCGTTAATCCTGCTCTGAGTCCCCAGAAAAACGCTCAGAAGTATTATAAAGATTATAAAAAATCCCATACAGCCGAGAAGATGCTCACGCAGCTTATCAAAGAGGGGAAAACCGAGCTTGAATACCTTGAAAGCGTTCTTGATTCACTGTCCCGCGCCGAAACCGAAGCGGAGCTTACAGCGATAAGAAATGAGCTTGTCGAAGGCGGATATATTAAAAACAGGAAGCATAATAAACAGCAAAAACAAAAAGAGCTTTCTTTTATTGAATATACAACTTCGGACGGCTTCCGGGTCGCAGTCGGCAGAAATAATATTCAGAACGATAAGCTGACTTTTAAAACCGCAAATAATCACGATATGTGGCTTCATGTTCAGGGCTTTGCAGGTTCGCATACCGTTATTTTCAGCGACAGAAAAGAGATAACCGATACTGCAATTCTGGAAGCGGCAGCGATTGCTGCGTATCACAGCAAAGCGAGAGATCTTAAAAATGTTCCCGTTGATTATACGCTGATAAAAAATATAAAGAAGCCGAACGGCTCTCCGTACGGCTTTGTAGTATATAACACATATAACACGGTAATTGTCAATCCGAAAGGAAAATAAAAAATGCTCCGCCTGACTTTGAATCAGGCGGAGTTTTTATTATCTGTTATCTGTAAGTGCTTCTCGTGGTGTAGTTGCATTCGCCGTTAACATACCGACGCAAAATATATGTGCCGCCGCTTTGCGTGACTTCGAGCTTTACCTTGGGAGGCTTAACGTGGTCGATTGTCAGCATCTCGCAGGTGATAACTCCGTCTTTTACTGTCATGCGTATTTTGATGGCATAATCGGAAGTGTTTCTGAAACGAAGGTTACACGCTGTATTGTATATAGTCGCGTCTCTGCCGAAGGGAACGTAATATACTTTATTTGAATGCTGATGACGTTCAAGAATCTGCATGTTTGCGTAAAGCGCTGCGTTGAAGATAGTTGAACTTACCTGACAGATTCCTCCGCCGATACCGTCAACAACGTCTCCGCCCGAAAATACCGGTGCGGGAAGATAACCTTTTGCAGGGGTACGCGGGCCGACGATTTTATTAAAGTCAAAATCTTCACCCGGTAAAAGAACCGTGCCGTTAATTGCCTTGGATGCAATTTTCATATTCTGGGTACGGTTATAATTATTGACGTAATTTGACGAATAATAGGTGTAAACGTTATTCCATCCGCTTTTCCAGACTCCGTTTTTGCCGAAATAATAGTCTTTTCCGTCAATCTTCTCCCAGCCGGTACACATGGCGCCGTCTTCGCCGAAATAATACCACTTGTCGTTTTCTTTAAACCAGCCGGTGCGCATAACTCCTTTTTTATTAAGATTATACCACTTGCTGTTAACCTTAATCCAGCCGGTAAGCATCACGCCGTGCTTATTAAGGTAATACCAGTTGTCGTTATCTTTGACCCAGCCGGTCTGCATCACGCCTTTCTGGCTGAAATAATACCATTTGCCGTTATCTTTTAACCAACCGGTTTTTGCTTCTCCGTTCTTGCAGAGGAAATACCATTTGTTGTTATGCTTTTTCCAGCCGGTAAGCATCACGCCGTCATCGTCAAGAAAATACAGCTTGTCGTTATATTTGAGCCAACCGGTTTTCATTGTACCCTTGTCATTGAAAAAGTACCAATTGCCGTTAATTTTTTCCCAGCCGGTTTTTGCGGCTCCGTTTTTACCGAGATAATACCATTTACCGTTGTACTTTTTCCATCCGGTTTTCATGGCGCCGTTATCTTTTAAAAAGTACCATTTATCATTAACGTTTATCCATCCGGTAAGCATTAATCCGTTTTCGTCGAGATAATACCATTTTTCATTATAACTGACCCAACCGGTTTGCATTTCGCCGTCTTCGTTATAGTAATAGTAGCCCTCATCCGTTTTAACCCAGCCGGAAGGTAAAAGCATGGGAATTACTTCTCCGTAGCTGATTGTCTCGCCGCAGTCAAGGCAAACCGTATCGCCGGTATAACCGTCCTCGGTATAGGTTGCTTCGACGGCATTCTGAATCTCGGTGTTAAGGTGTTCGCACTCGTATGCAAAGCCGCTCAACCCGAGCAAAGAAAGCGCGCTTAATGCCGTAATTACAGCCAGAATCAAGCTAATTATTCTTTTTATCATATCTCATTCCGCCCCAGTCCGAATGGAAAATTTTACAATCAAATTTATTATATTCTTCACTTTAAAATAAGTCAATATATTTACATTAAAAATGTACGAAAATCTTTAATATACAATATGTTGTTTCATATAGTCTTATTCACATATTCTGTCACTGTTTATGAATTGAAGAAACCTGTAAAAAATTCACCTGCTCAAAGAGAACGTAATTGCATTAAAAAAGACAGTAAAAAAAGACCTGAAACTCAGGTTTTTTGTCCAAGGGACATAAAATCGGACTTTCGGGTCAGATATAAAGGCGCAAAACGACTGTGTTTTGCTTTCCCCCCGCCGAGCCGGGATTAGTGGATTATAACCTGCCTATAAAGCAGGTGGGTGCCGCCGGAGTAATTTCGTGCTCCCTTCGTCCGCCCGAAGGCGGGAGGTCTGCTCCCCGTTACTCTAAAATTCAGCTCCCTTTTAAAAGTGTGTTGGGTTATATGCACTAAGGTTATCGAACCCGGCAGGAGTTTTATTAATTTTTATTCTTCTTCGTCGTTGTCATAGGGACCTGCCATATAGTCCTCAAGTCTTTGCTGGAAGATAGCGCCGATTTCGTCAAACTCCTTATCATCCTCGATAGGGCACAGGTAGGTTTCACCGTCGTCTTCTTCTTCAACGCGAAGGATTATTAATTCGCCGTCGTCTTCAAGCATTTCTTCCGCGTCGTCGTAAACGGGAACAAGAGCAGCGTATCTGGCAACGTCGTTTTCGATTCTGTCAAGAATTTCAAATGTGTGTTCGTTTCCGTCGTCGTCCGTAACAGTTATTAAATCCGGATTATAATCATATTCCTGAGCCATAGTTTTCTCCTTAAATATATTATGTATTCTTATAAAACGTATATTCCGCTTTCAAGAAGAACAATTTCTTTTCCGTTTGTCTGAATATACCTGTAAACAGGCTCGTCAAAAAGCCTAAAATCCCTGACGGAATAATCCTTAAGGCTGACTATGCGAACCTTGCATGAGTCCTTGTTCGTAACAAAAAGCTCATCACCGTATTTCTGAATGGCGACGGGGTTTGAAAACGCGGTGGAATTGTCGCCGCCGATTCTCATGCTGACTTTTTTATTGGTAATCGAATATTCGATAATTGAGTTCTGACTCGGAACGCAGCACCATATATTATTGCCGTCGACTGCTACGGACTGAACAAGATGTTCTTTATACTGTAAATCGCCGGTCCACACGAGCGTAGCGTTGTCGTCAAAAAGACCCATTTCGCCGGTAGGGTATACAACTACAACGTACTTGTTCTGAAGAATACCTGCGTCGCAGGTTGCGTAATCACCGAGTTTTTCGCTTATAATCTCGAATGACGGACCGAATTTGCTTAAAAGATAAACGCTTTTTGTAACAGGGGCGTTTTCCATTCTTTTTGTGTCGTATCCTAAGAATTTAACTCTGAAAACACCGTCGGGCTGAGGGATTTTTTTAACATAGATAAAGCCGCTTTTAAACGGAACAATATCAATAACATTAGTTTCCGATATTTTTTTCATTTATATTCACCAATCTGAAATTGAATTATTATTTTTGTTTACTTTATTCTACTTCATTTTTTTAATTAGGTCAATACAGTTTGGATGAATATTAATATAAATTTAACATTTTACTTTCAGATGCAGGATGAACCGAAAACTCCGGAATTCGCTTAAACAGCATGTTTTCAACGATTGGAATTTGTAAGTGCATGCCTGAAGGGAAGAATTGTATTTTTACAAGTCTGACAACCCTTGCCTTCAACGCAGTGAAATTCTCTTTTACCGTCTTTATAGAGTGTTTCGCAGATTCTTACGTTTCTTTGTTTATAGATACAGTACTGTTCGTAGCTTCTTGATGAAATCATATTATCGCACCCTTTCACGGGTTATTAATTTTTCTCACCGGGCATATATTAATAATACCGTTATTAAAGCAGGTGAGAAAATGAAAACCCTCGGAATAGTATTATTTTATGCTTTTCTTGTAATATCCGTTACAGCCGTAATAATTTCGCTTTTTAAAACAAAAAAGGTTTCGGCTTTTATTATTACCGTTCTTCAGGGAGTGGGAGCACTTTTTGCAGTCAATTTTGTCGGCTCGTTTATAGGCGTACATTTGCCTGTAAACGCATTTTCCGTCTCCGTCAGCTCTCTTGGAGGGACTTCGGGAGTAATCCTTTTGCTTGTAGCGCAGGTGCTGTTCAGGTGAATAATATTGAAAAATCCCCGAGGACTGCGAATAATTCCTTTTTTTAGAATAAAATCGTTTTTCACCATTTTTCTAACCGTCGCATAAACTGTTAACGAAAATAAAAGCGGTCAGGCGGTGTTAAGGTGAGACATAAGAGTTTTTCAGGCTTCGGCTTTGCGTTGGTTGCGCTCGGATTGGGCTTGATTTTTTCAATGATTCTGCCCGTAAAATTCCTTGTCGTAGTCCTCGCATTCGCTCTTGCCTTCAGCGGCGCCGCTCTGCTTCGTAATTAGGGAGGCGTTTTTGTGAAGGTGGTAGTGCTCAGAAGTCCGAAATTATTAAGTCCGTTTCTCAGACTCTTTTTCGGCATAAAAAAAGACTGAAAATAAAAGAAAAAACTTAGGCGGGAGTTTAAACTCTTGCCTAAGTCTTTTTTATGTGATAAAATAAAAAAATGAGGTGAGAAATATGGAAAAAGACCTTATCTGCGAGTGTGAAACGGTACATTCCGAAGCTGTTGAAAAATCAAAAAGAAATATGCCTGATGACGCCGATATTTCTGCTTTATCCGATTTTTTCAAAATTCTCGGCGACAGTACAAGAATGAAGATTCTTTGGGCGCTTGACGGCGCCGAGCTTTGCGTGTGCGACCTTGCGGTTGAGCTTAATATGACTAAATCCGCCATTTCTCATCAGCTTAATTCTCTTCGCTCGTCAAAGCTTGTAAAATACAGAAGAGACGGTAAAAATGTATACTACAGTCTTGACGACGACCATGTTAACCAGATTATCGAGGTCGCTCTCGACCATATCGGTCATAACTGATTTTTTCTTGTAAAAGAAAAACTATTGTGATAGAATATCTAATGAAATTTAAATATGTGCGGAGGTTTAATTAATGTCAAAATCTGCATCAAAAAAGAAAAAATCATTAAATAACGAAAGGGTCTTCCCGGTTAAGAATACGGTTATTGCCGTCTGCGTCTTTCTTGTTGTGTTTGGCGGACTTCTTGCCCTGGCAACTTTTAACGATTTGCAGGTCAGTCAGTTTTTGACTCAGTTCTCACTGCCCAAGGGTCAGTATTACGCAAATGACGTTTTCGGAAGAGTTATGGAAACCGTCGGCAGCGCTCCGATTTATCTTATGCTCGGATTTGCTTTCCATATTTTGTTCTGGAATGTGGTTTACAGAATAAAGGATAATGTCGTCAAATATATACTTGCGGCCGTTGCAACCGGTGCAGGCGTTGCGGCATACTACATAATGTTTAAAGACGCTTCAAGGTATATACTTTGTCAGATCGGGGACGAAAACTTTATCGGCGCAGGCTTTATTAACGGAGCGATGCTTTTCTTCGGCTGTCTGCTTTGCTTCTTTGCTACCCTTGCAGTTAAGAATATAAAAGAAGAGAATTTACGCAAGATGCTTATGTTTGCAATTGCGGTTATTGTTATGGCTGCCGTAGCGAACGGGCTTGTAAACCTTATTAAAATACCCATCGGCAGAATGAGATACAGAGCTATGAATACCGAAAGCGCAAAGATGATCGGCGCGTTTGACAATTATACTCCGTGGTATGTTTTCAACGGACAGAGATTTATGGATCAGGATATGATGTGGTATTTCGGAACTACAGACGCCTGCAAATCCTTCCCGAGCGGTCACACCTGCGCCGCAGGAATGAGCTACGCGCTTATAATGCTTATTGATGTTTTTAATATAAAGGACAGAAAAAAGAAGATTCTTCTCTGGGTTTGTCCGGTTGTTTACACCGGAATTGTCGCAGTAAGCCGCATTATGGTCGGCGCTCATTTCTTCAGCGACGTTCTTGTCGGCGGAACCTTTGCGTTTGTGACAATGCTTCTTGTCCGCGAAATCTTTATTCTTAAAGGCGCTCATTTTAAAAAGACCAGATAAATTATAAAAAAGGGGAAACTGCTTTCGGGCAGTTACCCCTTATATTTTTAAATATTTTTTCATTTACCTATTGACACGGTAGGCAGATAGTGTTATAATACGAACAACACACCAGATTGGTAGGTAAATGAAATGAATTTTCTATTTACAATTTTATTAAGGCAAAATTTCCGCTTCGGGCGAATGTATTACCGATGTCGTATCTGCAACGCATAAAATACATTTTAACGAAAGGAAATTATTATGAGTAACTATAAATTTGAAACAAAGCAATTACATGTCGGTCAGGAAATTCCCGATCCGTCAACTGACGCAAGGGCTGTTCCGATTTATGCAACGACTTCCTACGTGTTCAAGGATTCCGCACAGGCGGCGGGAAGATTCGGACTTACGGAAGGGGGTAACATTTACACCCGTCTTATGAATCCCACTTCCGACGTTTTTGAAAAAAGAATTGCCGCCCTTGAAAACGGCGCAGCGGCTCTTGCAACTGCTTCGGGTTCCTCGGCAATAACCTATGCAATTCAGAATATTGCAGTAGCAGGCGACCATATTGTTTCTTCCTCAAACCTCTACGGAGGAACATACAATCTTTTTGCTCACACTTTAAAGGATCAGGGAATTGACGTAACCTTTGTTGACCCGTCAGATCCGGAAAATTTCAGAAACGCCGTTAAGAAAAACACGAAGGCGTTTTATGCGGAAACTCTCGGAAATCCGAATTCCGATATAGTTGATATCGAGGCTGTTTCTTCAATAGCTCACGAAAACGGAATCCCGTTTATTGTTGACAATACTTTTGCTACTCCGTTTTATCTTCGTCCGATTGAAAGGGGCGCGGATATAGTCGTTCATTCAGCTACCAAGTTCATAGGCGGTCACGGAACGGTGATGGGCGGAGTTGTAGTTGATTCCGGTAAATTCGATTGGGCGCAGAACGGTAAATTCCCCGGTCTTTCAAAGCCGAATCCGTCTTATCACGGCGTGGTTTTTACCGAAGCATGCGGTAATCTTGCCTATATTCTTAAGCTTCGGACAACGCTTATGAGGGATCAGGGCGCGGCAATTTCGCCTTTTAATTCGTTCCTTCTTCTTCAGGGACTTGAAACCCTGTCGCTTCGTCTTGAAAGACATGTTGAAAACGCCTTAAAAACAGTCGATTTTCTTAAAAATCATCCGATGGTAAAGAAGGTCAATCACCCTTCGCTTGCAACCGGTAAACAAAAAGAACTGTACGACAGGTATTTTCCGTCGGGAGCTGCATCCATTTTTACGTTTGAGATAGACGGCGGCGCCGAAAAGGCTAAAAAGTTTACGGAAAGTCTTGAACTGTTTTCGCTTCTTGCCAATGTCGCGGATGTAAAATCACTTGTTATTCATCCCGCTTCAACCACACATTCACAGTTAAGCGAAAGCGAGCTTCTTTCGGCGGGCATAACGCCGTCGACGGTAAGGCTTTCAATCGGTACGGAACACATTGACGATATTATTTCAGACCTTGAACACGGATTCGAGGCAATTAAATAAAGGAGAATAATTATGGCTAAAATTTACACATCTGCAGATCAGCTTATCGGTAAAACACCGCTTCTTGAACTGACTCATATTGAAAAAGAGTTTAATCTTAAAGCTAAGATTTTTGCAAAACTTGAATACTTTAATCCCGCAGGCTCAGTCAAGGACAGAATTGCAAAGGCAATGCTTGACGATGCCGAAGAAAAAGGAATTTTAAAACCCGATTCCGTAATAATTGAGCCTACATCCGGCAATACGGGAATCGGTCTTGCCTCCGTAGCAGCCGCAAGGGGATATAAAATAATTATAGTTATGCCCGAAACCATGTCCGTTGAGAGAAGAGCTTTAATGAAAGCTTACGGGGCAGAGCTTGTCCTGACTGACGGCACAAAGGGTATGAAGGGCGCTATTGCAAAGGCTGAGGAACTCTCAAAAGAAATACCGAACAGCTTTATTCCGGGTCAGTTTGTAAATCCCGCCAATCCCAAGGCTCATTATGAAACAACAGGACCGGAAATATATGAAGACACCGACGGTAAAGTTGATTTCTTCGTAGCGGGAGTCGGTACGGGAGGAACAATAACGGGAACCGGTAAATATCTTAAGGAGAAAATCAAAGATATTAAAATAGTTGCAGTTGAACCCGAAACATCCGCAGTGCTTTCGACCGGAGTCGCAGGACCTCATAAGATTCAGGGCATCGGAGCGGGATTTGTTCCCGACACGCTTGATACTTCCGTTTATGATGAAATCTTCCCCGTAAAAAATGAAGCCGCTTTTGAAACGGGAAAGCTTTTCGGAAAAAAAGAAGGCGTTCTTGTCGGTATTTCTTCGGGAGCCGCATTGTACGCAGCGATTGAAATTGCAAAAAGAAGCGAAAATGCGGGTAAAAATATAGTTGTTCTTCTTCCGGATACGGGCGACAGATATCTTTCGACTCCGCTTTTTGAACAGTAAATATTTGGCAGGTGTAAAAAATGAAAATATCAACAAGAGGAAGATATGCGCTTCGCGTTATGGTCGATATTGCCGAACACAGCGGCGGAGATTATATTGCGTTAAAGGAAATTGCCGCAAGGCAGAATATCTCGCTTAAATATCTCGAAGGTATTATGACTTCGCTTTCAAAAGCTGGGTTAATCGACGGCGCGCACGGAAAGGGCGGTGGATATCGTCTTAATAAAAGCGCGGACGATTATTCATTAAGGGAGATTCTGACCGTTACCGAAACGGATCTTGCTCCTGTAGCATGCCTTGAACAGGGCGCTTCAAAATGTCCGATTGCCGATAATTGCAGAACAGTCGGAATGTGGAAGGAGCTTAATGAACTTATCAATAATTTTTTTGAAAAGAAAAAACTCTCCGACCTGATGAACGAAGAAGCAGTTATTAATTATATTATCTGACAAAAAGAAATGGCTGAACGGATTTCCGTTCAGCCTCTTTTCTTATTAGATTTGGATTATTTGCTTTCTTCCTTGCCGCTTTCGAGGAATTTGTAAATAATAGCTGCAAGAGCAGCGCCGATAAACGGTCCGACGATGAATACCCACAGACAGGATAAAGCGTCGGAGCTGTCGCATGCTAATTTAGCGAAAACAGCCGGAGCAATACTTCTTGCAGGGTTTACGGACGTACCGGTAAGACCGATGCCGAAAATGTGAACAAGCGTAAGCGTAAGACCGATTATAAGTCCGCCGAAGGAACCGTGATTTGCTTTTTTGCTTGTTACGCCGAGAATCGTCAGAACAAATATAAATGTCAGAACAATTTCTACAGCAAGACCTATAACGGCTTTTCCGCCGACGTTTGCTATGCCGTTTGCACCCATGCCGCCGGTTTTGTCAACAATATTGCCTTTGTAGAAAATCATGAAAAGGAAACCGCTTCCGGCAAAAGCGCCGAGAACCTGAGAAATGCAGTAGCAGATAAAATCTTTAATGTTCATGCCGCCGCTTATAAGTACGCCGAGTGAAACTGCCGGATTGATATGACAACCCGAAATGTTGCCGATGCAATAAGCCATGCCGACAATTACAAGACCGAAGGCAAGCGCTGTCAGAAGATATCCGCTTCCTGCTTTTGCGTCGCAGCCGACAAGCATTGCGGTTCCGCAACCCAATGTTACAAGAACGAATGTGCCGATAAATTCGGCAAAGTACTTTTTAATTGAAGCCATAAAAACACTCCTTTTATAAATTGATTGCGTAATCATTTTAACATTATTTTAATGATATTACAATATTAATATCGTTTCTTTTCCGAAAAAAACCGCCGCTTTTATTTTTATGATATTGATATTTATTTTTTTTGTATTATACTGTATATACAGACCTGAAAGATGACGGATTTTAAATATTACGTAAACCTTAAGAGGTGTGAACAATGAAAAGAATAATCGCTTTAATTCTTGCGGGAATTATGTGTGTTTCGCTTGCGTCCTGTTCGTCAGTCAAAAACAAAACCGTATCGGATGAGTCAAAAACCGAGCCGACACAAACAGAAACAGAAACGCAGACGCAAGAAGATATAACCTATGTAACGTTTCCCGATTCCTATATTCCCAGCGCCGAAGAAGCTTGCAAGGCGTTTGACGGTATGATTGAAAAAATCGAAAACGGAACTTCTGCGCAGTATTTTACTGATAAATCAAGGGAATTCGATTATGAAAACATAAGGCTGATTGAGGAATTTATACTTGAGCGCAAGGGTATGTATAAAAAGCATAACACTTCATGCCTTTCTGAAAAAGACGGTCATTATTTTATAATTTACGAATTCTATCTTAACGATACCGAAGAAATGACCGATTATTGCAGCGTTTACGATATTTTAACATTTTTTAACGGCAGATGGATAATTGACGAATCCGACGGAGACCTTAATGACGAATTATATAATCTGGCAGTTAGTAATCCTGAAAACAAAGAAATTTTTGCAAGGCTTAACGGCGGACAAGTCTGCCCCGACTGTGAAGGGACGGGACAGATTTTCTCACCTGAGTTTGACGAAAACGGAGTTGTTATTCAGGACTATATAACATGCCCGACTTGCGGAGGTCACGGTTTTGTGAACTGAATTCTTAACGAAATAATCCTACGGTTGAATATGCGCTAATCAACAGCCATATAAAATACGGACACGGACTTGACATAAAATTGCCTTGCAATTTTATGCGTGCTCGGCGACTATAATCCTTACGGATTACAGTAACCGCTCTCGCACATTTTTTCTAAAAACGGCTCACTGAACCGTTTTCTTAACGAAAAAATCCTACGGTTGAATATGCGCTAATCAACAGCCATATAAAATACGGACACGGACTTGACAAAGAATTGCCTTGCAATTCTTTGGGTGCTCGGCGACTATAATCCTTACGGATTACAGTAACCGCTCTCGCACATTTTTTCTAAAAACGGTTCACTGAACCGTTTTCTTAACGAAAAAATCCTACGGTTGAATATGCGCTAATCAACAGCCATATAAAATACGGACACGGACTTGACATAAAATTGCCTTGCAATTTTATGCGTGCTCGGCGACCGAAATGCTAACGCATTTCGGTACCCGCCTCACACATTCTCGCTAAAAACAATTCACCGAATTGTTTTCTTAACGCTCGAATCCTACGGTTCAAGTCCGTAATCTAAAATAAATAAAAACAAAGGGTAGGTCGTTGACCTACCCTTTGCTTTTATGGACGTTAACGGACTTGAACCGCTGACCCTTCGCACGTCAAGCGAATGCTCTACCAACTGAGCTAAACGTCCGAATACAGTTTTTCAACGCTCATTCATTATATAGTAAAGCCATTTAAAAATCAAGAAGTTTTTTTATTTTATTAAATAATCATTTATTTTTATGTCAATAATAAAAAAGATTCAGCCTTGTACATAATTTCAAAAAGGGTGATAATGTGCTTTATAACAAGGTTGAAATCTGCGGAGTGAATACGGGAGAATTAACTGTCCTTAAAGAAAAAGAAAAGATTTCTTTACTAAAAAAATACCGTGAAAATAATGATATAAATGCCCGTGACAGACTTGTTTACGGCAATCTCAGGCTTGTTCTCAGCGTGATTCAGCGTTTTTCCAACAGAGGCGAAGAAATGGACGACCTTTTTCAGGTCGGATGCCTTGGCTTAATGAAAGCAATAGATAATTTCGACCTTTCACAGAACGTACGGTTTTCGACCTATGCCGTGCCGATGATAATCGGCGAAGTAAGGCGTTATCTTCGTGATAATAACTCCGTTCGTGTCAGCCGTTCCGTAAGAGATACCGCCTATAAAGCCATGCAGGCGAAGGAACAGCTTCAGAACGAATTGAACCGTGAGCCGTCTATCGAAGAAATTGCAAAAAGAATAAATTTAACAACCGAACAGACTGTCCTTGCTCTTGAAGCAATTGTTGAACCCGTTTCACTTTATGAGCCTGTTTATTCCGAAGGGGGAGACACGATTTATGTTCTTGACCAGGTTGCTTCAAACGAGTCTGACACGGACTGGATTGAAGAAATAACGATTAAACAGGGCTTAAAAAATCTTTCAGAAAGGGAAAAGCAGATTCTTTATCTACGGTTCATGAAAGGCAAAACACAAACCGAGGTTGCAAATGAAATCGGAATAAGTCAAGCACAGGTTTCAAGGCTTGAAAAGAATGCGATAAATTATATCAGAAACGGAGAATAGATTACTATCGGAGAAGCTTTTTTTATAGCTTTTCCGATTATTTTTTCTTGACATTCGATACGTGATATTAGTAAAATAGATATATTATATATTTTTTTCGATACTAATTCTCGAATTAAGGAGAAATAACATGCTCGGTTTGTTCAAATATGCCAGAAACTATAAATGGCAGGCTATACTTTGCCCGTTCCTTATGATAGGCGAAGTCTGGCTTGAGCTTTATATTCCGAAATTAATGGGAGATATTGTTGACAACGGAATTAAGAATTCCGATATGTCTTACATATATCTGACCGGCGGGAAAATGCTTCTTATGGCTTTCGGTTCTCTTTTCTGCGGCGCTCTGGCAGCCCGTCTTGCAGCGGTTGCGGGTATGGGATTCGGCTCGGAGCTGAGAAGTGTTATGTATAACAATATACAGAATTTCTCGTTCTCAAATATCGATAAATTCAGCACGGCTTCGCTTGTAACAAGGCTTACTACTGATATAACAATGGTTCAGAATACTTTCCAGATGTGCCTGAGAATGCTTTTCAGAGCGCCGGTTCAGTTTGTTTTTGCGCTGATAATGTGCTTTCGGATCAACACAAAAGTTTCGTCGGTATTTCTTGTTGTGATTCCGCTTATTGTTGTAGGAATTGCTATAATCGGACCAATAGCGCTCAAAAGATTCAAAAGAATGTTTAAAATGTTTGACGGCTTCAACGGTTCGATTCAGGAAAACCTTATCGGCATAAGGGTCGTTAAATCCTTTGTCAGAGAGGATTACGAGAAAAAGAAGTTTAAAAAGGCAAACGACGGACTGAAAGACGCTGCAATTTACGCCGAAAAGGTTATGGTTGCGGCTGCTCCGCTTATGAGTCTGGTTATGTTCGGTACATTTATTACTGTTTACTGGCTCGGTTCAAAAATGATAATCGGCGAAGAGCTTGAAGTCGGCGCGTTTTCTTCAATAGTTACATATGTTTCGACAATTCTTATGTCAATGATTTTTATAACTGTTTTCATCGTTCAGTTTGTTATGGCGCAGGCTTCCGTTTCAAGAATCAAGGAAGTAATTAACGAAAAATCGGATATTAACGATGACGAAGCCGATTTGAATCTTAAAGTAGCTAACGGAGAAATTGAGTTTAAGGATGTTTCTTTCAAGTACGATAAAAACGGCGAAAACAATGTTATCGACCACGCCAATCTCAAAATTGAAGCCGGTCAGACCGTCGGAATAATCGGCGGAACGGGAAGCGCTAAAACCACCCTTGTTTCCCTTATACCGAGACTTTATGACGTAACCGAGGGCGAAGTCAGAGTCGGCGGAAGAAACGTTAAGGACTATACGGTTTACGAGCTTCGCGAATCCGTAAGCATGGTTCTTCAGAAGAACGTTCTTTTCTCCGGAACTATAATTGAAAATCTTCGCTGGGGCGATAAAAACGCTACCGAACAGCAGGTTATAGAAGCGTGTAAATCTGCTCAGGCTCATGATTTTATTATGAGCTTTCCGGACGGCTACAATACCGAGCTCGGACAGGGCGGTGTTAATGTTTCCGGAGGGCAGAAGCAAAGGCTTTGTATTGCCCGGGCAATGCTGAAAAAACCGAAAATATTAATTCTTGACGACAGCACAAGCGCCGTTGATACATTTACGGACTCAAAAATCCGCGAGGCTTTCAGGGACAGTATTCCGGATACTACTAAAATAATTATTGCGCAAAGGATTTCCAGCGTTGAAAACGCCGATAAAATTGTTGTTCTTGACGACGGCAGAATTAACGCCGTCGGTACGCACGAGCAACTGCTTGAGAATAACGATATATACAGAGAGGTTTATCTTTCTCAGCAGCAAGGCGCTGTCAGTGAAGGGGGTGCTTTATAATGCCCGGACCGAATAGACACGGCTTTCAGAAGCCTAAAAATGTAAAGGGAACGCTTTCAAGACTTCTTTCGTATCTTGCAAAAAAGAAGGGCGTACTTATTATTGTAATACTGCTTATTCTTATTTCTTCGCTGGGTACGGTTGCTTCGTCGTTTTTTATAAAACCCCTTATTGATAACTATGTCGTTCCTCTTATAGGGCATAGCCCGACTGTAAGTACAATGATGCCCATTATAAAGGCTCTTTGCTTTATGGGGTTGCTTTTCCTGACAAGCGTTATTTCTTCTTATGCTTACCAGAGAATAATGCTCTATATTTCTCAGGGAACCGTCAATGCTATAAGGCGCGACCTTTTTGACGCTTTGCAGGATCAGCCGATCAGCTTTTTCGACACTCATACTCACGGCGAACTGATGAGCCGCTTCACAAACGACGTTGAAACTGTCCGTAACTTTTTAAGTCAGACAATAGTTCAGACGATTCAGTCGTTGTTTACCGTTGTCGCAACATTTATAGCGATGCTTATTTTAAGCCGCTGGCTGACTTTGTGGATAATTATATTCGTAGTCTTTATGATTCTCATTATTAAAAAGCTTGGCGGCAAAAGCTCGACTTATTTCAGAAAGCAGCAAAAAGACCTCGGAATTGCCAACGGCTATATTGAAGAAACGATTGAAGGACAAAAAGTCATTAAAGTCTTTAATCATGAATCCGATTCAATCAAGCGCTTTAACGAGCTTAACGGCAATTTAAGACGTTCCGCGACAAGCGCTAATACTTTCGCTTCGATTCTAATGCCTATTATGGGAAATCTTTCGTATATCAATTACGCAATTCTTTGCGTATTCGGCGGATTTCTTGTAATTACGGGAAATATATCAGTCGGAACGATAAGCTCGTTTCTGCTTTATTCAAAGCAGTTTACCCAACCGATTACAAATCTTTCACAGCAGTTCAATAACATCCTTTCCGCGCTTGCAGGCGCCGAAAGAATATTCGATATTATTGATGCCGAAAAGGAAGAGGATAACGGTTACGTAATGCTTGTAAATGCCGTGAAAGATGAAAACGGAGAAATACGCGAAAGCGAAAAACGGACTAATCTCTGGGCGTGGAAGCATACTCACGGCGACAAAACGGTAACATACAAACTGCTTGAGGGTAAAGTCGAATTTGAGAACGTTGTTTTCAGTTATGACGGGAAGAAAACTGTTCTTGACGACATAAGCCTTTACGCAAAGCCCGGTCAGAAAATTGCATTTGTCGGTTCTACAGGCGCGGGTAAAACAACCATTACCAACCTGATTAACAGATTTTATGAAATCAGTCAGGGCAAAATCCGTTATGACGGAATAAATATCCAGAAAATCAAGAAAGCCGATCTGAGGCGTTCTCTCGGAATGGTACTTCAGGATACGCATCTTTTCACGGGAACTGTTATGGATAATATCCGTTACGGAAAGCTCGACGCTACGGATGAAGAGGTAATCAAGGCGGCAAAAATAGCAAATGCTCACTCGTTTATAACAAGGCTGCCGCACGGATATAACACTCTTCTGACGGGCGACGGAGCCAATCTCAGTCAGGGACAGCGTCAGCTTCTTTCTATTGCAAGAGCAGCTGTTGCGGACCCGCCCGTGCTTATCCTTGATGAAGCGACAAGCTCAATCGATACAAGAACGGAAAGACTTATCGAAAAGGGAATGGACTCTCTTATGGAGGGCAGAACGGTTTTCGTTATTGCTCACAGGCTTTCAACCGTACGCAACTCAAATGCCATAATGGTTCTTGAACACGGGAAGATTATTGAGCGCGGCGATCACGACGATTTGCTCAAACAAAAGGGCAAGTATTATCAGCTGTATACGGGACAATTTGAACTGAGCTGAAATTTATTAAAAAAATGCTTGCATTTTTAATATTAATGTGTTAATATATACGGCGTTGTACAACGAAAGAGGTGACAGTCATGAAAGATGGAATTCATCCGAATTACCAGCCTACAGTAATCAGATGTGCTTGCGGCGCTACTTACGAAACAGGTTCTACAAAGAAGGATCTTCGTGTAGACGTATGTGCAAATTGCCATCCCTTCTTTACTGGAAAGCAGAAGCTCGTTGATACAGGCGGACGCGTCGACAGATTCAACAAGCGCTTTAATCTGGGCAAATAAGAAACATTTAAGACGATACGGAGTGTATCGTCTTTTTGTTCTTTTTGGGGGTAAATATGAACTCTTATTTTACTGTTGAAAACGAAACATATACTGAATATGAAGTAAAACGTTCCCGTTTCATCGGATATATAAAACCCGTTAAAACAAAACAGGAAGCAGAGGATTTTATTGCGTTTGTAAGTAAAAAACACTGGGATGCAAGGCATAATGTATTTGCCTATAAAATACGCGAGGATTCCTTTAAAAGATATTCCGACGACGGCGAACCGCAGGGTACTGCGGGCGTACCTGTTCTTGACGTTATCGAAAAGAACGGCTTAACCGACGTGTGCATTGTCGTAACCAGATATTTCGGCGGAATTCTTCTCGGAGGCGGGGGACTTGTAAGAGCTTATTCCCATACGGCTTCCATTGCTGTCGAAGAAGCAAAAAAAATCGAAATGAAGCTTTGCAGCGTTTTTGATTTAAAATGTGATTATTCGTTTTACGGTAAGGTTAATTCACTTTTTGAGGATGCTCACGCAGTTATTGAAGAATGCGAATTCCTTGATGAAGTGAATATAAAGGGATATGTTCCGTCAGAGAAATTTGAAAATCTTAATTCAAAAATAGTTGAATCTTCCGCAGGAACATATAAAATAACCGAAACAGACAAAAAATACGCAAAAGTATAAATATTTGATTTTCTGAAGAGGAATTAAAACATTTATTTAGTATATATAATCGAAATATATTTGAAGAGGTGAGAATCGTGTCAGGTGAAATCCGATTGAGGACTTTGAAAATCGAAGAAGATACGCTTTCGGAAAATGCCTGCCTTTGTAAAAACAGCAGGGGCAGAGAAATACCTGAGGAAGAGTGTCCGGTAAGAACCGCTTTTCAGCGAGACAGGGACAGGATTATTCATTCTTCTTCCTTCAGAAGATTAAAGCATAAAACCCAGGTTTTTCTTTCGCCTGAAGGAGATCACTACAGAACAAGACTCACGCATACGCTTGAAGTATCTCAGATTGCAAGGACCATTGCCCGCGCGCTCGCATTGAACGAGGACCTGATTGAAGCCATTTCTCTCGGCCACGACCTTGGGCACACGCCTTTCGGCCATGCGGGCGAAAGAGCGCTCGATTCGGTTTATGAAGGCGGATTTCGCCATTACGAGCAGAGCCTTCGCGTTGTGGACAGGCTTGAAAAAAACGGCAGGGGATTAAATCTGACTTACGAGGTTCGTGACGGCATACTCTGTCATACAACCGGCAAGGAAGCCGATACCCTTGAAGGCAGGTTGGTTAAAATTGCTGATAAAATTGCCTATATCAATCACGATATTGACGATGCAGTAAGGGCTAAGGTTATATGCAACGAGGATATTCCGTCGGAAATCCGCAGAGTTCTCGGTCAGACAAAATCCAACAGGATTAATACTCTTGTCACTTCCGTTATAAACAACACCGATACACAGGTTAAAATGGACCCTGAAATTACCGGCGCTTTTGAAGAGCTGACTTCATTCATGTTTAAAAACGTTTATACCAATCCCGTCTGTAAAGGGGAAGAAAAAAAGGCTGAAAGTCTTATTGTTGAGCTTTATAACTATTTCTGTTCCCATCCTGAGGATTTACCCGAAATGTATAAGCCTATTGCCGAAACCGAAGGCGCCGACAGGGCTTCGTGCGACTTTGTTGCAAGCATGTCAGACGTATACGTTTTAAGGGTTTATAATAAGCTCTTCATACCCAGCGGATGGAACGAAACGCTTGATTTTTAACGGTGTATTTTTGGTACATCACTTATTATAATATTTTGCCGAAAGGAGTGGTAATATGGCGATAAGCGACGCTTATCTTGAAGAATTAAGAAGCAAAAACGATATTGAATCTGTTGTTTCTTCCTATGTTACACTGCGCCGGCGCGGCAGAATATTAACCGGACTTTGTCCGTTCCATAACGAAAAAACTCCGTCTTTCACCGTCTATCCCGAAACACAGTCTTATTACTGTTTCGGATGCGGAGCAGGCGGCGACGTTATTACTTTTATTAAAAGCATCAACAGCCTTGACTATATTGAAGCCGTCAAACAGCTTGCCGATATGGCGGGTATGAAACCGCCTGAAACCAATTTTGACGATTCTCTTACAAAGCAAAGGCTGCGTATGTTCGAGATTAACCGCGAATCGGCTAAATTCTTTTATAAATCGCTTTATTCTCCGCTCGGGAAGAATTGTCTTGAGTACTACCGTAAAAGGGGACTGACCGACGAAACGATTAAGCACTTCGGTCTGGGCTTTGCACCTGAAAATTATTCGGACGGGTTGTATAAGCATCTTAAGGAAAAAGGTTACGGCGACCTTGAGCTTTTTCAGGCAAACGTCATAAGAAAAGGAGAAAAGAGTTATTACGACGCATTTAAAAACCGCGCAATGTTTCCCATTATCGATATACGCGGAAATGTAATTGCTTTCAGCGGCAGACGTTTGAACGAAGAAGACCCGAGAAAATATGTCAATACAAGCGACACGCTTGTTTTTAAAAAGGGAAGTAATCTTTTTGCTCTTAACTTTGCAAAAAGCTCAAAGAACGACGGTCTTATTCTTTGCGAAGGCAATATGGACGTTATCTCGTTGCATCAGGCGGGTTTTGATAACGCAGTCGCAGGGCTCGGAACTGCGCTGACGGAAGAACAGGCTTTGCTTATAACAAGATACGCGGGGATTGTTTATCTTTGTTATGATAACGACGAAGCCGGTCAGAAAGCAGTCGACAAGGCTTTAAGAATATTTTCAAAAACCGGCATTAAGATTAAAGTGCTTCATCTCAAGGGCGGGAAAGACCCGGATGAAATCATTAAAAACTGCGGCGCTGATTATTTCCGCTCGATTATTGAAGGGGCTGCAAACGATATTGAATTCAAGCTGCTTAATGCTCAGCACAATTTCGATATCACAACTTCAGACGGAAAACTCAATTATCTCAATGCCGCCGTTGACATTCTCGCTTCGCTTGATAATCCTCTTGAGAGGGATATATATTCTTCAAGGCTAAGCGAGCTTGGAGTCAGCAAAACCGCAATTGACGAACAGATTGCAAGAAAACGCTCTTCCAATCAAAGGAAACAAAAGAAAATTGATTTTCAGAATATTGTCCGCTCAACGATTTCGCCAAAGGACAGGATTAATCCCGAAAAAGCTAAAAATCCGAGAGCTGCAAGGGCGGAAGAACAGCTTCTTGCAAATCTGATTGCAAGTCCCGACTGTTATAAATCAATAAAGGATAAAATAACGGCGGACGATTTTGTCACATCAATAAATTCCGGTGTTTTTAAAATCATCTCTAAAAGACTTGATGAAGGAAACGGGATTGAAATATACACGCTTTCACAGTTCTTTACCGAAGAAGAAAATGCGCTCTATTCAAAGCTTCAGACTATGTCCGATTCTGTCGGGAAAACGGTAAAAGAGTGTGAAGACTGTATAAATGTCATTCTTTCCGAGAAATATAAGGAAGAGAAGAAGCCTGCGGGCGAAATGTCGGATGATGATTTTTTAGCGGAATTTAAAAAATACGTTAAGGATTAAAAAATACATAAAGGGGTAGGGAAGTAAAATGGAACAGAACAATTCAAAGGGCAATATGCTTGAGGCGTTGCTCAAAAAGGGTAAGGCAACGGGCAAACTTACGACTCACGAGATTGACGACGTAATCGTCGAAATGGATCTTGATATTGAGGAATGGGATAAGATTTATGACACAATCGAAGCCCAGAATATCCAGATTATTGACGATCTCGGCGATGCCGCTCTTGCGGACATTTCGTTTGAAGTTGAAAGCGAAAAGGTATCCGATTCGGGTTCTGCCGATTCTAAAAATGAAGGCATTGAAGATCCCGTAAAAGCTTATCTTAAAGAAATCGGACGCGTTCCGCTTCTTACAAGCGAGGAGGAAATCGAGCTTGCGACAAGAATTGCCGATGATGACGAACAGGCTAAAAAACGTCTTGCGGAAGCCAATCTTCGTCTTGTTGTGAGCATTGCAAAAAGATATGTCGGCAGGGGAATGCAGTTTCTTGATCTTATTCAGGAGGGTAATCTCGGTCTTTTAAAGGCAGTTGATAAGTTTGATTACACAAAGGGCTTTAAGTTTTCGACTTATGCAACCTGGTGGATAAGACAGGCTATCACAAGAGCTATCGCTGACCAGGCAAGAACAATCCGAATTCCCGTTCACATGGTTGAAACGATTAATAAAGTCAAAAAGACAATTACACTTCTTCTCCATGAAAACGGAAGAGATCCGACTGCAGAAGAGGTTTCGGAATATCTTAATATGCCCGTTGATAAAGTCCGTGAAATTATGAGAGTTGCTCAGGAACCCGTTTCACTTGAAACTCCCATCGGCGAAGAGGAAGACAGCCACCTCGGAGATTTTATCCCCGACGACGACGCTCTTGCGCCCGAAGAAGCCGCTTCAATGATGCTTCTTAAGGAGCAGCTTGACGATGTTCTCAGCACCCTTACTCCAAGGGAGAAGAAGGTTATCCAGCTTCGTTTCGGTCTTGAGGACGGAAGACAGCGCACACTCGAAGAGGTCGGCGAAGAATTCGGCGTTACGAGAGAGCGTATCCGTCAGATTGAGGCCAAGGCTCTGCGCAAGCTCCGCCATCCCAGCCGCAGTAAGAAGCTCAAGGACTTTCTTGGCTGATTATTAACTGATTTATAAAGAGGATGATTTTTCATCCTCTTTTTTGTTTGCAGTTGATTGACTTTACTTATGCTTTTTGTTATAATTAAAAAGCAATTAAATATAAGGCACTGCGGTCTTCGGGTTTTGCCCGATGTAATAGGGAATCTCGGTGAAAATCCGAAGCAACAGCCATTACCGTAATTAAAGATTTTCTTTTTAAGTCGGAATACTTCCCGCAGGCTTTAGTCGGTGCCTTGGGCAATTGAAGGCGTCACCGCTTCAAGCCATTTATATGGCTTTTTGTCGTTGCGTTTTTGCCCGCAGGGTAAAGGCGTATTTTTATTAGAAAGGATGTTTTTTTATGAAGAACAGAAAGACTTTATCTTCAATTTCAGTAATCGTTGCTGTCTGCACTTTGCTCGGTCTGTTTTCGATTTGTTCGTTCGCAGATGTATCCGAAGTTAAGATTACCGCTTCGATTGCCTGTGAGGGCGAAATTAAGGTCGCTTCCAAGGAGTTTACCGTTGATGACGCCGACGGTGACGGCTCTTTAACAGTCAATGACGCTCTTATAGTTATTCATAAAAGCGAGTATAACGGCGACGGCTATGAAACCGAAGTTACCAAATACGGCCTTGGCATAAAAAAGATGTGGGGCGTTGCCAACGGAGGAAGCTACGGTTATTACGTAAATAATTCTATGGCATGGAGTCTTACATCCCCGATTAACGAAGGCGATTATTTATATGCTTACGTTTATGAGGACGCTGCTTCCTATACTGACAAGTTCTGTTATTTTGACAAATACGTTACTTCTGCGGCTAAGAATGAAACAGTTTCTCTCACCGCAACAAAGGCTTCGGGATATGACGAAAATTACAATCCGATTTTTGTTCCTGCCGAAGGCGCAAAGGTTACAGTTAACGGCGTTTTAACGGATATTGTTATTGATTCCGACGGTAAAGCCGAAATCTCTTTTGACAAATCGGGAAGATACGTTGTTTCCGTTAAAGGTGACGGAGAAATACTTGTTCCCGCAGTACTTGTCGTAGGTATTGACGGCTGGTCAAACGTAAATAAAAGCTGGTATTATGTTGAAAACTGCAATTATGTTACCGGCTGGAAACTTTTAAGCAATAACTGGTATTATTTCGGTAAAGACGGCGTTATGAAAACCGGCTGGCAGAAAGTAGGCAAAAGCTGGTATTTCCTCAAGTCTTCGGGTGCAATGCTTACCGGATGGCATAAAGACGGCGGCAAGTGGTATTATCTTAATCCCAAGAGCGGCGCTATGATGACCGGATGGAAGAAGATTAACAATAAATGGTATTATCTCAAATCAGGCGGTTCTATGGCTACCGGCTGGAATAAAGTCGACGGAAAATGGTATCTTCTCGGCTCGAACGGCGTAATGCTTACCGGCTGGCAGAAGGACAGCGGTAAATGGTATTATCTCAATAAATCCGGTGTAATGCTCACCGGCTGGCAGAAGATTGATTCCAAGTGGTATTACTTCAATAAGAGCGGCGTCATGCTTACCGGAAAAAAGACGATTAACAATAAAGAGTATTATTTTGATACTGACGGAGTTTATATTCCGGCTAAACAGATAAAGGCATATAACGAAAGCTATAAAAAGATGCTCAATTACGCAAAGCTCGGCTCTTATAACAGCAAGACTAAGCGTTATATTTATGCTTTCGATACCATTTCGTTCGGAACCGGTCAAAAAATCTGCGCAATCGAATATGATGTCGATAAAGATGAACTTTATATGACCTATATTATGAATAACAAGGATTTTAAAAGCAGAAACTCGGTTCTTATTGACAAGCATTTCACTAATAAAATGAGCATTGTATTCGCCTATAATAAATATGACAGCAAGGGTAATGTAACCGAATTCAGCGGCGCAGTCAGCTCAATGAAGAAAGACGTATACACAGCCGACACCGCAGTTACTGTATCAAATTATCAGAAATCAGACACATATACAAAGGACGATTTTGCTCAGCTTATGACAAGTCAGACGGCTCACATTATGGTCGAAACCGATAAGTATCTTACAAAGAATTCTACCGCTACAATGGCTTCTCTTGGCTACACGTCTTTTTGATAATAAACTAATATGAAGAATAAAATTTGCAAAAGCATAATCTGTACTCTGCTGATTATTATTTATTTAATCGGCTCTTTACAGTGCTTTGCAAAAGGCAATACCGTCGATGAGGTTAATACCCGAATCGACGGTATTATCTCTTATGAGGCAACCGAAAAGTCGGTTACAGGCAAACAGGGTCTTGTTGATTATTATACCGTAAATGAAATGACTCTCGGCGGAGAATGGTATGTGCTGTCATTTATTCAAAACGCGGACACTCTGAAATACGGTTCCTATGAAAAGGCTTTGATTAAGTACCTTAAAAACAATGAGGTATATTCCGCTACTACGCGCGAAAAATTTGCGCTCACCCTCATAGCCCTTAATACAAACGACGAATGGGCATTGAATTATATAAAGAATACCTGTAACGAATCAATCGGCAAACAGGGGATTATGAGCCTTGTTTTCGGACTGCATCTTCTTAATAACGGTTGCGTCAGCTCACGTTATACCTATAATGAACTTCTCGATGAAATATATTCTTTGCAGAACAGCGACGGAGGATGGTCGGTGTCCGGAGAAATGAGCGACGTCGATGTGACTGCAATGGTTATTCAGGCTGTATGCAAGTACGGTTTTTTACATAAAGCCGACCTGAATAAAGCCGTCGGTTTTCTTTCGTCAATGCAGAGCAAAAACGGGGACTATAAAAGTTACGGGACATATAATGCGGAAAGCACATGTCAGGTAATAATTGCGTTGAGCGCTCTGAGAATTGACTGTAAAACGGACGAAAGATTTGTTAAAAACGGAAAAAGCGTTCTCGACGGGCTTTATTTGTATGCGCTTGCGGACGGAAGCTTTTCACATACAAAAGACGGCAAAACCAATAACAGCGCCACTTCACAGGCTATGAACGCGCTTGTATCGTATTCAAGATTTCTTAAAGGCGCAGGTTCTTTTTATCTTTTGCCTTATTCTTATAAAGAGCCTTCGTCACAAACTGAAAATACAACCTCTTCTCAGACAGAAAATCATGACGTAAAGTCCACACATCAGGACGGTAAAAATGATAAAAAGAATGAAAACCCGAATCAGGGAGACAGCGTTTTATATTCGGTTGTAACAGATGACTTCGGGAATACATACACCGTGGGAGCGCAGCAAGACTTTAATCAGTCTGAAGAAAACGGCAGTTCAGTAAACGGCGATAATTCTCCCGGCGAATGGATTTCGGATTTGCCCGAAAACACAAATTATGTTCCCGCGGAAGAATTATCCGACTTAAATAATCCGCAAGAGCAAACCCATAAGACCGAAAAAACCGGTTTGTCAGAGAAACAGATAAAAACCGTTGCGATTGCTGTTATTATTTTTTCTGCTTTGGCGGCAGGCGCCGTGCTTTTTATACTTAAAAAACGGAATAAGAAGAATTTTATTGTCATTTTTTCGATAGCTGTTATTTTAACGGCAACTGTTCTGTTTTTGCACATTCAGCCTGCAGGCGACTACTATTCTTCCGTTCCCGTTTCCGACTCTTCGCCCGTCGGCACTGTAACAATTACTGTCAGATGCGATACCGTCATGGGCAAAGTCGGCGCACCTGAAAATCCGGTTATTCTTGAAAAAACCGAGATTCAGTTCGGGGAGGGCGAAACGGTTTACGACGCTCTTGCCCGGGCTTTAAGGGAAAATAAAATTATGTTTGAACATAATTCAACCGGCTATATCAGCGGAATTGATAATTTATATGAATTTCAGTTCGGCGATCTTTCGGGCTGGATGTATGTTGTCAACGGCAAAACGCCTTCGGTAGGAAGCAAGGAATATGTTCTTTCCGACGGGGACGAAATACAGTGGCTTTACACATGTGAAATAGGGAATGATCTGAATATTTATGACGCATCTTAACCGCTTTAATCCGATAGTTATTTTTCTGTACTTTCTTGCGACAAGTTTGCTTGCCGCTTTCGGTACGGATGCGGTTATTACGCTTATTTTTCTTTCGGGTTCGCTTTGTCTTTTTCTTGTTGTCAACGAAAAGAATTCGCTCAGCAAGCACATTTCCTGTCTTATTCTTTTTTTGATTTCAGCATTGATTAATCCGGTTTTTAATCACAGAGGGGTAACTCCTCTTGTTTTTATCAATGATAATCCCGTTACCCTTGAAGCGCTGCTTTACGGCGTCTTTATGGCGGCGACTGTCGTAGCGGTTATCTATTGGTATTTCGTTTTTTCTTCCGTAATGACGGCGGACAGGCTTATATATATTTTCGGTCTGCTTTCTTCAAAAGCAGCCTTGCTTTTTTCCATGGCTTTAAGATATATCCCGCTATTTGTAAGACAGCATAAAAAGGTCAGGGATTCACAGAAAGCATTAGGACTTTATAATGACGGAAATATTGTGGACCGATTCAAAGGCAGTCTGAGGGTTTTTTCCGTTATGGTAACATGGGGACTTGAAAACGGTATTATAACCGCGGACAGTATGAACGCAAGGGGATTCAATGAAAAAAAGAGAACGAGTTTCTCGTTTTTCAGCTTCGGTTTTTATGACTTTGTTTTGCTTTTACTGACGGTTGTTTTATCGTCTGTTACGGTTTACGGAAAAATAAGCGGCATAACCGGAACGCAGTTTTATCCGGAATTCATTATTGGAAGAATTAATCTTAAAAACGTATTGATTTATTCGTCATTTTTTGTTTTGACATTTTTACCGAGTATTATTGAATTGGGGGAAAGATTAAGATGGAAATACTTAATGTCAAAAATTTGAATCTTACTTATCCCGAATGCGAAAATAATGCTCTTTGCGATATTTGTTTTTCGCTTGAAAAAGGTGATTTCGCTGTTCTCTGCGGCAAAACCGGAAGCGGAAAAACCTCTTTGCTGCGAATGCTAAAGCCGTCTTTGAGTCCGAGAGGAGATAAAAGCGGCGAAATAATTTTTGAAAACGAGAATATCTACGACGAGGATTTCGGGTCGGATTTAAAAATCGGCTTTGTAATGCAAAATCCGGACCAGCAGATTGTTACGGATAAGGTATGGCATGAGCTTGCTTTCGCTCTTGAAAATCAGAACCTTAAAAAAGATGAAATCGGCATAAGAATTGCCGAAGCTGCTCAGTTTTTCGGGCTGACTGAACTTTTTGACAAAAGAACCGATTCACTTTCGGGCGGTCAGAAACAGCTTCTTAATCTTGCCTCTGTTGCAGTTATGAAGCCCGACTTACTTATTCTTGACGAGCCTACGGCGCAGCTTGACCCCGTCAGTGCAGCCGAATTTATAACGGTTTTAACAAAGCTTAATTCGGAAATGGGCATAACAGTTCTAATTTCCGAACACAGGCTTGATGAATTACTTTCTTTGAGTACTAAGCTTATTCTTATGGATTCGGGGAAGGTTGTATTTTCGCTTCCTACTCGCGAGGCTTTAAAAAGGATAAGTGATGAAAATGATATTCAGTCGCTTTTCCCTGTGTGCGTAAGGCTTTATTCGCGTTTTCCCGTCGGGGAGAAAATACCGCTTACCGTAAATGAAGCGAAGAGCTTTGTTTCAAACAATTTTAAGAATACAATAAAGGACTATGATTTTGAAAATGAAGCAAAAAATGAAAGAAAAGCTCTCGAATTTGATAATGTAAGTTTCCGTTATACAAAAAACAGCGAAGATGTTCTTGAAAAATTCAGTCTTTCGGTTTTTGAAAACGAAATCTTTTGTATACTCGGCGCAAACGGAAGCGGTAAAACCACAGCCATGAATATTGCTGCCGGTTTAATCAAACCTTATGAAGGAAATGTAAAGGTGTTCGGCAAAAGAATTAAAGATTATAGGAATAATTCGCTTTATATAAACTGTCTGTCGTTGCTTCCTCAGGATGTTCAGACCGTCTTTTTAAGGAATACGGTAAAAGAAGAGCTTGATGACTGTAAATCGGTTTGCTCATTTCCCTTCGATTTAAGTTATCTTCTTGACAGACATCCTTATGACATTTCCGGCGGCGAGCAGCAGCTTCTCGCTCTTGCAAAGGTCCTTTCAAATGACCCGAAGCTTATCATTCTTGACGAGCCGACAAAGGGTCTTGACGGTAATGCAAAAGAAAGACTTATCAAGATTATAAAAGAGCTTAAAAAATGCGGAAAAACAGTTCTGATTGTCACTCATGATGTTGATTTTGCCGCAGAAATTGCCGACAGATGCGCTTTTCTTTTCAACGGAAAAACAGTTTCAGCGGATTTTGCTCACCGCTTCTTTGAAAACAACAGCTTTTATACGGGAACTGTTAACCGGATTGCAAGCGGTTTTTACAATAATGTTATTAAGTTTGACGAGCTTTGTGAAATGATTGTTAAGAATACGGAAAACTGATTATGAGCTATATAAAAAGCGAAAAACTGAAAAAAATATTGAACATAGTTTTGCCCTGTGTGCTTATGCCGCTTGTTGTGATTTTCGGCTCATTTTACGCTGAGGGGAAAAGCTATGCTTTGTCGTCGCTTATATTGACGTTATTGTCCCTGATTCTGTTTATCTGCGGAATTGAAAGTAAAAAAACCGGCACGAGAAGACTTGTTATTGTTTCGGTAATGGTTGCCTTAAGCTCTGTCGGACGGCTTATTCCGATTTTTAAACCCGTTACTTTTCTTGTTGTAATTACGGGAATCACCCTCGGTCCGCAGGCGGGATTTTTAACGGGAGCTTTCTCTGCCGTTATTTCAAATATAAGTTTCGGACAGGGTCCCTGGACTCCTTTTCAGATGTTTGCGTGGGGCATGCTCGGTTTTATAGCCGGTTTATTGCAGAAACCCTTGAATAAAAAAAGAGTTTATCTTATTATTTACCTTGTTTTTGCAGGCGTTATCTATTCTATGATTCTGGACGTCTGGACGGTCTTGTGGTATCAGCAGGGCTTTAATATTGAAATGTATCGGAAAGCAATTATTACGGCAATTCCGTATACTGTCATTTATTCCGTTTCAAATGTTATATTTGCTTTACTTCTTTCCAAGCCTTTTTGCGAAAAGTTGCACAGAGTTAAGGTTAAATATGGTGTTTAGCGACTTTTTTAATGTAAAACAGACAAAAAATATATATAAAATTTGTTGAAATTGCTTGCATTAGTTAAAACAGAGATGTATAATATCTAAGTTTTAAAGAAAAAATAATCGGGTGAAAAAATGAAAAAAAGAGAAGACATTAGGAATATTGCAATAATTGCTCACGTTGACCACGGCAAGACAACGCTTGTCGATCAGATGCTTCGTCAGAGCGGAACTTTCCGTGAGAACGAACAGGTTCAGGAAAGGGTTATGGATTCCAACGACCTTGAAAGAGAAAGAGGAATTACTATTCTTTCAAAGAATACGTCCGTTCATTTCAACGGGGTTAAAATTAATATTGTCGACACTCCCGGCCATGCTGATTTCGGCGGTGAAGTTGAAAGAATTATGCAGATGGTTGACGGCGTTCTGCTTCTTGTCGACGCTTTTGAAGGCTGTATGCCGCAGACGCGTTTTGTTCTCAAAAAGGCGTTGAATTTAAGAAAAACCGTCCTTGTTGTAATTAATAAAATTGACCGTCCGGGCGCAAGACCCGCAGAAGTAATTGACGAGGTTCTTGATTTGTTTATCGAGCTTGGCGCAGATGAGGACCAGCTTGATTTTCCCGTCGTTTACGCTTCTGCAAAGGACGGATATTCTTCGCTTGACCCCGATGAAAGACAGGGCGATATGAGACCGCTTCTTGAAGCGATTCTTAAAAACATTGAAGCTCCCGAAGGTGTTACAGAGGCTCCGGTTCAGATTCTTATTTCTTCACTCGGATACGACGACTATGTCGGAAGAATCGGTATAGGCAGGGTTGAAAGAGGACTTATAAAAAGGAATGAGCAGGTTGTTCTGTGCAAGACAGACGGCTCTCAGCAGAATGTCAAAATTTCAAAGCTTTATACATTTGAAGGTCTTAAAAGGCAGGAGGTTGAGGAAGCCGAAGCGGGCGACATTGTTGCCGTTTCGGGTATTTCCGACCTTAATATAGGAGAAACTATCTGCGACAGCGAATGTATTGAGCCTCTTCCTTTTATTAAGATTGACGAGCCGACTTTGTCAATGAACTTTATAGTCAACGACAGCCCGTTTGCAGGAAGAGAGGGTAAGTTTGTTACTTCCCGTAATTTAAGAGACAGACTTTTCAAGGAAGTCGAAACCAACGTAAGTATGCGCGTCGAAGAAACTGAAAGCACCGATACTTTCAAGGTTTCCGGCAGAGGCGAGCTTCATTTATCGATTCTTATCGAAACAATGCGCCGTCAGGGGTATGAATTCCAGGTTTCAAGACCCCGAGTAATCATGAAGGAAGAAAACGGCAAGACTCTCGAACCGATTGAACTTCTTATTGTCGAAGTACCCGAGCAGTATGTCGGCGTCGTTATGGAAAAAATCGGTTCGCGCAAAGGCGAGCTTGAGAATATGGGCGCAAGACAGGGCGGAGCAACTCACCTTGAATTCCGTATTCCCGCAAGGGGGCTTATCGGTTATCGCTCCGAGTTTATGACCGATACAAACGGCAACGGTATTATGAATAACCTTTTTGCAGGATATGAAGAGTATAAAGGCGATATTCAGACGCGTGAAAGAGGCTCGATAGTTGTTCATGAAACGGGAACAACAACAGGTTACGGTCTGTTCAACACTCAGGACAGGGGAAGACTTTTTGTAGGACCCGGCGTTGATGTTTACGAGGGAATGATTGTCGGCGAATGTGCCAAAAACGAGGATATAACCTGTAATGTGTGCAAGGCGAAGCATCTTACCAATACGCGCGCTTCCGGTTCGGACGACGCGTTAAGGCTTGTTCCTCCGAGCAATCTCAGCCTTGAACAGTGCATGGAATTCATTAAAGATGATGAGCTTCTTGAAGTAACTCCCGTTTCTCTTCGACTCAGGAAGAAAATTCTTGCGAAAGATTTAAGACTTAAAGAACAGTTCAGAAATAAGTAGGTGTGAAAATGGAGTATACAAACTGGGCAAGGGAAGTATTTAAAAACGATATCTACGCGACTGAAGTTACCGGAATAGAAATTGAATATGCCGAGGACGGAAACAGTAGGTGCAGTCTTGAAATTGAGGATAAACATCTTAACGCCGACAATGTTGTTATGGGCGGCGTAACGTTTACGCTTGCCGATCTTGCTTTTGCGGTTGCCGCAAATGAAGGCTCTCTTTCTTACGTTTCCGTTAACAGCTCAATCAGTTTTATCGGAATAGCTAAAGGAAAGAAACTTATTGCCGAAGGCAGAACAGTTAAAAAGGGAAGAAGCATCTGTACCGTAAGCGTTGATATTTCCGATGAACTCGGCAATAAAACAGCTCATGCTGTTTTTACCGGAATGAAAGTCAGATAAATTATTAAAGAATTGAAACCCGTCCGTCAGGACGGGTTTTTCACTTGTGAGTATGCAGGAGCATATATTTAACTGAGGTGAACAAAAATGTATTTACTTGCCGTTGGAAGCGTCACAAACGCTATGAGGGGAAGGGACGCTCTGAATAAATACTCAATAAAATCAAATATTGAAAGAAGCAAATCCGATAAAAGGGTTGGCTGCGGCTATTCGATTGCAGTTAAAGATGATGCGCAAATGTGCAAAAATATTCTTGATTCAGCCGGTATAAAGGTTCTGGATGTGAGAAAAAAGTGATTTATCTTGACAATGCAGCAACCACTTTTCCGAAACCGGGTTTTGTTTATAAAGAATTAAAAAAGGCAATTAAAAAATATGGCGCAAATCCGGGCAGATCCGGATATAAAATGGCAATTGAAACAGCCGAAAAAATATATGAAACACGTTTGACTCTGTCACATTTTTTTAATGCGAAATCTTCTGAAAATGTAATTTTTACGCACAATTGCACTGCTGCGCTTAATATGTGCATAAAAGGTCTTGCAAAACCGGGAGGAGAGTTTGTGTGTTCTTCACTTGAGCATAATGCGGTTGTAAGACCTCTTGAAAAGCTGAAGAAAACCGGATTAACGGATTGGAAAACAGCCGAGGTCGACCTGTTTGACGACGATAAAACTGTTGATAATTTTAACAAACAAATTACAGATAAAACACTTGCCGTAATTATAACTTTTTCCTCTAATGTTTTCGGTTTCATTCTTCCGGTTAAAAAAATATCCGAACTGTGCAAAAAGAGGGGAGTCCCACTTATAGTTGACGCGGCGCAGGCAGCCGGAATTATTGAAATCGACGTCGAAAAACTCGGAATTGACTATCTTTGCGTTGCGGCTCATAAGGGTCTTTACGCTCCTGCGGGAACGGGCATTCTTATAGTGAACGCAAAAGAATATCCCGATACTTTGTTTGAAGGCGGTACGGGAAGCAATTCGTTTGAGTTCTCGCAACCCGATTTTCTTCCGGACAGATTTGAATCCGGAACCCAGAATACTTCGAGCATTATTTCTCTTAACCGCTCAGTTAATGAGATTGCTTCAGTCGGGGTTAATGAAATATACTCATACGAGTATTCTCTTCTTAAAAAAGTTGAAGAGGACCTCAGAGAGATGAAAAATGTTATTCTTTACACTTCTTTTCTTGATAATTCAAGGCTTTCTCCGGTTCTGTCGTTTAATATAAAAAATCTTCCTTCCGAACAGACTGCGGCTCTTCTTGCCGAAAAAAATATATGCGTCAGAGCCGGATATCACTGCAATCCGCTTTCCCATAAGGCGCTGGGAACCCTTGATACCGGAACGGTCAGGATTTCTCCGTCATTTTTAACGAAAAAAAGTGATATTAATTTTACTATAAATTGCGTTAATAAATTGCAAAATAAATAATTATATGATATAATATACCGTAAATGTGCGTAAGTTTTTGAATAATACGCTTTTTTCGGTATATTTTTTATAAAGCAGGTGAAAACGGTTATGACATTTCTGACTCTGAGAGATAATATGAATGAGGTCTGGGGAGTCCTCAAGGGCTTTAACTGGATTACTGATTTACTCGATATTGTTCTTGTCGCTTTTATACTCTACGGAGCAATTAAATTAATAAGGGATTCCAAAGCCATGCAGCTTGTAAAAGGTATTTTGCTTCTTGCTGTTCTTTTTGCTTTGGTTACTCTTCTTAAAATGCAGGCGAGTTCTTATCTTTTCAGTATGCTTTTCGGCAATTTACTGCTTATTCTTGTTATCGTTTTCACTCCGGAAATACGCAATGCGCTTGAAAGCGTAGGCAGAACTTCTGTTTTCAATCTCGGTAATCTTCTTTCCATAGGCGGCGAGGACTCGAAACGCCGCGAACAGATGACAATTGCCATTAATGCGGTCTGTAAAGAGGTTTCCGATTTATCCAACACCAAAACAGGCGCTCTGATTGTTTTTGAAAAGGATACGAATCTCGGTGAAATTATAAAAACCGGTACGAATATCGACGCTTCCGTCACGCCCGAGCTTCTTGGCAATATCTTTTATCCTAAAGCTCCGCTTCACGACGGCGCAGTAATTATCAGGAATTCAAGAGTTGCCGCAGCAGGATGTATTCTACCGCTTACATTTAATTCCAATATCAGCCGTGAGCTTGGAACAAGGCATCGCGCCGCTATCGGAATGAGTGAGGAAAGCGACGCTGTTTGCGTAGTTGTTTCCGAAGAAACCGGAGCGATTTCTTTTGCTTACAAAGGCAGACTCAAGCACGATATTTCCGAAAACGAGCTTCGTGAGGTTCTTTCAAATCAGTTCCTTTCTGCGGACAGATTTGAAAAAGAGTCAAGACGCATAAGAAGAAAGAATAAGGAGGAGAGCAATAATGGTTAAGAAAAAAGGCAGACTCTCTTCGCTTGTGATGAACAATAAGATTATTGCCGTCGTTTCGGTTATTCTTTCGTTTATAATCTGGATGTGGGTCGCTATTGAGAAAAGTCCGATTGAATCCACCGTAATCAAAGATGTTCCCGTTATTTTTGACAGGGAGGACAGCGTTCCCTCTCAACTCGGATTACAGGTTTTCGGCAATAAAGAATATACCGTTGATATTACGGTTACGGGTAAAAAATTCGTCATTCAGACTCTTGACGCGAGTAAGTTTACCGTTTATGCCCAGACGAATTACGTCGACAGCGCCGGTAAAAAATCGCTTCCGTTAAAGGCTACGACAAGTGCGGATTGTGACATTGTCGGTCTTTCCGAGGAATATATCGACGTTTATTTCGATACTCTTACGGAAAAGGAATTCAATATCGAACCGGTTATCAATACCGAGCTTGATAATATCGTTTCCGACGACCTTATCCCGGGTTCCTATGTTCTTTCGCAGAACAGCATTAAAATTTCCGGTCCTACTTCCGAGGTTAACAGCATTTCCGGAGTTCAGGCTGTTGTCAGCATTGACAAACAGCTTTCATCCACAACCACGCTTGTTCCCGAAATCGTATTTAAAGGCGCTAAGAATACGGAATACCTTACTATGGACGCAGAAAACGATATTACGCTTACGGTTCCGGTTCTCAAGGTCGTTGAATTAAAAACAACAGTCAGCTTCAAAAACGTTCCGTCGGATCTGATTAAGTCGCCGTTACCGTTTACGGTATCTCCGGAAAAGCTTAAAGTAGCTCTTGCAGTCGAAAGCGCAGATGAAATAAATGAAATCAGCGTTGCCACGATTGATTTCGCCGATATATTTACGGGACACAATTCTTATAACTTTACGTCAAGGGATATTTCCGACTACCGTCTTATGGACGACGTTCAGGATATCAGGGTTGTAGTTGATGCTGACGGATTTGAAAGCGATACTTTCACAATTCCGGCTAAAAATGTCAGTATTAAAAATGCGCCTGAAGGATTTAACTGTTCAACAGACGGAAAAGATATTTACTACGTACGAATTATCGGTACTGATGAAGAGCTTAAAAAGGTTACGAATTCCGAAATCTTTGCCGAAATCGACCTTTCGGGAGTTGAAATCAGAGAAGGCGCCAATACAGCTGAGGCTACCGTTGTTGTTAAAAGCAGCGGTTCGTGCTGGGGTTACGGCAAGTACGAAGTTACCGTTAACGCTGTTAAAAAATAACTTTCAGGAGTAAAAAATGTCAAAAAAACAGTGCAGATATTCTTCCGTAGGCGGTCAGGCGCTTATTGAAGGAATCGTTATGAAAGGTCCCAAGGGAAAGGCAATGTGCGTCAGACTTCCCGACGGAACAATTCACAGAGAATTGAACCACAGAACATATCTGAAGGACAGGTTTGCATTTGCCAGAATTCCGATGCTCAGAGGAGTCATCACCTTTGTTGAAACTCTTATTGACAGCTACGGCGACCTTATGCGTTCCGCCGAGCTTTCGGGCTTTTCCGAGCTTGAAGAGCAGGAGAGCGACAGCAAACTTGACAAGTGGATCAGCGCGCATTTCGGGAAATGGATGATGACGGTTATCTCCGTTTTTTCTGCCGTTCTGAGTGTTCTTCTTTCTGTCGGTATTTTTATATGGCTTCCGTCTTTTCTTGTTGACATTGTGACCGGAAATAATCTTGTAAAGCTTCATCCGTTATTTGAAGGAATTCTCAGGATTATTATTTTCGTTTTATATATGTTCCTCGTTTCCATGCAGAAGGACATCAAACGCGTATTCATGTATCACGGCGCGGAGCATAAGTCTATTTTCTGCTATGAAAACAATCTCGAGCTTACTGTTGAAAATGTCAGAAAGCAAATCAGATTTCACCCGAGATGCGGTACAAGCTTTATTTTCGTTATGCTCATTTTAAGCATTGCCGTTTCGTCCTGTCTTGTATTGATTTTCCCGACTCTTGCCACAGTTAACAGGCTTTTATGGATTCTTGTAAAGCTTCTTGTTTTACCCGTAATTATGGGTCTCGGTTATGAGTTTATAAAATATGCCGCAAAGCACGATAATCTTTTTGTTACAATTCTTGCCGCGCCCGGACTCTGGATGCAGCGTATTACAACAAAAGAACCTACCGACGATATTATCGAGGTCGGTATTGAGTCACTTAAGGTCGCACTTTACGGTCTTGAAGAGAAAGAGGAAATCACCGCCGACGATATTGAAATGATGCCGAAGTTTGAAGATACAAATGAAGAGCATTAATGAGGTTTATAATCTGACCGTCGAAAAGCTTTCGGAGCATTCAATTGAAAACGTTTCGTTTGAAGCCGATTGCCTTGTTGAACATGTCTACGGATTTTCCCGTTCATCAAGATTGACTCATCCTGAAGCCGACGCGGACGAAAAACTGATTATTCCCTTTATTGAAAGACGTATTAACGGCGAACCGCTTCAATATATTCTCGGCAGATGGAGTTTTTACGGTTACGATTATTCAGTCGGCAGGGGAGTCCTTATTCCCAGACCCGAAACGGAAGAGCTTGTTGAAAAAGCGATTGATTTAATTAAGGGAAAAAATAATCCCGTTGTTTTTGACCTTTGTTCCGGAAGCGGATGTATCGGTCTTACAATCGCAAGGGAGCTTCCTTCTTCTACCGTTTATATGTTTGAAAAAAGCGAATCGGCTTTTGATTTTCTTAAGAAAAATGCCGAAGGCATTAAAAATGCTTTTCCCGTTTTTGCGGATATTTTTACCATTAACGGCGAAGAATATATTAAACCGGATTTAATTGTTTCCAACCCGCCTTATATTAAAACGGATGATATTTCCTCTTTACAGAAGGAAGTTCTTAACGAGCCGGAAATGGCTCTTGACGGCGGTAATGACGGACTTGATTTTTACAGGTGTATATGCGGAAAATGGATTCCGCTTTTAAAAACAGGCGGCTTTGTTGCCGTTGAATGCGGTGAGGATCAGGCAAAGGATATTATTTCCCTGTTTTCACCGTATTGTTCAAACGCTTACAGTGTTTGTGATTTTAACTCAATTGAAAGAATTGTTATCGGAGAAAAATAATTATGCTTTTCAGTCTTTTACGCGGAGCAAACACAATTGAAATAATTGCATATTTGTTTTCCATGGCTTTTGTTGTTTTCTGCACATTGCCTATCCATGAATACGCCCATGCTCTTGTCGCCACAAAACTCGGCGATAAGACCGCGAAGAATTCCGGCAGACTGACAATCAGCCCTATGGCGCATATCGACTGGATAGGCGCACTTATGATTCTTCTTGTCGGATTCGGTTATGCAAAGCCTGTTCCCGTTAATGCAAGAAACTTCAAAAATCCTAAACTCGGAATGGCTCTGACAGCTCTTGCGGGACCGTTGTCGAATATAATTATGGCATTTGTTTTCCTTCTTCTTAAAAATGCCGTATTGGCTTTTACCGACCCGAATACCGAAGTTCTCTGGTTTGCAATCTATTATTTTCTTTATTTTGCTGCTTCGGTTAATATAAGTCTTGCTGTGTTTAATCTTATTCCCGTTCCGCCCCTTGACGGCTCAAGGGTTCTTAATGCGGTTCTTCCTGCAAAATACTATTTCAAAATTATGCAGTACGAAAGATATATCGTTATAGGAATTTTTATTCTTTTGCTTACAGGCGCGCTTTCCTATCCGTTATCCCTTCTTTCGAACTTGGTTTATAAAGCGTTGAATTTTGCGGCTTCTCTGCCGTTCGGAGGAATCGGCGTATAATGGAGCAGTTAAATTATAAATTAGACGTTTTTGAAGGTCCGCTGGACTTGCTGTTGAGCCTTATTTCAAAGCATAAACTCGATATCAACGACATTCCTATCATTGAGCTTGTCGACCAGTATATTTCGTATGTCAATAATATGAAAGAAGCTAATATGTACGTTGCCAGCGAGTTTATTGAAATGGCTGCAAGACTTATTTACATCAAAACCGTTTCGCTTCTTCCGAAATATGAAGAAGCACAGGAACTTAAGGACGAGCTTCAGGGAGAGCTTATTGCCTATCAGACCTGTAAGCAGGTTGCAAAACAGTTAAGCGAAAATACGGACGGATTCAATCATTTTGTACGCGATATGGAAAAGGTTGAACCCGACAGGACTTATACAAGGCTTCATGAAGCCGGCGAACTGATTACTGCTTATATTTCAGCCGCAGGCAGAAGACTTCGGTCTCTTCCGCCGAGCATTGACGCTTTTTCCGGAATTGTTTCGAGAAAAATAGTATCGGTTAGTTCAAAATTCCGTTCAATTTACTCGAAACTGAGAAAAGGTAAAAAAACAAAAATGAATTCTCTTTTCGAGGATGCACAAACTCGTTCGGACTTAGTCGCTACGTTTCTTGCAATCCTTGAAATGACAAAATTAAAGAAAATTAAGGTTTCCGGTGAGGGCAGTTCAACCGAAATTGAATTGCTTGACAGTGAAATGGAATTAACAGACAGTGAGGAATGGTCGTGAACGCTAATAAACTTACATCAGCCTGCGAGGCGATTCTTTTCGCCTACGGCGAACCCATGGAGCTTACAAGACTCTCTGAGGCTCTCGGGATTGAAGACGAACTGACCGAGCAGCTGCTTCTTAATCTTGAAGCGAACCTTGAAGAAAGAAACAGCGGACTTCGGCTTCTTCGTCTCGGCGATAAATATCAGCTTTCAACGGACACTCAATATGCCGATTTAATAAGAAGCGTTCTTGAAATCAAAAGGAACACACCGCTTTCGCAGGCGGCATTTGAAGTACTTGCTGTTGTCGCTTATAATCAGCCGATTACAAAATCTTATATTGAACAGGTAAGAGGAGTTGACTGCTCGGGTGTAATTGCGTCCCTTTGTCAGAAAAAGCTTATTGAAGAAAAGGGAAGACTCGATTTGCCGGGAAGACCGCTTGTTTACGGAACGACGCCCGACTTTTTGCGTTGTTTTTCGCTTTCTTCTCTTGATGAACTTCCGCCTTTGCCTGAAAACGACAGCAATAAAGATATTGTAAACGAGGCGAAAGAAAGCGTTATTATAGAAAATGAAACCGAAGAAACGGTTGAAGAATAATCGGGAGGTGAAAATTTGACAGCTCTTTACATAATTCTCGGAATTATTGCGTTTTTTGTTCTTCTTTTCAGCATAAAGCTTCAGGTAAACGCTGAATACATTGATGACTTTTACGCTGATGCTAAATGGTTGTTTGTCAGAATTCCGCTTTACCCGAGACCCGAAAAGAAAAAGCCAAAAAAAGAAAAAAAGAAAAAAGAAAAGAAAAAGAAAGAACCTGAAGAAAAGCCGAAGCCTGAGGGTGAAAAGCAGGAAAATAAAATTCTTGAAATGTTTAAGAATTTTTATAATAATCAGGGCTTTGACGGGGTTATGAATCTTCTTGACGAAACTGTTAATGCAACAGAAAAGCTCGGTCATTCGTTTAAAAAGCATTTTGTTTTTCAGAAGCTTTATTTATGGATGAGCATTTCCAAAAATCAGGACGCGGCGGAAACTGCGCTTGAATACGGTAAAACCTGTCAGAAGGTATTTCCTCTTTACGGATATATCTGTTCATCTTTTCCTGTAAGAAAATACGATTGCGTTGTTGAACCCGATTTTCTCGGCAACTCAAATAAGGCGAGATTCGCAGTATCGTTCTCTTTAAGACCGATATTCTTCACAAACGCTTTTATTGCGTTCGGTGTCAGGTTGTTATTTAAAGTAGGTTTGAAGTTTTTAAGAAAATCCAAAAAACCCAAAACTGAAAATAATAAAAATTCAAATACTAAACAAGGTGGTGCTTCATTATGAAGGAACAGTCAGCAGCAGGAATTCTCGAAACTACAATCGAGAAGGTAAGAGATTTGGTTAACGTCAGCACGATTATCGGCGAGCCGATGAACGTTGACGGCGGAATTACGATTATTCCCGTATCAAAGGTTACATACGGCTTTGCTTCGGGCGGAAGCGATTTCCCGTCAAAGGCTTCCAAGGATATTTTCGGAGGCGGCGGCGGAGCCGGTATTACAATTACACCGGTTGCTTTTCTTGTTGTCAGCGACGGCGAAGTTACAATCAAGAACATTACAGCGTTTGATAATGCTGCGGAAAGAGTCGTTAATCTCGTTCCGGAGATGTTTGATAAGGTTAACAGCGTTGTAAATAAGGCTAAAAAAGATATGGAAGCCAAGAAGAACGAAGAAGCGGTTTCAGTTTCCGAAGACGCCTAATAAAGTTAGAATTTAAAATCCAACCTCCTCATATTTATTTATGGGGTGGTTGGATGAAACGCATTTTTGCTTTAATTCTTTCTTTGATTTTTCTTTTTAACAGTTTAATAATCTCGGTTTGTTCTTCGGGGAAAAAAGTATCTGTCAGCGCAAAATCGGCGGTTTTAATCTGCGCTGATGACGGTACGGTATTGTTTGAAAAGAATCCGCATGAAAAGCTGCCTATGGCAAGCACTACGAAGATGATGACTGCCTTGCTGTCGCTTGAATCGGAAGAACCTGACAGAACGGTTAAAGTTCTTAAACAGGATGTAACTGTCGAAGGCACTTCCATGGGACTGAAAGCCGGGGATGAAATAAGCCTTTATTCCCTTGCATGCGGAATGCTTCTGTCCTCCGGTAATGACGCTGCCAATACTGCCGCAAGGGCGATTTCAGGCGATATTGAAAGCTTTGCCGAACTGATGAATTCAAGAGCGCGTCTTATCGGAATGAACAATACGAATTTCGTTACTCCTTCGGGTCTGGACGCTGAAAATCATTATTCTTCTGCTTTTGATATGGCGCTTCTCGGCGCAGAGTGTATTAAGAATTCCGATTTTGTTTCCATTTGCTCGGAGAAGAATCTGACTGTTTCCGTAGGAAACGGAAACAAACGGACTTTGTATAACCACAACAAACTCCTCGGCAGCTGCGACGGCGTTTTCGGTATTAAAACCGGCTTTACCAGGAAAAGCGGAAGATGTCTTGTATCTGCTTGCAGGCGCAACGGCATTACACTTATTGCCGTGACTCTTAACGACCCGGACGACTGGCGTGACCATAAAAACCTTTACGATTACGGTTTTTCACTTTGTCGCTGTCTTGATGACGACCTTACGGAAATAGCTCTTCCCGTTACCGGCGGTGAAAAGGGCTATGTTTGCGTTGAATGTGCGACGGTTCCGTATTATATAGGCAAAGAAGAAGCAGTAAGGGAGATTTTTATAGATCATTTTGCCTATGCTCCTGTTTCAGCCGGTCAAAAAGTCGGTAGGGTTAACTTTTTTGTCGGGAATAAACTTGTTAAAAGCGTTGATATAGTCTCGCTTGACTCAGTTAAAAGGAAAAAACATTGATTTTTATCAGGAGTTAGTATGTCACAGAATCTTGTCAGACTTCAGAAATTCATGGCTGATAACGGTATTGCTTCAAGAAGAAAAAGTGAAGAGCTTATTTCTCAGGGGAAAGTCAGGGTCAACGGAGTTGTTGCCCGTATCGGCGACAAAGTTGATCCGAAAAAGGATAAAATCACCGTTTCGGGCAAAAGAATTGCCGTAGACAATGAGCTTGTTTACGTTATGCTTCATAAACCGAGGGGTTATATAACCACCATGAGCGACGAGCGTGACAGAAAATGTGTTGCCGAGCTCGTAAAGGATGTTAACAAAAGGATTTATCCTATCGGCAGACTCGACAGAGAAAGCGAAGGTCTTCTTATCCTGACAAATGACGGTGAGCTTGCGAATGCAATAACTCATCCGAAAAAACACGTGCCTAAGACCTACCGTGTTACGGTCCGTCCTTCAATCAGCGAGGAGCAGATTACAAAGCTTAGTTCCGGTGTTGAAATTGACGGTAGAATGACCTCCCCGTGCGAGGTTAATATCCTTGAAAAACAGGACGGAAGAGTCGTTTTAAGCATGACTATTTACGAAGGCAGAAACCGGCAGATAAGAAAAATGTGCGAAAGCTTAAACCTTGAAGTCGCAAGGCTTAAGAGAACGCAGATCGGCTCGCTTAAACTCGGCATGCTTCCTGCGGGCAAATACCGTCTGTTGACGGACGATGAAGTCAGAAAGCTCAAAATAGCCGCAGGAATTGACAGTAAAAGTAAAAGAACAAGATAATTCGGAGATTTATATATGATTAAGAGTATGACAGGTTACGGCAGAAGTCAGCAGCTTATTGACGGAATGAACGTAACCGTAGAAATAAAAAGCGTAAACCATAAGTATTTTGAATTCAATGCTAAAGTTCCGAGAACCTTCGGATTCCTTGAAGAAAAGCTTAAATCATTTTCTCAGTCTCTTATTTCAAGGGGTAAGGTCGAGTGTTTCGTAACCATTGAAATGCCCGAAAATGAAAATGTTGAAGTTGCCGTAAATTATGCTCTTGCCGAAGGGTATATCAATGCGCTCAAGGATTTGTCGGAAAAATACTCACTCAGGGACGATATTTCTGTTTCTTCGATTTCGAGATATCCCGACGTTCTTGTAGTTCACAAATTACCCGAGGACGAAGAAAAAATCTGGAACAACGTAAAAATTGTCGCTCAGGAAGCAATAAACAGCTTTATTGAGATGAGAAAAAAAGAGGGCGAAAAGCTTAAAGACGATATTCTTTCAAGGACCGTGACAATTCTTGACTGTGTTTCGTTCATAGAAGAAAGAAGTCCCCAGACCGTTAAGGAATATAATGAAAAACTGAAAGCGAGAATTAAGGAATTTCTCGGCGACGCTTCCGTGGACGAGCAGAGACTTCTTCAGGAAGCCGCAATTTATGCCGACAAAATCGCTGTTGCAGAAGAGACTGTCAGGCTTCGCAGCCATATTTCCCAGCTTAAAGATATGTTTGATTCCGAGGAAGCAATCGGAAGAAAAATGGATTTCCTTGTTCAGGAAATAAACAGGGAATCCAATACAATCGGTTCCAAGGCTCAGGATGTTGAAATAACAAAGCGTGTTATTACAATCAAAGGCGAGGTTGAAAAAATCCGTGAGCAGGTTCAGAATATTGAGTGATTTTGAGGTTTAGATTATGAGGCTTGTTAATATCGGTTTCGGTAACGCCGTTAACGCTTCAAGGCTGATTTCGGTTATGTCTCCCGATTCAGCGCCCGTTAAAAGGCTTATAAGCGAAGCTAAAGCAAATAATATGCTTATCGACGCAACTCAGGGAAGAAGAACAAGAGCCGTTCTTGTTATGGACAGCGACCATATAGTTCTTTCATATCTTCAGGCTGAGACCATTACGGCGAGATTTAATATGGAACAGACGGAGGAGAATGATGAGTAACGGTATTTTAATTGTTTTTTCGGGCCCTTCGGGCGCGGGTAAGGATACAATTCTTCTGGAGGTTCTTGATAAAGATAAAACTTTGCAGAAGTCTGTTTCACTTACAACACGTGAGAAGAGAAGTGAAGAAACCGACGGAGTTGATTACTATTTTACTTCTCTTAAAGAGTTTAAGGACAAGCTTGATAACGGCGAAATCCTCGAATATGCCCAGTACGGTCAGAATTTTTACGGAACGCCGAAAGCTCCTGTAGATAAGTGGCTGAGCGAAGGAAAAACGGTTATACTTAAAATCGAAGTTCAGGGAGCTGCCAATATAAAGGAGCTTTATCCCGAAAGCGTAAGTATTTTCCTTCTTCCGCCTTCTGTCAAAGAGCTTGAAAACCGTCTTCGTGCAAGGGAAACCGATAAGGAAGAAGATATTCTGCGCAGGATGACAATCGCCGAAGATGAGTTTCGCAGAAGTGTTAATTATGACTACATAGTCATTAATAATAAAGTTGACGAAGCTGTCAACGATGTTCTCTCGATAATAAGAGCAGAACAGTTAAAATCATCAAGAATGAAAAATTATATAAGTGAGGTAACTAAAAATGTTTAATCCTGATTTATCACCTATTTTAAAGGATCATGTCAGCCGCTATTCTCTTGTAACGGCTACTGCAAAAAGAGCGAGAGAGATTTCAAAAGAGGCAGAGGACAGACAGGAGATTCTTATCGAAAAGCCCGTAAGTCTTGCGCTTGAAGATTTTCTTGAAGGCAAATATGAAATAGTTGAGCCTGAGGAAATCAGAAATCTTTAATTAACCGGAATTCATTTTGGGAGGTGGTTGAATGTCCGTTAAAATTGCAAAAGTTGCCGTTGAATCGACTGCTTTCGGGTTTGATAAGGCATTTGACTACATAATCCCTGAGAAGTTTTTAAATGAAGTTAAACCCGGTTGCAGGGTTATTGTTCCGTTCGGAAAAGGAAACCCAAAAAGGCAGGGGATAGTCTTTGCCTTAGGCGAAAGCGACGAACCGGAAAAGCTTAAAAATATAGCGGCGGTGCCGGATAAGGCGCCGCTGTTGAACTGTGAATTGCTGCTTCTTTCATCCTATTTAAAACAGAATACTTTTTGTACTTTGTATGACGCCGCCAAGGCTTGCCTGCCTTCGGGAATAGGGATGAATTTTGTTGTTTTTTACAGGGTCAACCCCGATTTTGACGAAAGCGAAGCGGAAAAATTAAACGATGACGAAACAGCCGTTTATAATTATCTTAAAAACGCCGACAGATTCGTAAAGAATTCGGTTATTTTAAAAAATCTCGGCTTTAAAAGCGACAGTAAAATAACTTCCGATCTCGAAAGAAAAGGCGTTATTATAAAAAATGTTGACGCTGTTCGTAAGGTCGGGGATCTTACTGTTAAAATGGCAAGACTTACAAAAGTATTCGAGCAGGGTGAAATTCCGTTTAAACTTACGGCGAAGCAGAATAGCGTTGTAAAGGTTTTAAGGGAAATCGGTTCTGCAGATGTGAAAGAAATATGTTATTTTACCGGTGTTACGCCTGCTGTCGTATCGACTCTCGTTAAAAGGGGAGTCATAGAATTATTTGATAACGAGGCTTTCCGCTCTCCGATGAAAAAAAGCGGTTCTGCCAATGCTGAGGAAATCGTACTATCCGTTCAGCAGAATACTGCTTTTAATAATCTTCTCAACGAATACCGTGATAACGAAAAGCATGTTTCTCTTCTTTACGGCGTTACGGGAAGCGGAAAAACCAAGGTTTTTCTTAAACTTATTGACGAAGCTCTCAAAGATGACGGCGGAATAATAATGATGGTTCCGGAGATTTCGCTCACTCCCCAGATGCTCGATCTTTTTTACGAGCGTTACGGAAATAAAGTCGCCGTATTTCATTCTGCGCTTTCCATGGGAGAAAGACTTGACGAATGGAAAAGAGTTAAAAACGGCGAAGCAAGAATTGCGCTTGGCACAAGAAGCGCCGTATTTGCTCCGTTTGAAAAAATCGGTTTAATTATTATGGATGAGGAACAGGAGCATACATATAAGTCCGAAATGTCTCCCCGTTACCATGCGCGTCAGGTTGCAAAATTCAGAACGAATTACCATAAATCACTTCTTGTTCTTGCTTCCGCAACGCCTTCGGTTGAATCGTACACATATGCTTTGCAGGGACGCTATTCGCTTAATGTGCTCACTGAAAGGTTCGGAAACGCAGTTCTTCCCGAGGTTGAGACGGTTGATACAGCTATCGGTGAAGCAGCTCTTGCGGAAGGTAACCTTACGCCTTATCTTGCAAAAGCTCTTGTTGATAATTTTAACAGGAAAAAACAGTCAATTCTGCTTTTGAACAGGCGGGGATATAATACTTTTGCATCGTGCGCATCCTGCAGAACTGTTCTGACCTGTCCGAACTGCAGTATTTCGCTCAACTATCATTCGAGAAACGGTCGTCTTATGTGTCATTACTGCGGATACAGCGCGCCGTTTTCCGATGTTTGTCCGTCCTGCGGTGAAAGAGAAGTACGTTTCAGCGGAACAGGTACGCAGAAAATCGAAGAAGAGCTTCATGATTTGCTTCCCGAAGCAAGAGTATTAAGGCTTGATACAGACACTTCTTCGAGCCGTTATGCCTTTGAAAATTCACTTAAAGCCTTTTCGGAAGGTGAATACGATATTATTATCGGTACGCAGATGGTTGCCAAGGGACTTGATTTTCCTAGCGTTACTCTTGTCGGTGTAATAAGCGTCGACCAGATGCTTTTTAACGATGACTACAAAAGCGCCGAAAGGACTTTTTCGCTTCTGACTCAGGTTGTTGGAAGAAGCGGCAGGGGCGAAGAGAAGGGAAAAGCTATTATTCAGACATCTTTTCCTGAAAATGAAATAATTAAATACAGCGTAAAACAGGATTACGATTCTTTTTACAGAACAGAAATTCAGATACGCAAAGCCATGATTTACCCGCCTTATTGCGACATCTGCACAGTCGGATTTGTCGGTGTTGACGAAGCAAAAACTTCGATGGCTTCAAAGTATTTTTTGAATAAAATCAAAGAGTTCAATAAAGCTGAATTCAAAGATGTTGAGCTGATTGTTTTAGGACCGATTGCGCCTCACGTTGCACGCGTTGGAGGTAAATTCAGGTTCAGGATAATAATAAAATGCCGCAATAACAAAAGGACGAGAGAGATGATTTCGCTTTTGCTACGGGACTTTTCCGTTAACTCATCTTTTTCTGGAGTAACGGCTGTTGCGGATATGAACCCGGATACGATTTTTTGACGGAGGAATAATTATGGGAGTAAGGAATATAAGAAAAGATAACGACCCGATTTTAAGAAAGAAAAGCCGCGTTGTCGAAAAGTTTGACGAAAGACTTTTTACTCTTCTTGAAGATATGGCTGAGACCATGTATCTTGCCGACGGAGTAGGACTTGCTGCAGTTCAGGTCGGCGCATTAAGAAGGGCGGTAGTCATTGATGTCGGCGACGGACTTATTGAATTAATCAATCCCGAGATTGTGGAAACCGAGGGCGCTCAGTGTGAAGAGGAAGGCTGTCTTTCGCTTCCGGGAAGAAATAACGTTACTTACAGACCGATGGAGGTTACCGTAAGGGCGCAGAACCGCGACGGCAAATGGTGTCTTTATAAGGGCGAAGGACTTAAAGCAAGGGCTTTTTGTCATGAAATTGATCATCTTGACGGAGTTTTGTTTATTGACAGACTTGCAACAGAGGAACAGATAAAGCAAATGCCTTCAAAAGAGGAATAATATGAAAATTGTATTTATGGGCACTCCCGATTTTGCAGTGCCTTGCCTTGAAAAGTTAATTGAAATCGGACAGCAGGTTGTCGGCGTTTTTACCCAGACAGATAAAAAGGTCGGCAGAAAACAGATTTTAACCCCTTCGGAAGTTAAAGTCTGCGCTGTTTCTCATTCAATTCCTGTTTTTCAGCCGAAAACATTAAGAGACGGTATGGCGCTTGATATTCTTAAGGAACTTGAACCCGATTTAATTGTAGTTACGGCTTATGGGAAGATACTTCCCGAGGAAATTATTAATTTCCCGAAATACGGCTGTATCAACATTCACGCGTCCCTGCTTCCCAAATACAGAGGAGCAGCTCCCATTCAGTGGAGTATCATAAACGGTGATTCAGTTACCGGTGTAACTTCAATGCAAATGGATGTCGGACTTGATACGGGAAATATTATTTTACAGAAAAAGCTTGAAATCGGTGATAATGAAACCGCAGGGGAGCTTTTTGAAAGATTAAGTATTCTCGGCGCAGATGTGCTTGAAGAAACCGTTAAAATGCTTCTCGACGGCAGTCTTGTGTCTTTTAAACAGGATGACAGTAAAGCTACCTATGTCACTCAGCTTGACAAGAGTTTTTCGCCGGTTGATTTCAATAAAACCGCTTTACAGGTTCATAATTTAGTAAGGGGACTAAACCCCTGGCCCTCGGCAAGTTTTAATATCGGTAACGAAAGACTGAAGCTGTGGGAAACAAAGGTTTCCGGGGCAACCGCCTGTTCGCCCGGTACGGTTATCGAAAGTGACAAAAAATTAATTGTTGCCTGCGGCGAAGGTACTTCAGTTGAACTGCTGACTGTTCAACCCGAAGGGAAAAAGAGAATGTCCGCTTCGGATTATTTAAGAGGTCACAGTATTAAAAAAGGCTCTGTTTTGGGGTGAGAATATGAGTTTACAGAACTTTACAAATATGCTTTATTTTGATTGGTATTACATTGTTCTTGTAGTGCCGATGATTATTGTTTCGCTTATTGCTCAGGCTAAAGTAAAATCAAACTACAGAAAATTCTCGAAAATCGGCAATTCAAGGGGTCTGACAGGACTTACCGCGGCGCAGAATATACTTGCGTACTATAATATAAAAGGCGTTGTTGTTGAGCCTGTCAGAGGTGAGCTTACCGACCACTACGACCCGAGAAGCCGTGTTATAAGGCTTTCCGAGGGTGTTTTCAATTCGTCAAGCGTTTCTGCGGTTTGTATTGCCTGTCATGAAGCAGGTCACGCTTCTCAGCACGCAGAAGGTTACGGACCGATAAAAGTAAGGGATTCAATTCTTCCTGTTTGTAATATAGGTTCGCGCTTCGGTCTGCCTTTGGCGCTTCTCGGATATGTTTTCGGAATCGAGCCGTTGATTCTTATCGGCATTATTTTATATTCTCTCGTTTTCTTCTTTCAGCTTATAACGCTTCCTGTTGAGTTCAACGCTTCTAAACGGGCTTTGAGCGTTATAGAACAAACGGGAATGCTCTCGCAGGAAGAACATTCGTCAGCCAAAAAGGTCCTCAGAGCTGCCGCCATGACCTATGTAGCCGCGGCTGCGACATCACTTGCAAATCTTCTCAGGTTGATTCTCAGAATGAGGGACAGAAGCTGATATGAACGAAAGAGCCTCAGCATATAAAGTATTGTTAAAAATTGAAAAGAACGGTTCGTATTCAAACCTTGCTCTTGACGCTGAGCTTAAAGAATTATCTTCATCGGCAGATACGGCTCTGATTACAAATCTTGTTTACGGCACTCTTGAAAGACAGGTTACAATTGACTATGTTCTGTCAAAATATCTGAACAAACCCGTTAAGAAAACCAAACCCGAAATACTTACTGTTTTGCGGCTCGGTGTTTACCAGATTTTATTTACCGATAAAATTCCGGCTTTTGCTGCCGTTAATGAAAGTGTTAAAATTATTAAAAACTCCGGGTTTTCCTTTGCTTCGGGTCTTGTAAATTCTGTTTTAAGAAAGATTTCGTCGGAAGAGTTCAAATACCCCGAAACGGATGACGAATATTTCGATTTAAGCATCCGTTATTCCTGTCCGCTTCCGTTGGTTAAGCACTTTTATGACGGTTACGGTAAGAAAAACGCGGTTGACATTCTTTCTTCTTCATTGGGCGCCGCGCCTTTAACCGTTACGGTTAATACTCTTAAAACCACTCCGGAAGAACTTATACGAATTCTTGAAAACGAAGGGGTTAAAAGCGAGGTAAAAGACGAAAATTCCCTTGTTATTACCGATTCCGTCAGACCCGATGTTCTTGATTCGTTTAAAAACGGACTGTTTCATGTTCAGGATTATTCGAGTTATCTTTGCTGCAAGACTCTTTCTCCGAAAGAAAACGAAACTGTTATTGATGTTTGCGCTGCGCCCGGCGGAAAAAGCTTTACAATAAGCGAAATGATGAATAATAGGGGAAAGGTTTATTCGTGCGACCTTTACAGCAGCCGTGTTAATCTCATTAATGACGGGGCAAAGAGGCTCGGAATTGATATTATTACCTCTTTGGTTAATGATGCTTCGGTTTATAACGATGATTTGCCTTTAGCCGACAGAGTGCTTTGCGACGTTCCCTGCTCGGGGCTCGGAGTAATCGGAAGGAAAAAGGAAATCCGCTTCAAAAACCCCGCTGAATTTGACAATCTTACCGATATGCAGTACAATATATTGAGTGTCTCGTCGCAATATGTGCGTAAAGGCGGTGTTTTGGTTTATTCAACCTGTACGCTTAATAAAAAAGAAAACGAGGATAATTGCAACCGTTTTCTTGATGAACATAAAGACTTCCGTCCTGATTCGGATTTTCTGAATATTTTTCCCGGAATGTATAATTCGGACGGCTTTTTTACAGCGAGGTTTGTTCGTGAATAAAATTGATATAAGAAGTCTGACAATTGAAGAGCTTGAAACCGAATTCGGAAACAGGTCTTTGCCGAGGTTCCGCTCAAAACAGGTTTTTGATTGGCTTCACAATAAGGGAGCAATGTCATTCGGCGAAATGACTAATCTTTCAAAAGAACTACGCACTCAGCTTGAAAACGAATTTGAAATTAAAACCTGCATAATAAAGCGCAAACTTGTTTCTTCTGTCGACGAAACAGTGAAATACCTTCTTGAATTTTCTGATTCAAGCACAGTTGAATGCGTCCTGATGAAATATAAATACGGTTATTCTCTGTGCATTTCAACTCAGGTCGGCTGTAAAATGGGCTGCAGTTTCTGCGCTTCGGCTATCGGCGGTTTTAAACGGAATCTTACTCCGAGCGAAATGCTTTGCGAGGTTCTTACCGTTCAGAGGGATATGAATGTTAAGGTTTCTCATATAGTTCTTATGGGAACTGGTGAGCCGCTTGATAATTACGAAAACGTTGTCCGTTTTCTTTATCTTATAACTGATGAAAAAGGTCAGAATCTTAGTATGAGGCATATTTCTCTTTCGACATGCGGTATTGTCGAAAAGATTTATGAGCTTGCCGAACTTAATTTGCAATTAACTCTTTCCGTTTCTTTGCATGCTCCGAATGACGGTATAAGGCAAAAGACAATGCCTGTTGCAAAGAAATACGGAATGGATCAGATAATAGACGCCTGTAAGTTTTATGCTAAAAAAACCGGAAGAAGGATTTCTTTCGAATACGCAATGATTAAGGGCGTTAACGACAGCGAAGAAAATGCCTTCGAGCTTTGTAAAAGACTTCGTGGCGTTTTGTGTCATATAAATTTAATCCCTGTCAACGAAATAAAGGAAAGGGATTATAAAAAAAGCGATGCCGTTTCTCTCGGAAAATTTGTTTCGGTGTGCGAAAAGTACGGTTATCCCGTTACGGTCAGACGCACGCTCGGCAGTGATATTAACGCATCCTGCGGTCAGTTAAGGCAAAGCGAATTATCTAAAGAACAAATGGGGTGAATATATCGGATGAAAATTGTTGCTAAAACCGATACCGGTAAGGTTCGCGCGTCCAATCAGGATGCCTATGCCGCAGGCGAACTGCCTAACGGCGTTGCTTGGGCTGTCGTCTGTGACGGAATGGGCGGAGTTGCCGGAGGCAATGTTGCTTCAACGACTGCTGTTAAAATCATTTCCGAGCAGATTTCTTCCAAGTACCGTTCGGGTATGAGCAGCCGGTCAATAAAAAATATGCTTTTTTCCGCAATTACTGCGGCTAATATAAGCGTGTTTGAAATCGGCAGTTCAAATGATGATCTTCGCGGAATGGGTACAACGGTTGTCGCCTGTATTCTTGCCGGAAAAGAAGCTTATATTGCTCATGCGGGCGATTCAAGAGCTTATATCCTTCACGAAAACGATCTTACCCAGTTGACAAGGGACCATTCAATGGTTCAGGATCTCGTTGAAACCGGTAAAATCACGCAGGAGGAAGCCGAACATCATCCGAGAAAGAATATAATTACAAGGGCGCTCGGCGTTGATTCAACAATTGATATCGACTTTTGTGTTGAAGAGCTTTCGGACGAGGATACCCTTCTTATATGTACCGACGGACTTACAAATTATGTTGACATTGACGAAATCCGTGAAATAACTGCCGAAAACAGTTTTTACGGTTATGCTGAAAGCCTTGTTAAAAGGGCAAATGAGAACGGTGGCGGCGATAATATTACCGTTGTTGCTTTAGCTTATTGATAAAGGAGTGTAATTGTGGACAATTATTGCGGAAAACGACTTGACGGTCGTTATGAGATTAAAGAAATTATCGGCGTAGGCGGCATGGCTGTCGTTTATAAAGCTTATGATAATATTGATGACAGAATTGTAGCCATTAAGATTCTCAAGCAGGAGCTTCTTGAAAACGAGGAATTCCGTCGCAGATTCAAAAACGAAAGCAAGGCGATTGCCGTTCTTTCGCATCCCAATATTGTTAAGGTTTATGACGTCAGCTTCGGCGACAGACTTCAGTATATCGTTATGGAATATATTGAGGGTATTACTCTTAAAGAATATATTGAACAGCAGGGCGTTATCAACTGGAAAGACGCCGTTCATTTCCTGACCCAGATTCTTCGCGCTCTTCAGCACGCTCACGATAAGGGAATAATTCACCGTGATATCAAACCTCAGAATATAATGCTTCTTTCTGACGGCACGATTAAAGTTACCGATTTCGGTATAGCCCGTTTCAGCAGAGGCGACACAAAAACCATGACTGAAAGTGCAATCGGTTCGGTTCATTATATCAGCCCCGAGCAGGCGAGAGGCGAACTTACCGACGATAAGGCGGATATTTATTCCGTAGGCGTAGTTCTTTACGAAATGCTCACCGGTCAGCTTCCGTTCCAGTCTGACAGCGCCGTTTCCGTTGCAATTATGCAACTTCAGCAGGAAGCCAAGCGTCCCAGGGAGATTAATCCCGATATCCCTCTCGGACTTGAACAGATTACATTAAAGGCAATGCAGAAAAACACCCGTGACAGGTATCATTCTGCGGCAGAAATGCTTATGGATATTGATGAATTCAAAAAGAATCCGTCAATTAAATTCGATTATTCATATTTTGTTGACAGAGAACCGACCAAATATGTCGGAACACGTCCTTCGTCTGCTTCAAGAAACGTTAATATGTCGGACAGAATGCCCGTTCAGGATATTGACGATTCTTCGGATGATAATAAGAAGAAAATAATCGCTATTGTCGGCGGAATTGCAGCGGCTCTTGTAGTTCTTGTTGTTGTTCTTGTACTTCTTTTCGGCGGTTCGGGAAAGGTTGAAGTTCCGAATTTTGTCGGAATGGATTATTATGAAGACGTTTATCCGTATCTTGATGAAAAATACAAGGATTTTGAAATTGATATCAAGAATATCGAAGATGAAAACAGGCAGTCCGGCGAAATTATTGAGCAGGATCCCGAAGCCGGTGAAAAAATCAAAAAGGGCGATAGAGTTACACTTACCGTTATTATCGGAAGCGACGATATTATTGTTGACGTTGTAAGCGGCAAAACTCCCGAAGAAGCGCAGAGAATTCTTGAAGAAAAGGGACTTAAGGTTGAAATCATAAAGGAATATACCACTGACCATGAACCCGGATTTGTTTTCAGAACTTCTCCTGCAGAAAAGAGTCCTGTAAGAAAGGGCGAAACAATAAAGGTTTATGTCGCTACAGACGAAAAAGAAAATATGGTTAAAGTTCCCTCGGTTACAACTATCAGCGAGGACCTTGCAATTGAATTGATTCTTAAGGTAGGACTTGATTACAAAGTAGATGAAGTTAATTCAACCAAGGATAAAGGCACTGTTATTTCTCAGGACCCCGAAGCGGATACAATGCTTGAAAAGGGTAGCACAGTTACTATTAAAGTCAGCACCGGCATTCCCGATTCTTCAACCGCAACCGTAAGTTATACTCTTCCCAATGTCGGCGGAGAAGGGGAAATCAAGTATTATCTTAACGATAAGCTTTATGATTCGGAATCCAATGTTCGTTTCAGCGGTAAGTCAAGATCAATTGAAGTTAAAGGCTCCGGCGCGGATAACACATTTGTTGTTGAGGCAAACGGCAAAACTATATTCGAGTGCAAAATTGACTTTACTAAGATTCCCGGTGTCGTAAGCGACGGTAAATCTTCGAGCTATACCAAGGAAGTCCAGCTTCCCGATGTTACCGATAAAGTTAAGGCGGAGGCTCAGTCAGAGCTTGAAAACGCCGGCTTTACAAATATCAAGATTGTTGAGCAGAGCAGCGACACTGTCGAAGAAGGCAGAGTTATTTCAACCGACCCTGCCGGCGGAGCAGGCGCTAAGTATGAGACCGATACTCTCATCAAGATTTATGTAAGCACCGGTCCCGAAGAGGTTGCCGAACCCGATACCAGTGAAGCTGACGGCGAATAAAGTTTATGGCTGAATTACAAAACGGTTTAATTTTAAAAGGAATAGGCGGTTTCTACTATGTGGAAACCGCCATCGGTATTTTTGAATGTAAGGCGAGGGGACTTTTCAGAAATAAAAAAATAACGCCGCTTGCTGGCGACAGAGTCACGGTTTCAATTAATGAAAATCAGGAGAACACGATTGATTCAATCGAAGAAAGAAAAAACGAGCTGATACGTCCTCCGATTGCGAATGTTGATATAATGGCGATTGTCGTTTCGACGGTTAATCCGAAACCGTCAACGCTTATTATTGACAGGCTTACTTCAATCGCCGTTCATAAGAATATTGAGCCTGTTATTGTTATTACGAAGTCCGACCTTGCTTCACCGGATGAACTGATTGATATTTATACTAAATCCGGCATGAGATGTATCGCGGTTTGCAGTAAGACGCTCGAAGGCGTTCAAGCTGTCAAGGATTTGCTTAAAGATAAAATATCCGTTTTTACCGGAAACTCCGCTGTCGGAAAATCCACTCTTCTGAACCTTATTGACCCGTCGCTTTCCTTGCGGACAGGTGAATACAGCCGTAAACTCGGCAGGGGAAGACACACAACAAGACATGTTGAGCTTCATAAAATCGGCGAGGGTTATATTGCGGATACTCCGGGCTTTTCTTCGCTTGACTTTGAGAAAAACGACGTGATACTCAAGGACGAGCTTTGTTTATGCTTCCCAGAGTTTTCCGATTATATCGGTGAGTGTAAATTCACTTCATGTTCTCATACCTGCGAAAAGGGCTGTAAGATTGTTGAAGCCGTAAAGGAAGGTAAAATCTCACCTTCAAGACATAAAAGCTATGTTGCTTTTTACAATGAAGCAAAAAATATAAAAGAATGGGAATTATAATAATTGCCGTGGGCGTTTTTTCAAGAACGCTCACGGCATTTTTATCAAAAAATCTGTCGAATGTTTGTTAAGTGTTACTGTTTAATTTATTAAATCAATGTATTATAATATACTTGGCATATTTTAAATTATGCTTAATATATTTTATAGTAATTTTTTATTACGAAAGGAGTAATAATTATGGGATTAATCAGAGCAGGAGCAGGCGCTCTCGGCGGTAACCTTGCCGATCAGTGGAAGGAATTCTTCTATTGCGAAGCAATCGATAAGGACATTATGGTTGTCAAAGGTCAGAAGAGAATCGGCAATCGTTCCTCAAATACCAAAGCCAGTGACAATATCATTTCAAACGGCTCGGGTATTGCTGTTGCCGACGGTCAGTGTATGATTATCGTTGAACAGGGCAAGGTAGTTGAAGTTTGCGCTGAACCCGGTGAGTTTACATACGATACTTCTACAGAACCGAGTATCTTTACCGGCAGCCTCAAAAAATCAATAGTCGATACGTTCAAGAACATCGGAAGAAGGTTTACATACGGCGGCGACACCGGTAAGGATCAGAGAGTTTACTATTTCAATACCAAGGAATTGGTAGACAATAAATTCGGCACTCCGAATCCTATTCCGTTCAGAGTAGTTGACTCGAAAATCGGTCTTGACATTGATGTATCCGTAAGATGCAGCGGCGTTTATTCCTACAAAATAGCCGACCCGATTCTTTTCTACACAAATGTTTGCGGAAATGTTGCAAGCGAATATTCAAGAGAAGAACTTGATACTCAGCTTAAAACCGAATTTATAAGCGCTCTTCAGCCCGCATTCGGAAAGCTTTCCGAGCTTGAACTTCGTCCGAACCAGATTGCCACTCATTCGACTGAACTCGAAAACGCAATGAACGAAGCTCTTACTGCAAAGTGGAGCGAGCTTCGCGGACTTGAAGTTGTTTCCATAGCCCTTAATCCGATTACTCTTCCCGAAGAGGATCAGGAAGCTATTAAGCAGATGCAGCGCGCTGCGGCTCTTCGTGACCCGAATATGGCCGGCGCTAATATTGCTATGGCTCAGGCGGACGCTATGAGAACAGCTGCTTCCAATGAGGGCGGCGCCATGAACGGCTTTATCGGTATGGGTATGGCTATGAACGCAGGCGGTAACGCAGCTAATCTTTTCGCAATGGGCAATCCTGCAGGTCAGCAGCCTCCTCAGGCCACTGCTCCCGCGGCTCCGACTGCACACGCAGGTTCAGCTTGGTTCTGTCCGGAATGCGGTCAGCAGGTCACAGGCAAGTTCTGTTCTAACTGCGGAACTCCCAAACCCGCCGGCGTAGTTAAATGTTCAAATTGCGGTTATACTCCCGCAGATCAGAATAATCCTCCGAAATTCTGCCCTGAGTGCGGAAAACCTTTTAACAACTAATTTAATCAAACCCATAAAGGGGAGAAAATTATGGCTGAATTATTAGATTATAAATGTCCTAATTGCGCAGCTCCGATTAAGTTCGATACGTCGACGCAGAATATGAAATGTCCTTATTGCGACAGCGAATTTGACGTTGCGGCTTTAATCAGCAAGGATGAGGTGCTTAACAGTCAGCCTGCAGACAGTTTTGAATGGGAAAGTCAGGCTTCCGAAGAGTGGGCGGAACCGGACGAAAACGGACTTCGTGTTTTTGTATGTAAAAGCTGCGGCGGCGAAATTGTCGGTGACGAGAACACCGCCGCTACGAAGTGTCCGTATTGTGACAATCCGGTAGTTCTTTCCGGCAGACTTTCGGGCGTGCTTAAACCAAATTATGTAATTCCTTTCAAACTCGATAAAGCGCAGGCTAAACAAAAATTGAAGGATTATCTTAATACAAAGAAGTTTTTGCCCTCAATGTTTAAAAGCGAGAATCATATCGACGAAATTAAGGGTATTTACGTTCCGTTCTGGCTTTTCGATTCCGATATTGACGCTCAGGTTTCGTATGACGCTACGAAAGTCAGCACATGGAGTGATTCAAAATATCAATATACTAAAACCGATCATTACCATGTATTCAGAAAGGGTAATATGAGCTTTGTTAATATTCCCGTTGACGGAGCGTCAAAAATGCCCGACGATCTTATGGAATCCATTGAACCCTTTGATTTCAGTGAAGCAGTTGATTTTCAGACTGCGTATCTCGCCGGATATCTTGCGGACAAATATGATGTCGGCAAGGAGGAGAGCATACCCAGAGCCAATCAGCGCGTTAAAGTCAGCGCAGAGGATACTCTCGGAAATACCGTAACCGGTTATTCGAGCGTTAATCCTACCAACAGTTCTGTTCAGGTTCTCAGGGGTACTTCAAAATATGCTCTTTATCCCGTCTGGATTCTCAACACTACATACAACAACACAAAATACGTGTTTGCAATGAACGGTCAGACAGGTAAGTTTATCGGTAATCTTCCTGTCAGTAATGCAAAAATCTGGGGATTCTTTGCAGCTCTTGCAGGCGGACTTTCAGCGGCGGCTTTGCTTGTGTCAAAGCTTCTCGGTTTGCTTTAAGGAGGTGCTGTGAATGAAAAAAGTATTATCTTTGATAATTGTTCTGGCGCTTCTTGTCAGCCTGCCTGTTATTGCATTTGCAAGCGACGTTGACTATGTTGTCGATTACGCGGACGTTTTAAGCGAATCTGAAGAAAGCAGACTCGAAAACAAGCTCGCTTCGTACAGTGAAGAGCTCGGATTTGACATTGTTGTAGTTACTGTGGACAGTTACGAAGGCAAAAGCGATATGGATTTTGCCGATGACTACTATGACTATAACGGATATGCCGAAGACGGTTGTCTGCTTCTCTATAACCCGAATGAGGGCGACGAGGGACTTTATATTTCAACGAAGGGTTATGGAATTTCAGTAGTAAGCGACTACTGTATGAAGTATCTTTCCGCGAATATCAAGCCTCAGATTATGGACGGCGACTGCTATGACGGCTTTTCTGACTACGCTGAAACAATCCGTGACTTTGTAATATCGGATTCGAAGGGCGAGCCCTTTGACAAGAGTAATTCTTACAACGATTTCGATCCGAATGCAAGAAGTACGGGCGACAAAATCAAGACTGTACTTATTTGTCTTGTTGTTTGCATTATTATTTCTCTTGTAATCACTATGGGTATTCGCAACTCTTATCTTAAGGCTGTTAAATTTAACAGGGACGCAAGGAACTATCTTGTTGACGGAAGTCTTAATATAACTCAGGCTTACGACAATTTCCTTTATTCAAATGTTACGAGAGTTAAAATTCAGACTCAAAGCAGCTCCGGAGGAGGAACACATACCTCTTCTTCAGGAAGCAGCCACGGCGGAGGAAGACTGTAATGAATAATACTCAGACAGTATATATTGAAAAAATTCCTTCCGATGTGGAAGAGCTTAAAGCTATGAACGCAGCTGAAATGTCGACGCCTTTTATGACGGCGGCATTGAGCGTTGCCGTACTGTGTAATTATGAAAAAAATGTTGACTCGACGGTTGAGATGATTAATTACCTTAAAGGTCCGGTTGATCTTTCAAATCTTGAAAAACAGTTTCTGCATGACAGACTTGTCGGCAAATATTATGTTCCGCGTTCGTATTTCAAAGGAACAAGCCGTGATAACGGTTATGCTCTTCCCGATAAACTCGAAATTGAAGTCAGCGATAATCCTTATTCATACGAAAATGACGGATACGCTGTTCTGTTTCTTTATTCTTCGGGCGCCGATTCGCCCCGTCAGGTAAAGCTTAGGAAAAAAGGCGACAAATGGTATCTCTGGGAAATTCTTTTCCTTTCCGATATCAGAGTTCCGTCTTCGGAAGATCCTTGGGCATAACTAACTGAAAAAAGAAGACCGTATTCTCAGTTGAGAGTACGGTCTTTTTTATTGATTATTGATTTTCAAAAGCAATTCTGAAAGCGATTTCTTCAAGCTGTTCGATTGATTCAATGGCGCAGATTTCTCTTTTATATCGTGCAGTTCCCCTTATTCCTTTGGTGTACCATGCGGCGTGCTTTCGCGCTTCTCTTATGCCGATTCTTTCACCCTTGTATTCGCAGATTGTTTTAATATGAGAAAGCATAATTCTCATTCTTTCGGAAACAGGCGGTTCGGGAAGAATTGTTCCGCTGTTAAGATAAGCGTTTATCTGTGAAAATACCCAAGGTCTTCCGAGCGCGCCTCTGCCGACTGATACTGCGTCACAGCCCGTGTATTCAAGCATTCCGGCGGCAGATATGCCATCTGTAATATCTCCGTTTCCGATTACGGGAATAGATACAGCGTTTTTAACTTCTTTGATTATATCAAGATTAACCGGAGGTGCATACATCTGGTCCCTTGTCCTTGCGTGAACTGTAACTGCCGAAGCTCCTGCCTGTTCGGCTCTTTTTGCTATATCTACTGCATTTATACTGTCCGGATCCCAGCCGGCGCGCATTTTAACGGTTACCGGTACAGGGGAGGCTTTGACAACTTCTCTTATTATTTCTTCGGCTAAAACCGGATTCTTCATTAATGCGCTGCCGCTTTTATTATTCACTATTTTCGGCGCGGGGCAACCCATATTTATATCAATTATTTCGGGCTTGAACTCCATTACAGTTTCAATGCTCTGAGCCATAATCAACGGGTCGTATCCGAAAATCTGAGCTGCTGCCGGTCTTTCCTTTTCGCTTAAAACGAGAAGCTCTTTTGACTTGCGATCGGTCATTGTAATTCCCTTGCTGCTGACCATTTCGCTTTCAACAAGCGCAGCGCCGAAGTCAACGCATTTTTCTCTGAAAGCCATATCGGCGACACCTGCCATGGGAGCTAAAAAAGCCTTGCCGTTTATTTCAACGTTTCCGATTTTCAACAAATCATTCCTTTAAAATAAATATTTTAAACATTTTATCATAATTTTTAATGTTTTTCACCCCAAAACATGATTTTTGTGGTAAAATATTAAAAAAACATCGGACGGTGCATTATGAAGCTTTTGGTTTTGGACGGCAATAGTATACTCAATCGCGCTTTTTACGGAATAAAACTGCTCACTACAAAAGACGGCAGATTCACAAACGGAATATACGGATTCTTAAATATCCTTCTGCGTCTTCGTGATGAAGTAAATCCCGACGCGGTGGCGATTGCCTTTGATTTAAAGGCTCCGACATTCAGACACAAAATGTATGACGGCTATAAAGCTAACAGAAAAGGTATGCCTCCCGAGCTTGCCGAGCAGATGCCCGTACTTAAAGAGTTGCTTGTTTCTTTAGGATATAAAATAGTTGAAAAAGAGGGTTTTGAAGCGGACGATATTCTCGGTACGCTTGCTTATTCCTGCGGTGAAAACGATTCCTGCTTTATTGCAACCGGCGACAGGGATTCGCTTCAACTTGTTAATGAAAAAGTTACCGTTCTTCTTGCTTCAACAAAAATGGGCAGACCGCAGACTGTTTTTTATGATGAAGAAAAAGTTAAAGAGGATTATTCTGTCGAGCCAAAGCAGTTAATTGATATTAAAGCATTGATGGGCGACAGTTCGGATAATATTCCGGGAGTAGCGGGAATCGGTCAGAAAACCGCAACCGATTTGATTGTTAATTATAAAAATATTGATTACATCTACGATAATCTTTCTTCTCTTGATATTAAACCCGGTGTTAAGCAAAAGCTCGAAAATGACAGGGAAATGGCGTTTTTAAGCAGAAAGCTCGGCACAATCTGCCTTGAAGCTCCGATTGATACGGATTTCAGCTCGTTTGTTCCGTCAGAACCCGACAGCGCAAAAGCCGTCAGAATTCTTTCTTCACTTGAAATGTTTTCCATGGTTGAAAAGTTTTCGCTTGATACGGGTGCTGTTGTTCATAATTCAGAAGTCAAAACAGAAGTTTATGAGGTTAAGTTCGATAAAAACGAGTCATTTTCCTCAAGCGAAAAACTGTATATTGATTATGAGATTAATGACGGTGAGCTTTCCGTTGTATGCTTTGCCGATGGTAAAGTGAATCTTATAAAAGAATATAAGTCGATTTTTGAAGATGAAAATAAAGAAAAAATCGTTTTTGACATTAAGCCGTTATATAATTTTCTTGCAAAAAACAATATCGAGATTAAAAACGTAAAGGCTGATTTGATTCTTGCGGCTTATGTGCTTAATCCGTCCGCGTCGGGATACGATTTTTCAAGGCTTTTACAGGAGTATAAAATCGAAAACATTACTGTTTCCGACTGCCCTGAAGAAATCAGCGATAGAGCTTCGAGGGCGGCTTCATTAATGCCGCTTAGTCGGAAAATGCTTGCCGAAATATCTTCAAATAACGAAGAAGAGCTTTTTTATAATATAGAAATGCCGCTTGCAAAAGTACTTTCGTCCATGGAAGTTATCGGTTTTTCGGTTGACAGACAGGGGATTGAAAAATTCGGTCGGATGCTTGGGGAAAAAATAAAAGAGATTCAGGAAAGAATCTATGAGCAGGCAGGAGAAGAATTCAATATCAATTCGCCCAAGCAACTCGGAGTCATTCTTTTTGAACGTCTTTCCATTCCTGCAAAGAAAAAGACAAAAAGCGGCTATTCAACAAGCGCCGATGTTCTTGAAGGACTTGAGAGCGATTATCCTATTGTTCGCGATGTTCTCGAATACAGGACTCTTTCAAAGCTGTTGTCAACTTATTGCGAAGGATTGCTCAGGGAAATTGATTCATCCGGCAGAATTCATTCAAATTTCAAACAGACCGAAACGAGAACCGGACGTATTTCTTCAACCGAGCCGAATCTTCAGAATATTCCGGTAAGGCAGGAACTCGGAAGGGAAATGAGAAAGTTTTTTAAAGCTCCGGACGGCAAGGTTCTTATTGACGCGGACTATTCGCAGATTGAGCTTCGTGTTCTTGCTGACGTTGCGGACGATAAGGTTATGATTGAAGCATTCAATAATGACGTGGATATTCACTCCGTAACAGCTTCTCAGGTTTTCAATATGCCGCTTATGATGGTTACTCCCGCAATGCGTTCAAGGGCTAAAGCGGTTAATTTCGGAATAGTTTACGGTATCGGCGCATTTTCGCTTGCAAAGGATATCGGAGTTACAAGAGCCGAAGCCGACAGGTATATAAAGGATTATCTTTATCATTATTCGGGCGTTAACAACTATATGCAGAACGTTGTAAAAACCGCAAAAGAACTCGGCTATGCTAAAACTGTTTTCAACAGGAGAAGGTATCTTCCCGAGTTATCTTCCTCGAACGGCATGCTTCGAGCTTTCGGCGAAAGAGTCGCCAGAAATATGCCGATTCAGGGCACTGCGGCGGATATTATTAAAATCGCAATGATAAGGACTTATAACAGGCTTGAAAAAGAAAAAATGTCTTCGCGTCTGATTTTACAGATTCACGATGAGCTTATAGTCGAAGCGCCTGAAAATGAAGCAAAAAAAGCAGCTGAAATACTAAAGGAAGAAATGGAAAACGCCGTTAAATTAAAAGTCAAGCTTGTTGCCGATGTCGGCGTGGGCAAAACATGGTATGAGGCGAAAAAATGATTGTACGTACGATGACAAAGGAAGATGTTGCTTCTGTTCTTGCGCTTGAAAAAGAGTGTTTTTCTTCTCCGTGGAGCGAACAAAACCTTATTGAAGAAACCGAAAATCCGACTGCGATGTTTCTTGTTGCCGAAGAGGAGGGGAAAATTGTCGGATACGTCGGCTCGAACAATATTTCAGGCGAAGTATTCATTACGGATATTGCCGTTACAAATAACAGCAGAAGAATGGGTGTTGCGTCGGCTCTTCTTGAATGTCTTATTGAAAGATGCATTAATAAAAAAGCGTTATACCTGACTCTTGAAGTAAGAAAAAGCAATATCGCGGCTATAAAGCTTTATTCAAAATTCGGATTTGAATGTGTCGGTGAAAGAAAAGATTTTTATTCTTCACCGACCGAAAACGCTTTGATTTATACATTGGATTTTATTTATGATTAAAGATTTTTTAAAAAAACATAAGCAGTTGATTTTATATGTTTTTTTCGGCGCTCTGACAACGCTTGTAAACTATGTTGTTTATTTTCTCTGTAAGGGCTTTGGAATTAATTATCAATTGTCCACCGTTATTGCCTGGGTTGCGGCGGTTTTGTTTGCATTTATTACAAATAAGACCTTCGTCTTTGAAAGTAAGTCAAACCATATCAAAACCGTAGGAAGAGAAATTTTTCTGTTTTTCGGCGGCAGGTTGTTCTCGCTTGGACTTGAGCTGCTGATTATGAAAATCGGTATGGATTTTTTACATGCCGAAAAGTTTACCTTGATTGCTTTTGGTAAAAATCTTCCGGCAGGCGAATTCCTGACAAAAACCGTTGCTCAGACAGTTGTTCTTATAACTAATTTTTTAATAAGCAAATTTCTTATCTTCAAAAAGAAAAAGGTCGGTGAAAATATTGAAAATACTTGCGATTGAAAGCTCCTGTGATGAGACTGCCGCTGCAGTTGTAGAAGACGGAAGGAAGATTATTTCATCCGTTGTTGCGACGCAGATTGAAAGTCATAAAATATTTGGCGGCGTTGTTCCCGAAATTGCTTCGAGAATGCATATTGAAGCGATTTGTGCTGTTGTCAGCGAAGCGATGGAGAAAGCGAATCTTGACTATTCTCAGCTTGATGCAATTGCCGTTACCTATTCTCCCGGCTTAATCGGAGCGCTGCTTGTCGGAGTTAATTTTGCTAAAGGGCTTTCTCTCTCAACCGGTCTGCCTTTGATTCCCGTTCACCATTTAAGGGGACATATTGCTTCAAATTATCTGACATACCCCGAACTTGAACCGCCGTTTATGTGCCTCGTTGTTTCGGGGGGTCACAGCCATATTGTAACGGTTGACGATTATACATCGTTTAAAATTATCGGCAAAACCCGAGATGATGCTGCAGGGGAATGTCTTGATAAAGCTGCAAGAGCAATGGGTATTCCTTATCCGGGCGGAGTAAATCTTGACAAAATTGCCGTTAACGGCAATGACATGGCGTTCAGTCTGCCTCATCCCAGAGTTGAAGGAAGCGAATACGATTTCAGTTTTTCGGGTTTAAAAACGGCAGTTATTAATTTAATACACAACGCGCAACAAAAGGGTGAAGCAATTAACCGTGAAGATTTATGCGCGTCCTATCTTAAAGCTGTTACGGACTGCCTTTGCGACAATACCGTCAGGGCTATGAAAGAGTTCGGATTCAAAAAGCTTGCTCTTGCAGGCGGAGTATCCGCAAATTCGGTTCTGAGAAGGAAAATGACTTATCTTGCAAAGGAAAACGACTGGAAGCTTTTTCTTCCCGAGCTTTCGCTTTGCGGTGATAACGCTGCAATGATCGGCTCTCAGGCCTATTATGAATTTCTTAATTCAAATATTGCCGATGAAAACCTTAACGCTTACGCCACTATGCCTATTGATAATTCGGTTTTTTGACATCAGAAGATATATTGCACAAAAAATCGTCATAAATTGACTATTATTTAACAAATTAATGATTGAACATTTTATTAAATTATAATATAATATTATGCGGAATAAAAAAGTTCAAAATCTTTAAAGGAGATATTATTTATGGAAAATGCACTTACAAAGAATAAGAGCATTCTCGAATGGATTGACAAGCAGGTCGAGCTTGTAAAGCCTGATGAGATTGTCTGGATTGACGGTTCCAAAGAGCAGATTGAAGCTCTCAGAGCAGAGGGTGTCAGAACAGGTGAGATGATTAAGCTCAATGACGAACTTCTTCCCGACTGTTATTATCACAGAACTGCTCCCAACGACGTTGCCCGCGTTGAGGACAGAACTCTTATTTGTTCAAGGAAAGAAGAGGATGCAGGTCCTACTAACCATTGGATGGATCCCGAAAAAGCATATAAAATGCTTTACGATATTGCCCGTGACTCCTATAAAGGCAGAACAATGTACGTAATTCCCTATTCAATGGGTCCGATAGGCTCACCGCTTGCAAAGGTCGGCATTGAGCTTACAGATTCAATCTACGTTGTTCTTAATATGGCTATTATGACACGCGTAGGCAAGAAGGTTATGGACGTACTCGGCGACAGCAACGACTGGGTACGCGGTCTTCACTGCAAGGTAAACGTTGACCCTGAAAACAGGTGGATTTGCCAGTTCCCCGAAGATAACGCGATTATTTCCGTTAACTCGGCTTACGGCGGAAATGTTCTTCTCGGTAAAAAGTGCTTTGCGCTTCGTATTGCTTCATATCAGGGCAAGAACGAAGGCTGGCAGGCTGAGCATATGCTTATTCTCGGAGTTGAGAATCCTCAGGGCGAAGTTAAATATATCTGCGCCGCTTTCCCGTCAGCTTGCGGTAAAACAAATCTTGCCATGCTTGTTCCTCCCGAAATCTACAGGAATAAGGGCTATAAGGTATGGTGCGTAGGCGACGATATCTCCTGGATCAGAAAGGGCGCTGACGGAAGACTTTACGCAATCAACCCCGAAAACGGTTTCTTCGGCGTTGCTCCCGGTACAAACGAGAAGTCTAACCCGAATGCTCTTGAATCAACAAAGAGAGGCGCAATCTTTACAAACGTTGCCCGCAACCTTGACAATAACACAGTCTGGTGGGAAAACCTTGATAAGAATCCTCCCGTTAACGCAGAAGAGTGGACAGGTATCAAATGCAATGGAGTTGAGTGGAAGGCTCAGGGCAAGAATCTTGCTCATCCCAACAGCCGTTTCACAGCTCCGACAGAGAACTGTCCTTGCCTTTCAAAAGAATTTGAGAATCCCGATGGCGTTCCGATTTCAGCTTTCGTATTCGGCGGCAGACGCGCTAAGTTAGCTCCGCTGGTATATCAGTCAAGAGACTGGAATCACGGCGTATTTGTCGGCGCAACAATGGCTTCCGAAACAACTGCCGCAGCTGCAGGCGCAGTCGGCGTTGTCCGTCGTGACCCCATGGCAATGCTTCCGTTCTGCGGTTATCATATGGCCGATTACTGGCAGCACTGGATTGATATCGGCAAGACTCTCGATCCCGATAAAGCTCCTAAGATTTTCAATGTTAACTGGTTCAGAAAAGACGACGAAGGAAACTTTATGTGGCCCGGATTCGGCGACAATCTCCGTGTTCTTGAGTGGATTATCAAACGTTGCGAAGGTGAAGTAGACGCTAAGGAAACCGCAATCGGTTATCTTCCTTATGCAAAGGATATCAACCTTGAAGGTCTCGAGGGCGAAGTTACCGAAGAATCACTTGAAAGCATTCTTGACGTTGATAAGGATCTTTGGAAAGAAGAAGCTGCGGGCGTTGAAGAATTCTTCAAGAAATTCGGTGAAAAGCTTCCGAAGGAACTTGTTGATTCTCTTAACACTCTTAAAGCAAATCTCGAATAAAAAAATATTGGTTAAAACCCCTTTGACACTGTGTTGAAGGGGTTTACTTTTTTTGTAATATATGATAAAATTTTACTAACTATAGTGTAAAAGGGGGTAAAGCGTTTGATAGGCACAAAAATTGCAGTTGATCTCGGTACGGTTCATGTTATTGCGTTTGTTGAGCATAAGGGCATTGTTCTTTCCGAGCCTACGGCAATTGCGTATGACAGCGAAACAAACGAGCCGATTGCAGTCGGTAAAAAAGCTTATGAAATGCTGGGAAAAACCCCGGATTCGATTTATGTCGTTAATCCTCTTGAAAACGGCACTATTTCTTCTTTCAAAGCCTGTGAGCAGATGCTTACGATTTTTATGAATAAAATCTGTCAGAATAAACTTTTTAAACCGAATGTAATTGTTTGTATGCCAAGTTCCGTTACTAACCTCGAAAGAAGAACGATTCTTGACGTTATCACAGCCGCAGGAGCCGGTACAGCCTGCCTTATTGAAGAGCCGCTTGTTGCTGCTGTCGGCGCAGGACTTTCCACTGCCGAGCCGCTTGGGAGAATGGTTATTGATATTGGCGGCGGAACGACGGATATAGCTGTAATTACTATGGGTAATATTGCTGTTTCAAGTTCTGTTAAAGGCGCCGGAAATGCGCTTAATGAAGCGATTATAAGACATCTTAAGAAAGACAGGGATATAGTAATCGGCTTTCCCACTGCCGAAATGCTTAAAACTACTCTCGGCTGCGCTATAGACCGTGAAGCAGAAATAGCGATTATTGCAAAGGGCAAGAGCAATCTTGACGGCATGCCGATTGCATTTGAAGTTACTTCCGTTGAAATCAAGGAAGCGATTATGGAGCAGTTATATGCGCTTTGCGACGAAATTCACGCTTTGCTTGAATCTACACCGCCAGAGCTTGTCGGTGATATTTCCGAAACAGGCATCACTTTAACCGGCGGCGGCTCACTGCTATACGGAATTGATAAATTCTTTGAAAATGAAATCGGAATAAAAACGACCGTTGCCGATGATCCGATGAACTGTGTTATTAAAGGCACAGGCGCAGCTCTTGAAAAGATGGAAGTGCTTCTTGATAACGGATATAAGTTTATTTCAAGAGAGGATATTCTCGGTACAAGCAGGAATTGATTATGGAATTACATGAAAACACGGTTAAACCTGAAAAAACTCTTCTTGTTTCCGTTGACACAGGCGCTTTTGACGCCGAGGCTTCTATTGACGAGCTTGAACAGCTTGCCCTTACGGCCGGAGCTGACGTTGTTGCAAAGGTAATTCAGAAAAGAGAGTCCTCTTTTGATGCCAATTTTGTCGGAAAAGGTAAACTCGAAGAGATTAAAGAGCTTTGCGAAAACGAAGAAATTGATCTTGTTATCTGCGACAGCGAGCTTACGCCTTCGCAGATTAACAATCTTGAAAACAGTCTTGATGTCAGAGTAGTCGACAGAACGACTCTGATTCTTGATATATTTGCTTCAAGAGCGAGAACGAGCGAAGGTAAGCTTCAGGTAAAGCTTGCTCAGCTTAAATATTCGCTTCCCCGTCTTACCGGCAGGGGAAAAGAGCTTTCAAGACTCGGTGCCGGTATCGGTACAAGAGGACCCGGTGAATCTAAACTGGAGGTTGACAGGCGTCATATAAGAGAAAAGATTCATTCCCTTGAAGTCCAGTTAAGCGAGCTTGAAAAGAGAAGAGATTCGCTTCGTAAAAGACGTAAAAAAGAAGGTGTTGAAACAGTCGCTCTTGTCGGATATACAAATGCGGGTAAATCAACATTAATGAATTATCTTACCGACGCCGGTGTTCTTGCGGAGGACAAATTGTTTGCCACACTTGACCCTACAGCAAGAAAGCTCGTTTTATTCGACGGACGGGAAGTTATGCTTATTGATACGGTAGGACTTGTCAGAAGGCTTCCCCACCATCTTGTTGAGGCTTTTAAGTCGACTCTTGAAGAAGCTTCCAATGCCAACCTTATTCTTAACGTCTGTGATGTTTCTTCCGAAGATTTTAATGAGCATCTGAATATTACTCTGGGTCTTCTGAATTCCCTTGGCTGTCAGGATAAGCCTATTATTTCTGTCCTTAATAAATGCGATTTGCTTCTTGACAGCACAAATCTTCTTTCGCTTTCCAATTCCGTATGTATAAGCGCTAAAACGGGCGCAGGCATTCCCGATCTGCTTTTAAGAATTCAGCAGCTTCTTCCCAATAAACGCAGAAAAGTAACTCTGTTAATTCCGTTTACGGAAGGGTCGGTTGCCGGGAAAATTAGAAAAGACGGCGTTGTTCTTGATGAACAGTATACCGAAAACGGAATTAAAATGACTGCTATTATCGAAATCGATTTTATTGAAAAGATTAAAGATATGATTGTTTGATATTTTTACTCGGAGGAGAAAAATATGATGGATAAATTAAAAATCGCCGAAAAGATTAAAAACGGCGATACATATATCGGAATTGAATTCGGTTCCACAAGAATTAAAGCTGTTCTTACGGACGACAAATGTTTTCCCATCGCTTCGGGCGGTTTTACATGGGAAAATGAGCTTTCGGACGGAATCTGGACATATTCGCTTGACAGTATTATTAAAGGATTGCAGGTTTGTTTTGCTTCCCTGAAAAACAATGTCAGGGAAGAATACAATATGCCTCTTGTCACTGCCGGCGCTATCGGTATTTCCGCAATGATGCACGGTTATATGGCTTTTAACGAAGATAACGAGCTTCTTGTTCCTTTCCGCACCTGGCGTAATACAATTACCGGACAGGCGAGCGCGAAACTCAGCGAGGCGTTTTCATTTAATATTCCCGAACGGTGGAGCATTGCCCATCTTTATCAGGCGATTCTTAACGAAGAGGAACACGTTAAAAACATCCGGCATATAAACACGCTTGCAGGTTATATTCATTTTCTTCTTACCGGCGAAAATGTTCTCGGCATAGGCGACGCAAGCGGAATGTTTCCGGTTGACAGCGAAAAACTGTGTTATAACGAAAAAATGCTTGACATTTTTGACGATATGACAAGGCTTTATTATTTTAAATGGAAGATACGCGATATACTTCCTTCAATTCTTATCGCCGGAGATAAAGCGGGCTGTCTTACAAAACAGGGAGCTATGCTTCTTGACCCGAGCGGAGAATTTATGTCGGGCGTTGAGTTTTGTCCTCCCGAGGGAGACGCCGGAACGGGGATGACGGCGACTAACAGCGTAAGACCTCTTACGGGCAATATCAGCGCCGGTACGAGCGTATTTGCCATGGCTGTTCTTGACAAACCGTTGAAAAGCTGGTATCCCGAAATTGACGTTGTAACTACTCCGACGGGAAAAGACGTTGCGATGGTTCACTGCAATAACTGCTGTTCGGATATTGACGCATGGGCGTCTGTTTTCAGTGAGTTTTCCGCTGCTTCCGGTAATAAACTTCCGATGAACAGAATATACGATATTCTTTACGATGCAGCTTCCTCAGGCGAAAAGGATTGCGGCGGAATTACTTCGTTCAATTACATTTCCGGCGAAAGTATTACAAAAATCAACAACGGAGCTCCTTTGGTAATAAGAAAGAATAACAGCAGCTTTAATCTTGCCAATTTCTTCAGATCTAATCTGTATAGTGCACTTGCAACTCTGAGAATAGGCATGAATATTCTTTATAAGAATGAAGCTCTTTCGCTCTCGTCTCTTGCCGTTCACGGCGGATTTGTAAAATCCGAGGTCGGAAGAAGCGTCATGTCGGACGCGATGAATACGCCTGTTACCGTTTATTCTACAGCAGGTGAAGGCGGACCTTGGGGAATGGCTATACTTGCTTCTTATATGAAATATAAAGATAAAATGAGTCTGGAAGATTACCTTGAAAAGGAAATATTCTCGTCCGCAGAGTCGAGCATTACTAAGCCCGACATGGACGGTGTAACCGGATTTAATAAATATCTTTATTTCTATGAACAATTGCTTGACGCCGAAAAAGAAGCGGCTGAAATACTTTATAACAGGTGATTTTATGAGATATTTGGACGAACTTAAGGAACGTGTTTTTAAGCAGAATCTTGAATTGGTTAAGCAGAATCTTGTTGTTTTAACTTGGGGAAATGTGAGCGCCATTGACCGTGAAAGCGGACTTGTTGTAATCAAGCCGAGCGGGGTCAGATATGACACAATGAAAAAAGAGGATATGGTAGTAGTTGACCTTGAAGGAAATAAGATTGACGGCAAACTGAATCCTTCAAGCGATACTCCGACTCATATTGAACTGTATAAGGCATTTCCCGATATCGGAGGCGTTGTGCATACTCATTCGCTTAACGCCACTTCGTTTGCTCAGGCGGGTAAAAGCATTACTGCTTTCGGCACAACTCATGCCGATTGCTTTTACGGCGACGTACCGTGTGCAAGAGCTTTGACAAAAGATGAAATTGAAACAGATTACGAAAAGAATACGGGAAAAGTAATAATTGAAACTTTCAGGGAACTTGATTACAATGCAGTTCCTGCTGTTCTTATCAAGAATCACGGACCTTTTACCTGGGGAAAAACTCCGGAAAAAGCAGTTGAAAACGCAGTTACTCTTGAGGCTGTTGCCGAAATGGCTATAAAAACATGTCTTATAAATTCTTTAACATCGCGTGTTGATCAATTTTTACTTGATAAACATTATTTCCGTAAGCACGGTAAAAACGCATATTACGGTCAAGGGGAGGATAAATGATGAAAAAAGTATATTTTCTGACCGGAAGCCAGTTTCTTTACGGTGAAGAAACTCTTAAGCAGGTCGAAAAAGACAGTATCGAAGTCGTAGACTTCCTTAATTCAAAGGTCAATAATGCCGAAATTGTGTTTAACGGCGTTATGAAAACTTCGGATGAAATTACGTCGACAATTAAAAAAGTAAATTTCGACGATAACTGTGTCGGAATTATTGTCTGGTGTCATACGTTCAGCCCTGCAAAAATGTGGATAAACGGTCTGAAGATTCTTAATAAGCCGATGCTTCACCTTCATACGCAGGCGAATGAGTTCCTGCCGTACGACAAAATTGATATGGATTTCATGAATCTTAATCAGGCTGCTCACGGCGACAGAGAATTCGCATATATTCTTACAAGACTCAATATACCGAGATACAGCGTAGTCGGTTATTATAAAAAACCTTCCGTAATTGCGAAGATTAACAAATGGCTGAATGTTGCTCTGGCGCTTGATTTCAGCAAACAGGTTAAGATTTGCCGTTTCGGCGATAACATGCGTGAAGTTGCCGTTACAGACGGAGATAAGGTCGAGGCGAATATTAAGTTCGGCTGGCAGACGGATTATTACGGAATCGGAGATATTGTTGAGGAAATCTCAAAAGTTACCGTCGAAGAAACTGACGCTCTGTATGCTGAAATAATCAAAAAATATGATTTGAATACCGATAATATCGAAGCAGTAAAAGAACAGGTTAAGTACGAAATTGCTCTGAGAAGATTTCTTGACAGGGGTAATTATACTGCTCTTACAACAAACTTTCAGGACTTACACGGTCTTAAACAGCTTTTCGGTCTTTCCATTCAACGTCTTATGGAGTCCGGTTACGGCTTCGGCGCAGAGGGAGATTGGAAAATCGCCGCGCTTACCGCAATTCTCAAGAAAATGGCGGAAGGCAAAGAAGGCGGAACTTCCTTTATGGAGGACTATACGTATGACTATACCGAGGGCGAAGAGCTTGTGCTCGGTGCTCATATGCTTGAAGTATGTCCCACTGTTGCCTGCGAAAAACCGAAGATTGAAGTCCATCCCTTGGGAATCGGCGATAAGCAAGACCCTGCAAGACTTGTTTTCGACGGTATTACGGGCGACGCAGTTGCAGTTTGTATGACTGATATGGGAGATCATTTCAGAATTATCTGCGCTGATATTGAACTTGTCAAACAGCCTAAACCGATGCCGAATCTTCCGGTTGCAAGATTAATGTGGAGAATTAAGCCTGATTTTGAAACCGGCGTAAAAGCCTGGCTTGAAGCAGGCGGCGCGCACCATACGGTTGTTTCGACTGCGCTCGACAAAGAAGATATTGAACTTTTTGCTCGTCTTACCGGCGCAGAGTTCGTTTCGATAGGTTGATTATTCAGTGGGGGATTGAGCTATGGAAAAAACCGAGAATACAAACGTGCAGGAAAACAGCGTAAAGAAAGAGCATCCGAATAAAATCGGTATTAAAGAAGGCATGGGCTATATGCTCGGTGACGCCGGCAACCTTTTTGTACTGACTTATGTCTCTTATGCCTTAAAGGTTTTTTATACCGATGTTCTGAAAATTGCCGCGAATAAGGTTGCTACATTATTTCTTGTTACAAGGCTCTGGGATGCTATTAACGACCCGTTATGGGGAGCGATTGTAGCCAAGCGTCCGCCGAGAAGAGACGGAAAATTCCGCCCTTATCTCAAGTGGATTGCCATTCCCGTAGCCGTTGCTCAGCTTTTATGCTTTTATGACATAACCAGAAATACAAACAATCCTTTGCTGGTGCTTGTATTTGCTTATATTACTTATATTATGTTCGGTATGATGTATACCGGAATCAATGTCCCGTTCGGTTCGCTGGCTTCGGTTATAACCGATGACCCGGACGGCAGAACGCTGCTTTCGACATTCCGCTCAATAGGCGGCGGAATAGGCGGCGCAGCGCCTTTGCTTATAGCTCCCTTGCTTATTTATGATAAGCATACCCGTCCCGACGGTACAACTTACAATACCGCTAATGCAGACGGATTCTTTAAGTTTGCGTTAGCTATGTGCATACTTGCAATTATCTTTTATTTTGCATGCTATAAATCAACGAAGGAAAGAGTTAAGTCCGAGGCAAATCCTCATATTAATATGAAGGAAGCCTACAAAGGTATGTTCAAATCAAGACCGTTTGTTGTTCTTTCGGTTACGGGAGTACTTATCAGCGGTCAGCTTCAGTTCGCGTCATATAACTCATATCTTTATAAAAACTATTTTGAAAACACAAATCTTTCAATAATAGGTTCCATTGCACAGTATCTTCCTATGGCAATAATGATACTGTTTACGCCGAAGCTTGTTAAACGTTTCGGTAAAAAAGAGCTTGCAGGTTTCGGCTCAATGTTTGCCGCCGCTGCAGCAGTTTTTTGCTATATCGTAAAACCCGGTCGCGATCAGGCTTGGTTGTTTATGCTTGTATTATTTGTTATCGGTTTCGGCTATTCATTTGTTTCCATAACAAACTGGGCTGTTGTTGCGGATGTAATTGACTACCAGTATTATAAAACCGGTATCAGAAGCGAGAGCGCTATTTATGCAGTATATACTTTTTCCCGAAAATTAGGTCAGACAATCGCCGACTATGTCGGACTTATGCTTCTTAACCGCGTTGGTTATTCCGAGGAAATGACTACCATTGGATATAAACAGGGAGTAAGTGAGGGAATCTTAATGATTTGCACTCTCATACCCGCTATAACTTATACTGCTATATGGCTTCTCTACAGATTCGCTTATCCGCTTACTAAAGAAAAGCTTGAGCCGATTTATGAAATGGTTCGTTCTTCAAACGAAGCAGTTGAAGCCGAACAAACTGCAGAATAAACAATTAAAAATTAAAGCAGGTTTGATTTACTTTATCAAACCTGCTTTTTATTCTAAATAACACTTGACAAATCAAGTGCTGATAGATATAATAGTTAAGCACTTTAAAGAGTGTCGTGCGCTTGTAGCTCAGTAGGATAGAGCATCTGCCTTCTAAGCAGAGGGTCGGGGGTTCGAATCCCTCCAAGCGCGCTTTGTGGTGGCTATAGCGTAGTTGGTTAACGCGCCAGTTTGTGGCACTGGAGACCATCGGTTCGAATCCGATTAGCCACCCTTTATTTTTTTGTTTTGTTTTAATATTGGAGTGTAGTCTAGCGGTAGGACACGTGACTTTGACTCACGCCGTGGTGGTTCAACTCCACCCACTCCAGCCAGAAACGCGCTTGCTGATGCAGGCGCTTTTTAATATTGAAATAAAAAATACGATTTGATATAATAAACTGAAATGAATTAAGGAGTTATAATATGTCCATTAAATTAATTGCGCTTGATCTTGACGGAACATTAATGCTTCCCGATCATCTCACTGTCAGCGAAGAAAATAAAAGAGCTCTCAGCGAAGCTCATGATAAGGGCGTAAAAATTGTTATTTCAACCGGAAGAACTCTGTCTGTAATTACCCGTGTTATTGAGCAAATACCTTTTATTGATTATGTAATGTATTCGGATGGCGCGGCTTTATATGACGTAAAAGAAAAAAGAGTCATTTACGAAAAGCTTATAGACTATAAACTTACTGAAAAAGTGATTAATTATCTAAACGGCATTGAAGTTTATTATAATCTTTACATTGACGGTAAAATTGTAACGCAAAACGGAAGACAGCGTTACTTCAAAAACAGCGGACTACCGCAGAAATTTATTGATGATTATATAAAAAACACTACAGTTTATGATGATTTGCTCGCGTCAATCAAAGACAAGGGCGCCGAGCTGATTGTCGGCTTTTTTAATTGTGAGGATGACCTGAACAACGCCTTTGATTTTATGAAATCATATAACAAAAAATTATATGTAACATCCGCATTTACAAATGAATTTGAAATGACGAACATTGAAGCCACAAAGGGCAAGACAATGGATTTTATTTGCAAAAAAGACGGTCTGACCGGCGAAGAGGTTATGGCAATCGGAGATTCGTCTAATGATTTACCGATGCTTGAATATGCCGGCATTTCGGTTGCAATGGGTAATGCGCAAGAAAAAGTTAAGCGTCTTTCGGATTTCGTAACTCAGACAAATGCCGATGACGGCGTTTGTCTGGCAATCGAAAAGTTTGTATTGAATTGTTAAATGAAATTTGATATAATCGCAGTGCCGCAAGAGTCACACGTAAAGTAAAGTTAATTGTTCATTTGCACCTGTGGTGGAATTGGCAGACACGCTAGATTTAGGATCTAGTGCCGCAAAGCGTGCAGGTTCAAGTCCTGTCAGGTGCATTTAAGCCGAAGTAATCCTTCGGCTTTTTTATTTGTAAAAAATTATAAATGATAAAATTGTAAAAATAACGAATAATATAATAAACTTGTGAAAGGAGGAAATAAAATGAATAAAACAATTAAAGCTATCGGCGCAGGTATGGCTGTAGGGGGCGTTGCTGCAGCAATAACAAATGCAGTTACCTCATCTTCGATGAAAAGAACAATTAAAAAAACTGTTAAAAAAGTCGGAAGCGGTCTTACCGATGTTATAAGTTCGGCACAGGATATGATGAAATAATGCTTAAAAAAATTTCTGTAATACTGGTTTTATCTTTAATTCTTCTAATATTTAATTCGTGCAATACTCATAAAAACGAATCCGTCAGCGAAAAAACAAATGACAACCAACAGACATTATCGGTTGCTGAGCCGGAGCCTGTTAATTCTTCTAAAGAAAAGCCCGGCGAAAGAAATTATTCGGTTTTTGATGAAAATAATGATAGAAAACTGAGTAATCAAAAAATATCTCACAGTTACGGCGTTGCAAAGGATGAAATGCCCAACAGAATCTCAATCGACAATCAGAACATGTTCGACGAAATGGGATGGGACGCGATTTGTCTTGACAATAAGAGTGAGAAAAAAGTTTTATATCTGACCTTTGATTGCGGCTATGAAAACGGCTATACTTCAAAAGTCCTTGATGTTTTAAAAGATAAAAAAGTTCCTGCCGCTTTCTTCTGTACTCTCGATCAGGTTAAAAAGAATAAAGATCTTATTCAAAGAATGATTGACGAAGGGCATATCGTCGGCAATCACTCCGATACTCATCCGAGTTTTGCGGAGATTTCAAGAACAAAGATGATGGAAGAAATCAAAGCAATGGATGATTATTTAAAGGATGAATTTAATTATAAGACAGATTTCTTCAGGTTTCCTTACGGTGAATACAGTGAAAACGCGATGGATCTTGTAAACTCTTTGGGATTTAAGTGTGTTTTCTGGTCATGCTCGTATGCCGATTGGGATACAACCAAACAGAAGGGGAAACAGTACGCATTTGATACAGTTACTTCAAGGCTTCATCCGGGGGCAATAATTCTGCTCCACTCGGTTTCGAGCGATAACGCCGAAGCTTTGGGAGATATAATAGATTTCGCAAGAAAAAACGGATATGAATTCAAGTCATTAAAGGATTTGCCCTAATAAAAAAGCCGTATGTCTGACATACGGCTTTTATAAATTTTATCAGTAATTAAAGTGCGTTGACAATTGCAAGCGTATCTCTTGCGATAACAAGTTCTTCGTTTGTAGGAATAACAAAAAGTCTGACCTTCGAGCCTTCAACGGAAAACTCAACTTCCTTGCCTCTGCAGTTATTCTTTTCTTCGTCAACCTTTGTGCCGAGGAATTCAAGAAGTTTTCCGACTCTTGTTCTGTACTGCGGGTTGTTTTCACCGATACCGCCGGTGAATACAACTGCGTCAACTCCGCCCATTGCAGCGGCAAAACCGCCTATGTACTTTGTAAGCTGATGACAAAGCATTGATTCAACAAGGCGCGCTCTTTCATCGCCTTCTTTAGCTCTCTGCTCAATTGTACGGTTATCGCTTGTTCCGGTAAGACCGAGCATACCGCTCTTTTTGTTCATAAGATTGTCCATTTCTTTGGGAGAAAGATTGTGTTCTTCCATAATTGTTGTAACAATCGCAGGGTCGATTGAACCGCAGCGCGTACCCATAAGAATTCCTTCAAGAGGAGTAAGACCCATTGTAGTATCAAAACATTTTCCGTCTTTTACCGCTGAAATCGAAGAACCGTTGCCAAGGTGGCAGGTTACGATTTTTGTTCCTTCGGCTTTTCCGCCGAGAAGCTCAATGCAGCGACCTGAAACAAATCTGTGGCTTGTGCCGTGGAAACCGTATCTTCTGATACCGTCTTTCTCATAAAATTCATAGGGGAGAGCATACATATATGCGTAATCGGGCATTGTCTGATGGAATCCTGTATCAAAAACCGCAACCTGAGGTACGCTCATTATGCCTTCGCAAGCTTCAATACCCTTAAGGTTTGCGGGGTTATGAAGAGGACCGAATTTAAAGCATTCTTTAATTGTTTCTTTAACCTTGTCCGTAACAAGAACAGAAGCGGAAAACTTTTCGCCGCCGTGAAGAACTCTGTGACCGACTGCGCCGATTTCATCCATCGAAGCAATAACTCCGTGAACGGAATCAACAAGCGTGTCAAGTACAAGCTGAATTGCAGCGCTGTGGTCGGGCATTGAATAAGACATCTTCTTTATGTTTTTGCTTTCGTCATCGGGAACCTTGTGCGTGAAAGCGGCGTTGCTGTCACCGATCTGTTCGCAGATACCCTTTGCAAGAAGGTGCTCGTTTTCCATATCAATAAGCTGATATTTAAGCGATGAACTGCCGGCATTGATTACGAGAATTTTCATTTTTACTCTCCTTTGAAAAAATACTTGTATAGTTTATTGAACTGTTATATTATATACTTGTATATTATATTTTTCAAGTCATTTCGGGAGATTTTATTTATGCGTATTTGCGGCGTAATAGCGGAATATAATCCATTTCATAACGGACATAAATATTTGCTTGATGAAATAAAAAAGCAGGGATTTGACGCCATAGTTGCAGTTATGAGCGGAAATTATGTTCAAAGGGGAGAAGCTTCTGTCGTAAAAAAGAGCGTCAGAGCAAAATCCGCTCTTCTTAACGGAGTTGATCTTGTAATTGAACTGCCTATTCCTTTTGTTCTTTCATCAGCCCAAAGATTTGCTTTCGGCGCGGTGAGCATTCTTGATTCTCTCGGAATTGTGGAAAGTATTTGTTTTGGCAGTGAGTGCGGAAACATTGAACATATTAAAAAAGTTGCTGAAACTAACTTTGACGGTAAGCTTAATGATTATCTGACTGACGGCAAAACCTATGCTTCGGCTTTGCAAAGCTATTTTGAAGATGAATTCGGAAAAGAGTATTCCGAAATTCTTTCTTCTCCTAATAACGTTCTCGGAATTGAATATATTAAGGCTCTAAGAAAACTGAACAGTAAAATAACTCCGTTAACTGTTAAAAGAATCGGAACAGGTCATTCACAATTAAAAGCAGAAAACGGCTTTTGTTCGGCTAAATATATAAGGGATAATATTGATAATCCGAAAGTTTTCGATAATATGCCGTCGTCATCTTCTTTACTTTTTAAACAGTCCGTTAGCAAAAGTGAAGCTCCCGTCAGGCTTGAAAACAATGAAGCTGTTATTCTTTCTTCTCTGAGGATGAAAAATGAAGAATATTTCGCCTCTTTGCCGGATTTAAGCGAAGGAATTGAAAACAGGCTGTATTCTGCCGTGAGAAATGCTTGCTCGCTTGAGGAACTGTATTCTCTGATAAAGACAAAACGGTACACAATGGCGAGAGTTAAAAGGCTTGTGTTAAACGCTTTTCTCGGCGTCACAAATGATTATTCCGGCTTTTCTCCGACTTATATAAGAGTTCTCGGCTTTAATGAAACAGGACGCGAAATTATTAAAAATGCAAAGCTCTTTTCTTCAAAACCGATTTATTCTCTTTATTCCGACTTCAGCAATGCGGATGATATTTCGAAAAAGCTATATTCTCTTGAGTGTTCTTCGACCGATTTATATAACTGTTTTACGCCTGAAATTATGCCGTGCGGAGCTGAACAGCGTGAAAATATTGTTATTATAAAATAACCTCGTTTACTTGATTAATTGACAAAAAAATATTATAATATTATGAAATTTTTACGAAAGGAGTAACCGTATGGGCAAAAGCGTTTTGATAATCGGCGCAGGCGCGTCCGGGCTTATGGCATCCGGAGTTTGCGCTGAAAACGGAAATACGGTCACTCTTCTTGAAAAAAACGACAAAGTCGGTCGTAAGCTTATGATTACGGGGAAGGGCAGATGCAATGTCACAAACGCCTGTCCGATGCTTAATGAGTTAATTGAAAATGTTCCGGTTAACGGCAGGTTCTTATATACTGCGTTTTCACGGTTTATGCCAAGCGACACTATGGATTTTTTTGAGAATCTCGGCGTTGCGCTCAAGATTGAAAGGGGAAACCGTGTTTTTCCCGTATCGGACAAGTCTGTCGATATAGTCGACGCTCTTAACGGATTTGTTAAAAGCAAGGGCGTTAAACGACTTCAGGAAACTGTTAATTCGCTTATTATTGAAAATCAGTCTGTAAAAGGCGTTAAATGCGAAAGCGGAAAAGAATATTTTGCAGATGCAGTTATTGTCGCTACAGGCGGAAAATCTTATCCTTTAACAGGTTCAACCGGCGACGGATATATCTTTGCCCGTCAGGCGGGTCACACAATAGTAAAACCCAAACCTTCTCTTGTTCCTCTTGAATGTCATGAGGGATTCTGTTCACAGCTGAAGGGGCTTGCTTTAAAAAACGTTGCCGTTACGGTTTACGATAATGAAAAATTCAGGGAGATTTATTCCGATTTCGGCGAAATGCTTTTCACTCATTTCGGCGTTTCAGGTCCTGTGATTCTGAGCGCTTCAAGTCATATAAAGGAAATGAAAAGCGCAAGATATGAGCTTCATATTGATTTGAAGCCTGCATTAACCGAAGAACAGCTTGATAAAAGGCTTCTCCGTGAATTTAAAGAAAATCCGTCAAAGGCATTTATCAATATTATGAATTCGCTTCTTCCAAAATCTCTTGTTCCAGTATTTGTTAAGCTTACTCGTATTTATCCCGCAACAAAGGCAAATCAGGTTACAAGAGAAATGAGATTGAATATCATTTCTCTTTTAAAAGATTTTAAACTTACAATTACCGATTTCAGACCTCTTGACGAGGCGGTTGTTACCTCAGGCGGTGTTGAAGTCAAAGAGATTAATCCCAAAACAATGGAATCAAAACTATGTAAAAACTTATATTTCTGCGGTGAGGTTATTGATGTTGACGCTTATACGGGCGGATTTAATCTTCAGATTGCTTTTTCGACCGGTTATCTTGCGGGCAACAGTATTTAAGATATGAAAAACGGTTTGATAGACAACGGAGCACTGTTTGATTGGGGTAAATCAAGCGATAATTACGCAAAATTTCGGGATATATACCCAAAAGAAATGTATGAAGAATTACACCGTCTCGGCGTCGGAGGAGAAAATACACTCAACCTTGATATCGGTACGGGAACGGGTGTTGTTCCACGTTTTATGTCTTTATACGCAGGAAAGTTTTGCGGTATAGATATTGCAGAAAATCAGATAATGAAAGCAAAAGAATTGTCAGACGGGCTTGGTATTGATTACCGTGTCGGAACTGCTGAAAGTATACTGTTTGAAAATGAGCTTTTTGATTCTGTTTGCGCCACACAATGCTGGCGATACTTTGATAAGGAAAAGGCAGTTCCCGAAATACGCAGAGTTTTAAAGAAAAACGGTGTTTTTATAATTGCTTATATGCAATGGCTGCCCTCTGAATCAGTTATTATTGAAAAATCACTTGAACTTGTTAAAAGGTACAATCCGCATTGGGATTGTTTTAAGGACAGAATTGATGTTAAAAACAGTAAACTTACACTTGACGGTTTTACAAAGAAAGAGTTTATTGAATTTGATTGCGATATACCCTTTACACGTGAAAGCTGGAACGGACGGATGGTTTCGTGCAGGGGCATAGAACCGTCTTTAACTGATGAAGAAGTTAAAAGGTTTTCAACAGAGCATATGGATATGCTCCGGAAATATAACAATGAAGATTTTACTCTGAGGCATCAGATTGCAATCTTTTGTTTTGAAAAAGAGTAAGGATTTAAGGAGAATTATTATGATAAATATTGCTATTGACGGCCCCGGAGGAGCAGGAAAAAGTACAATCGCAAAAGCTGCCGCGAAGGAGCTTGGATACATTTATGTCGATACGGGCGCTCTTTACCGTTCAGTCGGCGTTTACGCATTGAGAAAAGGAGTTAAGACTGATTCTGCGGATGAGGTTGTTCCGCTTCTTTCTGAAATTGAAGTTGAGCTTAAATTCATTGACGGCACGCAGAGAGTTTATCTTAACGGCGAAGATGTTTCAGAGGAGATAAGAACACCCGAAGCTTCAATGGCGGCTTCAAACGTATCGGCTATTCAGCAGGTTAGGGATTTTCTCTTCGACCTTCAGAGAGATATTGCTAAAGCTAATAACTGCCTGATGGACGGAAGAGATATCGGCACTGTTGTTCTGCCGGACGCGCAGGTTAAGATTTTTCTTACCGCTTCAGTTGAAGAAAGGGCAAAAAGACGCTATCTTCAGCTTGTGGAAAAAGGTCAGGAAGTTAAATTCGAAGATGTCCTCAGAGAGCTTGAGGAACGCGATTATCAGGATTCTCACCGTGAGATTGCGCCCTTAAAGCCTGCCGAAGACTCCATTATAGTCGACACTTCCGATATTAATCTTGAACAGTCAATCGACGCTGTCGTAAATGTTATTAAGGAGAGAATTTGAAATGTCGAATAATTTCGATTATTCCGTTATTAAAAATTATGTATTTCACGAAATCAGCAGACCTGTCGGTCATTTTCTGTCGAGAATTGCTTTTCACACTTCATATTCCGGAACCGAAAACATTCCGACGGATGACAAGCCTTTGATTTTCTGCCCTAATCATATTTCGGCCAAAGACCCGATTGTTGTAGCAATGGGTCTTAAAAGGCGTATCCGTTTTATGGCAAAAATCGAATTATTCAGCAATCCCGTAGTATCGTGGATGCTTGTACATAACTATGCTTTTCCCGTTACAAGGGGTAAGATGGACGTACGCGCGGTAAAATATGCAGTTTCGGTTGTTAAAAATGGCAAAAGTCTTGCAATCTTTCCGGAGGGAACACGTTCAAAAGACGGAGCGCCCAAAAAAGGTAAAAACGGCGCCGCTTACGTTGCAAAAAATACCGGAGCGGATGTTGTTCCCGTTTCGATTTATAAAGACGAAAAGCACAACAAGCTGAAAGTTACATACGGAAAACCGATTAAAAACAGCGATTTTGGTTTTACCGATAAGAAGAGTAAGGCGGAGCTGACAAAAGCAACCGAAAGAATAATGTCGGAAATAACAGCCCTTTGGGAGGAAGAAAATGCAAATCACGTTGGCTAAGACTGCCGGATTCTGTTTCGGAGTGGACAGAGCGGTTAATATGCTTTATTCCCTTGTGGACGAGGGTAAAAAAGCTTGTACCCTCGGACCGATTATTCATAATCCGTCCGTTATAAACGACCTTAAAAACAGAGGGGTAAGGATAATTGATTCGCCCGAAGAAGCCGGTGAAGACTGTCTCATTGTCATACGTACTCACGGCGTTACAAAGGGAGTTCTTGAAAAAATAGAAAAAAGCGGAAACGAATATTGTAATGCGACCTGTCCGTTTGTAACAAAAATTCATAAAATTGTTTCGGAAAATTCAAATGAGAATTCGGTTGTTCTTATAGCCGGAGACTCTTCTCATCCCGAAGTAGTCGGTATCAGAAGCTACTGCAAAGGCGTTTCATTTGTCTTTAAAAACGAAGAAGAGCTTGATGATATACTAAAAAACGATTCTTTTTTTGGTAAAAATGACATAATTTTGGTCTCTCAGACTACTTTCAGCGTTGACGAATGGAAAAAATGTGAAAAAAAATTAAAATTATTGTATACAAATGCGATAATTTTTGATACAATATGTAATGCTACCGAAGAAAGACAGCGGGAAGCGTATGAACTGTCCAAGTCAAACGACGCCATGATTATTGTCGGAGGCAGGACAAGCTCCAATACGGCTAAGCTTAAAAAAGTCTGTCAGGATAACTGCCCGACTTTCTTAATCGAAACCGCGCAGGAGCTCAAAAATATTGATTTCTCGTCTTTCAAAAAGGTTGGCGTTTCCGCCGGCGCATCAACGCCGGACGGAGTAATCAAGGAGGTATTATTAATCATGTCCGAAATCAAAAACGAACAAACAACTGAAGTAAAGGAGGAGCCTATTTCTGCAGTCGACGGAGATACGAGCTTTGAGGCTATGCTTGAAGAGAATCTTGAAGCAATGAACTCTGATCAAAAAGTAGTTGGCGTTGTCGTTGGCATTTCGGCTACTGAAATACAGCTCGACATCGGCAGAAAACAGACCGGTTATTTGCCCTTCTCAGAGTACAGCAACGATCCTACTGTTGACCCCAAAAAAGAAGTCAAAATCGGCGATGAGATTAATCTTATCATCATGAAGACAAATGACGCTGAAGGTACAATTACTCTTTCTAAGAAGAGATATGACGCCGCAAAAGTCTGGGAAGATCTTGCAGCTGACGAAGATAAGGTATATGAAGGAACCGTTACCGATATAGTCGGCGACGGAAAAGGTCTTTTCGTTGCTGCTAACGGATTCAGAGCATTTATTCCCGCATCACTTGCAAAGGCTCACAGAAACGATTCTCTTGAAGATATGCTCAAGACAAACGTTAAGTTCAGAATTATTGAAGTTGACAAGAGACGCAGAAGAGTTGTCGGCTCAATTCGAGCTCTTCTTTCCGACGCTCGCAGAGAAGCAAGAGAAAAGTTCTGGGCAGAGGCCGAAGTCAATCAGGTTTACACCGGTACAGTCAGAAGCCTTACGAGCTACGGTGCTTTTGTTGACCTTGGCGGCGTCGACGGTATGATACATATTTCCGAACTTTCATGGCAGAGGATTAAGCATCCTTCGGAAGTTGTCAATATCGGCGATACTGTTGAGGTTTATATCAAGGCTCTCGATAAAGAAAACCACAAAGTTTCTCTCGGCTATAAGAAAGTTGAGGACAATCCCTGGGAAATCATGAAGAGAGATTATCCCGTTGGCAGTGAAGTTGACGCTACAATTGTCGGACTTACTACATTCGGCGCATTTGCTCAGATTATTCCCGGCGTTGACGGTCTTATTCATATTTCTCAGATTTCTTATTCCCGTATAGGCAAGCCTGCCGACGTACTTAAAATCGGTGAGGTAGTTAGAGTTAAGGTTCTTGAAATTGATGATGAAAAGAAGAGAATTTCTCTTTCTATCAAAGCTCTTCTTGAACCTCCGGTAGTTGAAGAAGCTCCCGCTGAAGAGGCTGCTCCTGTTGAGGAAGCTCCTGCTGAAGAGGCTGCTCCTGCTGAGGAAGCTCCTGCTGAAGATGCTGCTCCTGTTGAGGAAGCTCCCGCTGAAGAGGCTGCTCCTGCTGAGGAAGCTCCTGCTGAGGAAGCTCCCGCTGAAGAGGCTGCTGAATAATTCTTTTACAATCAAAAAGGTCAGTAATGATTTAATTACTGACCTTTTATTCTTAGAAAAGAAGATGGTTTTATGAATAAAATTAAGCTTGTTTGCGCAGCAGCAATTGGCTCTGCTTCACTTGTTGCGACTAAAAAAGTCTTTAAAAAGAATCATTTTTGTCCGATTTGTGAAATCAAACATTCAGTTTCGAATCTTAAAGTCCACACAAAGGCAGACGCTTATTACAGTAACGGCGCTGCATTAACTCCTCCGATGGGGTGGTCAAGCTGGAACACATTCGGTTCTGATATAAATGAAAATCTTATAATTGATACGGCACGCGCGATGAAAGCCAGCGGACTTCTTGAAGCAGGCTATAAATACGTAAATATAGACGACTGCTGGGAATCGTCCGCTCGCGATGAAAACGGTAGGCTTCAATCCGATTTTTCGACTTTTCCTTCAGGTATAAAATCTCTTTGTGAAACCGTTAACGGTATGGGTATGAAACTCGGTATTTATTCTTCTAACGGAACAAAAACCTGCGAGGGCAGACCCGGAACCCTTTATCACGAAAGAATTGACGCGGAAACCTTCGCTTCATGGGGAATTGAGTATTTCAAGTTTGATTTTTGCCATCATATACCGATTTCTTCCGTTGCTCCTTTTATCGAGAAAATTTCAGTTGAGAATAAGGAAAGCGGATTCTGTATTGTATTAAACGCAAAAGACGGAATTCTTTCGGGAGACGCAAAAATTATTAACGATAATAAAATCGAAAGCGGAAAAGTAGTAACAGGTCTTTCATATCATCGGGGAGCTTTAATTTTTAATAATGTCAGCATCCCTTTTAGCGGAGAATATGTAGTAACAGTTCATATAAGAAAAATGAATAAGAGCGAAAAATATCTTGAAATGACTGTGGATAACAGTAAAATTTTACCGCTTTATTTTGAATCTGCGGGTCCGTTCAGCGTTAAGGGAATGTATCAGCTTAAATTATGTCTTGAAAAAGGAAATCATAATTTTGTATTTGAAAATCCGTTTGCTTCTTCAAAGGATTCTTATGCCCGTCAGTATATTGAAATGGGTAAAGAATTAAAAAGAGCAACTGAAAAATACGCTCTTGAAAACAAAAGCGAGGAAAAACCGATAGTATATTCAATCTGCGAGTGGGGTATGAACAAACCCTGGCTCTGGGGCAGACAGGCGGGAAACCTCTGGCGAACAACTCCCGATATAAAGCCGTTCTGGTCTTCTATAGTCGGCATTTACGAATTTACTGTTAAACTCGGAAAGTATTCCGGCGTTGGCGCATATAACGATCCGGATATGCTTGAAGTAGGCAACGGAAAATTAACGTATGACGAAAACGTATCTCACTTTTCGCTGTGGTGTATGTTGACTGCGCCGCTTATTCTGGGCAATGATATAAGAAAATTTGTTTTGCCTGACGGAACAGTTGATAAGAATAATAAAACTTTACAGATTGTTACGAATAAAGAGCTTATAAGAATTAATCAGGATAAGCGCTGTATTCAGTGCGTAAGAGTCAAAACCGATTTATTTCATGATATTCTTGTCAAGCCTCTTGAAAACAGTGAGCTTGCAGTTTGTTTCTTTAATAAGGGCAACAGAAAATGCAGGATGAAAACCGGCATTGATTTTCTCAGAAAAAATATGATTGTAGATTTGCCCGAAAGCGATAAATATTGCGTTACTGATTTATGGGAAAATAAATCTTTTGAAACAAATAACGATATATCGGCAGAAATAAATCCGCACGCAGTCAAGGTTTTCAGAATCAAAGCTCTTTAAAGATTAATCGAAATTTCTTGCAGATAATTGCGGACGGTATGGAAATCATAATCCATAACACGTAATTATAAAGGCAGATTTGTCCGAGAAGGTTGAACGGTTTGTCTGAATAATCCCATACGTTCATTTTAAGCTTCAGATTCAGAAAAAGACCAAGAATTAATTCTATAAGAGTAATTAAAATTGAAAAAGTAATAATTTGTGTGGTATAATAACTTTGTTCCATTTTTTCGCTTAAAAGGAACAATAATGTAAAAACAATACCTCCTGCAATAACCATTGTCCAATGCGTAAATCCGCGGGAAAAGATTTCCACAAGGCTGTAAACGAAAGAACCGAAAGTATATATTATTAAAAGATTCCTGAGCTTTTTCATTTTTATCACCTTAATTATGATTTGAATAAAAAAGCACAGTATTCGGAGGAAAAAATGTCAGATTTTGAGCAGAAAAAAATCAGAGCTGAATATTTGAAAAATGAGCTGAACCGGCACATTTATCTATATTACGTTAAGAATGAAAATGAAATCTCGGATTACGAATATGATATGATGATGCGCGAGCTCAAAAGTATCGAAGAAGAGTATCCCGCTCTTTTATCCGAAGACAGCCCTACGCACAGGGTAGGAGGACAGGCGGATTCAACTTTTGAAAGCGTTGTTCATTCCGTGCGTATGGAAAGCCTTCAGGATGCATTTTCTCAGGATGAAATCAGAGATTTTGACAAGCGCGTCAAGTCTGTTTTTCCGTCCGCCCATTATGTTGCCGAGCCTAAAATCGACGGTCTTTCTGTTTCTCTTGAATACGTTAACGGCATATTTACCAGAGGCTCAACAAGAGGCGACGGTGACGTCGGCGAAGACATCACCGCTAATTTAAAGACGGTTAAAAGCATACCTCTGAAGCTTCATAAGGAATTGCCTTTTATTGAGGTGCGCGGTGAAGTTTACATGCCCCGTTCGAGCTTTGAAAGACTTGTTGAAATTCAGGAGCTTAACGGTGAAAAGCCCTTTAAAAATCCGAGAAATGCTGCCTCCGGTTCTTTAAGACAAAAGAATGCCAGAATTACTTCGGAAAGAGGTCTTGATATATTTGTTTTTAATATTCAGCAGGTACAGGGAGTAACGCTTTCATCCCATAAACAATCGCTTGATTTTCTCAAAGAACTTGGCTTTAAGACTGTTCCGTTTTATAATGAATATGACAATATTGACGACGCTTTGAACGAGATTAACAGAATCGGCGAAATAAGATATACTTTGCCGTTTGATATTGACGGCGCCGTGCTTAAAGTTAATGATTTTTCTCAGAGGGAAGAGCTTGGAAGCACATCCAAATTTCCCAAATGGGCAATCGCCTTCAAATATCCGCCTGAGGAAAAGGAAACAAAGCTTGTCGATATTGAAATTCAGGTCGGAAGGACGGGCGTTTTAACTCCTATTGCTGTTCTTGAACCGGTTTTGCTTGCCGGCTCTACTGTTCAGAGAGCAACTCTTCATAACGAAGATTTTATAAAGGAAAAGTGTATTTCAATAGGCGATTATGTTACGGTCCGCAAAGCAGGGGATATTATTCCCGAAATTCTTACTGTTACAAAACACACCGGAAAAGAGCTTTTCTCGATGCCCGAAACATGTCCCGTCTGTCACGCTCCGGTATACCGTGAAGAAGGCGAAGCTGCAATACGTTGCACAAATCCCGATTGTCCGGCTCAGCTTTTGAGAAATCTTATTCATTTTTGTTCAAGGGACGCAATGGATATTGAAGGACTCGGCGACGCAGTTCTTGAGCTTCTTGTTGATAACGGTTACGTTAAATCTGCGGCCGATATTTATTCTCTGAATGCGTCCGATATTGCCTCGCTCGAAAGAATGGGTAATAAAAGCGCGCTTAATCTCATTAACGCTATTGAAAAATCTAAAAGCAACGATTTGTCAAAGCTCATTTATGCGCTTGGAATAAGGCATATCGGCGAAAAAGCCGCAAAGCTTCTGAGCGAAAAGTTTTCTTCACTTGATAAACTTGCTTCGGCTTCCAGAGAAGATATTTTAACTATTGACGGTTTCGGCGAGGTAATGGCGGATTCCGTTATTGAATACTTCAGCCTCGAACAGTCAAGATCTTTGATTGAAGAACTTAAGCAGAAAGGACTTAACACGTCTTCATTAAAAACTTTTAACGATAACAGGTTTGAAGGACTGACGTTTGTCCTTACGGGAACTCTCCCTTCAATGACAAGAAATGAAGCGACCGAAATAATTGAAAGTTTTCGCGGGAAAACATCTTCGTCCGTTTCAAAAAAGACTTCTTATGTTCTCGCCGGTGAAGACGCCGGAAGCAAGCTGACAAAGGCAAATTCTCTCGGAATTGAAATTATTAATGAAGATCAGTTCAAAGAAATGATAAAATAATGCATAAAAAACAAAACCGCCTCAAATAATAGTTTTGAGGTGGTTTTTGTGTTTAGAAAAAAAAGAAACAGTTATGATTCCGACAGCGGAAGGATTAAGCATTTTCCTCTTCAAAAAGACAATTTTTTAAATGAAATTGCCGATGAAGAATATATCGATCTTGATTCTTTCGACAGCGAATTATTCCCGTCGTCCGGTTATAACGGAGACTTTCTTATAAATGATTCGGAATTTGATGAGAATTAAGTTATAAGTTACCTTTTTCAAACTCATCTTTAAACCAGATATCCTTGATTTCAAATTCTTTTTTATTCAGATAATCAAGTATTCCCGCGTCGGATTTAAAAGCGAATACCAATTTGTAAGAGTATAGGAATTGCTTTTTATAGCCGTATTTTTTATTTTGCTCGTTAGTGCCGTATTTACCGTCGCCGAGCAGGGGATGTCCGATAAAGGCGAAGTGCGCGCGTATCTGATGAGTTCTTCCGGTTAACAAATGAACTTCAACGAGAGATAAACCTTTTTTCTCGGAAATAACACGGTAAGCTGTTCTTATCTCTTTTGTTCCGGTATTCTCTTTTTTAAATATCCGGACTTTGTTATTAGCTTCGTCTTTTAAAAGAAAGGCTTTTAAAATATCGCTTTTTTTATCAAGAAAACCGTGAACAACGCAAAGATAGTATTTTTCAATTTCACGGTTTTTGAGCTTCTGATTAAGAATTCTCAGACTTTCCGAATTCTTGGCAGCTATGACTATTCCGCCCGTGTTTCTGTCAATTCTGTTGACGAGCGCGGGCGTGAACGAGTTTTCATTATCCGGGTCATACTCGTTCTTTTCGTAAAGATATCTTTTAAGTCTTCCTATAAGCGTATCAACATACTCTTTATCGTCGGGATGACAAAGAAGACCGACCTTTTTATCAAGCAAAACGATATTTTCGTCTTCATAAATTATATCAATGTTCCTGGAAGCGCGCATAAAATCATAGACGGATTCTTCCTTAACAAGGAACTCGTCATTGATATACATTTCAACCTCGTCGCCGACCTTTAGCCTTGTCGATATTTCGGCCTTTTTTCCGTTAAGCTTTATCCTTTTTGTACGAAGATATTTGTACATAAGACTTTGCGGAAGCGCCGGGACGGTTTTTGATATGAATTTGTCAAATCTCTGGTCGGCGTCATTTTTGCCGATAATAAAGCTTTTCAAGTTTTTACTCCGTTAATTTGATGCTTAAATTTTATCAAATTTAACAGTTTAAGTCAATGAATTAAATAAAACACTTGATTTTTTTAAATAAGTCTAATATAATATCATGGCAGACAGGGAGAGTTGTCCGAGCTGGTCGAAGGAGCACGATTGGAAATCGTGTAAGCTGCTAAAACGGCTTCGAGGGTTCGAATCCCTTGCTCTCCGTAAAAAATACGGTACAGTGTCGAATGCGCTGTGCCGTATTTATTTATAATACAAGGGATTCGAACCCTGAGAGGGTCCGAGCGTAAAGAAAACAGTCCGGCGGACTGTTTTCAGCGAGGAATTGTGAGGCGTCAGCCGAGCAATCGTCTTTGCAAGGCAAAGACATATCCCTTGCTCTCCGTAAAGAATACGGTACAGTGTCGAAGGCGCTGTGCCGTATTTATTTATAATATAAGGGATTCGAACCCTGAGAGGGTCCGAGCGTAAAGAAAACAGTCCGGCGGACTGTTTTCTGCGTGGAATTGTGAGGCGTCAGCCGAGCAATCGTCTTTGCAATGCAAAGACATATCCCTTGCTCTCCGTAAAAAATACGGTACAGTGTCGAAGGCGCTGTGCCGTATTTTTGTTTATAAATAAATTTTTTCTAGTGGATAAAGTCAAAGATTGAAAGCTCATAAAATTTAACTTTATTTCAAATAATTACTATAAAATATATAATATATACTTATATTGACTTTTTTTTATTGGAGTTGTATAATACTTTGGATAATGATTAATTTGGATTATTGCGATTATTTTCAATTTATTTTATTAATTCAGAAGAGTGGTTTTATGTACATATTTTTTAAAAGATTTTTTGATATTCTTCTTTCTTTTTTAGCGCTTATTATTGCTTCTCCGTTTATGATTATAATTGCGGTTCTTATTAAACTGACAAGCAGCGGTCCTGTTATTTTCAAACAGGAACGACTCGGAAAAGGCGGTAAAGTTTTTACAATGTATAAATTCCGTTCTATGGTAGTCGGCGCTGAAAAGGGCGGAGTATATTCCGATAACAACGATGTAAGGGTTACTAAAATCGGTAAAATTATAAGGGCTACAAGTCTTGACGAACTTCCGCAGCTTGTTAATATCTTAAAAGGCGATATGAGTTTTGTCGGACCGAGACCTCCGCTTACTTATCATCCGTGGAGTTTTGAAGAATACTCTTCCGAACAGTTGAAGATGTTTGATGTTCGTCCCGGCATTACCGGCTGGGCGCAGGTTAATGGAAGAAAAGACGTTGAATGGAACCGAAGAATTCAACTGAGCTGCTGGTACGTTGAGAATATGTCGCTCGTTCTTGATATTAAGATTATTTTCATGACGGTTTTCAAAGTTATCAAAAACGAAGGAAATGAAAATATCGGTGAAACGGTTCAGGTTAAACAGACTGAAGAAACCGTTAACGAAGAAACAGTAAATAAGGTGTAGTGAATGTCGCTTGAATTAATGTATATTACCAACAGAACCGATGTTGCGCTTCTTGCTCAGAAAGCAGGAGTTGACAGAATATTTGTTGATATGGAATACATAGGAAAATCTTCCCGTCAGGGAGGAATGGATACTGTTCAGTCGCATCATACCGTTGAAGATGTCAAGGCTATCCGTAAAGTTCTTGATAAATCAAAGCTTCTTGTGAGAGTCAATCCCGTTCATGAAGCAACAAATGATTATCCGTCGAGCAGGGAAGAAATTGATTCTGTTATAGAAGCAGGAGCGGACATTATTATGCTCCCTTATTTCAAAACTGCCGAAGAGGTTGAAGAGTTTGTCGGACTCGTTAACAAAAGAGTCAGAACATGTCTGCTTCTTGAAACGCGACAGGCGGCTGAAAATATCGATGAAATACTATCTGTCGGCGGTTTTGATGAAATATATATCGGTCTTAATGATTTGCATTTATGCTACTCGATGACTTTTATGTTCGAGCTTCTTGCAAACGGAACGGTTGAAAGACTTTGCAATAAATTCAAGGAAAAGAATCTCAGTTTCGGCTTCGGGGGTGTGGCAAGAGTAGGCACAGGTACTTTGCCTGCCGATTGTATTTTCGGCGAACACTACAGACTCGGTTCCGACAGAGTTATTCTTTCCCGGGCTTTTTGCGACGTTTCAAAAGAAACGAGTCTTGAATCAATTGAAGAAAAGCTTGTTTCCGGAGTACGGGATATAAGGGACTATGAAAAAATCCTTTCTTCCTGGAGCGATGAACAGTTTGAAAAAAACAGACTTAAAACTGTTGAATGTACAAATAAAGTTGTTGAAATAATTAAAAGCAAAAAAGAAAAGGAAGCGTAATAAATGAAGCTGCTTGTTACGGGCGCCGCCCGTTTTGACAAAGAACAACTGAATATGCTTTCTTCGCTCGGAATTGAAACAGTTTTTCAACATGATGAATGCGCAGAACCCGAAACCGATTTTTCATCGGTTGACGCGGTTATCTGCAACGGACTGTTTTTATATCACGGTATTGATGAATTCAATAATCTTAAGTTCGTTCAGCTTACTTCAGCAGGTCTTGACAGAGTTCCGGTTGACAGAATTAAAGAAAAAGGGATTGTTCTTAAAAATGCACGCGGGGTTTATAGCGTACCTATGGCTGAATATGCAGTTGCAGGAGTGCTTGAATTATTCAAAGGGCTAAACGGGTTTTATAAGAATCAAAAAAATCATTTATGGATTAAGAACAGAGAATTAAGAGATCTTTCTTCAAGCACGGTTGCCGTAATCGGTTTCGGTAACGTAGGTTACGAGTGCGCTAAGCGTTTCAAATCGTTTGACACGAGAATAATCGGTGTTGATGTTTTTAAGAATGACAATCCATGTGATGAGTTTTATCTTATAAAAGATATTAAAACAGCTCTGAATAAAGCGGATATTGTTGTTCTGACGTTACCCCTTACCGATGAAACAAAGGGAATGTTCAACAGAGATTTGTTCTGCGAATTTAAAGAAAACAGCGTCCTTGTCAATATCTCAAGAGGAGCGGTTATTAATGAAACTCATTTAATTGAAGCTCTTGAAAGAGGAAAGCTCGGCGGAGCTGTTCTCGATGTTTTTGAAAAAGAACCTCTTGATGAAAACAGTAAGCTATGGGATTTTGATAACGTTATAATAACGCCTCACAATTCCTTTGTTTCTCCGTCTAATTCAAAACGTCTTTTTGACGTTGTTTATAAAAATCTTAAAGATTATTTAAAAGGGGATAAGTAAATGAAGTTTATTCTTATTTCCCCAAAAAACAGGACGGCATATAACTTCCGCGGCGACCTTATAAAAGATATTATTTCCTGCGGATACGAAGTAATCGTTACCGGTCCTGACAGGGAAAACGTTGAAAAAATTGAAGAACTCGGCGCACGTTTTGTTGAAATACCGATGAATAAAAACGGCGTTAATCCGCTTGAAGATTTAAAGTATCAGAAAGCGTTGACGGAGCTTTTCAAAAAAGAAAAACCCGATGTTACTCTCGGATATACAAGCAAACCCGTCATATACGGTTCAATTGCTGCGAAGAAAGCAAAAGTTCCGAGAATCGTTTCTATGGTTACGGGTGCAGGATATGCTTTTACAGCTAAGAGCGCTAAGGCAAAAATAATAAAAACAATAATGTCTTTTCTTTACAGAAAGGCTTTCAGATGCGCTGACTGCGTTATTTTCCAGAACAGTGACGACAAAAATGAATTTGTAAACGCTTCACTTGTTAAAGAAAGCAAATGCCGTATTGTTAACGGTTCGGGAGTTGATACCGATAAATTCGCAGTTTGTGATTATCCCGACGAAATAACTTTCTTTATGCTTTCAAGGCTTCTTAAAAGTAAGGGCGTTGGCGAATATCTCGAGGCTGCGGAATCGGTAAAGAAAGAACATCCGGAAATTCAATTTGCGCTTCTCGGGAAGTATGAAACCGAAATGCAGGACGCAATCGGGAAAGCGGAAATCGAAAGATATATAAACGACGGCATTATAACAAGATATGACGAAACGAATGACGTCAGACCTTATTATGAAAAATGCTCTGTTTATGTTCTTCCGTCTTACAGGGAAGGAACGCCGAGAACTGTTCTTGAAGCGATGTCAATGGGCAGAGCAATTATTACAAGTGACGCTCCGGGCTGCAGAGAAACGGTCATTGACGGTAAAACGGGTTTTCTTACCAAGGTAAAAGATTCGTCCTCAGTTGCCGAAAAAATGCTTGAATTTATCAATAATCCCGAATTGATTTCAAAGCTCGGTAAAGAAAGCGCCGCTTATTGCAGAGATAAATTTGATGTAAAAAAAGTAAACAAAGATATGCTTTCATATCTTCAGATAGAAAGGAACGAATAAAATGGATTTGTATGAGAAAATTGTTGCAGGAGAAGAAAAAATTGCTCTTGTAGGTTTAGGTTATGTAGGAATGCCTATTGCAGTAGCATTTTCAAAAAAGGTTAAGGTTGTCGGTTTTGACCTTAACAAAAAGAAAATTGAGCTGTATAAATCCGGAATAGATCCTACAAATGAGGTCGGCAACGAAGCCATTAAAAACTGTTCGGTTGACTTTACCGCAGACGAGAACAAGCTTAAAGAAGCAAAATTCTTTATTGTAGCTGTTCCGACCCCCGTAAACGACGACCATACTCCGGATTTATCACCTGTTGAAGGCGCGTCGGAAATAGTCGGCAGAAATCTTACAAAGGGTTCTGTTGTTGTTTATGAAAGCACCGTTTATCCCGGAGTTACCGAGGATATTTGTGTTCCTATTCTTGAAAAGGAATCCGGATTAAAATGCGGCGTTGATTTCAAAATCGGTTATTCGCCCGAAAGAATCAATCCCGGCGATAAGGTTCACCGCCTTGAAACAATTACAAAGATTGTTTCCGGTATGGACGAAGAAACGCTTGATTGCGTTGCAAAAGTATATGAGCTTGTTGTTGACGCAGGCGTTCACAGAGCTGCCAATATTAAAGTCGCCGAAGCCGCCAAAGTAATTGAAAACTCACAGAGAGATATTAATATCGCTTTTATGAATGAGCTTTCGATTATCTTCAATAAAATGGGTATTGATACTAAATCCGTTCTTGAAGCTGCGGGAACAAAATGGAATTTCTTAAAATTCTATCCCGGTCTTGTCGGCGGACACTGCATCGGCGTTGACCCGTATTATCTTACATACAAAGCCGAAGAGCTTGGTTATCACAGCCAGATTATTCTTTCCGGCAGACGCATTAACGACGATATGGGCAAATATGTCGCCGAAAGCACCGTCAAGAATTTAATTAAAGCCGATGTTTCCATAAAGAATGCAAAAGTTGCAATTCTCGGCTTTACATTCAAAGAAAACTGTCCCGATACAAGAAACACTAAAATTATTGATATTTATAACGAGCTTAAAGAGTACGGCATAACTGCTTCGATAGCCGACCCGGCAGCTGACGCAGACGAAGCAGGACGTCTTTACGGTATTGAATTTGTTGATATGAGCTCGATTAAAGACTGCGACGCAGTAATCCTTGCAGTTGCTCATGAGCAGTTCAAATCGCTTTCAATGGCAGATTTCGATAAGATGTTCAAGCAGACCGATAATTCAAACAAAGTTCTTGTTGATATCAAAGGCTTGCTTGACAGAAACGAATACGAAAAAGCAGGCTATAATTATTGGAGATTATAATTAATCAGGAGTTTTTAAATGGGTTTTGAACAAATCACTTTTCCCGAGAATACTTTGTTTCTTGTAACCGGAGGCGCGGGCTTTATAGGCTCCAATCTCTGTGAAGCAATACTGAATAAGGGATGCAAAGTGCGTTGCCTTGACGATTTGTCAACCGGAAAACAGAAAAATGTCGATATGTTCCTTGATAATCCGAATTATGAGTTTATCAGGGGAGATATAAAGGACCTCGATACATGTATGAAGGCTTGCGAAGGCGTTGATTATGTTCTTAATCAGGCGGCATGGGGCAGTGTCCCGCGTTCGCTTGAAATGCCTTTGTTTTACTGTCAGAATAATATTCAGGGCACTCTGAATATGCTTGAAGCCGCCAGACAAAACAAAGTTAAAAAGTTTGTATATGCTTCTTCGTCCTCTGTTTACGGTGATGAGCCGAATCTTCCCAAAACTGAGGGCAGGGAAGGCAACCTGCTTTCTCCCTATGCGCTTACAAAACGCTGTGATGAGGAATGGGCAAAGCTTTATACAATGCATTACGGACTTGATACTTACGGCATGAGGTATTTTAATGTATTCGGTCGCCGTCAGGATCCCGACGGAGCTTATGCTGCCGTTATTCCGAAATTTCTCAAACAGCTTCTTAACGGCGAAACACCCACAATTAACGGAGACGGAAAACAGTCAAGAGATTTTACTTATGTTGATAATGTAATTGAGGCAAATCTCAGGGCTTGTCAGGCTTCTCACGAAGCGGCAGGGGAAGCATTTAACATCGCTTACGGCGGCAGAGAATATCTTATCGATATTTATTACGGTCTTACCGAAGCTTTAGGGCTTGAAATTGAACCGAATTTCGGACCTGACAGAAAAGGCGATATAAAACATTCCAATGCCGATATTTCAAAGGCAAAACGTCTTCTTGGTTACGATCCCGATTACAGCTTTAAAGACGGAATTAAGCTTGCAATTGAGTGGTATAAGGAGAATTTATGATATTCTTTATTGACTTTCTTCGCGCGCTTGCAATGGCGTTGATTACCAATTCGCATTATACCGGTGTTTATCCGACTGATTTGATTGCCAACGGTGGTCTTCTCGGCGATGTAATCTTTTTTGCCGTATCCGGATTTTGTCTTAGCAATATTAAATTACCGTTTCATAAATGGTATTTTAAAAGAATAATGCGTATTTACCCGATTATCTGGATAATAACTTTATTCTATCTGGCTATCGGCGCATACAGATACGATTCCGTTATAATTTTTGCGCGTGAGATGTTTATACCCGTAGGATATCATTTTGTTACATCGATAATGCTTCTTTATATTCCGTATTATCTTTTTGTATATCTTGAGAAAAAATACGGCGAAAGCTATAAAGGAAAAATCGATCTGACTGTATTTACAATTGCTGCTGTACTTGCCGCATGGCTTACGGTATATCTGTTTTTCTACGACAGAAGTTATTACCATATCGATAACGTAAGAGAGCCGATGATAAGATTCCTGTATTTTGAGGCAATGCTTATCGGTTATTATATTAAAAAACACCTTGAATTGTTTGAAAATAAAAAAGGAATCTTTAAATGGATTATTACTTTCGGTCTTTTCGGAACGTATTTTGCAAGTAAAATGCTTTTTGTGAAAAAGCCGTCAGTATCGTCCTTGCAGATTTTAAATCAGTACGTTTTACTTGCGTTGCTTATCGGTGTATTTGTCTGCGTTGCTTCATTATCCGACAGGCTTGATAAGCTTCCCGATTTTATAAAAAATATAATCAGTTATCTTGCAAAAATAACACTCGAAATATATGTTGTTCAGATAGTTATTATTGAAAGATTCCGGTATTTAAAGTTCCCTGTCAACTGGATTGTTATTACTGCAATTATAGTTGCAGGCGCAAGTATTTTGCATTTCGTTATCAAATCACCTCAGTTAATAAAAGGAAAGCTTAAAAAGAAAGACAGTTAGTTTTACGGGAAGGAGGAGAAGGATTAATGATCAGAGTATTGCATGTTGTTACAACTATGAATATGGGCGGTATTGAGAATTTTATCATGAATTACTACCGTCATATCGACCGTAGCAAAGTTCAGTTCGATTTTTTAACCCACAGAAGTGAAAAGGGTTATTTTGATGATGAAATTGAACAGCTTGGCGGAAGGATTTTTCATGTTCCTGCAATTAATCCTTTTCATCATTTCAGTTACTTAAAAGCTTTAAAAGAATTTTTTAAAGACCATCCGGAGTATAAAATTGTCCATTCACATATTAATACTTTTTCCATGTTTGTTCTCAGAGAGGCTAAAAGGGCGGGAGTACCGGTAAGGATTTCACACTCACACGCAACAACTACAAAAATTGACCTGAAAACGCCTTTCCGTTATTACACAAAGAAAAAGCTTACAAATTACTCAACCGATAATTTTGCCTGTTCCGATAAAGCCGGAAAATGGCTGTTCGGAAATAAGGAGTTTACATTTTTCCCGAATTCTATTGATACCGAACAATTCAAATATGACCTGAGTACAAGAAATGAAGTACGAACACAACTCGGAGTTGAGAACAATCTCGTTCTCGGTTGCGTCGCAAATTTTTCACCAATCAAAAATCACTCTTTTTTGATTGATGTTTTTAAAAGAGTCAAAGAAAATATACCTGAAGCAAAGCTTGTTCTTGTCGGCGACGGTGCGGAGAGAGAAAATATTGAAAAAAAGGCGGCTGAATTAAATCTTACGGATTCCGTATTGCTGCTGGGCATAAGAAAAGACGTATCACGTTTATATCAGGCGTTTGATGAGTTTTTACTTTGCTCAATTTCCGAAGGATTTCCCGTTTCGGTTCTTGAAGCCCAGACTTCGGGACTTGCGTGCGTTTTATCCTCGGGTGTTCCCCGTGATGTTTGTGTTTGTGACAACATTTCATTTTTGAATATAAATTCTACTGAAAGCATTTCTGAATGGTCCGAAAAAATTATTGAGTATTCGCGTCTTAAGCGAAAGGATAACAGTTCCGAAATAATTAAAAACGGTTATGATATAAACGATTCCGCTAAAAAACTCGAAAGAATTTATCTTAGTAAAACGGTTGGTGAATAATTTGAAAATTCTGATTATGTCAAGCACTCCCTGGGATAATTCAAACAGCTTCGGAAATTCTTATACAAATCTCTTTGAAAACATTGACGAAACGGAAATTGCAAATATTTATTGCCGACCCGGAATGCCTGACAATAATATAGTCGGCAAGTATTTTCAGATGACTGAAAAAACGCTGATTTCAAATTTAAAAAATAAGAATAACCCCTCCGGTAAAGAAATATCTTTTGATCCGTCATCAGCTACAACTCTTTCCGAAAAAGAGCAGAAAAGCTTTGATACAGTCAGGAAAAAGCGCTTACAGGTTTTTCTTTGGCTTCGGGAACTGATATGGAAAGTCGGCAGATGGAAATCTCCGGAATTGATAAAATTTATTGATGAGTTTGATCCCGACCTGATTTTTCAGCCAATATATTTTTCTTCACATCTTTGCGATATAACGCTTTTTATTAAAAGACACTGTAAAAAGCCCATGGTCGGATATGTTTCGGACGACTGTTATACGCTAAGGCAGTTTTCACTTTCGCCGCTTTACTGGATTAACAGAATTCTTGTCCGCAGAAAAGTCGGCAAAGTTATAAGAAACTGCGATTTACTGTATGTAATAAGCGATATTCAGAAAAGAGAATATGAAAAGATATTCAATAAGGAATGTAAAATACTGACAAAATGTTCCGATTTTACATCTGAACCGGATATCAAGCGTATTCATCCGTTACCGTTAAAACTTGTTTATACCGGCAATCTCGGAGCAGGAAGATGGAAAAGCCTTTCTCTCGTAAGCAAAGCTGTCGGAGAATTGAACAAAGAAGGAAATAAAGCCGTTTTTGATATTTATTCGGCAACTCCGTTATCGGATAAAATGAAAAAAGCTTTTGCGTATAACGGAACTTCTTTTAAAGGCGCAGTTTCATCAAAAGAGGTTGATTTAATCCAGAGCGATGCCGATATTCTTGTTCACGCCGAAGGTTTGGATTTAAAATCGAGACTTCAGGTTCACCAGTCTTTTTCAACTAAAATTGTAGATTATCTTTATAAAGCAAGGGCAATTCTTGCCGTCGGTACCGAAGATGAAGCTTCCATTGACTATTTAATAAAAAATGATTGCGCCGTTGTTTGTTCTGATTACGAGCAAATACACACGAATTTATTAAAAATAATTTCCAATGAGGAAATATTAAATGAATTATCCTTTAAGGCTTATAACTGCGGAAGAAAGAATCACAGTTCCCAAAGGATAAAAACAATGCTTAAAAATGATTTAAAAAGGATTTCGGAAAAATGATTGATTTTCGTAAAATATTTGACAGAAATATCCGCGGTAATATAATGTTTTTTCTTAAGTTTTTACCGGATAAACTTTATTTGCAGATTTTTTATTTCACAACAACCGGCAAGTTTATTCCGTTTAAAAATCCAAAAACATTTACCGAAAAAATGCAGTGGCTTAAAGTTAACGACAGGCATCCGGAGTATTCTCAGCTCGTCGACAAACTGAAAGTCAGGGAACATATTAAAAATATTCTCGGCGAAGGTTATGTTTTTCCGCTTTTAGGTCATTGGGACAGATTCGAGGATATCGATTTTGATTCTCTTCCCGAACAGTTTGTGATTAAGTGTAATCACGATTCGGGCAGTACGCGCGTTATAAAAAACAAATCTGCTCTTACCGAAGAAGAAATCGAAGAGATGAGAAAATTTTATAACAAGCGCCTTAAAAGGAATTATTATTACGCAGGAAGGGAATATCCGTATAAAGGGCTTAAATCCTGTATCCTTGCCGAACAGCTGATGATTGATGAAAAAAATCCCGAAAAGAGTATTGAGGATTATAAATTCTTCTGTTTCAACGGCGAACCCAAAATTATGTTTGTCGCTACGGACAGAAGTACGGACTGCCGCTTCGATTTTTTCGATATGGATTTTAATCATCTTGATTTAACCAATATACATCCTCAGGCGGATAAACCTATAGAAAAGCCTGAAATGTTTGAAGAAATGAAGGAAATCGCCGCAAAGCTTTCAAAGGGAATCCGTTTTGTCAGAATTGATTTATATGAGCTTAACGGAAAAATCTATTTCGGTGAATACACATTTTTCCACGGCGGCGGATTCAGACGATGCGAACCCGAAGAATGGGAACGCCGTCTCGGCGACTGGATTAATTTAGATTAATTTTGAGGTTATTGTTTTGAAGGTACTATTCGTTTCCGAGTCACCTATAAACAAACAGGTGAGTATAGGCAATACTTTTCTTGACGTCTTTGAAAATGTTTCCGACGTCGAGCTGTATAGCTTTTACATAAGAAACGGTTATCCTGACGCAAGCAGAATTAAAGAGGCTTACCGGATTACGGATAAGAGTCTGATAAAGCACTGTCTTTGTCCTTCGAAAATGGGCAACACAGTCAATATGGATAACATACCTTCTCATAATACCGAATTCAATAAGTTTGAGAAGTATGTTAAGAAAAACAGACCCGCGATTTTTTTCCTTTTAAGAACTCTTGCATGGAAAATTCTGCCATGGAAGAGAAGCGGTCTTCGGGATTATATTAAGAAACTCAACCCCGATATTATTTTTACGTTGCTTACCAATGAAATACTGCTGAACGATATTATTCTTTATATTAAAAACAATTCAGACGCTAAGCTTGTAATATATGCGTGGGACGATACATACGGAATGGCAGCCCATTCAAAGAATACTTTTACTTCATCCGTACATAAAATCAGAAGAAAAAAGATGAGAAAAGTAGTTTCGCAGGCTGATAAAATGTATGTAATTTCCGATATGCAGAAGAAGGAATATGAAAAAGATTTTAATAAGAATCTTAATATCCTTACAAAAAGCGGAGAGTTTTCGGATGATTTTTCCGCCGAAGGTCATGTTTTCGGCAAACCGTTAAAAATGCTTTACACGGGAAATCTTTCTCTCGGAAGATGGAAATCCGTTTCGGCAATTACAGAATCATTAAAAAGTATTAATACGGACGGAAAAACAGCTGTTCTTGATATTTATTCATCTACCGTACTTACTCAAAAACAGATTTCCGAAATTGCAGATAATGATAATTCATTCTTCAGAGGCGAGATTTCACCCGAAGAAGTTGAAAAACTTCAGAATGAAGCTGATATTTTAGTATTCTGCGAAGGATTTGACGAAGACTATAAAAAGCTTGTACGTCTTTCGTTTTCAACAAAATTAGTAGATTATTTCAAAAAAGGAAAACCTATTTTCGCTCTCGGTCCGACCGGTGTGTCATCTGTTAATTATCTAACGGAAAATGACGCTGCTTTTGTTTGTACTGACATTGAAAAAACCGCCGAAAAACTGAAAAGCTTTCTTAACAATGAAAAACTTCTTTATGAATACTCTTTAAAATCATTTGAGTGCGGAAAGAAAAATCATAATTCTCTTACAATGTCCGAAATGCTCAGTAACGACCTTAAAGACCTTATTAATCAGGAAAGGAAGTGAATTAAACCGGTATGCAAGTATATTTCGCTAATATTGCATTGATTTATTTGTGGGCAATTCTTTTGCTTGCGGTAAAACCGAATAACCCTAAAAAGATAGCTTACTGCGCAATTGTATGTTTGCAATGGTCGCTTATTTCCGGTTTAAGACACTACACCATCGGAGCGGATACGGAAGGCTATATGATATCTTTCAACAGGGTTAAAGGGTATTCCTGGTCTTCCATACTTACAAGAATATGGGATTATATTAAGGGCGCTCCCGGAATTAAAGATCCCGGGTATAACCTTTTTCAAAAAATCTTCCAGATTTTTTCGGACGATTATCAGATATACTTAATTTTTATAGCTCTTTTCTTTACGATTTCAATGGCAATCTGGATTTATAAGAATTCCGATATGCCCTGTATGAGCTTTATTATTTATTCTTCATTATTTTTCTCTTTCTTTGCAGTTACAGGTCACAGACAAACTATAGTAACGGCATTTGTCTGTTTTATCGGTTACCGTTTTATCAAAGACAGAAAACCTGTTCCGTTTTTCCTGTTCTGCCTTGTTTCTTTCTTCATACATAAATCTATTATTATTTACGCAACATTCTATTTCTTTGCCAATAAAAAATTTACCTTCAGGTATTTATCGGTGTTTGCGGCTATTTCAGCTGCTATTCTCCTTTTAGGAAGAAGACTGTACGGGCGTTTTATTCTTATGCTTTCCTATGACGATTATGACGTATACGTCAATACTCCGCGGTCTTATATTATTTTTATAATAATCGTTTCAGTCGGAGCATTTGCTTTCTATAATGAAATAAAGGAAAGAAGACCCGACGACTATCTTTTCCTGTATAATTCGTTACTGTTTACTTTACTGTTCACTTTGCTCACAATTAGAGAACAGACTTTTATGAGGGTTCAGCAATATTACGCTCTTTCGCTTATGATTACTGTTCCGGAAATAGTCAAATGCCTTGAGAAAAAAGTAAGATTTATCCCTTACGTTGTCGTCTCCGGAGTATTCCTGTACAGGCTGTATTCAAGTCATCAGCCGTACCTGTTCTTCTGGCAGTGAGGTGAAAGATGAAAATACTACAAATAAACGCTGTTTATAATCACAGCAGTACCGGAAGAACATGCGCCCAGCTGCAGGATTACATTAATAATTATACTTCTCACGAATGTAAAACTGCTTTCTGTTACGGCGGTAAAAGTGAGGACGGTTATATTATCGGTTCAAAAACCGACAGAAATATTCACGGCTTTTTATCGAGACTTTTCGGTAAGCAGGGTTATTATTCAACCGGTTCGACAAAAAAACTGATTAAGTATATGGATCAGTATGCTCCGGATATTGTTCATCTGCGTAATTTACACGGAAACTATATTAATCTTCCTGTTTTGTTTAAATACTTATCCGAGAAAAAGATACCGGTTGTGGTTACTCTTCATGACTGCTGGTTTTATACGGGTAAGTGTGTCCATTACTCTAAACTTGACTGTCAGAAATGGCAGGAAAGCTGCGGCAACTGTCCCGCTTTAAAAGAAGGTAATGTAAGCTGGTTTTTTGACAAAACCGAAAAACTGCTTAATGATAAAAAGTCCTTCTTTAAAAGCCTTGACAAATTAGCTTTTGTAGGAGTATCCGAATGGATTACCGATGAAGTCAAAAAGTCTGAAATAGGCAAAAATGCCGATATTGTTAAAAGGATTTACAATTGGATTGACCTTTCTGTTTTTAAACCTTCCGAAAATAAAATCAGGGAGAAATACGCAATTAATGAGAATGATTTTGTTATTATGAGCGTAACATCCTCCTGGAACGGCGATAAGGGACTTGAGGATTTTGTTAAACTCGACAAACTTCTTGAAAAGAATCAGAAAATTGTTCTTGTCGGAGGAAAAAGGGACGGGTTCGATTATCCCGATTCAATTATTTGTATTCCCGCTACGGAATCTATAAATGATTTGGTCGATTTATACAGTATGGCGGATGTATTCGTTACATTTTCGCGTCTTGAGTCATTCGGAAAAACTACTGCCGAAGCATTAGCCTGCGGAACACCTGCCGTCTGTTATAACTCGACTGCAAATCCCGAACTTATCGGAGAAGGCTGCGGATATGTAGCGTCCGCGGGAAATGTTGAAGAGGTTAAAAAATATATCGATACCGTAATGAATAACGGAAAATCTTTTTACAGTAAAAACTGCGTTGAATATGTCAGGGATAACTTTGACATTAAAACATGCGTCGAAGATTATATTGCAATTTATAAAAAACTTAAGCAAGGATGATGAATTATGAGCGCAATTAAATATATTTCATATTACGACAGTGCGCTTAACAAATCACAGAACAGAAATTTCGTTCTTGCCGCAACAAATAAAATGGATTATATCTGTTCGGCAATAATGAAAAACGGACACACTGTTAATATAATCTCCGCAAGCGGCACAAAAGGGAAAAAGAGGGTTAAATCCCGCTTGTACGAAAAGGACGGTTTTTCTGTAAGATTATTTTCATCTATCGGCAGGGGAAATAAGATAAAGAATATTCTCGATATTTTTTTCCTTAATTTTCAGCTGTTTTTTTACCTTTTAAAAAATATCCGGAAAGATGAAACTGTTATTGTTTATCATTCATTAGGATATATGAATCTTATATCTCTTTTGAAAAGAATAAAAAAGTTTAAACTTATTCTTGAAGTCGAAGAGATTTATTCCGATGTCATAGGCGATAAGAAAAAGAGAGTTAAAGAGCTTCGGTTTTTCAGAATTGCGGATTCGTTTATTTTTCCCACTGAATTACTCAATGAGCGTGTTAACAAATCCGGTAAACCGTTTTCAATTGTTTACGGCACTTACGCGGTTGAAAAAGAATACTCTTCAATTTTCAGTGACGGAAAAATACATTGTGTTTATGCAGGAACCCTTGATGTTAGAAAAGGCGCTTTGACGGCCGCAAAATCGGCAAAGCTTCTCGGCGACGGATATCACATACATATTCTCGGGTTCGGCTCTGATAAGGACAAATCAAAGATACTTGACGAGGTTGAGAATAATAAAAAAGCCGGTTTTAACAATCTGACGTTTGACGGATTGCTTGACGGTGAAGATTATCTTAAATTTATACAGTCGTGTGATGTCGGCTTCAGTACTCAGAACGCTTCTGCCGAATTCAACGAAACATCTTTTCCTTCAAAGGTTCTTTCTTATCTTTCAAACGGCTTAAGGGTTGTTTCAATTAATATCGAATCAATTAAGCGTTCAAAGGTTTCAGGTCTTTTGTATTTTTATGACCAAGACACGCCCGAATCTATTGCAGACGCTGTTAAAAGCATTGATTTTTCATCAGAATATGACAGTAAAAGCGTTATAAAGAATCTCGATAAATCATTCACTGAAAGTATTTCATTACTTTTATAGATAACAGAGGTATATATGAGCGAATTAAGAAAGTCCGGAATTGATGTTCCGGTAGCAATGATATTTTTCAACAGACCCGATCAGTTGAAAAAGGTCTTTGAATGTGTAAAAAAAGCCGCTCCTTCCGTTTTGTTTTTAATTCAGGACGGGGCGAGGGATTCAAAGCCATCCGATGCCGAAAAAATACTTAAATGCAGGGAAGTTGTTAAAGATATTGATTGGGAATGTGATGTTTACACAGATTATTCCGAAAAAAATCTCGGTTGCGGAGAAAGGATTTCATCCGGAATTACCGAAGCCTTCAGAAAAGTCGACAGATTAATAATTCTTGAAGATGATTGCGTCCCTTCCGACAGCTTTTTTCCGTTTTGTAAAGAAATGCTTGAAAAGTATAAAGCTGACGAGCGTATTTATATGATTACAGGAATGAACCATCTTAACGGCTATAACGAAACCGATTCCGATTACTTCTTTGCCAAGGTCGGCTCCATAGCAGGGTGGGCAACGTGGAAAAGATTCTGGGATAAAGTTGATTTCAAAATGAAGAATGTTGAAAACAAAGAAACCCTGCGTCTTATTAAACTTTGTTCGCAAAACAATTATCTGTTCGGCAACAGATACGAAAACGCTCTTTCAAAAAAGAAACAGCTTGATAACGGCGAAAAGCTTTCTTCATGGTCAACCCAGGTCGGACTTGAGGCTATGCTTAACTCTCAGTTTGTAATCGTCCCAAAAGTCAATCTTATGACAAATATCGGTCTGACCGGAGAATCGGCTAATTCGGTTGATTCTATCAAAAAAGTCCCTCACGGATTAAGACCGCTTTATAATCTTAAGCTTTCCGAGCTTGATTTTCCGTTAAAACATCCTGAATATGTTTGCGAAGAATATGATTATGAAAAGCGTGTTATGAGGCTTATGAAACCGCCTAAACCGATTGCCAGATGGAGAAAAATTGAATCCGTCATTCTCCGCTCGCTGCACGGTGATTTTTCATTTGTAAAAAAGATAAAGAAAAGATAAAAAGAGGTGAAACAGTGAACAGCTCGAAACAGATTAAACTTGGCGCGTTAATGGGTTACTTTGCCATTGTAGTTAATATTGTTGCAGGTCTGATTTATACCCCTTGGATGATTGACAGAATCGGACGTGAAAACTACGGACTGTATACTCTTGCGACAACGCTCATTACGCTTTTTATTATGGATTTCGGTATGAGTGCGGCTGTTTCGCGTTTTGTTTCGCTTTATAATGCAAAGGGCGACCAGAAGGGCGCAAATGACTTTATGGGTCTGGTCTATAAGCTTTATATTGTCCTCGATATTATTATTTTTATTGCGCTTTTTATTACATATTTCTTTATCGAAAAAATTTATAAAAACCTCTCGCCGGATGAGATAACCGTTCTTAAAAGATTATTCATAATTGTTGTTATTTACAGTATTGTTCAGTTCCCGTTTATGAACCTGAACGGTATTTTAACCGCTTACGAAAAGTTCATTCAGCTTAAAGCATGCGATCTTTTTCATAAAATAGTAGTTATTTTAACCGTTGTAGCTGCTTTGTTCATGGGCGCCGGAGTCGAAGCACTTGTTCTTGCAAACGCAGTTTCCGGAATACTGACCATTCTTCTGAAGCTTTTTATTATTCGCCGTAAAACTGCTTTAAGAGCTAATTTCAGATTTTTTGACAAAGGCTTATTAAAAAGCATTTTCGGTTTTTCCGTTTGGACAACGGTTTCTTCACTGACTCAAAGACTTATTTTCAATATCACTCCTTCAATTATTGCCGCCGTTTCGGTTACAGGTTCGGTAGGAGCTGCTTTGTTCGGTCTCGCATCAACAATTGAAGGCTATGTATATACTTTTGCGACGGCAATTAACGGGATGTTTATGCCGCGTATTTCAAAAATAATCGTTAACGGCAAAAAGGAAGACGAGTTATTGCCTCTGATGGTTAAAATCGGAAGAATTCAGATTTTTATTACCGGTATTATGACTTTCGGTTTTATTGCGCTCGGACGTTCTTTCGTTATTGACATCTGGCATAAGCAGGATTTTTCACAAAGTTATATCTGCGCAGTTTTATTGATTATTCCGAGTTTGTTTTATCTTCCGATGCAAATCGCAAACACCACGTTAATTGTTGTAAATAAAGTTAAGCTTCAGGCTATTGTATTTACTATTATGGGTGTTCTTAACGTAGCGCTTTCCATTCCTTTTTCAAAAATGTGGGGAGCGGTCGGAGCGTCACTTTCAATTTTCATCGCATATTCTACGAGAAATATTCTTCTCGCAGTGATACACCACAGAGTCTTAAAAATCAATATGATTGAATTCTTTAAACAAAGCTATTTAAAGCTTCTTCCTATTCTTCTTATTGCGATGGGCTCCGGACTTTTCTTTGAAAGGTTCAATCCTGTTTCAAACGGTTATTTAAGATTCCTTATAAATGGAATCGGCTTTGTTTCAGTATACATACTGTTACTGTGGTTTTTCGGCTTTAACAGGTATGAAAAGAATCTTGCGTTATCGCTTCCAAAAAAAGTTATTAAAAAGTTTGTTCATTGATTAAGGTGTAAAATGGAAAGATATGTTTTTATCGGCGGTATTTATCCCGATTTCAAAATGGAAGAAATCCGCAACAAATTCGGTAATCTTCCGCAGGATGCTGCCGACTTGTTTGAAAAAAACATAATCAACGGTCTGGAAGAAAATCTTTCTGCTCCTGTGACCGTTTTCAATACATATTTTCTTCCTGCTTCCTTCTGTAAGTTTGAAAAGGTTTCCGCTTATGAATGGCAGGGGAAATACGGAACTAACTTCAATCTTTCATATACAAGAAACAGAATTATCGGCTCTGATTCAAAGACTTTATCAATAAAAAAAGCCGTTTCCGAATGGTTGGATGAAAACGACGCGAACGACAAAATAAATGTTATTGTCTATCCTGCATATTATCCTTTTTTAAAAGCGATTAATCAGTTAAAGAAAAAATACAGGTTAAACGTATGTCTTATTGTTCCTGATTTGCCTGAATTTATGGGCTTGACGCATAAAAGAACTCTGTATAACAAAATTACTCAGAATCATTCATCAAATCAGATAAGAAAGTATATCGGTGCGGTTGATTCTTTTGTTTTTCTTACCGAAGCTATGGAAGAAAAGCTCAATGTTTATAACAAACCTTTCAGAATAATTGAAGGAATTGCGCCGTCCGGATATAAATATCCTTTAAAAAATAAATCCGACTTTAAAAGACGTATTGTGTATTCGGGAAGACTTCAGCTGAAATACGGTATTGACGTTTACCTGAAAGCCATATCATTAATTGAAGATAAAACTCTTTCATTTGAGTTTTACGGGACGGGGGAGGGAGCTCAAAAGATAAAAGAATGTTCCGAAAAGGACAAAAGGATTAAATATATGGGTTACCGTCTTTTTGACGAGCTTCAGTCAATTCAGCAGAATTCGTTGATGCTTATTAATCCGAGGCAAAACGTGCACGAGTTCACAAAGTATTCATTTCCGTCTAAAACAATGGAATACATGATGTCTGCACGACCCGTTATTGCGTATAAGCTTGACGGAATACCCGACGAATACACGCAGTACATTATTTCTCCGGAAGATAACTCTCCTCAAAAACTTGCGGATTTAATTACGCATTATGCTTCGCTTCCCGAAAGTGAACTTGAATTAATCGGTCTTAAAGCAAGAGATTTTGTTCTTACTAAAAAAGACGCTGTTTCACAAACAAAAAAAATAATTGAATTATTCAATATATGAGGTTATAAATGTCAGTAATAACTTTAACAGTGTATTGTATTTTTTCTGTTCTGGCTCTTATTATTTACAGAAAAATCAGTCACCCGGTTGTAATTTTCAATTTAATATGGACTGCTTTGATTGCCGTATCGCAACTGGAACTGATAGGCATTTCCGTTCCGCCTGCGTCAACTTATCAAATCTTTCTCAAGGGCGGGATAGCTTTTAACATTTCCGCTGTTGTTATTTATTTGCTCAGTCTGTTTATAAGAACCAACAGCTATGAAGGAAAGAATAAAACTATCCTTTCAGATAAAACAAAGCAGAATATTTTACTTGTGGTTAATATAATACTGCTCGTTTATTACTTATATAAGCTTGTAAGGGTGTATATTCTTATAGGCGAAGCGGGAAACTATCTCGGCGTTCGCGGTTTCTATTATTCGACCGATAATTTTGCGTCAAGCTTTGAATATAATGTCGTTACCTTCGTTTTTGACCCGTTCATATATCTTAATTCGGTTATTTTTGCATTAAATACAAGAAAAAGAACGTATAAATACTACACTTTAATTCTTATATTTATTAATATGGTTCTTCGCACGGTAATCAGCGGCGGACGAATGATTATGTTCGAATTTGCTTTATGTATAATCATTGTTCAGATTACTTCACTGTATAAATCCCGAAAAGACAGATTAAGCAGAAACACAAGAAATAAACGTATTCTTCTGATTTTTGTTTTATTTGTTCTGTTTATTATTGCCTCATATATTACCGAATTAAGAGGAGGAACCGAAAAAAGCCTTGCGGGAAACGGCATTTCCACTGTAATCTCTAATTTTACCGGCTCATTCTCATATTTTTCAGTTTTGCTTAATCACGGAAAAATTCTAAGCGGACTTAACGGACGAGCAACCTTTGCGGGTATTGTGGATCCGTTTATTATGATACTTCACTATGTTAAACTGACTTCCGTTGATATTGCACAGAATTCAGTCGGCACAATTCTCAGCGAGTTTTATTTGCTTGGAAATCATTCGTACAATGCAATGCCGACTATGTATTATTTCTTTATTACGGATTTCGGCGAGTTCGGAATAATTGCGGGTCCTGTTTTATTATCGTTATACTGCTTTATTTTTGACCGCATAAGGAATTACTTCGGAAACTATAAATCCTTCGGACTTTATATTATGATGCTTCTGACAATAATTGAAAGCCCGATGACATGGCTTCCGTTTAAAACGTCATTTATTATTGCCAATATTCTGATTATACTTTTTGTCAGTACCGGTTCTTTGGCAAAGAATAATAAGCCGAGGGGTGATTAAATGACCTTATCTGTAATTATTCCTAATTATAATAATGAAAAATTTCTTAATAAATGTCTTGACAGCGTACTTAGCCAGTCGGTAAAACCCGACGAAATAATCATTGTAGATGATTGCTCGTCGGATTCTTCAAAAGAAATAATTGATTCCTTTGCTTCTTCCTGCGATATTATTAAACCCGTTTTTCTTGATAATAATCTCGGCGTTTCGCACGCAAGAAATATCGGTATCAGAGAAGCAAAAGGGGAATATATAACAACTCTTGATGCCGATGACTTTTATTATAATAATAAAAAACTTGAAAACGAGATGAAGCTTGTTTCGCAAAAAGGCGAAAACACTGTCGCATATTCAAAAATAGTCTACTCTGATGAACAGGACAATATCATCAGGTATCTTGATTATCCGGAAAAAGAATACTTTCAGGGCAATATTTATATTCCGCTTTTAGCCGGGAGTATTACAAGAACTCTTATGCGCGATTGCGTTTATTCTAAAAAAGCGGCTGTTGAAGCCGGAATGTACGACGAGAATCTGTCTTTGTTTGAAGATTATGATTTTCTTATAAAGCTTTCCGAAAAACTGAATTTTTACTGCACGTTTGAATACGGAACGGCTTACCGTCAGAAAGCCTACGGTCTTTCTCACAGAAGCGCCGATGAATTGATAAGCGCCAAAAACAGTATTATTAAGAATCACACCGAATCTCTCAATCAGCAGCAGATTAAAATGCTGAAAAAAGAGAAACTTAAAAAGTCATTTAACAGGATTTCTTATAAACTTAGGGGAGAATAATATGTCGTCTGAAAATGTCAACAAATCCATATTTGTAAAAAAGAATAAGAATACGAAATTTGAAGGATATAATTATGTCGGACGTTATTCTAATGTAAGAAACAGTTCTCTCGGTTTCGGAAGCTATATCGGAAGCAAATCATTCATGCCGGAATGTTTAATCGGTAAGTATTGCTCTATAGGTTCTAATGTTCAGATTATCAGCGGCAATCATCCTACAGATGTTTTTGTTTCGACACATCCCGCATTTTATTCTGTTTCAGGGTCAACCGGTTTGAGCTTTGTTAATCAGTCAAAATTCAAAGAATTTGAATTTGCGGATGATAAGGGACACAAAGTTATTATAGGTAACGACGTATGGATTTCGTCAAATGTTTTAATAGTTGCTCCGGTTAAGATTGGAAACGGCGCTGTTATTGCCGCCGGGTCGGTTGTTACGGACGATGTCGAACCCTACTGCATCGTCGGGGGAGTTCCGGCTAAAACTATCGGAAGAAGATTTGACGAAACAACTGCCGAAAAAATCAATTCTTCAGAGTGGTGGAATTGGGACTTGAACAAAATCAGAGCCAATGCCGATTGTTTTGAAAACACTGAATTGTTTTTGGATTTCATAGAAAAAGGTATCAAATGAACAATAAGTCAAGGATTGACAATTCTATAAGGAACGTTAAGTATACTGCCATCGCTCAGGCGGTCAATTTCCTTATTGTTTTCATTTCAAGAAGGATTTTCCTTAAAATACTATCTACCGAATACCTCGGACTGAACGGTACGTTTTCAAATATTATTTCGATGCTTTCTCTTGCCGAATTGGGTCTTGGAAGCGCAATTTGTTTTTGCTTGTATAAACCTATTTACAACAAGGATGAAAAGCTGATTAATTCAATAATGGCTTTTTACCGGAAAGCATATAACATAATCGGTATTGCTGTTTTTGCTATAGGAGCCTTGCTGACTCCGTTTCTTGACTTTATAGTCGAAGAGCTGCCTCAAATCAGCCATATAAGATTAATTTATATTATCTTCGTACTTAACAGCGCGTGTTCTTATTTCTTTGTTTATAAAAAGACTCTTCTGATTGCCGATCAGAAGCAGTATATTTCAAATGTTGTGCATCAGACGGCAGTTTTCTTAATTAATCTTTTTCAGATTATTCTGCTGCTCATTACCAAAAACTATTTCAGTTATCTTTTGATAATGGTTTTGGGAACTGTCATTCAGAATGTCGCAGTTTCTTTAATCGTTAACAAAAAATATGAATTTCTTGATTATAAAAATGCCGAACCTTTATCAAAGGAACAAAAAAAAGAAGTTTTCAAACAGATAGGCGCTATGACGTCGCACAGAGTAGGCGGTGTTGTAGTAAACGGAACGGACAACCTTATTATTGCAAAATGCATTAATGTTGTTTCAGTCGGGCTTTATTCGAACTACTTTTTAATCAAAAACACCCTAATCAGTGTTATCTCATTACTTTTCCAATCTGTGACTTCAAGCGTCGGAAATCTGGGGGCAAGGGAAAATTCCGAAAAACGCAAAGCCGAAGTTTTCAATATGCTTAATCTTCTTGCGGCGATGCTTATCGGTTTTTGCTCGGTTGCTCTTTTTATTCTTTTTAATCCGTTCATTTCAATTTGGGTCGGCAAGGAATATCTGCTTGATTTTAAGACAATGCTGATAATTGTAGTTAATTTTTATATGCTCGGTATGCGTCAGCCTGTTTTATGCGTCAGAGATGCTCTTGGAATTTTCTGGTATGACAGATATAAACCTATTTTTGAATCTGTGTTGAATGTGGTTTTTTCAATACCGCTTGCTTTCAGATTCGGTATTTTCGGAGTATTGCTCGGAACACTGTTAAGTACAGTTCTTACTTCATTCTGGGTTGAGCCAAGGGTTCTGTATAAATACGGATTCAAACAAAAATCTTATCCGTATTTTTTTAAATATTTCGGTTATATTACGGTAACAGCCGTCGCCGGTTATTTATCATTCCTGATTTCAAATCTTATTGACTTCAGTTCTGCATTGATAAATTTATTACTCAAGGCGTTGACATGTTCGCTTATTACTGCTATAGTCTTCATAATTGCTTATTCAAGAACAGAGTCATTTAAAATGCTGTTTAAAATATTTAAAAACAAATTACTTAAAAAGAAAGTGTGATTATAATGTTCAAGGACAAAACTTTATTTATTACGGGCGGTACAGGTTCTTTCGGCAATGCTGTGCTTAACAGATTTCTCGCTACAGATATCGGTGAAATCCGTATTTTCTCGAGAGATGAGAAAAAGCAGGACGATATGCGCCATGAGTATCAGCAGAAATATCCTGAATTCAGCAATAAAATCAAGTTTTACATCGGCGACGTACGTGACTTACAGTCAATCAAAAACGCAATGCACGGCGTTGATTATATTTTTCATGCTGCAGCTCTCAAACAGGTCCCTTCATGCGAATTCTTTCCGATTGAAGCAGTTAAGACAAATGTGCTCGGAACAGAGAATGTATTAACAGCCGCAATTGAAGCGGGAGTTAAGAGCATAATCTGTCTTTCAACTGATAAGGCCGCATATCCCGTTAACGCAATGGGAACTTCAAAGGCTATGATGGAAAAGGTTATTGTAGCCAAGTCAAGAACCATAAGTCCGGAAAAAACAAAGATATGCTGCACGCGTTACGGTAACGTTATGTGTTCAAGAGGCTCTGTTATTCCGCTTTGGATTGAGCAGATAAAAAAAGGCGAGCCCATTACCATAACTGAGCCTAAAATGACGCGTTTCATCATGAGTCTTGATGAAGCGGTTGATCTTGTGTTATTTGCGTTCGAACACGGTCAGAGCGGCGATATTCTTGTTCAGAAGGCTCCCGCATGCACTATCGGAGTACTTGCCGAGGCAGTTAAATCTCTTTTCTGCCCCGAAACCGAGATTCGTGTTATCGGCATAAGACACGGCGAAAAGATGTATGAAACGCTTCTCACAAATGAAGAATGTGCACACGCAACCGATATGGGTGACTTTTACAGAGTTCCCTGTGACAAACGTGATTTGAATTACGATAAGTATTTTTCAAACGGCGATACCGAAAGGAATCCGTTGACTGAGTTTAATTCAAATAACACTGAATTATTAAACGTTGAACAGGTTAAGGACAAGCTTCTTTCACTTGATTACATCCGAAATGAGCTTAAAGAAATGGGAATTAATTATTAATTAACGGTGATTTTATGAAAATTCTTATTACCGGTTCAAACGGTTTTGTCGGTAAAAATCTTACTGCAGCGTTTGAAAATATAAAAAACGGTTTTGACAGGACGCATCCCGGTTTAATTATTGACGAGATTTATTGTTTTGATATTGATTCTCCCGAAGATGTTCTTGAAAACGGATGTAAAAACGCCGACTTTGTTTTTAATCTTGCCGGAGTTAACCGTCCGCAAAACTCAGAGGATTTTTTGAAGGGAAATTTCGGTTTCGCTTCAAAACTTCTCGAAAAATTAAAGAAATACAATAATAAATGCCCTGTAATGCTTTCTTCGTCTATTCAGGCTTCTCTTATCGGAAGATATGGAAAAGGTGAATACGGCTTAAGCAAAAAGGCAGGGGAGGATTTATTCTTTAAGCATTCCGCGCAGAACAATGTAAAAGTTCTTGTTTACAGATTTCCCAACCTCTTCGGCAAGTGGTGCAGACCGAATTATAATTCGGCAGTTGCCACTTTCTGTAATAACATAGCAAACGGTCTTCCTATAACCGTCAATGACAGGCAAACCGAACTTGAATTGCTCTATATTGACGACCTTGTCGAAGAAATGATTCTTGCTCTCGAAAATAAAGAGCATCGCTGTGAGTATGACGGACTTAATCCCGTGCCCGATGCAAACGGAAAATACTGCTTCTGTCCGGTTACACATAAAGTTACGCTCGGCGAAATTGAAGATTTACTCAAAGAGTTTTCGGACCAACCTTCAACTCTTGTTATGCCGGAGATTCCGAACGGAAGTTTTGAAAAGAAACTGTATTCAACTTATCTTTCATACCTTCCGAAAAAAAAGACGGCTTTCCCGCTTAAAATGAACATTGACGACAGAGGAAGCTTTACCGAGCTTCTTAAAACCGCTTCAAACGGACAGTTTTCTGTTAATATTTCAAAACCCGGAATTACAAAAGGTCAGCATTGGCACAACACCAAATGGGAATTGTTTATCGTTGTTTCCGGTCACGGACTTATTCAGGAAAGAAAAGTCGGCACGGATGAGGTTATTGAATTTGAAGTCAGCGGAGAAAAAATTGAAGCCGTACATATGCTTCCCGGCTACACGCACAATATAATCAATCTTTCCGACACCGACGACCTTGTTACTTTAATGTGGGCAAATGAATTATTTGACCCGAACAAACCCGATACTTTTTCTCTTCCGGTTTAAAATAAAGAGGTGATGAAAATGGATATTTCCAAATTGCTTTTTGCTCTGATTCGCTGCGAATTAAAGGGCGAGGAGCTTTCAACAGATTCCGTTTCATCTCTTGATGAAAACAGCTTGAAAAAGCTTTATTCTCTTTCTAAAATGCACGATATTTCGCACTTGCTTTATAATCCCATAATAAAATACAAGCCGGAATTAAAAGAAAACGAAACCGTCAGAAAATTTCAGAAGAAGCAAATGCTTTCGGTTTTTCAGGTCTCTCAGCTTGAATATGAAACAAAAAGAATTTGTTCTCTTTTAGACAGGAAACAGATTCCTTATATTAAGTTAAAGGGCGCCAATATCAGGGGCTTATATCCCGAGCCGTGGATGAGGACAAGCTGTGATATTGATATTCTTGTAAAAGAAGACAGTCTTAAAAACGCAGTTGATTATCTTATAAAAGAAGGAGAATTTGAAAAAAGGGGAGAGCCTGATTATCATGACGTGTCCCTTTATTCAAAAAACGAAATTCAGCTTGAACTGCATTTCAGTATTAAAGAGAATATTGATAACATCGATTCCACGCTCGAAAAGGTCTGGAATTACGCTGAAAGAAAAGATATGAACACGTATGAATATGTGTTAAGCAATGAGTTTTTTATGTTCCATATTATTTCTCATATGGCTTATCATTTTCTTTCCGGCGGATGCGGAATACGCCCGTTTATTGATCTTTGGTTTCTTGAAAATAAAATTAAGTACGACAAAAGAATTCTTGACGAATTACTTAATAAATGCTCTTTAAATACGTTTTATAACGAAGCCAAACTTCTTTCCGAAGCATGGATGGAAAATAAGGCTTATGACGAAACTCTTGAAAGAATGACCGCGTTTATTCTATCAGGCGGTTCATTCGGCACAAGAGAAAACGCTATCAGCCTTCGTTCTTCAGAATCCAACAGTAAATTATCTTATATGTTTCACAGGCTTTTTCCGCCTTTACGCGTACTTAAAATCCGTTATCCTGTTCTTAAAAAGCTTCCGTTTTTAATTCCTGTTTTCTGGATAATTAGGATATTCGCTTCCTCAAAAGGTAAAAAGAAAGACGACGCTTTATATGAACTGAAAGCAACTATAGACAGAGATGAAGTTAAAAATACTGAAATGACTGATTTAATGAATAAGTTAGATCTTAAATAAAGGATGGTTTATTATGAGTATTATGACAGATTACAGTAATGTCAGCTTTAAAAACAACGGCAAATTAAAGCTTCTTATCATTGTCGGCACCAGACCCGAAATAATAAGGCTTGCGGCTGTTATTAAAAAATGCCGTAAATATTTTGACTGCATTTTAGCTCATACGGGTCAGAATTACGACTATACTCTTAACGGCATTTTCTTCAAGGATTTAAAGCTTGACGAAGCGGACGTTTATATGAACGCAGTAGGCGATGACCTCGGAGAAACGGTCGGAAACATAATCAACTGTTCATATAAGCTTATGAATTCCGTCAAACCCGACGCTTTGCTTATTCTCGGCGATACTAATTCGTGCCTTTCCGCTATTGCGGCTAAAAGACTTCATATTCCGATTTTCCATATGGAAGCGGGAAATCGCTGTAAGGACGAATGTTTGCCGGAAGAGACGAACAGAAGAATTGTCGACATTATTTCCGACGTCAATCTTGCTTATTCGGAACACGCAAGAAAGTATCTTCACGAATGCGGATTGCCTAAGGAAAGAGTTTATGTTACGGGTTCGCCTATGGCAGAGGTTTTAAGAGCAAATCTCAGCGAAATCGAGTCTTCGGATATTCTTAAAAAACTTAATCTTGAAAGCAAAAAATATATTCTCCTTTCTGCGCACAGAGAAGAGAATATTGATACGGAAAAAAACTTTATTTCACTTTTTACAGCTATAAATAAAATGGCTGAAAAATACGATATGCCCGTTCTTTATTCATGCCATCCGCGTTCAAAGAAAAGACTTGAGGAAAGCGGATTTAAGCTTGACAGAAGGGTTATACAGCATGAGCCTCTCGGATTTCATGATTATAACTGCCTTCAGAAAAACGCTTTTGCAGTTGTTTCGGATTCCGGAACACTTCCTGAAGAAAGCAGTTTCTTTACTTCAATCGGCAAACCTTTCCCCGCAATTTGCATAAGAACTTCAACGGAAAGACCCGAAGCGCTCGACAAAGCATGTTTTGTACTCGCCGGAATAGATGAAAAGAGTCTTCTTCAGGCTGTTGACACGGCAGTTGAGATGAATAAAAACGGAGATTTCGGAATACCCGTTCCGGATTATCTTGATGAAAATGTTTCAAATAAAGTCGTAAAGATTATCCAGTCCTACACCGGGGTTGTTAATAAAATGGTTTGGAGAAAATACTGATAAAAAAAGCGCTGTGATTAAATCACAGCGCTTTTTATTTTACTGTTCTGAAAGTGCGTCGATATTCTTATCCATTAAATCAAAGAACTCTTCGACTATCTTTTTATCTTCTTCATTTCCACGTACGCACATGGAAAGAGTCATTTCCTTATTATATGACGTGACGGATAAAAGCATATACGGCTTATATTTAACAGCGCCGGTCATAAATGCGTCATAGGGCTTATGATTGTCAAGAGAAAGCTTGTCGGGATAAAGAATACCGATGTTGCTCATTGCAAGCAGGGGATTGGAATAACCGACTTTTATAACCTGCTCGGACATCGACTGCGGCATAATGCTGTAACCGAGTTTTAAAAGCGGCAAGCCGTAAAGACCCATGAACTTGTCTTTTTTGAACTTGTTTACGCTTCTTACGGTATACTTAAGCGTTTCAAAAATGTCATTACCTCTCTGAGGAATATTACACTGCATAAACGCAGTCTGATTGGTTATACCGAATTCACTCGTATCTTTTAAATGACGCCGTAAATCTATAGCGCAGGAAATAGTGACGCTGTCCTGTATGTCATAACCGGCAAGCTCATAAAGGCTGTAAAAATAAGCCGCAACAAGCATATCATTAACCGTTGCTCCGTGCTTTTTCCCCGAAGCCCTGAGTTTATCAAATCTTTCGGGACTGATTTTTCTTTTTGCAATAAACGATTTATCTCTTATGTTGTTCGGAGTAAACGGGAAACGGTGTTCATCTTTGGAGCAGACATTCTTATATAAATTCTTCGCCATGCGTTTTTCGGTCTGAGTAAAATCCGAATAAACTTCGTCGTATGAACGCGAGCCGGATTTAAGATTAATGGGACTTTGTTTATTCTGAACGTAATTGGTATATTCTTCACAAAGCGTATTCATAAAATACTTAAGATCTCCGCCGTCCATACACATATGGTTTTCCACAACGCAGAGAACGCTTCCGCCTTCATGGTTAAAAACAGCGACTTTCATCTGAATCGGAGCTTCGGGTTCAATATACTGTGTCAGAAACTCGTCAATAGCTTCTTCAAGATTTTCCGGTTCGCTGACGGTTAGGACGTCATCTATACTGTAATCATTAACAACCCAGTATGTGCTGATATGATTATCTTTAAATGACGAATGAAGAACAGGCGCTTTTTCAAAAAAACAGATAAGAACGGTTTTAAGCGCTTCTATGTCAATTTTAAAGTCATATCTTATTGCGACATGAACCATTCGGTCGTTAAAATCGCGGAACAGGTAGTGCATCTTGTCCCACAACTCAGCTTTTAATCGTTGTTCCATTCGTCTTCCACCTCCGGATGATAAGTGTATTTCCGATTAATTTTAATAACAAACAAAAGAATTGCAAAATCAATAAGCACGGCAGCAATCATAATAAGCCAGCCGGGATGCCAGGGGATAATGCCGAGAATACCGAGAATAGCGTAAATCAAGGCAAAGACACCGGGCACGTAAAGCAGATAATTGATTACAATAAGCTTCTGATGCGTTACGGTACCGAGAATTGCGTCGCAGATTAAAAGCAATGCCGGAGCCGCAATAAATACAAGATAGCTTTTTTCATATTTAAAAGGAATTCTCAACAGTAAAAACATAAACTGAGTAAAAAGCATTACGCAAAACCCGATAAGTATTCTTGAAACAGGGTACCATTTATTCTGATTAAGTCTTGTAACAGTAAATATCAAAAGACCGATAATCAAAAATGTGACGGCGCCTTCAATAATAAGCCAGCCCGGATGCCAGAAGTTAAACACAAAACCGACAAAAAGGAATGTAACAACCGAAGCAAGAATAACAATTAACGATATATACGGCAACTGTTTTCTCTTTTTTATTTCTTTAATTCTTGCATGGTATTTTTTATATCCTTCGGGTAAATCCGGATTTTCGCTTGTTACAAGATCGTATATTACATTTTCGTCGTAAAGTCCGCGGCTTTTAAGTTCTTCAGCCCGGGAGTCCATTTTTCGTTTTATCTGCATTTTGTAGTTAAAAGATGTTTCGTTGTCTTCAAATACAGATAAAGCCGAATCAATAAAATCAGAAAAGCTTTTCATATTCCCTCCGTTAATAAAAATGACTTCCGCGGCAAAAAGACTGCAGAAGTCATGCATAAATAATCCCTGATTGTTTTATAAAGATTAAGAACAGTATTGTTATGCAAAAGCGATTGCTTTCTTTTTACTTTGAAAATAATAACATAAATAATTATTATTTGTCAATCGCTTCGGTTATTATAAAGCATATAAAGAATCTGAAGAATAAAAGAACACGGATAAACGGAGATTAACGCGTTTTTTATACAAAGGCAGAGATTTTTATAGAATATAAAGCTTTTCAGACTGTAATCAGGAGGAAAAACATTGGCTTTATAATAAAACGTAAAAAGAATAAGAAAAAGAATTAAAGCGGTTCCGAATGAAAGTATGTATTTCGACAGTTTATTATATTTTTTGAAATCTTCATAAAAAATCTTAAATAATGCTTGCAATTTAAGTCACCCCACAGTTAAAATATAAATGAATTATTTTTATAATTCAATGAACAAGTTTTGGAAGAAGTGATATTATGTCTGAAATCGGAATGTCAACATCATGTTTTTACCCTATTGAAACCGAGAAATCTCTTGAAAAGGTTTGTAATCTCGGTTTTAAAACGGTTGAAATGTTTATTAATTCATATCTTGAGCTTGAAGAACCGTTCATAACGGTTTATAAGCGTCTGAAAGACGAATACAATATCAATATCGTTTCAGTTCATACAACTGCTTCTTTTGCCGACGGATATAACTACTTTTCCGATTATTACAGACGTTTCGAAGAAAGTCTCGAGATGTTTAAAAAGCATCTGGAACTCGCAAATGTTCTTAATTCAAAATTTCTTGTAATGCACGGAATTAAAAAGCAGATGCGCTCAAGCGACGAACTCTATTTTGAACGGTTCGGAATTCTTTGCGATTTAGCTAAAGCAAACGGCATTTCCCTTCTGCAGGAAAATGTTGTTCATTTCAGAAGCGAAAGTCCGGATTATATAGAAAGAATGAAAAAGTATATCGGCGACAGCTTCGGAATCACGCTTGATATTAAACAGTGCAGAAGGGCAGGGGTTGACCCGTACGATTTCATAGAGCTTCATCATGACATAATCAAACATATACATATAAGCGATTATAATGATGAATGTGACTGTATTACTCCTCTTAAGGGATTGTTTGATTTTGAAAGGTTTTTCCGCCGTTTGTCAGACTTGAAATATAACGGCGATTATATGATTGAGTTATATAAAAACAGTTATAAAGAAGCCTCGGAGATTAAAGAATCCGCAATTAAACTTGAAGAAATTCTTAAATATATAAAAAATTGAAAAGGCATATATGTTAAATACTGATTTTTCTTTACAAACTGCACATTATATGGTATAATTAGATGATATTTAACTATATGTGGAGGGATAGTTATGAAATGTCCGTTTTGCGGATTTGAAGAAAGCAAGGTTATCGATTCAAGACCTACCGACGGGGGAGAGAGAATCCGTCGCCGCAGAGAATGTCTTAAATGCGAAAAACGTTTCACTACTTATGAAGTAATTGAAAGCGTTCCGATAGTAGTTATCAAAAAGGATAAATCCAGAGAAGTATTTGACAGAAACAAGCTTCTTTCGGGTATGCTTCGCGCATGTGAAAAAAGGCCGGTCTCAATGGATACGCTTGAAAATGCGATTGATGAAATCGAAGTTTCTCTTCAGAATTCTCTTGACCGTGAGGTTACAAGCGTCCACATAGGCGAGCTGGTTATGGAAAAGCTTAAAGATATCGATGAAGTAGCTTATGTCAGATTTGCTTCTGTTTACAGGCATTTTAAAGATATTAACGAGTTTATGGATGAGCTTTCCTCGTTACTCAATAATAAATAATGAACAGTAAAGAATCTCTGCGTTTCCTTGAAATACTTGACAGTCTTGAAAAACAGAGGAAATCAGTTAAAATTCTTACGATTATCTCGTTAATTCCTGTTTCACTGCCTTTCATTCTTCTTTTAAGTGAAGAATATAAAATATATGCTTCGTATTCCGTTTATCTTTCCTTTTTTCTGACTGCCGGATTACTCCTTTTTACCGGAAACAAAAGAAAGGTTTATAATAAACAATTCAAAAAAAACGTTATTCAATACTGTATCGACCAGTTTTTTGACGACGTAAAGTATTATCCCGATTACGGAATTGACGAGCATACTGTATTTTCTTCAAGTATGATAGTCAAGGGCAATTACTTTGAAAGCGAAGACTTGATTACCGGCACTTATAAGAATGTACCGTTTTCTCAGTCGGACGTTCGTATTCAGCACCGTCAGGCGAAATCCAGCTTCTATAAAAGACTTGACATTTTTACCGGCAGATGGATGGTTTTTAAGTTTAATAAAAACTTTGTCTGTAATCTGCAGGTTTCAGAAAAAGGTTTTTTCGGATATAAAAAAGGAAAAGACGTTTCCGGCGAAAGACTTTACAGTATAAAACTTGAAAATGAAGCGTTTAACAGGGAATTCCGCGTTAACTGCAAGGATATTGAGGAAGCATATTATATTCTTACCCCTCAGATGATGGACAGGATGCTTGTATTAAGAGAAAAAACAAAAGGAAAACTTATGTTTTGCTTTATGAACAATTCTCTGCATATAGCTCTTAACAACGGGAAAAACTCGTTTGAAGCTCCTGTATTCAAAAGAATTGACCTTCAGGATATTGTTAAAGAAACCTATGAAGATCTGGCGTTAATAACTGATTTTGTTAATTCGCTTAATCTTGATAACAAATTATTTAAAATGTGAGGTGTTTGTTATGATTTATGTAGCGATCGGTTCAGCGCTTATACTGGTAATTCTTTTTATAGGTTATCTTATAAAAACGCGAAATGAATTTGTTAAACTTAAAGTAAAAATCGAAGAAACCGAAAGCGGCATTGACGTAGCTTTGACGAAAAGATACGACGTTTTAACAAAACTGCTTGACATCACAAAAGGTTACGCAGAACACGAGAAATCCATTCTTGTCGAAACTGCAAAGTTTCGCGCAGGTTCTACTCTGAAAGAAAAAGAAGCCTTCAATTCCGAGCTTACAAAGGCGTTCGGCGCTATTAATATGGTTGCGGAGAACTACCCCGTACTTACCGCTAACGCTACATTCCGTGAGCTTCAGGTTTCCGTATCGGATACAGAAGAACACCTTCAGGCTGCAAGACGCGCATACAACAGCACTGTTTCCATTTTTAACCAGAAGATAGACACCTTCCCGTCCAATATAGTTGCCGACAGTATGAGTCTTAAAAAAGCCGAATTCTTCCAGGCTGACGAAGAAAAGAAAAACGACGTTTCAATGAAGTTTTAGTTTTTAACCATCCTTATCGGTTTTTCCATGAGGATGGTTTTTTAAAAGGAGAAATAAATGACGGATTCAATTATTACAAAAGAAGATATAATTTCCAGAATCGATCATACAATTTTAAAAGTCACTTCAACCGAAGAAGACGTTAAAAGGATATGTGACGAGGCAGTTAAAAACAAAACTGCTTCCGTTTGCATCCCTCCGTGCTTTGTTAAATTTGCAAGCGAATACTTAAAAGGGGAGATAGCAGTCTGTACTGTAATCGGTTTCCCCAACGGTTACAACACAACCGAGGTAAAGGTTTTTGAAACGGAAAATGCGGTTAAAAACGGAGCGGACGAGATTGATATGGTAATAAATATCGGTCTGGTCAAAGAAAAGAAATACGACGCGGTTGAACAGGAAATAAAGGCAATCAGAAAATCCTGCGAGGGCAAGATTCTTAAGGTTATTATTGAAACCTGCCTTCTTAGCGAAGAAGAAAAGAAAGAGCTTTGCAGGATTGTTTCCTCTTCCGGAGCCGATTATATTAAGACTTCAACCGGATTTTCTTCCGGCGGAGCCACAAGAGACGATATCAGGCTGATGAAAGAAAATGTTACCGGTATTAAAATCAAAGCTGCGGGCGGAATTAAATCTGTCAGTGACGCTGTTGATTTTATTAAACTCGGGGCTGACAGACTCGGCACAAGTTCTCTTTTAAAAATGATGGAGTAAACCAATGGATATAAAAAAACTTATTTCAGAGGCTTTTATTGCGCAATCAAGTTCATATTCTCCTTATTCCGGATGTAAAGTCGGCGCCGCTTTGCTTTGTAAAAACGGAAAAATATTCCGCGGATGCAATATCGAAAACGCATCGTTTTCCGCTACAAACTGTGCCGAAAGAACCGCAATATTCAAAGCCGTTTCCGAAGGTATTAATGAGTTTGAAGCAATTTCCATAGTCGGCAACAACGGAAATGATGAATTCTTTTATCCTTGCGGAATCTGTCTTCAGGTTATGAAAGAATTCTGTGATAATGATTTCAGGGTAATAATCGCCAAAAATGAGGATGAGTATAAGATTTATAATCTTAGCGAGCTTATCCCATTCGGCTTTGATAAGGAGAACGTAAAATGAAAAAGAGCGCTGATGAATTACAGTTTCATCTTAAAATAAAAAGGGGAGATATTGGCAAATACTGTATTCTTCCGGGAGATCCGGGAAGATGCGAAAAAATTGCTTCATATTTTGACAATCCCGTTTTTGTGGTGTCAAACAGAGAATATACAATTTATAATGGTTTTTTAAACGGAGAAAAAGTTACAGTTTGTTCAACAGGTATCGGCGGACCTTCTTCGGCAATTGCAATGGAAGAATTAGCTGTCTGCGGAGCAGAAACATTTATAAGAGTCGGAACCTGCGGCGGTATAGACTTATCCGTTGACGGAGGCGATATAGTTATAGCTTCATCAGCCGTACGTCAGGACGGAACGAGCAGAGAATACGCTCCGATTGAATTTCCTGCAACCGCCGATTTTAATGTTACTTCGGCTCTTGTTCAGGCTGCAAAATATATTAAGGCAGATTATCATGTCGGTGTAGTTCAGAGCAAAGACAGTTTTTACGGTCAGCACAGCCCCGAAAGAATGCCTGTTTCAGACGATTTATTATATAAATGGAACGCATGGAAGAAACTCGGCGTACTCGCAAGTGAAATGGAGTCAGCGACACAGTTTTGCGTTGCGTCATCTTTAAAAGTTAAATGCGGCGCAGTTTTCCATGTAATCTGGAATCAGGAACGTGAGTTAAAAGGATTGCCGAGTAAAGTGGATGAGAACACGGAAAACGCCATAAAAACTGCAATCGAAGCAATAAAGATTCTTATAAGTGAAAACAAATAATATAAAAATATATAAAAAAACGGACTGAATAAGTCCGTTTTATGATTATATAAAGTTTTTCAGTTATTTAAATAGTCTTCTATAATGTCATAGAAGTGAACAGGGGATATATGATACATATTTAAACATTTACAAAGCAATAATACTTCATCTCTGTTTAAAGAAATATCATTAAATGTTTCAATTATTTTATTATTAACAATACAGTGTATTCCGTATGTATCAAAATAATTGCCCTCAATTAAGACTTTAGATGAAAAGATTAAATAATATACTTCCATAACGCACACCAAACAAGTTAAAATTATTAACATCATATTCAAAGTAACATATAATAACATTTTTGTCAATACTATAACCCCAATTATATTATTATTTGAATACAATAATTCTTTATTAACGCCGGTGAAAGGGAAAAATAACACAAATCTATTCATCAGTATACTTTATAAACGAATACTTAATCTTTCATTAAATGCTAACTCAACCGGGGATAGCGCAAAATTAATCTTTACAAACGAAACAGGGTGTGCTATAATTTTTACAGTTAATTATACAAAATAATAGTTTTGTATAATAAAGGGGACTTAAAACAGTAAAAATATGCCGAAATACCTCTGTTTTGTATTTTTCATCATTTAAGACGCTTCGGATTTGATTCCTTCATTTTTTATTAATTAACTTTTATAATTATCTTTTTTAATTTTAATAAAGCTCCGGTTTTTATTTTCATTCTTTTTTTGTAATCTATTTTTATTCTTTTAGTCTTATATTATAGTTAATTTTTTTGCTGAAGCCACTTTTCTCTTTAAAAACGATAAAACACGCTAAATTCGATTCGATAGAATTATTTTTATTTAACAATGTATCATTTTAAAAATTTCTATTAAATTTTAATTTGCGTATTAATTTAATATTTTAGCTTTATACTGGTTTTGATTTAATCCTATTTCAGACCGTTGTTTTAATTATAAATGAATTAAGTCGATGACTTTTTTGGCAATCACCTTTTTAGTATGTTATTTATTATTAATTCATTATTAATTAAATTGATTATACTTTTATGCTTGCAATATTCTTTCTGTGAAACTGTTTCACAATATATCGTTATGGAGGTATATGTTAATGAAATATCGCGATCCTTCCGTTTTACCGCCTTTGGTTATGGATTTTCTTAATTATTACGATGTAATTAAAAATAAGTCTTCAAAAACAATTGAAGAATACGCGCTTGACCTCAGGACTTTTTTCAGGTTTATGAAGCTTTACAAAGGGCTTGTCCCCTCTTCCTGTGAATTTGACGAAATTTATATAAGAGATATTGACCTTGATTTCATTAAGACGATTACACTTAGCGATACTTACGCTTTTCTTTCTTATTGCAAGGACGAACGCGAAAACGAAGCAGCAGCGCGCAGCCGCAAGGTTTCAAGCATAAAGGACTTTTTCAAATACTTGTATGTTAACCAGAAACTGATTGATGTTAATCCCGTTCAGGAGCTTGACAGACCGAAAAAACAGAAATCTCTTCCTAAATACCTGACTCTTGAAGAGAGCATTCAGCTTCTGGACAGTGTTGAAGGCAAAAATAAGGAACGTGATTATTGTATTCTTACTTTTTTACTTAACTGCGGAATGCGTTTATCTGAATTGGTAAGCCTAAATTATAACGATATCCGCGACAACAATACAATGACTGTTACCGGTAAAGGAAATAAGCAAAGAACTATTTATTTAAACGACGCCTGTGTTGACGCATATAAAAACTATATGGCCGTAAGACCCGTTGACGCTGTTAAAGGCAAGGACAGATACGCACTTTTCTTAAGCAGCCGCAATCAAAGAATAAGCCCGAAAACAGTACAGCATATTGTTTATTATTATCTTGACAAGTGCGGATTGGGCAATAAAGGCTATTCGGTTCATAAGCTTCGTCATACAGCCGCTACACTTATGTATCAATACGGTGATGTCGACGTTCTTGTTTTAAAAGAGATACTCGGTCATGAAAATGTTTCAACAACCGAGATATACACCCATATTGTTGATCAGCAGTTGGCGCAAGCAGCAAAAAGCAATCCTTTGAGCAATGTTAAACAAAAGGATAAGTCAGAAAAGAACGAAGAATCCGGAAAAGATTGAAGATAGCAATGAATCGGTAAAAGAAGCAATAAGAAGAAATGACAAAAGAATTACAAATCTTGTAAGATAAACTCTTATAAAATCCTTTTCTTTTGAAATCTGCTTGATTCTCAGAGCGTTAAAAAGCTCTGAAGCCATGTAAAATCCTTCGTTGCATGCGTAGATTAATACAGCGCTTGAAATAATCTGAGCCGGAAAAAAAATCAAAAGGCAGTAGCAAACCCCTTTGATTGCAAAAGCCTGATATATATACGCTCCGATAATACCCATGCCGAACCCCTTTATTAACGGCAAAAGACTGATAAGCGGTATACCGACAGCGCAAAAGCCGAACGTGAAAGACAGTATTAAATACACCGTATTAGGCAAAAGAAAATCAAAAAAATTCTTAATAAATGACGAACTGCTTTTTTCCGTTACGGAGTTTTTAACTATTTGTTCAATCTGATTAATCAAAAGGCTGTTATTGTTTTTAATAACAAATGAGCCTATAATCAGCCCCGTGATGAACAGTGTCAGCAAAAGACAAATTCTCCATGAATCTTTCATGGAGATTATTTTTTCTTTCAGATTATTATTAACCGTAATTCTTTTATAAAACATCTTTTTCTCCCGATTTTTATCTGCTTTTTCTTTTAAGATTAACTGCTATAACAGCCGATATTATCGACGGAATTATACTTAACGGAACCAGCAACAAAGCTTTGTCGTTTAATGAAAAAGATGAAAACGACGAAAAGATGAAGATAATAATAAAAAATAACACTATACCGTTTATAATGCCGTTAACAAGTCCGTTTCTGCCAATTTTACGCGAGCATATAAAACCGGAAACAAATGAAGAGACAAACGTCGACAGATAACAGCAGAACAGCGAATTATTCCTGGGATACGCCGATTTATAATTTAAATAAGAACAAAAAACAATAAGAATAAAAAATACAATAATTCCGGCAACCGCAGAAAGAATGAACGGTTTAACAATATTGAATTTTCTGTTTTTGTTTTTTCTTTCAGGCATAATAAAACCCCCTTATTCAATAAATGAATATGAAGGGGGTTTTTGTTTTATTCGTAATTACTTGTCTTCCTTGCTGCTCTTCTTTTCTTTCTTTTCCTTAATCTGAGCTTCTCTTGCAGCCTTTGCAGCTTCGCGTTCCTGCTGAAGCTTTTCGTTTACAGTGTTGTTGGTCTGAACGGCCCAGCGCGTGATTTTCATTTTATTTCTGTCAGCGCCTGTTTCGATAACAAGACTGTCCTCTTTAACTGTAACAACTCTGCCGATAATACCGCCGATTGTAGTTATTTCATCGCCGACCTGAGTGCTTTCGCGTATTTCCTGCTCTTTTTTCTGCTGCTTTTTCTGCGGTCTGATCATTGTAAAATACATTACTGCAAAAAGCAAAGGCATTAAAATAAATATACCCCAGCTTCCGCCCTGTGATGAACTGCTTGTCAATGCAGCGAAAATATTTAAAGCCATAATTATTTCCTCCTATAAATAAACTTGTTATATTATAATTGATAAAAAGGATAAATGCAAGAATTATTTTATATTCTCGTATCGAGCTTATCAACATTGTTTTTATACAGCTCTTCAAAAGTCCCGTTATCTAATGAATCACGGATTTTTTCCATAAGCGTATTATAGAAATAAAGATTATGCATAACGGCAAGCCTCATTCCGAGCATTTCGTTCGCCTTAAACAAATGACGAATATATGCCCTTGAATGTTTCCGGCAAACGGGACAGTCGCATTTTTCGTCAATCGGCGACAAATCTTTTTCATATTTTGCGTTATTGATATTAATTATTCCGTCGTTTGTAAAAAGATGTCCGTGCCTGCCGTTTCTCGTCGGCATAACACAATCAAATAAGTCAACTCCTCTTCTTACTGCTTCAAGAATATTACCGGGAGTTCCAACCCCCATAAGATAGCGTATTTTATCCTCAGGCATAAACGGCTCAACAGCCGAAATGATTCTGTACATATCCTCTTTCGGTTCGCCTACTGCAAGCCCGCCTATTGCATAGCCGTCAAGGTCAAGCTCAGCAATCTGTTTCATATGCTCAACTCTCAGGTCTTCGTAAGTACAACCCTGATTAATGCCAAAAAGAAGCTGGTTTTTATTAATTGTATCCGGCAAGGAATTAAGCCTGCCCATTTCTTTTTTACATCTTACAAGCCAGCGATACGTTCTTTCGCAACTGTTTTTTGCATAATTATACTCAGCCGGGTTTTCAACGCATTCGTCAAACGCCATGGCAATCGTTGAACCGAGATTTGACTGAATTTGCATGCTTTCCTCCGGTCCCATGAAAATTCTGTGACCGTCAATATGAGAAGCGAACGTTACCCCTTCTTCCTTTATATTGCGAAGTTTAGCAAGCGAGAAGACCTGAAATCCGCCGCTATCAGTGAGAATAGGTCCGTCCCAGCCGGTGAACGAATGAAGTCCCCCAAGCTCTTTTACAGTTTTATCTGTCGGTCTTAAATGAAGATGATACGTATTGCAAAGCTGAACCTGACATTTTAAATCTTTAAGGTCATATGCCGAAACAGCGCCTTTAATCGCGCCGCATGTAGCAACATTCATAAACGCAGGAGTCTGAACCGTTCCGTGAACTGTTTCAAATTCGCCGCGCCTTGCAGTGCCTGAAGTTTTAATGAGCTTATACATATTTTACCTTTCTAAATAAAAAACGAACAATCGCCGAATGAAAAGAATCTGTATTTTTCATTAACGGCTTCTTCATAAGCTTTTAGAACCTTTTGTCTGTCGTAAAATGCCGAAACAAGCATTATAAGCGTACTTTCGGGCAAATGGAAATTAGTAAGCAGAGCGTCAACGCACTTGAATTTATAACCCGGATAAATAAAAATACTTGTCCATCTGTCATCTTCTCTGATTTCGCCGCAATACGTTGCTACGCTTTCAAGAGTCCTGCAGCTTGTAGTTCCGACAGCAATAACTCTTTTACCGTTTTTCTTAGTTTCGTTTATGATATCTGCGGTTTCCTGCGAAAGTGTATAATGTTCGCTGTGCATAACATGATTTTCAATTTCTTCGGCTTTTACGGGTCTGAATGTACCAATACCGACATGAAGTGTGACAAAAGCGATTTTAACGCCTTTTGCTTTAATTTTATTCAGTATTTCGTCAGTAAAATGCAATCCGGCAGTCGGCGCCGCAGCAGAACCCAGCTCTTTTGAATAAACTGTCTGATAACGTTCCTTATCTTCAAGTTTTTCTTTTATATAATGCGGCAAAGGCATTTCGCCGATTAAATCAAGAACTTCAAATATATTTGCGGCATTATAAAAGAATTTAACTTTTCTGTTACCGTTTTCAAGAACTTCAAGAACTTCGGCTTTAAGAATACCGTCATTGAAAGTAAAACAAGCTCCCTGACGCGCTTTTTTACCGGGACCTGCAATAACTTCCCATACGTCGTTTTCAAGCTGGTTGAGAAGCAAAAATTCAACAACAGCGCCTGTCCCCTCTTTTACGCCGTAGATTCTTGCCGGCATAACTCTTGTATCGTTTAATACAAGGCAGTCGCCTTCTTCAAGATAATCAATAATATTATAAAAATGTTTGTGTTCAATTGTATCGTTTTTCCTGTTAATTACCATCATTCTTGACGAGTCCCTCGGTTCAGCGGGCGTCTGTGCTATCAGATTTTCAGGTAAATAATAAAAAAAATCCGTTTTTTTCATCGTAAGCTCCAAAAAATTGTATAAAAATAATTGACTAAAACCATATATAGTGGTATTATAAAATGAAAGTTTATACATATCTTATGTATATATTTTTTTCGCTATAATACAATATCACTTTTTGGAGGTAAATTCAAGTGAAAAAGTATAAAGTCGGAATAATCGGCGCAACCGGTATGGTTGGTCAAAGATTTATTTTACTTTTAAGCGATCATCCCTGGTTTGATGTCGTCCTGCTTGCGGCAAGCCCGCGTTCGGCAGGCAAAACCTATGAAGAGGCTGTCGGAGCCAAATGGTGCATGGAAAAGCCCATTCCCGAAAGAATAAAATCTCTTGTTGTTTATAATGCAACGGATGATATTGAAAAAATCTCCCAAAAGGTAGATTTCGTATTTTGCGCCGTTGATATGAAAAAAGATGAAATCAAAGCTCTCGAAGAAGAGTATGCGCGTCACGAGTGCCCTGTTGTTTCAAATAATTCGGCTCACAGACACACTCCCGACGTTCCAATGGTTTTACCTGAACTTAATCCCGAACACATCGAAATTATTCCGTCACAGAGAAAAAGGCTCGGCACCAAGAGAGGCTTTATTGCAGTTAAGCCCAATTGCTCGCTTCAGGGTTATGTGCCTGCGCTCTTCCCTCTTGACGAACAGTTCGGCGTAAAGGATGTTCTTGTCTGTACTTATCAGGCTATTTCCGGAGCCGGCAAAACATTCGACACATGGCCGGAAATGATTGATAACGTTATTCCGTTCATCGGCGGCGAAGAAGAAAAGAGTGAAAAAGAGCCTCTTAAAATCTGGGGTAAAATTGAAGGCGACGTCATCGTTGACGCGACAAGTCCGAATTTTACCGCTCAATGCTTAAGAGTTCCCGTTTCAAACGGCCATATGGGCGCTGTCTTTGCCAGATTCGATAAAAAACCGACAAAAGAGCAGATGCTTGAAATATGGAAAAACTACAAAGGCAGACCTCAGACTTTAGGACTTCCGAGCGCTCCGAAACAGTTTTTGAATTATTTTGAAGAAGATAACCGTCCTCAGACAAAGCTTGACAGAGATCTTGAAGGCGGAATGGCAATTTCAATCGGCAGACTTCGTGAGGACACACAGTTCGACTATAAATTTGTATGTCTTTCTCACAATACTCTCAGAGGCGCTGCAGGCGGAGCAGTTTTACTTGCCGAGCTTCTTTGCGCAGAAGGTTATATGGATTAGTTTTAGGAGGATTTGATTTTTATGAAAAAACCAATTTTTACAGGCGCAGGCGTTGCGATTGTAACACCTTTTAACGAGGACAAAACCGTTAATTATGATTGTTTTGACAGAATAATTGAAGACCAGATTAAAAACGGAACGGATTCAATTGTTGTTTGCGGCACAACCGGCGAGCGTTCAACATTAAGCTATGAGGAGCATCTCAACGTCGTTAAACACTGCGTTGACACTGTTGCAAAAAGGGTTCCCGTTATCGCAGGCACAGGCAGTAACGATACCGAATATTCCGTAAGAATATCCAATGACGCCGAAAAAATCGGAGTTGACGGACTTCTTTGCGTCACCCCCTATTATAATAAAACTTCACAAACAGGTCTTATAAAGCATTTCTGCTATATCGGCGACAGAGTATCCACTCCCATTATTGTTTATAACGTTCCTTCGAGAACCGGCGTCGGTATCGCTCCCGAAACCTATGCCGAGCTTTCAAAGCACAAAATGATTTATGCGGCAAAGGAAGCAAATGCTAATATTTCCGCAATAGCAAAGACAGCTTCTCTTGTCGAACCTGATTTTACGATTTATTCCGGAAACGACGACGAAATTACCGCTATTATGTCGCTGGGCGGCAAAGGTGTTATTTCGGTTCTTTCCAATGTCTGCCCGAAGGTTGCTCACGATATTTGTCAGAAATATCTTGACGGCGATTATATCGGCAGCCGTGATTTACAGCTTGAATATCTTGAGCTTTGTAATGCTCTTTTCTCAGATGTAAATCCCATACCGGTTAAAGAAGCCATGAATCAGATGGGCTGGAACGTCGGTCCCTGCCGTATGCCTCTTTGGGAAATGAGCGAAAGCGGCAAAGCAAATATGACAAGAGTTCTCAAAAAGTACAATCTTATCTGAGTTTGAGGAATTAATAATGACAGGAATTTTACTTAACGGATACAGCGGAAAAATGGGTAAAAACATTGTTGCCTGCTCCGAAAAATTTGAAGATGTATTCATCATGGGCGGTGTCGATAAGTTCAGAACCCCCGCCCCCTTCCCCACGTTTGAAAATTTCGGGGACGTTAATGTCGAATACGACGTAATAATTGATTTTTCAAATTCACAGGCGCTTGAAGAATTGCTTTCTTTTGCATTAAAAAACAAAAAACCGATTGTAATAGGTACAACCGGATTTTCGGAAGAACAAAAGAAAAAGATTGAAGACGCGTCAAAGGAGATTGCTGTATTCAGTTCGGCGAATATGTCTTTAGGCGTTAATCTTTTATCAGAGCTTTCTGCTATGGCTGCAAAGGTTCTCGGTAATTCATACGACGTTGAAATTGTCGAAATGCACCATAATCAGAAGGTTGACGCTCCCAGCGGTACAGCGCTCATGCTTGCGGATGAGATTTCAAAAGCTCTTCCTTTTGAGAGTAAATATGAATTTGACCGTCATTCCAAACGTGAAAAGAGAAGCAAAAACGAAATCGGTTTTTCTTCCGTAAGAGGCGGAACCATCGTCGGAGAGCACGAAGTAATTTTTGCCGGTACTGATGAAGTAATCAAGCTTTCACATTCGGCATATTCAAAAGCATTATTTGCCAACGGCGCAATTAATGCGTCGAGATTCCTTAAAGATAAAGAACCCGGCTTATACAATATGAAAGATTTAATCAATTCATAAACAGTATTAAAATTAAACGAGCTTATCAAAAATGATAAGCTCGTTTTTTTATTGCTATTATTTAATTGTAATTTTATAGAAAATCTTTTTGCCTTTTTTAAGTATTACGTCAGAGTTTTCTATATCGTTTTTGCTTATTACCGCAAACGGGTCGGTAACCTTTTCATCATTAACTGAAATACCGCCCTGCTGAACAAGCCTTCTTCCCTCGCCCTTCGACTTGGTGATTTCAGCTTTGACAAGCACATCGAGAACCTGTATCGAACCGTCCGTAAAATCAGCGTCGCTTAATTCAACCGTCGGCATATTTTCACTGTTACCTGCGCCCGAGAAAAGCTCTCTTGCGGCCTGCTGAGCTTTGTTTGCCTCATCTTCTCCGTGAACGAGCTTGGTCAACTCATAAGCAAGAATCTCTTTTGCAGTATTAAGCTGACTGCCTTCCCAGCTGTCCATCTTGTCGATTTCCTCAAGAGGAAGGAATGTTAACATTCTGATACATTTTAAAACATCCGAATCGGCAACGTTACGCCAGTACTGATAGAATTCAAACGGACTTGTCTTATTCGGGTCAAGCCAAACGGCATTCCCCGCAGTTTTACCCATCTTTTTACCCTGAGAGTCAGTTAAAAGAGTAATTGTCATAGCATGAGCATCTTTACCGAGTTTTTTTCTGATCAGCTCTGTACCGCCGAGCATATTGCTCCACTGGTCGTCACCCCCGAACTGCATATTACAGCCGTAGTGCTGGAAAAGATAGTAAAAGTCATAGCTCTGCATTATCATATAGTTGAATTCAAAGAACGAAAGTCCCTTTTCCATTCTCTGCTTATAGCATTCGGCTCTTAACATATTATTGACCGAGAAACATGTGCCGACTTCGCGCAATAATTCAACATAGTTAAGGCTTAAAAGCCAGTCCGCATTATTAACCATCTGCGCCTTGCCCTCGCCGAATTCAATAAAGCGTTCCATCTGCTTTCTGAAACATTCGGCATTGTGGTCAATATCCTCACGGGTAAGCATTTTTCTCATATCGCTTCTGCCTGAAGGGTCGCCGATCATAGTTGTACCGCCGCCTATAAGAGCAATAGGCTGATTACCCGCCATCTGAAGACGTTTCATTAATGTAAGCGCCATAAAATGACCGGCGGTAAGGCTGTCGGCAGTGCAGTCAAAACCGATATAGAACTTTGCTTTACCGGCGTTAACCATTTCCCTAATTTCATCTTCATTTGTAACCTGTGCAATAAGACCTCTTGCCTTTAATTCTTCATAAATCTGCATTATTATTCCTCCAAAAAAATAATCCCCTGCATTAAGCAGAGGACGAAAAACCGTGTTACCACCTCAGTTTACAATTACCTCACGGTAACTGCCTTTGCGAGTGAAAATCACTCAGGTATTTAACGCATACAAAACGGATTTTCCTACTGTTAGTTCAGAAAACCGACTCGGGGATGTATTTCATATCGGGTTAATGTCTTTTTTCACCGACCAAAGACTCTCTGAAAAAACTGACGATATTACTTCTTCCCGTCAAAGTCATTGAGGTTATTCTATATTAAAAAGTCCGATTTGTCAACACTCAAGCATTTTTTCTGCCAAAGCGGAAGTTTCTTCGGTATTATTTGTCCCTCCGATAAGTCTTGACAGTTCATTGATTCTGCCCTTTCTGTCCAGAGATGTTACTTTTGTAAAAGTTTTTTCATCCTTTTCATACTTTTCAATCAAAAGATGATTATCGGCTTTTGAGGCAATTGAAGCAAGATGAGTGACGCAAATAACCTGTCTGTTAAGAGATACTTCTTTCATTTTTAAAGCTATTTTTTCCGCAGCTCTTCCGGAAACTCCGGAATCGATTTCATCAAAAATAAGAGTTCCGATGTCGTCCTTGTCCGAAAGAACACTCTTAATTGCGAGCATTATTCTTGAAAGCTCGCCGCCGGAAGCTATTTTTGAAAGAGGTTTAAGCTCTTCACCCTTATTTGCGGAAAGAAGAAATTCAACCTCATCCGCACCGGTTTCGTTATATTCGCACGGAGTAATTTTAACCGAAAACATAACAGAAGGCATTTCAAGAAACTTCAGCACATCTATAACCTTATCTGAAAACTCTTCAGAAGCCATTAAACGGCTTTTTGTAAGTTCATCGGCTCTTTTCTTCAATTGAACCTTGCACTCGTTTAAATCGCGTTTAAGCTGCTCTTTCTGCTCATCTGAAAGCGCAATTGATTCAAGCTCCTTCTTTGATTTTTCAAGATATGCGAGAATCTCTTCCTCATTGCTTCCGTATTTTTTTGATAGATTATATAACAAATCAAGTCTTTCTTCAATTTCCTCAAGCAAACCCGGATTGTATTCAATTTCGCTGACGAGTGAATTGATTCTTTCAATAATATCCGAAAGCTTATATGAAACATCGGTTATTTCCTCGGAAATACTTTCGGCGTCCTTAATGTATTTTGACGCTTCGTCCATTTCATTCGCAGCTTCTCTCGTAAGAATCTGAGCTCCGTTAAAATCATCCGAACCGTATAAAGCCGAATGAGCGTTATTTAACGAAAGAAGAATCTTTTCCGCATTTCTAATTAAATCTCTTTGCCTTTTCAGCTCATCGGTTTCGCCGGGCTTAACATCGGCTTTTTCAATCTCATCGATCTGATAAGAAAGAATTTCAATTCTTCTGAGCTTTTCCTGTTCGTCAATATTAAAGCTGTTGATTTTTGATTTTAACGTACAGTATTTTTCGAATTCTTTTTTATATGAATCGAAGATTTCGCCGTTTTCGGCAAGCTTATCGATAAATGAATAATGAGTCTGCGGATTAAGAAGCGACTGATTGTCATTCTGTCCGTGAATTGTGATAAGCCTTTTTCCGATTTCACGAAGCTGATTTCCGGCAACGGTATTGCCGTTTACTTTACAGACTGTTCTTCCGTCGGCATTTATAATTCTCTGCAATTCAATTTTATTCTCTTCACAGGGAATATCATATTCATTAAGAAGAGAAAAAACTTCTTTGTCAATTTCATAAAACGAAGCAAAGACAGACGCTCTTGAAGCGCCTGTCCTGATAACTTCCTTCGAAGTTCTGCCGCCTAAAATTGCGTTAATTGAATCAATAATGATTGATTTTCCCGCGCCGGTTTCGCCCGAAAGCACATTGAAACCTTTTTCAAACGCAATTTCAGCCTGTTTAATAATTGCAATATCGTTTATAGAAAGATTATAGAGCAAAAAAGATCATTCCTCTAACATTGATTTAATGGTTTCCGATATTCTTTCCGCATCTTCCGGAGTTCTGCAAAGAATAAAAAAGCTGTCATCCCCTGCTATTGTTCCTACAATGGCTTTAAAACCTCTTGAATTTGAATCAATAGCGGCGCAGGCGGCATTGGCAGTACCTGCAAAACATTTTACGACAATTATATTACCCGCAAAATCAACATCAAGAACCGACTGAGTAAAAATGGATTTGAATTTAATTTCCTCATTTTTAATTCTTGCAGGAAGCGAATAACTGTATTCACCCTTGGAATTAAGACGCTTAACAAGCATAAGCTCCTTAATGTCCCTTGAAACCGTTGCCTGAGTAACGTCAAAGCCCTTGGATTTTAATAATTCCTGAAGTTCTTCCTGAGTTGTGATTTTATTGTTCTCAATTAATTCAAGAATTGCCTGGTGTCTTATCTTCTTCATTTCACATTCTCCTACCGATAAGCTTACTGTTAAGAACATCAATAAAGTTATCGGATTTAATTCTTATAAACTTAGCCGAAATATCGGACTTTTCAATTATTATCTTAGCCTTGTGCGGAATCGGAATTGCCTTTTCGCCGTCGAAAGATATAGAACAGTTATTATTCATATCTTCGTTAATAACCGTAATTACGGTCCTCGGATTAAAAATCAGTGAACGGGAAAAAAGCGAATGGGTACATATTGGGGTTAACAATATGCTTTCGATTGACGGATCCATAACAGGACCGCCCGCAGAAAGCGAATAAGCAGTGGACCCGGTCGAGGTTGAAAAAATCAATCCGTCCGAAGAGTAACTGTTAATCCTTTTACCGTCGCACATAACAGAAAGATTAATCATCTCAATCTGTTCGCCGCGCGCAACGACTATATCATTTAAGCAGACGTTCTGATACAGCAGATCGTCTTTATCCGAATAAATCCGAGCTGAAAGCATCATTCTGTCGTCCTGATAAAAGTTGTTTTCAATCAGGTTTTTTAACAGGTGGAGTTCATTTTGTTCAATGCCCGCCATAAAAGCAAGGTTGCCCGCATTTATTCCGAGTATCGGTTTATTCTTAATTGCGGCGCTCTTTGCGGCATGGATAATAGAACCGTCGCCTCCTATGGCAATAATTAAATCGCAATTATCAATGGATTCTTCATCCGTTGAATACAACACGAATTTATCAAGCCTTTCATCGGAACACGATGGAGAAACAAAGAAATCAACATCAAGACTTTTTAATACATTGATTGTTTCAACTGTAACCGAATAAGAGAATTCTCTTGTAAGATTGGGCATCAAAAGAAATGTCATTTTAATCACCGTTCAATTCTTCATGAGAAAGAGCGACAAGAGCATTTATATCAAACTGTTTACTCTCGCCTTCCGATTTTTTAAGATACATTAAATACTCAATGTTCCCCTCGGGCCCTTTTATGGGAGAATAATCAAGACCCATTATAGAAAACTTCAATTCAACTGCTAAATCAGTAACCTTTTTAATTACATCAAAATGAGTTTGACTGTCCCTTACAACGCCCTTTTTACCGACTTTTTCCCTTCCGGCTTCAAACTGAGGTTTGATTAAACAAACTGAAAAAGCGCCGTCTTTTAAAAGATTATACATTACGGGGAGGATTTTATCAAGTGAAATAAACGAAACGTCAACGCTTGCGAAATCAAGTTTACCGTCAATTTTTTCAGGGTCAATATACCTGAAATTCGTACGTTCCATATTGATAACTCTTTCGTCCGTCCGAAGTTTCCACGCAAGCTGACCGTATCCGACATCAACCGCGTAAACTTTTTCAGCTCCGTTCTGAAGCATACAATCGGTAAATCCGCCGGTTGAAGCGCCGATATCCATACAAACCTTATCTTTTAAATTGATATTAAATGATTTTATTGATTTATCGAGCTTAAGACCTCCGCGGCTGACAAAAGGAAGCTTGTCCCCTTTAATTTCGATTTTTTCATCTTCTTTTACCGTTATTCCGGGCTTGGTTGCTTTCTGACCGTTAATATAAACCTTACCTTCCATAATAAGGGCTTTTGCTTTTTCACGGCTTTCAACGAGCCCCTGCTCGTAAACGGCAATATCGAGTCTTGTTTTATTGCCCATTACTTACTACCTCGTAAATACCTTCGCAATCAAGCTTATACTTCTTTAAAAGGCTCGGAACAGAAGCCTGTTTAACAAACCCGTCCGGAACCGCAGTATGAATAAATCTTCCGTTAAAGCCCTCTTTTGTAAGCATGTACGCAAGTTTTTCACCTACGGAACCGCTTTCAAGACTTTCTTCGAAAAAGAATACTTTACTGTTTTTATCAATTATTTGTAAAACTTCTTTATTAATCGGTTTGACGCAATTGAGCTTAATAATTTTTGAGTTAATACCGTTTTCTTCAAGTTTTTTCTGCGCTTCAAGAGCAAACGGAAAAATTCTTCCGTAAGTTATTATAATGTTTTTGCTTTCGTCGCCGAAAACGTCAAAATCTTTTCCGCTTGCTTTAAAATCTGCAAGAAGCGGACTCTGGGTTCCCCTCGGATACCGGACTGCAACAACACCTTTATCCTTATAGAAAGCATTTACAAAAGCATTATTAAGTTCAGAATAGCAAGACGGAGAATAGACCTTTATATCGGGAATACTGTTAAGAAACGCAATGTCAAATAAACCCTGATGCGTTTCCCCATCCTCACCGACAAAACCGGCGCGGTCAACTGCAAAAACAATATGGTTATTCTGCAAAGCGCAATCGTGTATAAGCTGATCATAAGCGCGCTGTAAAAAAGTTGAATAAACTGCAAACACAGGCAGCAACCCGTCTTTTGCAAGACCGCAAGCAAACGTTACGGCGTGTTCTTCGGCTATTCCGACGTCAAAGAATCTGTCAGGATAAGCGGAAGAAAATTCTTTTAAACCTGTTCCGAGTGACATTGCCGCAGTTATAGCGCAGATTCTTTTATCCTTAGCTGCGCTGTCGCAGAAAAATCTGCCTGCAATATCGGAAAAGCTGTCCGTAGAAAAAATCGGTTCGCCCGAGAATATATTAAATTTTGAAATCCCGTGAAACTGACTGGGATCTTTTTCGGCAAAATCATAGCCTTTGCCCTTAATGGTGTTGATATGTAAAAGAACAGGCTTATTTACAAGCTTTGCGCCTTCAAGAGCGTTTGTAATCTGCTCGATATTATGCCCGTCAATAGGTCCCATATACTGAAAACCGAGATCTTCAAAAAACGTACTCTTATACATAAGATTTTTAACTCTTGTTTTTGATTTAAAAACAAGGCGTGTAATCTTCTTACCTATTAACGGAATTCTGTTCAAAGCTTTTTCGGTACGGGCTTTAAACATAAAATACGAAGGTTTACTGCGTATAACGGCGAGATATCTTGCTACGCCTCCGACATTTTTTGAAATTGACATTTCATTATCGTTAAGAATAACTATCAGCCGGCATTTTCTTCTTCCGGCGTTATTAAGAGCTTCATACGCAAGACCGCCCGTCAGAGCGCCGTCTCCGATTACGGCAACCGTATAGTTTTTACCTCCGGAAATCTTTTCCGCAGCCGCAATACCGAGCGCAGAAGAAATAGAAGTACTTGAATGACCGCTGAAAAAAGTATCATGTTCACTTTCCGAAGGTCTTGAAAAGCCGGAAATACCGTCTTCTTTTCTTATTGTATCAAACTTATCAAATCTTCCCGTCAGAAGCTTATGTGTATAAACCTGATGCCCGACATCCCATACAATTCTGTCCTTAGGTGAGTTAAAGACTCTGTGAATAGCAATAGTTAACTCCACCACGCCGAGATTTGAGGCGAGGTGTCCTCCGTTCTGAGAAACGGTAGATATAAGCACCTGACGGATTTCCGAAGCAAGAGGTTTTAACTGACTTTCATCAAGCTTCTTCAGGTCTGACGGTGAATTGATATTCTGTAAAAATTGAGTTTCCATTTTTAATCCTATTTTTTTCTCTCAATAAGTTTATATGCAAGGCTTTCAAGAAACGAGGTATCGCCTTCAAAAACCTTTAATGAATCAACTGCAGCCGAAGTATAATCCGAAGCCATTTTATACGAGTCATCTATGCCGAACAAAGAAACAAATGTTGTTTTTTCGTTTTCAAGGTCGCTTCCAATCGGTTTACCGAGAACCTTTTCATCGCCGGTAACATCAAGAATATCGTCGATAATCTGAAATGCCATTCCCAAGTTTTCGGCATATACTTCAGCGGCTTTAATCAGTTCGTCATTCCCCTCGCCTGCAAGCACGCCGAGAACGCATGCGCATTTAATCAAAGCTCCGGTTTTCAGCCTGTGAACATTTTTTAGTTCCTCAAATGAAGCCGTTCTGCTTTCGTTTTCAAGGTCAAGAACCTGACCGCCTATCATACCGTTTATTCCGGAACATTCGGAAAGATATTTTACTGCTTTTACCACCTGTTTTTTGCAAATACCGTCTGCAGAAGCAATAGCCGAAAAAGCGTGGGTTAATAATGCGTCCCCCGCAAGAAGAGCATTGGCTTCCCCGAATTTAATATGATTGGAAGGTTGTCCGCGCCTTAGGTCGTCATTATCCATACACGGAAGATCGTCGTGGATAAGTGAATAGGTATGAATCATCTCGACAGCACAGGCGAAATCAACCGCCTTTTTATAATCCGAACAAATCAGATTACAGAATTCAAGAGTTAAAACGGGTCTTATTCTTTTGCCTCCGTTACGCAGAGAATAAGCCATAGCTTCTTTTATTACATCCTGTCCGTAATACACTTCAGGTATAAATTTTTCAATTGAATCATTGATTAAATCAAGATAAATATCATATTTATCCTTCATTATTATCACCTTTTCCGCTACCGGCAAATTCTTTTATTTTAAGCTCTGCATTATTAAGTAAATCGCTGCAGTACGCGCTTAAAGAAGAACTTTCTTCATACAGTTTAATTGCCTCATCCAGAGAAAGCTCTCCGCTTTCAAGCTTGAGAACATTTTCTTCGAGCTTTGTAACTGCCTGTTCGTATGTTAAATTATCCATCAAATTACCTCACAATCAATAACGCCGTCGGTCAATGTCAGATTGATTATATCACCTTTACCGACTTCTTCAATGCTTTTTATTACTGTACCGTTATGTTTGGCAACACTGAAACCGCGCTGTATAACTTTAACGGGATTTAATGCGTCAAGCTTTTTGAGTAAAGCTATAAAATTCATTTTTCTCGCGTTTACTGCATTTTCAAGCAGCCTGTTTCTTTTTTCATCAAGAAAATCGATACGAATTCGGAACGTATTTATCATTTCTTCCGGAGAAGAAAAAGCTTTTGAAGAATTAATAAGACTTATACGCCTTTTTTCATTTTTTATTTTATAATCGACATATTTGCCTGCAGAAAGCATTAATGACGAAATATTCTGAAGTTCGGTTTCCATGTCGGGAACACATATTTCCGCAGCTGCGGAGGGCGTTTCCGCTCTGACATCTGCAACAAAATCGCTTATAGTAAAATCGGTTTCATGACCCACAGCAGAAATAACGGGAATTTCCGAACCGAAAATAGCGTCCGCGACATTTTCTTCATTAAATGCCCAGAGGTCTTCGATTGAGCCTCCGCCTCTTCCGACAATAAGTACATCCGCAGCTTTAAACCGATTAAAATCAGTTATTGCTTTTGAAATCGATTTTGACGCGTTCTGTCCCTGAACTTCAACGGGATAAAGAATAATCTGAGCTATCGGAAACCTTCTTGAGATAATATTTGTAATATCTCTGACAGCGGCTCCGCTGCCGGAAGTAATAACTCCGATTCTTTGAGGATAAACGGGAATTGCCTTTTTATGAGACTTAGCGAAATAGCCCTTTTCGCTCAATTTCTGTTTTAACTGTTCAAAAGCCAGCGCAAGCTCGCCGATTCCCTGAGGCTGAACATCGTCAACAACAATCTGATACTGCCCGCTTTTTTCGTAAAGAGAAATATGCCCTCTGACAAGAACGTTAAGTCCGTCAAATAAATCATATTTAATTCTTTGCGCAACAGAACGGTAAATAACTGCACTTACCGCGGCATTTTCATCTTTTAACGTCAGATACAAATGACCGCTTGAGTAATGGTTCTTAAAATTAGATATTTCGCCGACGACAAAAATATTGGCAAGAACACTGTTTTCTTCAACAATTGATTTAATATATCTGTTAAGTTGTGAAACGGTAATAACAGTCTGTTCAACCATTTTTATACTCCTTTAAACAGGCAAGAACGGCAATCCCGAGAGCATTATCCGAAGAAAACTCGGGAGAAGTAAAAATACCGTCGAATTTTTTGATAAACCTTTCGCGTATAATGGAATTCGACATTACTCCTCCTGAAAACACAACGGGTAATCTGCCGTAATCAGCAAAAATGTATTCAACCGCTTTTTCGAGCGAAGCGGATATATAATCTATACAGAATTTCGCAATATCTTCCTTCTTTTCACCGTCCGACAGCATTTTATAGCATTTGTTCTCAACGCCGGACAAACTGAAAGAATTGTCTTTTAAAGACGGAATTATATTGAATTCTCTGTCGCTCATTCGTGAAATATTATCAAGCTCATTTCCGCATGGAAACGAAAATCCCAGCCGAAGACCGATTCTGTCAATCGCCTGACCGGCTTTGAGGTCAGATGAAGAAAAAACAATTTTCGTATCAATAATACTTTCTTCGTCAGGCCTCACGAGAACCGCTTCGGTAGTTCCGCCGGAAACATGAAAAGCAATAAATTCATCCTCAAATAAATCAAATCTGCCCGCAGTCGCAAGAACAGAAGCAATATGCCCCTGCTGATGAGAAAACCTGTATAACGGTTTACCGGTAACAGACGAAACGGAAGATGCGACTGCGACGCCGGTAAGAAAACACGGCATGTAAGAGCCCTGCTCATTTCTCGGTCTGTCGGAAGAACCGATGCAGTCAATATTTATTGAATAATTATTAAAAACACTTTCAATAAGCTCCGGAAGCTGAACCGTGTGATGAAAAACAGCGTCGCTTTGTCTTAAACCCTTTTCCCCTTCCTTAACGGGAAGAAACTTTTTCTTGCTGATAATATCCTTTGTTTCCCAATTATATACAGCGACAGACGTTGTATAATTGCTTGTATCAATACCGAGTGAAATCATTTTTCTTCAAGCTTTCTGGAAACGGAACCGAGAATACCGTTAATATACGAAGCGTCATCGGAAGTAGCGAAAGTTTTTGCAAGCTCTACGGCTTCGTTAATTGAAACGCTTACGGGAATACTGTCAACATAAAGCATTTCGCAGATTGCAAGTCGCATAATTGAAAGAGAAACCTTCGGAATTCTGTCAATTCTCCAGTTAACCGAAAATTCGGTAATAAGAGAATCAATCTGTTCCTGTTTCTCAAAAACCGTATCTGCAAGCATTTTAGCGAAAGTGCTGACTTCGATGTCTTCAGCCTCAGCCGCATTTTCGATAAGCTGATCGATTGAGCTTTCCGAATTGAATATTTTTTCAAATATTAATGTGAAAGCCTGTATTCTTTCTTCCTTCCTTGTCATAAAAAATCCCCCATAAAAAAACCTTCGCCCTACTCAAATAAAGCGAAGGTAAATCAGGCATAAATTCGGTAGGTTCGTTCAATTACTAATAATTATTAATAATTATTTCCTACATTATACCACATTTTCAATTTTCTACAACTGTTTTTATACCGATAATTGATATTTTTTCCGGAGATATGTCTGTTTTTGAAGTAATTATTTCCTTAATCTGAAGCGCTGAAGCGTCGTTTATTAATTCATCCGGTATTATGATTTCACATGTTTTTTCGCTGATAACCGCAATACTTGAACAGTTAAGTTTCGCGTCAATTATGTTTTCGCAGTCAATTTCCGTTTGTCTTTTATCGATTAATGAATTAAGCTTCGCTTCGGCGTCGTTTAAAGCCGTTTTTCCTGATTCTTTATTGGTTAAAATTTCACTGAGAAACTCCTTTGTTTCATCAAATTCTGAATCTCTTTTTAACTTTGCTTTTGTGAAGTATTCATTTTCTTCACCGTCGATTTTTTTGCTTTCGTTTTTTGAAACAAGCTTTGCTTCACCGAGATTTTGCTGATTTTCTTCAGTCTGTTCTTCAATTTCAACCGGACTGTTATTCGTAAAATACCAATTGATTCCGACTGCAGCGCATAAAGTAAGGGTTAAAAAGAAAATTAAAATCTGCTTTCTTTTCAGGATAAAAGTTTTCATATAATTTACCTCATTTCATTTTTGATACGGATATCTTATTTGAACCGATTCCCAGAAGCGCTGAAACACAGTAAGTAATCTGTGAAACCACTTTCGGATCATCGCCCCCGGAGCATACAACCGCAACTCCAAGCACTTCCGGTTCTTTAACCTTTAATCTTATCCCCTCCTTAGAGTTTTTGTTATCAAGTATTACGTAATTTCCCGTATATGTTTTACTGTTTTCATCATTTTTTATGTTTTCATTAACAGCATATACATTTTCGTCAGAGCTTTTAAGGGTTACCATAACATTCACTTCACCTGCTCCTTCTATCGAAGAAAGTAACTCTTTTAATCTTTTCTCCAGCGATAATGAATAGTCTTCGGATGAAAAATCATTTTCAGCAACCGATTCTTCATTAACATCACTTTTATTATCCGTTTCGGAAATAAAAATTAATAATATGCCGCATAATCCGATAATAAGTATAATGACCAATTTCCTGTTGGTTTTAAATGATTTTATCAGTTTTTCCTTTAATTCATTATTCATCTGAATACCTTCCGTTTACAGTGATTTCGGGACTGATTCCTGTTTTGGTTTCTACTGTTGTTTTTATTAACTGTTCATCTGAATCCTTATCAAGTACAATAGTATATTCTTCAATTACTATCTCTTTGTTTTCGTTCATGCTTAAATCAATTATCAATTCATAATCGTTAATTCCGATTTCATTTAAAGCGCTGTCGGTAAGAACTCTTAACTGAGTTTTGAATAATGAAACGCTGTTTTCCTTAAGAGCATTTTCGTTGTATTCGCTTTCTTCGAGTCCTGAAGTATTAAAGTTTGTGTTATTGACCGCATTTACTGCGGGAATGAATGAAACAAGCGTGTAAACGACAAGAACAAGAGAAAGTATTCTTTTCATTCCGCCTTCGGGAACAAAAAAATTCAGTACAAAAACGACAAAAGAACATACCGTAAACGATAACGCCCAAGAATAAATGCTGTTCATTTAACCTGCCTTTGCTTTAATAACTATTCCTATCGAAACAATAAATACCACCATTGTAAAAATAACTATAATATTTATCAGAGATAAAACATCAGCGAGTAAATCAAGTGATTTTGAATTCTCGTTACCGAGCATATCGCCTACAATATATCCGATATGAAGCGATAAATAGTATAAAAACAGTTCTGAAATAATCGGAATATTCATTATAAAAATAATAATTATTCCCAAAAATCCAACGCTTTTATTTATTAACGAAAGAGAACCCGCCAATGACGCGTATGCGTCAGCAAGGGATGAACCTATATACGGAATAAAAGCGCCCGTTACAGTTCTTATTCCCCTGATTGCTACAGCGTCAATATTTGAAGCAATACTCCCCTTTACGGAAAGAAAACCGATAAAAATCACTGAAGCACACGAAAGAATTACAGTAACAGTCTTTTTTATTACAGAAGAGGTGTTCTTCAGTTTTACAACCGGATTTATTACAGAAGCAATGTTAATACAAAGATATACGCTCATAAGCGGTAATAGATATGTTTTAACAAAACTTACAATAAACTGAGAAGCAGAAAAAAGCGCTGTATTAAAATTTATCGCCTGCGTAAAGTTTCCCGTTGAAGAAAGCAAAACCGCGTAAACGGGAATAAAAGAAATCATAAATTCATTCGTTAAAAGAATGTTTGAGCATGCGTCCGAAATTAGATTGATAACAGGAACTACTGCCGCAGTCAGAATCAGAAGAGTGAAAACAGCGTTAAAAATCTGTTTATTCTTCTCGGAGACGGCGCTTTCGCAAACCGACTGAAAGATTTCTATAACAATTATTATTAACAAAAGCTTTAACGGAGAAAAGATTTTCCCCTTCAGAATATTTAAGAATACAGTGATAATTCTTTGCGGTGAAACCTGATAAATCTGCTCAAAATCAACTTCATCAATTCCGAGTGACGAAAGAATATCCCTTGTTTCGTCATCAAGATTCTCAATTAAAGTGTACGCTCCCGAATCTTCTGAAAAATAATCACCTGTTTCCTCATTTTCCGCAAACGATTCAATCGAAAAAAGATTAATTATGACGACAACAAAAACTATTACTGCAAATAACTTATTATTCTTCATGAGTACGTACCGAGTATTCCGACGGTAAACGAAAACAAGGACTCAACCAACGGAAGACAGATAACAAGAATAGCTATTTTACCTGCCGATTCAATTAAAAAAGAAATACTCTGTTCACCGCTGTCTTTACATATATCGCAACCGAGCTGGGTAACTGTAGCCGTTAAAATACATTTAATTATTAACTGCAAATACCCGTTACTGTCTTCAAAACCGAAAAACAGTAATCCTTCAATCCTGTCTTTGAGCGAACTCAATTCACTAATAATCAGGAATCCGATAATAACTATTGCTCCAAGCTTAACCGGCAAGGAATACTCGCTCCTGTAGCTTGATACTATTTTTATAAGCAACAAAGCGGTAACAGACAAAAATACTATTTTATTCATAAATCGAAAATTGAGCTCAAGGAATCAAAAAGAGTTGAAATTTGCGGAACAAGCATTGCGATAATTACGATAATACCCGTCAAAGCAGTAAGAAGCGCGTATTCTTCTCTTCCCGAGCGGGCAAGAACCTGATAAAGCACAGCAACAATCAAACCTATAGCAGCAATTTTAAATAAAAATATTACATCCATTTACTTCACCGTTATAAAAGAATCAAATCTATCATTATCCCGATAATAATACTCAGTCTTGAATAGAGATTTCCCTTTTTTTCATATTTTTTACGTTCGTTTTCAAGAAGTCTGTTAATCTTTTCTTTATGTATGGCGCAGTTTTTTCTTTGTCCTTCTATATCGCTTTTACCGATATGATTTCCGAATGAAATAATAACGCTTTTCTCCTCTGACGATAAATAATCAAAGGATTCTTCAGCTGCTTTTTGCCATGATTCGTCAAGAGGAAGCCCGCTGCAAAGATTTCGTTTTAAACCGGAAATAAAAGAAGAGCCTTTAAACTCGCTCTCTTTTAAAAGCGTATTAATAAGTTCATCAATATCCGACGACAAATAATTAATCTGCATTTGTATTAAATCAATCATTGTAATAATTCTTTCAAATGATTCAATTCTTTTTATAATTCTTCTTTTAAAAGTTTGTCCCGAATAAATACTACAAAGAAATATTAAAATCAGACCAATATATTTCATTTTTCTCTGTTTCAATGCTGAATATTTTATCTATTCTTCCCGGCTTTAAAGAGCTTAAAAGAACAGCATATTTAAATGAACCGGTATTTAACAGTAAATTCAGTAAATCTTTGTTCTTCAATTCTTCTTCGCTTCCGCAATGAATACTCAGGGCAAATTTTACTCCTGTATTCAGCGCATTTTTAATTGAAGATACGTCGTCTTCAGAACAAATCTCATCAAAAATTATGTATTCCGGCGACAGTGAACGAAGAGCAATTTCTATGCCTTTGGTTTTCGGATAATTGAGCAATACATCGCTGTTCAAACCGAGATCATTCTGAGGGGAGCCCGAATACGAAGCCGAAAACTCTCCTCTTTCATCAAGCACGGCCGTTTTAAAATACTCACCGATATATCCGCTTGATAATCGAAATGCAAGATCTCTTAATACCGTGGTTTTACCGCTTGACGGCGGGCCGGCTATAATAATGTTCTGTAAACCATTTTTTAGTAATGAATCCGTTATTATTTCTGATGAACCGAATATTTGTCGAGAAATCCTTATATTAACGCTCGATATATCTTTTACGGTAATTTTTCCTTCCGAATTCTTCACATACGTACCGACAAGACCGACTCTGTGTCCGCCTTTTACCGTTACAAATCCGTTATTGATATTTTCCTGATGCGAATGAATCGAATAATTACAAACTCTGTTAACCGTATCGTTTAGTTCCATATAGGAAGTAATAATACATTTACTGTCAAATATTTTTGTCAGAGTCCCTTTTTCGGTTATAAAAAAACTTCCGCCGTCAGTAAAAACCGCAACCGGCTTTTCGCTTCGCAACCTTATTTCCTGAATACTGCTGAGTTTTTCATCATCAATCCTTAGTAAAATGAGCTTAAGCCTTGTACTTACAACGTTGACAGCCTGTTCAAATATCTGTCTTTCTTTTGATTCCATTTTTTTCACCTCATTTATTCATATTTTGACTTGTCCGTAATTATTCGTATATTTATAAAATATTGAAAGATTGTCAAAAATATGATATATTAATAAAGTATTTTAAATTTCAGAGGTTTACTATGGATAAATTTAAGGAAACCAAATTTGTATCCCGATTAAAAGATAACAGATATGTTTTTCTTTCCGCAGGTTGCGCGGCAATAATAATGACAATTGTTTATTATTGTTTCAGCGTAATACCTTTCGGCGATATGACGATGCTCAGGATGGACCTTTATCATCAGTACGGTCCGCTTTTCGGCGAGCTTTATGAGAAATGGCATTCGTTCGGTTCTATGCTCTACTCATGGAAATCAGGTTTGGGCAGCAATTTTCTGGGCAATTATTTTAATTATCTTTCAAGCCCCCTTACTCCGATAATTATGCTTTTCGGACATAAGAATATTCCGCAGGCAATTGCTGCAATGCTGTTCATTAAAGCATGCTTCGGTTCTGCTTCTTTTTCTTACTATATAAGAAAAACCTTCGGTAAAAATGATTTTTCAATAGCCGCATTCGGATTGCTTTATATTTTCAGCGGTTGGTTCGTTGCATACTACTGGAACATTATGTGGGTAGACGCCGTAGCCATTTTCCCTCTTGTAATGCTCGGAATTCAGCAGATAATTGACAAAGGCAAACCGTGGCTTTACTGCGTGAGTCTTGCCGTTACGCTTTTTTCAAATTATTATATGGGCTATATGGTCTGTATTTTTTCGGTTATCTATTTCTTTGTTTATTATTTTTCACATAATAAATTCAACGAAAGATTTGTTGAAAAATACAGATATGATATAACCGATTCAAAAACAGCTTTCATCAGATTTTTCAACAATTCAAAACTATTCCGAACGGCTTTAAGATTTGCTTTCTTCTCGCTTCTTGCGGGAATGCTTGCCGCAGTTTCTCTTATACCGGTGTATTTTGCTCTTAAAGCCTGCTCGGCTACTTCGGGCGTTTTTCCGGTTGAATACAAATCGTATTTTAAAATATTCGACTTTTTAACCAATCATCTTGCGGGATTAACTCCTACGATTAGAAGCAGCGGCGAAGATGTTCTTCCGAATATTTACTGCGGTATTCTTACGCTTATTCTCATACCTCTTTATCTTTTAAACAAAAAAATAAGCATAAAAGAAAAAGCAATTCATATCGTTTTGCTTGTGTTCTTTTTGCTCAGTTTCAATATCAATTATCTTAATTATATCTGGCACGGATTCCATTTCCCGAATGACCTTCCCTACAGATTCTCCTTTATTTATTCATTTATCCTTCTGATAATGGCATATAAGGCATTTGTCGATTTAAAAGACTATTCTTCAAAGAATTTTCTCATTATCGGAATTTGCGTAATGGCTTTCGTTGTAGTGACAGAAAAAGAAGGGGCGAAAAATGTTAACGAATTATCTCTCTGGATTTCAATTGCATTCTGCGCCGCCTATACTCTGATTCTCGCTTTGTTTAAAAACAAAAACTACAGTCAGAAAATTGTCGCGCTGCTTCTGTTATGCACCTGCGCTTCGGAAATCGCAGTGGCAAACACGGGAAATTACGTAATGAGCCAGAGCCATACCAATTATCTTGCAAATTACAACGATTTCGTTAATGTTGACGAACACGTTAAAAAGCAGGACAACAGCTGGTACAGGCTCGAACAAAGCAACCTGCTTACAAGAATGGATAATAGCTGGTACAATTATAACGGCTCTTCAACGTTTTCCTCAATGGCTTACGAGAAGCTTTCAAACGTAATGAGAGATTTAGGATTTATGGGTAACTATATCAACAGTTACACATATCATCCGCAGACTGCGGTATTTAACTCAATGTTTGATATTAAATATGTTTACGATAATGACTACTCGATAAATAACGACGATTTATATGAAAGCGTTTGCGGAAACGATACGTATCAGGCGTATAGAAATAAATATACTTTACCTTTGGTTTTCGGTGCGAATAAAGAAGTTAAAAATTGGTATACTTCGTCAACTGTCAGTCCGTTCGTACTTCAGGAAGATCTGTTCTCGTCCGCAAGCGGCGTTTCGGGAGTGTTTGAGGATATTCCCATAAGTTATGTCAGTTACAACAATATTCACGAGTTCTATCCGGACGAAATAAAATCCGGTCACCTGAATGTTAATAAGCAAAACAGCTCTGACGGCGCTTCTTTCACTCTTGAAATAACAGTTCCGAAAGATGAAAATGTATATTTTTATCTTAAGTCGAGAAACGTAAAGTCAGTAACAGCAAAAGGTGATTTTATTGAAAAATCACAGAATATGGACAGGAATTTCAATATTATTGACCTTGGCAAATGTCACGAGGGCGAAACGATTTATATTGAAGCAATGCTTGACGAAGACAGCGGCGACGAAACCGTTTCGTTTTATGCTGCAGGACTTAATCTTGAGAATTTTATTAAGGGTTATGAAGCATTAAGCAAAAACGCGCTCCAAAACGTTGAAGTAACCGATACTTCAGTCAAAGGAACGGTCAATGTTCAAAAAGACGGGGTGCTCTTTACAACTATTCCCTATGATGAAGGATGGAGCGTACTAATTGACGGCGAAAAGGCAGATTATTACGCAATAAGCGAAGCATTTATCGGTTTAGATATTTCGAGCGGAAAGCATACGGTTGAATTCAGGTTTAAGCCCAAAGGATTCTTAACGGGCGTTTTGATTACTTCAGCTTCCCTTGTACTTCTTATTGCTTTAGCTGTAATTTCCTCCAAATCGAAAAAAATAAGAAAAATCTGCGTTGATAAGTGGTGGAAATACGATAATTCAGTTGACGCCCAATTCCTTGAGCAAGCAAAAAAAGAAGAATCAGAAATAAAAAAGAGAATTACAAAAACTTCAGTATTTGACAGTTTTGCAGAAAATAACGAACCGCCGGAAAACGAATAAGAAAAAACGGAAGTCATCTGACTTCCGTTTTTTTATTTTTATAACATTTTCTTTAGATATTGTCCGGTATAGGATTCTTTAACTTGTGAAACCTCCTCCGGTGTTCCTACGGCGACAATTTTTCCGCCTTCATCCCCGCCTTCGGGTCCGAGATCAATAATATAATCGGCGCATTTTATAACATCAAGGTTATGTTCAATAACCAGAACCGTATTGCCGGTTTCAACAAGCTTCTGAAGTACTTCAATCAGTTTGTGAACATCCGCCGTATGAAGTCCGGTTGTAGGCTCGTCAAGAATATAAATCGTTTTTCCCGTAGAACGTTTTGAGAGCTCGGTTGCAAGCTTAACTCTCTGAGCTTCTCCGCCGGAAAGACTGGTCGCAGGCTGACCTATTTTTATATAGCCGAGACCGACGTCATAAAGGGTCTGAAGCTTTCTTTTTATTTTAGGCTGATTCTCAAAGAAATTAAGCGCTTCCTCAACGGTCATGTCAAGAACTTCATAAATATTTTTGCCCTTGTATTTGACCTCAAGAGTTTCCCTGTTATACCGCATTCCTTTACAAACATCACAGGGAACATATACATCGGAAAGAAAATGCATTTCAATCTTTACTATTCCGTCGCCCTGACAGCTTTCACACCGTCCGCCCTTAACGTTAAAAGAAAATCGGCTTGCGCTGTATCCTTTGATTTTTGAGTCCTGAGTAGATGCAAAAAGCTCCCTGATATCGTTAAAAACGCTTGTATAAGTTGCCGGATTTGAGCGCGGAGTTCTGCCTATAGGCGACTGATCAATATCAATGACCTTATCAAGACAGTCTATTCCTTTGATATCCCTGTGATTGCCCACTACCTTTTTTGCAGCATTCAATTCATTAGCGAGCTTTTTATATAGAATTTCATTTATGAGAGAAGATTTACCGGAACCGGAAACGCCGGTAACGCAGACAAAATCGCCCAAAGGTATTTCAACGTCTATGTTTTTAAGATTATTCTCTTTGGCTCCGATTATTCTGAGCTTTTTACCGTTGCCCTTTCTTCTTTTTTCCGGAACTTCAATCTTCTTTTTTCCGCTTAAATACTGACCGGTAATAGATTTTTTGCATTTAATAATATCATTAACAGATCCCGTTGCAACTACTTCACCGCCGTGAATACCGGCTCCCGGACCTATATCTACAATATAATCGGCAGCTCTGATAGTGTCCTCATCATGCTCTACAACAATCAGCGTATTCCCGAGGTCACGGAGATTTTTAAGCGTTCCGAGAAGCTTGTCATTGTCTCTCTGATGAAGTCCGATGCTCGGCTCGTCAAGAATATAAAGCACACCCATAAGTGACGACCCTATCTGAGTAGCAAGCCTTATTCTCTGACTTTCGCCGCCCGACAGAGTACATGCCTGACGGGAAAGGGTAAGATAACCGAGACCGACGCTGTCAAGAAAACTCAGTCTCGATTTGATTTCTTTAATAATCAGATCGGCAATAATTTTTTCACGTTCGGTAAGAACCAGATTATTAATAAACTCAAGCTCTTTAACAACGGACATATTAACAAGATCGTCGATATTGATTCCGCCGACTGTGACTGCAAGAGCAATCGGATTAAGCCTTTTTCCGTCACACGCAGGACAGTTCTGCTCCGTCATAACCTGCTCAATTTCATATCTTGACCAGTCGCTTGTCGTTTCTGCGTACCTGCGTTCGAGATTATTTACAACGCCTTCAAATTCAGCCTTATATGTGCCCGTTCCGTAAACATTGGTACGGTGCATGGTTAACTTTTCGCCGTCAGTACCGTATAAAAGAGCCCTTAAAGCCGGTTTTGAAAACTTTTCAATGGGAGTATCAACCGTAAAACCGAATTTTTCGCCGAGAGCCTCATAATACATCTGCGCTATAGTACCGCCTTCGGCATTTGACCAGCCGCTCGCTTTGATTGCCCCCTGTTTAATAGAAAGCTTTTTATTCGGTATAACAAGATTCTCGTCAACCTTCATAAAAACGCTTAATCCCGAGCATTTCGCACAGGCTCCGAAGGGATTGTTAAACGAAAAGAGTCTCGGACTCAGTTCATCAATTGAAATATTGTGCTCAGGACATGCAAAATTCTGCGAGAAAAGCATTTCCTCACCGTTTATAACGTCAACAAGGATTAACCCTCCGGTAAGCTTGGAAGCCGTCTCAATTGAATCTGCAAGGCGTGAGCGTATATCGTTATTTACAACAAGACGGTCAATAATAATCTCAATATTATGCTTTATGTTTTTTTCAAGTTTCGGAGCGTCTGCCAAATCGTAGATAATTCCGTCAATTCTTGCGCGGACAAAACCGGATTTCATTGCAGAAGAAAGCTCTTTGACATACTCGCCCTTTTTTCCTCTTGCAATGGGAGCCATTACCTGAATTTTAGTTCCTTCCTCCAGTTTCATTACCGAATCGACAATCATATCAACAGTCTGCTTTGAGATTACCCTGCCGCAAACAGGACAGTGAGGTATGCCGATTCTTGCAAAAAGAAGTCTGTAATAATCATAAATCTCCGTAACTGTTCCGACAGTCGAGCGAGGGTTCTTTGACGTTGTTTTCTGGTCAATTGATATCGCAGGCGAAAGCCCGTCAATCGAATCGACATGCGGCTTGTCCATCTGACCCAAAAACATTCTCGCATAAGACGAAAGCGACTCGACATAACGTCTTTGTCCTTCAGCGTAAATTGTGTCAAATGCCAGGGACGATTTTCCCGAACCCGAAAGACCCGTAAAAACAACAAGCTTGTCACGCGGTATTGTCAAATCAATATTTTTAAGATTATTTTCTCTTGCGCCTTTAACAACGATGTTTTTATTCGCCATTATTATTTCTTCCTTAATTCATTAATTCTGTCGCGCAGATAAGCGGCATGCTCAAATTCAAGCAACTTTGCTGCAGCTTTCATCTCGGCAGTAAGCTCTTTTATTAGCTTTTCTTTTTCAAGCGGTTTAAGATGTTTAAGATTCTTTTCTTTATGAGAACTGATTTCAAGAATCTCCCTGACGCCCTTATTAATCGTAGTCGGCGTTATATTGTGTTCCTTATTATATTTCATCTGTTTGTCGCGTCTGCGGTATGTTTCCGTAAGAGCTTTTTCCATTGAAGGAGTAACTGAATCGGCATACATAATAACTTGTCCGTTTGAATTTCTCGCAGCGCGTCCTATAGTCTGAATAAGACTTTGCTCGGAACGCAGGAAGCCTTCCTTGTCAGCGTCAAGTATAGCAACAAGCGATACTTCGGGAATATCCAGTCCTTCGCGGAGAAGATTAATTCCTACAAGAACGTCAAACTCGCCCAAACGCAGGTCGCGGATAATTTCCATTCGTTCAATAGTATCAATATCATAATGCATGTATCTGACCTTAACTCCACGGTCAGTCAGATAGTCCGTAAGATCTTCAGCCATTTTCTTTGTCAGAGTAGTAACAAGAACACGTTCTTTTCTTTCAACTCTCTGATTTATTTCGGAAAGAAGGTCATCAATTTGCCCCTCGGTTTCTTTAACGGTAATTTCGGGGTCAAGCAGCCCGGTCGGACGAATAACCTGTTCAACAATCTGTCTGCTTTTTTGCTTTTCAAAATCACCCGGAGTTGCGCTTACAAACACTTTCTGACCGACTTTTTTATAAAACTCTTCAAACTTAAGCGGTCTGTTGTCAAACGCAGAGGGAAGTCGGAAACCGAATTCAACGAGATTTTCTTTTCTTGAACGGTCGCCTCCGTACATGCCTCTTACCTGCGGTAATGTAACATGAGACTCGTCAACAAAAAGCAGAAAATCATCCGGGAAATAATCAAGAAGCGTAAACGGAGCAGAGCCGGCAGGTCTGCCGGACATTACTCTTGAATAGTTTTCAATTCCCTTGCAGAAACCGGTTTCAAGAAGCATTTCAATATCATATTCCGTGCGCTGTCTTATTCTTTGCGCTTCAAGCAGTTTTCCTTCGCTTTCAAATTCTTTAACGCGTTCTTCCATTTCCTTTCGAAGCGCTTCACAGCTTTGCTCCAATCTGTCGCGTGAAACAACATAATGCGAAGCGGGATATATCGCAACGTGCTTGACAACGTTTCTGACTTCGCCTGTCAATGGATTGAATTCGGAAATTCTGTCAATTTCGTCGCCGAAAAATTCGACTCTTATTGCAATATCATTTGAATAAACAGGAAAAATTTCAACAGTATCTCCCCTGACTCTGAATTTATTTCTGATAAAATTAATATCATTTCTTTCATACTGAATTGATACAAGCTTATTAATCAAATCGTCCCGTTTTTTTGTCATACCCTCTCTTAATGATATAACCATATTCCTGTAATCAATCGGATCTCCGAGAGTGTAAATACACGAAACGGAAGCGACAATTATTACATCGCGTCTTTCGGAAAGCGCGGAGGTTGCAGAATGACGAAGCTTATCAATTTCGTCGTTGATTGAAGAATCCTTCTCAATATACGTATCAGTTGACGGAATATACGCCTCCGGCTGATAATAATCATAATAGCTGACAAAGTATTCAACTGCATTCTCGGGGAAAAACTCTTTAAACTCAGAGCAAAGCTGAGCGGCAAGCGTTTTATTATGGGCAAGAATCAGGGTCGGCCGATTACACTGCTCAATAACATTAGCCATAGTGAAAGTCTTTCCGCTTCCGGTAACACCGAGCAGAGTCTGTTCCATATATCCGTTATTAATGCCGTCAACAAGCTGTGAAATAGCTTCCGGCTGATCTCCTGTAGGCTTAAAATCGCTGTGTAAAACGAACCTGTCCATAACAATTCCTTTAAATAGTTAATTATTAGTTTATTATAACACAAATGTTCGGTTATGTAAACAAAAACAGCGCAGAAAATCTTTCCTGCGCTGTTTAAATTTTTTAATAAAACTCATCCGTTAATAACTAAAACAATCAAATACAGTATCGGTTGATGAATAAGATAGATTATCAATGCCCTCTGACCTAAAAAGTTTAAAACAGGAATTCTGAATCGTAAAATTCTGTTTTCTTTTTGTTTTCTTATATTAACAATTCTTCCGAAAGCATATCCTACCGTAAACAGGAAAATCCACGGAAAAAATGAGAAATAATCCGAAGAAAAAAATCCGATATCAGTAAATCCTAAGAATGTCATTAAATATCCGTGATAAAAACATTCGGGCAATTTAAACAATTCAATACCTGCAAATGATATATAACCGCTGTTAATCTCTTTAAAAAGAACAAAAAGAATTAATGATATTATCAGGAGAAGAACCGGATTGATTCTTTCGTACAACGGTTTGATAGCGCCGATAAAAAGCATTGCAAATCCGAGAAATGTCAGAACTCCGAAAATTATTCTCTCTTCGGGAATTATTAAAAGAGTAACAACTGTTACAAGAACAGAACATAACAAAACAGTAAACCCTCTTTTAAACGGATGAGAAGAAATGTTCATAAACAATCCGGAAAGAAAGATAAAACAGCTGCAAATCATAAACTGCCAGATTTCCCCTGCTTTACTTTCAAAAAACGGGATACTGATACCGCAAAGATAAACAAGGTTGTAAAACAAATGGAATAAAATCATATTAAAAACGGCGAAACCGCGGACCGTATCAAGAAGATACAGTCTGGTTTCGTCGTTAATTTTCGGATAAAAGAATTCTTTTATTTTTTTTATCATTTAAAATACTCAACCGCCGAACGGAACATGCCCATATCGTAAACGCCGTCGACATTCTTATAAAGACCGTTGCCGATTCTTTCGGAATGACCCATTTTACCGAATACTCTTCCGTCGGGAGAAAGAATACCTTCTACTGCATAAGCCGAACCGTTAGGATTAAAATGAACATCAGCAGAAGCGTTTGAGTTAAGGTCAACGTACTGAGTAGCAATCTGACCGTTTTCGGCAAGCTTTTCAATAAGTTCGTCAGAGCAATAGAATTTACCTTCGCCGTGAGAAATCGGAACGGTGTATACGTCGCCGACATTGGTATTCATAAGCCAGGGAGACTTGTTTGAAGCAATTCTTGTTCTTACAAGTCTTGACTGGTGGCGGTTAATTGTATTAAACGTCAGCGTCGGACAGTTTTCATCGGTTTCAATAATCTTTCCGTACGGAACAAGCCCAAGCTTTATTAAAGCCTGAAATCCGTTACAGATGCCGCACATAAGTCCGTCACGGTTGTCAAGCAAATCCGTAACCTGTTCTTTAATTGCAGCGTTTCTGAAAAATGCAGTAATAAACTTACCCGACCCGTCCGGTTCATCACCGCCCGAAAAACCGCCGGGAATAAATACAATCTGGGCCTTTTTAAGCTCGTTTGCAAAATACTCAACAGACTGTGAAATACCGCTTGAAGAAAGATTATTTATAACAATAATCTCAGGTTCCGCGCCTGCGTCACGAAGAACTTTAGCTGTATCGAATTCACAGTTTGTACCCGGGAAAACAGGAATAAGAACTCTCGGCGAAGCACATTTTATTGCGGGAGAAATCCTGTTTTCATAATTAAATGAGAAATTCTCAGTTTTAATATTATCCTGTCTGATATTGCAGTTAAACACGCTTTCAAGCTTATTCTCGTAAATATCTTTGAGCGTTTCAATTTCAAGAGCGTCATTACCTCTGGAAATGGATTTTTCTTCGGAAGTATGACCTAACAGAATGCCGATATCCGAATCATTTTTAAGCTCGACTATAAATGAACCGTAGTTATATCCGAAAAGCTCTTCGTCGGAAATATCCGCAAATTCAAATCCGATATCATTACCTATCGACATTTTAAGGACTGCTTCCGCAATTCCGCCGTAGGTCGGCGTGTAGCAGGAAAGAATCTCCCCTTTTTCAACAAGCGAATTAATAAGAGCGAAATTTTCAAGCAAGCAAGCCGTGTCGGGAAGTTTGTTTTCATTATATGCCGTTTTAATCAAAACAACTTTACTTCCCGGTTTCTTAAATTCGGGGCTTATAACTCTGTCAACCGTATCGTGAGTAACGGCAAAAGAAACAAGCGTGGGCGGAACATCAATATTCTCAAAGCTTCCGCTCATTGAGTCCTTGCCGCCGATTGAAGCGATATTAAGCTCCTTCTGTGCTTCAAAAGCTCCCAGAAGAGCCGAAAGAGGTTTACCCCAGCGTTTCGGGTCTTTGTTCGGTTTTTCAAAATACTCCTGGAAAGTAAGGTAAACTTCATTAAACGAAGCTCCGGTTGCAATCAATTTAGAAACGGATTCAATAACGGCAAGGTAAGCTCCGTGATAAGGACTCTTTTCGGTAATAAACGGGTTATATCCCCAAGCCATAAACGAGCAATCGTCAGTATGTTTCTTTTCAACGGAAACTTTGTTTACCATCGCCTGAATGGGTGTAAGCTGATTCTTACCGCCGAAAGGCATAAGAACAGTTCCCGCTCCGATTGTTGAATCAAAGCGCTCAGAAAGACCCCTCTTTGAACAGACATTAAGATCGCCTGCCAACTGTTTGAAACCGTTTTTAAAATCCGAGGGGATCTCTTTTTTATAATCGTAAAGCTTTTCCGGTTTGATGCTGATATGTTTTTCGGCTCCGTTTGAATTAAGAAAATCACGCGAAATATCAACGATTGTTTTTGAATTCCAGTTCATTTTAAGTCTGGGTTCGTTTTTAACAACCGCAACAACGGTTGCCTCAAGATTTTCTTTGAAGGCTAATTCTTTGAATCTTTCAACGTCACCGGGAGCGACAACTACTGCCATTCTTTCCTGAGACTCGGAAATAGCAAGCTCGGTTCCGTCAAGTCCGTCATATTTTTTCGGAACCGCATTAAGATCAATCTCAAGCCCGTCGGCAAGTTCGCCGATTGCAACGGAAACACCGCCTGCGCCGAAATCATTACAACGTTTAATAAGAAGCGAGGCTTCCTTATTTCTGAAAAGTCTCTGAAGCTTTCTTTCTTCGGGAGCATTACCCTTCTGAACCTCTGCCCCGCAGCTTTCAAGCGACTGAAGTGTATGCGATTTTGAGGAACCGGTTGCGCCGCCGCAACCGTCACGACCTGTTCTTCCGCCTAAAAGAATAACAATATCGCCGTCTTCGGGTCTTTCCCTTCTGACATTTTCAGCGGGAGCAGCAGCTATTACAGCGCCGATTTCCATTCGTTTTGCAGCATAACCGTCATGATAAATCTCATCAACCTGTCCCGTAGCAAGACCAATCTGATTTCCGTATGAGCTGTACCCTGCGGCTGCAGTAGTTACAATTTTTCTCTGCGGCAATTTGCCCTCAAGAGTTTCATTAAACGGTTTTAACGGATCAGCAGCTCCTGTAACACGCATTGCAGCATACACATAACTTCTCCCCGAAAGCGGGTCACGGATTGCTCCGCCGATACACGTCGCAGCTCCGCCGAAAGGTTCAATTTCGGTCGGATGATTATGAGTTTCATTTTTAAACAGCAGCAGCCAGTCTTCCGGCTTACCGTCAACATTAATTTTCATCTTTACGGTACAGGCGTTAATCTCTTCCGATTCGTCAAGAAGAGGCAATTTACCCTGCTGTTTTAAATACCTGGTCGCCACGGTAGCCAGATCCATAAGATTTACAGGCTTCGTCCTGTTTAATTCTTTCCTGACCTGAATATAGTCGTTATATGCGTTCTGAAGAAGATCGTCCTCAAATTCAACACTGTCAATTGTTGTAAGGAATGTAGTGTGACGGCAGTGATCGGACCAATATGTATCAATCATGCGGATTTCCGTAATCGTCGGATCTCTGTGCTCTGATTTAAAGTAATCCTGACAGAATTTCAGGTCATCGAAATCCATTGCAAGACCGTACTTTTTAACAAAATCGTTAAGTTCTTCGTCGTCAAGCGAAATAAAGCCGTCAAGAGTTTCTACAGAAGTCGGAATATCGTAATTGGTTTTTAATGTTTCAAAAGTTTCAAGAGTCGCCTCTCTCGCTTCAACGGGGTTAATAACGTATTTTTTTATCTGGTTTACATCATTCTGATCCAAATAGCCCGAAAGCACATAGACTTTCGCAGTCCTTACAATCGGTTTTTCTTTCTGTGAAATAATCTGAATACACTGAGCAGCGGAATCCGCGCGCTGGTCAAACTGACCCGGAAGGTATTCAACGGCAAAAACATAATCTCCTTCATCTGCGTCAAAAGAAGAAGTAACTTTATCAAGCTGCGGCTCGGAAAAAACAGTTTTAACCGAATACTCAAACAAATCCCGGTCAATATTTTCAACATCATATCTGTTAAGAATTCTCAGATTGTCGACTCCGATTCCGAGTGTTCTGATAATATCGTTTTTTAAAGCGTTTGCTTCGTTTGTAAGACCTTCACGCTTTTCAACATAAATTCTGTAAACCATACTTTACCCCTTTATTTAATAGCATTAAGGGCTTTTTTACCGATATCTTTACGGTAAAAAGCATTTTTGAAACTGATTTTTTCAACTGCTTTATAAGATTTTTCAATAGCTTCCTGAAGAGTTTTTCCCTTCGCAGTAACTCCGAGAACCCTTCCTCCGCTTGTAAGAAGCTTATTGTCAGCTGATTTGGCGCCGGCTATAAAAACTTCAAAACCGTCTTCCTCAGGTAATGAAATCTCAAATCCCGTTTCATATTTCTGAGGATATCCGTCGGAAGCCATAATTACGCAGCAGGCGTTTTCATCCGAAAATTCAATATTCATTTCGGAAAGCTTTCCGTTACGAACGGCCATAAAAATATCAAGTAAATCCGTTTTAAGAAGCGGTAAAACAACTTGGGTTTCGGGGTCACCGAAACGGCAATTGTATTCAATTACCTTAGGACCGTCTTTTGTAATCATCAATCCAAAATACAAACAGCCCTTGAAGGTTCTGCCTTCTTTATTCATTGCTTCGATTGTAGGAATAAAAATCTTTTCCATACACTCTTTCGCAACATCGGGAGTGTAATACGGATTCGGAGCGACAGTACCCATTCCTCCGGTATTAAGACCTTCGTCAAAGTCCTTTGCCCTCTTGTGGTCCATTGAAGAAATCATAGGCACAACGGTTTTCCCGTCGGTAAAAGAAAGAACGGACACTTCAGGACCTTCGAGATATTCTTCAATAACAATATTAGCGCCGCTTTCTCCGAAAATTTTATCCTCCATCATGGAATGAACGGCATTAACTGCTTCTTCTCTCGTCATGGCGATAATTACGCCCTTTCCCAGAGCAAGTCCGTCAGCCTTGATAACAGTAGGAATCGGAGCGTTTTCAAGATATTTAAGCGCTTCTTGCATATCGGAAAATACTTCATATTTCGCTGTAGGAATTCCGTATTTTTTCATTAAGTTTTTAGAAAAAACTTTACTGCCTTCAATAACGGCCGCTTTCTTTTCCGGACCGAAGCAAGGAATTCCGTGCGCTTCAAGAGCGTCGACGCAACCGAGAACAAGCGGATCGTCGGGAGCGACAACGGCAAAATCAATTTTATTGTTAAAAGCAAATTCAACAATTCCGTCAATATCCTTAGCGCCGATATTTACGCACTCCGCGTCAAGCGCAATTCCGCCGTTTCCCGGCAGGGCAAAAATCTTTTCGACATTGCTGTTTTTCTTCAACTGTTTTATTATAGCGTGCTCACGCCCGCCCGAACCTACAACAAGTATTTTCATAACAACTTCCTTTAATCAATAAATCGGATATTTTTCACAAAGCGCCTTGACTTCCGAAAGAACTCTGTCTTTGTTTCCTTCGAAATCAACAGTAATATCCTTTATCCATTTGGCAATCATATGCATCTCTTCCTCTTTAAATCCTCTTGAGGTTACAGCGGGAGTACCGACACGGATTCCGCTTGTAACAAACGGACTTTCGGGATCGTTGGGAATAGCGTTTTTATTTGCGGTGATATGAACTTCGTCAAGTCTTTTTTCAAGCTCTTTGCCTGTTACGCCGAAGGGTATAAGATTAATGAGCATAAGATGGTTGTCCGTACCTCCGGAAACGAGCTTGAAGCCTTCGTTAAGCAAATCTTCCGAAAGAACTTTTGCATTGGTAACTATCTGCTGCTGATATTCCTTGAACTCGGGTTTAAGCGCCTCGCCGAAAGCAACTGCTTTTGCGGCAATAATGTGCATAAGCGGACCGCCCTGAGTACCCGGGAAAATTGCTTTATCAATTTGTTTTGCAAGACTTTCTTTACAGAGGATAAGTCCGCCTCTGGGTCCTCTTAATGTTTTATGCGTAGTTGTAGTTACAACGTCTGCATAAGGAACGGGTGACGGGTGAAGCCCTGCGGCAACAAGTCCCGCAATATGAGCAATATCAACCATCATATACGCTCCGACTTTATCGCAAATTTCACGAATACGCTTAAAATCAATTATTCTTGAATATGCGGAAGCGCCCGATACAATAAGCTTCGGCTTACATTCAAGAGCAAGTCTTTCCATTTCGTCATAGTCAATCATTTCGGTTACGGAATTAACTCCGTAGGGAACAATGTTGAAGTATTTACCGGAAATATTAACCGGGGAACCGTGAGAAAGATGACCGCCGTGAGCAAGATTCATACCCATTACGGTATCGCCCGGATTAAGAAGCGCAAAAAATACGGCAAGATTTGCATTAGCTCCCGAATGAGGCTGAACATTGGCATGCTCTGCGCCGAAAAGCTCTTTCGCTCTTTCTCTTGCAATTTCTTCAACTACGTCAACGCACTGACATCCGCCGTAATAACGGTGCGCAGGATATCCTTCGGCGTATTTATTTGTTAAAACGCTGCCCATAGCGAGCAAAACAGCTTCGGAAACAATATTTTCGGAAGCAATAAGCTCAATATTGCCCTGCTGACGCAAAAGTTCAGAATTGCATGCTTCAAAAACTTCACTGTCATATTTTTTCAATTCATCTAAAAACAACATACCTGTCTCCTTAAATTAATGGTGGAATAATCTCATACCCGTAAACGCCATAGCTATACCGTACTTATCGCAGGTTTCTATAACAAGGTCATCACGGATTGATCCGCCGGGTTCTGCGATATATTTTACTCCGCTCTTATAAGCTCTTTCAATATTATCGCCGAACGGGAAGAAAGCATCCGAACCGAGTGCGACTCCGCTTACCGTATCAAGATAAGCTCTCTGTTCTTCACGCGTAAACGGTGAAGGCTTGACAGTAAAATACTTCTGCCAGTTACCTTCAGCGCAGACATCTTCTTCATTCTGATTAATATAACCGTCAATAACATTGTCTCTTTCAGGTCTGCCTATATCTTCTCTGAAGGGAAGATTAAGAACCTTGTCCGCCTGACGTAGGAACCAAGTATCAGCCTTTGAACCGGCAAGACGCGTGCAGTGAATTCTTGACTGCTGACCTGCGCCGACGCCGATAGCCTGTCCGTCAACTGCAAAGCAAACTGAATTTGACTGTGTATATTTAAGAGTAATAAGTGAAATAATCAAGTCGCGAACTGCGCTGTCGGGAAGCTCTTTATTTGCAGTAACAACATTCGAAAGCAGCTCTTTGTTAATCTTAAAATTATTTCTTCCCTGCTCAAATGTAATGCCGTAAACCTGTTTGGTTTCCTGCTCGGCGGGAACATAGTCGGGATCGATTTTAACGATATTATAGTTACCTTTTCTCTTTGATTTAAGAATCTCAAGAGCTTCAGGCTCATATCCGGGCGCGATAACTCCGTCAGAAACCTCACGCTTTATAAGTAAAGCAGTAGTAACGTCACAAACATCGGAAAGGGCAACCCAGTCGCCGAATGAACACATACGGTCGGTTCCTCTTGCTCTTGCGTAAGCGCATGCAAGAGGAGAATCGTCAAGACCCTCAATATCGTCAACAAAGCAGGCTTTTTTAAGTTTATCCGAAAGCTTGATTCCGACCGCGGCGGATGTAGGGCTTACATGTTTAAAAGAAGTTACTGCAGGAAGTCCGAGAGCTTCTTTAAGCTCCTTAACTAACTGCCATGAATTAAATGCGTCAAGGAAATTGATATATCCGGGTCTTCCGGAAAGAATTTCAATCGGAAGGTCGCTTCCGTCCTTCATATAAATCTTTGAAGGCTTCTGATTGGGGTTGCAGCCGTACTTGAGTTCAAATTCTTTCATTTTAATTACTCCTTTATTTTATTTGTTTTTGTTTATTAATCTTTCTTCATATTCGCCGTTTGAAAGGTCAACATAGCGTACATATAACGAAATCTTGTTATCTTTGTCAAGAGCGTCCCAGAGTTTATCGGTAAATACGTCAATATCCGAATCGATACCGACTCTTTCGGGTTCGCCCTGGAAAGTCGGGATAGGATTACCGTCGCAGACATAGGTGTGAATAAAATGACCTAATCCGGCTTTTGAAGGATAGCTGAAACCGTAACGGGCGCAATCGCTTCCGTTTTCGTCAATGCTCTTGAGAATACTCATCTGATAAGTAAAATCGCCGTTTTCAAATGTAAGCATACCGCTGATTCTCGGAGTAAAATTCGGACCGTCAGGCTCAAAGCATCTTGAAGAAAGGGCTTTATTGAAGCATTTGCCATCCTTTAAACCGTCATATACCGTGTCAGTCTGGTCTCCGTTTGTAACAATAAGATTATTCTCAAACTGTCTTACCGCAGCGTAAATAATAAGGCTCGGATCCTCAACTTTTGAAGCGTCAAAAGGTTCCGTAAAAACTTCTCCGTCCCTGACAGTAAAAATCCTGTTTCTTGAATTTGCGCTTCTTCCCATAATGAAATATGCGCAGCAGGCTTTTTTATTATCCTCTGTTTTACCGATGACAATTCCCCTTCCTACATAGGAATTATCTTTGATAAGCTCGCCGATGTCATTAATCTTGTAGATGTCCATTATTTACTCTCCTTTATAATTTTAGAAACCTTTTCAACCGAAAGCGGAAGAATAATCCATTCAGCCTGTTCCATAACTCTTTTCTGGAGTATTTCGGGTGTATCTCCGTCAAGAATATCAACAGCTTTCTGCATAATTATTTTACCGCCGTCCGGAATTTCGTTAACAAAATGAGTTGTAGCTCCGGTGACTTTTACGCCGTATTCAAGAGCTTTTTCGTGAACTTTAAGTCCGTAGAACCCTTCGCCGCAAAAAGAAGGAATCAAAGCAGGATGAATATTGATTATTCTTTCGGGATATTTTGAAATAAAGTGAGATGAAAGAATCTTCATAAAGCCGGCAAGAACAATAAGCTCAATTCCGTTCTGATTGAATAAATCGATAATTCTGTCTTCAAATTCAGTTTGAGAAGAACATTCTTTCCGATTGACAACAGCTGTTTTAATACTATTGTTCTTCGCCCGTTCGAGCGCATAAGCGTCCGGATTGTCGGAAACAACAAGAACGATTTCACCGCTTTCGATTATTCCGCTTTTCTGCGCGTCAATTAATGCCTGAAGATTTGTTCCTCCGCCCGAAACAAGAACGGCAATGCGAGTTTTCAGCATATCTTAACTCCCTCGTCGCTTTCAATGATTTCGCCGATTACATAAGCGTCTTCGCCGTTTTCTTTCAATACAGACAAAGCAGTTTCGACATCGTTTTTATCAACTACGATGCTCATTCCGACGCCCATATTAAAGGTATTGAACATATCTCTTTCCGAAATATTCCCTCTTTTGGCAATAAGTCTGAATACGGGAAGAATTCTGATATCTTCTTTATTAATCTTTGCGCCGAGACCTTTTGGAATACTTCTCGGAATATTTTCATAAAAACCGCCGCCGGTAATATGAGAAATACCCTTTACTTCAACTTTTTCAATTAAAGCAATAACAGGCTTAACGTAAATCTTTGTCGGCGTAAGAAGAGTTTCGCCGATTGATTTGCCGCCGAGTTCGTCAACGGGAGAAGTAATATCGGCGTTTTCGACGTCAAATACTTTTCTTACAAGCGAAAAACCGTTTGAATGAACACCGCTTGAAGGTAAAGCAATAATAACGTCGCCCGCTTTCATTTTGGAATTATCTATAATTCTGTCCTTATCGGCAACACCGACAGAAAAACCTGCAAGGTCGTATTCGTCAACAGGATAAAAACCGGGCATCTCGGCTGTTTCGCCGCCTATAAGAGCAGCACCCGATTCAACGCAGCCCTCCGCAACGCCAGAAACAATTGAAGCAATTTTTTCGGGATAGTTTTTTCCGCAGGCAATATAATCAAGGAAAAACAGCGGTTTTGCGCCGCAACAGATTATATCGTTAACGCACATCGCAACGCAATCAATACCGACGGTATCGTGCTTGTCCATAAGAAATGCGAGTTTCAGTTTAGTACCGACACCGTCAGTGCCGCTTACAAGAACAGGCTTTGAAATTCCCGTTAAATCAAGGTCAAACAAACCTCCGAAACCTCCGATTTCAGATGTTTTTCCGTTAACAAACGTACGCGCGATATGTGTTTTCATCAATTCAACTGCTTTATAACCGGCAGTAATATCAACGCCGGCTGCAGCGTAAGAATCCGATTTTGAATTATTGTTCATAATTATTCCTTTCCGTCCCAGCAGTAAGTACAGAGATTTTCTCTGTCAATACCGATGGATTCGATTATTCCCTCAAGTGACTGGAATTCAAGAGAAGCAAAATTCATCTTTTCACAAATAATTCTTCGAAGAGCTTTTCCCCTTTCGGTATTTGAATCAGCATATTCTTCAAGATGATTGAAGCCTTCTTCACCTTCGTTTTCAAGAATAATTCTTCTTGCAAGCAATTCCATCTCACTTGTCGAACGGGAAAAGTTCAAAAACTTGCATCCGTACATAATCGGCGGGCAGGCAGAACGCATATGAACGCTTGCAGCGCCGTTTTCATAAAGAAATTCAACTGTTTCACGAAGCTGAGTTCCTCTGACAATTGAATCGTCAACAAAAAGAAGATTTTTCCCTTTTATAAGATCATAAACGGGAATCTGCTTCATTTTGGCAACCTTGTTCCTGTCAGACTGAGTTGTCGGCATGAAGCTTCTTGACCAGGTGGGAGTATACTTGATAAATGCCCTTGCAAAAGGTAATCCGCTTTCGTTTGAATAACCGATTGCGTGAGGCGTTCCGGAATCAGGCACGCCGCCTACGTAATCAATCTTCATATCAGGTATATTCTCTTTGTCCATTTTTGCAAGAAGTCTGCCGTTTCGGTATCTCATCGCCTCGACGTTAACGCCTTCATACGTGGAAGTGGGATATCCGTAATAAGACCAGAGAAATGAACAAATCTTCATTTTCTTTTCCGGTTTCATAAGTTGAACACATTTTTCACTGTCAAATTCAACGATTTCTCCTGGTCCGAGTTCCTTAAAGTCTTCAAAACCGAGTTTCTGATATGCAAAAGATTCAAACGAAACGGCATATCCTTTCTCGTTTTTACCAAGCAAAACGGGAAGCCTTCCGACTAAATCCCTTGCGGCTATAATGCTACCCTTATCGGTAAGGATAAGAATCGAAGCCGTTCCGTCAATAGATTCCTGCGCAAAACGTATTCCGTCTTTAAAGGTTGTCTTCTGATTGATAAGAGCTGCGACAAGTTCTGTGGAATTAATCTTTCCTCCCGTCATGGCATCAAAATGCATTCCGACGGTGGAAAGATATTTATCAACAAGCTCATCGGCATTATTGACAATACCAATCATTGAAATTGCGTATGTACCGAGATTTGAACGAATCAGCATAGGTTCGGGGTGCGTGTCGCTGATACTGCCGATAGCAGAAGTTCCCTTCATTTCGCTTAAAATATTACGGAATCTTGTTCTGAAAGGCGCGCCGTCAATGTGATGTATTTTTCTTTGCAAGCCTATTTCGCTGTCATAAGCGGCAAGACCGCCGCTGTATGTACCCAGATGCGAATGATAGTCCGTTCCGAAAAACACGTCCATCATGCAGTCTTCTTTTGAAGCAATTCCGAAAAATCCGCCCATATAAATCCTCCAGATTAATTATTCGCCGAAAACTCTTCTCATCATTTCTTTATAAGCGTCTTCAACACCGCCCATATCTCTGCGGAAACGGTCCTTATCAAGCTTTTCGTTTGTTGTTGCGTCCCAGAAACGGCAGGTGTCGGGAGAAATTTCGTCAGCAAGAACTATTGTTCCGTCGTTAAGTCTGCCGAATTCAAGTTTAAAGTCAACAAGCTTGATATTAAGCGTGAGAAAATACTCTTTAAGAACGTCATTGACCTTAAAAGCCAATTCCTTAATCTTTTCGATTTCTTCCTTAGTCGCAAGTTTTAATGCAAGAGCGTGATAATCGTTAATAAGCGGGTCATCGAGCTCGTCGCATTTATATGAAAATTCAATTGTAGGCTCGTCAAATACAATTCCCTCTTCAACGCCGTAACGTTTTGCAAAAGAGCCGGCGGAAATATTACGGATAATAACCTCAAGAGGTACAATTTTAACTTTTTTGACAACAGTGTCTCTGTCGTTTAACTCTTCAACAAAATGAGTGGGAACGCCTTTCTTTTCGAGAAGTTGCATAAGGAAATTACTCATCTTATTATTTACAACGCCCTTTCCTACAATCGTGCCTTTTTTAAGGCCGTTGAATGCAGTTGCGTCGTCCTTATAAGAAACTATGCAATAATTCTCGTCTTCGGTGGCAAATACCTTTTTAGCCTTACCTTCGTACATCTGAACTGTTTTTTCCATGAATAAAACCTCCGATTAATAATTTGAAGAAATTTTTTTATCTTTTTCCAATACTGCTTCAGACGCGCTTTCACGCTTTTTATTAAGTTTCTGCGCCAGTTCTGCATCTTCTACGGAAAGAATCTGCAAAGCAAGAAGAGCCGCATTGGCAGCCCCGTCAATAGCAACAGTCGCTACGGGAATTCCGGAAGGCATCTGAACGGTCGATAAAAGAGCGTCAAGTCCGTCAAGAGTAGAAGATTTTACGGGAATTCCGATAACGGGTAAAGTAGTGTTTGCGGCAATAGCTCCCGCAAGGTGCGCCGCTTTTCCGGCTGCCGCAATAATAACTCCGAATCCGTTTTTCCGCGCATTAAGAGAAAAATCTCGCGCCTCAACGGGTGTTCTGTGCGCCGAATAAACATGAACTTCGTAAGCGGCGCCGAATTCATTTAAAATGTCTATCGCTTTCTGAACAACGGGCAAATCGCTGTCGCTGCCCATAATAACAGCAATCTTTTTCATAAATACCTCCTGAAAATAAATAAGGCAATCCTATGTTACAAGGACTGCCCAGACGGTCGACATTTAAGATATTACTTTTATTCCCCCGTGGTTGCCCACAAATCCGCCAGTCATAAAAGTAAATTATTATAATATAATTATAATTTATCGGACTATCTCAGTCAAGACAGCAAAGAGCCGAAAAATCGACTTTAAAAGTTATATTTTTAGTTATTTTTTTGCTTTCGCTTCACAGTAAATGCAACGGTATATATTTTTTTCACTTTCAACCAATCTGAAAACATGCGGCAATTCCTGTTCTGTCGATGTAATACACCTCGGATTAGCACATTTTATTTCATTAATCAGCAATACTTCATCCGAAGAAGCCTTCTCTTCTTCTTTTTCATTCTCAAATCCGAGCAATTTAAGAATCAAAGCCATTCTCATATACTTTCCGTTCAAAGCCTGCTCGAAATAACACGCTCTTTCGTCATCGTCAACGTCAACGGAAATCTCGTTAACTCTCGGCAATGGATGGAGAATACATAAATCTTTTTTTGCGTTCTTAAGCTTTGAAAGATTCAGTACATAGCTATCCTTTAATCTTTCGTATTCGTCCTTATCATCAAACCTTTCGCGCTGAATTCTTGTCATATAAAGAATATCAAGACTCGGTATGGCTTCTTCAAGGTTTGTCGTTTCAATATATTCCATATTGTTCGGAATAACCGTTTCTTTAAAAACATATTTCGGAAGTTTGAGTTCATCCGGAGAAATCAATACGAGTTTAACATTACTGTATCTCGAAAGCGCGCCGATAAGTGAATGAACGGTCCTGCCGTATTTAAGGTCACCGCAAAGACCGACTGTAAGATTGTCAAATCCGCCTTTTTTTATTCTGATTGTCAGTAAATCGGCAAGAGTCTGCGTCGGATGATTATGCCCGCCGTCGCCGGCATTAATAACGGGAATCCCTGCTTTGAGCGAAGCAACATAAGGCGCACCTTCCTTTGGATGACGCATGGCAATAATATCGGCATAACAGCCGACTATCCGTGCCGTATCGGAAACGCTTTCGCCTTTTGAAGAAGAAGAACTTGCCGCCTCGGAAAACCCGAGAACGTTTCCGCCGAGTTCATACATTGCAGCTTCAAAGCTAAGCCTCGTTCTTGTTGACGGCTCAAAGAAAAGAGTTGCAAGCTTCTTTCCTTTGCAGATTTCTGAATACTTTCCGGGATTTGACTTTATATCAATCGCCCTGTCCATAAGTAAATTCAGCTCGTCAACAGATAAATCCCTGATGTCAATCAAATGCTTCATCTTATTCTCCTATCCAGCTTTCATCCGACGGATTGTTTCTGAATTTAATAAGTCTTGCCTTGTCTTCAGGTCTTATATAACCGTTTTCTGCAGCAACCTCAATGGTCGTATCAAAATCGGTAAGGCTGACATTTCTGACATTTGCTTCGTTTAATCTGTCGATTCCTTTTTTCATTGCGTATGTGAAAATACTTACTATTCCGAGAACTTCCGCTCCGGCATCTCTCAAAACGTTAACTACTTCAATTACCGAGCCGCCGGTTGAAATAAGATCTTCGATAACAACGGTTTTCTGACCTTTATCAAGTTTGCCCTCAATCTGGTTTTGTCTGCCGTGGTCCTTAGCGCCGGAACGGACATATCCCATCGGCAAGCCGAGAATGCTTGCGGCAATTGCAGCATGAGCAATACCTGCAGTACTTGTGCCCATAAGAATTTCACAGTCCGGATACTCTCTTTTAACTGTTTGGGCTATTTCATTTTCAACAAGATTGCGAACCGAAGGCGATGTGAGAATGAGCCTGTTATCGCAATAAATCGGACTTTTGATTCCGCTCGCCCAAGTAAACGGTTCTTCGGGTCTTAAAAAAACGGCGTTAATTGAAAGAAGTCCTTTTGAAATTTCTTTTTTCATATTAAATCTCCTTGCCTGTAAATTCATAAACACATCTTTTATAAGCTTTAACGGGGTCTTCCGATGCTGTAATCGGTCTTCCGACAACAATATAATCCGAACCGATTTCTCTCGCCTTTGCGGGAGTTGTTATTCTTACCTGATCGCCGACTTCGCCGTCAGCGAAACGAATTCCCGGCGTAACTGTCAGAAACTCTCTTCCGCATTCATTCTTAACTGTCGAAGCCTCCAGAGGCGAGCAAACAACGCCGTCAAGACCTGCCTGTTTTGAATTCTTCGCATAATGAGAAACAACCTGTTCAATCGGTCTTTCAATAAGCAAATCTTTTCTCATTCTTTCTTCGCTTGTGGAAGTAAGCTGCGTAACCGCAATCAATAACGGTCTTGTTCCGTCCGCTCTTGTCAATCCTTCAACAGCGGCCTCCATCATGGCAACTGTTCCGAAAGCATGAACATTGCACATATCAACGTCAAGACCCGAAAGAACAGCCATTGACTTTTTAACGGTATTCGGAATATCGCAGAGTTTAAGGTCAAGAAAAATCTTATGTCCCCTGTCCTTAATCTCTTTAACTATCTGAGGTCCCTCCGAATAAAACAGTTCCATACCGATTTTTACAAACGGTTTTACGTCAGTAAACCTGTCAAGAAATGACAAAACCTCACTTTTTGAATTAAAATCGCACGCAATTATTACATCCTTAGCCATTATGCGCTCCTCCGATAATTGATTTTAAACTTTCAATATTATACTTTTTCATCACTTCGGGCAAATCTTCAATAATTTTTTTACATGCGTACGGCTCAACAAGATTAGCAGCGCCGACTTCAACCGCAGAAGCGCCCGCAAGCATCATTTCGATAACATCCTCGGCAGAAGAAATACCGCCCATACCGATTATAGGAATATCAACTGCGTCATAGACCTGATAAACCATTCTCAATGCAACGGGGAAAATCGCCTTTCCGGAAAAGCCGCCCATTTTATTTGCAATTACGGGCTGTTTTGTTTTAAGTGAAATTCTCATCCCGAGAAGCGTGTTTATAAGGCTGATTCCGTCCGCTCCGGAGTCCTCGCATGCCTTTGCAATTGAAACTATATCCGTAACATTGGGTGAAAGCTTAATAAAAATAGGTTTTGACGTCGCTTTCCTGACGGCTTTCACAACATTGGAAACTGAACCGACATCCGTTCCGAAACTCATTCCGCCGTTGTGAACATTGGGACAGCTTACATTTACTTCAATAAGTCCTATCTGTTCGACGGAATCAAATTTTTCACAGACAGAAGCGTATTCTTCAACCGAAAAGCCGCTTACATTCGCAATCGCTTTCTTTTTAAATACTTTTGAAAGCTTCTTGAGTTCTTTATTAATAACCTCATCAACACCGGGATTCTGAAGCCCGACGGAGTTTATGAGACCAGCTTCACACTCGGCTATTCTCGGCGTGGGATTTCCGAATCTTGGCTCGGCAGTAGTGCCTTTGAGCGCTATTGAGCCAAGAATATTAATGTCATATAATCTTACAAACTCATACCCGAAACCGAATGTTCCGCTTGCAGGTATAACGGGATTATCAAGTTCCAGCGAGCAAAGAGAAACAGCGGTATTTACCATAATATTTCCTCCTTCTCAAGCACGGGACCTTCAGTGCATATTCTTTTATATCCTGTAATAGTCTTACACGAACAACCCATACAGGCTCCGAAACCGCAGCCCATTCTTTCCTCAAAGCTTAACTGACCGGACTGAACACAACTGTTATAAACGGCTTTGAGCATAGGCATCGGTCCGCAACAGTAATAATAAGAAAAATCAATATTCTTCAAAGCGTCGGTGACAAATCCTTTGATACCGTAACTGCCGTCAACTGTTGTAACAAGCGTTTTAATTCCGAGTGAAGAAAACTCATTTTCATAAAATATTTCATCTTTAGTATTGAAACCGAGAATTACAGTCGGTTGAACGCCTTTTTCAAGGATTTTTTTGGCAAGCAGGAACATCGGAGGAACGCCGACTCCGCCGCCGATAAGTACAGGTTTATCGCCGGATTTTGAAATATCGAAACCGTTACCGAGACCTGTCAGAATATCAAGACTATCGCCTGTTTTCATTTCTGAAAGCTTCTCGGTACCCTTTCCGACTACTTTATAAATCAGAGTCATATTATCCCCTTCACAGTCGCAGACAGAAATCGGACGTCTCAAAAACAAGCCGTCAATTCTGATATTTACAAACTGACCGGGTCTTTTTATATCGGAAGTGTCACCGCAAAGAACTGCTTTCAAAACATTTGAGGTCAGATATTCATTTGATTTTACTGTAAAAATGGATTGTTTCATTTTTTCTCCTATTCATCAATAGTTGAAATACCGAACGTAGTTTCTTCAAGAACATCGAGAAGGACGTCAACAGTGTCGAGAGCAGTAAACATTGTAACATTATTCTCCACAGCGCAGCGTCGGATTTCATATCCGTCAGAAACCTCGCTCATTGAATTAATGTCACGGGTGTTTATTACATAAGTTACATAACCCTTGCGGATTGAATCAAGTATTTCTTCGCTGCCTTCGCTGATTTTGCCCTTGACTCTTGTTTTAATGCCGTGAGATTTAAGGAATTGAGCCGTGCCTTTAGTCGCTTCAATGTTAAATCCGAGATTATAAAACCTCCTGATAAGCGGCAAAGCCTCCTGCTTATCTTTATCGGCTATGGTTACAAAGATTGTTCCGTAATTCATAACCGCCATTCCCGACGCCTGAAGAGCTTTATAAAGCGCTCTTGTTATCTTTTTATCGTAACCTATAGCTTCGCCGGTCGACTTCATTTCAGGCGAAAGATAAGCATCAAGACCTCTTATTTTCGAGAACGAAAAAGCGGGAGCCTTAACATACCAGCGCTCTTTTTCTTTCGGGTATATTTCGTTAATACCCTGCTGTTTGAGACTCTTTCCAAGTATTGCGAGAGTCGCAATATCCGCAAGTGAGTATCCCGTAGCCTTTGAAAGGAACGGAACAGTTCTCGACGAACGCGGATTTACTTCGATAATATAAACGTCGTTATTCTTATCAACGATGAACTGAATATTATAAAGCCCGACTATCCCGATACCCAGACCGAGTTTTTTAGTATAATCGATAATCGTCTTCTTAACGTCATCATTAAGGCTGAATGACGGATAAACGCTGATACTGTCGCCTGAATGAACGCCGGTTCTTTCAACGTGCTCCATAATGCCCGGAATAAATACGTCCGTTCCGTCGCAGACTGCGTCAACTTCGCACTCTCTGCCTTCAATGTATTTATCAACAAGAACAGGCTTGTCCTCGTCAATTTCAACAGCAGTCTGAAGATATTTACGAAGAGCCTCTTCGTTGGCAACGATCTGCATGGCTCTTCCTCCGAGAACATAACTGGGTCTGACAAGAACCGGGTAACCGATTTCTTTTGCTGCGTTAACGCCGTCCTCGATTTTTGTAACGGCTTTTCCCGTTGGCTGAGGAATATTGAGCTTTTCAAGAACCTTTTCAAAGCTGTCTCTGTTCTCTGCTCTGTCAATAGCGTCAACATCCGTGCCTATCATCCTGACTCCGCGTTCCATAAGCGGCTCCGCAAGATTAATCGCAGTCTGACCGCCGAGTGAAGCGATAACACCGATCGGCTTTTCAAGGTTAATTATATTCATAACATCCTCAACAGTCAGCGGTTCAAAGTAAAGCTTGTCGCTCGTAGTATAATCTGTCGAAACTGTTTCGGGGTTATTGTTGATAATAATCGCTTCATAGCCGTTATTCTTTATAGTTTTTACGGCGTGAACAGTCGAATAGTCAAATTCAACGCCCTGACCGATTCGTATAGGTCCGGAGCCGAGAACAACAATTTTTTTCCTGTCGCTGACAATTGATTCGTTTTCACTTTCGTAAGTGGAATAAAAATACGGAATATAACTGTCAAATTCAGAAGCGCAGGTGTCAATCATCTTATAAACAGGAATGATATTTTTTTCCATTCTGAGTTTATAAATGCTCTCCTCGTCCGTGTCCCAAAGCGAAGCAATAAACTTATCGCAGAAGCCCATTTTCTTAGCGTTGTAGAGGGTTTTGATATCGAATCTGTTTTCTTTAAGCTCAGTTTCAAAATCAATGATATTCTTGATTTTGTCGAGGAAAAGCATATCAATCTGCGTTGCGTTTGCAATAAGGCCGAGGTCTGTCTTTCTTCTGACAAGTTCTGCAATAGCAAAGATTCTGTCATCCGTTCCGATTGAAATATAAGCGAGTAATTCGTCGGTGGTGAATGAATCGAACTTGGTCATATACAGGTGATTAACGCCGATTTCAAGAGAACGAATTCCCTTGAGCAGACTTTCTTCGATAGTCCTGCCGATGCTCATTATTTCGCCCGTGGCTTTCATCTGAGTTGAAAGCTTATTTGAAGCGGAAGTAAACTTATCAAACGGGAAACGCGGAATCTTTGTAACAACGTAATCGAGCGTAGGTTCAAACGATGCCGGAGTATTTGCAATCTGAATTTCATCAAGAGTCATTCCTACGGCAATTTTAGCGGAAACTCTTGCTATCGGATAACCGCTCGCCTTTGAAGCAAGTGCAGAAGACCGCGAAACACGGGGATTAACCTCAATAAGGTAATAGCTGAAAGATTCGGGGTCAAGAGCAAACTGCACGTTACATCCGCCTTCGATTTTAAGCGCTCGGATAATTTTTAAAGCGCTGTCGCGAAGCAGATGATATTCTTTATTCGTCAAAGTCTGGCTCGGAGCAATTACAATCGAGTCGCCTGTATGAATACCTACGGGGTCAAGGTTTTCCATATTACAGATTGTAATAGCAGTGTCGTTTTTATCTCTTATTACTTCATATTCTATTTCTTTGTAGCCTTTGATGCTCTTTTCAATAAGAACCTGATGAACCGGAGAAAGCTTAAGAGCGTTTTTCATTATCTCTTCAAACTCTTCTTCGTTATCTGCAAAACCGCCGCCCGTTCCGCCTAACGTGAAGGCAGGTCTTAATACAACGGGGTAACCGATTTCCTTTGCCGCCTTTTTACCGTCTTCCATAGAAGAAGCGATAATAGACGGAAGAACCGGTTCGCCGAGTTCTTCGCAAAGCTTTTTGAACTTATCCCTGTCTTCGGCTTTTTCAATGCTTTCGTAGGTCGTACCCAAAAGCTCTGCCTGGCACTCGTTAAGAATTCCCTTTTTATAAAGCTGCATTGCAAGATTAAGTCCTGTCTGTCCGCCGATTCCGGGAACAATTGCGTCGGGTCTTTCATACCTGATAATCTTCGCAATATATTCAAGAGTCAGCGGCTCCATATAAACTTTATCGGCGATACTTGTATCAGTCATTATCGTAGCGGGATTTGAGTTTGCAAGAACGACTTCATACCCCTCTTCTTTAAGCGCAAGACAAGCCTGAGTACCGGCATAGTCGAATTCCGCAGCCTGGCCGATAACAATCGGTCCGGAACCGATTACAAGCACTTTTTTGATATCAGTTCTTTTCGGCATTGTCTTTCGCCTCCTTCATAATCTGAATAAATTTATCGAACAGGTATGCGCTGTCCTGAGGACCGGGCGCGCTTTCGGGATGATACTGAACGCTGAAGACCCTGTCCTTTTTGCACTCTACTCCCTCAACCGTGTTATCGAGAAGATTTATATGAGTTATTTCAAGGTCTGTTTTCTTTACCGAATCGGCGTCAACTGCGTAAGAGTGGTTCTGACTTGTTATTTCAATTTTTCCGGTCTGAAGATTCTTTACGGGATGATTTCCGCCTCTGTGACCGAATTTCAACTTATAAGTATTCGCGCCGTAAGCAAGGCTAATCATCTGGTGCCCGAGGCAAATTCCGCAAAGAGGAATCTTGCCTTTAATCTTTTTTACAAGATCGATTACAGGCTTAACATCCTGCGGGTCGCCCGGACCGTTTGAAAGAAATACGCCGTCGGGATTCATGGCAATTATTTCCTGAGCAGAGGTGTCAAACGGAACAACGGTAACATTGCATTTTCTCAGATTAAGACTTCTTATAATATTAAGCTTTATGCCGCAGTCAACAGCGACGACGTTGAATTTATGGTTTGATGTTCTCGAATACCATTTCTTTTTACAGCTGACAAGAGAAACAGCGTCATGTTTAAGCTCAGTTTCATTAAGTGTTTTCAAAGCATCTTCCCTTGAAACTCCGATGTCGGTAATAATCACTTTACAGCTTCCGTTGTCGCGGATTTTTCTTGTGATTTCTCTTGTATCAACTCCGAAAATGCCGGGAATATGATTTTCTTCAAGAATTTCCGAAAGAGTTTTTGTATACCTGAAGTTACTGGGCGAGTCATTGTATTCGCGGACTATAAGACCGCCGATTGTCGGAACCCGTGTTTCAAAGTCATCGTCCGCTATTCCGTAGTTGCCTATAAGCGGATAGGTCATAACGACCATCTGATAAGTATATGAGGGGTCGGAAACAATTTCCTGATAACCGACCATTGAAGTATTGAAGACGATTTCACATACTCTTTCGCATTTTTCACCGAAGGAATATCCCAAATACTCGCTTCCGTCTTCAAGAACTATTTTTCTGTCAAATTCTCTTGCCATACTATCCTCCCGTTAACCATTGTCATTTTACATTTTCCGTACAGCTCCATACCTTCAAAAGGCGTAGCCCTGCCTTTTGAAAGAAACTCATCCGGATTTACCGTATATTCTTCGTTAAGATTAAACACTGTTAAATCCGCAGGCTGACCGGTTTCAATTTCAGTCCCGATATTAAACCGTTTGTGCGGATTAATCTGCATAAGCTCAATTTGTTTTTCGAGCGAAATTATTTTTTTCTTTACGAGATGCGTATATATCGCAGAAAATGACGTTTCAAGTCCGACAACGCCCATAAGACTCTTTTCAAGTCCCCTTGATTTTTCTTCCCGCGAATGAGGCGCATGGTCGGTAGCAATCATATCAATCGTCGAGTCAATTATGCCTTCAATAAGCGCAAGTCTGTCGCTTTCACTTCTGATAGGCGGATTCATCTTGAATCTTGCGTCTTCGATCAGATCCATATCGTTAAATATGAGATAATGCGGAGCAGTTTCGCATGTAACGTCAACGCCGCTTTTTTTTGCCTGCCTGATAACTTCAACGCTTTCTTTAGTAGAAATATGACAGACGTGATATTTACAGCCTGTTTCGTAAGCGAGCTTTAAATCACGCTCAATCTGTTTATATTCGCTTTCGCTTGAAATCCCTTTATGATTGTGCATTCTTGCGTATTCGCCTTTATGAATGTATCCTCCGTGAAGAAGCGAATTATCCTCACAGTGGGCGGCAATTATTTTACCAAGGTTTTTTGCCTCTTCCATAGCCGCGCGCATAAAACCTTCATCCTGAACTCCCCTGCCGTCGTCGGAAAAAGCAATAACATTTTTACTAAGAGAAGCCATATCGGAAAGAACCCTGCCTTCTTCATTTACCGAAATAGTTGCGTACGGATAGATTTTTATTTTCGAGTTATTCTTAATTAAATCAAGCTGAATATTAAGATGCTCTTCGCTATCCGGACAGGGATTCAGGTTCGGCATACTGCAGACGGAAGTAAATCCGCCGTGAGCGGCGGCAAGCGAACCTGATTCAATTGTTTCTTTATAAGAAAAACCCGGCTCTCTTAAATGAACGTGAACATCTAAAAGACCGGGAATAATAATACAATTTTCAAAATTGAGAACACTGCACCCTTCGGGCGAAATAAAAGACGGCGACACCGACGAAACGGAAGAATCCGAAACCTCAATATCCGCCCTGATAAATTCATTTTTATAAAAAACAAAAGCCTGAGAAAGAATGTATTTCAATTTTGCCGACTCCTTTCTCCGTTTTCTACATTTTAACACAATATAATGTATATTGTCAATTAATAAGGCGCTTCTACAGTGCCAATAATTGTCGTTCAAAAACATAAAATATTGTAAAAAAAAACGAAATCATCTTTCACGCAGTTGACAAAAGATTTTTAAGATGATATATTTCTTTATGTAAAAGGGAGTAGCTGACGCTAATGCGACAACAGGTCGTCATCTCAACCGAAAGGTTCGGTCTGTTGGTACTTTTGTATTCGGCAAGACTTTTGCAGTGTCAGACTGCAAAAGTCTTTTTTGTTTATTATTCCTGAATAATTAATAAGGAGATTTAAAAATGAATTTCTACCTTGAAGACAGTAAAGAAGTTTTAAAGGAAGTTTCGTCCGACGCCAAAGGTCTTACGGACAGTGAAGCCTTAAAACGACTTGAAGAATTCGGACACAACAAACTTGCGGAAGCCAAGAAGATTTCCATTGTAAGAAGATTCTTCAGTCAGTTTGCGGATCCGATGATTATTTTCCTGCTTGTTGCCGCGGTAATATCCGCAGTTACGTCCGCCTATGCGCATGAATCCTTTACGGACGTATTTGTTATTCTTTTCGTTGTTATCCTTAATGCCGTAATGGGCGTTATTCAGGAGAGCAAGGCTGAAAAAGCAATTGACGCCTTGAAGCAGATGACTGCCGCTACTTGTAAAGTCATGCGTAACGGGGAAATCAGGCATATCAAAAACGAAGATCTTGTTCCAGGCGATATTGTTCTTCTCGAAGCGGGCGACTCTGTTCCCGCCGACTGCAGGCTTCTTGAGTCATACTCTCTTAAAATCGAGGAAAGCGCTCTGACGGGCGAAAGCGTTCCCGTCGACAAGTTTATCGATATAATAAATCTTCGCGACGGCGAAAAGGACGTTCCCCTCGGCGACAGAAAGAACATGGCATATATGGGAAGCACCGTCGTATACGGCAGAGGCACTGCTGTAGTTACGCAGACGGGTATGAATACCGAAATGGGTAAAATCGCCGACGCTCTTACACAGGCCGAAGAAGAGGTTACTCCCCTTCAACAAAAACTTAATCATCTGAGCAAAGTTCTTACCGTTATGGTTGTCGGTATCTGTCTTTTCATTTTTGTTTTCGGATTGTTCAAAAGCAAATCCTTCTCGCTTGACAACATAATCGATACATTTATGATTGCCGTTTCGCTTGCAGTAGCCGCAATCCCCGAGGGACTTGCAGCTGTTGTTACTATAGTTCTTTCCATAGGCGTTACAAAAATGTCCAGAAGAAACGCCGTTATCAGAAAGCTTACTGCTGTTGAAACACTGGGCTGCACGCAGATTATCTGTTCGGATAAAACCGGTACTCTTACGCAGAACGTTATGACAGTAGTCGACAGCTACACCGACGACAAAAACCTCCTTGCAACCGCATTGTCTCTTTGTTCCGACGCGGAAATTGACGAAAGTGAAAAAGTGACCGGCGAACCTACCGAAGCGGCGCTTGTCAGTTTTGCAAATTCAATCGGTTTAAATAAAAACTCCTTAAAGAAAGAACAGCCGAGAATCGGTGAGGTTCCGTTCGATTCAATGAGGAAAATGATGACTACGGTTCACACGGTAAACGGTGAAACGGTTCAGTACACGAAAGGCGCTCCTGACGAAATACTTAAAAAGTGCACTCATTTCCTTTCTGACGGAAAAGTCGTTTCCCTTACGGACGAAAAGAGAAAAGAAATACTCGCCAAAAACAAAGAATTTGCCGACAAAGCTCTTCGCGTACTCGCAGCAGGTTACAATAAGCTTGATACAGTTCCCGACAACTATACAACCGAAATCGAGAATTCGCTTATTTTTATCGGTCTTGTCGGTATGATTGATCCGGTTAGACCCGAAGTTAAAGCTGCAATTGACGAATGTAATCAGGCGGGAATTCGCGCAATTATGATTACGGGCGACCACAAGGATACTGCGGTTGCAATAGCAAAAGAACTCGGCATTATCAAAGACGCTTCACAGGCGATTACGGGTGCTGAGCTAAACGATATTTCCGACGAAGAATTTGAAACGGCTGTTGAAAAGTATTCTGTCTATGCAAGGGTTCAGCCCGAGCATAAAGTAAGAATAGTTAAAGCGTGGAAGAAAAAAGGCATGGTAACGGCAATGACGGGCGACGGCGTAAACGATGCGCCTTCAATCAAGTCCGCAGATATCGGTATCGGAATGGGTATTACGGGTACGGACGTTACGAAAAACGTTGCTGATATGATTCTTGCCGACGACAACTTTGCAACAATCGTTGCCGCAGTTGAAGAAGGCAGAAGAATTTACGACAATATCAAAAAGTCAATTCAGTTCCTTCTTTCTTCCAACATAAGCGAAGTAATCAGCGTCTTTGTTGCGACGCTTCTCGGCTTCACAATTATGAAACCGATTCACCTGTTATGGATTAATCTTATTACCGATTCGCTTCCGGCTCTTGCCCTGAGCATGGAACCCGGCGAAAAAGACCTTATGACAAGAAAGCCGAGAAAATCAAGCGAGGGCATTTTCTCAAACGGTGTGGGATTTGCAATCGGTTATCAGGGCATAATTGTTTCAATTCTTACTATTGCCGCCTATTTTACAGGTCATTTCCTTGAAACGGGCATTTGGGAAATCACAAACAGCAAGCACGGAATAACAATGGCTTTCCTTACAATGTCAATGGCGGAAATCTTCCATTCATTCAACATGCGTTCACAGAACGGTTCAATTTTCACTATGAAAAAACAGAACTGGTTCCTCTTCGGTTCAATGTTCGTTGCATTGATACTTACCGCAAGCGTTATTTACATACCGGCTCTTTCAAAACTCTTCCAGTTTGAAACAATCGATTTCAAAGAATACGCTACAGCAATGGGACTCGCTCTTACAATCATTCCGATAGTTGAATTCATTAAGATTTTCCAGCGTATGGCAAATAAAAAACGCTGATAAACAAAACAAAAAACGCAGGCAGTGAAAGCTCATTGCCTGCGTTTTATTATTTCTTTTATTTACTGAAAATATATTTGAATTTCGGCGTACAAGCCATGGAAAACGCGTCCCGCCCGGAAACAATAATATGGTCGCACAATCGCACGTTAATATTTGACAAAGCATTTTTGATATGAATTGTTGAATTAATGTCTTCTCCTGACGGAGCCGCAAATCCGCTCGGATGATTATGCGTAATAATAACGCCCGTAGCATTTGAAGAAATTACAAGCTCAAAAATCCTTCTTGTATCGACCGAAGAAACATTTGCAGTGCCCTTTGAAACCAGAGCGCAATTTATAAGCGACAGATTTGAATCAAAAAGCAAAGCGTAAAAATGCTCCTGAGTCAAACCTGCAAATTTGGAAACGCAGTATTCTTTAACCTTATCGACATTATCATAATAAATCTTCTGATTTTCGGTTTTTCTGTCTTCGTACACGGTAAAAAGATTTCTTACCATAGTTATAAGAGTTGCGGAATTAGGCGTAATCCCCTTAACCTTAAGAAGCATTTCATACGGAGCGTCAAAAACAGCCGATATGGAACCGAACGTATTGATAAGCTCATGAGCGACTTCATTGGTATTCTTTCTTGGTATCGAATAGAAAAGAAGCATCTCAAGTATGTTTATATCCGAAAAAGCGTCAAATCCGTTTTTTCTGTATATTTCCTTAATTCTCTCACGATGTCCTTCGTGAACATGATTATCAGCCATTAACCACACCTGTTCCTATTTAAAAATCTTTCTGAAGTGCCTTTGCCACCTGAAAACATAAGCTGTAATCAATCTTGTAAGTGCAACATCATAAATAACGAAAACAACGTTAAACGCAATATACGTAAGCGCAAGAGTTATTTTTGTAAAATCACCGAATTCATCAGTGTTAAAGTTAAAAACATAAATCAGCATCAAATAAGAAACAATAATTGACGCGTTAAAAATAAGCATTTTGCATATCCAGCAAAGATATTTATTCAGGTGTTTTTCAACAGGCTGTTTAATAATCGGATAATAGCCGAAAAAAGCAACATACATAACGGCAGCTTCTTTATCTGCTATGAGCAGTACAGAAAGAATGCTGACTGAAATATAAACCACAAACGCCCATTTTTTATCTATTTCAATAACCATAATAAGAAGCAGCAAGCCGGCGGCTGCAGGGACGGCGTAAGTTAAAGTCGGAACAATACCCGTAAGAAACATTAAAACAACAGAAACAGCTGCAATTATCCCGCCCAGAGCTGTTTTTGAACTTTTATTTAAATTCTTCATATTAAATACACTTTATTAAATCTCCGCCCATACATTCGCAGCAGCAATCGGCGCAAATAAGAGAAGAGCATATATCACAAGCGCTGCAATCTCCGCAGCAATTGTCCGATGAATTGTTATTGGAAGTCTTATATCCGCCGGTTGCGGCGTAATTGAGCGAATTAAATGCATTTCTGTATTCGCTGTTGTTCGGGTCAAGCTCACATGCTTTTGAATAGGATTTATACGCTTCGTCAAACCAACCTCTTCTCTGATGAATCTGACCCTTAAGATAATACCATTCAGCGTCTCTGTGAGCCATATATACTCCGTCGAGTATAGTTTCGGCTTCTGCAAGTTTATTCCTCATTATAAGAGAACGCACGTCGGGATAAGAAGAAGTCTGCGAATAATCGTCGTATGTTCTATTCTTTTTATAACCGTTCTCAGAAGAATACGAACCGGAAATTATTTCGTCATACGCGGCGTTTATTTCTTCCATCTTTTTCTGGGCGTAAAACGAATCGCCGGAGTCGGAAGACTCAGTCTGATACTTCTTTGCAAGGGCCTTATAAGCCTTTTTTACCTCGCTTACGGAAGCGTTTTCATTAAGCCCCAGTACTTCATACGGATTATTCATTTCTTATCCCCCTCTCTTTTATTCTTAATATCCTCAATCCTTCTGTCCAGACCGAGACGGATTATATTATTAATTATTTCCTTATTCATTTTCAGTTCAAAAGAATCAAGACAGTTAATCAATTCGGAAATACACATACGGATTGATCTTAAAATCTGTTCGTCAGTGTAATTGTTATTTAAAAAGACGTTATAATTCTTTCTTTTTTTATCTTTGTCAATATCGTCGTAAGCGTCCGTAAGATAAACGTATTTTCCCAGGCAATAACCGAATCTGTAAAACAAATCGTCCGTATTCTCATTATCGGAATACATTTTAAAACACTCGGCTAATGCAACTGCGCTCGGATGAGCCGCTTTATCGGACACGGAGCATTTTTCTTTTTCGAGTTCAGACTGTTCACTTATTGATTTAGAAACAATCCTGTCAATCTCGGGATGAATTCGTTTAGCTTTTTTGTACTTAAAAAATACAAAGGGAAGAACGACATAATATTTAATTCTTTTAAAAAACGAATCGTCGGATATGTTATCTTTGATTTTATAATAAGTCATTATAACCGAAAAGGCGGTTGCAAAATCAAACTCATCGGTTTTGACCGAAGTATAATGACATACCTTAAGCGGATTAAAAGGGCATCTTCCCTTTCTGAAATCGGGAGAAAAATTCTTTTTCAGAGCATAAACAAATATTAAAAAAAATGTTACGTCATAACTCAAAAAAAGCCTTGAAAAATTACCGTAGTTTTTTCCAAGCGCTCTGCATAAAGAACAGTAATAGCCCCTGTAAAGCTCGTATTCTTTAATTTTAAGTTCGCCCTTAACGGGTTTGACATAACCGAGCATAATTATCCTCTTATTTTTTTATTCCAATATATTATAATATACTCATTTTTTTAAATCAATAAATCTAATAGTTATTTACAAATAATTAACAATTTAAAACACAGTTTTATTGACATAAATAAAAACGGGTTATATAATCTTAGTTAATCTGAAATGAGGAGTGTTATTATGACGATTAAAGACATTCAGAATGAAATAATAAGGCTGAAAAAGGAAAATGATATATGTATTCTCGCTCACTCTTACGAGAACAGAGAGATTATTGAAATTGCCGATTTTACCGGAGATTCATTTGCTTTAAGCGTCAAAGCGCAAAGCGTTCCACAGAAAACCGTTATTATGTGCGGAGTGCGTTTTATGGCTGAAACCGTAAAAATCCTTTCTCCCGAAAAAAAGGTTATACTTTCAAATCCGATTGCGGGCTGTCCGATGGCTGAGCAAATGGACAAGGAACTTATTTCCCGGGTGAAAAAGGAATATCCCGATTATACCGTTGTGGCTTATATCAATACAACTTCCGAACTTAAAACGGTTTGCGACATTTGCGTCACATCCTCGTCCGCTCTTAAAATCTGTAAAAAAATCGAAAATGATAAAATCCTGTTTATCCCCGACTGTAATCTCGGCAGCTGGATTGCAAAACAGTTGCCCGAAAAGGAATTTAAACTGTTGTCCGGCGGCTGTCCGACACACGCAAGAATGTCCGCTTCTCATGTTAAGGCGGCGAAGGAGTTACACCCCGACGCGCTTGTGCTCGTTCACCCCGAATGTAAGCCCGAGGTAGTGGAACTTGCCGACTATGTCGGCTCAACAACGGGGATTATGAAATACGCTGAGGAGTCCGATAAAAAAGAGTTTATTATCGGCACCGAAAACAGTATTGTCACAAATCTTCAGCTCACCTGCCCCGACAAAATGTTTTATCCGCTTTCAAAGGATTGTATCTGCAGCAATATGAAAGCGACTACAATTGTTGATGTTCTCAACTGCTGTAAAGGCACATTCGGAGAAGAAATCATACTCAGCGAAGAAACAAGACTCAAAGCTAAAAAATGCATTGATAAAATGATTGAGATGGGTTAAAAATGAAAAAAGCTGTTATTGCTATGAGCGGCGGTGTGGATTCAAGCGTCGCCGCCTATTTAATGAAAGAAAAAGGCTTCGATTGCATCGGCGCAACAATGAAGCTTTTTGACAACGAAGACGTAAATATCAATAACGAAAAAGCTTGCTGCTCGCTTGACGGCGTTGAAGACGCGCGCTCGGTTGCCTTAAAGCTCGATATCCCCTATTATGTTTTCAATTTCAAAGACGACTTCTGCAAAAAGGTCATTGATAAATTCGTTGCTACTTATGAAAACGGCGGCACTCCCAACCCTTGTATAGACTGTAACCGAAACCTTAAATTCAAAAAGCTCATGGACAAAATGTATGAGCTTGATTTTGATTACGTCGTTACGGGTCATTACGCTTCGGTTGAAGAAAAAGACGGCAAATTTCTTTTAAAACGCGGAAAAGATAAAACAAAAGACCAGAGCTATGTTTTATATTCCCTTACGCAGGAACAGTTAAGTCACATTATTTTTCCCTTAGGCGATTACACTAAATCCGAAATAAGAGAAATAGCTTCAAAAAACGGCTTTGCAAACGCCAATAAAAAAGAAAGTCAGGATATATGCTTTGTTCCCGACGGCGACTATGCCTCGTTTATAAAAAAATATACGGGTAAAGCCTATCCCGAGGGAAGCTTTCTGAATACTGCAAATGAGATTATCGGTACGCATAAGGGAATAATAAATTATACTATAGGACAAAGAAAGGGTCTCGGAGTAGCGTTCGGCGAACCGAAATATGTTTGTTCCGTTAATCCCGAAAAAAACACCGTAACCCTTGGAAATAATGAAGATTTATTTACAAGCGAGCTTATTGCAACGGACATTAATTTAATATCCGTCGATAAAATAGACGGTGAAAAAAAGGTTACGGCTAAAATCAGATACAATCACAAGGAACAGCCTGCAACCGTTATTCAGCTTGACGAAAATACAATAAAGGTCATATTTGACGAACCGCAAAGAGCAATAACCAAAGGTCAGGCGGTAGTCCTTTATGACGGCGATTATGTCGTCGGCGGCGGAACGATAATCTGATAATTATATTATTAAATAACGGCTCCTCTTTCGGGGAGCCGTTTTGATTTGTTGTTATTTTACGGATTCAGGCAAACGCCGCTCTTGTCGAATTTATATGTTTTCTTACCTATTTTCTGCGAGCAGTTTGCGAGCATTGCGCCTGAGGAATTGAAATAATACCACTTTCCGCCAAGCTTGAGCCAACCCGTAGTCATAACGCCCGAAGAATTAAAGTAATACCACTTATTGCTGATTTTCTGCCAACCCGTAAGCATTGCGCCCGAAGAGTTGAAGTAATACCACTTTTTGCTTATCTTCTGCCAGCCCGTGAGCATAGCGCCGGAAGCGTCAAAGTAATACCACTTATTTGAAATCTTCTGCCAACCGGAAAGCATAGCGCCCGATTTGTCAAAATAATACCACTTCTTGCTTATCTTCTGCCAGCCGGTCTGCATTACGCCTTCAGCGTTGAAATAATACCATTTCTTACTGATTTTCTGCCAACCGGTCTGGGCAATGTTTTCTTTATAATAGAGCCACTTTCCGTTTTTATTAATCCACCCGGTTTTAGCATTAATTACACCGTCATTACAAATTATTGATGCATCATCTATATTTGAATTATCCTTTTGTATTTCTATCCATTCATCTTTTGTACCATTATATATGATGTCATCAATTAAAGAACAATCAGCAAAAGCTCCCCAACCGATACTTGTAACACCGCTACCGATTGTAATATCTTTTAAAGCTGTGCAGTTTGCAAATGCATACTCACCGATATTTCTGACACTATCAGGTATTATGACGGATGTAAGAGATGAACAACCACGGAATGCTTCGTCACTTATGTTGGTAACATCATCACCAATTATTAATTCTCTAAGTCCTGTGCAATAACGGAATGATTCATTACCAACTTTTGTTACACCGTTGCCGATTGACACAGTTTTCAGAGATGTACAACCTTCAAATGCACTGTCATCAATATTTGTAACATTGTCAGGGATAATTATGCTTGAAAGTGTCTCACAACGGTAAAACATACTACTGCTGATTTTTGTGAGTCCTTCACCTATTATTGCGTTTGAAAGTGAAGAACAATCTAAAAATGCAGCAGAGCCAATACTTGTTACATTATCCGGTATTTCAATGCTCTTTAATGATGAACAATCAGCAAATGCTCCCCAACCGATACTTGTAACACCGCTACCGATTGTAACATCTTTTAAAGCTGTGCAGTTTGCAAATGCAGACTCACCGATACTTCTGACACTATCAGGTATTATGACGGATGTAAGAGATGAACAACGACGGAATGCTTCGTCACTTATAATTGAAACCGATTTTGAATTAATTGTATCCGGAATAGTTATTGATGACTTACTTCCTGAATACTCTGTGATTTTCACAGTCCCGTCAGAAAGAACCTCATAACTGTAATCACCGCTTGTTTCCGCGTATGAAGTTACGCCAATCATAAGAAACAGTGATAATACAAGAAAACAAATAAACGCTAACGATAATACCTTTTTCATTTTTTTACCTCCGATAATTAAAAAAGTGCGCAGCCGAAGCTACGCACAAAAAACGCATAACTCCAACTGTCGCCAAACATTCCAACATATTCGCTCGTACAGCGGTATGCCTTATAGAGCATGCATTTTTATCAAAGGAGATAAAAATAACATACCCTGTAACGAGCACTTTTGTTCAGTTGGAATATTTGGCAATTTTATTTTATCATTATATTTTTAATTAGTCAACAAAAAACAGACCTTCGGGGAATTTTCTCCAAAGGTCTGTTTCTTTTTAAAAAAATTATTTCAGCTCAATCGCCTTTTTAACATGTGCTTTAAGGTTTTCGGCGCAAAGTCCGAACTCCTTAAGAAGAAGCGCGCCGTCACCGGATTTGCCGAACACGTCGTTCATGCCTACGCGAACAACGGGTACGGGATAGTTTTCGCTAAGCGCTTCGCAAACTGCTCCGCCGAGACCGCCGATAATGTTATGCTCTTCCGCAGTAACAACACAGCCCGTCTTTTTAGCCGAAGCAACAACAAGGTCAACGTCAAGAGGCTTGATTGTAGCGATATTGATTACCTCAACATTAATACCCTCGTTTTTAAGCTCTTCGGCGGCAATAAGCGCCTCGTTTACAAGAAGTCCCGTTGCGATAAGAGTACAATCCGTACCCTCTTTAAGAAGGTTGCCCTTGCCGATTTCAAACTTATAGTTATCGTCAAAAATAACCGGAACTGCAAGTCTGCCAAAACGCATATAAACCGGACCGTCTATTTTTGCGGCGGCAAACACAGCCTGTTTTGCCTCAACCGCGTCGGCAGGATTGATTATAGTCATGCCGGGAATAGTTCTCATAAGAGCTATATCTTCGTTGCACTGATGGCTTGCGCCGTCCTCGCCTGCTGAAACGCCTGCGTGAGTTGCGCCTATTTTAACGTTAAGATGAGGATAACCTATGGAGTTTCTTACCTGCTCAAACGCTCTGCCTGCGGCAAACATTGCGAATGTGCTTGCAAATACGGTAAGACCTGTCGATGCAAGACCTGCGGCAATGCCCATCATATTGCTTTCCGCAATACCGCAATCAAAAAATCTTTCCGGAAATGCTGACTTAAAAATACCTGTTTTGGTAGCCTTTGCAAGGTCGGCGTCAAGAACGACAAAATCGGAATTAACTTTTCCAAGCTCTGCCAACGCTTCGCCGTAAGCGTCACGGGTTGCTTTTTTAATTACATCTGCCATTGTTTACGCCTCCAATTCTTTAAGAGCTGAATTAAGCTCGTTCATAGCAATTTCAAACTGTTCTGCATTCGGAGCTGCTCCGTGCCAGCCGCACTCGTTTTCCATATATGAAACGCCCTTGCCTTTAACGCACTTTGCAACTATGCAAGTGGGCTTGCCTTTACAAGCTTTTGCTTCATTAAACGCCTTTTCAATTTCATCAAAATTATGACCGTCAATTTCAATTGCATTCCAGCCGAAAGCCTCGAACTTTTCCTTAATCGGATAAGGCGAGTTAACGTCGTCAAGGAATCCGTCAATCTGAAGGTTATTATAGTCAACTATAGCGACAAGGTTGTCGAGCTTTTTGTTGCCGGCAAACATAGCGGCTTCCCATACCTGACCCTCTTCAATCTCACCGTCGCCGAGAATGGTATAAACTCTGAAATCCTTTTTCTGATACTTGGCGCTAAGAGCCATGCCTACTGCGGCGGAAATACCCTGACCGAGCGAACCTGTACTCATATCAATGCCGGGAACATAAGTCATTGAGGGATGTCCCTGAAGATAAGAGTTCGATTTTCTGAGTGTTTTAAGGTCGTCATAAGGGAAAAATCCCTTGAGCGCAAGCGCGGCATAAACGCCGGGAGCTGCGTGACCTTTTGAAAGAACAAACCTGTCACGGTTTTCATCCTTCGGATTTTTCGGGTCAACTTTCATTTCAACGTTATACAGATAGCTTAAAAGCTCTGCAATTGAAATCGAACCGCCGGGATGACCCGATTTTGCGCTGTAAACAGCCTCAATCGCGCCTATTCTCAATTTGGTCGCAAAAATCTTTAAATCCTTCTTTAAAGCTTGATCCATATTTATCCTCCTAATAATTTTGTTCTATGTATTCAAGCAAATCCGCCACAGCTCCTTTGTTGCAATGGCAGGTAACTAACTTTGCAATCTGTTTCATCCGTTTGGGCGCCTGACCGCAGCAGGCAGGAAGTGAAACGTGTTTTAATAATTCATAATCATTAAAATAGTCGCCAATAGCGGCTGTTTTTGATTTATCGACGCCGATAATTTCAGCTACCTTGAGCGCGCCTTCGCCTTTATTCGTGCCGCCCTCAAGCATCTCAAAAGAAGAAACCGAAGACGACATAAAAGTCACGCCCTTGCCGTCGTATCTTAAAAGAAACTTTTTAAGCTGATTAATAAAAACAGGCAAACCGAGGAAAATAACCTTTCCCCATTCGTCTTTGGGAACAGCTGAAAAATCGTCGTATGTGAAGGTTGAAAGCTCGTCAGCGCCGGACATAATCGGAGCAAAAACGTGAGAATTTAAAAGATAGTTTTTATCGTTGGCGACTACCATAATCTCAATCATCGGGAAACGTTTATAAACGGTTTCGACAAGCTTCTGTCCAAGCGAACCGACCGAAACATAACGAAGCATTTTTTCGTTTTTAAAGTCATAAATACCGGCGCCGTTAAGAATAACAGCGGGCGTGGTAAGTCCGAGCCGTTCATAATGCTTGCGCATTGTAATAACGCTTCTGCCCGAAGCAAGTGTAAAATTACCGTCAAGCTCGTCAACAAAACGCTTTATTGCGCGGTAATTTCTTTCGGGAAGCTTTCTCATTTTATTGTTCAGCGTTCCGTCTATATCCGATATTACAAGCCAATCGGAATAAGACTTATTGCCTGACTGAATCATTACCTGATTCTCCTTAAAAAATCTTCAAAATATTCCGGAAGTTCGGACTCGATTTCAATATATTCCTTCGTTATCGGATGAATAAAACCGATTAACCCCGCATGCAGGCACTGACCCTGAAGACCGTCATCCTTCCGTTTACCGCCGTAAAGCTCATCACCCGCGACAGGATGACCGAGATACGACATATGTACTCTTATCTGATGGGTTCTTCCGGTTTCAAGACGAAGTTTTATAAGACTGTAACCGTTAAACTCCTCTAAAACCTCATAATGGGTGACCGCCTCTTTTGAGTTTTTATCAGTAACGGCCATTTTAAGCCTGTCTTTAGGATTACGGCCTATCGGAGCGTTTACGGTGCCTTTTTGCTCCTTTAAATGCCCGATTATAACAGCTCTGTACTCTCTTGTAAAAGAATGAGCTTTAATCTGTTCGGCAAGGAAATTATGAGCAATATCATTTTTAGCGACGATAAGCAAACCGCTTGTGTCCTTATCAATCCTGTGAACAATGCCGGGCCTTATTACTCCGTTAATACCGGACAGGCTTCCCTTGCAGTGATAAAGCAAAGCATTGACAAGAGTGCCGCTGAAATTTCCCGGAGCAGGATGAACAACCATTCCCTTAGGCTTGTTGACAACAAGAAGGCAGTCATCTTCGTACCTGATGTCAAGCTCAATGTTTTCTGGCTTAACGTCAAGAGTCACGGGTTCGCTTTTCAGAACTGATATTTCGTCGCCTTCGCTGCATTTGTAGTTTTTGGAAACGATTTTTCCGTTAACAAAAACAAGCTCGGAATCGATTTTTTTCTGAATGGACGAACGTGAAACGTCCGGACAAAAAGAAGAAATCACTTTATCGATTCGCTGTTTATCGTTTGTATTATCAACCGTAATAATGAAAACCTCAGGCATCTTTTTTAACCCCATCGGAATCCTTGTGAGCAATTATTTCGTAAATCATATAAATCACAAGTAAAAACGAACCGACAGTTACAAGCATATCGGCAAAATTAAACACAGGAAATTTAATAAAAAGAACTTCAATATAATCAACAACGAATCCCCTGTAAAACCTGTCGAATAAATTGCCGATGCCGCCGGAAACAATCATCACAAGCGAAACATTATAAATGAGCTTATCAAATGTTTTTACAAAAATGTAGTAAAGACAAAAAATGATAATAGCCGTTGTAAATACAGACAAAACCAATGTATTGCCTTTAAACAGCCCGAAAGCAGCTCCGGTGTTTTCGACATAATTAAGCTGCAAAATTCCATTAATCAGATTAATGGAATCAGCAGGTAAAAGATATTTAATTGACAGTACTTTGAATAATTGGTCAAGAAAAACCAATACAATCATAATTATTGCGGTTATGATTTTTTTCATTAAATATCCTCTTGATTATTTTCGCCTGAAAAACCCTTTGAAACCGGAATTATCTTTATGTGATTCATCATTTATTTCGTCAGGATCTGCCTCGGCAAATTCATCGTCTTCATCAGGTTCGTTCTCTTCGTCAAAGAAATCGTAATTGCTTTCATCTTCGTCGTTGGAAATAATTTCGCTTTCGGCGGAATCGTTTATTCTTTCCTTTGCCTTAATAAGTTCCTTGAATGAAAGTCCGGAAAGATTACCGTTTGAATCGGATTTGACATCGGATTTAACATCGGATTCGGTCTCGACGTCCGTCTCATCTTCGTCATCCTCTTCAAAGTCATCATCTTCATCAGCTGAATCTTCAAAATTATAGAGCGTTACTTCTTCGTCTTCTTTTTCTTCTGAAGGCTCATCCTCTTCGACAAAAATATCGGAAAGCTTGTTTTCATCCGCAGCTTCCTCAGCTACAGGAGAAATATCTTCTATGACTTCATCCGGCTCTGATTCGATTGTTTCATCACCGTCTTCTTCGTCGTCGTCTTCTTCGTCGTCCTCATCTTCATCATCAAAGGATATATCTGCAAAATCAAAAGAAAAACCTTCATTAACAGGAGTTTCATCCTGAACGCCGGAGAAAACATCCTCCATTCCGTCCTCGGATGAAGATGAAAAATCGGCTTCTTCGTTTTCGGAAGAATCACTTTCAACCGAATCGAATGTTTCTTCCGTTTCAATCGATTGATTCTCTTCCTCAAAAGAATTAATCTCTTCCCCGGCTTCCGAATCAGAATCGATTTCTTCCGCGGCTTCTTCAATTAATTCCGTTTCAGCATTATCAGCCGTTTCTTCATCCGTTTCTTCAGCCGTAACTACGGCAGGATCGACATCAAACTCGCCGTTATCAAGCTTTTCGACAAACTCATCAACGTCTTCAAAGATTTTTCCGTCATCCTCATCGTCAAAAAGAACGACATTCTTTTCGGAAGGAACAGCAGCCACTTCATTTTCTTCAGCGGGAGAATTCTTAACAATTGAATCCGCCTCATCGGGAATGGCATCGATTAACAGAAGATGCTCTCTGTATGTTTCAAGAAGCTTTTTCTTAAAAGAATCGGATTTTGAATTAAGCAACTCGAGCTCAACCTGCTGATGCTTGATTTTATCTTTAAGGTCAACAAGAATTCTGTCCGATTCCGCATTCGCCTTTTCTACAATTGCGTCAGCGCGCTTTTTAGCGTCGTCAAGCATTTTCTGGGCAAATGTTTTCGCCTGTTCAAGCTTATTCTTCAGCGACTCGTTGTACTCCTCGTTTTCAGAAAGCTTGTCAGCGTTCTGAGCCTTTATTTCCTCTCTTCTGTATGCTTCGACACGATTTGCAAGAAGGCTCAGCCTTCTGACAAGCTCGCCGTTCTGCTTGAAAACCTGCTCGTATGAAGAAGATACCTCTTTAAGAAAAGCGTCAACTTCGCTTTTTGAGTACATTCCTTCCGAAACCTGTTCAAAAGTTTTTTCATTTAATTCGTTAGGTCTTAACATTTTTTTACCTTCTAATCAGTTTTTAGTTAAAAGAAAACACCTGTGCTTTCAAGTTCGTCAAGCAAATCTCCCATAACGTCAACATTGTAAGGAGTTATAATGAAAATAGCCTTTGCAACCTTTTTGAGATTACCGTCGTTAGCATAGGCAACGCCCGTAAGGAAATCTATAATTCTCAAAGCTATATCACGGTTAGCTGCTTCAAGATTAAGAACGACCGTCCTTTTCTGGTTAAGGTTGTCAGCGATTTTCTTAGCTTCTTCAAATGTTTCGGGTTTGGCGAGAACGACCTGAAGCTGGGCAGTCGTGTGGATATTAACAACGTTGTCGCTGTTATTGGAAAATCTTGATTCACGCTCTCTTCTTGTTACTCTCTGCGGAGCCGGTTTTTCTTCATAAGCCTCTGCGCCGAAATCGTCGGTTTCGCCGTCATAAAGCTCGTCCGTATTAACAAACTCCTTAACCTTGTCTAAAAATCCCATTTTGAATACCTCCACATATTAATATATTCTGGGTCCGAAAACTGCGGATCCAATTCTTACTAAATTTGAGCCGCAGAGAATTGCGGTTTCGTAATCCCCCGACATGCCCATGGACAAAATGTCCATATTAATATTATGTATTTTTTTGGACCTAATGTCAACATACATATTGTACATTTTTGAAAAAAATTTCAAATTTTCCGCATTATTTTGTGATAATGGGGGTATTGTCATCAATCCCCTGACGCTTATTGACGGTAATTCGGAAATATTATAAAGAAATTCTTCAAGCATTTCAAACGGCAAACCCGTTTTATTTTCTTCACCGCCGATGTTTACTTCAACAAGAATGTCGGTAGTTAAATCATTTTTCTGAGAATACTTTGAAATTTCATTCGCAAGTTTCAGACTGTCAACAGATTCAATCATATCGACCTGACCGACTATTTTATTAACTTTATTCGTCTGAAGATGACCTATAAGATGAGTTTCGACTCCGTCAAGATTCAGATCCGGTTTTTTTGATAAAAACTCCTGAACCTTATTCTCACCGATTAAATCAACTCCGCAGTCAATCGCTTTGTTAATCCTGAAAATATCAACTGTTTTTGTGACAGCCATAAATCTTACGTCCTGTCTCTGCCTTCCGGATTTAACGGCGGCTTCGGCAATTTTTTCATCAATCTTTTTAAGATTATATTCTATATTTTCAAACTGTTCATCTTGAAATGACTTTTCCGTCAAACAAATCAGTCCCTTCTACTATTACTTCGTCATATCTGCGAAGGTGTCCGTTTTCATCCTCAACATTATTAACTATCGAATACTCCTCGGATGAATAAATAACGTTCACCTTTCTGAATTTGACAATATTTCCGACAAGAACATATACTCCCTGAACACCGTCAACTTCTCTTATAGCGCGGTTGTCAATTCTGAATCCCGAATATTCATTAACGACAAGCTGAACGTCTTCAAGCCGGAGATTTGCGATTAAATCGTTCATAATGTTTCCGCAGAATACAACGGCGGTTTTGCCGTTCTTCGTATCGTTGACCTTTATAAAACGGGCTTCAATTTCCTGAAGAGGTGAATTCGGAAGTAAAATCTTAGTTGTTTTATCCATTTTAAAAGATGTGACCTTATTTGAATCAATCGTACAAAGCACATACCAATCAAAGCTGTCGACGAGCTTTCCCATTACATTCTGGCTGTCAGCCTGAGAATTAATCAGGTCGTTAATCTCGTCAACAGTCAACTCAGCGGCTTTGGTATAATCGACCTTATTTTCAAATCCGTCAGTCTTGCTGACATAGTAGCCGGGATTTTGTGCAACAACTGCGGAATAACCGCCCGCTTTCTTTTCGAGCATTGAAAGCTCGCTTTCGAGCTCTTCTATTTTTTCATCAACTGAAATGGCTCCCCCCGTTGCAAGCTGACGGGCTGTAATTGATTCCTTTAAAGAATCGCGGTATTTTCCAATGGAATTGACGTTGCCGCTTTGAATAGCCTTTATATAAGCCTGACAGGAAGAATCGATTCTTTTCTCAAGGGATGACAGATCCGTAGTCTGAACGCCAATCCTGTTTTTAAGACTTTTGTAGTATTCAATCTGGGAATTGACCTCGGAAATTCGGTTGAAATCTCTTGCGGACTGGTCGTCTTTGAAAACTACGGCAACCGTATCGCCCTTGGCGACTCTGTTGCCGTCAGAAATAAGGGGAACGACGGTTCCGTTGGTTTTTGCAACGATATAGCTTTCATCCCTTACAAAAAAAGCAGTGGTGTCAATTGTTTCATATACTGTTTTTTCAATTGCCGTTTCGGTCTTAACCGGTTCGGAATTAAACATATAAACCTGATATCCGATATATCCGATAACAAAAGCTGCAACCGCAACAAGAAAGAATATTTTTAACATCTTTTTTGTTTTAACGTTCAAAAACTCACCCCTCATTCAAAAAAGAATCTATCAGTTCGCAGGAAGAAACGAATATGTCTTCGGTTTCATCTGCATAAATCCAATGTATGTCTATATTTCTTTTAAACCACGTAATCTGCCTTTTGGCATATCTTCTTGTTTCCTGTTTTATTCTCTCCGTTGCATTTTCAATAGATATTTCAGAGTCAAGATAAGGCTTTAATTCTTTGATTCCTATAGCCTGATTTGCGGTTTTAATACCGATGTTTTTATAAAAGCTTTCCGCTTCGCCGATTAAACCGTCCGAAAGCATTTTGTCTACCCTTTTATTAATCCGTTCATATAAAAGATTTCTGTCGGAATAATTAAGTCCTATAAGCAAAAAATCATATTCCGAGGGTTTAAGCGTCGATTTTTCGAGCTGGTCCGTCATTGTTTTACCGGTGTTCAGATACAGTTCCAGAGCCCTTAAAACTCTTTTGGGATTGTTTTTATCCACTTTCAAAGCATATTCTTCATCTATAGAAACAAGCTCGTTATACAGTGATTCAATCCCCTCTTTTTCAAGCCGGGAGTTTAATGAAGCCCGAACATCTTCCGAAAAATCTTCGGTAGAAAATGAAATATTATTGATGAAGCTGTCTATATAAAGACCTGTTCCGCCGCAAATAACCGGAAGCTTTTTACGGGAAATAATATCGTTACAAATCTCTTTAGCGTCCGAAACAAATTCGGCAACGCTGTATCTCTGGCTTACATCCTTGCAATCGATAAGATGATGTACTACTCCCCTCATTTCATCTTCCGAAGGCTTTGCGGAAGCAATATCCATCTGTTTATAAATCTGCATTGAATCGGCAGAAACGACTTCTCCGTTATACTTAAGCGCAATATCAACGGCAAGCTTTGTTTTGCCAGACGCAGTAGGACCGAGAACAACAACAATTTTTGGCTTATTCATCATTGAATTCTCCCGAACTGCTTTTCAAGCTCATATTTGGAAATCTCAATTATTACGGGTCTGCCGTGAGGACAAAACCTGATTCCGGGCATATTAAGAAGCTTTTCAGTAAACTTTTCAAGCTCCTCCCTGCCCGAAAACTGACCGCCCTTAACGGCGCTTCTGCAGGCAATGTTATGTAAAATCCAATCCTGCTTTTCGGTTGTAAGACAACGCTTGTTTTTTATTAAATACCCTGCTATTTCATTGACAAAATCTTTTATATCCGAAACAGTAAGGTCAATAGGACATTCTCTTACAATAACGCTTCCCGTTCCGAAATCTTCAATAACAAAACCCGTTTCGGAGATTAAATCATTATTTTCAATCAACGCGTTGTATTCTTCTTTTGAAACGGTAACTGTAACAGGGTTAATAAGAATCTGACTTCCCGAAGGAACAGAATTAGTTTTAAGCTCCTCGTAAAGCATTCTTTCGTGCGCTGCGTGTTTATCAATTAAAAGAAGCTTCTTATCCTCTTCAACGATAATATAAGTATTAAAAGCCTCGCCGATTAACCTGAAAGACGTGTCGTTTTTTTCGTCATCAATAATAACTTTCGATAATTCTTTTTCATTATCCGGAATATCCGCTTTCTTAAAATCTTCAAGTTTAATCAGATTCGGTTCTTCATTTTCGGACGAAAAGGATATTTTCTCTTGCGTTGAAGCAACAACAGGTACGCTGTTTTCGGTTATTTCATCAATAACCTTCGTATAAATCTTAAGCTGCTCGGCATCTTTATTGTCAAAGCTGTCGTTGAATACAGAAACCGGATTAATTTTATCAATCCTGAATTCCGGTCTTTTAAAATCATTGTCAACCGTATTTTTAACCGCATAATAGACGGCGTCGAAAATCCGTTTTTCATCCGAAAACCTGACTTCGGTTTTTGCGGGATGAACGTTAACGTCAACCGTATTATACGGAATCGACAAAAACAAAACGCAATACGGATGCTTGCCGACCATTATCGAACCTTTATAAGCTTCCTCTATAGCGGCATAAACCGTTTTATTCTTGATATATCTTCCGTTAACAAAGAAATTCTGCATTGAACGGGTTGCTCTTGACGAAAACGGATGAGAAGTATAGCCCGTTACCTCAATTCCATTGATATTCGAGTTAACTTCAACAAGGTTTTCGGAAAAATCCTTGCCGAAAACAGCCCTGCAACAGTTTAAAAGATTGCCGTCCCCCGAAGTAAACAAAACCTGTTTACCGTCACGGATGAATTTAAAAGATATATCGGGATGCGAAACGGCAATTTTATCAATAACCGAAGAAATAAGATTGCCTTCCGAGACGTCCTTTTTCAGGAATTTCATTCTCGCGGGTGTATTATAAAACAAATCTCTTACAATAATTGTCGTACCGTCGGGACAACCCGTTCCTTCAAAAATAATCTGTTCGCCCGCATCGGTTTCAAACCTGACTCCCGAGAACTCATCTTTTGTCTTTGTCAGCATTTCAACTCTCGAAACGGCGCTTATTGAAGACAGAGCCTCACCCCTGAAACCGAGCGTAAATATTCCGTCAAGGTCTGAAGCCGAGCTTATTTTACTCGTTGCATGACTTGTAAAGGCAAGCGGAACATCGTCTTTTGATATACCGCATCCGTTATCCGTAACACGCATATAACGTATGCCGCCGTTTCTTATTTCAACGGTTATCTTCGTAGCTGTGGAATCGATTGAATTTTCAACAAGCTCCTTAATTACGGAAGCAGGTCTTTCAACAACTTCTCCGGCAGCAATAAGTTCAAAAATGCTTTTAGGCAAAAGATTAATCTTCGGCATAACCTGCCTCCTTTCATAAATTATTCAGCGGCTTTGTTCAATTCGTAAAGCAACGAAAGCGCTTCAATCGGCGTAAGGGTATTTACGTCAATATTTCTGATTCTTTCAACTATTTCGGAATTTTTGTTATCTTCGAATGAAACCTGAAACTCGTCGTCCGAGGCATTTTTCACAACCGATTGCGAAGGAACATAGTTTCCGTTTTCTTCAAGCGATTTAAGCACGGTTTTTGCGCGTTTAACAACGGAATCGGGTACTCCGGCAAGCTTTGCAACTTCAATTCCGTAGCTTCCGTCTGCGGGACCTCTGACGATTCTTCTCAGAAAAGTGATATCGTCTCCCCTTTTCTTGACGGCAATACTGTAATTCTTCACACCGTCGACGATGTCTTCAAGCTCGGTCAGTTCATGATAATGAGTCGCAAAAAGCGTCTTTGCGCCGAGTTTTTTCTTGTCCGCAGAAAACTCGATAACGCTTCTTGCAATGCTCATTCCGTCGTAGGTTGAAGTGCCTCTGCCGATTTCATCAAAAATAATAAGGCTGTTTTTAGTGGCATTATTAAGAATATTTGCAACCTCTTTCATTTCAACCATAAAAGTTGACTGTCCGGTCGAAAGATCGTCGGAAGAACCGACTCTTGTAAAAATAGCGTCAACAACTCCGACAACAGCTTCGGACGCCGGAACAAAAGAACCGATCTGCGCAAGAAGAACAATCAGCGCAACCTGCCGCATAAAAGTGGATTTTCCCGCCATATTAGGTCCTGTTATAACTGCTACTCTGTTTGATGAACAGTCCAGAAGCGCGTCATTCGGAACAAAAGGAACGTCCGAAAGTATTTTTTCAATAACCGGATGTCTTCCCTCTTTAACTGAAATAACATCGGAATTATTAACAACGGGTCTTACGTAATTATTGATAACAGCTACATTTGCGAGCGAACACAGCGCGTCAATCAGAGCAACTGCGTCAGCCGTTTTCTGTGTCCTTTCAAGCTCATTCGCAATTGTTTTTCTTACCTGTGTGAAAAGCTCAAATTCAAGGGAAACAATTCGTTCCTGAGCGCTTAAAACTTTTGATTCAAGCTGTTTTAATTCGTCGGTAATATATCTTTCGCAATTCGAAAGGGTCTGCTTGCGGATATAGTCTTCGGGAACAAGCTCTTTATAAGAATTAAGAACTTCAATATAATAACCGAAAACGCGGTTATATCCTACGCGAAGCTTTTTTATACCGGTCTTTTTCTGTTCACGCTCTTCAAGCTCGGAAATGAATCCCTTTCCGCCGGAAACGAGAACTCTCAATTCATCAAGTTCCTTGTTGAAACCTTCCCTTATCATTCCGCCTTCCCTCACTGAGAAAGGTGCGTCTTCGCGAATGGCTTTGTCAATAAGATTCTTTATATCCGAAAGTGTATCAAGCGAATTGTATGTATCCTTTAAAAGAACCGACGAGCAGGAAGATAACAAACTCTTAATATCCGGCAGCGGCGCCAACGCAAGAGACAGTGACAAAAGCTCTTTGGCGTTTGCAGTGCCGTAAACAATCCTCGTCATAAGGCGTTCAATATCGTAAATACCGGTCAGTTTTTCAATAAGAGTTTCCCGAAGAAGCGTGTTGTCAAAAAGCTCTTCTACCGCATTAAGACGCTTATCGATCTCAACCGTGTTAAGTAAAGGTCTTTCAACAAAGCTTCTGAGCTTGCGTTTGCCCATGGCAGTTTTCGACTTGTCGAGAACCCAGAGAAGCGAGCCGCGTTTCTCGCCGTCGCGCATGGTCTGAGTCAGCTCAAGATTTCTTCTTGAAGAAAAATCAAGATGCATGAACTTTTCTTCCGAATAGAAATCAACCTCCCTGATATTTTTCAGATCGGCTCTCTGTGCGTTTTTAAGATAATCCAGAGTATAGCCCAGAGAGATAACCGCAGATTTTTTACCTTCGAGATTTAAGGTTTCAAGAGAAATGCAATCAAAATGCTTTAAAACGGAAGTAACGCAGGCGTTGTAATCCGTTTTGTCAGTCAAAGACTCGACCGTAATCTCTTTTCTTTGAATATAGGAACTTAATCCTTTATTCTCGCTTTTTAGATTTGTCAGTATCTCGCTTGGTTCATACCTTGAAAGCTCGTTAAGAAGCTTTGTTTCGTTATTTTCAAACTCGGTAATATGAAGCTCGCCCGTGGATATATCCGTAAAACAGACACCGGTATAACCTTCATATTCATAAATACAACAAAGATAATTGTTTCTGCTTTCGTCAAGCATACTGTTTTCTATAACAGTTCCCGGTGAAAGAACCCTGACAATGTCGCGTTTTACAATTCCTTTCGCAAGAGCAGGGTCTTCCATCTGTTCGCATACGGCAACCTTGTAGCCGTTTGAAACGAGCTTTGCAATATATGAATCGGCGCTGTGAAACGGCACTCCGCACATCGGCGCCCTTTCATCGAGTCCGCAGTCACGGCCCGTAAGAACAAGATCAAGAACCTGCGAAGCCGTTTTTGCGTCATCAAAGAACATTTCATAAAAATCGCCGAGCCTGAAAAGCAAAATGGCGTCGCTGTACTGTTCTTTAATTTTAAAATACTGTTGCATCATCGGCGACAATGCCATTTTACTCACTTCCTTAAAAAGAATAGATTAATCTGCTGATGAGCAATTGCTCGAACACGAGCTGCACGAACCGGAGCATCCGGCAGGAGCAGGTTCGCATGTTTCGGGGTCTTCACCGTTGACGCAAAGAGCAAGAATACCGGTAAGATAATTCATCATATCGTCAACTTCCTTGCGGCTGCTTTCAAATTTTTTCATCGTTTCGTTAGACATAATCTGAGCGTAAACCTGACGGAATTCATCGTCATATGCTTTAAGCTTGTCCTCGCTTGCATCCTCGCGGGAAGCTTCCTGCTGATAAGAAGCCTGAATAAGATTAATTTTACTTATAAAACCCGTAAGTTCATCGTCAGCGTCGTTATCTTTTCTTGCCTGTACATAATTGAGATATTTCTCACTCTGCTGAATTGCTTTACCTAATTCTCTTGTAAGTCTGATTACTTCGTCCATTTTTTTCTCCTTAAATTATTTTTATTTAATTAACTCGCCCCGTACAATCCAGTTCAAAGGCTGAGTAACTTTAACCGAAACATATTTTCCTATAAGACTATTATCACCGGAAAACTCAATAATAACATTTCCGTCAGTTCTTCCCGAAAGAAGCGCATCATCATTTCTGCTTATTCCTTCAACAAGAACGCGGTAAACTTCGCCTTTCATTTTGGCGGTGCGTTTGGCTGCAATTTTCTCCTGCAAGTCACAAAGCTCTCTGAATCTTGCCGATTTTTCTTCCCTGGTAACAGGGTCGGGCATTTTTGCAGCAGGCGTCCCCTCTCTTTTTGAATAAATAAAAGTGAAAAGCGACGTAAATTCAACTTCTTCGATTAGCGAAAGCGTATCCCTGAATTCCTCGTCCGTTTCTCCGGGAAATCCGACTATAACGTCGCTCGTTATTGAAATGCCGGGCATTACTTTTTTTGCGTAAGAAACAAGTTCAAGATAATCCTCTCTTGTATAATGCCTGTTCATTTCCTTGAGAATCCGGTTATTTCCCGACTGGAAAGGCAGATGAATATGCTTTGCAACCTTTTCGCAGGAAGCCATTGTGTCAAGAAGCTTGTGCGTGCAGTCTTTCGGATGCGACGTCATAAAGCGTATTATAAAATCGCCGTCAAGAGCATTGATTTCTTTAATCAGGTCTGCAAAATCCATATCGAAATCAGTATTTTTGCCGTATGAATTTACATTCTGACCGAGAAGAGTAATGTCTTTATAGCCGAGTGAAATAAGTTCTTTCGCTTCGTTTATTATCTTTTCGGGCTGTCTGCTTCTTTCTCTTCCCCTGACGTAAGGTACTATGCAATAAGTACAGAAATTATTGCACCCGTACATAATCGGCAGCCATGCTTTAGAATCCTTATCCCTGACGACGGGAACATCTTCCATTATCAGCCCGTTATCGTCTGGCGCAAAGTACACGCGTTTTCCGCCCGAAAGAACTTCAAACATAAGCTTCGGAAGCTCATAGATAGCGTGAGTGCCGAAAACCAGGTCAACATAAGGATAGCTTTTATACATCTTGTTCCTGATATGTTCCTGCTGCATCATACATCCGCAGAGAGCTATTATCATTCCGGGCTTATCTTTTTTATAACTCTTCAGCGCGCCGACATTTCCGAAAACCCTGTCCTCGGCATGTTCTCTTACAGCGCAGGTATTATAAAGAACAAGGTCGGCTTCTTCAATTTTCTGCGTAAAAGAATAGCCCATTTCCTTAAGCATTCCCTTGATTCTTTCACTGTCGGCAACGTTACCCTGGCAGCCGTATGTATGAACAAAAGCTTTTGGTCCGTTTTCATATCGGGAGGAAAGAATACTCTTTACCTTAACGGTAAACTGTGAAAGCATATCCTTTTCTTCGGTTGTCAAAGTCTTATTATTCAAAAAGTTTCCTCCGTGCTTTTAAGTGCATTTTCAAAGAATTTAAGAACGTCTTCGTATACAACATCCTTATTTTTCTCATTAAGTATCTCGTGCTTATTCCCCGGATAAAGAATAGGTTCAACATCATGACCTGCAAGCGCAAGCTGGTCGGAAGCCTTTAATGCGGTTCTGCCGTTCATGCTTACCGGGTCAAGGGCTCCGGAAATAACCATTACGGGCAATCCTTCGGGGATATATTCAGCCCAGTCTGACTGACAGGCTTCACAGGCAAGCGAAACAAGATCCCTGTAACCGCCGAGCTTAAACGGAAATCCGCAAAGCGGGTCGTCTTCATAAGCGTCCCAGTTTTCGGAATTCGTACTCAGCCACGAAACAGCAGCTCTTTCATCTTTTGTGAGTATAACCTGAGCCTTCTGAACAAACGAAACTATTTTTTCGACATCCGCGCGCGGTCCGAATTTTAAGCAAAGTTTATCAAGAAGCGGGATAAGAACGGGAGAAAATGAAGGAATGTTAAGCGTTCCGCAAAAAACCACTCCGTCAAGCTCGTTTCCGAAATGCATTGCGTAAACTCTTGCGCAAATTGAACCCATACTGTGACCGAAAAGAAAATAAGGAATCGACGGATACCTTTTTTTCATAATCTTAGCTAATATGTGCATATCGTCAACAAGCCGCTTATCGCCGTTTTCTTCAGCAAAGAAGCCGTAGTCATCCTCGTTATTAACCGAGTATCCGTGGCCGAGATGATCATTGCCGCAGACGACATATCCGTTCATAACAAGAAACCGCGCAAAATCGTCATATCTGTCAATATGTTCAGCCATGCCGTGAGAAAGCTGAACAACAGCTTTTGGCTCCTTTTCGTCATCAAGCCATATTAAGGTCCTGATTTTATTTACACCGGTTGATGAATTAAAATATGCCTCTTTTTTTATTACAGACACAGCGATCACCTCATTTTTTACATATTTATAGTATTATACTATATTTTTTCTGAAAAGTCATTATAAAATTGATGATTTTAGAGCATATTTTTAAATATTTTTGTGTAAATTTCCGTTTTACAAAATTCCCCTTGAAAATAGGATAATAATATGATATTATTTTGACCGAAAATATGAAGAAAGGAATGATATTAATGACATACGAACAGGTAGTAACCAAAGTTCGCAGCTACTTCGCTGATGCTGACGCTTCAAAGATCGACGGTGTTGTTGCTCTTCAGATTAACCTTGAAGGAAAAAACACACAGGGCATCTTTTATATTGAAGTAAAAGATCATCAGGTTAATGTTGAGCCTTACGATTATTATGACCACAACGCTATCGTTACGGTTAACCCGACAAATCTCACGAAGCTACTCGACAAAAAGCTTGACCCTGAAGTTGCATACAACAGCGGTAAAGTTCTCATTGACGGCGATATCAATTCTGTATTAACAGTTCTCGGACTTGTCAAATAATTGCAGATAAGCCGGTAAAGAAGCTAAAAAGAGGTTAGGATAATCCTAACCTCTTTTTATTTTTTCTGTTTTAAATAAGTTCATTTAGCTTTGATATGCAATCCTTACAAATCTTAACGCCGTTGAAAACTACAGTATCCTCCACTTTATTGCAAAACATGCAGGAAGGCTCGTATTTTTTCAGAACAATTGTTTCGTCGTTAATAAAGAATTCAAGAGAGCTTTCGTTTTCAATAAGGTGAAGCTGTTTGCGAAGTTCTTTCGGAAGAACAATTCTTCCGGCTTCATCGATTTTTCTGACAAAACTTGTCGATTTCATTTATTTCACTCCATTTATTGACATTTTTCCCATATTTACCAAATTATAATATGACAAAAATCGATAAAAGTCAAGCAAAAATCAAGGCGTAACCGAAATATCGGCTACGCCTTGATTATTAATAATTATTTTTCAATAAGAGAAACGCCTGTCATCTCCGCGGGCTGTTCAAGACCCATAAGGTCAAGCAAGGTCGGGCTCAGGTCGCAAAGTCTACCGCCCTCTTTTTTAAGCTTGACATCCCCTCTTCCGATGCATGAAAGCGGAACAAGATTGGTTGTATGCGCCGTAAACGGACTTCCGTCAGGCTCAAGCATTTTATCCGCATTACCGTGGTCGGCTGTAAGAAGCATTGCGCCGCCCATCTGCAAAACAGCGTCCGCTACCCTGCCGACACATTCGTCAACCGCCTCAACCGCTTTGACTGCAGCGTCAAAAATACCCGTGTGCCCTACCATATCGCAATTGGCAAAATTAAGTACAATCAGGTCATATTCGCCGCTGAGAATCTTCGGAATGAGTGCGTCGGTAACTTCGTAAGCGCTCATTTCCGGCTTAAGGTCGAAAGTTGAAATCTTGGGCGAATCGATAAGAATTCTGTCCTCGCCTTTATACTGCATTTCCCTTCCGCCGTTAAAGAAAAACGTAACATGAGCGTATTTCTGGGTTTCTGCGATACGAAGCTGAGTCTTTCCGAGATTTGAAAGATATTCGCCCATTGTGTTTTTAAGCGATTCGGGCTTGAAAGCAACCTCAACATTCGGCATAAGAGCGTCATACTGAGTCATGCACACATAATAAAGCGGGAAAAACGCTTTTCTCTCAAATCCGTTAAAATCGGGGTCAACAAATGAACGTGTAATCTCTCTTGCTCTGTCAGGTCTGAAATTATAAAAAACAACGGAATCGTTTTCCTTTATCATTCCGTCTTTATTTATAACCGTAGGCATAACAAATTCGTCAGTAAGGTTCTTGCCGTCACCGTCGATTGTTTCATAGCTCTTCTTTACGGCTTCAATTGCGTCGGAAGCCTGAATGCCCTCGCCGTTAACCATAGCGTTATAAGCCATGCCGACTCTGTCCCAGAGGTTATCACGGTCCATAGCGTAAAATCTTCCCATTACGGTTGCAATTTTGCCAACGCCGATTTCTTTGAATTTTTCTTCAAGCTCGGCAATGTATTCAACGCCCGAAGCAGGCGGAACATCCCTTCCGTCAAGAAGACAGTGAACAAAAACGTTTTCAAGTCCCTTTCTCTTTGCAAGCTCAAGGAAGGCGTAAAGATGGGTATTATGGCTATGCACGCCGCCGTCGGACAAAAGACCGATAAGGTGAAGGGCAGTCCCCTTTTCAAGCGCATTATCTACAGCCTTAACGATAACTTCGTTTTCAAAGAAATCGCCGTCCTGAATTGACTTTGTGATACGGGTCAGCTCCTGATACACAACTCTGCCCGCGCCGATATTGGTATGACCGACTTCGCTGTTTCCCATCTGACCGTCCGGAAGACCTACGTCCATTCCGGAAGCGCCGATCAAAGTGGTCGGATATTCTTTAAAAATCCTGTCAAGATTCGGCTTCTTTGCGGCTCTGATAGCATTACCGTAAGAATCGGGATTATATCCGAATCCGTCCATTATACATAACAAATAAGGAGTTTTCATCAAATTAACCTCTTGAAATTATTTGGAAGCAGCCTTTACGATTGCTGCAAAATCATTTGCTTTAAGAGAAGCTCCGCCTATAAGACCGCCGTCAACATTAACCTTGCCAACAAGCTCGTCAGCGTTCTTTGCATTCATTGAGCCGCCGTACTGAACAGTAACTTTTTCGGCAGCTGCTTCACCGTAAGCCTCTGCAATTGCAGCGCGTACGAATCCGTTGCCTTCGTCAGCCTGATCGGCAGTAGCGGTAACGCCCGTACCGATAGCCCATACAGGCTCATAAGCGATAATGATTTTATCAAGATCGTCTGCAGAAATATTTGTAAGCGCCATTTTAGTCTGATATTTAAGAAGAGTTTCGGTGTAGCCGAGTTCTCTCTGCTCAAGTGTTTCGCCAACACAGACAATAGCCTTGAATCCGGCGTTAACGGCAGCTATAGTACGAAGATTGACTGTCTGATCGGTCTCGCCGAAATACTGTCTTCTTTCGCTGTGACCGATAACAACATATTCAACGCCTGCTTCCTTAAGCATATCCGCCGAAACTTCGCCCGTATAAGCGCCGGAAGCCTTGAAATGTACGTTTTCAGCGCCGATTTTAATGTTTGAACCTTTTGCAGCTTCAACTGCAGCGGGGATGTCAATAAAAGGAACACAAAGGACTACGTCACAGTCAGCGTCTGCAACAAGAGGTTTCATCTCTTCAATAAGAGCCTTTGTCTGAGAAGGTGTGTTATTCATTTTCCAGTTACCTGCGATAACTGCTCTGCGAACTGATTTTTTCATAATAATTCTCCTGTAATAATAAAATATTTCAGGCGAAAGTTGCCCTTCGCCTGATAAAAATTAACTTATTTATCGTCAACGCAAACAATGCCGGGAAGCTCTTTTCCCTCAAGGAATTCAAGGGAAGCTCCGCCGCCTGTTGAAATGTGGCTCATCTTATCGCCGAAGCCGAGATTGTTAACAGCAGCCGCAGAATCGCCGCCGCCGATAATTGTTGTAGCGTCTGTTTCGGCAAGCGCCTTTGCAACGGCTATAGTTCCGTTGGCAAGTTTAGCGTTTTCGGAAACTCCCATGGGTCCGTTCCAGACAACAGTCTTTGCGTTTCTGACTTCGGAAGCGAAAAGCTCCGCAGTCTTAGGACCGATATCAAGACCCATCATATCCGAAGGCATCTCTTCATCGGTAACGATTTTAACGTCAAGGTCTTCGTCAATGGGATTCGGGAAATGGGAAGCGCATACGCAGTCAACGGGAAGAAGAAGCTTAACGCCTTTTTCTTCTGCAACCTTAAGGCAGTTAGCGCAATAATCAAGCTTTTCGTCGTCTACAAGAGAAATGCCGACTTCATAGCCCTTTGCCTTTAAGAAAGTATAAGCCATACCTCCGCCGATAATAAGAGTATCGGCTTTATTGAGAAGATTGTCTATAACGGCAAGTTTATCCGAAACTTTAGCGCCGCCGAGGATTGTAACGAAAGGACGTACGGGATTTTCAACTGCAGCGCCGAGGAATTTAAGCTCCTTCTGCATAAGGTAACCTACAGCGGACTCGGAAACAAATTTGGCAACGCCGACTGTTGAGCAATGCGCTCTGTGAGCTGCGCCGAAAGCGTCGTTAACGAATATATCCGCAAGTGAAGCGAGTTCTTTTGAGAAAGTTTCGATATTCTTCGTTTCTTCAACGCGGTATCTTGTATTCTGAAGAAGAACTGCTCTGCCGTCTTCAAGCTCTGCAACCGCTTTTTTTGCATTTTCTCCGACAACGTTATCATCAGCAGCAAAAACTACCTCAAAACCGAGTTTCTCGGAAAGCCTTTTTGCAACGGGAGCAAGCGAAAACTCAGGCTTCGGCTCACCCTTCGGTTTGCCCAGATGCGAGCAGAGAATAACCTTTGCGCCGTTTTCAAGAAGATACTTAATTGTGGGAAGAGCAGCGACAATTCTGTTCTCATCGGTAATTACTCCGTCCTTAAGCGGAACATTGAAGTCGCAGCGTACAAGAACTCTCTTGCCTTTGACGTTGAGATCTTCAACAGTCTTTTTGTTTAAAACGTTCATTCGTATACATCCTTTCAGATTTATTATTCATTTTTTACCTGTTAATTATATAACAAACTTGATATTTTTTCAAGTAAAAGCGTAAATGCAAATTGACGAAATCAAGCCCTAAAAGAGTAATTTTTTATTCATAATTATCAATTACGCTTTTCGCGCTTTTAATAACAAGATCTTTAAGTTCTCTGGGAGAAGCAATCTTAATCTTATCGCCGTACTGTAAAATCCAGCTGACGAGACCTTCGTTTATAGCCGAAGGGAACTTCGCCATAAAGCAATTATCGTTATACGGATAAATCGGAACTCTTTCGCCGAACTTGTCGAGAATCTGTTCAATAATCGAATTATCACAGATCAGTTCAACAGGCTTCGCCTGACCGGAAAACATGTTCATATGCTTTGAAACGTAGTCGGACGAATCAAAAACTCTGACATATTCCGAAACCTCTCTCAAGGGTCTTATATGACTGTCCTCGATTATACTGACCTTCCTCATTCTGTCAACGCGAAGAGGCATAAGATTGTCATACTTGACGTTATTGGAAATCAGATAATAATGGTCGTTTGACCAGATTAAAGCATAGGGATTAACCGTATGCTTCTTTTCGCTGAAAGAAACGACTTTATTATCGTTAACAACCCTTTTCTGATAAATAAAGGTAATCTGTTTTGAGTCGTTGATTGCCTTATTTATCGTGTCAATGGAATAATAGACCTCTTCATTAGTAGATTTCTGCTTGCTGTCGAAATAAACCTGTTTTTTAAGCTTTTCGGCATAAGCAACGCTTGTTAAAGAGGAAATCTTTTCAATCAAAGCTCTGGATTTTTTGTTTGTAATAAATCCGGCAGCCTGAACAGCATCCATAAGAAGCCTGACTTCATGCGGTTCAAAATCACGGTTCGCAAGAAAATAACCGTATTTCGGCGAACGCGCGGAAATAATATCGTAACCGAACTCTTTAAGAACCTCGATGTCGCTGTATATTGACTTTCTTTCGCTTGAAATATTGTGTTCGGCAAGCTTTGAGCATAAATCCACGGCAGAAAGCGTATGCTCTTCATCCGTTTCTTTTTCAAGAATATCTGCAAGATACAAAAGCTTTAATTTCTGATTTGCGTTTCCGGACATTTCTTCACCGCCTTAATATTTCATTCTTTCGTTAATACTCTTAATAACGTCCTCATCAATTTTGACATGAGTTCTGTCATAGGTTAAAATTCCGTTTATTTCAAGCTCTACATCGCTTACCTGCGTATAAACCGTAGCGCACAAACCTTTGGGAATAAGCGGAATAATCTGCCTTTCAAAAAGCTTTTTGTAACCTTCGGTAAGCTTTGCTTTTGTTTTAAAGAACTTGTATCCGAAGCTCTTGTTTTCATTGAAAACGTGGTCCGAAACCTTTCGGCTGTATCCGCCGAACTCGGTTAAGCAGAACGGTCTGCCGTCGAGTCTGGGCATGATAACGGGACGGAAATAAATATGAAGACTCTTGAAATCTCCACCGCCCTGGTCATGCCAACCGCTTGCGTGATCGACAAATCTTGTAGGGTCAAATTTTTTGATATTCTCGCTGATTTCAATTGAATCAAACTGCCCCCAACCCTCGTTGAACGGAACCCAACAGCAAATCGAAACGCAGTTATAAAGCGAATGGAGCATATCGGAAAGCTCAGCTTTATAGTCATCTCTCCATTTCTTTTCATCACGTTTGAAACGGTGATAGTTGTCATCCCTGCAGCTTATATGAAGCGTCGGGAGAACCGAAGCGGTCATAAATCCGACGAAAGCGCCGCCGCTCATCATATCCTGCCAGACTAACATTCCGAGTCTGTCGCAGTGATAATACCAGCGGGCAGGTTCGATTTTTATATGCTTTCTGAGCATATTGAACCCGAGTTCCTTCATTTTCTGAATATCAAAAATCATTGCCTCGTCTGTCGGCGGAGTCAGCACGCCGTCGCACCAGTAACCCTGGTCAAGAAGCCCGTTCTGGAAATACGGCTTATTATTAAGGCAAAGGCGCGGTATACCCTTTTCGTCCTTTTCGATGCTGTATTTTCTCATACCGAAATATGACTTCACGGAGTCGACTGTCTTGCCGTCAACCGATAACTCAATTATCAGGTCATAAAGGAACGGGTCTTCAGGACTCCAAAGACGCGCATTTTCAATTTTAATGCTTTCCGAAGAGGAAATCGTTGAATTAAAAATCTCCCTGCCGTCTTCAAGAACTATAGCTCTTATTTCGGCTTTGTTATTTGATACGAAAGTCTTGACTTTAATCTCTCCGTTATCTATATCGGGAGTAAGTTTAATTTTAGAAATATAAGTTTCGTTAACGGGTTCAAGCCATACAGTCTGCCAGATACCTGACGTAGCAGTATACCAGAAGCCGTGAGGCTTGAGAACCTGCTTTCCCCTCTGCTGCCAGCCCTTATCAGTAGGGTCATAAACGCAAAGGGATATTTCGTTGTTTCCTTCAGTCAGGTAATCGGTAATATCAAAGCTGAAGGGGCAGTATCCGCCCGAATGAGTACCGACAAGCTCTTTATTAACATAAACTTTACACTGCCAGTCAACTGCGCCGAAATGAAGAATTATTCTGTCGCCGCCCCATTCCGACGGAACGGTAATATACTTTCTGTACCAAAGCCTGTTATTAGGCATCAGCGGTTTTTCAACGCCCGACAGAGGAGATTCGATTGCAAAAGGCACAAGAATCTCACCGTCAAAGTATTCGGGTCTGTTAACCGATTTGTCGGTAATGCAATAGTCCCATTTTCCGTTAAGATTCATCCACTTTTCTCTGACAAGCTGAGGACGCGGATATTCCGGAAGCGGACATTTTTTATCCACAAGATCGGTCCACGGAGTTTTCATTAATAATTCCCCCTTAAAGAATGATGTGTACTATCAATAACCCATTATAAACCATTTAAACCTGTTTGTAAATCAAAAAATAAAATACGCCTTCCTTTACAAAGGGAGGCGTAAATAAGAAAAACTATTCAGCTTCTTTTTCGGACGGTTCACTTTTTTCCGCTTTATCGAGAAGAGCGTCCATTTCATTCTGTTTATTAAAATGCTTTTCGGCTAAATCAAGCCCTTTTGAAGCATAATTCATTGCTTTTTCAAGAGAAAAGTCAAACTTATTCAATGGCTGACCGTATTTTTTGGCTTTCTTTTTTCCCTTTTTATAAGCCGTGCAAACAGTGATTGCGGCAAGCGCGCCTGCAAGCACTTTTGAATTTTTGGACATTTTTCTCTCCCCTTTATTTTTCTTCAATCGGTAAAAGCGAACCTATGTCGGTTAGCTCGTCATCGGACAGACTTACTGCCTTAATGCCTTTTTTATTTAAAAATGTGATTATTGAACCGCTGTCGGGATGACGGAATATATCCCCCGTAAATGCAAGAGTTTGTTTATTGAGTTTAAACGAAGCTCCGCCGATAAATCCGTAATCAAACCCGGACAGCCGAACGAATCCCTTATGTATTAATAATACATCAATTCCGTTCTTTTCACAAGCATTTTTTATACCTTCGTCCTCCGTGATAACCGATTCTTCGTCAACAATACAGACCGAACATTTTGAATAGCCCTGTTTAACGTCAATAATTCTGTAATTATTATTTATCAAATGCTTTTTTAAAAGTTCGTCCGATATTTCATAGTTACAAACAGCATTTTTCCCTAAAATCGCAGCGTTAACAGTACAGTCGTAAGGATATGAGTAACCTTTGAAGTTAAATAATTCAACTTCAAATCCCCTGTTTTTCAGCAAATCGGTTAAGCAGGTCTGATATGAAGAAAGAAGAATCCTGTTACTGCCCAAATGAATACAGTGAATATCAGCGTGACATGAAGTTGAGTTGTTTATTCTTTCATCATTTTTTACAGGCAAAACATCAATTCCGATTTTTGTTAAAGAATCATTTATTTTCTCGCTCATTTCGCCTGCAATAACTGTTTTAACCTGACCGGAAGGAAGATTGGGATTTAAAACAAATCTTTTCATATTATTCGCTTACGGCTTCAAACGCCTGACGTATATTCTTTACGCCGATTACCTCTATGCCTTTTTTAACGCCGGGCGAAAGCTTTTTAAGATTATGGAACGGGATTACGCAACGCTTGAAGCCAAGCCTTTTCGCTTCCGAAACACGCTGTTCGGCGCTCGTTACCGAACGGATTTCACCGCCGAGACCGATTTCGCCGAATGCAAGAACGTCGCTTCTTACAACCGTATCCTTAAGACTTGAAATAATTGAAAGCGCAACCGGTAAATCCGACGCAGGCTCATCAATTTTCAGTCCACCTATAATGTTTATATAACAGTCCATATTGCCTACAAAATAGCCTGCTCTTTTTTCAAGAACAGCAAGAAGCATCGCCATTCTGTTATAATCAAATCCGTTAGCCATTCTTCTCGGATTACCGAATCCGGTTGGCGCCACAAGTCCCTGAACTTCTGCAAGAATCGGTCTTGACCCTTCCATAACACAGGCAATACACGAACCCGAAGTGTTTTCGGGTCTGCCGGAAATCAACATCATCGAAGGATTCTCAACCTCGGAAAGTCCTTTGTCGAGCATTTCAAAAACGCCGATTTCGTTTGTCGAACCGAATCTGTTTTTGGCAGCCCTTAAAATTCTGTAAGAAAGGTTCCTTTCACCCTCAAAATACAGAACAGTATCAACAATATGCTCAAGAACCTTCGGACCTGCAATATTTCCGTCCTTATTAACATGACCTACAAGAAAAGTCGGGATGTTAAGGTTTTTTGCAGTCCTCATATACAGATTTGTGCATTCTCTTACCTGAACAATGCTTCCCGGCGCGGAATTAAGCTCGGAAATCATCATGGTCTGAATGGAATCTATCATAACAATATCGGGCTTTTCGGCTGAAATATACTCGCAGATATATTCAGCGTCCGTTTCGCAGAGAATAAAAAGGTTGTCCGAATAAACGCCGAGCCTGTTCGCTCTGAGTTTAATCTGGTGCGCGGATTCCTCGCCGGAAACATAAAGAATTGAATGTTCTTTGCCCAGCGACTCGCAAATCTGCAATAAAAGAGTCGACTTACCGATTCCCGGATCGCCGCTTAAAAGCACAAGAGAACCCTTGACAATACCGCCGCCGAGAGCCCTGTCCAATTCGTTCATACCGGTTTTATATCTGTGTTCGGTTTCGGCTGCAATGTCGTTAATATTAACAACTTTACTGCGATTAATTCCCGAAGCTTTATTCTTGGCATTCGAGGAAGAAGTATTCTCAACAGTCTCCTCCATCGTATTCCACTCGCCGCAGCCGGGACACTGACCGTACCACTTACCGCTTTTATAGCCGCATTCGTTACAGACAAAAACATTTTTAATTTTTGAAGCCATATCAAACATCCTTCTGAGAAGTATAATCCATAATACCGTTTGAAATACTCAAAGCCAAAAGAAGCTGATAATCATTATCCTTCAGCTTTTTCGTTTCGTTTGCATCCGAAAGAAAGCCGCACTCTACCATAACGGCAGGTTTTTGCGCTTTATATAAAAGATAAATACCCGAACCCGACTTTTTAATCTTTCTGTGGTTTTCGGGCTGTATTAAAGAAATTACGCTCGACTGAACCGACTCAGCGAGAGCAAAGCTTTCATCGTTGTTTCCGGAATAAAAAACCTGTGTTCCCGAAGAAGAACTTCCCTGATAATAATTCTGATGAATACTGATAAACAAACAGTTTTCAAAGCTGTTCATAATATCCATTCTTTTATGAATATCACTGACTTTTTCGTTTCTGACTGAAGAACTGCTGTCGCCGAGCGAATTACCGTCACTTCTCGTCATAACTGTTTTATAACCTAAAACAGTAAGAACATCACGAAGTTTTTCGGCAATCTGCAGATTAATATCGGCTTCGAGCGTTCCGTCAGACGAAACAGCACCGCCGTCTGTTCCCCCGTGCCCTGCGTCAATAATCAGAACCAAATCATCACTGTTAAGCGTATCGGATGAAACGGTCTTAATATTCTGTTTATTGCCGATTGATAGTATTAAATAAGAAAACAAGGCAACCGAGAACAAACAGAACAGGAAAATCTTAATTCTGTCAATCATAATAACACCTCAAGGAATTATATGATTAAAGAATCGTTATTTATTAAATTATATATTATCAGTCAAAAATTTACAAGTGATTGCTGTCCGATTTTTGACACAAAAAACGGCGGATAAAAGGGCGACACCGATAAGGATGTTTAGGTTTTGGCTTTGTCCTTTTGTCCCTAAAGCAATTAAAAATCCCCTGAATACGTAAGTATGCAGAGGATTTTATAATCACTTTATGAACTAAAATTACTTTGCCAAAACTGCTTTGCACCCTAAAATAAGATAATTTTTCGTCAGAACAATGAATAAAACGGGATTAAGGCTGTCGCCTTAATCCCGTTTT
>Ga0310691_10000046_pt1 | contig 241933 bp, 293 predicted proteins | sample 176DNAGHGlowgp2_FD_203887 | JGI IMG/M metagenome (GOLD analysis project Ga0310691, IMG submission 203887) | Sheep rumen microbial communities from Palmerston North, Manawatu-Wanganui, New Zealand - 1766 DNA GHGlow gp2 (v2) (version 2) | ecosystem: Host-associated > Mammals > Digestive system...
AAGATGAAGAAAATCTTAATCAATTACATAAACTTATTGTAAAAAAAGCGTATGAGGAATATGAAATTGATACTGAAGATGAAACTCTTTGGGGCAAACATGCTATTTTAGATAATTGGCTCAAATCTTTGAAAGAAAGAATAAAAGGAGGACATTAAATTATGACTACAGAAGAAAAGGCAAAACGTTTTGATGAAGTTGTTGAAGAATTTAGAGGACTTTTAGAAGGCGTTCATGAAGATAAATGTGATATTATGGAAGAAGATATATTAAAAATTGTTCCTGAATTAAAAAGATCAGAAGATGAGAGGATAAGGAAGGAACTTTTGGAGCATTGTAAGAATCAAGCTAAACCATATATTCAGACAGGAAATAAATGTCCTCAAATTCAATCTTGGATTGCCTGGCTTGAAAAGCAAGATGAACAAAAACCTGCTGATAAATTTGAACCAAAGTTTAAGGTTGGTGACTGGATTGTTTGGAAAGACAAGAACTATAAAGTCAATTATAATGCTTGTGGATATGAATTGTTTGACCAAAATGGTTTAAGTACATCTTGGGCTTATAAAACTATTGAAGATAATGCCCATCTTTGGTCATTAAAAGATGCAAAGGATGGTGACGTGCTTGCTTGCAATGAAGAAATTTTACTATTCAAATCATATTCAGTACAAAACCGTATCTCTTTATACTGTTGGTATAACGGGCAAACAAATAATTTCCATGATAAAGAAGTGACTGATACTTTAGTAACTACAAGAAATAAGATATGCCCTGCCACTAAAGAACAACGTGACCTTTTATTCCAAAAGATGCACGAAGCGGGTTATGAATGGGATGCTGAAAAGAAAGAACCGAAGAAGATTCATGTTATTGATGAAGGCAAGGCTGAAATGGACTATTGTTCTAAAATGATGAATGGTGAGAAGGTAAGTCCAACTTGGACTGAAGAGGATGAAAAGATGGTGAAGGATATAATAGCAGCTATCGATACATTATATTATCATGGAATGGTGAACTGGCTCAAATCCATCAAAGACAGAGTACAGCCACAGCCAAAGCAAGAGTGGAGTGATGAAAATAAAAACATAATTGACGGTATAATTGAATATCTTGAATGTTTTAATGATTACGATTGTGGTGACGAGCCATATGAAGAATATTATGAAAGATTCGAAAAATACATTAAATTTATGGAGTCGCTTAAACCACAACCTCAGTGGAAACCAAGTGAAGAGCAGATGAACGAATTAACCTGTGTTATTAGCGGGTGTTCTTATGAAACCCCAATATTGATAGAGTTATTAGAACAACTAAAAAAACTTTAATATGATATTTTATCACGGAACATCACAAGAAAATTGGGAGGCTATTCAGCAAGAAGGTTTCCTTTATGGCAGAAGATATATTACTGACAATAATGGAAAGATAGTCAAGGAGGTTAATAGATGTACATATCTTGCAACTGACTTGGAGGAAGCCGAACAATATGGAGACGTAGTGCTTCAAGTTGAGTATGACCCAAAGAATTCAACACATAACAACTATATAGATGGTTGTTGGCAGTTAAGAGTATATGAACCTATACCTCTGTCTCAAATAAAATTACTTAACACAAGAAAGGAAGATTAATATGGAAGCACCAGAGAAGATTTATATGCCAAATGAATTGCTATTAGAAGAATGGCAAAGACACATTGAAGGAGAGGATATTGAGTATGTTCGCACTGATTCATTTTTTGAGAAGGCAAAAGATTGGTTCATAACGCATGTCAATATTCCACAAGATGTTGCAACTAATGAGGATGGAGAGCCATTAGCAGACAGTTATATCAAGTATGCGAAAGCAAGATTCAATGCAGCAAATGAAATGTTTGAAAACTTCAAAAACTATATGAAAGGAGAATAATATGAAAGACAGCGAAATAATTTATAGTATTTATGAATTCATGTCAGACAACGTTTTTGGCTTGTCATTAATATCAATCTGTATTTTTTCTATTTATTTAATGTTTTTTTGGGAAAATAAAGTGAGATGGTGGCTTAGATTACCAATTATAAACTTATTGCTTTTTGTCCTTTTAATTATTGGAGGGACTATAGAAGAAATCTATCTTACCTTTCACCCGAAAGAACGAACAAAGTACATCAAAACAAGCATTTTTGATAGATTTTTTTAAATATGGAAGCACCTGACAAGATTTACTTGGAAAAAGTATATCCAGATAACGGGATTTTGCCTAATGGACTTAATTATAATCAAAGTCCAAATGATATTGAATACACCCGAACTGATGCCTTTATTGAGAAGACTTGCAAGTTTCTTTTTGAAAATTATCACGGAGAGAAACTATCATTAAGAATGATTGAGGACTTCAAAAATTATATGAAAGGAGAATAAACTATGACAAAAGAAGAATTAGTACAGTTTTTGAAAGATAACTTAAAAATAAAAATTGTTGCAGACAAATATTGTGACAATGGCTATGACATAATAGTAAAGGTATTATTGGGTGATGATTGTATTTCAGAATGTTCCGATTATATTATAGTAAGATAAATTATGACACAAGAAGAAAAAGAGCTGTTAGTGAAGTATCTCTGTATGGCATTGCCTTATAATGTGAAATGCAATGTTCCAACTTATAATTTTGCAATGACACTTACAGGCAAAAGATTAAACTATTTCTGCTTTCATAAAAATGAGTGGGGTATTGATTATAGCCATGAGATTGAAGCAGTGTTAGACCCGTTGAATGACCAAAATAATGATTATGTTGTCAAGCCCTATCTCCGCCAGATGTCAAGTATGACTGAGGAAGAAATAAATGAATATAATGAGTATCTTTTTTATGGTTCTTCAATAGGGTTGTCGTCAAATACAGTAACCGCCTATGAACTTATTAATTGGCTCCTCAAAAATCATTTTGACTTCTTGGGTTTGATCTCTAAAGGATTGGCTATTGAAGTAACAGAAGAGAATAATCCTTATAAAGAATAAATTATGAAAGCAAACGAAGTACCGGAGAAAATTTATGTAACAGAAGGTATGTTGTTTATGACAAATCCTGAAATAACTTTACGGGGAAATGGTAATAAAATTGAGTACACTCGAACTGATGCCTTTATTGAGAAGGCTTGCAATTTTATTAGAATCAATGCATATAAATATCGCAAATTAAAGTTTGTTAAAAATAAACCAACTTTTGACTTTCGTACAGATTGGCTTATTGAGGATTTAAGAAATTATATGAAAGGAGAATAAACTATGAAACTGATTATACACGATTTGGACAACAATGTCGTAGATGTGATAATTTGTAAAACACCAATTTCCAAAGGTATTAAGGAAGCTAAAAAGAAATATCCGCCAGGAAAATATACAGCAACTTTAACATTTTAAAATATATGAGCCTGATAGACAAAGACGCTTTAAAGGTGGAGATAGAGAAAGAGATAAAAGACATTTATGCAGGTAGAGAATATGTCGGCATCCCTTCTTGGGAGGAAAGAGAAATTGACGGATTAGAAAAAGCAATAGAAATCTTGAACACCCTTGAAGTGAAAGGGGTGGACTTAGAGAAGGAAATAACTTTATGGGCAAATGCAAATCCAGAAATACGACTTGATGACGTTGAAAGACTTGCAAAGCATTTCTTTGAATTAGGCATTAAAGTAAGTAGGATGACCGCTGTTTTAGATAGTGGAATTGCGGAGGAATTTATATTAGACCTTAAAAGGCTTGAAAACGACTATAAGCGGCTGATGAAAAAGATACAGAAAGGAGAATAAATAGCCACCAAATGTTAAAATTATGTTAAAAACATGAATTTCCTTGGTCAATTTAAAAAATTGTAGTACATTTGCAGCAGAAAACAAAAAACAAAGATAAGAAACTATGACAATCAGAGAAAGAATACAACGCATTGCTACAAAGGCAAACGTACCATATGGAACAATAAGCATTTTGGTGAACAGTTTCTATGGGAAGGGAAGCATTCCTTTTGAGGACAGAATTGAATTACTTGAAAAACAATATGAAATACATGGGAATAACAGTCGGACGAATTGTTGAAGGGTTTTGTATCCTCCCTTCTATTAATTTAACTTGGGCAACATTAAAAGTAAAAGATAAACTGCCTGGTAATTATGCTACATATTATGACCTGCAATTTGCATGGCTATTTTGGTATTTTACTATTGGACAGATTAAAAACAAGTTAAAGGAACAAGGGTATTAAATGAAAAATTGTGAATAAACTATGAGAATTAATTATGCAGAACTCTATGGCGTAGCAGATAATGAATCAGATTTCAGTGGTGCTATTAAGAGGTCACTTAATATGGGGATGATGCATCTTGGGGAGAATTTTATAGAGACCATAAATAAAATTAGAAAAAAAGGGGAGTAGACTATGACACAAGAAGATAAAGAAAACATCATCTATTGGTTTGAACATATTGCACAAATTGCAGATGACAGGAAAACTGCCAATGGTGTAGTTATGGAAGATTGGGCTGCCCTTGATGAAATTAGGGCAATTGCCAAAGACAGTATATATTATATCAAAAATCATTGTAATTTATGACAAAAGAAAATAAAGAACTATTAATGAAATACCTCTGTATGGCATCGCCATATGATGTTATAGTTGATTACGAGAATCATATCTATATACTTAATGAGGTTAACCCAGCTTGTAAGGATATGGACTATATTACTGTTCTCATACAAGATGTAGAAAGATTAATGTGTGCTGAAAACGAAATGATAGAAGACATTAAGCCATATCTCCGTCCAATGTCAAGTATGACTGAGGAAGAATTAAAAGAATTTCAAGAATTTAGAAACATTACTCCATTAGATTGGCTTCCTCTTGCACTTGATTGGCTTCTTGAATATCATTTTGACTTTATGGGTTTAATTCCCAAAGATTTGGCTATTGAAGTAACTGAAGAAAACAATCCGTATGAAAATTAGAGTTGGATTCGGCACAAACGGTGACATATATGCAGACTTAGAGAAAGTGAAAGCCTGTAATTTTTGTACGCATTTCAAAGGTTATGGTCTCCATGCTTGTACTGGGCACTGTTTTAAACTTGAAAAAGACATAGACGGAGGCTATATAGGAAATTATAGTAAAGTAGCTCAAGAATGTGATGTTTTCAATGTTAGACCCGAACTAATTGAAAATAATCCATATAAAGAATAAAGTTATGACACAAGAAGAAAAAGAACTATTACTGAAGTACCTTTGTATGGCATTGCCTTATGGGGTAATCGTTGACTACAAGGAAAATGAATTTGAATTACCACATTGGAAAATAACAACCATTCATCCAGAAACATTGAGTGGTTGGATTGGTTATGACAAGAGAGTCGGAGCAGGTTCTGAAAGTGGTAGCAGACATTTTAAGATTGGGGATGTGAAACCCTATCTCCGTCCAATGTCAAGTATGACTGAGGAAGAGAAGGAGGAAATGCACAATCTATTATCTCCTGAAGGAACCGCAATTTATGGCTATGATGGAATTAGTATGCCAATGAATCATTATGGTGAGTTTGTTTCTTATGAGTTTATGAATCGCATCATTCAATATCTTCTTAAAAATCACTTCGACTTCATGGGTTTAATCCCTAAAGATTTGGCTATTGAAGTAACTGAAAGTAATAATCCCTATAAGTAAAGTTATGACATATATACCTGAAAGTAAAATAAAATCATACATAGAATATTGTAAAGATAAAACATTTAATGTAGTATGTGATTGCGGAGATATAGTAGAGGTAAGTCTTACACCGTATTTCTATGATGAGAAAGAAAATGATGTATATTTCGCATCATTGTGCCCTAAATGTGGAAAATTGATAATTACTAAAGAATAAAGTTATGTCAAAGATTAAATGTATATTATGTGACGGACGCAAAGAAGCAACGGAGGCTTTAAATGAGTTAAAGGAAAAAGGTCACAATTTATCAATGAATTTGCTATCAATCACACAAGATGGAATGTGTTATACCATATTCTATAACGATGTGTTTGACGGAAGAGGTAATGGAAATTTATAAAATTATGAACAAGATTTGTACCTCATTAGAACAATCCAAGAAACTCATAGAGTTAGGAATTGATGTTAAAACTGCTGATATGTGTTGGACTAATCATTTATTCAATGCATTTCTTTCAAGTTGGAGAATTGAAAGTACTCCACCACAAGAATATAAGAATCTTTTAGATAGGTTTGTAGTAAGAGGTTATCTTATAGAACCCGCATGGAGTCTTACGGCATTAGAACAATTGATGCCCAAAATTGGAGCACACGAACCAATGCTGCGTAAGCTGTATTACATAAGTGAACCAACAGAGAGATATATTTGCCAATATAGTTTAACTGACATGACGAGTGAATACGACAATCCTGTTGATGCTTGTTATGAAATGGTTTGTTTTTTAAAAGAAAACGGAAAGATATGAAACTGATTGACAAAGATAGAGTAATGACAATACTATCAAATAAGATAGCAGATATAGAACTTGACATGAAGTGTGGCTTTCTTAAGAAAAGGAAAGGAGTTAATAATATACTTGTCCTTAAACATATTATTTCTCTCATTGATACAATTGAGGTGAAAGATGTTGACTTAGGGGATATTATAGACACATATATAAATAACCATTATAGTGAAGGATGTGATAAAGGTATGATAAGTGACGCAAATAGGGATATAGGCGGTGTTACTTATTTTGATCTTATGGACATTGCCAAACATTTCTTTGAATTAGGCATTAAAGCACAGAAAGGAGAATAATATGAAGGTACATTATACATCGGATGGAATATTAGCAAATACAAAGTGTCCTTATGGGCATAAATCTGGCTTGATCACTACAAAGGTTGGTTCAATTGATTGCCACCGCCATTGCAAATTTTACCGTTCTACAAATTATAAGGAAAAGTATGTAGTTTGTATGGGTGATTGCTCTTCACAACTTGAAGAAATCCTTGACAAGATAGACGTTATTATAGCAAATGATAAGTTTGATGATATATGCTTTGAGGATTTTCTTGCAGAAATTAGAGAAGATATTGCATCAGTATTGGATAATATCGAAAATAAATAGAGTTATGGAAACGCACTATATAGACAAATCCGCTATAAAACAAAAAGTTCAAGAAAAGTTACTTGATGCTTGTACAAGACATTATGAGGCAGAAATGGCGTTATGTGAAATCGCCGCGCCACAATCATGGAAAGATGAAGCAAAGGCGGCATGGGAGGAATTTGTTTGGAGATATCAAGACTATGAGTTAGTTTTTAAATATGATATGGATATAACGAAAGATGACTTAAATTATGACGATTATGAAACTGATTGATAAAGATGCTTTAAGAACGGAAATAGAGAGAAGAATTTCAACATATAAACGTCACTATGAAGAGTTAGTACGTTATGAAGTATGGAATGATGCTAAAAAAATAGAACCAAAGATTAATGAATTGGAAAATTTACTTTCTTTTATTAACACCATTGAAGTAAAAGAGGTGGAAACTTGGCATTTACAAGAAAAAGAAGATATATATGATGCAGTTAAAGATTGGGGTCTTTACAAATTTGTATGTATAATGAAAGATGGAACTATCCAAAGATTTAATGGATGCCTTGATGAAGATTGTGAAGGGCATATTAATGTACATATAAATGGAATTAATGATGATTATGATGATGTTGATGACATTGTAAAATGGATAGAAATCACTTAAAGTACAAAAAGGAGAATAGTATTATGGAAAAATATAATAAAAATGATGACAATTGGGTGGTTGATTATCGATTTTATCCTGAACAAGGATATTGTAGAAGTTGGCTAACTAATAAAAAGGAAAATGAATACAGATAAACTTTTAGAAATATTGCTCGAAGCAATAGATTATTCCTTTCTTCAAACTAATGGTGATTATGACAAGTCTTTGACTTATCCTGTTATCGACAAAGTTAAGTATATAAAAGAGAAACTAAAAAACAAGGAAGTAAAAGGAGAATAAAATTATGACACAAAGAGAAGAAATACCCAAAACAAATGTAGAAATTAAGGTAGGTGGTCTCATTAAGAATGAACTAAAACCAAGCAATCCTTTGTCCAAGGAGTTGTTTAAGGATATGAAATCCATTGGTATCAACTACGTCATTACAAGTTATATCCAAGACAGAAAAGGTTCCGATAACCTTAACAGCCTACTTGAAACCTTAAGTAATGCGGACGAGGTTGGAATTGACGTTATTACAAGTTTCAGAGTTCTATCTAAGACCGAAAGCGACAAGGATGTAATCAGAAATAGGGAAAAGGAATATTGGTGGTATGCCGATAATTTTTCTGAGGATAAACTCAAATTGGCAATAGAACATCCGTCATTCAAGGGTGTGTTCATCGACGAACCGAACGACAAGGATGAAACATATGAAAATCTTAAGAATTTATATGATATCTTCAAGAAATATAATGTTAAGGTGGACATAAACCTGTTCCCTAATTATACCAGTATGTTCACCGCAGACAACAACAAGTGGAATACAGGTAGGAATTTCAAGGAATATGTCGAGAGATATGCCCAAATAAGCGATACAATCGGTGTTGATTTTTATCCTATCAATTATTCCACCGATTACTACATTGCAGGTTCAAAACTAAAGGCTTGGGCTGAGTGTCTTGAAACACTCTTGCAATTGCATCACAAATACCCAGAGAAAGACTACAAGGTGTTTATACAGACAAGCAAACACACATCTTATGGGGCATTGACCGACACATCATACCTAATTCAAACGTATGGCGACCTAATAGGCGGTTGCCGTGATGTGAGGTATTTTTGTCTGACAGACAATGATGTCAAGGAGGGTATTGCTGCTTTCGAATGTTCCCCTTATACAAGTGACCATACGGGATACCAACATGGTGAAACCTATAACATCGTGAAACTGATAAATCAGTCAACTGATTTTAAGACATTCAGAGATAATATCGGGAAAAGATATATTGATCACGTCGACATTTACAAGGAAGACGCGCCGATATTGGGAACAATCACAAACTTCACTGAATTGGTTAGGACAAGCACCGGCAACATAATGGTTTCTGTCGGCTATGATAAGGAGAATACATATTGTCATATCCTGAACATAGACCCAAATAGGGAAGCAGTAATTACGGACTTCTATGGCACAACGGAAACATTGCTGCCCGGTATGAGAATGACCGTAACGAAAAAGATTGGCGGGAATGATAGTGAAGAAACACAAAAGAAACCGAATATTTTCAAGAGAATTTGGAATTGGATTAAAAACATTTTTAAATAAAAAAAAAAGATATGGATATACTATTATTTTGGATTTTTGGATGGGTTTTGTTTTTTGTCGGATATATCATCTATAACAAATATATAGACGGACATAATGAGCCAATTACGAAGTTGATGGTCTATGAAGGAATAAAATATGGAATGTGGTCATGGATTGGCATTGTAATAATGGTCGTATTCTTTATCATTATGCTCATTACCGCAATTGACGAATGGTTAACCGAAAAACTTAGTAAAAATAAATGAGAGATATGAAGAAACTGTTTTTTATTTTAATGGCTTTTATAGCCATTGCACTCGTATCTTGTTGTGCGCCTGAAAATATGGATGAGAATTGTGATGATGTCACAATTATCCGTCGTAATAGCGACAATGTTGAATATGTTCTGATTAAAGACTGGTTCGATTTTAAATATGAAAAGATTGTAATAGAGGGACACGACTATTATTTCAGGGGATGGTGCACAAGAGGCGGACATGGTTCAGATTTGGTTCACAATCCAAACTGTAGACAATGCAAGAAATGATTTGTTTAGAGAATGTCCTTGAACACCTCATTGACATTAATTGAATTATTTTGGTATCCCCTATAGTTTTCCCTATTTGATTGTTCGGACAATAGATATTCACATCCGCGACAGCACTTTCTGTTCTCTTCGGACAATCTTTGACCGAAAATCTTCCGTCTTTCAACAAAATAATCCTCACACAAACCCTTGTTTATATGGAATTCGATTATCTTGTCTGAAATGTATACTGATGAATTTGGCTTTGGGTGACAAGTGTGGGCACCCATTCCAAAATCAATTTCATCGATATTGTTTGGATCAAATAGAAGAAACTTGCCATAATCCCTGTAATCAAAAAAGTAGTTGATGAGTTGTTTGTAAAACTTATCACCTTGAGTATGCAGGAGTTTATTCGGGTCATAAGAAGGTCTCTTGTCAAAACACAACATATACCAAGGACAAACCATTGTGTTGTAGTTATTATTCTTCATATAGGACAACTCCTCTTCAAGATAGTTTGAGAAAATAATCTCATCCATGTCACAGACGATTACCCAATCAGCCTTACCCTTTGATTCCTTCCATGCGTTGTTCTTTATGTCAAGGTATGCCAAATCGTCAATCTCACCACCGGTGTCATAATGCCTCACCTCAATCCAATCATATTGGCTAAGGAACTCTATGCTGCCATCAGTTGAGCCGTTGTCATAAACAACGGCTCGTGCTATATTCAATCTCTTCCAATAATCGATTACAAACGGAAGAATGTCGATTTCATTCCAACATAAAGTATATAAATGTATCGTCATATTTCTTTTACCTGTCTCTTTCAGGAACGTAGAACATACAAACAACACCGCTTTCATTATCGCCACCTAAGCCAACGTAATGGTATTTCGGCTGTGTAAGTACGCCTCTCTCTATGAATTTGTTTAAGTATGTTATTTTTGTTAATTCCCCTGCTTGAATTAGGAAATTTATTAGATATTTTGACGGCACTTTCTGAATTGCAACACTTGGTTTTACTCCAAATTGTGGACTTTTAATGTCTTTTGTCAGTTTATTTACCATTTGCATATTCATCTTTGCAGGAAGGTATATTTCACCGTTCTCAGTAAAAGGTATGAGATTATCATAACAAGTTTGGCTTAGTTTTTGATACTCCTCCTCGTTCTTGTCTTCAGGAGTAAGAGTGATATGTGGAAGTTTTCCTTCAGGATCACCATTGGCGATGATATCCTTTAATGAATCTTTGAACAGTTTATCTTGGGCTTCGTAACCTTCCTTCCTGTCAATTTCTTCCTTTGCCTCTTTGCCTACAACACCGCGTTTCTTGTGTGCGGCTGCTGTCTCATCCGGTTTTTTCAGGAGAAAACCTTTGCCTTGTTCTTTCATACGTTTAGCAATTTTACCTCCTTGTGATCCAACAAGTTTGGATATTGCATTATTTATTAAGAATTTTGGTGTAATGCCGGGATATTCGTTCTCGATTTCCTCATATGTCATTGGAGTATCGATATCGATGTTATAACCATTGGCAAATTGATCAAGGTACAATTCTCTCATTGTACACTCCTCACCACTATCAATCCAATCTTCAATCTTTTCCTTCAATTCATCTTTTGTGATTTCAGGTGCGTTTGCAACGGGCTTATTGAATTGCATACCTTCACTTATGAGCATACTCTTTACATATTGTTTGAACTGACCCTCGGTCAATATGATATTTTTTCCCATAATTTTCATTTAAATTATATACTATAAATATAAGCATATCTATCAAAATATCAAGGAAAAACCAATAAAATGCGGGGGTTTAATCAATTATTGATTGTGTTTTTAAAATGAACAAAACGATTTGGTCCGGTATTTATGTATAGTGTGGACCTCATAACGATTTAAATAAATACTAGCGAGTATGGTAGATAAATCAAAGCAAAAGAAACATTATTACAAACACATCAGGGATGAGAAACCCAAGAAAAAGTCTCACAAAGAAAGAAAGGAGAATGAAATAACAGAGAAGCAGAAGGAAGAAATCATCAGGAAGAATCTAAGGTACTTCAAGGTTTACACCGCAGAGAACATAGATGAAGCCAAGTCGGAAGAAGTCAAGGAGACCTTCAAGAAACTAACGGATATGGCAAACGACCTGCTTAAAAGCCCGACAAGGGGTGAGGAACAGATGAAGGAGATACTTGAAAGCAAGAACATTGAATTCATACAGCAATATCCGATAGTTGACACTCACAAACACAGGTACATAATTGACTTCTATTTACCGAAACACAAGAAATACATAGAGATAGACGGCGGGTATCACGATAAACCCGAACAAATAAAGAGAGACAAGAAAAAGGAGAATATACTTAATGCTACAGGGAGAAAACTTATAAGATATACAAATGACGAGGTAAGGAAAATGTATCTCGAACTTTTGGGGAGTTAAAAATAATTTGGAATGCGGTTAGAAATAGCCGCATTTTTTTGTATATTTGTAAAAAACGTATTGGAAATGTTAACTACAGATGAATTGTTGAAGAAACTGCCTTCACATATTGGAAGAAACCAACTGAAGGATGAAAATGGGGAAACCATTGCTTATGTGTCCGACAATAAGGACGGTGGTGACATTGGTTGGCTATATCTGCATAATGACGGAAGGGATTGGCGTGCCTCCTACGGAATAGAGGGGAAGTTTGTTTGTATGAACCCAGATGTTGAAGAACCGCCATACGACAATGCATTTGCTTATGGTAATACACCAAATGAGGCTTTGCAGAAATTATATGATTGGTGTGTTGATCACAATTTTATAAAAAAAGATGGTTAAAAATTTGGCCAATTGGAAAAATTGTCGTACCTTTGCATCGTGAATGAAATGAAGGCTGTGTTTGTCAGCCGAAAACAAAAAGAATAAAAGATATGGCATACATTAAGAATAATACTTATGAAATTGGAGATTGGGTACTTACAACAAGAGTTCATGAATCAATGGTTGGTAAATTTACAAGGGGAAGTCTGGTAAAAATCACTGATATAGACCCAATTCGAGGATATACCATTGAAGATGAGGATGGGAATAGAGTTTGTGAAATTGGTTGGATAATTTAAATTAAAAAATAAGTTATGAATAAGATTTGCACGGACATAGAACAATCCAAGAAACTATTAGAACTTGGGATTGATGTAAATACTGCTGATATGTTTTATTTAAGGGCAGATATTGCACTTGGAGAAATTGAATGTTATCCCAATGTCTTGCATCGTGAAGAGGTTGGTGATGATATTCCTGCTTGGAGTCTTTCTGCTTTATTGAAATTTATAAAAAGTGAGATTTATGGGGAAACTATCTATGGTGATACCATAACATACGAGGTTGATTTCCGCAAATACAAATTAACAGATGATGTTGACTTGTATCAAATTGCATATGGCAGCATAAAATTTGACGTAGATGGTCAGCATTCATTTAAGGATATGGTTAATACCGGTCAGAAAGAAAACCCTATTGATGCGGCTTTTCAAATGGTAGTTTGGCTAAAAGAAAATGGAAAGATATGACACAAGAAGAAGCAATAAAGGAATTTTGCGAACTACATTTGAATACAGATTGGTCTGGTACACATGTAGAAACCAAATATAAATGTGAAAGTGTAGATGAATTTGTAAATAAACTTTTGAATTATATTGAAGAACATGAATAAAACTATGACAGAATCATTTATTCAAAAATTAGCAGAAGAAAGGGCAGATTGTATTTTTCAGCCTGAATATTATAAGCATGTAACTGATTCTTGGTATCTTGATGAAAAGTTCCGATTTGAAGACTTGAAAGTTGGACCTGAAGGAAGAAAACCAACTAAGAAAGAAGCAGATGTTTATATGGGATATTTGTCTGATTTATTTGAAAAATATAGAGATAAATGGTATGGTGATGTATTGGCTCAAGATTATTATGCTAAGTGTATTGGTTTCTTTCATCAGATATTTGATACTATAGAAATTGGCAATAAGACATATTCTCAATTCAATATAGATGAAGAAACAATTAAAAAGTTAAAAGAAATTGCTAATATATTTGTAACTAAACATAACGAATTTTGTATATGAAAAATGTTTTAGTACTTTTGGGTATTTTCATTGTCTTATTTAGTGGTGCAATGTATTACCAAACAACAGATGAGTTTGATGCCAAGGTCTATTCAATAAATGTACAACAAAAAATTAATGGTCTTGAATCTGGTGTTAATACAACCTATTCATACATTGTTGGTACAGATAGAGGGGTTTATAATATTTCCCCGGATGGAATATTTGCATCAAAACATTTTGGAACCCTTGAAAAAGATAGCACATATCATTTTTTTACAAGAGGTATATCTATCCCACTTATCGGGGTTTATCCCTATATCATAACAGCACATTCTAAGAAAGGAAAATAACTAACGAAACAAAATATGTGCAACATTGGTCCAAGAGGGAGGCAAGGAGGCGTCCCGGAGAACATTTCCAAAATGGCGGAAAAATACCAGAAAGGCATTAAGCCGCCCTACGACAAGGATGATATAATTTCCGCCTTTGAATGCGGCTATATGAAAGCACAATCACAAAAACCCCTAACAGATATGACAAGAAGAGAAGAGATAATACAAGCCGCTAATAATTATAAAACTCATTTTCCTGACGGTTTTATAAATGAGTTCATTTATATTGATGGTGCAGAATGGGCAGATAAAACTATGCTTGATAAGGTTTGTGAGTGGCTTAAATCATACAGACAAGATACCAATGACGGCACAGGTTACATTGCAGGTATTGTGAATGATAAGACTATTGAAGATCTTCGTAAAGCAATGGAGGAATAAGTTATGGACTACGAAAAACAATTAAAAGAAGCATTGTCGGATGTAAATACACCTTATGTAATTACTTCTTGGATAGAGGAAAACTTTCCCCAACTCAAAGAATCAAAAGATGAGGGGATAAGAAAGGCGATACTCACAGGTCTTATTGATTGTAGAGACGCACCAGATTTGTGGTGGTCTGATTTTGGCGGAATCCCTATTGATGATTGTATCGCTTGGCTTGAAAAACAAGGTGAGCAGAATCCTTATAGCGGTACATCATTTGAATACAATGGTCATACTTGGGGTATGTGTGCAAGAGACAACGGTGTGGAAATTCTCTTTGATGGAGAACTTAAAGCATTTCTTTCAACAGAAAAATCATTCATCTATCCCATTCATCCTCAACCAGACCTTACACCTAAAAATGCAATGGAAGCAATCAAGGAAGAAAAGGTTGACAATGCTAATAAGGTTGAACCAAAGTTCAAGGTTGATGATTTTATTAAACACAACAAGGCAAACATTATCTGCAAAGTCATTGCGGTTAATAGTAATGACAATTCTTATTATGTAGAAAATATTGGGATAGATGGTAGTCGAATTGAACTTTCCAATGCAGAACAAAATTTTCACCTTTGGACTATCCAAGACGCAAAGGAAGGTGATGTGCTTGTAACAGATAATGGTAATACTTTTATATATCACAAACATGATAGTAATTATGTATACTATCATTGTTCAATTAACTATTTTGATAACATTACTATAAATTCAAGTTGGAATGTTTTAAGGATTAAGCCAGCGACCAAAGAACAATGTGACCTCTTATTCCAAAAGATGAAAGAAGCAGGTTATAACTGGGATGCTGAGAAGAAAAAGTTGGGAAAACGTGTGATTGATGAAGGCAAATCTGAAATGGACTATTGTTTCACTAAGATGATGAATGGTGGAAAGATAAATCCTGCTTGGAGTGATGTTGATGAGTATACATTATATGAAACAATTAAACACCTTGAAGAACTTATTATAATTGATAAATCAAAACATTGCGGTGTTGATGTGCAGTATTATCAAAGAGATATTGATTGGCTCAAAACTTTAAAAGACAGAATGAAAGGAGGACAATTATGAAACGTGAAAATTTAAAAGAAGCAGAAACCATTATAAAAAGAATTACAAGGTTTGAGGAAATGATAAAATGGTACGAGCGGTTTAGTGTGGTAGAAAATTCTCCATATAGCGTATTTGTTAATTTAATAAAATTGGTTTGTGGGAAAAAGAAACGTGCTGAATTAGAAGTGGCGTATAATTATGACACTGATTATTCTGTAGGTTTATCCGATGAACAACAGAAAGAACTAATTGAATTAGTCAATAAATGGTTAGCGGAAGATAAGAAAAAGTTGGAGGAGTTATAACTATGATTACACAAGAAGAAAAAGAACTATTACTGAAAGACCTTTGTGCAAGGTTGCCGTATGGTGTTGTGGTCAATTATAATGGGTTAGCACAACCCCTGTTTAGCGTTGCACCAACACAGCATTTTCAAATCACACTTGATAATGCGTTGGACGGCAAACACAACGGTTTGGCGTATGTCAGCCTTGATGTTGATGGTGAAGAACCAAAACCTTATCTTCGTCCAATGTCAAGTATGACAGAGGAAGAAAAAGAAGAATTGCAAAAAATAACCAATAATAAATTTTATGCACATTACAATTACATATCAAATTCTAAACCGTCTACAGATAGCGAATGGCATACTCCACACAATAATTTTGTAACAAGTGTTGAATGCAACAAGACCATCTCGTGGTTGGATGAAAAATATTTTGACCATAGAACTGATGAAGAAGGAAAAACATTAATTGAAAAAGGTCTTGCATTGGAAGCACCTGAAGGAATGTACAATAAAAAGAGCAGTTATGAAACAAGAAGATAAAGAACTACTGTTAAAAGACCTCTGTTCGAGGTTGCCTTATGGGGTAAAATGTATATTATCAGAATATCACATAGAAGAATTTCCGTACAATGGAACATATTGTGATAAAGTCCTTAATTTGGGGATAAACGGTTCTACAATAAATTTATTAAACCATATAGAAAAATATGGTGTTAAACCATATCTCCGTCCAATGTCAAGTATGACTGAGGAAGAAAAAAGAGAAATTTACAATTGGCTTGTGGAAAATGATGTTGATTGGTTTGATTTTAGCAAACTCAGACTTGATGAAATACTAATATCATTTGACAGTTCTTGGTTGCTTGTAAATTGGCTTAACGCTCATCATTTCGACTATCGAGGACTGATTGAGAAAGGCTTGGCTATTGAAGTAACAGAAGATAATAATCCGTATGAACAGAACAAATCCTAATTGTGAAGGTTGTATCCATATGGGAATAAGTGGATGCTGTAGATATTGCAATACAGAAAAAGAATGTAAGAATAATAGTAATTATGAAAACAAAAATTTGTACAACTATTGAACAATCCAAGAAACTACTAGAACTTGGGATTGATATTAATACTGCTGATATGCACTATTCTACTTGGACAATTTTGAATGGAGAATATATTTTATCTCCAAATCAAGGAGAAACAATAGAAGAACTACAAGAAGATTATGGAAATCAGGTTATTCCTGCTTGGAGTCTTGCTGCATTACTGAGTATTATACCAAAGCATATTGGTGATTCAGTATTTAGAATGGATATGGGTGAAACTGATATTGCTTTATGGTTTGATGATTTATCATCTGGTACAGTAGACGAAAATTTACCGGATATTACAGAAGAAAATTTTGTTGATGCCGCATTTGAAGTGATATTGAAGTTAAAGGAGAAAGGCTTACTATGAGTGATGATGTTATATTAGGAGAAGAAGCACTAATAGAATTATATAGTAAAATCAACTAATATTATGACAAAGGAAGAACTTAATCAGTTAATGCAAGGAAAAGACGAAGTTGAGGTTATTCTTTATACTGCTTCTTCACCCGTTGGTTTATGCTATAAATTTGATACTTTTGGAGAATTCGTAGAGTTAATTAAAAATCAAAATGAAGAGAAAACAAATGAATTATCCGAAGAAGATATAAAGAATTTAAATAGAATATCAACGATTCTTTATGAAGCTGGTCAAGTACAAAATTGGTGGAAAGAAGAGAGATTAATTCCAAGAGAAGAGTCAGATTATTTATGTAATTGGCTTAAATCATTATATAATAAATTAAAGTTATGAAACTGATAGACAAAGACGCTTTAGTAGCAGAGATAGATAAACAAAAGATTGGTTATAATACAGATGGTAATCATTCCGTAGAGTATGATACAACAAGAAAGATTCTTGACATCATCAACACCCTTTCAGTGAAAGAGGTGGACTTGGAGAAAGAGGTTAAAGATTATATCTACACACTTCCACATTCACGTACAGGTATTCCTGGAGGTTGGAAATGCTCTTGGCCAGAGGAAGAAGTAATAAAAATTGTAAAACATTTTTTGGACTTGGATTAAAAGCAAAGAAAGGAGAGGGAAATGAATAACTACATAAACGCAATGTATTACATGTATTATAATTACGGAGGCTATAATTTTTATACAAATAAAATAAAAAGAATACATAACAAAAGAAAACTTAAATCACAAAAAGAAGAATATTATGAAACTGATTGACAAAGACAAAATTGTGGCGGAGATAGAAAGAATTACAGATGTTCTTGAAAAGAATAGCGGTTATTATGGAATTTTTGGTGACGCTCAGATGTCAATTTGTGAAAAAATTCTTTCTTTCCTTGACACCCTTTCAGTGAAAGAGGTGGACTTGGAGAAGTATTATCACGACTTTTTACAAAAGGAATGGTTTGATAAAAATTGTAATAGAACAATGTCGGAAATGATGGCTTTTACCGCAAAACATTTCTTTGAATTAGGCATTAAAGTACAGAAAGGAGAATAATATGAAGGTCAGAAATTTGATAAAGTTCTTAATGGACTTTGATATGGATGCGGAAATTGTTGTTAGTACTGACAACACTTTTGATGATTACGAAGAAATGGATATATCATGGGGAGGACCAAATTATGGTGACGGTGCGGGTAAAGAAGATGCAGAGTTTATCTACATTAATAATTTAATAGATAACAGACCAGAAACATGAAAGGAGAATAAAGTTATGATAAAGAAGTTTCTCAACAGACTATTTTGTAATCATTGTTACGTATATAGACAAGATATAATTAAAACATTTCATGAGGCGGATTTTTCTGATTTTGGGTATAATACGTGGTCAGAAAGATATGAAGTATATGAGTGTATAAAATGTGGGAAAAAGAAATATAAACACATTGATTGAAAATGGTAAGATATGACACAAGAAATAATTGATAAAGCAAACAAACTTAAGCACGATATTGATCGTTATGAAATTGTTATTAGGTATACTCACACAAATTGTCTAAGATTTGATGGTATGATTGGAATAGGTGATGTTAGTGACGATAAAGAACTTGCTAAACTTATCCATGACCACTGCAAGAAAAAACAAAGAGAATTAAAGGAAGAATATGATAACCTATGACACGAGAAGAAAAAGAAAAACATTGAAATAATGGCTAAATTTAAGAATAAACAAAAAGTAAATTATCCATATCATAAGTATTCTTTTGATAAAAATATTGCAAATGAATGGAATTATGAGTCATATAGATATTGGTTAATTTGCGATGAAGGAAGACCAAAACCTCCGGCACAGCGTGAAACTAATTTTTTCTTTAAGTATGGATTGAAAAATAAAATTACAGGAAGAAGTGTATTGTCATACCTATCTAAAGAACAAGTTAAATTTGTTGAAAAATGGGTGGCATTTACGAAATCTGAACGTAAACAAGTACTTAAGGAAATACCTGATGTTTTACATATAATCAATAAAACAATGTATCAGGCAAAAATTCAGTATTGGTATGACATATATAAAGCAAAAGGATTGATTAATGAACAAAATGAAAAAGTGGTTTAGATTTAGCATATATAGAGATAAAGAAAAAAAGAAATTAGTAATTCATTGGAATTGGCATGTACCTCATATTCCACTTGAAGATATTGAATATTCTAAATCCCCTAATATGCATCAATTAGTATTTTGTGTAACCGACAAACTATATTGGGTGTTTGCTAAAACTTGGGAAGGAAAATATGAATTCTTCCGTAAGACAACGAATGACCATTGTGCTTGTGGAGGATAAGTTATGGAAAAACATTGTAGAATTTGTGCAGAATGTAAGTATTGGGAAACGGGTGACTTTTGGGGCAGCGGTTCCGGAAAGCATGGCTTGCTCATAGAAAGTAAGGGTTGGTGCGTCGCAAAAAAGAACAAACGTAAACGTTGGAATTATTGCCCGTCGTGTAAACTTTTTGAAAAAGAGCCGAAAAGAGGATTCATTTATGAAGGCGGCGGAGGTAAAACCATTGAGGAGGATTTATGTAACATTGCAGGATTAATGAGTGAATTAGTGGAAGATAATATGACAGTTTCGGACTAATTTATATTTATATATAAATAACGCTATTCACTAAATAGACTACAATGGGCATTTTCAAAAGAATTAAAAAGACCTTTTCAGAATTGTTTACAAAATTTAAAACATTTCTAAGTATCGGAAATAAGGTAGATACAACTGATACTGTTGTCACTGTTAAACCAACAACAACTGAGATGAAGACAAAGGACATAAACGAACCATATGATAAAGAAAATATCAAAAATGGTGAGATTGGCGCCTATATAATTTTTGACAAAAGCAAGGGCGCCGTTATTACAGATGATTTCATTAAAAACCTCAAAGAACTTGGCGTAAACATTGTCTATTTCAACACACCAAGAAATAAATCGGTACCGGAGACATATCTATCCTATGACGAATGGTTTAATATTTTTGAACAATTCAAAAGCAGTGGTATAAAACTGATGCTTTACATATATGAGACAATGGATAAAAAGGATGCCGAGGGAAATGTCATCTACAAAAGTTGGACTGAGACACAGATAAAAACTATCTCCACAAATGAATCCTTCTACGGATGGATAGCAGAAGATGAAGTGGGATATACTCAGTTTAAGTTGTCCAAGGCTTGGATAACCAAGTTTCATTCCCAAAAGTTTAAAGACGGGACAAGGAAGTGGCCAAATATGTCAATATGTTTCTTCCCTAAAACACCAAGATTGGTAAATCAGGGCGCAATTGGTGGTGACTATGATAGATATCTCGAAACATATGCCAATTCCGCCGACATATTCTTTGCTGATATGTACCCCACATCTTCAGTATGGACAAGTAAGGAGGTCTATGATATATCGGGAAACGGTAAAACGGTTTATAGTGATACGGAAGGCGGTAAAAATTGGTGCAGTTATCTACAGTCACAAATGATGTTTACCAACAACCATCCCGAGTCAGTACACAGACTGTATATGCATGTTTGTAAACACGTCACAAAAGATGATAATGGCGAGTTGTTTGTGGCAAGATATAAGCCAACGGAAATCACAGTAAAGGTACAATCATATGCAAACCTAATGGCGGGTTCAAATGGATTAATGCTCTTCGTGGTTGTTGATATACCCGGTTCGGAAGAATACGCCGGTTTTACTGAGGCGGCATTCAGTGTAGACCTTAAACCAAACAAATACACATACAATCTTCTAAAGGACTTCTATAACAGTGCAAAGTTCAAGAACTTCAAGAAGATTATGGTTAATCTTCATCCCGATAAAATAACCTACTACAATAGGGAAAATGTCTTTAATGAAGGGGAAAAGAATGAATTCATTGAGGCTTTCGAAAATGGTTCTGAGGTATTTGTTTCATATGCACATAACAAAAACACAAAGTATTGCATAATCCTAAATGCCTCATTGGAAAACAAGACAAGTGTCAAGATTAAAAAGGGTAACTACCTCTTGGACCTTGAAAAGGAAACCAAGAGAGAAACCGAAATCGAGAAACTAATAATTGTACCAGGAGAAATCATTGTGATTAAAAAACCAACATCACTATTTGAAAAAAATCCTGTCATTTAACATAATTTAACATAAATTGTTTTGTTTTTTACGTAAAAAACCGTACCTTTGCACTGTCAAACAAAAAGATAAAATATGAGAAACAAACACTACGTCGAAGTTATTTCGGTTCCCGAAATGCATTCCTATGACACTACTGTCGGAAAATGTACACTGCATAAAATGCTATACCTCGTTACAAAACGCAGGTGGTATTGGAAGGATAAGGTGGTTACCATTTATGACGACCCAGTTGTTGCACTCGATTACTGCAATAATCTGAATAAAGGAATACTCTAAACTATTTATAAACATATGAAACTGTCAAAACCAACAAAGAGCAATGATCAGGCGGTCATCATAAAGATGATTAGCCGAAACGAGGAATTGGAACGGAATCAGGGAAAGTTCGTTTCAAAAAACAGGGCACACCTGAACAAGAAGAAATATCATAGACACCTACAAAAAAATGGCTTGAGAAAAGAACTCTCAAGCCATTTTCATTTTGGTAAATATGCCGAAATTCTCATTCCTTGCCTTTGAAATCGTATCCGTAGATATTGTTGTTCTCGTCGAACGTGTAGCTCTCGTATCTCTTAAAATACTCGTCTTGTTCTTCCTGAGGATAATCCGTCAGTTTCTCTCTGTCCCTTTTTTCAAGAGCGCCCCTGTCAATCCAGGAACCCAATCCATAATGGATACAGATACACTCCCAGTTTTTATCTTCATGCCTGTGATAATTGGCATCACATAAAAACTGTGTATTTAATACATACACTGATTTTTCTGAATTTGGGTCTTTAAGGAACTTCTTGTAATTCTCCAAATCATCCACAAGATATCTCTTATAACCATTTTTCACTAAAACATCAGTTATTTTGTGCTCAATGTAGTCTTCAGTGAAATTGTCTGCACAATATGATTTGTCATGTATAAAGTAATCGTCTTCAATGAAATTACTGTTATCATAAAAATCCAAAATCAACTTCAATATCGGACTGTGTTTCTCAAAACCGAATACACCACCGTCAAATGTACAGCCATAGTCACCATAAATGCCCGTAATGTGCGGGTATCTCTTCCCCGGGTCCTTTTCCTGATCACCCCATGTTATATATTTTGCGCCACAAAAATAAGGGAGGTCCAATAACTCATCAAATGGCTTGATGACTTCAACGTCACCATCCATATATATCCCTCCGTAATTGTACAGTGTCCAAATCCTTATGTAATCCGTCGCATATGCCCACTTCTTCAGGGCATAAGCCTGTAAAAGAAACTTCGATATCGAACAATCAAAGTTCTTCGCATTATACGTCCTTATTTCATAACCGTAGTCCTTTAGTTTCTCCTGTGAATAAAAACACTGCCCAATCTTACTGTCCTTGTCCGGTAGTTCATCAGACATCCAAACCCTATGTACAATCTTAGGTATCATAATGAAATTTAATTTTCATCTATATTATTTTTTTTACGATATAACCATATATTCCAATATTCCCCAATCCGCTTGGCCAATCTCGTATATAATGTGAAATCATAATTGAACGGCTCCTTGTCCAAATGCAGATTGTAATTCAAAAATTCCTTTGAATTCATTAAAACATTTTCATCATTAGAATCAACGTTTATGTTCTCGTTCATATCATCAGTCAATGACGAATCCAACACCAATATGTATTTGAATGACATCTTACTGATGATATTGTCCAATATTTCCTTTATCTTCTCATTGTCCAAATGCTGAAGCACCTCCTTGAATATTATGAGATCAACCGCAGGAAAATTGTATGACTCGTCATTTAAAATGAACTGATGCCTCTCATCACCATACTTCCCCTGATTATAATCAATTAGTTCCTTGACAACATCCGTACCATAATACATATCAACGTCTATTTTAGAACCAATGTTGAAATCACCACAGCCAAAATCCAATACGGACTTGATATTCCTGTCCTTTATGAAACCATTGATAAAATCAATTGACCTCCTTACACAACCATATTCATGAGAACCGTAACCCGAATAAAACTTGAAATCCCCATCACCGCCCCAACAATTATCTCTGTAAATTTTAGTGAACATTTCAGTATACTTTTTTTCGCCCATAATAAAAACATCTTTTATTAAAAAATACTCCTAACTATAGAAAAATCAATATTTAAACCATCTTTTTTTATGAAAAATATATTGCATAAAAATGCATATTGACCGGGTAAGGTAAATGATGTATTTTTTTATTGAAAGTCCCTATCTCATTAATAATTAAATACATACACTAATTATCTGAAACACAGTGAGTTATCTCTTATGTCCTCATTTTCAGTTTTTTACAACGAAAATGGGTCATTTTTTAACATTTTTTAGGAATTTAAAGATACACCATACCCAAAACATTTTATATATTTGTAATAAAGGAAAATGATAATATGAAAACTTGGTGGAGAGACAGAAAATACTTCAAATTTCCGGGTGTCACTTTTTACTTTGTGAAGAATTATGTTCCGTTTGTATATCACAAGTGGAATGAGGGCAAGGATATCTTAAGCAGGATAATCTTCATACAGTATGTTCCGCTTCAATGGAAGATCAAGAACGAGTTAAACTGTTTCGAACAGGAACCGTTCATTGACATTGAACTATTCAGGCGATGGCATTTCGGTGTTAGGTTCAGTAATGGGAAGTACAATTTGGATGCATATTGGGAGGCGATATTGGAACATCTGTATGACGGAAAGTCATTGAGCGATAGTGTTTCGGACAACTCATGGAAAAGAACAAACGGTGAAATTGAGAATGCATATACGCAGCGTATGCTGACGTTAAGGGGAATGATGGTATACGAAAACGAAATATTATATGAAAATCACAAAAGACAACTACAAGGAAATTGTTCCTGAGAAAGATCAAAGACTGATTGCGGCTCTGTTGGTTGACATCGGGGATATCAATGAGAAACTGGATGGGGATGTTGAATTGCACATTAGTATACAGGATTGGCACAACGAATACTCCTGTGAGCGCACAGATCCCTGCCCCGATTATTACGGGTATTATACAATATGCACAACGAATGGCGATACTATCGGTGATGAAATGGACATTGAGACACTTGACAACGCAATGTTCATCATAAGTGATTTTTTGGATTATGTTATAAAATTAAAAAAAAAGGATAAAAAATGATTGACAGAAAAGAAATTTTGAAAAAGGCATATCATGACTGCATGTGCGAAATGTATGCAAAGGCCCAACCCGCAGCAGATTGGGATAATCTTGTCGAAGAATACAGACAGGGTAAGATTGGAAAAGACGAACGTATCTACGAAAGACATTATCTGTCACAGTATGAATTCAAGTATATCTTAGAGAAATACAAGAGGGCATATAATATCAAGGAACATTGGAACTCGGATATTGAGGTGGTTGAAGACTACCTGAAAAACGGTGGTCATAAGAATGCGTGGGTAGAAGAGGAAACGGACAGTGATGGCTTTACCCATCCCGGATACCGTTCATACAAGGAAGTCCCCCCAATTAAGGAACAGATATCAAATAAACTTAATGGCTATCTAATCGGTTCGGACCGTGATAATATGTCACAGGAAATAACCGATATTGTAATGAATGCTATTTCTGACTGTAAGACATACTATAAATTCGATTATGAAGAAAACGGATTTAGTTGTGATGTTTGTCTCGGTGCCTCGCCAACCTCAAACCCCGAAACAGTCAAGAAGTGGTGGAAGGAGAACTATGACCAAGACATTGAAATCGAGGAACGTAACCCGATTCTATTTTGGTATATGGACAATGACTATACTGACGAGGAACTTGAAGAAGAGTTTGACCGTGAGGATTGGAGAGAGTATGTTGATGAGGAGTGGAAGAAAATGACACCGGAAGAAAAACATAACTATTTTTAAACTATGGGAAATAAAAAATATTTTGCTTGGTGCCTGTTTGGTATAACACTCGCCATAGGATGTTTCTTTCTTGCAGCATGGGGCATAATGGCCCTATGGAATTGGATTGCACCATTGTTTTGGAAGGCAGCGCCAATACTAACATTTTGGCAGACAGTGGGGGTAATAATGTTGTTGCACATTGTGTTTAACCTCATAATTTTCAGGAATGTAAAAAAATAAAATTTGTATATTTGGGTATATGAAAGTAATAATTGATACAAAAACAGGTGAAGTAAAAGTAAATGGTAAATCTCTTAAAGATGCACCTGAACATTACAAGACTATCGCTGAGTTCTCATTGAGGTTGGCATACCAAGACAATTTTCCAATGACCGATTATGAGGAAGATTGTTTGTGGATGTCTTATCGCTATTGTATAGGGAGACACACAATCGCTTCTCACATGCATGCTAATGATATATGGAGAAACTGTAGGGGGCGTATGCCAAAGGACCGTGAATTATTTACCGCTTATGATATTAACCGTGAAATTGAAGATTGTATGAGATTCGGTTCCGGACCACAGTGGAGATTTCCAAACACTCCTTTAAATGTAATATACAAACCCGCAATTGACTTATTCTGTGAATTTCTTGAAGAATATGAAATTAAGTCAAAGGAAGACTATCTGAAATATTATAGTATAGATGTCATTCTTACCGACAATGAACGCGGGTATAAGTTTGAAACAACTACATGGGATGAAGAAATAACATCAATGATTCCTGTGTTTAAAGAATTATATTATATCGAAGCCATTGAAGATATTGTTAAGTTAATTAAAGAATTACGTCAAAAAAGCACTGATGATGTAGACTCAAGACTTCGTTGGATTGTTAGAAACTATCCAAATCCCGAATATTTCTATTTAGACAATATAGAGGATTTGTTTGTTTGGAATGACCTTGTACATTGTTTTGATCACGAGCATCATCATAAATCCATTCTTACTGACGGAACGGAATGCGAATGGTTTTGGTCTTGGAGACACAAGTACGAAGAGGGAAAAGATGGATATCTTTACAGAACATTTGGCTATGAGAAAATCAGGGTTCCTGTATACGAATGGAACGGAAGTATATCTACATGGATTCCCGATGAATCAATAAAGGAGGATTTATATTAAAAAAAATGAATAGGAAAAATAACTGTGTATTTGCCACCATCGTATTGAAAATGTCAAAGGCGGGAATACATGCTATTTGTAATGACATTGGTGAGGATGTGTTTTGTATCGGTGGAGATATAAAACCTCTTATTGAATTGATAAACAAGGCTGAAATTGAATGTGGTGCAATAAATAACAGAACAAAAACAAACAACCAATAATATGGCAAAATCATTTTGTAGTAGATGTAAACATTGGCAGAAATGCCCATTAGGACCATTCTCAAAAGAATATTTTATGTATTGCGATAAGATTAACAAATATGATTTGAAAGAACGCAAAGAGATGTGTGATGGAAAATACTATGAAAGCGTAGAGGCTCAATAAAGAAAAAAACAAACAATAATAAAATATGACAAAGGCAGACAAGGGCGCGGTGGAATACCGTAAGAATATAGAAAAACAATTGAGCAATAGAAACATATCACTGCTCATTGAGACCGAGTGTGCATATATTGCGGGATTTAAGGATGCGGCAGACCTCATATGCAAATGGCTTGAGGAAAACATAGAAAATGAAACATGCGTGCTGTGTAGCGGCGTATGTAACATAAATTTCAATAACGTCTTCGATAAACTAAAGAAATACGTATTTTCGGAGGAAACAGAGGAAAAGATTTAGGTAAAGAAAAAAAAAGAAAACAATTTGCTATGAGAATAAAAAGAATAACACTATCAACAAGACTTTTAGATTTATATGGTAGAGACAACTATCATTTACATATAGAAGAGGGACGTGAATATTGGTATTATTTTTCCGGAGAAAATAAAATATCTGAAAAATATGGTAGTGGGTGGTATAAACTTAAAGTGACCTATATTCGTAGCGGATGTATGTTTTTTATATTTCCTGATTATCCAGACATGGAAGAAGACTTTTGTGCCATACGTTGTTTTATGGCATCTGTGTTTGAATTTGCTGAAATTGATCCAATTAAAGATATAATCAAGGATGACGAAGATAATGGTTATATTAAAAAATATCGTTTCGATGACACAAGAACCGTTGTGAAGAATTGGGATAACAGTGAATACTTGGAAATAAATGAGAATGAACTGTGTGAGTCTGAAAAAATATTTTTTGATTTATATAATTTGTACGACGATGAAAAGGAAAATAGTGAAAGTGACACACAAGAACGGTGAAGTTGACTACACAATCAAGAAACAGATCTTCCCGTTCATTTGGATTACTGATAGTTATGACTATTGGTATGGTCCCGGTATTTGTCAAGTAATGCTTAGAGGAATGACACTGAATGCTGCTGAAGATTATATGAGGAATTTGTGTAAAAATGAACAGGAAGCAGAAGGTGAAAAAGTAATCTACAAAGAAGACTATAAGACATATGAGTAATAAAGGATAAAATATGGAAATGGAAGATGGAGAAATTCGTAAAATAGACGAATATAGTTTTAATTTAGGCAAAGAAGAAATGCTTGACAAGGTTTGCGAATGGCTTGAAGATAATATATATGATTATTTGTATATCAATAGAGATTTCAATGAGGCAGATTATAAATATGGTTTTATAGAAGATTTAAGAAAAACAATGGAACAATGAAGAGATTGGCATTTTTTATAACAATTTTGTTTGTTTTATCTTCTTGTACGTATACTATTTTTGATATTGGTATTGTTAAGGAGGTCAAAATTGAAGATAATTCAAAGTTTAAGTATATGATAACCGTTGATATTTCATGTTATTCGGATGTAACGGTTCAGGTTCTAACAAATACATTGTACAACCCTGGTGATACAATTAAATTTTATAAAGTGGGAAAATGAGTAATGAAGATTGGAAAAAAGCAGAGGAATTAACATATTCAATATTGGATTCTATTGATTTAGTACCATATATAAAGAAACATAATAACGAAAATATATATGGTTTGATTGATGAATTGGAAAATGAATATGATAATTCTGATCAAACAGATAATGAGTTAATGCAAGGTTGCCTTTTCAATGTGATTGGTCCCGAAGAGTTTATTGATTATCTTGAAAAGAGGTATGAAGGCAAGTTTACAACATATGAAGTAATTAAAAGAAATATTATTTTTAAAGAATGAAAACATTAGGCGAACTTAAGGTTGGTGATACCTTTTACATAATCAATTGGTATGACGATAATATTGACAATAATATTATTGACTCGATTGAAAAACATGTTGTATCCAGCATCAATGAGATTAGTTATGGTAAATGCGTTAAATGGCTTGATGAATATGGGAAAATGCGTGGAACCACGGTTATTCATGGGGAATGTGGTTTATCTATATGTACTTCGTCATATCTAACATCTATATGTTCTGACAAAGAAGTTGCTAAAAATACCATTAAACAAAGCCTTAAGAAATATAAGGAAACATGCGATAAAAATTTGGAGGTATTGGATGAAGACGAATCTGTAGGAGAAATTATTAAAGTGGAGGAATAAGTTATGAAGTACAATAAGAACATAAAAAATGAATTGAAATACCCATCAGACATGGACGAACAATGTATTGACCTATATTATTTGCTCAATAGTCTTCCCGATACCGAGACTTTCGAATCTTGTTGCGGACATGAAAAAGAAGTTTATATGATGTTTTTCAGGTGTTATAGTATTGACGTATTAACAAGACTTGGCAGGGCTGTTGACAAGAACTATTCAGATGGCAATTGGGAAATTGTTGTAGACAGTACCGATGTTTCCCCTTATGGCTGTTTTTGGCTACGCACAAAAACCGTTCTTAAGAAGAATGAACTTGATGACAGCCTTAAACAACTGATTGAAAACATTGAATATTGGTTCGGCGATGAATTTGATTGCCATTTTAAGAAATCAAATAATGAAACAGGTAAAGGAAGAAAATGTTGAATAACAAGGTCATAACGTAAAAACAGAAACAAACGTTATGACCTTTTTTTATGCCATTTATGTATTTATTGTATATACAATAAATCGATTTAAGGTATGAAGATAAGACTAAATGAAGATTCCCTCAGGAAAATCATCAGGGAAACAATAAAAAACATATTTGAAAATAGCGGGGGATATGACGACCAATGGGTAATCTACAACTATGCTAAGAAATTACTGATGAACATGGGATATGAAATGTGGAGAGAGGAAGATAACCCATACGTAATTACTGTAAGGATAAAAGACCGCAGTGACATCAATAGAATTGACACCATCCTCAGAAGGGAACTCGGTGTCAAAGACTATAACGATATGTCAGTAAGACACGACAGCAACATGTTCGGTGGGGATGAAAGAGCACAAATATTACTCCCAGCTATAACACATACAGGATTTTGGGACTATGATACCAATTCTCCAAAAAACATGATTCCATAAAAACCACTGAAAAAGATAACAGAATAAAAAAATAAAAATAAATTGAAAAAAAAAAAACACAATACTATGAGGAGAAGAGTAAGACTTAATGAAAGTACCCTTAGACAAATGATAAGGGAATCTCTAAAAAACATCATTAGAGAAGAAAACGAACTTGATGACGATCCGTCAGCATGGGGTGGCATTGATGACTATCCTGAAAATGAAACACCTGAAGAACAGTGGAGAAAATTGGATAACGCACAACATGGTGACGCACGTACTGACCAATGGGATAAGGATTTCAGAGAATTCACTAAAATGCCGCAACATACGCTTGGACAAGACGAGACGGACTATCGTTTGAAACACGATGAACTAAGCGCATTCCCAAGAAACGGAGAATACGGCGAACCGGGAATCCACGGGATGGCGGCGCTTAACCCTAAATTAACATATGGAAGAAGTCCAAGAGTGTATAATGGATGGGAACACTACGGAAACCCAGCATCCGCCAAGTATCCAGACGAAGATGAGGGACTTCCACAAGAATACCTCAATTCCCTCAATGAATCAGTAAGGAGGGCAATTAAAAAGGTAATTAGGAGGAAGAAATAAAACGACAAAAATCTGTAAAAAACAAGAAAAACAGAAATAAAAATAAAAATAGGCACCTGAATAATAAAACGGGTGCCTATTTTCTTTATTTAAAGGAATATCACATGTATTTATAGTAAATAAATGCGATTATGGCGTTCTCAAGAGAGATAATTAAGAAAATTTTACAATCTGTGAAATTCAGAGTACCAACAACAGAGGAAAAAAGCACATATTATACACAAATAGGTGAAACATTGGTGAGAATATCAAACCACTGCACAAGATTATATGTTTGGGATGATATTTTAGAAAAAAAGAACCCAAATTGGAAAGGATTGCCAATTGTGAGTATTGTTTTTGAGGATACAGAAGATACATTCAATGAAACAGAATGTCTTGTCTTGAAAAGATTTCGTATGAAGCCTATCAAGGTTAAAGAGTACGTTTACTGCTTGCAAGGTAATCCCCATTTCTTAGCAACTCAAGACGAAAGATTGATAATACAATCAATAAAAGAAATTAGTGGGGGACAATATTCAGATGCAACAAATAAATGCAGACCACAACAAATACGTACTTCTATTAACCCCACATAAGATACAACAAAATTCCGAATAAAACAAATCTTCGTGATATTTATATTAAAATAACGAATTTAATACGTATTATAATATGAGAAAGAGAATTAGATTAACAGAATCAGATTTACATAAGATTATTAAGGAATCGGTTAATAGAATACTGAAAGAAGACCCCCAATCACTTAAAACAAAGAGAGAGAATTCAACAACAAATAGATGTGCGTAAGTGCCTGAAAATGTGGATTTTATCTGATAGATAAAAATTTTTTTAACATTTTTTCATGAAATTTTCTTAAAAGAATTTATCCCCTTTTTCCACCCATTTTAACATTTTTTAATTAAAATTTGTTAAGAAATGTAATAATTTTTCCGAAAGTTGTTATTTTGTTAACTAATTCTGTTTCAACATTTTAAACAAAATTTTTCTTATAGGAAAATTGCTTGTCTTTGTCAAATATTTTTTACATGCATGTTTGTTTAAAGTAATGATACAATGTTGGCCAAATCGTATTATAAGATGTATTATGTTTAGTAGTGAAATGATATAAAAAACCCCCGTCAGTTTCCTGACAGGGGAATGTACTCATTTGAGTACAGGGGTAGTGCTATTATTCTGTTATGTCAGATATACGGATACAGATTTTCGTCAAGCCATTTTTCATCTCTATAATTTAACATCATCTCTCCCATCTTGCATTCAAGTTCAAAGTCATCATTGGCCTCGATTAATTGTGATGCAGGATTGGGTGTCCACGCATAGTAATTAAGTGCGTCGAGTCTATTGTCGAAATATTGGTTGTGAGTATTGACCCATTTGTTAGGTGAGTTGGATACTCCAAGTTCCAATTCTGTTTCAAAAAGCATTACAGCAAATTTCCCATCCATAAATTTTACGGTTATAATAATGTCTATATGTACTCATTTGAGTACAAGGTACCCCTATTTTGGCAGGTGCTCAGTGACATAGTTACTGATTTCCTCCATTGACTTTGTCAGGAGTATTTCCTTTGGAATGAAGAGTTCAATGGACGGATCAACCTGTGTTGCCCTTTTCTTCAGGTCATCATTACCGTTGAACAACGCCTCAGTAATACTGTTCTCAAGTTCTTCTGTAGATACCCTGACAGTTCTGTTCCTGTTCAGGTTGTAGTCATAGGCATCGATATCCGCGTATGGGAAAATGTTCCCATTGAATTTTAATGTCTTGTAATTAATCATAACGTTTCAAATTTTAGTGTATACAACAAATATACAAAAAAATATTGACGTGATAACAAAATATAATGTTAAATTTTGTTAATGCATATATTCATATCTGATTGCATATTTGGTGAATAAATATCCACATTCCCTACATATACAGGTAATAGTCTGAAATGTTAAAAAATGTGAAGAGAGCGCTTGTCATCTGACAGTGTGTCAGTATCTCTGTCATTGACAGTACAAATATACGACAATTTTTTCACGTGCCAAAATCGGCGATCAGATGTTAAGGAATGTTAAAATGATAAAAATATTTGGATGTCTCAGAAAAAATGTTATATTATTGCAGATACGATATCGACGGTTCTCAGGTCCCCGTTGTACTCATTTGAGTCCTTTAATCTCGGGGACCTTCACGGGTGAAACTATGTGCATTAATATAAAAAAAAAACCTGAAAGCACCAAACTTTCAGGTAAAAAAAAATCCCGCCTTTTTAGGGGCGGGAAAATTGGGGGCGCGAGGATTCTACTTGTCTCTTACAATCTTCTCGGTGAAACGTGCTGCACGGCGCAGGATACGCAAGCGGTCAGTGAAAGAGAAGGAATCGATGGGCAGGTCGATGTAGAAGCCATCTGTGGTCTCACACATGACATAGAGAAGTTTGTCGAAGAACATATCGTCGAGCACACCATAGCCGATGAATGAGACGACATTGGGCAGGTCTCGTGGCGTCTTCTTGACTGTGAGTGGACGATTGAACACGATGATGTCATCAGTTCCGAACTCGGCTGCAATAGCCTTTAACACTTCGTAAATGCTGCTATTCTTCATAGGGCATAAAGATAACCCATTCCTTTAGATGGGTGCTAAACGAGTTGGTTTGTCTCTCGTTTGCGGGGACAAAGGTACGACAATTTTTTGAATTGTGCAAGTTTTTTCAGATTTATTTTTAATTCAATTTTTATGTTGTGGAGCATATTGTTTTTTAACACTTTTAATTTGGAAATGTTCTTGAGAATGTTATATTATTGCATATAGGAAATACGGGTGAAGGAGGAGTATCTCGTGATGCGTATGATTACTGAGCAGTAACGCTGCTGTCATCTCAAGCGTGCAGGAACTATGTGCACTAATATAAAAAAAATCCTGATACCACCAAATTTTTGGATAAAAAAAAATCCCCAAAGGCTGAAAAAACCTTTGGGGAATGTGTTTTCTATCAGTGCTTTCTATGCTGCTTGCTGATAGGTGATTGAGTCATAGACGGTTTGGAGTTTCTGCTGCACAGAGCCTTCGGTGATGGCTTTGAACTTCTTTTCCTCATCCTTCCATTCGAGGTTGTTTTGGTAGTAGGTAGTGAGTCCGTTGACGAGCCAAAGACCTGTTCCTGCTTGCAACCTGTCTTGTCCGATGCCCGTGTGGAGTGCTTCCGTCACGTTCATCATAATGTTCTTTGAACGTGTGGGGATGTCATCGGAGTTGAGGTTGAGGTTGTTCTTCCGATAGATTTTGAAGACCTCATCGGAGAGAAGAGCCTTTGCGAGAATATGCTCCGTAGCCTTGTCGGATAAGGAAACCTTAGCGAGTTGTGCGAGACTATCCTCAAAATACTCCTTATAGGTGTTGTAGAGGTTGAGGCTTTGATAAGCCATTTTCGCGTTCTCCTTGTTTGTGAGGTCAAGGCGGTCAAGAACGTGCGAGGTGTGTCTCATAGAGATTTTACCGCTATTGTTCTTAAGCGCGAGGTTCAAGGTGTTATTGCAGACCACGCGGACAGGTGTTACCATACACGTCACCGCGCCTGTGCCATCGTGCGAGGTGGTGAACACTACATACATCTCTATGGTGTCATCCTTACCTGCAAGGCGAATCGGTTCGGGGAATTTAGCGGTGATGAAGACGCGCTCTCCCTTGCCGAGAAGACCTGCACACTCAATGGTTGGAGTGTCTCCACCGAGTTCTCCCGTAGTGAGAAGGTCAATGAAGTCAAACGCGTGCTTGTTCTGCACTACGCCATAGGAGTCGGACACAATGCCGAGAGTCTCGTTGTAGTCAAGGCGCATAGTAGCCCTTTGCCCCTCAATGATTTGCTTTGCAAGCATCTGTGAGTCAATGCTCTCTCCGCGCTCAATGAGAGAGACGATTTCAGGGGTTAGGGACACGATAGGTTGGAGACCAACCTCAAAATCGGCGTGTGCACCCTGCAATGCTTCGATAGCGGTTAGTGGTCGGTCATAGACTTCTCCGAGTTTATGCCAAGCGCGTTCCTGCTTGCCGTTCTCAATGAATGATGCAATTTCCTTGCCACCGATGGTGCGAATTTCAATATTTGCTGCCATAGTAAAAAAGTATTTAAAGGGTTAATAAAATCAGTCTATTTCGTGGATTTCTATTGCATAGTAATCCATAAGGGGGTCTTCTTCGTTATAGAACTCAGCGACACCCATTTCGGTGTCAATGTTCGCAGTGATTCCGTAGTCCAACTCTGCTCCGTAGTCTTGTACGGCTTCGTCAACGAGGGATGTGAAGAAAGCCTTTGCGTCTTCCTTGCTATCCAAGAGACCTACTACCGATACTTCGGGGTTAGACATTGAATTGATTCTTGTCTCAGTAATAATGTAATGTGTCATAGTTGTAAGATTTAAAGTTAATGTTTCTTATTTTGTTTCTTTGACGGTGCAAATTTACGGCTTTTTTTTGAATTGGCCAAATTTTTTGGCAATTATTTTCAATTTATTTTATTTTTTTTTTCAAGTGGGGGCGGATGCCATCTGAGGAGCGCCTCCTTCACGGGTGAAACTATGTGCACTAATATAAAAAAAATCCTGAAACTTCCAAATTTTCAGGTAAAAAAAAAATCCCCCATCCTAAAATAAAAAGGACAGGGGAAAACAATATAAACATTAACAACTATGAATTTTCTTCATCAGCCTTATCTTTCGTGCAGTAGATGTAACTACCGATGTAGACGTTTTCGAGGGTACATTCTGCGAGAAGCCAACGAATATCATCGTTTTCTATCATCATAATGTAGCCGACCATAGTAGCGAGGTATCGTTCGTCTATATCCTCTTCTGTCTCAAAGCGAGTGAGCCAAGCGTCGTATGTGTTATCCATAAAGGACATAAATCCGTCGTAGGATGTCCAATCCTTTTTAATTCTCTCCGAGAGCCAATCCTTATTGTCTCTCATAAACTTTAGAACCTGCTCTCGCCAATCATCGGAGAGTGTTGCGTTGGCGTAGATTTTGTCGGTCTCGAAATTGTAGTAGGCAGGAGAGGTCATTTCATTGAACTCCAATTTCTCGATGAATTTTGGTGCGAGGTCGAAGAACTGCTCTGTGAACTCCTTGCATACATCCTCACAATATTCCTTGTAGTGGATGTCGAAGTCATCGTCTGTGACATCGTCACCATATTGTTCCTTGTAGTCGTCCTCGTAATCGTGGAAGTCGTTATAGATAGAGTCGCAGTTGAAGTATACAGACTCATAAAATCCGTCAAAGAAAGGGAGGTTGATTTCAACAATTTTCTTTTCCATAGTTGTTCTTTTTTTTTGGGTTTAACTTGTTTCTTTTTGTTTCCGAGTGCAAAGGTACAACTTTTTTTTGAATTATGCAAATTTTTGGGGGATTTTTTTACTCATCCCCCTCATTTTCGTCCTCATCCTCATCATCCTCGATGTAATCTTCCCAAACATCGGGGTGTTCGAAGATTTCTTCAAGACTGTCTTCTACGATGTCTTCTGCTTCAAGGTCGCTAACGCTTTCGAGATTTCCGTATGCGTTGAAACGGATATACTCATCGCTCCAAGACTTGATGTCACCAAAGAATGTGGCACGGCAGACTTCCATTTTGTCTTCGAAGTACGTGTCGAAGAATTCCTCATCGAAGTATTGGAGCATATCCTCTCCGCAACCGTGTTCGAGACAATACTCATTGTAGATAGAAATCTTTTCTGAACGGTCAAGGTCTTCAAATAACTCCTTGAATTTCTCAAATGTAATCATAGGGCAAAAAAATTAGATGTTAATGTTTATTGTTTTTCACTTAAAAAATTGTTAATTGCTGCTTGTAAATCAACAATTTCTTCAATAGTCAATGCAGGTAGAAATATGCTTTGTCTATAGTGTTCCACACCAATCAGATACTTATCTTCATTCAAAAAATGTTCTTTTTGAATTGTCGGTTTAAATGGTTCTCTTTTAATCATAATTGAATCAGTTTTATTGTTTGATGGTGCAAAGGTACAACAATTTTTTGATATATGCAAATTATTTAACGCTTTTTAAAGAATTATATAGTCGGTTTTTGTAGCAACTTTAACGCCAAGCGCATCACTGAAAATCCTAATTGCATGGTTGTTTATTGGCGTTTGTGTTGTCTTCCAACCATAGTCAAAATAATCCTTATACCATTCAAAAGTTTTTGTTTCTTCGTTATAACGAATTTTTTGGAGGAATGCAGTCCCTTCTCTGTCGTGTTCAATAGGAATTGGTACGCTTAGTTCTACTTCTTTGTTTCCAAACTTACTAATGAACATAGTTTTTAACTCTTTTATAATCTCTTCCTTTGTCATAACTTTGTGTTTTTTTGTTTGATGGTGCAAAGGTATGACAATTTTTTGAAACTACCAAATTTTTGATGTTAAAGAATGTTAAAGTTCAAATAATATGTCATTTATTGTCACGTTTCCGTTATCTTCCCACCAATCGTATTCCCCGAAATAGTCTTCAACTAAATCGTGGTTGAAGCCATATTCATTGAGCAAATCGATAACGTGTCCGTATTCACAGGTATCTTCGGGCATCAGGTGCCGTTCGTAAGCCTCGTCGATTTGGGTGTCGATTATTGCCAACTCATAGGGCTGCATATTTTCTTTCACATAGGCGATAGCCCTTTTAATGTTATTGTTCATGAGGATTATTCTCTTTAGTTACTTCAATCGCAAGACCTTTTTCTTTGAGGTATTTAACATATTCTTCATAAGAAGAAAATTCAATAGGAAAATATCTATAAGGCATTTTTTTGTAAATTTTAGTTATACATACCATTTGGTGCTTCCAATGCAAGACCTTTGGGGATTAAACCCATAAAGTCAAAATGGTTTTCAAGAAGCCAATTAACTGTATTAATATTAAATCCGTCAGGAAGCCATTGTTCATACTCTTTATGTTCTTCCTCAGTCATACTTGACATTGGACGGAGATATGGCTTAATTTCATCAATTTCATAACTAAAACCACCTACAAGGAAATACCCATTTACACCAATATTTACCAGTGTATCGTTATATTCAGCAACAAATGGTGTCCCAGCCCATTCGTCAAACTCAGTGTGATAACATTTGCATATAACTCCATAAGGCAATGCCATACAGAGATATTTCAGTAATTCTTGTTTCATAGTTATTTTCTTTTGTTTTTATTAAAAGATTTGAAGAAACTTGCATATTCAAATTTTTCACAAGTTACAACTTTGTAGCTTTCCTTGCAACCTCTATTGCAATGTTTACAAAAATAGCAAGTGCGTGTATTCTCTTTTCGTTTCATGTTATTCTCCTTCCATTGCCTTACGGAAATCCTCAACCATTTTATCTTCTTCAACTGTTACACTCGAACCTGCTGGGAAAAATGGGTGCTCGATTATGTAATTGGACATATTTTCCTTAAGCCACTCACAAGCCTTAACAAGCATGGTCTTATCAGCCCATTCAGCACCATATTCAAAAGTATCTGCCGTATAGTAAGCATTGTTAGGAGAATATAATCTTGCTGCTTGTTCTCTTTCTTCTTTTCGTTTCATAACTTACTTTTTTTCCTTGTAAACTATTGTATAATAATCACCATTTTGAGTAATGGCAATAATCTCACACCACTTTATGATTTTATTCAGAAATACCTCTAAATGATCATATGAATAAACTACATCAACGTGTATCATAACTTTTAGTTTTTAATTGTTTGTTTTTTATGCCACCCACGCATCGTAGAGTGTAGTGGAGTCTATCTTTGAAAGGTTGTGGTGTTTATCGTAATATTTCCACATACTTTCCTCATCTTTAGAAACGATGATTTCGTTTTTCTTTCTACCACTTTTGTAAATGGTGTTTACCTCAAAGCACATAAGTTGTTCCATAATGTTTATTGTTTTTTGTTTGACGATGCAAAATTACAACTTTTTTTTGAATATTCCAAATTATTCGAGGGGAAAATACATTCTGTTAAGATTATTTAACATATCCTGAATTCTGACGCTGTTCTGGCACTGTACGGGAAATTCTATATGCACTAATATAAAAAAAATCCTGAGACCGCCAAATTTTCAGGATAAAAAAATGCACCCACCCAAGAAAAAATATGGGCAGGTGCATCAAATTATGAAAAAACAACTTTAACTTTGCTTTGTGGCGAGGACGGCTTTCGCGAAGATTTCGTCAATTGTCTCCCCATTCGTCAGTCTCGTGCAGATGTCGATGAGGTCGATGTCAATTACAATCTCCCCGTCTTTAGTATACCGCTTGTAGTAGTCGAGGAGCAGTTTCAGTCCCTTCCTGATATCCTTACTGTTGCGATAGGAGATAGTCTTGGATGAGGCTATGTCAAGGTCCGCGAGAGTCACGTGTGTCTTGCCCTTTGCCTTGGCAACCTTGTAGGCACCGTTAAGTTCCTTCAAGATACCTTCTTCGTCGACGTTTCCGCTCTTATCCTTATGAGCCTCAGCCATTCTGTGGTATTCACTGTAGGTGACCTTGCCTGTCTTGAAGTACTCCTTGAGCTCAGGAGCCATATCTTGGATGGAGAGCCAGTATGACACCTGTCCGTTATTCTTGTGAAGACGCTTCGCAATCTCAGACTTTGTGAGACCGAAGTCGATGAACTTCTTACAAGCGATAGAGTACTCATAGTCTGTGAAGGACTTTCCTTCATTGCGGACCAACTGCTCAAGCAGCAGTTCTTCTTGGGTAAGGGACTTGGGCAGGAAGATAGCCGGGATGCGGGCGATTTCCACTCCCTCCTCGAGGAGTTTCATGGTAGCCCGATATCGGCGTTCACCATCCACGAGGCGATATTTCTCGGTGCCGTCCTTATCCTTGAACGCGATGACTGAGATGGGCTGCTTCACGCCGTTGTCCCTGATGCTCTCGATGAGTTCCTCGAGTTTGAAGTCTACACGGCTGTTGAATCCTTCTACTACTACAATGTTTCTCGGGTCGATTTTGTACAAATCTGTCTTTGTTGTCTTGTTTGTTTCCATATGACTAAAAAATTTTAAATTGTTTCTAAATTGTTTTTTTTTACCTTTATTATTTATTATTACATTTTAAGTTTTGCGAGTTCAAGTTTATTGAAACTGAGTGAGAGGAAATTCTTCTTTTTCTTTTCTACGGGTTCTTCTTCGTTCCCCCTTGAGATTAGAATCGGAAGACCATTCCTTGAGATAATCACCTTTCTGTTTCCGAGCGCATTGAGTTTCTCCTCCTTGCCATCCTCGTCTACCAGGGTGATATTGTATACGTAATTGTAATCCCTGAGATACTTCGCGATGACGGTGCACTCATCCCTGTCAAATAGGTAGAGAGGTTCTTTCCTCGTGCCGTACCAATGGCAATTGCACCATTCTATATAACGTCCCGTTTTGTCTATTCTAATTGCATACATAGTCTATTCCTCCTATTTTTTAGTAAAGATATCCCTTAAACTTGGCAATGTGATAGTCCTTTAGGTTCTCGGCATTGGAGTATTCTCCGTGCCTGTCAATATATTCACATCCCTTCTTGGATAGTTTATTGATTGTGAAACAATTGGTACCGTCGTGATGATAGCCAAACACATTGATTTCTCCGTTTTCAAGAGTCACCTTGATGTCGTCACAGCCGCCGAGACACTTAAGGATTGCGTCGTGAACATTGTCACATACCACGGGGCAGATTGTCGGACGTCCGTCCCATAGTCCAAGTGAGCCTGTGATAACGACAGGTATATTGGACTCATTTGAGTACGAGAGGTTGGTGAGGAGGTCGTCGAAGTCCATTTGTGTGGTTTCGTAACACCATTCCCAAAACTCGCTGCTTCCATCGTCAGCAGGTTCGATTTCCATATCATCGCAATACGCGAGGTAATCTGAGTAAGATGGGAGTTCCATTGTGTCGCAGAGAACACAGGTTGGATACTTTGGATAAAGGTTCTTTTTCTTCATAGTAGTAATGTTTTTGTTTGACGGTGCAAAGGTACAACTTTTTTTTGAAACTACCAAATTTTTTGGCAATTATTTTTCATTTCTCGTTAAAATTTCTATGCAGAGGGAGGAAAGTTGGGTTGAATTGAGATATTTTATGGGGGTTAACCGTTCTTCCGCATTCTCGGTTCTGTCATAGACACATAGTCCCCAAAGACTCTCCTTGTCTTCCTTGATGACGAGTTTCCCCTTGATGAAGGAGAACAGATTAGTGTCGAGTTCAAACGTCTTGTCGGGGCTGTTGTTCACTACCGCTGTGATGGCATCAATCATTGCATTGCTTGCAATTGAGAATTTTTTCAATGCACTCTGAAGACCTTCGATAACGTTCTTTTCCATATTATAATATTGTTTTTATTAGTTAACGCTGCAAATATACGACAATTTTTTGAATTGGCCAAATTTTTCCCGCATTTTAACATTTGTTTACAATCCTGTACATCGGCGGATGTCTTCTGAGAAGGGACCTGTTCCCGCTGTGGACTATGTGCACTAATATAAAAAAAATCCTGAAACCACCAAACTTTCAGGTAAAAAAAATCCCCAAAAGTCAAAAAAACTTTTGGGGCACCTTTGTCATTTGCTCAGTAGGATGAATAGCAGTCCGAGAGGATAGACAAGGCAGAGGACAATGATTGTCACTATCACATCAAATAGTAGTTGTAGAATCTTCTTCATTTTTTACTGAATACTTTGATTGGCAATTCCTTCCATTTTCCGTTGGGGAGCAGCATTCTCTTTACCACCACAACACTCTTTCTCTTTGAGAGCATTGCTGCATCAGTGCAGCACATTGTGATGTTCTTGTAGGTCTTCTTACCACTCTCACACACCCAAGAATCACGTCCGTTCCAATAGAAACCGAATGGGATGCCGTTTTCTCTAATTTGATAATACATATCCATAACCTTTCTAAATCTTTTGCAAAGGTACGAAAAAAAATTGAATCTACCAAATATTTTGGAAAAAAAGTTGTCTAAAAATTTGGAAATCTCCTTGAGAATGTTATATTAGTGCACATAGTTTCACCCGTGAAGGGACCGCGTTCTCCGCCATCAGCGATATGTACAAAAAAAAAATGCCCACCCCAAATAAAAGGGGTAGGCACTCTTTATCAGTAGGAGAGAGAAAACAATCAGTAGATGAAGTGGAGGTCGGTAATGACAAACTCATTCCAAGCGAGTCTCTTTGCATTCGCACCGAGTCGGTTGTAGATTGCGGACTTGATAGTCTCTTCGGTGTAGGTGCTATTGCCGTGAATTTTGAGTGTCATTACACCTACATACTTTAAGTTGTTGTAGATGCAAGCGAAAGCCGAGATTTTCGCAGCACGCCACTTGTAGGCTGCGTGCTTGCCGATGCGCTTGTTCAGTTCAGTCTCAACGAAGTCTATATCGTCACTTTCATCGCAGTTTATTTCAAACAATACTTGGACATCAAAGTCAAAATCGTTGCCCTTGCTCTGTGTGTCGTTCTCTTCATCGTCCTCGTGTCCGACATAGTAGCCGACATAGTCGCAGAGGTCTTTTTCGGTGTCTTCGCAGTTCACGAAGACCATTTCAAAGAGGTCGGTAAGGTTGTACGTGTTCTCAGTGAAGAAGTTCTTGATAGTATCAAGTCCGTACATTTCGGAAAGTACAGTGTGAGACTTTGCGAAGTCGGTTACAACTTCATCGTAGACACGACAGACAATGTCTTTCGTTTCAACACTCATCAGTTCAACGAGATTGAAAGTGCTAACGAGGAAGTTCTGCACATACGTGGAGATTGCTTCTACGAGGTCGGCATTGGTTGAGGAGATAGCACCGATGCTACAAAGTTCCTTTGTGATTTGTTCTGCAACGATTGTGCGGTTCAGTACTCCGTCAATGCTCTCAATTCTTTTTGTGTAAATCATTGTTGTAATGTATTAAAAATTAGTAATGTTTTTTTTTTCTTTCTTTTACCTTAACCAAGTTGTTCAAGAACTTGGTCAAGGGTGCTTTCACGGAGGTGCTCGTCAATGTCGCACTCTATGTCGTGGTCGTAGGAGTAGAGGAATGCCACATCGGTGTCGGCATAGTAGTCAATATGGTCAAAGTCCACACCATTTATGGAAACCATAATTTCGGTTTCGCCATTGTTCTTAACGAAGTTCTTAATGCTCTCAATCTTCTTTGTCTTTTCCATAGTTGTTCTTTTTTTTTTGGGGTTAAACTTGTTTCTTTTTGTTTGACGATGCAAAGGTACGACAATTTTTTGAATTATGCAAATTTTCAGCCAACTTTTTTCAAATTATTTGCAATTTTCTTTATAAAGAGCCTTGTAAAGGTCTTTTTTCCATTCAAAATTGGTCTTGTGCTTCCACCGAGAAAATACTTTCCCGCATTTTCCCTTGATGAAGAGGACACACCGACAATATCATATTCCATTGGGTTGAGGTACTTCATATAAGTTACGGGCACACCCATCACTCCGAAATAATCAGTCGGCACTTTCTTTACCGAGCCTACCTCAATGGCATCGTAGTTATCGTAGTGTTTGTACTCATTTGAGTACTTAACGTTTGTCTTTGGCAACTTCATTCGCTCTCCGTTTGATGTCACGTTCGTGTACCAACAAATGTTGCCGAACTTCTTTATTTCTCCATTGGGGAGACGGAACTTGGTAATCATATTGCAGCCAACCCACATCTTCTTCTCCATAACGTAGGGGAACACATCTTTATATGTTATTCCACTTTCAGTTCCGATTATGATGAACTTCTTTGAATTGTCCATCAGTAATTTCACATATTCTTTAAATAAGGAGAAAGGGGGATTCGTTACAATTATGTCCGCAGCCTTCAAGAGAGACACGCACTCATCACTGAAACAGTCTCCATTGCCCTTTAATTGACTTCTAAAGGACTTTCTCCCGTCAAAGGTGAAATAGTACCCCTTGCCGTTTTCGTTGTAACCTGTGGCGATTAAGAGACCGAGACCGAGTTTCTCAAAGTTGTCCTTGAAGTATGACACGAACTTGGATTCATCGGGATTGTCGCAATTGCAGTAGACTATCATCCCATTGAAACTATAGTGTATCAATTCACGCGCGATATCATCCTCACACGTGTAAAACTCATCGTCTCTAACTTCCTTTGCGATTTGCAGATTCTTATTGCTACACATACGTTATATCTTATTTACGGGGACAAAGGTACGACAATTTTTTGAATTGACCAAATTTTTAGGGCCTTTTTTTCAATAGACCCCCTTATTTTATTTTAATCTAAATAAGAAAAAAGTTGGGAAAATATTTGGTAATCTCGCGGGGAATGTTATATTAGTGCATATACTTGACCTCCTGAAGGCATCACCGACAGGTACATCTGTACGAACTGCTCTTCGACGCCGTCCCCGTGTCATCACTATGTGCATTAATATATAAAAAATCCTGAAAGTACCAAACTTTCAGGTAAAAAAAAAATCCCCACAACCTTAAAAAAGTTGTGGGGTATTGGCTTTTACTTTATTCTCGACCATTGTTTTTCAAGTTCCTCATCTCCGTAGGGGTCTAAGTCCTCGTAGTATTTCATACCCATTTGGACGGCAACATTTTCCATTTCTTTCCAAAACGCATCGTCCATTTGTTCTCGCAAGTCCTGCGTTTCATCGTAGGAGTATTGTGAGAGTTCATTTGCGATGTTGTGGGCGAGTTTCTCCATTTCGTAGTCGCTCCAAGTGAAAGCAATCATCGGGCATGGCAGATTCTCATAATCGGAGCGAGTGAGAGTGAAAACATCGTTCACTCTAAACTCCTTGTTAAGTAATGCTTCTTGTGCTTTGTTCATAGTTTTAATAGAAATAGTTTATTCTCTTTATGTCACCAAAATAGTATCTTGTGAGGTACTTCTTTGCTTCCGCCTTACCAAAGACAGAATTCTCTCTAAAATCCTTTATGCTCTCAAAGGTCGTGTAGTATTTGCCTATGTTAGCAAAGGGGTCTTGTGTTTCAAGGACTGAAACCACCACCTTTTCGTTGGGATATATCAACTCATCGTTGCTCCACACATCTAAGGTAAGTATTGCGTACTTGCAAGGGACTTCCCTCATTGCCATTATTGCTTCGTTCTTTGTCATAGGTGTTACTTTTCTTCGCGGTCTTTTCTATATTACATTAAGTCACAAATTTCTTCAAAGATGCGTTCTCTCTCACTCTTGGACAAGATTAGTTCCTCTGCAAACTTGTCTTCATCGGGGTTGCCACACCAAATCTCCACCTTGCCCCCATTATTGTGAATGTGGGTAACAAGCATTCCGTCGGCTGTGATACCGAAATCAGTTACTACCAATGTGTCGGTGTCATACTCTCTAAATACATCGAAAATTTCTTCCATAGTTATTATCTTTTGTTTTACAGGTGCAAAGGTACGACAATTTTTTGAATTATGCAAATTTTTAGACAACTTTTTTTCAAAATAATTAAAAAAAATGCGCCTATCCTCACGGACGAGCGCATCTTCACAATTATAGCATTAAATCAGTTTATTTCAAAAAGTGGCTTCTTCTGCGTAGTCGGCAGTTGCTTCGCCAAACACCCAATCTGCATCGTCTAAGTTTTTGTCCGCAATTTCAAGTGCCTCTTGCTTATTCTCGGCTTCTACTTCAATAGTGCCGTTGTAAATCTTCGTGCAGGTAACAATATACTTTCTCATAGTTCAATTTCAGTTAAATTTCAAACTCGTAGATATTCCACTCATAGTAACTTCCGTAGTGACAGATAGAGGACTCCGTGTCGGCTTCGTAGAGTTTTACATCGAAACCCTCAATTTCCTCGTCCTCAATTTCAAGGTATTTGAAAAGAGTGTCAAACTCTTTCTTCATTACCTTTTGTGCTTCTTCCTTTGTCTTATAGACACCGAGAACATCGCTTGATGATGTATCGTCCGTGGGGTCGGATAAAAATTCTAATACAAATACTCTTTCCATAGTCGTTTATTTTCTTTTTGTTTTTTTATTACTTTTGCCGAAACTATCTGTGGCAATAACTCTCGATTGTGTTTCTATAATCCTTGAATAGTCGGGGATTGGTGTTGCAAAAAATGATACGATGTAATCCATAGTTCTTTTATTTTTTATTTACTTGTTTTCCTCTTGCTCGTCCTCTTGCTCGTACTTTTTTTCTTCCTCTATTGCGTCAATCAAGCCGTTATAGAAGTAAATTAAGTCGTCCATAGAGAATTGTTCAAGGTAGTCCCATTCGCCCTGCACATTGGCATTGTAAACGAATATCACCTTGCCATTGAAAGATTGAATTTCGTCAATAGTGGAGAACCCCAATTCCACGCCATAGTTGGAGCACCACTCGAAAGTGAATAGTATTCCGTTCTTGCCATACTCCTTAACAAGTTCGATGAACTTATCCTTAATCTCTTTCTTTGTAAATGTAATCTTTTCCATAGTAGTTAATGTTTTTTGTTTGACACTGACAATCGCAGCATTCATTTCATTTCTGCTGCAAAGGTACAACAATTATTTGAATTGTGCAAGTTTTTGATGTTAAAGAATGTTAATTCTCTAAAATTGTCTTGCTTTCAATGTAGAAATACTCGTAGTAATCATCGTAGGGGAGGTTGATGTTTATTGAGAGGAAGTCCTTATCCACCTCAAATTCATCACTCGGATTGTTGATGTCTAATCTTTGATACTTGGGATTGACTTCCACAAGTTTCTTCACCTTTTCGTCCATAATCCTCTTGGCAAGTTTAAGTGTGGCGCAAGGGGTAGAAGTGAAGTAAATCTGTCCGTCATCGTTGCTCTCGTTTTGCAGTAAATAAATCTTTGCCATAATGTTTATTGTTTTATTTGTTTGACGCTGACAATCGCAGCCTTCATTCCTATTTCGGCTGCAAAGGTACAACAATTTTTTGAATATACCAAATTTTTAGATGATTATTTTAATATGTTATAGAGCACATTAAAAAAAAGTCACCGAACTCTTGGATATGTCGGAGGAAATGTTATATTAGTGCAGATAGTTCTGAAGGAAGAACATCTCACCGAGCAGTCATCTGATGGCGGAGCGTATCCTTCACGGGTAAACCTATGTGCACTAATATATAAAAAATTCTGTAACTTCCAAATTTACAGACAAAAAAAAATCCCCCAAAAGTCAAAAAACTTTTGGGGGTGACGAGAATGAAAAAAAGTAAAGTTAAAACTTTCCGTCTTGTATTTTTTCAAACACTGCTTTCATAAAGTCCTCACGATAATCATCGTACCACATAACATCATCTTCGATGTCGTTGTTTTCGATTTCGTGTTTGCTTTCGATATCATCTATCGCCTTGTTGCACAAATCTTGAACAAACTCGTAGAAGCGATCGCCGAGGTCGGGGTTATCCACATAGGACAATAGCAACCGACCTGCTTGTTCTTGTGTCAATTTCAAACCGAGCATATTCTTAAATAGTTCTAAGTTCTGCGTTCAAGATGTTAATTCTCTTGTCATTGAGTTCCACCTTTGCCTTTGCAAAGTAGTCAATGAGGTCTGTTGCATCAACTGCGGTTATTGCGTTCTCGTCAAACTCGTAGTCGATGTCAATCTCCATTGTATAAGTTCCCTTAATCATATCAGTCAAAATAGAGTTTTCTTAAGGTTGTGGCGCCAAGGTGAAGTGGGGCGAAAAACGCAAGCACGAAGGAAAGAAGTATCCAACAAAAGTTGAAGAAGGGGTTGGATGAGGATTTCAGTCCAATCGTAACCATGTAGCCGTAGCAAAATGAATAAATCACACAGAGAATGATAATCTCAAAAATAGAAAAAGGTAATGTCATTTTATCTTAATTTTTAATTGTTAATAATATCAGTACTCATTTGAGTACAAGGGTTAATACTCTAATTCTTCCGTGCCATTGAAGATTGGTGCGTCCTCGTAGTACAGGAAAAAATCATCAAACCCGACGTTGTTTCCGTCAGCAAGGTTATCGAGTAACTCCTTATACTCTTCCTCGATATCGGTGAAGTTTTCATCGTTCTCTCGGTATGAATCAATACCAAGATAGTCGCCAACAACTTTGTCCAATACCCTTCGGAAGTTAGGGTTGTCTTCCATTTTCTCTTCTTCGGGAATGACAAGCAGATTTCTTGTGGTCTGCTCCATTTCATCTAAACCGATTAAAATCTTTGCCATAGTCTTTTTATTTTTAATTTATTGTTCGAGCCACAATACCATATCTACGGTGTCGCCAAAGTTCTGCTCTTCCATTTTGTCAAGCAAGTCTTCTGCACTCTCATCACCGCTTGTGAGGTACTCATAAAGTCTGCCGTAAAAGCCTTGACTGCAAGCCAACATAGCCACTTCGTTCAAAATCTGTTCTCTGTTCATAGTTTTTGAAAATTAAATAGGTTTATTTCTTTCTCTTTCCACTTGCAAAGGTACAACTTTTTTTTGGATTGACAATGGCTAAAAGCGATTTTAACATAACTTTAACACCTTTCTTAATAAATGTTAAAAACAGAAAAAAGTGCCTTGAAAATTTGGAAAACTCCTTGAGAATGTTATATTAATGCATATAGGATTACCCGTGAAGGAGGCGCTCCGCCATCAGATGCTCCGCCATCAGATGACTGCTGTTCTTGACGCTGCTCTTCATCTCAAGCGTACAGGAACTATGTGCACTAATATAAAAAAAATTCTGTAACTTGCAAACTTTCGGGTAAAAAAAAATCCCCACAACCTTAAAAAAAGTCGTGGGGAAAAAACAAAATGATTACAAACAGAACTTACATAAGCGAACTGCAAATTGTGACGCTATCTCCCTCTCGTTTAACGAAGATGTGCAAGTTTTCTCCGTCAATTGATAGGTGGAAACCGAAAGGTCTTTTGCAGCATTTCGTGAGGACAACATCGCTGCCCTTATATTCCGAGCCGACAACATTTGCGATTGCGACACCATAGTCTTTAATGTCTTCGTAGTCGCACTCGTCCAACCAACGCAGATAGAGATTGAACATTGCATCACACACTCTCTCGTTATTTACGATGTTCTTAACGATGTCAAAAATTTTCTTCATAGTAGCGTTATTATTTTTTGTTATTGTTTACCATTCGATTGCATCGTAGATGTATTCGATTTCCTCGTTAAGCCAATGTATCGGAGTCCAAGTGTCTGTTTCTCCGTAGTTCCATTCGGCACTATGATACTCGACACAATTCAGTTCGTTATTCCAACGCACCTTGTCCACAAGTATAGTGTCCACACTATCATCATCGCGGACTTGTAGGTACAAACCCTCGTCCTCGTCAAAATCGCCAATGACCTTGTGTTCCTTGCCGCTCTCTTTAAGGTTTTCTGCAACTGCATTGCGATAGGCGAGGATTGCCTTGCTGATGTTAGTACTCAGTTTTTGTAGTTCTTTTTTTGTCTTCATAATTCTATTTGTTTTTGTTTGTCGCTGATAATCGCAGCATTCATTTCTTTTCTGCTGCAAAGGTACGAATAATTTTTGAAACCACCAAATTTTTTTTGTTAAAAGATGTTAAGTCGAGACAATTTGTTCGCCACTAACTACATCATACAATACCTTGAACACGGCTTCATCACCTATCATATCATACAAAGCCAATCCCTCTTTCTTGGTCTTTGCATAAACATGGCTCCACTTCTCGTTGGCATCAACATAAGAAACACAATATCTATCCTTATTATTATTTGCCATTGCCTTTTTTTTATTTTAAGTTCCACTTCTTTTTATATTGTTTTATGAACTCGCTTGGATATGAACTTCTCCACCCACAACATCTGCATACAAATTGCTCACCATCAAAATAAGTTCTCGGCATTTCCCTACATTGTTGGTTTCCGCAATATGGAGCATAACCCTCACAAGTCATTAGTTTTTCCTGCATAAAAGTCATAGTCTTAATAGTTTTATTTGTTTGTCGGTGCAAAGGTACGACAATTTTTTGATATATGCAAGTTTTTTGATGATTATTTTCAGACTATCTTTAATTTTTTTATTATTCTAAATAAGAAAAAAGTTCTCCAAAAATTTGGATATGTCCGTGAGAATGTTATATTAGTGCAGATACGATATCCCCGTGCATGAAGAGCAGCAGTCATGCATGAACACCACCTGTCGATGCCGCTGTCATCTCAAGCGTACAGAACTATGTGCAATAATATATAAAAAATTTTGAATTCTCCAAACAAATCATCAAAAAAATGACAAAAAAAATGCACCCACTCTCACGAGCAAGTGCATTGGAACAACAACATATATAAGAAATTACAAATTTTACTTCAAGAAGCCGAGTTCATAAACCATTGGGCGCATCTTGTCGGCAAGAGCCTTGAACAATTCTCCGAACTCTTTCAAATCTTCGGGGAAGAACTCTTTCAGTATGCCCTTGATTTGATACCAACCGCAATCCCAATTTAGTATTTGATATTCGGGGTGCTCATCATTGAACAACTCCCTAACCTTGAAACTCTTCTTTGTCAATTCTATTGCCTTGTCGAGAACCGCCTTTGCTTCTGCTGACAATTCCAAACCCTGCAACTTGTTATAGACAAACCGCTCCGAAGATACCTTTGCATCATTGTAGGTGAAATCAAGATGATACTCATTCGCAAGTTCCATAATCTCACCCTTACTCATAAAGAAAAACTCATTCTTTATGTCCCACTTCTTACCCTTGTATTCCACTTGACGGAGAGAAGATTGATTGGAAGAACTATGGAACAAACTATATATGAGACTATCATTTACAAACTCATTCCACTTCTCACTTTCAGTATTGGGGACAAGATACTCATCTTTTGAGTTAATCCAAGTGCAGTCAATAAGTTTTCTTGCAGAGAAAAGAGCGGTACATTTTGTGAAATTGTCTTCATTCATTCCGAAACCATGTGCTGCGCCAAAAGCGGTGGAGAACATACCTACATTCTGTGCATTTTTATCCACATTATTAGAATTGCAGTAGAAATAACCAAGCGCATTATCAAATAAAGTTCCATATGTCTTTTTGTCATTCTTAATGATAAGCGCACTTGTCATATTCACCACATCTTTTGTTTTAAGTTTCTTCACATCTTTAACTGCCCAACTTCTTGCAGTTTCTTCGGTATCAATGTTATAGACAACCTTTTCACCAACCTTTTCTATTTCCTCACCTGCAAAGTCCACTAAGTCAAAGGTAAAGTTTTCCTTGTCGGTAGAAACACCACTATTCCAAATTGAGAAACCGATGCCCCAAGTAGAAGCGCAGTTTGCAAAATAACCTGCATTGAACTGAAAACCTTTGTTAAAAGTGAACTCATTGAGAAACTTTGTTCTAAATTGTTTGTAAGATGTTCCACTCAAAAAGAGTGTAGGACAGAACAAACCGATATGCAAGTTAGTAAGATTGTACTTCTCCTTGAACATCATTATGCGGTAGAAGAACTGAGCATAAAGGTTTTGAGAGCAAGCACCAATATTATTGGCAAGCATTTCTTTATTTACCCAAGTTTTGCAAATATCCTTTTTAGCGGTTTCGCCAAAATCGGAAGAACCTACATAAGGAGGATTGATGAAGAAGATGATAGGTTTATTTTGTTTCATTGCTTCGATAAGAGAAGCGGGCATTTTATCCTCTCCGTCATTAAGGAAATCCATTTGGAAGCAGGTTGCTTCTTTATTATATCTTGCTCCGATTTGGAGTTCTGCATTTTCAAGAGTGGAGCAATACAATTCCTTGAAATAGTAGTCTCTTGTCATATTTTTTGTTCCACAACAACAAGACCATACTACATATTCATCTTTCCAATTCTCACCAAATACACTTTCCATATACTTGTGTGCATAATCAGCAAATGGAGTTGGAGTGTAAAACTCTCCCTTGTTTCTTCTGTTTGTGTCCTCAATAAGGCGGTCACTAATCTCTGCGAACTTATTCTTTTCCTGCGGAGTGTAGTTTCTATTAAAGTAGGAGAAGAAACTCTTAAATCCGTCTCCGTTAATACTCAATTGAGTACTATCCTTACATACGAGGATATTCTTCTTTGTTGGGTGCTGATAGTATTCATCGGGGTCGGTGATAACACCCATAAAGATTGCAACGAGGTCGTTTGCTTGTATCTTCTCCACATCCTTGACAACCTTTTTGCAGAAATAATCAAAGATGTTTGAAATATTGTGCTCTGTCACACGAACATATCGCTGAACATTCTCTGCGAGACTTTTAATCTTCTCCGCAACTTCCTTAAAGGAGAAATTCTCATCTATATCAAAGATGTAGGGATTGAGATTTTCATCGTTGGCGAGTTTGAGCACCAAGTCTGTGCAATTACCTGCTGCTGACGGAGCGAGACTCCAATCCACATCTTCGTCAAGATAGGAAAGAATGTCGTTCGTGTGGAAGCAGAAACACTCGTTAATGTCACCGATAAGGCATACATTGGGAAGAACCATTCCGTCATTCTCAAACCTCTTAAGGTAGAAAAGCACCTGCGCAATGACCTTTGAACGAGCCAACTTTGATGTCATCATTTCATCGAACTTGTATTCGATAATGAGTTTCAACATCTTTCCGCTCTCCGTCTTTGTCTCAATGAGACCATCACAAGCAAACGGATGCTTGATGTCCTCTACAAAATAAAGAGAAATACCCTTATTGTAAACATCTTCAACTTCTCTCTCAATTACCGCAGTCTTAATCTGCTCAAAAAACTTACTTGCCATATTCTTATATATATTTATTGTTGTTTCTTTTTGTTTTCTGCTGCAAAGGTACGAAAAAATTTTGAATTGACCAAGGAAAAAATCAATTTTAACATTTTTTTAACATTTCCGATACAAATTAATACCAAACCTTACAAATTTATATAAAATGGGTGATACAAAACCTTACAAAAAACTCAGGTACTATCTGCAATAATATAACATTTTCACTGAGATTTCCAAATAAATCAGCAACTTTTTTTCAAAAAAAATGCGCCCACCCTCACGGGCAGACGCATCCAACTTAAAAAAAAATTACTTTAAACAAAACGATTATTCTTTCTTGTCTATGTCCCTCGTACAATCCAAGAATGTCATGTAGTTGATGATACAAAGCAAGAGGTAGAAGGTGGACTCATCATATTTTTTAATGTTTGCATAATGTACGCCCAAAATAACAAAAACACACGTTACGATCCCAGTTAAAAGCGCTAAAAAAATGTTGAACTTTCTCATATTACCTTTATTTTAAATTTAGAATAATTTTACCAAGAACGGATTTACGCAGCCACTCTTTGATGCAGTAGTGAACTTCACACCCTCGTAGACAATTGTTCGGTTTCCGCCAAATACCTCAGTCACCTCAGCCCTCGTTGCACACTTGTGCTTCCCTACCTTATCCACATTGCCGTTGGGGAATATCTCATAGTAAGCAACACCTCCATTGCCATACTCAATACCCACGCGCTCAATGTCGCCTAAGTCGGAATAACCCTTGATAAGTCCCCTACGCTTCATAGCAGACAACACACGCTTGTCCGAGAGATACTCACCACTCTTCATGTTCTTTACAAATTCAGCCGTTATACTCATATCTTTAGTCTTTTTCATTTCGGGGGCAAAGGTACGACAATTTTTCCAATTGACCAAATTTTTAGACAACTTTTTTTAAATTTCATCCAAATTTCTCATTTCGCTTTCCTTTTGGAATTTTTGGTCATTCAGTTCATCTTGATAAAATATCTGCAAGGTACCTAAAGGTGATATCCTAAGTACAATGGAGCCATAGACATAATCCCAAATGGAGTGATATTCAATCAGTCCGTTCCTCAATGCCAACACCCAATCATCAACGTATTCCTTATGCGGTGGAAGTATTGTTTCACATTCCTCAGTCGGTTCTCCGTATTTCTTCTTATACAAATCCTTATAATCAAGGAATGACATCTTCAGATCCGCCCAATAAATCTCCTGCTTAAACTTTACCAACACCTTCCAAATAGTCTTTGTCAATGGAGTTCCAACAAGAACGAGAGTCACATCCTTGCCCGTAAACTTTCCTTCAAGGAAACAGAATTGGTCACGCTCTTCAACAAATTTGAAACCCTTGTCAACCATCAAGTTCTTGAATTCATAAATGGATCCATCAATAGGTTCGCCCAAGAAAGTCATATGCCTTTCTGCACACACATTGCTAATGACAGACATAAACAATGCAATAATCAAAATAAGTTTTCTCATAAATTAAAAATTTTAGTTCACTACAAATATATAAAAAATATTTTGATCCATGCATAATCATGTTTCTCTTCATGATTCTCAAGCTCACTGTACTGGATTTCTATCTGCACTAATATAAAAAAAATCTCGAGACTTCCAAGTGTTTCGAGAAAAAAATGATAAAAAAAATGCACCGACCCTCACGGGCAGGTGCACCAAAACAAGTTAGTATGAAAAAAATTAATTCCTTAATTCCTTAATCTCTTCGAGTATTATCTCCGCGTTCTTAAGACTGATGTTGTCAAAGTTAATATCCCTATTCTCGCCATACATCGTAAAGTTAATCTCGGAGTATTCCTCGTCAATGTATGCTGCACAAATCATAGGCATTTCAAGTGAGGATAAACCAACCGCATCATCGTCCTCTAATGTTATCTCACACTTTAACGGATTGTTTACCCTATGTCCGTCCAAGAGAGAGAGAAGTTCGTGTCGGATTTCCTCAAACCTCAAATCATCGTCATTGAAGGACATTCCGCAACCAAGACAATAGTAGGGATTTCCGTTCTCGTGCCATTCAAGGTGCTCACTACCACAATAGGGACAAGTGGTAATCTCTTTCAGTTTTTCTTTCTTCTTTCTGTCTTCAACCATTCTTCCGTAGGCGAAATAGAAAAGAACACAAAGCAAAGTGAAAATAGAACCAAGTACAATTCCAAAACAGATGTTAAGCATAGTCTTATTATTTATTATTTAATAATGTTATATTTCATTTCTGATGCAAAGGTACGAAATTATTTTGAAATAACCAAGGAAAAAAGTATTTTTAACATTATTTTAACTTTCACAACTTCACATTCTTTTTCTCATCGTAGACAAACCCTTGCTCTTCCAATTCGGATAATAGACAACCGCAGGAAAAAGTACCGCCTTCGGTTAATAATACACCGAACAAATCCCAATCTCCATTCTCCAACTTTTCTCCATGATTGAAATATGCAATAGTTTCTCCATCACTGAAATAGGTGTCAATCATACCCTCACCTAACAACCTTTCTACTTTTTTACTAAACTTTGTCTTCATAGTCTTTATCTTTTTCTGCAAAGATACAAAAAAAATTTTAATTAAAAAAATCCAGGATCAAAACCATGACAATCATGCAGATGAACATGACCGACGCCGGAGAATCCAGTAATCCTATCTGCACTAATATAAAAAAACATCCGACATTTCCAAATAAATCAGCAAAAAAAATGATAAAAAAAAAATGCCTACTCCAAATGGAGTAGGCAAACAACACAAACACAAAACAAGTATCGGCTAAAAGATATTGAAATCAGCCGAAGTGGTGGGGAAGTAATTTCCATCAAGTGTCACTCTTCCATCAATAATACTACCAATACAAATGCCTGGAAAAATGCCCTCATAGATGCGTCCGTCCTCACCAATGTTAGCAATAACCTCATTAGTTTCAAAATATCCCTTGTGAACTCTGCCCCACTTGTCAATGCAAGCAACGCAATTTCCACCAGGCATACAACCCTCGTAAATCTTGTTGTCTTGAATGCAATACTGCGTTATACCAGGAACCGGTCCCTCACAGATGAAATGCTGAGGATATCTGTCCTCAGGCATACCATAATCCATATCCCCACAGAAATTGTCAAGATCGAAATTGCCACCATAGTGGTCAATGTTGAAATCCATTCCGTCTAAACTAACCATAACTTATTCTCCTTTCTTTTTTGTATCTTCACAACCATACTTATATCCTTCACTTTCAGAATATGTAATTACTTCACCATCCTCTGTCTCATAAACTTGAGGCTCTTCTTGTTCACCTTGCTTTCCAAAATCTTTCTCCTCTTTCACTTCAAGAGTGTTAATAAAAGAAAGAACATCATCACAATCTTTAATATTACTTTCATATACAGGATGTAGTTTTTCTATAGTTTCATAAAACTCTTTTCTTCTCTCTATCTCCGCTACTACGGCATCTTTATCAATCAGTTTCATGTTATTCTCCTTTCATATAATTTTTGAATTCTCTTATAAATGCTGTCTTAGTCTGCAATGTATAACCATCGCATCGCATATTGTAGGCAATATAATCTAATGCCTTCTCAATAAAGGCATCAGTTCGAGTGTATTCAACCTGAGAATTATTGGTTCTTTCAGTAGAACTATCATCTTTAAAACATCCATACCCTTCATATGAAATGTAAATCCTCTCTGGTGCTTCCATAATTGTTCTTTTTTAAATTCTATTGCAAAGGTACAAAATAATTTTGAATTGGCCAAATAATCAAAGAACTTTTTTCACCCCATTAACATTATTTAACATTCCCCTGGATTGATACCCCATCCAGGGGAAAACGTCCTGAGCCTGTTGATATACTATCTGCAATAATATAAAAAAAATCTCGAAACTTCCAAACTTTTCAGTAAAAAAAAATGCGCCCACCCTAATGGGCAGACGCATCTAACTATGACAAAATGAACAGCTAAGAAACTTTGAGCGAGGGCTTGGGCGAGAGTTTCACGATGCCCTTTGCAATTGCAAGGCGAACCTCTTTTGCCGAGTTAAGACCACGATACCCTTGACTGCGCAAGAAGATGTAAAGGTGCTTGCGTGTCGTGTTGGAGTAATCCCAATAGTCGGAAAGAGTTACTTGTCCACCCTTGACCTTGCACACTACGGAGTCGTAGGACTGAAAGTAGACCGCGTTGGGGGTGTTAATCACGAATTGGTTTGCAGCAGGATTGCCGTTGTCGTTAATGAGTTGTGATACCATAGTAATAAAAGTTTTTAATTGGTTAATGTTTCTTTTTCTTTTTTCTTTTGCAAAGGTACGACAATTTTTTGAATTACACAAATTTTTGAGTGATTTTTTTCAATAAAAAATGAAAAAATATTTTGAGAAAAGCTTGTATGTTTCACAGAATTTGTTATATTAATGCAGATAGTTCCTGCCTCCTCAGACGACGTTAACGGTTTACTCCACAGTACTCATTTGAGTACAAAAAAAAAGATGCGCCCACCCTCACGGGCAGACGCACCATAATGAATGATTATACTTAAGCAATTTCTCTTGGCTTACTCTTTCTTCCTCTCGACTTCACCTTCAAGGTGGAGAGCGATGAGGAGCCATAGCATACTCATTCCTGCAATGACGAGAGCGTTGAAATACTCATTTCTTGATGGGATAAGCAGGAAAAGAACCACCGCAAATAATAGAATGAAGAAATACTTTTTCATAATGTCTGTTTATTTTTTGATGTTAATGATTTCTTTTTACATCTTCAAATCCTCGTAGGTGTCTGCATCTTCTGCTGATACGACCTCAATAAAGCCGCCGTCCTCAACTCCTTCGGGTGCAACATCTACAAACTTCGGTCTAAGGTCAATGTCATACCACTTCCTCCTGATGTCATTAAGGTCTTTGCCCTCAATGAAAATCTCGTAACGATAGGTTATTCTTGCTTTCATAATGTTTATTGCTTTTTTTGTTTTGACACTGACAAACGCAGCGTTCATTTTCATTTCTGCTGCAAAGGTACAGTTTTTTTTTGAAACTACCAAATTTTTTCAGTTAATTGATGTTAAATGACACATAGCCATGTAAACCACTCACAATCATACTTCCAATCACGGACACGTCCGTCAAACCGACAAACAACCTCAATCTGCGGAAATCTATCCAAACATTTACGTTTTGAAACGGCTTCATTTTCTGTCAGTATGCCACTTTTGATGAACGGCAGACTATGTAACTGACAAAGTTTGTCATTGGTAATGTCATACTTTGTCTTGTAATACTTGTTTGTCTTGTAATTCTTTATTAAAAACATATTTCTATATAATCATTTTTAATTTATTACCCCTTGTTTTGACACCGCAAAGGTACAGCTTTTTTTTGAAACTACCAAATTTTTCAACAACTTTTTTTCAAAAAAATAATAAAAAAAAAAGTCAGTGAACTCTTGGAAATGTCGCGGGAAATGTTATATTAGTGCACATAGGAAACACGCTGTCCTGAGTCGGTGACACCGCCAGGGGAGAACTGGGCGGAGATGGCACTGTACGGGCTAATCCTATCTGCAATAATATAAAAAAAATTCTGTAACTGCCAAACTTTCAGGTAAAAAAAAAAATCCCCCAAGACTTTTTTAGGTCTTGGGGGAAAATCCTACTTAGGGTTCTATTTACCACACTTCAAAGAAATCTACGACTTCTTTGTCTTTCACTTCCACATTCTCGCTATCCTCTTCCACCTTAAAGGTGAGGTTGTCCACGATGTCACCTACCTCTTCCAACTCGGTATCAACCACGATAGCCAATGTCACATTCAATGTCCTTTTCATATTCACTTATTTTTTAGAGTTGTTATGATTTCCAATAAATTCGTAAATCTCGTTGTCGGTATTGTTCGCACACTCTGATGCCGTAAACCACTCGCTTGCTTCGGGAACTTTTGTGTCAAAGCCGTAAAACTCAATCTCTCCGCTTTCGTTAAGACGGACTGCAAGCACCGCACAATCAATCAACTCCGCACAATCCAAAATGATAATAGGTACATTCAGTTTGTATGGGTTGTCGTTGAACTCCTTTGGCTCAACACCACCGATGAAACTAATCTCACCACCAAATGCCTTGATGATGTCAATTGCTTCTGCCTTATTCTCTCTTACTAATTTACTAATGTTGTGCATACTATTCTATTATTCTTGTTTTCTACTGCAAAGGTACGACAATTTTTTGAATTATGCAAGTTTTTAGATGACTTTTTTTAAAAAAAAAATAATAAAAAAAAAAATGAAGAAACTCTTGCATATCTCCTTGAGAATGTTATATTACTGCACATAGTCCTGAAGAAGGAACATCTCGTGATGCGTATGACTACTGCTCGGTGATGCCATCATCTCCTCGTTCAGCGGTAATGCAGAGAAAAATCTTATAACTATTTCATTTACAAATACTTATGGTCGGCGATAGTCGGGATGCCTTCCCGTGATAACTATCTGCAATAATAAAAAAAAATTTTTGAAACCACCAAACTTTTCAGTGAAAAAATTAAAGAAAAAATGCACCTCTCAGTACTCATTTGAGTACAAAAAAAAATGCCCACCCTCTCGGGTAGGCACTCTCTCTCTTATCTCTTAGGCTCTTAGGCGGCTGCGTTCTGCTTGGCGTCGTAGTTGATGTCGCCACACTTGAAAGATATGATGTTGGCGAACTTGATGTTGCGAGGGCAGACTTGATTTTCGGTCAGCCCATAGGCTGCTTGCTTGTCGCTTGTCTTGTTTTGGCTCTTTTTCCAAGCCTTGATGATAGCGACTTCTTGTTGTGTGGCTGCTTTTCCGTTCACGAAATACTCCGTTGTCATAACGGAACCTTTGAGGGCGTAAAAGCGAAGATAGTGTTCGCCCTTGTGAATGAATATCTTGTTGGGCACAACCCAAGAGCCGTAGGGGAGTGAACCCGACACGAATGTAGGCGTGTCGCCTTGCTTTTGCAGCCTATTATTGACTGCATTTTCGTAGGAGAAATTTACTTGAACATCTCCACGAACGACCTTTGTGACCACGCCACCAAGACCAAGACCCTTTGGGCACTTTTCAGTGCCGTTATACTCGATGTGAGCAATTTTGCAGCCGTTAATTTCGCTAACGAGTTGGAATAGGTTTTTCATAATCTCTAAATGACCACCCCTTTTAGTGGTTGGCAAATGAGTTGGTTTATCTCTCATTTCCTTTGCAAAGGTACGGCTTTTTTTTGAATTACGCAAGCATTTCACTGAAAAAAATACACAAAAGTACCATTTTGCTATCTCTACATTACAAAATGAACATTTTTACGAGAAACTCACAAAAATGCTTGCAAATCTCGGTGAAAATGTTATATTAGTGCACATACGAAACACGGGAAGACGCCTCAGTACCACGAGGTTCATCTTGGGCGATGCCTTCGTCGTAAAAACTATCTGCAATAATATAAAAAAAATTCTCGGTCTACCAAATGTTTTCCCAACTTTTTTTCAAAAAAAATGCGCCCACCCTCACGGGCAGACGCACCAAATATGAAAGAATTAAAATGCCTTTTGTTTCTATTCTATGTTGTCCAATGCACCATAGGGCAGATACATCTTCAAACTCTGCAAATCTACGTTCTTACGTTTGTCCAAGAAATGACCATCCGAAAGGAAAATTTCGGTAAAGCCAAAAAACTCGTTTACGTTGACTATTTGATATGCGTTTTGGAAGAAGCACGAAAGTATCCCACGAATGTCGGAAACCAATGGAACACTTGTCCCACTGAACGAAACTTGAATGTCGTTCTTATCTTCATCATACACGTTGAACTCATAACCACCACTTGCAGCACGAATACCCAAAACCTTGATAACGTTGTTAATGTCTTTTTTCATACTAAAATAATTTTAAAAGTTAAACTTAATGTTTCTCGTTTACAGGGACAAAGGTACGGCTTTTTTTTGAATTACACAAGCATTTCACTGAAAAAAACACACAAAAGTACCATTTTGCTATCTCCACATTGCAAAATGAACATTTTTACAAAAAAGTCACAAAAATGCTTGCAAATCTCGGTGAAAATGTTATATTAGTGCACATAATTATCACGGGCTGTCGACGAAGAGCAGCGTTACTGCTCAGTAGTCATCTGATGGCGGAGCGCTTCCTTCACGGGTAATCCTATATGCAATAATATATAAAAAATTCTCGGTCTACCAAATGTTTCGAGAAAAAAATGATAAAAAAAAATGCCACCTATCTTCACAGACAAGTGGCACTAAAATATGAAAGAACTGATTTGAGATTTGCAATTTCAGTAGTTAGGCAGCATCAAAGTCCGACATATTATTGAGTTTACGATAATACTCCTTTCCGTACTCTGCAATAGCCGTTGCAATTTCTCGGTGGTCGGTTTCACCCTTGACACCAACGAACTCTGCAATCGCAGCGACCAACTCGGTCTGCTTACGTATTGCAAATAAGTAATGGCACAATGTTGGGAACGGCAATATCTTAATGACTGATACAATGTTCTCTGCTTTCTTTGTGATTTCCTCTTTGTTCATAGTAGTAAAAAATTAATTGGTTAATGTTTCTTTTTGTTTGACACTGCAAAGATACGACAATTTTTCCATATACACAAGCATTTCTTGAAAAATGTATTGGAAAAAGTGTGTTTTGCAATCTCTACATTACAAAATGAGGACTTTTCCACTCAATATCAAACACGAACCGCAAAAAGGCGGTGATGAATGTGTACCCATTGGTGGTCTTCAGCCTCTTCATCTCAAGCGCGATAATTATCTGCAATAATATAAAAAAACATCCGAGAAATCCAAACTTTTAGATAAAAAAATGATAAAAAAAAATGCCCACCCTTTTGAGGTGAGCATTGTATTGGAATGTCTGTCTATTTTCTAAAAATTATATTGAATGTGTGTTGCCGAAATCTTTAGCGATGTTCCTGCACTGAATTTATAATTTATTGCACATATCTCTGATACAAATGCCGCCACACCAAACACAGCACCCACACTAAAACAAGCCTTGCGACCTCCATCACCCATATCAGTTTTCCAAGCAGGTATTGAAGCAATAAATCCACCAACGGCTCCAAACCCAATAGCGGCATATTGACAATTAGCCGACTTTTCAAGATACTTACCCGCCATATAAATCTCGTTGGGTTGTTTATATTCACCAAACTTAATCACTTGTTTAATTGAATCGGTTTCGTAACTTGACATACACTTGTAACATCGGTAATGCCGATGGAAAGGTGACTTTTTTAAATCTTTTATTGCAACTACTTCTCTCTTTCCGTGTTTTATAATTTTCGGACAATCTCTCGTTGTGTGGTATGTTGCACTGAACAGATAGAGTGAGTCCACTTGTGCGTTAGCGCTGAGGGTTGCCACAAACATTGCGAACAAACAATAAATAAGTCTTCTCATAATAGTAAAAATTTTAATTAGTTAATAAAAATGTTTTTTGTTTGACACTGCAAAGGTACGACAATTTTTTGAATATTCCAAATTTTTCATCAACTTTTTTTCAAAAAAAAATTATATGTGAACTGATGTAATCTCTCCATTCCCAATGCGAACTATATGTGAACTGATATAAAAAAATCTTCACGGAACCAAGAACTTTTTTGATGAAACCCTTGCATATGTCACAGAAAATGTTATATTACTGCACATAGGGAAACGCGCTGTCGACGAAGAGCAGCGTCGTCACCGAGCAGTAGTCATACGCATCACGAGATGCCATCCTTCACCGTCATCACCAACTATCTGCAATAATATAATAAAATTCTCGAAACCTCCAAACAAATCATCAAAAAAATGATAAAAAAAAAATCGCACCCCTTTTCGAGTGCGACTCTTTCTCAGTAATGATGAACAACTACTTTCCAATCCGTCTAACTATTTGAAGATATTGCTCTTTGTCATAGTATCTTACCCAACTAAAATCATCGTGGCAATAATACCATTCTTCAAGAGTGTCGGTGTTGTCAAAATTCTCCATCACATAATCGTGTGTCAAATGACTCGTACCCTCGCCATCTTCCGATGCCTTTTCGTATGCCAATTCCCAAATGAAATCGTAATAGCCATCGAAAAATGCAGCCACATCGTGAATGTCAATGCCGAACGAATTGTTGTAATCAGCATAGAAAAGACTATTAAGTACAATCTCACTACGCAACTTCGCTAAGTCCTTTCTCTTGAAATCTTCTAATCTCTTGAACATATCAGTATCTCTTTTTTAATCAGTTTGTTTTTGTTTTCCACTACAAAGGTACAACTTTTTTTTGAATTATACAAGGGGAAAATCCCTATTTCTTCAAAAAAAAATATTTCAAAAAAATCAGAGAAACTCTTGCGTATGTCACAGAAAATGTTATATTAGTGCACATAGTTTCACCCGTGAAGGACCTGTTTCCTTTAGCAGCAAATCTCGATAATCCTGATGCCGCTGACGACGTACAGTAAACACTATCTGCAATAATATATAAAAAATTCTGTAACTTCCAAACAAATCAGCAACTTTTTTTGAGAGATAAATATAAAAAAAGAACCCCCACATATCAGTCGTGGAGGCTCTCAGAACCCCAACATATCAGTCGTGGAGGCTCTCGTTTTTTAAATATAATAAATAATGAATAAAAATAATTTTCTTTACTTGTGCATTGGAGTAATCTTTTGGGGTTTCAAAACTAACTTATAAAATATCTCAATTATCAAATACACTATAAATATTTTAGGGGCTTGCTCTTGCCATAGTCGTGGACTTGTTTGCGGCTCATTCTAAAACCAATATCGGGAAAACCCAAGAGCCTTACGCAGCGTTACTACACTATCCGTTCGTTTTTTATTATTATCACATTAAAATCTAAAATATCACTTTCATTCAAGTATTAAGGTCGGTCTCTTGTTCTCATTACTCTACTCTAAATTAAAAGGTTAATCTTCTCCGACAAAGGTCTTCATCATAATTCGTGAGAGCGCAATGTCAATGTCGGAACTATTCCATTTCTCAATGTCAGCCGTTTCGGTGATGTCTTCAATGACCTTATCGGTCAAGGCATCTGCAATCGCACCTGCATCTGCACTTTCCATAAAGACAAGAAACCTGCGATAGATGTACTCGTTGATGTAATCTCTTGCTGATAGTCTCATAACTCTTTCCTTTCTTGTTTTCTACTGCAAAGATACAACAATTTTTCCACATACGCAAATATTCTAAGTTAAAAAGTGTTAACAACCAAAACTTTTTTGAACCACCCAAGATACCATAGTCAGTCTTCTCTTCCGCTGACTCAAGCCCGATAACTATCTGCAATAATATATAAAAACATCCGAGAAATCCAAATCTTCTCCTAACTTTTTTTGCATCGGATATGAAAAAAATATCACGGAACTCTTGCATATATCTCAAGATTTATTATATTAGTGCACATAGGGAAACGCCGTCGTCATCCTGTATTTTTCTGATATTTACAGTATCCTTCTGCTGTATCTATCTGCAATAATATATAAAAATCACCGAATAATCCAAACCTTTCGGTAACTTTTTTTTTAAGAAAAAATCACTTGGGGAGGGAGGTCAACATACCCCCTACACCCTCCCCCCATATACCCTACCTACGTACCCCCTACCCGACACCCCCCTACGTAAGCCCCCTCCTACGTGACACCTACCCCACACCCCTTGAAATACGGGGGCACAGTTGCTCATGAGAATTTTTTCCCGGAAAATTGGGGTTTTCAAGGGAGGGTACCCTGTTCTCCCCCGAACGGGCGCTCATGAGAAATTTTTCCCGGATTTTTGACCTTTTGAAAATGACCCCCTTTCTTACTTGGGTTTTCCATGAGGGGTACCCCCTTTTCTCCTGAAATCGGTTTTCAAAAAAATTTTTTCCCGGAAATTTTTGGGTTATTTCAAAATGGGCTTTTTCTTTATCATTTCTGTATTTATATTAAAATAATATACATTATAATATAATATGATGAATATCAGGTTAACCGAAGGCATATTAAGGGATATCATCCGTGAAAGTCTCAGGGGCATATATGGTGATGGGATTAATGGTGGTTTTTCCACCACCGGTGGTATTTATGGCAATCAGTGGGAGCAGGAGATAAAGATATTTCTTGATGGTCTAAGGGATGGCCGTGCATTGGTTGACAATGGTATTGTTGCTGTTGAATGGGGTCATAATGAGAGTGACCCTCGTTTCATATATTACAGGGAGGGTGATAACAGGTTGACTGATGATCACTTTTCTCAGCAGCACAGTAGGAGGTTGTCTTGGGATGAGATAAGTGAGATACATTATCTTTGCAAGCGGATATATGGAGTAAAGATAGACATTCCCGAAGACGAATATTGGGATGAAATAGAAAATGAGTATTAATAAAAAAAAAAGAAATAGTATTTGGTTATGGATGGAAATGCTAATGTAAATGTATTTTCGGGTATTGAATTGGTTAATGGTACTGACCCGAATTTTTCTTTAGACAACTTAACAGACAAGAACAAGGCTTATTTTATAAGGACCAGTTCTGATGGTGAGTGTGGTTACATATTTTTTAATAACAAGTGCTATGGTAAGAGCATAAATTGTGGGGAGTATTAAGATTATGACAGTATTATGGTTAGATGATATGCGTGATCCGTACAAGTATTTTAATAAAAAGAGTGATTCGGGCGCATTTGTGAGAAACAAGGGTTTTTATGATGATTTATTCTCAAAGTATGACATTGATTTTATTTGGGTAAAGAATTTTGAAGAATTTACCGATTACATTTTAAAGAATGGCATACCCGAGTTTGTTTCATTCGACCACGACCTCGGCAAGGGTTTGAGAAAGGGTTTAGATTGTGCACAATGGTTACAGGAATATTGTCGCAAATCAGGACAGCCGTTCCCTAAGTATTTTGTACACTCAGCAAACCCAAATGGTCGACGTGAAATAGAGGCTTTATTAAGCGCGGCAATTAACGAGAGTAAGAAGAGAGTGATAACGTTAAATGAAGATACACTTCGTAATATAGTGAAAAAAGTGGTAAACGAGATGTACCAACAAACAGTTCAATCAAACATCCAAATTGATTATGATGTGGAGGATTACAAGGAACTGTGTAAAAGTTTATATCCGTTAAAGAGTTATATAAAAGAAGTGAAAAAACTTGGCGGTTTTAGTAATAAAGATGACTATAAATATTTTTATGACGAAATAATTGATAATTTTGTTTCTTCAAACAATTTAATTGATTATTTAGATACCGACTCTTTACGACGTGATGTGTTAGATACATTTGAATATGATATATATAGCGATGATTAAAACATGAAAACGATAAAATTAAATGAAGATACACTTCGCAGGATAATTCGTGAGAGTCTATCCGAGATAGATTTTGGAAACATATCCAAGATAGACAATGGTCATGTCACTCCATACACTCCTGAAGAGAGGAGACGGAATTTTCTTGGTTTGAAGTATGGGCGCAACAATGCGTATGAGGGGTACAAGAAGTGGTATGAACATATGAAGGATGTTCTGCCTAAGGAAGAGTTGAATTGGGACAATTATGTTGCGAACTATCAGGAGAAGTTCTCCAATCTTTTAGAGAGTGTTGTTAGAAAGGCCGTGAATGAGAGTCTTTCCGAGATTGATTTAACGAATTTAAATGAGTCAAAGAGCATAAAGTCAGACAAGTTACAGAAGATATTTTCTGAACATGGCGGATTATGGAAAGACAACCTTTCTCGTGGTCGTCATATGCGTAACTATGCTGCAACTGATTTTCATAATATGAGTGATGCGGATGTTCTTGGTGTTATTAACAAGGAACAATTGGATAACATTCAAAGAGGTCATACTATTGACCATTGGCGTTGGGCCGATAACAAAGGTCTTGACATTTGGGCAAAGGAAAACGGTGTGAATCTTGAACGTGGTGACAGAGTTGAATATGAGAAACTCGGAGATGGTATGTATCTTGTTTATGTTGAAAGGAATGCTGAGTTTGAACACAGTGGCAGAGAGGGTGGCTTCAAGGACTTTTATAACAAGAAAGAAGAACGTAGGGTAAATGGTCGTCACGATGGTTTCGAGCCAATGTCGGATAAGGCAAAAGCGGCAAGGGATTTAAGGCATAACCCGTATTTTTGGGGTCATAAGAATGGCGAAATGCGTGACCCACAATCAGGGTGGAATAATCCTGAGAGGAGAAAGGAAGCATTTGACAATGCAAAAGTTGGGAAGGATGTATGGGGTTATCCTGCATTAACACACTATAAAAATACATTGAAAGAAGAAAAACAATAAAAACAAGAAAACAATAATAAATAAAAAAAAATGGGCGGTTATTTTTATTTAGCCGCTCATTTTTATTATTATTATCTAATTGTGTTGTTTGTCTTCATTAATGACATTCTTGATTGATTCTTTTACAATGTCATCGATGGATTCTGATACGTATCTCATTTGTCCGAGTCCGCTTTTTCTTGATGCGAGGTCGTCTCTCAATTTATTGAACGGGCTTTTTCTCCTGTATGTGTATGACTTTGAATCATTGTTATTATCCATTGTTTCCTCATCGCGCTCAGGAATATCATAATTTGGTTGTGGTCTGAATGCTGCGTTGCTGTATGCTGACATTGTGGACCTTCCCCTCGCGATAACATTCTTTAGGATATATGCCATTCTCTTTGCTGCCGGGATGAAGTTTTCTGTTGCCTCTCCTGTTGCTCTTCCGTTGAGGTATCCTGTTTCCTTTGCCTTCTCTGTTCCGGCAATTGCGTTTTCGATATTTTTTATTGCATTAGATAGGAGTCTTGTTCTCTCCTTGTCCGCTTCATATTGGTTGACGTATTCGTCTTTCATTTCCTTATCCACGGTATAACCGTCGTCTTCCGCGTCATTACCTTTGAAAAATGCGGAAGCCTTTCCTCTCAATCTGTCGAAGAAGTTTTCGTTTTCTGTTTCCATAAGGGTTTGTTTCACGTTTTCCCTTATAAGTGACAGTAATTGTTCTTCATTAATATGCATTTTCTTTTTCATATTATTTTCCTTTTTTTCTTTTTTGTTTGATTTTATTATTTCAACGTATTGGTAGAATGGTTTTCTTTGTCTGTATCCGTCATAGAGCCATTTCCTGAACGTCTCTTGTGAGACGGGTGTTATTTTCCACAGTCCTTTCCATCCTTCCTCATAGCAGTCATTGTATCCTTGTCTCGCCTTCTCTTCCGAGTCGAAGCAGAACATTACTTTTGATTCATCGAACTTTCCGTGTACTTTTTGATCAACGACATATATCTTCTTTGATTCGAGGTCATCTCCGATGAATACATCTATAGGTTCTCCATCCTTTCCCTTTGTCTTCTTTATGAAGTAACCATAGTCATGAGCCATTGTGACGGTCCATTCGTGTCCGTTTTTATCCTTTCCTCTCCTTATTGAGCCTTTCGGGTTTTCTATGGATATCTTATAGCCGTTTATTGTGACGTGTCCCTTCTTGTAGTTTCCTGCCATTTTCTGTTTTTCCGTCGGGTTTGTATTGACGGAATTCCTGGCGTTGTAAAGGTCCTCGTCTATTGACTCATTTACTGTATGTTTCTCGAATATAGTCATATACAAATAAATAGTTTTTATCTTATAAAAGTAATTATTATAAAAGGTTATAATTGACAATGGGAAAAAAAATTATTTTAACCGAATCTCAGTTCAAGGAATATGTCAAGTCTCAGTTGAATGAGAGTATGGGTGAAGGTGAGGATATTGTAGATATATGTAGTGATTATGCTGACAGGCTGAGGGTCATTTCGGACCAAGTAAGGGAACTTGGCAATCAATACAGTCGTTTTTACAAGATAGCGAGAGAGGAATTAGAAAATATGAGCATTGCAGTCAAGGATGTTCGTGATTGCAAGATATATGGTGATTTTGGTGTTATGATGTATGTTGATACGTCTATGATTCAATTACCGGAAGATTATCAAGAGAGTGATAGGGACTTATACATTCAAAATGAGGTAGAGGACAGGATGAATGGTATTTTATCATCTCCGATGGGATTAGGTGCATTTTTTAAGAGAGTAACTGTTTATTTCAAAAACGGTGTTGTTGAAATTGTGCCAGAGCCAAAAGATTGGCTTTCATTGGAGAGGGTGTATGATTTCTTATCAAGCAATTAATTTTCACAACAGCAGAAAATAGCACAAAAAGGCGCCTAAGATTTTGTTTCTTAGGCGCTTTCAAATTTTAGAACGTTATTTTCGACGGTTATTGTTATTTTTTCTTTTGCTCCGTTTTCGATAATTTCATCTGTTATCTTATTTTCTATTTCATTTTGTATTGCTCTCAGGATTGGTCTTGCGCCGTTTTCTTTTTCTTTCTCTATTATATTATAGATATAGTTTATAATTTCATCATTATAGGAAAGGTTATATCCGATATCTTCCATTCTCTTGTCAAGTTTTGAGAGTTCGAGTTTAATAATTTTCTTAAGGGAATCCTCATCAAGTGTATTGAAATAGACGATTTCATCAAGTCTGTTAATGAACTCAGGCGGGAATTTATTTTTCAGTTCCTTTTCGATGATTGATTTTTTATTCAGGTTTTCATCAGGATTGAAACCGAGCGCCTTTTCATTTGACGCTCTCTTTGCACCGACGTTTGACGTGATGATGATAATTGTGTTCTTGAAGTCAACCTTATTACCGACATTGTCAGTAAGGTATCCCTCGTCAAGTATTTGCAGGAACAGATTATACACTTCTTCATCGGCTTTCTCAAGTTCGTCAATCAGGAGTACTGTATGTTTCTTGTTTCTTACCGCCTCTGTAAGCATACCTCCCTTTTCATAACCCACATAGCCCGCAGATGAGCCGATGAGTTTATTCACTGAGGTCTTGTCGGAATATTCGGACATATCGAACCTGAGCATATTCTTTTCGCTACCAAACACTTCCTTTGCAAGCATCTTGGCCATCAGGGTTTTTCCGACACCCGTGCTGCCTATGCACATACAACTGAGGATAGGTCTGTTTTGTGGGAAGAGTCCTACCTTGCTTCTCTTCACCGCCTTTGTTATGATGTCGATAGCATGGTCTTGTCCTATGATGTTTTTCTTCATATTGTCGGCCATATGTGAAAGGCTTTCGAGTTCCGAATTTGACATCTTGTTTATATCGATACCCGTGTGTTTTGAAATAGTTTCATATATATCTTTTTCATTGACCTCCTTTGCCACCTTGTTATTTTCTATCTTGTCATATAGGACTGCGAGTTTTGTCTTGTTCTCCGTTATTTCCTTTCCGATGTCATTGGCCTTGCTTATGTTGTCATTCTTTATTTCCCTGTCCTTTTCCTTTTCAAGTGTGTTGATTGTGGTTATCAGGTTTCTGATTTCCGAGTTCTCGTATGCTTCAAGTTTCTTACTTGCGCCCGATTCGTCAAGGATGTCGATTGCTGATGACGGGAGGCTTCTCTCGGGCATATATCTCTCAGAGAGTTTCACACAGGCTTCGATTGCCTCGTCTGTATATCTCACCTTATGGAATTTTTCGTATGTCTTTTTAAGTCCTTCAAGGATTTGCATACAGTTCTTTGTCTTCGGTTGTGTGAGTGTCAGTTTTTGGAATTTTCTTGACAGTGCGTCGTTATCGTCACAGAGGACCTTATAGCCGTATACACTTGTTGTTATGATAACCTTGATATCCCCGTTTGTAAAGACATTGTCCATAAGTGAACTTATATCATAGTCATCCTTCTTGTTTTTTGACACGAAGTTATGGAAATTGTCTATGAAGAGTATGACATTCTTCTTCGCAGACAGTTCCTTTATCACAGACAGGACCCTTTCCTCGAACATACCCCTGAGGTTTGTTCCCGCCATCATTTCTGTTATATTGAGTCTGTAAATTGTTGTGTTGAGCAGTGACGGTGGGCATGTTCCGTCAACGATTTTCTTTGCGAGTCCGTTAACGAGTTGTGTCTTCCCTACACCGGGTTCGCCTACGATTACCACATTATTGCTCTTTCTCCTGTTGATGATATTGGTGATGGTGTTTATCTCGTCATCCATTCCTATTAGGTCGTCGATCTTGCCCTTTGCCGCCATTTCGTTTAGGTTCGTGCAGTAGGCGTTTATTATGTTGTTTTTCTTTCTGTTGACACCGATGATTTCATTTAGGACATTATTTGCGATGTTTGTCATGTCACCGTTATTTCCATTTCCTCCGGACACATTAATTCTTATTTCCTGAATTGGTTCGATATTAATGGGTTTTGATGTTTCAATTGTTTTTAGTGTGTCGTGCAGTTTTACTGACTCATTTAGTGCAATGTCATATGTCAGTCCCTGTTCCCTGAACAGTTCGCTTATACTTTCATTGTGTTTAAGCATTGTGAGCAATACAATGTCTGATGTTATCAGTTCATTGTTTGTTTCTTTCATTACGTCATATGACTTGCTTAACAGTGAGTTAAGTTCTGCGGACATTTTCGGTTGTATTCCCGGTTTGATTACAGTGACGAGGCTGTCCTGTACCTTTACCATTATTTTGTCATATATTTTTGATATGCTTGTGAATGTCAGGAAACCGCTTATTGTCTTATACAGCATAGTGTCCTTATCTGCGAGAGTGCCAAGTAGAAAGTACTCTGGGGTTATTTCTCTTACGGGATATTCTTTCAAGAGAATTTCCGTTGTCATTCCAAGTATGTTTGTAAGTTCTTTTGAAAAATAATTCTGTGCATTTGCACTGTTTTTAATCGGTTGACTCATTATATGTCTTTTTTTATAAAAAAATAATATGTATATTTGCTATAGTAAATAAAATATAGAAAATATGGTATTATTTAGAGACTACAATGAGGAAAAGCGTTTGGACAGGGTTTGGTATGACTCTTCAAACGTTGTTTACAGTGAATGTGATGACAACCCGAATGACTTCAAGACATTGCGTGTCACTTTCAAAAACGGTGCGACGTATGAGTATAAGAAGGTTGACGTGAATGACTATGTTCTTTTTGTACATGGTGGTATTGATGCATCGAATGGAAAGACGCTGAACAAGGTGATAAAGCCCAAGTACGAGTTCGAGAGATTGGCTGACAGATCAGTTCCACAATTACTTGAGGAAATGGAGAATCTTAAGAAAAAAACAGTGTCTGAATCGACTGTGCCGGAAAAAAGTGAAAACACGGAATAACAATTCTCTATTAACGGATATTTATTATTAGAAAATAATAAATACATAAAACTATGTTCGGCGGTTTAAAAACTCTATGGCATTACATTCGTTACACATGTATGACGAACTGTATGAGCATAAATCTTGGTGGGCTGTTTGCATTCTTGTCATTGATAGTCCTTTCCGCTAAATTCAGTGTGTGGTTGTGTGTTTTACTGACATTCGTGTTAGGTTTTATCTTCTTCACAATGATACAATGTGGAAAGAACTTTTTCTCTTGCATTAAGGAACCGCAGACAATTTCCAATATAATTGGGTGGTTCATCGGATGTACATGGATATGTTTGCTCTATTTAAGTTTCGTATTATTGTAGCGAAAGTTGTTTCATAATATGGCGTTGTTTGTGGTATCAAGGTACTTCTAAGATATAACGCGCCAAAAATAAGAATGACAGGTAAAGAGAAATACCTGCCATTATTTTTATATTGTCCTTTTATGCCTTTCCGATGCAAGAATATTCAATTCCAATGTCATTCATTTCTTTTGCATCGTAGATGTTTCTTCCGTCAATTATAATCGGTTTTCTCATCAGTTTTTTCATTATTTTGAATGACGGTGTTCGGAACACCTTCCATTCGGTGACTATTATTAACGCATCAGAATCGTTTATTGCATCATATTGATCAGTTGCATAGTATATCTTGTCCCCTATATTTTTTCTACATTCATCCATTGCAACCGGGTCATATGCTCTTATCTCACATCCGTTTTTCAGGAGGTCATTGATTAATACAAGTGATGGTGCCTCTCTCATATCATCTGTCTCAGGTTTGAATGACAACCCCCATATTGCGATGGTCTTGTCTTTAAGGTCTCCGTTGAATGCTTTTTTAAGTTTTTTGAAAAGGACGTGTTTTTGTTCTTCATTAACCGCTTCAACTGATTGCAGAACTTGCATTTCATAGCCATTTTCCTTTGCGGTTCTAATAAGGGCTTTGACATCCTTTGGGAAACATGAACCACCGTATCCGCAGCCCGAATACAGGAATTTTCTTCCTATTCTTGTATCTGACCCGATGCCGTCTCTAACCATATTGACATCCGCACCGACAATTTCACACAGGTTTGCAATGTCATTCATAAATGATATTCGTGTGGCAAGCATTGCGTTTGCTGCATACTTTGTCATCTCGGCTGACGGTATATCCATTAGGATAACCCTGAGGTTCTGCATTTGGAACGGTTTATAGAGACTTGTCATAAGGTTCTTGGCACTTTCGCTATCGGTTCCGATTATAATTCTATCCGGACTCATAAAATCCCTGACAGCGTTGCCTTCCTTAAGAAACTCCGGGTTTGATGCCACATCAAAATCTATGTATAGGTTTCTCTTGTCCAATTCTTTTTGTATTGTTTCCCTGACCTTTTGTGCCGTACCAACCGGTACGGTTGACTTTGTTACTATTAGTTTATAGTCATCAATATTTTCCCCTATTGTTTTAGCCACCTGTAGTACATATGACAAGTCTGCACTACCATCCTCGCCAGGTGGTGTTCCAACGGCTATGAAGATGATGTCCGTAGTGTTGATAGTTTGTGTCAAATCGGTAACAAAGTGCAGTCTTCCCTCTCTTGTATTTCTATCAACGAGTTCATTTAGACCCGGTTCGTATATTGGTATTATGCCTTTATTCAGGTTATTGATTTTTATTGAATCAACGTCAACGCAAGTCACGTCGTTTCCTGTCTCAGCAAGACACGAACCGGTGACCAAGCCGACATATCCCGTTCCAACTATTGCAATATTCATTTATTGTTTATATTTGTCACTTATTATATGTTCCAAATTATAGTTAATGTTCTTGATTTCAATTCCATTCTTTTCTTCCATGAAGTCAAGTATGTCCGAACAGTAATGTGTTCGTGCGCGTAACAGGGCATTCATATTTTTTTGTGTGGGTTCAAGTTCATATCTTTCTTCAAGTTTCTTGATCCACTCCTCCTTCAAATTTTCTGACGGATAGATGACCGTATACTCTATACCTTGTTCATTGAAGTAGTTCCGCAGTTCCATATGTGCAGACGTGAATACAATTTTTCCTTGATCGGACAGGTCCTTTGCTATGTTAGCATAGACCTTATACCAATCACTGTCTCGTTTACCGTCAACCCTGAAATTACTTGATTCGAGGTCAATGCACTTGTCAATCTTTTTACAGATTGTACTTTTTCCTATTCCTTGATAACCGATGTATATCATAGACTATTTTTCTTTTAAAATTTTTTAAGTTGTTCCAATAATTCCTTTGATGCCCTATATTGCCAAGAACCTTTATAGGTTGAATGGACTTGATATTCAAGAGCCTGTATTTGTTCTTCACTCGGTTTCCAAGTGTATCTTTCTTTGAGAGATTTGAGCCAGTTGTTTAATTCATTAGCGGTTTCCTTATCAATAAGTCTGCTTTGTCTCCACCAATTCTGCACCTCACCTGCTTCATATATAGTTGTGGCAATTTTATTTAATTTAGATATATCCTCTTTACTCCAAATAGATTCCGCGTCTTTCTTGGCTTGACATCCTCCATCGGCAAAACACCTACCCGTTTCTTTATAGCCCTTACAATGGTTTTTACAAAAAGAATCAATATTAGAATCAATATTATTCAACTTCTTCTTAACAGCATCCCATTCAAAGCCATATTCTTTCATCTTAGAGAATAAAAGGTCACGCTGTTCTTTGATTGCCGGAGAAACATCTGATGGAGTTACAAAGTCTGATTCTATTGATAAGGAGTCATTATAATTGAGATTTATACATACATGACACGCTTTTTCATCTTTGTGTAACCACAATAAATTATGGCTAGGTGAAAATAGTACATCACCATCCTTTGCATCTTGAATTGTCCAAGGTTTATACGATGTTTCAGTAGAGCAACGTGATATTTGATAAGAACCACTATTAAGATTTGTTACTTCATATGCGTACTCAAGTACTTTATTGATATGTAGAATTCCACCATCTTGTGGATCTATAATCCATTGTCCGGCTTTAAACTTTGGCTCGACCATATCAAGAACAGAGGTATCTTTGACCGCTTCTACAATCTCTTCATCAGCGTAATTGATGGACTTCTGTTCAACTTGCTTTTCAAGCCAAGCAAGAACTTCATTTCTTGGAACATTATATCTTCCAAAACCGGTATCTTCACTCCATTCTGATATTACATCAATTAGTGATTTCCTTATCTTCTCGTCCTCTGATTCAAAGAATTTGAGTTCTTTGAAGATATATTCACACCAGCCTACAACGGCAGTACTGTTGCAAGTTTCCATCAGTATCTTTGCTCTTGCAATAGATTCATCATAGCGTTTTGCTTTTTCTTCAATTGATAGTTCTTTCATTTCTTTATTTGTCTATTTTAAGTTCTGACATTGGTAAAGCCATGTCGTTTTCAATCCAATTTTTATAGTCAAATTTCTTTTCGTTAAGCCAATCTATTAGACGGTATATTTTGTCCTCATCATACTGTTCCAATAAATCATTACAAGCGGTTTCCTCAGTGCTGTCCATACTGTTCATTGGTCTAAGGTATGGCATTATTTGGCTCTCATCAAGTGTTGCGGTATACAGTCTATATGGTTTATTCGGGTTATAGAATTTAAACGTATCCCCACCATCTATTGAGAATAGCACCCCGTCCATAAATTCATTGGAATATACGTCTTTAAATCTGCACCAAACTTTATACGGTAGCATTGCACCTAATGTTGAGGCAAAATTCAACTTTTCTTCATTTGTCATATACTTCAGATTTTATGATAATGTTTTTCATCTGCGGGTGGATAACATTCCTCACCGTATTCTTCCACAAGCTCTTTGTAGATGTCACCATCGACATCAAGTGTACCCGATTGCCATGATGATTGAATGTTAATCGTGAACCAACCGCCATTTTTCGTTCTTACAGCATACAGGTCGTTTTCATCATATACAGGACAGGAGATGCGGACAAAATAATCTGTTTCATCCGCATATAACCAACCACAATTATTTTTTTCATATTCCCACTGTTCATACAGTGTCATTGTATGTTGTATTTCCTTTCTTTCCTCAAAATCCCATTCAGGGACCGTCACTGAAAGGTGTTTAGCCTCGTCATTTGTAAGTAATTCCTCAACCCTACAAATATAGTGTCGTGAGGAACTTGTCTTTCCATCATCCCAAAAGTGGTAATAGTGTCCAATTTCAGGAATTTCTTTCTTTTCACTCATTGTTTACTTAATTTTATTCGTCTTATATTCTCCGATGATTTTCTTCTCATCTTCAAGTATTTCGGCTTCCTTAAGCGTTTCTATCACATCATAGTAATCTATGGTCATCTTCTTGTCCCTTGACAGATTGTTCTTGAATTTGTATTCAGATATCTTATCATCAAATTCTTTGATCAAGTCTGTTCCATCCTCGTTTACTATTGCATCAAATGACAGGATATACTCCCCGTTATATTCTCGTATCCCCTTGAAATTGAACGCACAGTAACTGAATAGATGGAGGTCATCTGCACCATATGCCTTAAATGACACAAATTTCAATGTGTCGAAATCGATTACATCAGAGCGTGTATCTCCGTTTACTATTCTGTTTATTTCATTAAGGAACGGACGATGCCGTCTGTCAAACTGACTCTCATACTTTGAGACATAGAGGTCAATTATTGCTTTTTCGGTACCGTCCCTTTCAACCACAACCTTATTTACATACTCTTCGAGTCTGAATCGTGGTGTGAATGTTCTTTCTATAAATATCGTGTATTCCTTTTTATTCTTTACACCCACCTCATCATCATTAAGACCTTCAACAACACTTCCTGTGTCCTCAATATTATCTTGTACTATCTGTATGTCATAGCCTTCATAACAAGGAAGTTCGGGCTTCGTGTCATATTTTTTCTTGGTTGCGGTTCCACCACCGGAATACTGATACTTGTGCGATTCACGTTCTGAGTGGTAAGTTTCATACCTAAGGTCTTTTACGGCCTGTGTCACCTCACCTCTAAGCAGGTCTTTGTAAACACTTTCAGCCTCATCCTTGACCTCAATATTTCCTCCGTCATTACCGGTTGAGTTGTTCTTGGATGAGAACGCTATTGTATCGGCATTTCTAAGACCGGTGAACAGGTGATGAAAAAATGTGTATACGTAGAATAGAAATTTCTTCATTTTAGATTTCGTCCACTTTTTCCTTTATTATTTCGAAGACAACCATTAGCAATCTTTGGTATTCTCCTGCCTTTTTTGCTGCGTCATTGTAGTCCGCTGCCTTTATTTCATCGTATTCACCCGCGTTTGACTTTGCCAAGTTGTCAAAATGTGAATAGACAAGTTGCACCGCATCCCTATATGCCAATAATTCAGTCAACGGGAGTTCCCTCAGTTTTGCCCTGTTTGGCTTGAGGACAATCTTTATGTCCTTATGTTCCTTGTCCGGATTATCTATCTTCTTATTCATTTTATGCTACATTTTTAACATTCTTATATTTTACCTTAGTCTTTTCATCAACATATTCGGCATCAATAATTACTTCTTTATCCTTCATTAATGGGGCATTATACATTGCATCCGACATCACCGTCTCGACAATTGTACGCAATCCTCTAGCGCCGGTTCCAAGCGACAATGTCAAATCTGCAATCTTATCGAGTGCTCCGTCAGTGAAAGTCAATTTTACGCCATCCATTGACATAAGTTCCGTATATTGCTTTACAATCGAATTCTTCGGTTCCTTCAGAATGGTCACCAACGCCTCCTTTGTCAACTTATTGACATTTGTAATAATTGGGAAGCGTCCAACAAGTTCGGGAATCATACCGAAATCCCTGATATCCTGAGGCGTTGCATAGTTTATATATTCCTCCTCTTCGTTGATCACTGTTCTCTCTGCGGTAAAGCCAATCTTACCGCGTCCCATTCTCTTCCTGATAATTTCTTCAAGACCAACAAATGCGCCTGACATAATAAAAAGGATATTCTTGGTATCAAGATAGATAAGAGGTTGTTCAGGATGCTTTCTTCCGCCCATTGGTGGCACACCAACTACATCACCTTCGACAATCTTCAGGAGTGACTGTTGAACACATTCGCCTGACACGTCTCTTGTAATTGACGGACCAGCATCCTTCTTGGCAATCTTATCCCCTTCGTCAAGCATAACAATACCCATTTCGGCTGCTTCGATATCGTAGTCACAAGAGCGGAGAAGTCCGACAAGACATTCTTCAACATCGGAACCGACATAACCGCTTGCAGTAATCTTTGTGCAATCCTGAATGTAGCAAGGCACATTGAGGAGTTTTGCGATAGTCTTTACCATCAATGTCTTACCACAGCCGGTTGGTCCAAGAAGCATGATGTTTGACTTGTCGAGTTCAACCTCGGGGTTTTCCATTGAATTTTCGTGAATGATTTTCTTGTAATGGTTATAGACACCGATTGACAGCACCTTCTTTGCCTCTTCTTGCCCGATTACATACTTGTCAAGATGTGCCTTGATTTGATCAGGTCTCAACAAATCGAGGGTAATTGTACCATAATCTTCTTCTTGCATTGTTTTCTTTTTCTTTGATTTCATACGTTAAAAATAAAAATTAAAAGTTAAATACATTTCAAATATACAAATTAATTAAATAATTCCAACAAACCAAGTCCCGCTTTTTTCTTCTTACCATTATTGGGTGATGTCATTTCTGTCCTTTCACCAAGTTTCTTTGCAACCCTAAGTGTGGTGTTGCCGGTAATTGCATACGACTCCGTTACATTATTCTCTATATTATAGTTTATCTTTTCTTTTGCATTCTTTATATTGGTTCTCATCTTGACAATATCAAAAGCGCCGTTTGTTGCGCACCACTTTGTTTTTTCCTCATCTATGTAGTTTAATGTCTTCTTTGCGCGTGTTATTGCCACATATATCAGGTTCCTCTCAGTTGTCTTCTCCCATTCCTTCTTTGCCAACTTGCTCGGCAACAGTGAAGGAAGCAGAATGTAAACGTTGTCAGCCTCAAGTCCTTTTGCCTTATGTACTGTAGACAATTGTATTGCATCGTCATGTTCCCCATTAAAGACAAGTTTGATTTTTTCCTTCAGTTCATCAACTGTTGTAAGCCCCTCAGATATTGCGGATATACCTGCTATGTTATCATAGAGATTCAGAACCGTTTGGTATGAGTATGCGTCGCTCTCGTCAAGTCCGTATGTCTTTTGAACACGCTCAACTTCATCAAACAGCATACGATATAATTTTGGGAAAAGTCCGTCGCTTGTCAGAAAATTCTTGTCAATCATAGTACTGTTTGACCTTTCTATAAGTTCCTCATATTGTTCCCTTATTTTCTCGTTGCCGCGTATATATGACTTCTTGTTTATCCTATTATATCTGAGATGTAATTCAACTAGTGGTGCGGTTGTACGGCATAAAACCATATCTCCGTTCTTCGGGTCATATGGTGAGACATCGTAGTTAATTTCACCATCTATTGCATTTGGGGCGGCAATTATGTTGTCTGAAAAATTTGATGCCACTTCAACTATTTTCTTCGGGCATCTGTATGATATCGGGAGTTTGTATGTCTCCACATTACCATATTTCTTAAAGTTGTCAATCGCTTCTTCTGACGCGCCGCACCACACATTTATCTTCTGATGATCATCACCGACAGCAATAAATCTTGATCCTCTGCCAAAACACTTGTCCACAATTTTCTGTTCTGAAATAGAGGTGTCTTGTGCTTCATCTATCAATATCCAATCATATATGTGTTTTCTTGTTGTGAGGTTAAGTACATTCGGCAACCATATCATATCCGTATAGTCAAAAGTATCCAAATTGTTTTTACCCCACTTTAGCACTTCTCTTGTGACACTTATCTCGTCTCTGTATGGGACAATTCCGTATTTCTTTGCAATTTCCTCTATCTCTTTTAGTGTAAATGCGAGGTAATAGCGGCAATATTCAACAAGGCTGGTTATGTTATTGAGATATGGTATTCTATTTTTCCCGAGACTTTTCGTTTCGTGATAGTCACTTATTTCATCAATATTACCCTTGATGTGGTTTCTGTATTTGAACTCGTTTGGTTTTTGTTCGTGTTTTATTATGTTATTTTCCCTTAATATTGAATAGCCAAGTGAGTGGAATGTCATTACGTTGGCATTTTTATTCTTTTCGATTCTATCCTTAATGTTCTTTACGATGTCACGATTGAATGCTATGAACAGAACCTTTAGATTCTCCGGTATGATATTCATACAGTTTACAATGGTGGTAGTTTTTGACGCGCCGGCGGCGGCACTTATTATCATATTGCTACTGCCATGTTTAACGTTGTCGAAAATTTTGTCTTGATATTCGGAGGCTTCAAAAACGGTATCTCCGTAGGTAATGGTATAATGTTTCATATTCCAAATATATAAAATAAAATAATTATTATAAAACATCTTACATAATGACTAATGATACTTCTAAGCCAAAATATGATTTCGATTCAGACCCGAAGAACTATAAAAATTCTGAAGACGAATGGATACGAAATTTAGCGAATAACGGATTGGATGCCGGAATGACGGCGGATGAAATAGAATATTTAATAAGGAAAAGAAAGAGAGAAATGGGTGACTATTTCTCCATAAATGTGAAATACGGCGACATTTCAGGAATCAATAAGAAAGGTGATAATGACTTGACATTGAACCAGGCGTTTTGGAACGATGTTTAATTTTCAATTATTGTTTACTTTTTAAAAAAAATTTGTATTCTTTGTAAAGTAAACAAATAGTAAAAATGGAAATAATCAATGTAAGTAATTTTAACGACGGTCCCGTAATTATTCAACCGTTGATTTTCAAGGATGAACGGGGCTATTTCTTTGAAACGTTCAATGAGTCTGAGTTTAAAGAGAAGGTGGCTGATGTCGATTTTGTCCAAGACAATGAGAGTAAATCGTCATATGGTGTATTGAGGGGATTACATTTCCAAAAACCCCCATATGCTCAGGCTAAGTTGGTGCGTGTGGTAAGCGGAGCCGTATTTGACGTTGCCGTGGATATAAGAGAGGGTTCTCCGTCTTATGGGCTGTGGTTTGGTGCATATCTTTCCGGTGACAATCACAGACAGTTCTATATCCCAAGAGGTTTCGCACACGGTTTTGTATCTCTTTCGGACAATACGGTATTCCAATACAAGTGTGACAATCCGTATAACCGTGAGAGTGAGGGTTCCATTGCATATAACGACCCGTATATCAATATCGATTGGGGAAAGTGGCTTGATTGGCGTAACATAAAATTATCCCCGAAGGATCAAATGTCACCACAGTTAAGAGAAATCAAAAACATTTTCACCTATGATAACACTGAAGTTTAAGTATTCGACAAACGAATACATTTATGAGATCAAATCGTATTGTGTAAACTTTTCTAAGAATGAACTCAAGGTTAAGATAAGTGAATATAATGACAATCTCTTCAAATGGATTAAAAACAACCGAGATAGGGGTGCCAAACAATATATAACCGACATTATTATCTCCGACAAGGGAAATGACTTCTCGGAATGTTACGCATTCGGAGAGTGTAAACTTGTGAAACTTGTTTTTGATAACAGTGAATATGAGATAACGGTATCATACAGCACTCTTAACATCGAGACAGATTAAGTAAAAAAGTATATTGTCCGTGATATATAAGGTCATTTTTGCTGTACTTCAACTATTTATATATGTTATTAGAAACATATTAGATATGAGTGAAGTATTAGTAGCATTGTGGGCTGTGATGCAAACACACGCGATTTGGATATTGGTATCCATCGTTCTTGTGACATTTGCAATGTTCATGGACCTTTTAACCGGAATAAGAAAAGCCAACTCCAAGGGTGAGGCGACAACATCGAGAGGACTTAGAAAAACGCTGACTAAAGCGTATCATTATTACATACCTATTATCTGTGGTGCAACCTTTGATCTATTGTTGGCACCACTGTCATTCTACACACTCCCATTTATGACAATGGGCATCAGTGCATACTGTATAAGGTGTGAGGTCAAGTCCGTTATGGAAAATACAAAGGCTGACAGTACTGAAATGTCTGAAATGGCTGATTTCCTCTCAAAGGTTATTGAAAATAAGGATGACCCGGAGGGCTTACTGAAATTGATTATAAAAAAGGTAAATGAAGGTGAAAAGTCTAAAAGGAGAAGAAAGTCAACAAAAAATGCGGATGTTTAAAACGTCCGCATTTTTTTTTTTATATCATATTAACTGTTAAAAGCCCATCTTTTGTTATCTTTCTTGGGAACCAATCCTTTAAAATCTGAATAAGGAGTCTGTCCCGTATGTCCTTGTCATCATACAGGTTTTTGAATCTGTCCTGAAGCAGATAGAACAGTTGTTTGTCCGTCATATTTCTAAGAATGTTTCCATCGGTACCAATCATACCGACAATTGGCATTGATTTTGGAAAACCATCATCACCAATACCATGCATATGTCCGCGTTTGAACGATTTGTCAAGGTAATTTGCTATATATTTCACCTTCTGCGGATCAACGGGGAAATTAGCCTTAACCTTTACTTTCAGTCCCTCGTTTATTTGTTCAACTTGTTCTTCTGTTAAAAAAATTCTCTTACCCATAAGACATTTTCTTATATATAAGTACATTTTAAATGACAAAGTTATATATTTATTATAAAATAATAGATTTAGTATGGCATTAAAAGAGGAAACAAAAACATTTCTGTCAACGTTAGAGGGTTATCATCAATTATGCAAGACTCTCCACTGGTCTTCAACGACAATGTCAGAACACAAATTGTTGGATGATATGGACCACTCAATTCTTGAATACGAGGATTCTGTTGCAGAAGTTGTAATGGGAATAACTGACTCACGTTTTCAAAACGGTGACCTTAAAACCTTGTTACCGGCTTCAAAAAACATTAAGGATATGCTTCGTGAGTTAAAGGATGATGTTGACAAATACCGTGATAAGACTGACTACAACAGCGGACTAACAAATATTCTTGATGACTTTATGTCTGACATTGATAAATGGAATTACTTGAGAACACTTTCATAAATGAAAATACACGATTTTTATAGTGAAAAACCAAATTTTAAAATGAACGGTGAAACATTGGACGGTTATTGTCACATATTACCAGAAGGTGCCGATGAGGACGGGAGACCATATGGCGAGAGGAAAGATGTGAATCTATCGTCATTCAAACCCATGCCTCAATTGAATCCGAAAATATGGAAAGATGAGGATACAATAAGGTCCGATGTTAGGCTCAGGTTATTGGATATCGCTGATGATTTCATAGATACATTGGAAGTCGATTGGTCCAAGACATACGATATCATTCTGACGGGTTCTCTTGCTAATTACAATTGGTCCGAGTATTCAGACTTTGACCTCCATATCGTTGTGGATTTCTCTGAAATAGATGACAGAACCGAGTTTGTGAAGGATTATTTCGACACCAAGAAAAACGATTGGAACAACAAACACGATTTAATGGTAAAGGGCTATACCGTTGAAGTATATGTTCAGGACCTTAACGAGGAACACGATGCATCCGGTATTTATTCTTTAGAAAAGAACGAATGGGTTAAGAAACCTGAAAAAGACAATATCAAGGCAATAAAACTTGATAAATTTTGGATTAAGGAGAAGGCGTTAAGTTTTATGGACAAGATAGATTCCCTTGAAAGGGATATAGAAAACTCTGAAACTGATTCCGAAAAAGCGGACACACTAAGTAGAATAGAGGCGTTTACTGACAAGATAAAGAAACTCAGAGCGGACAGCCTTAAAAAATATGGTGAAATGGCGCCGGGAAATATCATATACAAAATTCTGAGAAGAACAAACTATCTGGATAAACTGTGGGACCTGAAGACAAGGGCATATGATTCAGAAATGAGTCTTCAAAATTGATTTTGTAATTAATAAAAAAAAAGAAAAATATAACTTAAAAAAAGATAATAAGTTAAAATGCGGACTTTTTCGTGTGCATTTTATATTTATTGGTATAAATAAATACAATTGTATAAAAACGAAGAAACAATATGGCAAAATTTGATGACCAATTAAGTCGTATGAGTTATCTGATGGAATACAGAATGCCATCTAACGAGGTTCCCTCAAATATCGAATACCATGCAAATGGTGCTGACGGTAAGGTTTATGGAATTCTCAAGGAAGGAACAAAGTATTACATTAAGACAACCGAAAGCGGTAAGGAAAACATCGCAGAATCCTACGACTACATCGGCGGTTTCAACAACCGTAAAGAAAATGAATATAAGAGTTACAACGAGGCTACAAAACAACTCGAAATGAAACTTATCTCCCTCAATGAGGCTTATGGAAAACACGAGGACGTTTCAACTGTGGATTTCAATCGCGGAGAAAAGGTTCTCTCAATGCTCACTGAGGAGGCACGCACAGAGTTGGATAGAATGAAACAGATCTTTGAAAACTCAAACACAATTGGTGCTCCTGTTATCGGTAAGGATAATGTACACGGAACAGCAACTGATCCTAAGTCTGAAGGTGCACCTTATGGTGAAGGAAGTGCAGAGGGCACGCACGAGAAGGGTACAACAAAGACAGAGAGTGACCCTCAGAAGGCCAATGGCGACTACACTGACGTAAGCAAGAAAGTCGAAAGCCAAATGACATCAACCAAATCTCCAAGCGGTAACAGTGAAAAGGGCGGAGAAAAGGCAAAGTGTGACCTCGACGGTGTTTGCGTGGCGATAAAGGAATCAGTTGAAGAATGCGGTGTTGGTGAATGTGGTAATGTTGGTTCAATGCCAAACGATATGAGTCTGCCAAATCTTGAAGAAGGTGGGGGTGATGATGAAATCGAACTCTACAATGCGGAAGAACCAATTGCTGATAAAGATTTCAGTCTCGAAGATGATTCTCCTGTTGGATTAGAGGACGAAGAGCCAACAATAGAAGAACCAATTGCTGATGAGGAATATCCTGAAATGGATGGATTCGATTACGAAGACGCAGACTTGGACGAACTGTTGAATGAGTATGAAAGTGTAATATCCGGTGACAAGGAAGAGTTAACTGGACCCGGTACAAGTGATCCTGACAATGCTATTGCAACTTGGAACAGAATGCCTGAGGATAAGGCTAAGGACAAGATTGATGAGGATGAAACTTCCGCAAAACCTGAAAGTGAAGAAGCACTTACCGGTGAAAAGAAGAGCGAAGGTAATCCTAACGATGCAATTGCAACTTGGCCAAGAGTTCCAGGTGACAAGGAAAAGAAGGATAATGTGAATGAACGTATTGAGATGGCAGTTAGCAGAGAAGTTAAGCGCATATTCGAGAGTGTGAATGGAAAGAAGAAAGAAACCCTTGAGGAAATGGTTCAAAGACTTGTTAATGAAGAAGTTACAAGACTTAACGTATGGGGTAAACATCCAAGATTCAGACAAGAGCCGATGACTACTCCCGCAAACAAGGAGAAGTTCGTAGGTACTGCTGACCGTGATTGGAACGACGACTCCGCTAAGGGTGAACAGCCTTATGGACTTAAGGTTGGCGATGGTGCACCTTTCGAACAGGTTGTTGATGTTTTGACCGACAGCGTTATGAATAAAGTTATGGAAGGTCTTACTTTAAAAAAAAAGTAAACGAGGGTAAGACTTGGTTACAAGTGAATAATGGAGGTTCGCCTCAATCGGACGGGTTGCCTATGGATAATGGAATGATGGGAACACCTCCGATGGGCGGGCCTAATTTTATGGATAACGGTATGGGACAAAACCCAGCCGGTGGCGACCCTAATATGATGGGTGATGATATGTCGCAAGGATTACCACCTATGGGTGGTGACGAAGGAATGGACCCGAGTCAAGATAATGGCGGAAACAATCCTTTTGATAATAATTTCGATGCGGGTGTTGAAGCCGATGAGAACGAGGATCCTGAAAACTACATCAAACAGTTAACGGGTAAACTTGCACAGAAACTTCGTTCTTTCAATAAGGAAAACGGCCAACCGGATGAATCACTTAACAAGTATGCGGCAAAAATGGTCATCAAGGCCGCTGCTGACGGTATGAGTCCTGAGGGCCGTACTGAATTGAAGAAAGCCGTTAATACCGCTAAGGGTTCCGAAGACGATGTTGAAGATATGTCATCTGATGGTTCTGATGGTGGAAATGAGGAAATGGGTATGGACGACATGGAACAGCCTCAAATTTCCGAATGCTATTTCACTAAAAAAGACCTCGCTGAAGCCTTAATCAATATGGAAAAGGAAAAAGAGGAAAAAAAGAGACCAACAGAAAAGACTAAGAAAAAGAAAGAGACGATATTTAGCGGTCCAAAAATATAAAATAAATGAACAAAAGCCTCCACTTGGGGGCTTTTTTCTTGTATATTATATTTATATAATATAAACGCACTTATTATGAGAAGGATACATATAACAGAATCACAACTTATCGAACTTGCGAAAAAAAGAATGAATGAAGATGCACCGTTAGGGGGTACTCAAACTACACAAATTACGCAGGGGCAAACAAATAGTGCCCAGCCTCAGCAAACCACCAACGGTCAGACAAAAACGGTGTCCACACCTGAAGGGAGCATAACCACTGACAATGCAACTAAGATGACCACGGTATCGCTAAATCATGAACTGACAAATGGTGCTGCCGCCAAAACAGAGGCGAGGGGGTTATTACAAAAGAATGAAATACCGTTTGACCCCAAAAAGACAAACATTACAGATAACAGTAATGGTATACCAACGCCGGTTAGAAACAACACAACAAATCCGGAGATGGACACAAAAAGTCTTGAACATGGATACGGTATAGGAAACAAACTGAAACCAATGGAACCGTTAACAGAAAATTTCATCACAAAGGCTGACATCAAGAAAGCAAGACTTGATAGATTGATGAGCGAGAGCGTTCCTTTCAAAAAGAGCGAGTTATTTGGTGTTGTTGCTGAGAGTGATGAAATGTATAATTTCAAGTTCAAGGACGGAGAGACTTACAAAATGCAAGGGAACAAGGTTGATGATTTCAGGAAATATGTGTTTGAACAGGACGGCTCGTTAGAGGGAAGGGAGTATATTATCGAAAAAATAGAACATTAGACAATGAAAAACATTTTCTTGACAGATAAGCAGGTGTCACTACTGAAGGAGTCATTGGAACATATAACACCTAAGAACATTGAGGAACTTATTTCAGACGCGAGGGGAAATGGTTTCGATATGTTAGATGATCGTGCATTGAAACGTCTCTTAGAGGCTAGGTACAATGAAATCATATCCTATTTCAGTGATGATGTAACGCAGATTCCAAATAAGGTGTTATACAACAAGTTAAACAAACTTGCCATCAGGTGTACAAAACTTGAGGAAAATATACGTCCACAATTGGAGAAGATATGTTATAATACCGTTGTGCAACTTTTCGATTTGCCGGCTGATGATTTTAAACTTACTTGTGAATTGGTTGATACGTTGGACCCGAAACATACATTCCACTATGAATCGAATGTGTCCGGCGATGAGGAATATTCAGACTATGATGAGGTGAGGAACGAGGACAATGAGATAAAGAAGAGGAAACTGATCAATTGTTTCATTGCGGGTGGTGCCACAAGATTTGTGGATGCTTCAAGGAAATTGTATATGTCAGAACTTTTTGACCTCGATGAGGAATTACCACATTTATACAGTAAAATGTTCAAGATTGACGCTCTTTTATTATTCAATTCAAAAGCGGTGATAAAAGATGAACATCATATGCAGAATGGTTATTGTAAGGTAATTTTAAGAAACAATGATATGTTAAACTCAGTCGAATCTGTTGCAACTAATTTCCCATCCCTCCTTTACGAAACCGTAAGGGGTGTTTTGGAACTTTTGGCATCTCAGGGTCTGCCAAGTGATATGACAACGGCCAAGAGGGTTTTGGACAGGGCTGACATCTTAAAACTTGATCCTTCAAATATGAGAATCGGTCCCGCTTTATGGGATATTTTATTCAATGATGTTGACTCAAAGAAGGTCCCATATATTTTCCACAATCTTGTCTCTAATATAAATTCAGACGTGTTTGAAGATGTGGTGAATGAGTTTGCATTCGGAACAAGAAGAGGTTCTGAATTTGTTGAGAAATTAAGAAAAATGGGTGAATATGACAGTGAATATACCAATTTCTCAAACGACCTGTTGAAAAAACAGAGTGACATATCCATAATCAACGACAGTTATTTTTTAGCGGAAGACCTTGAGCCGACTGAAAAAGAAAACAAGATGATGGCACTGATAGATTGTGATCCATCTGAAATAAGTTTTGAGGTTGGTGATGCACAGGATGGAATGAGTGACATTTTCATTGGTGATAATCACAGAATGGAGTATCAACTTTATCCGGTTGTTAATGGAGTTGAGTTTGGTCCTGAGGACGGCATTAATTTCAGGGCTGAAGAATTGACTATTAATGGGGAGCCGAAATATCAGTTACATATATTTGTTGCACCTGAATTAAGGAGAAACGGAATTGCAAGCAAACTGTATGAGGCATTTATCAAACAAGGTTATCCTGTTTGTTCGCTTTACAATAACAGAGTTGCCACATTCAACAGGGAGAACGGTGTTGAAAGCAAGGATGACTCAGCAATTGAGAACTTATGGAAAAAACTTGGAAATAGGGGGATAAAGACAGATTATATAATGGGTGATGATGGAAGACCCGTTGGAATCTATACAAATTACAGGCAAGGAGAGGAAGAAAATGAATATACCGAGTAAGGAAGAAATAGTAAAATTTAACGAGAAACATATTGCACGGCAATTATCGGCTTGTGAAAGAAGAAAAATACACATTGATCTTAAAAATCCGAAAACAATACAAGATAAACTTAATTGGCTTAATATATATGATGTCAATCCGCTAAAGTGGAAGTGTGCGGATAAGATACTTCTAAGAGATTATTGTAAGGAAGTGTTGGGCAAAGACTTATGCATACCAATTTTAAAGGTGTATAAGAGTGTATCTGAAATAAAATGGGATGAATTACCTGACAGTTTTGCAATCAAGTGCAATCACGGCTCCGGAATGAATATCATTGTTAAGGATAAGAATAATTTTGACAAGAAAGGTGCAATAGAAAAACTTGACAAGTGGGTACATGAGGACTATGCATTCAGAAATGGTTTCGAATCACATTATCATTGGATTGAACCGAGAATATTTGCGGAAAAACTTATGTCCGATGACAAGCAGAAATTATCACTGTTTGATTACAAGTTTTGGTGTTTCAACGGAGAACCGAAAATTTGGACAATAAATGATGGAAACGGACACGGTGATATAATGTACTACAATATTGATGGTACTGAGATTAATCTTTATGGTGTAAAGCATCATACGAATTACAAGCGGCCGTCAAATTTCAAGGAGATGGTTGAATTGTCAAAAAAACTTTCGAAGCCGTTTAAGTTTGTCAGAGTTGATTTCTATGAGATAAACGGAAAAACTTATCTTGGGGAATTGACATTTGTGCCCGGTGTAGGTTATTTTAAATATAAGAGAGATGAAGACGACAGGAGAATCGGAGACTTATTGTCTATCAAAGATTGAAATTACAGATTTGAGGTATTATCTCAATATGGTTAAACACAGTCTGCTTAATTTAAGGAAAAATAATAACAGTAAAGAAATAAGAAGTGTCAATACAGAAATTGGCTTATTTAACATAGACAAGGCTATGGAAATTTTACAATGAATATTTTGATCATACATTATAATACACCTGAATTAACTTCTGCTTGTGTAAAGAGCATTAACCACTTTAACAAGGATGTTAAAATATACATATTTGACAACAGTGACAAAAAACCATTTGTCAACACATTTGATAATGTTAAGATAATCGATAATAGAAAAGGGCAGATTGTAAATTTTGATGAGGAACTGAAGAAATATCCCAATCGTATGAAATCTCTTGGCAGACACTCGAAATTCGGAAGTTTTAAACATTGTCTGTCTGTGGATAAGTGTTTTGAAATAATTAACGACAATTTCATTCTAATGGACAGCGACATCTTAATTAAAAGAGATGTCAGTGAATTATATGATGACTCATACATATTTGTCGGAGAAGTCAAGGAGTGGTCTTGGGGAATAATTCATAATAAACAAGCCCCAATACACAATAGGGTTGATCCGAGATTGTCTTTCATCAATGTGAAAATGGCGAAGGAACACGGCATAAGATACTTTGATGAAAAACATATGGATGGTACATATTATACGGATTTGGATTCGGATTCTTATGACACCGGTTGTTGGTTCTATGAAAAATCGATTGGTTTGAACAGCAAGGAGGTAAAAATTGACAACTATATGATTCATTTCGGTGGTGCATCATACTCTTCAGTCGGCGTTAAGTGCAAAATGACTAAGGAAAAATGGTTGGAAAAAAACAAGTCTCTTTGGCACTATATTGTCAAAAGGAAGAAAAAGAATGTAATATACACCTGTCTTACGGGTGGTTATGATGTATTGGAGGACCCAAAGGTGGTGTCTGAGGATTTCAACTATATATGTTATACGGATGATGACACATTGACGAGTGACATATGGGAATTCCGTAAAATTCCTGAGAAACTTTCCGGTTTGTCAAATCAATTGAAGAACAGATACATTAAGATTAATGCACACGAATTCTTCCCTGACTATGATTTGTCAATTTATATTGACTCGAATGTTGAATTAAAGAAAGACGTAAATGAATTGTTGAATAAATATTGTGGTGATGGTGATGTATTTTTCTACAAACATCCGTCAAGAAAGTGCATTTATGATGAAATGGATGCCGTTCTCAGGATAAAGAAAGACAAACCAGAGAATGTTAATCCACAAAGGGAGAGATACAAGAAAGAGGGCTATCCTGAAAAGAACGGTCTTTCTCAAAACAACATCATAATAAGAAGGCACAACACTGAAAACTGTAAGAAACTGATGACCACATGGTGGGAAGAATTAGGCAGGGGTTCTTATAGAGATCAATTATGTTTGTTTTATGTCCTGTGGAAAAACAAGGATTTAAATGCGACTATACTTGACGTTAATCTCGGTAATTGTGATTATTTCCGTTGGAGGGGCGGGCATAGTAAAAAGAGGATGCCACCTAAAAAGACAGAAACAGCAAAAAAAATACCGACAATATCCACAAGGGATAAAACAGTTAAACGCAAAATAAGGAAACTAAGCGAGAATTCAGTATATCAATTGAGATTATAATATGAATAACAATGTTATATATACGTGTATAACCGCAGTATATGATGAAATAGAAAACCCGAATTTTATTAGTGATGGCTTTGATTATGTCTGCTATACGGATAATGAAAATTTAAAAAGTGACGTTTGGGAAATAAGGAAAATCCCTGAAACTTTGTCTGATTTAAGCGATGCCAAGAAAAACCGTTATGTAAAAACACATCCACACGAGTTCTTTCCGGAATATGATATTTCAATTTATATTGATGGTAATGTAATACAAAATGGCGATGTAAATGAACTTATAGAAAAGGAATGCACTGAAGGTTCAATCTTTTTCTATGAACACCCATATGAAGATTGTATATATGATGAATTGTACACACTGACATTTTCCCTAAAGGAGAGTTTGGAAATGATTAATAAATTACGTAAAAGATACAGAATGGAAAAATTCCCAAGACATTTTGGCCTGTCACAGAATAATATAATAATACGAAGGCATAATGAATATGACTGTATTTGGCTAATGGAGCGTTGGTGGGAGGAAATAAAAGAAAACTCGCATAGAGATCAAGTCTCCTTATTTTACGTGTTATGGAAAACACCCGGTGTTAGTATTAAACTTATTGACTATGATTTGTCATCTTCGAAGTATTTTTCTGTGAAGACACATAGTTGGTGTTGATTTTTTTGTATATTTACCACAAAAGTGTTAAAAATATGTTTGAAAAAGTTAATCCCGCACACCCTGATAAGGTTGCGGACAGAATTGCCGGTGCCATTGTTGATTTGGCATATAAGAAAGATGACAACCCCAAGGTTGCTGTTGAGGTTCTAATAGGACACGGAGAATGTAATATCATAATTGAAAGTAATGTTTCATTTTCTGAGTCTGAAATTTCAGATATTGTTGGAAGAATTGCAGGTAAACAGTCCTTAAATTTAAAATGTGTGAAACAGGATGAACATTTGGCGGATAATCAGACAAACGGAATACGTTGCGGTGACAATGGTATTTTCAAGGGTTGTCCGATAACACACGAGGAAAATCTGTTGACAAGTCTTTCCAAGATTCTCTATGACACATTCCACAGTGACGGAAAATATTTCATTGATGGTAATAATATCACAATCTGCCAATCAAACGCATATGGCGTTGACATAAAGGAATTGTGGGGAAATGATAATTTTAATCTAAAAGTCAACCCGCTTGGCGATTGGGATGGTGGAACCAATGTCGATTGCGGAGCAACAAATAGAAAGTTGGGTTCTGATATGGGCGGTGCTGTTACCGGTGGTGGTCTTCACGGAAAGGATTTGTCAAAGGCTGATGTCACATTGAATATCTATTGTTTCCTGAAGGCGAATGATATAACAAATTACAACTCCGTACCATATGAACTATCCTGTTCAATTGGGGATGAGTTTGTAGATGGGAAGCCATATTCCGAAATAGTGGAGATTGCGAGGAAATACATTAATGACATTGGCGGTTTCGAAAAGTTTGCGGAATGGGGGTTGATAAGATAATTAATGCGGGCAGTGATGTCCGCATTTTTTTTAAAGTCTCTTGCTGATTCTGCCTTTAGTAAGGTCATATTCGCTTAGTTCAACGCATACTCTGTCTCCTGGTACAATTTTAATATAATTTATTCTCATCTTTCCTGACAGGAAACAGGTTATGACAAAACCATTGTCTAATTCAACTTTAAAATTTGCATTGGATAGAGCCTCCAATACTGTTCCGTTAATTTCTAAGTTTTTTGTTTTTGGCATATTTTATTATCTTTCTATTTTTATTTTTCCATAATTCATTTTCAAGTATTTTAAAAAGCTTTTCGATTCGGGCTTCTTGTAATCGATTTTTCTACACCAAAATGAATTCTTAAGTTCATATTCGCTCATTTCGATACCCTTTTTTAAAAAATCAGTCGATAACGTATTTGGCGAACCATTGTTAGTTCTTTCGCCATAATCACCCCACAGTATGAATCTTGAGTGAAAGTGTGTCTCTTTTTCCATATCGTCAATGATGAAGTTAACTATGTAGGTATGCAACACAATTTCATCAATTGCACCGCTACCATTCGGTTTACCTATTAGTCCGTTTTCCCAATCATCACATATTCTTTCAAACAAATGTTTTTTTATTGTCTTTGACAATGTCTTATGCGACAATGACAGCCATTGCGGTCCCTTATATACATTTTTAATACCCGTTTTTTCATCGAAAATATTTTCTGAAAGCATTTCCAAACCAATCAAATTTGTATCGGGATTTTCTTTGAAGAAGTCCAAAAATATATCTTTATCCTTATACAAATAACACGATTCAGATACAATATGATACATACAATATGTGTCAGTCTCTATGGCACGTCTGAAAAGGTGAAACTCTGATAACAGGAGTTCAAAACTGTATCTTTTCGCTTGATACTCGTGTCCCACATATTTTATATTATTCATTTCAGTAAGTTTTCCGACATATTGTCTGAAGCCTGAAACGGAATGTGACAATATGTCTTCATATGTCTTTCCATCCACATGCACAAAAATGTCAAATATGTCTTGATATTCGGAATATTGTTTGATGTTTTCAACCAAGTAATCCACACCATAGGAAGACAATATTAGTATTGCGTGTTTCATTTATTTCTTTTTATGTTAAATATAAACATTTTTTTCTTCAAAGAAAAGTATTTATAAAAAAATGTTTAATAATTATGCAGTTAACTGAAGTCAAAAAGGGTCATATAGGTTCCGGTTTGCTTTTGGAGAATGATGGTTATGTTTCCCTTGACGACAAAGAAAATAGACTTATAAAAGAGTCATTGGAAAATGGAACGCAGGAACTACCTAATCCGTTCGTACTTTCAGCTGTATTCCAAAAGTTCGGAATAGAGAATGCCAACGGAAGAATTTATCCTGAAGACATATTAAAAAGAGAAGTTTCAAAATATCAGAAAGCGATAGAAGAAAGACGCGCATATGGAGAATTGAACCATCCCGAATCATCATGCATTGATCTTGGCAGGGTTGCCATTAACATACTTGAACAACATTGGGAGGGACATACTCTCGTAGGAAAACTTGAGATACCAATAAGTGAAGGTTTCAGGAAACACGGAATTGTCTCAACCTGTGCGGATATGGCGGCACAATGGCTAATCTCAGGACTTAAAATCGGCGTATCATCAAGAGGACTTGGTTCTGTTAAACAGGAATTTGGAAAACTTGTTGTGGGTGATGACTATGAAATAGTATGTTGGGATGTGGTTGCACAACCATCAACTCCCGGTGCGTGGATGGATACTGATCCAGGTAAATTAAGACAATATGTTGAATCTGAAGAGAAGAATGGTGGCCTCATAAAAGAGGACAGTTTCACAAAATTTGATAAGTGGCTATTAAACGGTTAATATTATACAATGAGAATCACAGAAGGAAAATTAAGAAGTTTAATACGTGAGAGCATAATGAATGTATTAAATGAAGATATGAGGACACATACATATGATCGTTTTCTCGATGATGACGATTTTATTGCGGTTGCAGCAAACGTACAAGAAAGATTCATTTCAATGGGTGTATCCATTGAAGATTTTATGGACGAAGAATGTAGAGAAAGACTTTTAGACGAAATAGAAGAGAGCGTATATGACTTTTTGAATTATGAAGCCTGTGATGATTTCAGTTATAAATATGGTGATATAAGTTATGCGGGAATGTTAAATCTTCGTGAACACATATTGGACTTTTTAGAGGAAAAATTCAGAGAAAAATAATAAAAATACATAAAAAAATATTGTTTTTTACAAAAAAATCGCATTTATAGCGTTTTTTCTTTTTCTTTATGTATTTATCAATAAATAAAATATCAATTAATTGAGCATTATGAAGAAAAATAATACGGCAGAAAAAACCATCCTTGAGGCCGAAAAATTATCGGAAGCCCTTAAGGAAGGTACTCACAATTCACTCAAGGATATTATGAATGAAGCCATTAACCGCTTCATCACAGAATCCGAAGATGTAGATGACGAGGACAAGTTTGAGGTAGAAGATGTCGATACCGAAGAAATTCCTTCATCTGACGATACTTGCTGCAAGGACGGCGAGTGTATGAATGACACCGAAGAAGGTGATAAGGACGATGACGATTGGTCAGATATGGAAGAGTACAAGGTTGGTGACAATGATTATGATTTCACAGGCGTAGAGGGGGACGACATCCTTAAGGTTTACAACAAACTCGGAGATGACGATCAAATCTTTGTAAAAAAGGACGAGGATGGAAACTACGAGGTTAAGGATGAAGAGACCGGTGCTGAATATGTGATTGAACTTAATGCCGATCCCGATGAATCTGACAAAGCCGATTCAGATTTTGGTGACGAGGATAATGAAATTGAAATCGAAATGGATTCCGATTCTGAACCCGAGGACACAGACGATGAGGTTGAATTTGAATTCGGTGACGATGAAGACAATGAAAATGAGGAGGACGACGAAATGTTAAATGAAACAGAATTGGGTTACACAAACACCTATCAAGATGATGTTATGCCGGGTCTTAATATGAACGAACCCGCAAATCCTAAAGCAACCTATTCTATGGACGGCGGTGTGCCTAATGGTAACAAGAGACCTTACTCAGGTTATGAGAAGAAAGACGGCGACCCATTCAAGGATGAGGTTTCTGAAGGTCTTGATGAAAATCCCGCCGCTCTTGCAGCATTAGGTGGTGCTGAAGGTGGTGCACTTGCAGGTTTTGCTGACGGTATGGCTGTTGGAGGTGCATTACAGGCAGTGGGTAATAATGGCGGTGAAAATGAATCAGCCATTGAAGAGGGCATGATTGATGAGGCCGGCGAAAGCAGGGGACAAGTTCAACGTCGTTCTACCGCTAAATCTTATGTTCAGGATAATGATTCTCCTGATATAAAAAACACAAGAAACGCAAGTAAAAAAGGTGAAAAGGTAAACGGTACTGAAAGACCAATCTCTGAATCTTTCGTTCGTGCAATCGTTTCAAAGGCAAAACAGATTCAAAACGAGAACAAGCAATATGAAGATGCTCTTGCTAAAATCAAGGTAAGTTTGAAGGAAGCCGCAGTGCTTAACGTCAATCTTGCCCAGATTGTAAAACTCCTGAGCGAAAATACAACAAACGCTTCTGAGAAGAAGTCAATCGTTGAACGTTTCAGTGGTGTTAAGACAATCAAGGAGAGTAAAATGCTTTATGATACAATTAAGCGTGAATTAAGTTCAAACGGCAATTCAACCGTTATGCTCGAACAGCAAATTTCGGCTAATGGTTCAAATGCCCTGAATGAAACCACAATGTATCAGAACACCGAATCCAACCCATCATTGGATTTAATGAACAGGTTGGATAACCTTTACAAATAAAAATAAAGAAAAAACAAATTAAAAATAGACAATTATGATTTCAAATTTTTTACAATCAAGCCAGGTTGGTAACATTAGCGCCAACAAGGCCACTGAGGCTAGAAAGCAAATCAGCGAACGTTGGGAGGGCTTAGGCTTTACCAAGGGTCTTAAGGGCTACCTTAAGGAAAACATGGCAATTCTTTTTGAAAATCAGGCAAATACCCTTTTGAACGAATCTACAGACGCTCAAAACAGCGGTTCTTTCGAAACTGTAGTATTCCCATTGGTACGCCGTGTGTTCTCAAGATTGCTTGCTAATGACATCGTATCCGTACAGGCTATGAATATGCCTATCGGTAAGTTGTTCTTCATCCTCCCTGTAACTTCAGAGAGAAAGTGGGAAGGCGACCCTGAAAATCCAGAAGGTGCAACAGGTTCACACTATGGTCTTATGGGCTATGAGAGAACTGAGCGTCGTGACGGTTCAACTCGCAACCGCTACTATCTCCCCGATGAGGTTGTAAACGGCATTGAAGATACTTTCACTGTTGAGTATGACGTTACCGAATCAGGTATCACTCGTCGTGAAGAGGTTATCAAGGACACCTATGAAGAGGCTAAGGAATTTGCAAAGACCGTTAACGGTCACGTACACCAAACTGCTCCTGAGGTTGTTCACTACATGAAGAAGTCACTCTATGACCTTTTCTACAATGACTTCCTCTTCGACCAGTCAAAGGGTAAGATTCACATAAAGGTTGGTGAAATCGAGGCTGCTAAGATTGCCTTCAATGGTGATTATGTTAAGCCAAGCGAACTCAAAGTTTGCGGTATCGACGATTCAATCCGTAACGTGATTGTTTCTGTAGGCGGTTTCTCTTCTTTCCGTGCTTCTAAGCTCACCGGTCCTGACGGAAACGAAATGGATACTGAAGCTTTCTTGGCTTCTCTGAAGGTCGTTACCAAGAAGGAAATTGGTACAACAGGTGAAACTGAATTCTCTTGCTTCAAGAAATTCGAACCTGTACACTTCCGTTGCGTAACACAGCGTTATGGCAAGGGTCTCGTTGAATATGGTGACATCTGCGACGCCGATGGTAAGATTTACCTCGAACTCGATCTCACCAAGCCAACAAGACAGCCTGGTAAGACAATTGACGGTTATGTTGGTGTAAATCCTGCTGACCTCACAATCGACGCTCTCGCTGACACATTCCAAGTTGCTTGGGCACAGTACGACAGCCTCGAACTCGAAACCGAAATCGGTGAAGTTTCTTTCAAACTCTCTGATGTTACCGTTTCAGTTGAGGAGCGCAAACTTCGTGCCACTTGGTCACCTGAACTCGCTCAGGACGTTGCTGCTTTCCACAACATCGATGCTGAGGCTGAGTTGACCGCTATCCTCTCAGAGCAAATCGCTGCTGAGATTGACCGTGAGATTCTCCGCGACCTGCGTAAGGGTTCTCCTTGGCAGATTAAGTGGGACTACAATGGTTGGAGAAGAATGGGTGGTTTCTCTACTAACTACACTCAGAAGGACTGGAACCAAATGTTGATGACTAAGATCAACCAGATCTCTGCTCAGATTCATAAGGCTACTCTCCGTGGCGGTGCTAACTTCGTAGTTGTTTCTACTGAGATTTCCGCAGTTCTGAATGACCTCGAGTACTTCCACGTAACCGACGCTAACGCTGAGGCTGTGAACTACTCAATGGGTATTGAGAAGGTTGGTTCATTACAGGGCCGTTATCAGGTTTATGTTGACCCATATTCTCCAGCAGAAAGCGCACTTGTTGGTCATAAGGGCGATAGCCTGTTAGATACAGGTTACATCTATGCTCCATATGTACCAATGCAGTTGACCCCAACTATTTACAACAGTGCAAACTTCGCACCTGTTAAGGGTATCATCACTCGTTACGCTAAGAAGATGGTTAACAACCGTTACTATGGCGCAATCGTTGTGAACGGTCTCCAAACTTGGGATATCAACGAACTGAGATAGTCTTAAAGACACTCACTATAAAAAAAGAGGCTTTTTTAGAGCCTCTTTTTTTTTTCATAAACTTTGCAAGGAAACCCACGAATCTTTAGTTCGTGGGTAGTTGACTATCTAAATGGTCTCTTGACCAATTTCCTTTTTGCGGTTACCCTCGGTTGCCTTTGTGGTGTTGAGGGTCTTTTTGTAACCTGTCTTACTGTTGATGAACCACTTTTTGATTTGCTACATCCACATGCCATATTTTCTTTCCTATTTTTTCCTATTTTATTTTAGTAACCACATACTTGCCTTATATGCTTCAGAACGTCCGTCTTGAATATTACTTGACCTATATGCCGGCATAACATATTTTGTTGTTATTTCTGATTTATTGATTTTTGGTGTCGCCTTGAAATCGATTCTGCAATTTGCTTCTATCATAGCCCTCAGCATTGCTTCGTCCTTACTCTTTGCTTCTATCTGCCTATTCATCGAATACTGCATCACAAATAGTCCCATTGCGAGACAAGTAAGTGTATCATCATGACAACCATCCATGTGGTCCATTTTGCCATTCTTGTATATCCAAGTCTCCAATTCGTTTATAACACGTTTTGAACGAATCTTAAACTGATTTGTCTTCACTAAATTGGCAAAGTTAGACAACATTTGGAATCTTACTGCATTACTGTGGAAGCCCGGAAGTTTACCATCACTCGACATCATTCCAGATACGCTTCTACCCTGCATTGTATACTTGTTCAATTCGGGGTCATCATAATACAGTGCGGGATATTTCAAATTTAACAATGTCAATAGTGTTGCATCACCGTATCCACCTATTGATTCGACAACACAGAATGCATTATTGTACATTCTACCATAATTGTTTGCTATTTCACCGATTGTGTCACCGAATAATTTACCGTTATATTCCAACACTTGTTCGATACAAGGCAATCCGTTGTCGTCTATACCGTCTATGTCGATTATTTCAAGGGCTGTGGCATCTTCAGAATCACCTCTTGAATTATCGATACACATTATGTATCTGTGTCCTTCGAATGGCTCTTTCCATACCCACGTTTCTTCTAACATTGGGTCCTTGAAACTCGGGTTCGGGTCTCTTGAATTGATATTTTCCTGCATTTCAATATATTCAGGAGCAACAACGTTATCAGAAGAACCGAGGAATGATACATCAAGTTCCTGTGCTATCTTTTGTGAATCATTATTGAATGAACCACACATCTTGACATACCAAGGAGAAGACGGTTTATATCCTTTACGGACCATTTCAGCCCAATGTTCCTCGTTGTACTCAATATTACCCTTATCATCAAGTACTTGTTCCTTTACAACTTCTTTCTTTCCTGTTTCCTCATTTTTCCTATGCCATTCAAGGTAGCGGTTGTATCTTGGGTCTTGGTACCATTTGAACTCTACCAATGTGAAACCATTCGTACCCTCTCTTGCTTGTCTGCAAGTCTTATAATACAGTTGGTCCTTACCGTTCGGTGTGGAAATCATAACAATATGTCCACCAGTTGACACTGTAGCAACCGCGGATGCATATACATCATTACCATTCTCAATGAACGCAGCCTCATCGAAGATAAGCCAAGTGACACCACCGACACCACGAGATGCGTCCGGACCTGATGAACGCGCTACAACACGACATCCGTTCGTGAGTTTAAGTTCCTTTGTATTACAGATTTCAAAGATTTTCTTCCTGTTCTTCTCACTTTTTGGATCCGGATCCCAATACTCTTCACCAAACATCCATCTTGGGAATTGGTAAAGAAATTCCCTTATCTTTGTGACCATCTGTTGTGCAAGGTCAAGAGTGTTTCCTATACATAGAATGGTTATTGGTGATTCGGGGTCAGCCAACACAATCTCACAAGACATAAAGGCTGCGGTTGTGGTCGTAACACCCGCCTGACGTGGTTTTTCAGTACATACGTCAGAATTACTTCCCAACGCTTGACAATGTATCTTTTGTCTTGGGAAGAGTTTATATTGAACGTCCTTCCTTTGTGTTGCGTCATATGTTTTAAGGAAGTGCTCAATCATGTAAATTCTTGACTTGTCAGAATAGCATTTGACAAATTCTTCTGACATTTCGTTAACATCTAACATAAAAAGTTGACCTATATAGTAATAAATACCATTGATAATGGAAATTGTCAATATTATTTTTAACTATAAAAATATTTATATAAAAATAGTGCACTATTATGAATAAAGAATTTAAAAGGGATTTAGCAAATATGTTTTCCCTTATGGAACGTATGGAAAAACATGCTACGCTGAATGAGGCTGAAGGTAATAAAAATTTTTATGTAAACGAAGCATATAGTCCGAATGGTGCTAAAGTTTTTGTCGACATCTATAGTACAGGTAATAACAATTACGGTGTTAAAATCGGCGGAATTTGGGCTGAGGATGCTGATGAAATAAATGCAAATTTTGGTGTAAACGTTATACCAGACCCGAATAATAAGATGTTTGCTTATTTGGATTTTGGTGAATGTGGTACTATCGAAGAAATTGTTGGTCTAATTCAGGAAAACATCGTTGATACAGGTGTTTTTGATATGGCAACAGGTCAATATGACAAAGCATCCGTGGCTAATTTATCTAATAAAGACACATGGCACTTTGCAACCGGCGGAAGAGATGTGCCCGATGATAAACAGAAACTTTTGTCTGACATTAAAAACAAAAATATTGCACAATTAAAGCAAGATTTGGCAAACATGTTAAGCAGCAATGACTATTCAAGTTTTGATGCCAATAAGTTAGGACAATTAATCATTAATTTAGAACGCCAATATGGTAATCAGTTGTCGCAAAACAACATACGCGCTATCGAAGAACAGGCTGCTAACTACGGTTTGCAGCCGGGTGACCCGGATTACCCAACTTTTGTCGTTTCTGAAAAAACATGGGTTGAGAAATTTGGAAGACAAGTAAAGCCTGACGCAAAGTATCCTTATTACATTGAGGCCAATAAAGCACGTCAATCATCCAAAAAAACGAAAGTTGATAAGGCACAGGCTCGTGGATGGGATGTGAATGACAAAAGCGACCTTGATAATCTTTCGGCGCAGGTTAACTATAAATTAGGCTTCAATGATGATGAAAAAAATTACGGTAGGTCAAAGGCATTTAATATAACTGATACTGAAGATGTAACCGGTGTTGATAAATTCTTAAATGAAATGGGTCTCCTTAATAACTTGACCGGTGAACTTAATGATCTCGCAAAAAAGGATAAGGAAGAATATGAAAAGAGAAAAGAGGCTGCAATGAATCCCGAAGAACTTGAAGCACATAATGAAGAGAAAAGAACCGAAATCGAGGTTAAATTACTTGGAAAAACACTTGAGGTGGTTTGTAATAATATGTTTTCATTAAACGTTAAATTTAACGAAAATGCTCCACTGCAAAGTTATATAAACCTTATTAGAACTGCGGTTGAAAAATCTGCTGAAGGTAAAATTCTCAAGAAAGACCGCTTAAACGCTGTCGTAAGTTGTGCTTCCTTGTTCATTGCTAATAGGTTAAAGGGCATTGGTGCACAGGAATTATTCCAAATAGCACAAAAAGACGGTGCTGTTGGTCCTTACGGAACGGGAAAACAATATGCGGACGATATTATCAGTATTGCACAGCCGATTCTGAAAGGAATTGAGAGAATTTATCCTTCTATTGAAAAGGATTATGTGGACGCACATTCAGCAAAACAACAGGCAACCGCACAAGCCGCAACAACAAGCGATGACACACAGAGTTATTCACCGGTTGCTGAAGCCGTCTTGAAAAAAATGGAAAAACTAATGAAAGACCCGATTATAGTCGATGGAAAAACATTATTTTAGAAAATTAATATTAAAATCGGATGGATAAAAATAGATATCTTAAAAACGTTATAGAGACCTGTATAACTGAATCTATTGAGGAATACAGAAACTTCGACGGTTCATTTGAGGATTTTAGAAAACGATACCCAATTCATTATCAGAGTGATAGGGGAAAGGGTATTGGTGGTAGAGTCTATCTGTATGCCATTGCTCCAAGTTCCTCTGTACCATCAATATTTAAAAATGGACAGGATATTGAATTTTCAGGTAGTGGTGAAGGTACTAATTGGTACGGTGCGGCTTTCTATGGCACATGGGATTATGAATCTGCATATAAGAACTTAAAAGACGGTAAAGGCGGATGTTATGGCAATACTATTGTTAAATACGTTCTAAAGGATGGGTTTAAAGATTTCATTATTTTTGACGCTGACTTGAGAGCACAGTATGGAATAAAGGAAAGTCCGTCTGAACAAATAAGAATGCTTATGAGTGATGAGGATTATAATTCTTATGACGAACACCTTAGACATTCCGATTATGTTAATTCTACGGACCAAGCATTAGGTATAAAGTTTATTGATAAACCGATGTCCCAATTAAGATCATATCGCGGCGGTAGGCTTAGTGCAGGTAGCGGTGGTTTTAATCCTGCAAAGAACTTTTGGGAGTTTTTCAAAGGTGGCCCACAAGAATTGAAAGATAGTGGTAGGGCTAAGATATGGCAGGAATATGCTTTAAAGAATTCTAAGGTTAGAGGATTTGCATTTGATGGCGGACAGGACCCACATACCGTTGTGGTAAAGAACTTTAAGGATGTAATGCCAATAGGTTTTGTTAAAGACCCAACCAGCCCGAATGAAAAGGGTGTTGAATGGGATACAAAATATGCAACAGAAGAGGGCTTCAATAATATCAATTCTTCTGAAGACATAAATTGGCGTTATGGAGGAAAATACAGGGAGACAAAGTATGACACAAAGGCAACTTTCGATTTTGCAAGGGTAAAGGATGGCAATGGTTTTAATTACGTCAATCTAAAGGATGATAGTGAAGTACTACCGGTACCCGCAAGTAATGCATTAGACTTCGGTCCAGATAAGAAGGCTACATTTATGATTGATGGCATTGAGCATCAGGCAAGAATAATGCCAAACGGCGATGTGAAATTATTTTGGAGATCATCAGGGTTCCCACTCTCGAAGGAAATGTTTGCCAAGAAAATAGAAGCGGAAAGAAATAGGGGTTAAGAATTATGAGTGATAAAGAATATTTGGAAAATATCATAAAAACGTGTTTGAAGGAATCCGTTGATGAATACTTAGACACTGATTATGAGGGTTATAAGAAAATCTCGAATGATACCGCTAACGATTTTTGGCGATGGTATTCCAAAAACAGTAACCCACATGAATACGGAATTTCACCAGGTAGCGGTGATGCACCGACAAGTAATAATATGATAGTATATCATAGTTGCAAACCAGACGCACTCAGTGGACTTATCAAAAACGGTTTTTCAAGAGAATTTACTGCGGACAATGGCAATTGTTATGGTAGCGGTGTTTATACAACATTAACACCAACAACTCAAACAGACTATTATGGTGCATCAATTGTTAAATGTATTCTTGTTGATGGTCTGAAAGACTTCATTATTTTCCCAAAAGACCTCAGAGATAAATTTCATGGGAGAGGTATATCTTTACAGCAGGAAATTGAAAATGTAATTGGAAAGGATCCTGAAGCAATGGCTGAAATTAAACGCAGAACATCATATGATAGATATACAGAACACGGTGATAACGCACACCATTTTAGCCATAATACAACAGGTCATAGAATACAGGATGAAAATGGGCTTTACACTCGTCAATATGACGAACACCTACTTAATAAGGCAGGTGTAAGGGGGTTTGTTTACAGAGATGGTCACGGAATCGTTGTTTTAGTCAGGGATTTTAATTCCCTAATACCATATCAGGTTGTGAAAAACCGTAAAACATTTGATTTATCAACATGGGGAAGAAATTGGGAATACATGATGAACAACGAGGATGATTTCAACAACGTTAATAACAATACGGATGTATATTATAGTTTTTCCGGTAAGTATCCCAAAACTCATCCATATGAAACACAACGTTTTGGATATGCAAGGGTTAGAGATAACAATGGTTTTAACTATGCGAACGTAAGAACTAAGGAAGAAGTTTTACCTGTGGCGGCTAAACAAGCACTACCATTTGGACCCGACAAGAAGGCTACATTTATGATTGACGGCATTGAACATCAGGCAAGGATAATGCCGAATGGTGATGTGAAACTGTTTTGGAAAGGCTCGGGTTTTCCTCTTTCAAAAGAAATGTTTGCAAGAAAATTAGAAATGGATAAAAATAATAAATAAAATAAACAAAATAAGAGAATGGCTAAAATAAAATTAACGGAAAGCAATTTGAGAGAAATAATTTCTGAGGCAGTAAAAAGTGTATTGTTTGAGGGTGACCACATAGACATACAGGATGGTTACAATGGAATGGACCCAAATGATTATGCCGTTGAGGATGCACTTAGAAAACAGGAGGAAGAAGAAAGAATGTCAAATTATGGTGTAACATTCCTTCGTGGAAGCGCTGAAGAGGTGACTAAAATGATACAACAAGAGGGCGGTTTCTCGCAACCTGAGTATTACACCTCATATTATGGGAAGGGCGTTGTCATAATGGTAGGACCAAGTGCCAAAAGCATAAACTCTAACGGTTACACAAAGATCGTCATAGATATGGGAAAACTGCTTAAAAGCGGTGTGAAGGTTAAGAAAATTGACGATGACAAATACAAATACCAAAATAATGGTATGTGGCAGTGTCTTGCTGATTTTGTTCCGGCAGATTGTATTATAGACGTGGAATAAAGACATTAAAAATGGGGACTTAAAAATCCCCATTTTTTTTTACACTACTATCATCTTCATTGGCTTACCACTGAGAACCTTTGCCATACTATCCATAAGTTCTGCTTGTTTCTGCATTACATAGTATGGCGTCATCCTTTCGAGACGTTTGTCGATAGATTCCATTACAGCATCATATTCTTTGTCCGCCTGTTGTGATAACAAACCATAATCCAATTGCATTTCAGCGTCGTGGATGTTAACCTTGCCACTGAATTTTCCTCTTACAAGTGCAAGAGTTTGTTTTGCCTTCGCTATAAATAGTTTTCTGACAATAGTTTTTGTCGGTTCATTAAGGAATGTGTAATCTATCTTGTCCAAAGGCACTTGATCCGGTGTCAACATCACATTCGGATTTTGTCTTCTACATTCGTCAGCATCGTTTGCATCGGCAACGTCATAGTATGTATACCAAACCTGACAACCAACAAGACTAAGACTACCATTAGTTGTCAATGTACTACCAAAACTCAATTTAGAACCCGGTGTTGAATACAGGTGAATAATTCTCGTACCATCAGGACCGGCAGTTACCTTGTATGTCAGGTCACCCCTAAGCAATCTGTTCTTATATGCTAAGTCCGTGGCCATATATGCAATATCCATACTCTGTGCGATGTAGAAACCGCCAATAGGTCCAAAACTACCACCACCGGCTTGTCCGTATCCACCTGCGAAACCAAGAGTGTCTAAGCCGCCATAGTTGGCATATAATGCAGCCTGAGATGTTGAAGGATTACAGTACATCACATTGTTTATTTCCCTTCCTGCGGGAACAAGATAACTCTGTTTTCCTTCTTCAATGGTGATGAAGTCCTTCTTTAATTCCCAAGGTCCTCTTTGTTGAAGTCCTGCTTCTCTTGAGAACCAATAACTGAAATCCCTTGACATATCAAGCGTCCTTACGGAAAGAGCATATGCCATATCTATATTTGAGACGTTTTTACCATACAGGGTAGCCCATTGGTTTTCGATAAGCCAATTCTGAACTCTTTCAGCATAATCCTCTATTGACATCGATAACAAGTCACATAACTGTTGGTCTGTAAGTTCAACCTTTACAAGCGGTGCGCCGAGAGCACTTCTGCACTTTTTAAACAAACCCAATATTTCGTCAGTAATTTTCATTATTTTAGCGTTTTATAATAAATAGTTTTTCCGTATAAAAGATATTTATTGTAAAGTAGTATAATTTTAACTAATTATGTTAATATCAGAAGAAAAACTAAATAATATTATATCAGGAACAATTGAAAGAGTGTTATCTGAGGCTCAGGTTAAAATGGACCGTTTTGATGAGGTTGCTAAGATGCTCCAATTCAAAAGTCCAGATGAATTCTACTTCTTGTCGATTATGAAAAGAAGGAAGGATAATCCACACGATGACAGGAATAAGGGAAATTATAATCAAGGTGCATGGTATATCAAGAATTACAGAATATTCTCACCACAGGACCTTCTGAATGTAAAGGATGAGGTGATAAAGTTATGTGAGAAAAACAATGCACGCGCCGTTTTAACAATTAACCCACGTTCAGCAAAACAAACTGATGCATTCATTGCACAACAAAAGGCAAGACATCCTCATTGGACACACGTTGAAGACAGAATTCCTGCTCAGGCAAAGAAAGGTGCAGAATGGAAAGACGCAAGACCGAGAGGAATGCTCGATGTTGATGTTAAACAGAAGTGGGTTCATGACCACGTTTTGAATACTCTCAAGACTTTAGGAATAGACATCGAGAGCGTTTCAAAAACCCCAAGTGGTGGTTTACATATCGTAGTTAAAAATGGCTATGACCCAAAGATGAAATATGCATTAGATGACTTTGCAAAAGTTAATAAAAAATTAGGTACAAGACCTTATGGAAAACTTGCAGCAATCGGTTTTGACCTTGATGCATTTGACACAGTTTATTCAAATGTGAAGACAGCAGGATATAAATAAAAAAAAACAAGGATATATAACTTGAACGGGCAATTAATAGATGCAACCAATGATTTGGTTGCATTTTTTGTTTTTCTTAATATTTACAAAGAGTTATAAAATACTATATTTTACTATGAAAAAGTATTTATAATATAGATTTTAATATTTAAAATATGCCTAAGAATAAGACTGTTTTTCAGCGTTTGACGGACGTGGTTATTGGTGTTGGTAATGGAACAACCAACATGGGACCTGTAATAACGAACTATTCGCTGCCAAAAACAAACAATGAAGTACTTTACACTTTTGATAATGAAGCCGACAGAGACAGGAAACTTCAACAGTTAAAGCAACAGAAACTATTAGCCTATCAGTGGGTGAAGATGGGCTATGATACATCTATGGAACAACTTGCGGGAAATAACCAAATCAAGGTTATGTACCGAGACGTTGACCTTATGGACACGTGGCCTGAAATCGGTGCTGCTTTGGACATTGCGGCTGAGGAGGCAACTTGTCTTAATCCAAAAAAGAAAATGTTGAACATTTACTCCAAATCAGAGAGAATACAATCTGTTTTGGAGGACTTGTTTGTGAATCGTCTTGACATACACATAACACTCCCAATGGTTGTAAGAGCAACCTGTAAATACGGAAATGAATTTATGTTCTTGAACATTGATCAGAAAAACGGTATTATGGGTTGGAGGGAGATGCCCGTACATGAGATACGTCGAGTGGAAAACGGTATGCAGAATGCATATTCTGGTTCATATAATTTCGGCGCTATTACCGCATCAAAACTTAAGCCAGATGAAACCAAATTTGTATGGGAGGGACATAATGAGAATATCCCATACAAGAATTGGCAGGTCGCACACTTTAGATTGATAAAGGATTCGTTATATTTACCTTATGGTGTTTCTTGGCTTAACAAGGCAAGAAGACATTGGAGAATGTTGTCAATGATGGAAGACGCAATGTTGCTCTACAGACTTGAGAGGAGCATTGAGAGAAGGATATTCAAGGTAAATGTTGGTATGATTGATGATGCCGATGTACCCGCATTCCTTCAGGAGTTTATGAACAATGTCAAGCGTGCACCAATTATTGATCCGCAAACAGGTCAGATAGACCTTAGGAAAAATTTCCTTGATGTGAGTGCGGATTATGTGATTCCTGTTAGAACCGGACAAGACCCAACTTCCATAGATACGTTGGCAAGTGCTCAGAATCCAACATCTATGGATGATATCAATTATATGCAGAACAAGATTTTCTCCGCATTGAGAATACCTAAGACATTCCTTAATTTTTCTGAAGCGCAGGGAAAGGCACAGAATTTGTCACTTGTTGATATCAGGTTCAACCGTATGATAAACAGTATACAACAAGCCATATTGATGGAATTGACAAAGATTGCAATCATTCATCTTTATTTGCTTGGTTTTACGGATGATTTGACCAATTTCTCACTTACCCTAAACAACCCGTCCAATCAGATAGAGGAGATGGAGTTGGACAGCCTTACCAAGAAGATAAATGCAGCAACCGCAGCCCTTGCAGAACAGGGTGGTGGCATACCTGTAATGTCTTGGCATGAGGTACAGAAGGAGATTATGGGTAAGACTGATTCGGAGATTTCAAGTATTCTGAACGAGATACGTCTTGAGGCTGCTCTTGCAATGGAATTACAGATGACAAGTCAGATTATCAAGAAGACGGGACTATTTAATAAGGTAGACAGAATCTATGGAGAACCCGGTGCCGAATACAATCCACAAGCAATGCAGGGTGAAGAAGGTATGCCCGGCGGCGGAGGCGGCGGTGGTATGCCGGCTTTAGGCGGTGGAGATATGGGCTTCGGTGATGAACTTGGAGATATGGGTGAACCGGGCGCCGATGATGAAGGTGATCTTGGCGGAGATGAAGGAACCGCAGACCTTGGAGACGGTTTACCGCCAATGGAAGGTGTTTCGGAAGACAAGGACTCCAAACTTTTAACTGAGGATGTTTTGAACAGTATGAAGTTCTTTAACGAGTATATGTTGAATATCACACCGAAGGACAAGGTTGTCAACAATAGAGTCAACGTCATTGATAAGAGTTTTTTAATCAATGAAGAAATGGATTCGATAATAAAAGACCTTGAAAATAAGACAAAAAAAGAAATTTTAAATTAAGCAATGAAAAAAATAGATTTAACAAATATCAATAACCTCGAACTGTTGAAAGAGAACTTCATAAATGTGATTGATGAACACATATCAAGTGAAAAAAACAGAATGGCTATTTCAAATGCGGATAGTAAAAATGTAGGAGAATTAAAATATATTTTCGAACACGTTTCAGACAAATTATATAACGATGCATCTGGAAAGGGGTTAATAAAGAAATATATAAACACGGTTAAGGAGAATAAGGGACTTAAGAATTTCTACACGTTGTTTGAGACAATAAAGAACATCAATGGTGTTAACGATTCGTCTGTCTTTCTTAACGAGGCAATCAAACTTACAAAGAAGATTGGTGTCAATGAAGAGAAGAAACTTAGGGATGTGGTTAAGGAAGCAATCCTTTCTTCGGATATGTCTGATGATGATTTGAATAGTATTATGGATTCCTATTCCAAAAACATTGACAAAGAAATATCAACAGTTCTTTTGGAAAAGTGTACCCCTAAGAATATTTTGGAATACAGCAACAGTCTTGACAAGGTAAGGAATATGCTTGGTGACAGACATGAAGTTGTAAATGAATCAAAAGAGAGTCCAAAGGAAATTGTTGACAAATTGAACGGGCTTGTTGACGAGAGTTTTGAACAGTGGGAGCGCGATGTTATTAGGGACATTTCACTCTATACAGTGGCAAATAAGGACAAATCTGAATTGTTTGAGGCATATAAGAATGACTGCATCAACCTCATAAAGGAAACCATTGAAAACTGTGAAAGTGTTGAGGAGAAAAGTCGTTTTACTACAATGTCAGAAAACCTTTTGAACAAGCAGTATTGTGAGGAGAATTTTGCAGCAGATATGTTAAAACTTTCAGAACTTAAGGACACTTTGAGATGTAATCTGTGAAAATCTTACTTTAATTATGGGTAATGTTGTAGCGAAAAGTTACGGAAGATGCGGCAACCAAATGTTTATTTCTGCGGTTGCTGCATCTTATGCGAAAAGAACGGGCAGAACTTTTTGCGGGCTTATTAGGGGATATTATAATGAACCGTATATTGACGACACCATACTTAAAAACATCAAGTTTCATAATGACAAGGATTTTGATTTATCCGATTATGAGATAAATGAAATGAAAAACACTATAGGGGATGGTATTTGTCCCGAATTTACAAAAGATAATGTTTGTTTCAACGGATATTTCCAAGACATAACATTAATTGACAAGAACGTGGCATATGACCTGTTTTCACCCGATGAGAAGATATTAAAGGATATTTATGATATGTATGGTGACCTGTCGGATTATGTATGTGTTAATATAAGACGCGGTGATTACCTGCAATACGATTTTACGAGGGTTTTTAGCGTCGATGAGGTAAAGCAGATATTGGACAAGTACTTTCACAACGAAAAGAAAGTAATTTTTGTCTCCGATGACATTGAATGGTGCAAGACCAATTTTTCAGATAACAAAAAGCCTTGTTTTGCGGATAAACAATATTATTGTAAACCATATATTGATTTGTATATACAGACACAGTGCAAAAGCAACATCATTTCAAATTCCACGTTTTCTTGGTGGGGTGCATATTTAAACAAGCATCCCGAAAAAGTAGTTTGTCATTGGCCTTGGTTTAAAAATGGTTCCGTGAATGACTGCAAATACATTTTACCAAAAGATTGGATAAAGGAGTGTTCTTAATATAATGTGATCAATTAATTTGATCACATTTTTTGTTTTATACAAATATTTTTTGTATTTTTATTAAAATACAAAAAAAATTGTGAAAACTATAAGATTAAACAGGGAGAAAAAAATTGAAAATGATTTATTAAAAGTAAAAATCGGAACAACAAATAAGGAAAATCCAAGAATTGTCTATGTAGACGGGCGTGTCTTTATTAGTCCAACCGTAGAAATGAAGGATTATACGGATGAAATTGAGGATATAAGGAAGAGGTTTAAGAAGAATATTGGTAAGCATCTTAAGTACAGCAATCTGTTTGACAATAGATTTATACTTAATTTTGACATATCGTCAAGTAGAATGATCAAAGACAAGAGGAGTTTCCTGTCATTCCAATTTTACCTGAAACAAAAGGAAACAACCCCACTTCCGATTAATGTTATTAAAAGCAAGGGTGAGGGTTTCATAAATAGTCTTATTTCGTCACTGGTTGAAGATGTAGAAGAACATAATTTTACAATGCATAAAACAAGGAAATGAAGTATTTATATACAAAAGAGGTTTTATGCAGTATTTCTACATTAATCACGGTTCGGTAAACAATCCCCTCCGTATTGAATTGATCAATGATGGTAGATATGAATTTATGAAATCTGCGCTTTATAACAATGCAATACAAAACGCAGATGTTACATTCTCAATGAGAGATGAGGATGGTGTGTTAAGGGTTTCTAATGCACCATGTAATCTTATATTGGTTGATGAAAATAGTTGTGAGGAACGATATATAATTGAATACCAATGGAAACAAAGGGATACCAAGAAACCCGGTAAATATATCGGTACATTCGAGATTACGTTCAAAGGTGATCTTTATGAGGATGGTGTGACATATCCAAGCGGAAATCTTATTGTACCAATATATGAGGATTTGGGAATAATTATAAAGTAATCTTCCTACAAGCCATTCCCCTTTCCTTGGCCATATTGTACAATATTTGGTCTGCCTTTATGTCATTGTCAAACAGAACAAGCGCATCACATGTTTCCAACATCTTCTCATTACGCTCTTTAAGGGCGTTTTTTCCGTTTCTGCCCCAATCGGTGTAGAATGTCCTGACATCGATACCATAACGCGCAGAAAACTTGTCAACAAACCTGTCACCTGTGGTGTAGATAGTTATGCCTTGACCACTTTGTGCCTTGTTTTTCAACAGATGTATGCACTTTTCCTTGAAAAAATCATAATTCCCAGTACTTTCTCCTCCTATAATAGCAACCTTGAACATTAAATGGTATTTTTAATTACATAGCAAATATACAAAAATAATCTTGAGTTTATAGGAGGCCGCCATAAAAGGCTGGCCTCCCGTTTATGCAATACTTAGGAATGTGACCATACTTTAGTATGATTTGTCCTGTTTATATATAATTATCCGCTCATTTTAGTTAAAAACCCCGATTGAAACTTTTCTGTAAATAAAGTCAGAATGCTCGTCTTAAAGTGATGGGATTAGATATTTATAGTATATAATGTGCAATTATGGTAACAAGAACATTTATAGACAAATGTACCACAATAGTAAAGAACAGTGAGGAGAATTTCGGTTTGAATCCTGTTGCAATGCTAAATCACGGTTTTGCGACATCCCGTGTTTTATTGCATTTCGATGTGGAGCATTTACGTGAACTGTACAATGATAAGACATATCCTGACGTAACAAAGATGAAGCATATCCTTAGAATGACAAACTGTGCTTCAATAGATGAAAGGACGTTCAAATACTTCATTCCAAGCAATGACCAAAACTTGGTAAAGAAAAGAGCCACGTCATTTGAAATTCTGTGTTTTAAGGTACCGATAAAATGGGACGAGGGTGTCGGTTTTGACTATTCGTCTGACGTTTGGTTTACGGGAAGTAATGCATTCTCCATTGAGGGTTGCAATTGGTATCAGGCATATAACGGATGTGATTGGGCTGAGGAAGGTGTATATTCGACTGACACACTGACAAAGGAGTATGTCAAATTCTCCAATAACGAACCCGATATTGTTGTTGCAAGACAACATTTTGACCACGGTAACGAGGATTTGGAAATAGATTTGACTGATTATGTAAACTCATTGATAGTGAATGGCGGACATAATTATGGTGTTGGATTGTGTTTCACACCTATGACTGAAGAAAGTGCAAGTACACTTACACAGTATGTCGGTTTCTTTACAAACAACACAAACACATTCTTTGAACCGTTCTTAGAAACAAAATATGACGATTGTATAGAAGATGATAGAAATAAGTTCTATCTCGGAAAAACAAATCGTCTTTACTTGTATTCGAATATAGGCGGTAGCCTTGAGAATCTTGACTATATGCCGACCTGTACAATAGATGACGTGTCATACGAGGTAAAACAACAAACTAAGGGTGTTTATTATGTTGATGTCAAGTTTTCCAAGGAAGATTACAAAAAAGACACAATAGTCAGTGATGTATGGAGCAATCTGTCATACAATGGAGATAAGATTGATGACGTTGAGCAGGAATTTGTGACTCTTGCGCCTGAGACATTCTTTGATATGAGCGGAAATGTGGGGTTGAATGAGAAATATAGTGCTACAATAGTCGGAATAGACGACTATGAGGAAATTGAATCCAATGACGTAAGAATGGTTAAGGTGGTATTCAGAAAAAAATACACTAATGGTGAATATGTCACAATAAACGGAGCCAAATACAGACTTTATGTTATGAGCGGGGATAAAGAGGTTGATGTGATAGATTGGGACAATATCCATTCAACATATGGCTGCAATTACTTTATGTTGGACACAAATACACTTGTACCTAATGAATATCATATTGACATTAAAGTGAATATTGGAAACGAACTTAAAGTTTTCAAGGATGAGATAAAATTTACAATAACGAAAAACAGTCAACTCAAAAAATAATATGAAGAAGATTATACTTACAGAGAATAAACTCAGGGAAATGGTTGTAAATGCCGTTAAGAGGGCAATTACGGAGTCAATAGACCTACAGAACGTCTATACAATGGAAAAGTGGCGTAATGACAGGACACTTAAAGTTCAGGAAGGTCAAATTATAGAACCTGAAGTATTCTATCAATTAATGGGTAGTGTACCACCGGAAACATACAGTAATGGAATATTTCAACCGGGTGAACCCGCTGATCATGAGTTCAGAACAGGAAGGGCACTATATCTGACATTTGAGCACGTTGGCGATAATTTCTATAAATATGTGGGACTTCGCCCATCGCCAAACGATGATAAAATGGGTTAATGGAAACTAGAAATAAAAAGCACCTTGTATTAGGTGCTTTTTTCTATTTTGTTCTTACATTGCTCTTATATTTTTCGATAACATTTCCCCGAAATTGACTTCATCGAGCCGTATCAATTCGGGTGTTGGGTGATCCTTAGCCATTGATGGTCCCCAATCGTGCACGTGATTGTATATTGCCTCCCTGAATATATTCAGAATCTCGACTAACTTGTCACCATATACAATCGGGTGTGCATTACTTATAATGGTTTTGATTTTGCTATCATCTAACATTTCGGAACCACTTTTGTTCTCTCCGTTATCACCCGGTATATTGGATGAACTTACGAGATTGATTTCTTCGGCACTGATTGTAGCAACACTTCCCGCATAACCAACAAGTGTATCGAGTTTTTTCTTGTCATCATTCCACCCAATCTTGCTAATACTAATCGCCGAGTCATAATATTTCATATGAACAAAGGCAGAATTCAAACTATTGAATTTCAGTGTTTTTCCGTTTACATCATAAGTTTCAAGCCTTGCACCGCAACGTATCCTTACGCTACTATCACCCATTATTATGTCAGTGTTTCCTCTTCCATATAATGCGGTTTCATTGTCTTTTGCAAATGTTCCATTAAAATTAGGGGACAGTTCTGGGTTTCTTTTAATTCTGTCGTGAAGACCCAAACCCGCCAATGCGGTCACGTCGTCATTTAACCACATATTTTGGGGTTGTGATATAAGCGGACCGATATATGTGCGGGCTATTGGATTGCCATCTGTGTCGGTAATCGGAATTACAACGACATATTCATATACTTTTGGTTTTACAAAAAATAATTTCGGCAATAACGGAAATGCAAGTTTATTTTCATTTATTGTTTCATCATTGTCTAATTCAGGAACATATACATATATCCTGCCCATACCCTTTTCATCTGTGGTTTGTAATACCCTACCTGTGTATACCATTTCTACTCTCGTTAAAAAAAAAATGTTATTTAACCACCGAAACCAAACACCTTAAATGGTAATATATTGAAACCATTTGCAATAAACGAGCCGCCCGCATTTGAACCCCATGCTGATATCGATATCCCACCAATTGGTCCTGCGGCTTGGACTGATGACTGTTGTTTATACATATCAACAAGTTCTTCGGCAAAAACTTTTATAATTGTTTCATAACCATTTTGAGCACCATCAGGCAATGGACCGAAAGCAAGACCGTGTTTTTTCTGTTTCGATATAATTCTTGCTGCAAGTTCCATTGCAGAAAGTCCCGGTCTGTTAATTGCGGAGCAAACAATTAATATTGCAGGAATTGCCGCCTGTGGTGGTCTGAGTGAATTGATTGTTTTATTTAGTGTATCGGCAATTTTTTTTATTGTTGTTATCATGGTTCTTTAGTTGGATTACATTCGTCATTATTTGGCGGTGTGGCCGTTGGGACAATGTCAGCATACATTACATTGTCTATAGTAACATTACTATATTTATTTCTTAGGAGTCTGCCAATCATTCCAAAATCAAACGTACAGTTTTCAAGTATTGTGTTTATCAGTTTCCTGTAGTCATTTATTGCTTCCTTTATGAGTTTCATCGCATACAGTTGAAGTAACGGCGTTATTTGTCTCATTACATAACTTAGCAACATTTGGACTATGATTTCTTTTATTTCAAGAATCACTTGAAATAGCATATTTTTGAAGTTTTTAATGAAATCACCCCAACCGTCAAATTTCATCTTGTCATTTTCATTCCATTCTGAAATGTCACCCATTACTTCACTGTTGATTTTAAACAGAACGGCGATTTTTGGTGATAATATTGACAAAACAAGCTGTACGGACAATTCATTAAGGAGTTTTTCTATGATGGTATTACTCATCGAGAAACTGAAATTGTCTTTTGCGGTGTCTTCCGTCCCACCGGTATATGCAAACTTGGTAAATACGTTTTTAATTATTGTTTTCTGTTCGTCTGGAGTTGTTGCGGCATCAATACTTTCAATCATACTGCTCAATTCCTCCATTGTCACACCCGGTTCTATTGCAGCATCTTCATCATCAGCAATTTTTATCTTACCGTTGTAACGTTCTTTTGCTTCTTCAAGCATTACGTCATAATCCCTGTTACTGAATCTAAGGAAACAATCATCGATTTCGGTATCTTCCATTGTAATCACTTCTTCAACGAGGTTTCTGACCTCACCCTTTATCAACTCCTCTTCAACTGAAAAAGTAAACTCGGTTGCCTTTATTGTCTGAAACAACGCATAGATGATTCTTGACACAATCGTTTTTGTGTCAAATAATTTTGTATACCAAATATATTCGAAGTTGAATTCAAATACGGTGCTGTTCATCCACAATGTAACATATTCTTCATGTGGTTTTTTCTCACCCGTCTTTTTGTCTTTTTTCCGTATATCCAATGGTATTCTAAGGCATCGTCTTCCATATCTCCACGGATTTATGAAGAAACGTACAACATTTGTATTTAGATTTTTCACAAACGCCGCACCATTTGTCGGTTTCCACTCATCTTTATCTCCCGGTGTTTCCTCAAATTGCCCAATTAGCATCCCATACTGTCTTATCTTGTTACTTTTAGATGTGACGTCATAATACTTGTTTTTGAACCGTGTTTCGAGTTGTTTTTCATCATCATTAAAAAACTCCGCCCTTAAATCATCATCCTTTGCGAGTTTTTCTATGAATTTACACCTGTTATCCCAAAAATACGGGCGTTTTAACTTGTTTCCACTACTTCTGTGTATAATATACCAAAGGTATGCGTCAAAGTCACAGGAAGCCCATAAATGGTTTGCACTATATGCTGTAAGTGTTTTCAACTCACCGTCCCTATACCGATTATATATTGGCGTATATGCGTCAAAATAATAGTTTTTGCCCTTATCGGACACGGGACACAATTGTAATGTATCAAACAGGTCTATGTCAGAAATTTTAATTGCAACGCCATTGCCTTCGGGGTAAATAGGAATGTGTCTGCTTTGCCCCTTTTCTTCAATGTCAGTCGGATAGAGAAGTCTGTCAGGTATGAGCGGGTTTAGCGAACACGTAAACATATTCTTCACGTTCGCCAATAATATCGCCTTGATAGCATATTCTATCTTGTCGAGAAAAGAATCCTTATCGGATAACCATCCGCAAATTTCATCAAGTAAATCATCTTCAGATATACCGAACATTTTAAGAATGTTCAATAAAAAAGAGACACTTGATTTTGTTGCGTCACCGCTAATTGAATCGTCGGTTATAACAATAGGATACTCTTCAAGAATGGTTCTAATCGCAGATATTGAGTTTATCGCGGTATCCACACTCTCTTTATCTTTCGATTTGAGTTTCTTTTTGGACTTCTTCCTGTCTTTTAATGCCATTACTTCTTGGTTATATATTCTTCGGTATTACCGTTATCTACAGATGATGCGTCTTTGGCTAATTTCCTTAACTTGTTGATGTCGAGTGTTGTAGGTATGTTTTTACTTGCGTCTATTGCACTGTTAATGTCGCCATTGTGCTTGACAATTTCACTCATCAATTTTGCAATATCCTGTTTTTGAGCAATCGACTTTTGCTGCAAAGATATGTAATTAGCCATTATCTTCGCATATTTTTCCTTCCCATCAATGTCCAGTTGGTTTATGGTGGTAGTGTTTGCTATCTTGTTTATCTCATCTTGAATCTGTTTGTGCTGTTGGCTTGCAAGATTATATGTTTCCTGTAACAACTGCTCAATCTTATCAACATTATTTAACTTAATAGTGTATCTTCGCTTGTCCATTACTAAAAAGATTTATTATATAAATACTACCTGATGACAATATTCTTGATTGCAATGAATTCATTTTTGAACTTTCTCATATTGTCCCTAACACCCTTAGTATCAAGTCCCGTAGATTCTCTCAAGAAGAAAAGAATGGCATTCTTATTCAATTTGTTGCTTCCGTCAGTCGTTAAAACATAATCCCAATTTTCCAAAAGGTTTTTTAGCGCACCGCCAACCTTTATCTCATTTTCCTTTAATGAATACTTCTTCGGATTCTCAAGCATATAACCGATTCTCTTTATTAGAAGTTCCATACTCTCGGATGCTATTCTCGAACCTCTATCCTGATCACAAGAATATTTAAGGTCATTTGCAATTTCACCGGATACTGTCTCATACAACGGGTTTCTTTCAAGCGTCTTGGCAAAATTCTGAATCTTGCCTATTAGATAATTCTTGCAAATCGCCCCATAATACGAATATGCCTTGTGTTGCCCCGGTTTGAACTTGTCCATCTTTGTCATCAGGAACGATGTTGTATCATTGAACGTGTCCCCTGATTCTTCATCGGGCACATACAGTTTATAACGACGGATGATACTTTCTATCATTTTTTCAAACGGGTACTTGAGACATTCTTCGAATATCTTATTCTTTTCCTCTCTAGTATCCGCAGACAAATATCTTAAAACTGCTTCCTCTTCTTCTTTTCCAAAATATTCCTTTTTGTTTTCTTTTGGTTTTCGTCCTCTTTTAGCCATTGGAAGTGGTTTTATTCTCCTTCGTATACCTTATTTCTATCTTCTTTAAAGAAATACTCTTGTTGTGCGGTTTTGATTAACCATTGAACATAATTAGGTGTAACTTCTTTGTTCTTTGTCTCTGAATAACTGTTTTCCCTACCAATTGTATGTCTATATCCAACCTTTGGAATCACTCTGACAACATATGAGTTGTGACACATTCTAAGTAAGAACTCATACCAAGAGGCAAGCCCTAATGACGGTTTCAGTCCACCCGCAGTAATGAAATCCTCAGTCTTGATTATGGATCCTGTGACATTAAAATCCATATATGCCTCCAATGCCTCAATATCAATGACACCAAGTTCATTCGAGAAAGAGTTTGACAAGGCGATTTCATTTGCAAATTGAACCATTTTACCATTGGTATCAACTAATTCGGTCAATGGAATATATACCGATGCAGCACATTCTGTACCGATATATTTTGAAACTTCATCAACCCAATATGAATAATATTCATCATCAAATTCTATTACTGAGAAATATGGGGTGACACACTTGTAAACTGCCATATTTATTTGTGTAAACGGGTCAGTTTCACCGTTGTTTTCAAGAAGTTGGAGATTGCACTTGCACTTTACCTTGTTATAAACCACGTCAGCCTTGCTGATTACGTTCGACGGTCCGACAATTATAATGCTGTTTTTCTTAGAATCACAGTTTTCCTTAATGCTTACAAGTGACTTTTCAAGATATGTTTCAACTTCAGAATCGAAAGTGTTTAGTGGTATAATAAATGTTAAATTGTTCTTCATTGTTAATCATTTTTTTCTTCGTTATTTTTAGCAATTGACAGTGCTTCTGTCAACTCTTTCTTTCTTTCTTCAAAAATACCTTCGACATATACACGTTTAATATCCTCAATCTGAAGTGCGCTTGTGTAGTTCTTAAGAACCATATCCGCTTCCTTTTGGATAACATCAGGTATCGAATTATGGATGTATGAGTCAATAACAGAAGCCAACAAGTCATATGCATCACGGGTATTATAGAACCATAGACCACAATCCCTTACCTCGCCGTTGTTTGTCATCCACTCAGGAATGGTTTCAGGTATCTTACCCATAACGATGTCACCACATGCCATTGCCTCTAAAGGTGTATAGCCGAAGTCCGTCTTATCGTCAACCCATAATGTGATTGCCGCCTCCTGATATGCCTTTACAAGTTCATCCTTAGGAATTCCATTGAAATCCCTGAAACAAACCCACTTAAACATCGGGTACTTCCAAAAGAATGGTTTTACTATTGCATTGACATCTCTCTTATTCTTCGAGACAATGTTTACAATCAATTTCTTTGGTGTGTCCGTCTTCTTGAAAATGTCTGAAATTGATGGTCTGACAATATTTGTCCTGACATGTGGGAATACTTCCTTGATTCTGTCTGAGAGCACATTTGATGTTGTGACACACTCATTCACACCATAATTCATCCAAGTTGCACCTGGTTGTGTCATCTCCGTAAGATACTCAAAGTTCTGCAATAATGCAATTCGTTTACAAGGAAGGTCCTTTGTCTGATACATAACAGAACTGAAAATTTCAGGGATGAAAAGAATATCCGCAGGGGAAATTGCAACGTTGTCCTTTTCAATATTATAGTGTGGGAGGTCTGCGTACTTGTCACCAAGCCATTCCCTTACACCGACAAATTCCTTTTCGGAATGTAGAATCTGAACATTGTAGCCAAGTTCCTTCAATTGATATGCCGTTTCATACATATATGTAAGAGAACCGCTTGGCATACCCTGCGTGTCTAAAGTATAAAACAAGACCTTAAACGACTTGTCATCATATTTTTTAAGTTCGTCACTTAATTTTCCAATTAATTCGTTATTCTCCATATTATTCATTCGTTATTTTCTTAATTAGGTTTTTAGCATATAATGTGTTGAAGGCGAAACATACGCCGTATGCCGCAGGAATTCCTGACACAGCTTCCTCAGCATTCAAAATGACAATTATCAGCGTTTTTACAAGGTCATATCTGATATTGTCAATCTCAGCACCCATTGGTGTTGTGACCTCTTTTACAAGTTTAACCGTCTGTCGTGGTTTAGCTTCACCTTCAGGCATTTCGTATTGGTCGGTTATTTCCTTTTCAATGACATCTCTGTCCCTTGATTGGCAAACATACTTGAAAATTTCATCAAGGTCAAATGCATATTCACACCCTTCGTATGTGAACGTTGTGTTTTCGTTGTCAAAAATATTATCCATTTTTTATCTTTTTATACCATTCGTTATCGTTAATAAAGTCATACAAACTTTCATATTCAATATCTGCTTCCACGTCCTTATTGTATGGCATCTTTATTTTAATGCATTTTTTTCCTTCCGGTTTGTTTTCAATAAGATGTGGGTCAGCCGTTATCATCACGTCGCACTTGTCCCATAATGTAAGAGAATCGGAAGGGAAACAGAATTCCCTGATTCTTGTTGCAATTTTTGAGAGGAAAAAACAGGTGTACCCAATAGAGGCATTGAACTCCATTGGATTACCAAACATTATTTCAATGTTCTCTTCTATCTCATCATTATCTGGCAATTTAAGACACCAAAGGTTGAAATTCTTGTCTAACATTTTATCCATTACTTCAGCCTCGCCGAATATTTCAAACGGATAGTCTTCGTAAAGAAACTTCTGATACTTTTCCTTTGTTTCGAAATGGCATAGGTCACAGTAAGAATTTGTTGTGAAATTTTCCTCTTCAGGTACCTCGAAATTTGGGTTAATTCCAACTTTCTTAAAGATTTTAAAGAATTGTCTCGATTTTGCCCTTATGACATCATCTAAAGTTACACATATTTTCATAATACACTTTTTTATTAAAAATAAAAAAACAATATTACTAAGTAAATACAATAGGTTTTTTAAGTGTAAAACTATTTATATTAAAAATACGTATTTTAATTATGAGTAAGAAAGTAATAAAAATGAACGAGTCAGTTCTTCGTAGTTTAATTAAAGAGTCAATAAGTAGAGTAATCTCTGAAATGGACGAAGGTAAATATTCTAATAATAAGCCATTCTTCCATGGTGGTATTCGTGATGTTAAACCGGGAGAAAAAGCATTTAAACATACAAATCCGGGAGCCGACGAAAAGGCTTTGGAGAAACATAATGCACGTGTGGACAAGCATCTTCCTGACATGATGGATTCCGATAAGTTGAAAGCAAGAGAAGCACAAATCAAGTCTTCAGAAAGAGGCGGAATGCCTCGTGAAAACTTCAAAGATACATTAGAAGGAGAACTTAAAAAGAATAAACAAGAGTATAAACAAGTGAGCGAATCAGACCTTCATAGAATTATAAAGGAATCTGTAAGTAGGGTGTTGAATGAAGTATCAACTGATACTCTGCATAATGCCTATCAAAAATCACGAAATTTAACAATGGGGATGCCTAATTTGTCTGATGACCCCAAAATACGAAGAAAATTTAGACAAAAACATGCATTTGCTGACGAATTGGACAAAAGGCATAGTAATGAAATATCTGCAATTGATCCTGACACAACACAAGGTTATGGGGCAGACTTTTATGAGCATCCCGAACTTAGGAATACAAAGGCATATAAAATGGCCTATGATTATGTAAGTGATTTTGATTGGTTTGTTAATGGTGATATTGATTTGGATGCGTGGAGTCTTCATGATTTGGCATTAGATGTTGAATCTGATACACGAATACCTTCAAGTATAGCAGAACAAGCAATAGTTGATTATCTGCGTAATGAATTTGGATATAAAGTATATTAAGCGGTCACTAATCCAACTCTAATCTCAGACCACTTACGAACAAGTCCAATTGACTTTTCAAACATATGGGCGAATCTATCCGATTCGCCCATTTTTTGTGCCAACTGCTATATCATTATCAAAAAAAAATGCACCGAAATAATCGGTGCACCCCATAAAAACATAATAACTATGAACAACTATAAATTTTGTTTGTCGCCGTTGACAATTTTTAGGTAAAAATCCGCTCTATCCTTAGTTACATTTCTCAAATCAAATTTGTCTGCAAGTTTTGCAATATTTCCCTGCAATTGCTTTACCAATTCCGGATCATTTGCCAACTTTGTGATGAATTTAACCCACTGTTTATGATTCTTTGTCTCATCAACAAGTAATGCGTTACCTTCTGGATTTATTGCACCACCCTTTTCAATTGCATTAATGAGGTCTAATTTATATGGGCCGAAATCTGAAGCAATAAGCGCTGTTTTCGAGAAACAACATTCAATCACCTTTAACTGTGACTTAACAAGGTTGAAGTCATTTATCTCAAGTGGGGCCAACAATACATCACACTCACTATAATGTTCATAATAGTGGTTCATATCCTTTGTCCAACATCTCTTGTAGTGTTCGTTATCAACATTCGGATACTGAAGGTTTGGTATAAACATATGAAGGAAATTCTTATAGTCTTCTGAAACAATTGAATAGTTGTCTGTCATTGCCTTTTCATATCTGTACCATACAGTTTCCTGTGGCTTAAGGTCCCTTTCCGTTGCTTCTTTAGTTTGGGGGTTGATTATCTTCATCTTTCCTCTAAGGTCAAAGCCACATAGCACAAATTGTATCTTATCCTTTACATCTTTCGGTAATTTGTTTACAAATGCACCCATAATTCCCATATCATATTCATGTGATGAACCCATAATCATACCGACCCTTAGTTTATCACTCGGTTTCTTGTTAACGGCAAATCTTGGGTCCGTTGGATCAATTGCATTCGGAATCACAACAACATTTTTATTGTACTTACTGATTTCCTTTGCGAAAATAGGTGTCGTTGTTGTGACATAATCAAATATCTTAAGATTGTTTTTAATGATGTCATCAATATGGTATGTCTTCGAGGACACATATTGTGGATGATGTGGACTTAACTTCCAATGGTCATCAATATCCATAACTGTGACAATTCCCTTTTCCTTGAAATATCTCATTGCATTGTAGAAAATTGACATATTGGCATATAGAGCCTTGTGTATATGAATCAATTGGTATTTGTCAAAAGACGGAAGGTTCATCCAATTTGGGTTCATGTCAATGGTTACACTGAATTGGTCAGGAAATTGTTTCTCAAGTTGTAAGTGCGGCTGTGTTGAACGATAGAAGCCGACGCCTCCGATATTATCGGACGGAACTACTAATATGTTAATCATACTTATTAAATGTTTTTTTTTGTTAAAGATAAAATGACTAACAATAATAATGAATAGAAAAATAAAAAAAAAATGCGACCATTTCTGACCGCATCTTTTTTTTCCTTATTTTGCTGCTTTCTTCTTCAATTTTAGAACACCTTCGTAAAGATTTCCCTTAGCATCGATGAATTGGAATGTATTACCGTTAATGAATCTCATACCCTTCATTGCCGGTGCAGTTGACTCATTAATTGTTTTCATATGTCTTGATACGCTCTCATCAATGATAGCCTTGATGAGACTGTAATCAATACCGTTGCTTGTTGGGATGACTGTTTCTTTCAAAACCTGTCTCTGCTGTACCTGTTGAACATTCTGTTGTAAATCCTTTGTCAGGGAGTCAAGTCTTGAATTATCACCTGTAAGTGGCGGGGTCTTTATGAATGATTCCCTCATATACTCAGGAAGCGCATCAACCCCCTTAACACCACCGGTTTGTTCTGATAAAACCTGTACTGGTTGTGTTTGTGTGTCAGTTTGTGCAGCCCCATCAAATACTGCTGTTTCCATTGACGCTATGTCTGCATCGGATCCGTTACTTCTTCTACCCGCAAAAGCATTGCCCTTTTGTTCAACGAGCCTATTAAAATTTTCATCAAGCATTAAACTCTGTGCCTTTGACAGAATATTTGTAAATTTAGCTTCATCCATTTTGTTCTTCCTCTTCCTTATCTATTTCTTCCGTATCAACTTCATTGTTGTCTACTTTTGTATTATTGTTCTGAATGTTTTCTTCATCGCCCTTGAATCTTGGTCCGTTTTTCAAAGCATTGGCATAATCAGGTTTTTTGTCATTCCTAACATCTGCCTCATTGTTGTGACTACCCTTCTTTATTGGTCCAACAGTCTGCTGTTCATTGCCGGTATCAAAATTATTTGCCCTGCTCATATCATTTATTGATGAACGGTTTCCTTTGGACATATCTTTTACATTTGTATTTTGCCAATCGTCGGAATTCTTCTTTATGTAATCAAACTTCATTTTATCGATAGTTTGTTTCATATTATTCCGAATTTCATCTCTACTTCTGTTTTGAGTATTGTTCCTTGTATTTGTCTCTGCTGGCTTGTTGTCTTCTCCGTTGAAATTGGCAATAGTAAGAACTTCTGACATACCGTTGTCACCATCGGCATTGAAACCGGGCGGTTGTTGGAATGTCCTGTCCTTCTGTGGTTCCCACGACTTTATCTTGTCAACCCTGAATTCTTTCCATCCCGGAACACTCGATGATGAGTCACCATTTGGCTGATATGCCCTTATTACATAGTTTCCGGCTGTTGACCTTCCATATGCACAGGGTTGTATCAACCTTTCGCCACCACCTCTTCCGTCCTTGTCGGGTGTGTAGTTCATCAGAACCTCATATTTCTTATTTGTTGCATCAATAATCTCAGATTGAGTTAAATTCTCCCTGATGATATCCCTGATGACTTTTCTAAGATAATGATCCATTTTTAACTGACAACAATTTGACCGTCTGCTACATTCAGTGTTGTATCTACAGAACTCGGTCCGTATTCGTTACCGTTTCCGGGCTTGTAGAGATTTATTGTTTGCAAGTATTTGCGTCCGCTACGTCCTTCGAGTGCACCATATCCTTCAATATCATATAATCCGCCAGGTCCGCTACCTGTTGGTGATGCGTCCTCTGTGGTTACGAAGTTGCTCCTGTTAATGGTTCTTAATTTAGATTCTCCGGGAACAGTGAATCCCATACTCATACCAGTACCCTTACCGAGAGGGTCACCTGTTGCCTTAGCGTCTTCGTGAGTATATGAATACTCATTCTTCGCATTACCTGCTACATCTTCGAAATACTTATTCTTCAATTGAAGCTCGTCTCTCTTTGAGATACCTTCGAATTCGAGTCTACTTTGTTTACTTTGTTTAGCCATATTAAACTATTATTAATATATAATTTTATTTCTTAATTGTAAATACTAATCTTCGTATGTGAATGTCACTATATCTTTTTTCTCTGTATGTGCGGTTCCGCCGTTGTTCTTTGTTCCGCCTTTCTTTTGGAAGCCATTTTCCTGTGTTCTTTTTATTGTTTTAAGATTCTCCCTCTTGTTCCTTAACTGTTTCTTTAGATATCCGTTGATTGGGTCTTTTGAATCGGTATCGTGAACTATCTTGTCAGCTGTATTTACTGACACCCTACCGTTTTTTTTTATATTGTCAGTTCTTTTACCCGGTGTCAGTTGATTCATAACACGCTGTGGTATTTCGATGTCAGTGTTTTTAAGATTCTGATTCTGTTCCTCAAGAGGATATGAATGATAATAGTGTGAGCCGAAGAACGGATATCCGTTCCTGCATTCTTCACGCCCAAGAAGGTCCGTTATTATAGCGTCAACCCTGTCGCCCCTCTCGTCTTTGTCCGATGTTCCAATCTCAGTATCATTATATGATTCCTTGTTGTCCTCATACTGCTCAGGATTATATGCGCCACCGAAGCCGATATTTTCGTTAATGAGCCTTCTGATTTGTGATTCAGTAAATATAACTTTTCTCATTTTTAAACGTAGTTTACTACCTAATAAATATATTTATCATTGAAAATAACTTAATTATCAGATGTCTATTTTAAACAAATATAAGGAGTGGAAGACATATTTCAGATTACTTTACGACAAATATATTGATTTTGTACTGTCAGTCGATGATACAAAGGGAATACCTGTTGACGGAAAAATGACTGAAAAGTGTCTGTCGGCATATATTGACACTAATGAAAGTGACTGTTATTGTGATGACAGCCTGTGTTCTCTTGTTGCCTATAAGTATGACAAGTCAGTAAATGACGGTTGTGTACTTAGGGATATCGGTTATACGGGTATCGACAATGGTCTGATTGCATATAGGAAAGGTGAGATAACAAACCAAGAATTTTTCGATATTTTCACGGGTTCAACAATAGAAGTCAAGGCGGGTGATATGAGACTCCACGTAAAACCCGTAACAGGAAACACAGGACTATACACATATGACTACGATGTAATAGAAAATGAAAAAGACGGAAAATATTATGCTTTGAAGGGCGGTTTCCTTCAGGGATTCTATAAACTATTCGGTTTTGACTATGAAACACTTCCAACGGTCATTGAAGACGAGTGGAATCTTGAATTTGTAATTCGTCCTAAGGATTATGAACAGAAGGACGACACTCTCAATAATACACATACGGATACCGAAGGAATATTCTTCTATATGGGAACAAGAGCGGAAAACAAGTTCGCACAGTTCTATAACATAGACCTTAGCAAATACGAAACGAGAGAGGGGTATGACAAATATTCTTCAAGATGTCAAAGTCTAAAGGATGGTGTCGGTTATTTTGCTTGGGAGGAACCGTCTTGTACACATATAAATGACTCCTGCGATTATATAAAACCGCTTGATCTGTATGAATACGAACAGGTTTATGACGGATATTATGAGAAAGTCACGCCCGATGAGAAACCTGATGAAAAAGAAGAAAAGGAAGAAGAAAAAAGGGATAAAATGTCAATAAACAAGAAAAGTATGTTTATGTGGCAATATTTCTTCAACAGATACGGGTGGAATGAGCACAGTTGTTGCTGTAAGGAAAAATGCTGTGGCTGTGAGGAAAAGGAAGAAGAGAAAGAAGAAGAAAAGGAACCTGAATGCAATTGTGAGGGTGTACCTTGCAATGAGTGTGCAAATGAATATTTCGGTGACGGGTATATAATGCAATGTAATACATGTACACCTGCCTGTGAAACAGATGATTGTGGAGGATATTTTTCTGATGGATATAAGGTGACATTAGATTGTGACAATGGAACGTTCGTAGAAGATAACAGTGATTATCTTGTGGACGATGTATCACTGTCAGGTATTACAACATTGGAAACAACAGAAGGTAGGACACATCTTGAAGATTATACGGGTTATTTTGAAATAGAGACGGACAACAAGTTCATAACACATAACAGAACCAAGACAGGATGTACGGTAAACAAGTGTTTTGATGAAGATGGCAAGATTGTCCTGACGGGATTCACGAATAATTACAAGGGCAATCTCTTCCTTGATGTAAATAGGACAAAGACAGGCTACACGGTAAACAACATTGATGACCTGTACGGAAAATATGAAAACACACCACATTATGACATTCTTAAGGACATAAAGGGAAATTGTTTTGCACTAAGAGTAAGGGAAGATGGAAGCATCGGATACAGATATCTTGTACAGGATTGTGATGCAGAAGAAGGATGGTCGATAAAAGAGGAATATTCATTTCCAAATATAGTGAAAAAAGACGAATGGAGCACAATTAATGTCAAGTTTGATGTATTGAACGGATTATTGGACGATTGTGGTAAACCTCTTGGACCAAGAAAAATAAAAATCTATATCTATGTAAACGGTTATCTCAAGTTTGTTTCCAAGGAATTGCCTGACTTTAATTTCAGGGAATTGGCTGAAACGTATGAGAGACAAGAGGCTGTGCCGTATAATATTTCAATTGGGGGAGGAACAATGGGACTGTGTGACAGTGTATGGCTTGACTATTACGCACCATTCCCGAAAATATTGCCAATTGAAAAAAACTTTGCGGGAACATTTATAGGTGACATACGTTCATTCAAATTCTACAATTGCTCACTACAATACAACGAAATTAAAAATAATCACACAAGTGTTGTGGACAAATACAAGAGAATAACTATTTATTATAAAATATAGTAAACCATGATTAATAAAAAAGGAGTAACCTATTATAAGTTAGAGTCGGATTACCCCGGTGATGTTACCAAATACTGCGGTTTGTCCGGTGTTGAGATAGATGCCAACTTCCATTTTCTTAGAGGACAGGATGTTAGGGATGTATCATTTGATTCTGAAAAGGGCGAACTTACGATTACACGCGTTGACGGTAGCCAAATTATAGTCGAGGGCGTAAAGAGTGAGATTGAAACCAAGATAGAAACCATAGTTGAAAAACATTTTGAGGAAATCACACTTAGAGGAACCTATTTTGATGAAGACAAAATGGAACTCCATCTCGTCATTAACGACGATGAAGTTGTGATAGGCGGATTTAGGGCTGAAAAAACGGTGTTTAGTGATGACACACTATTTGGAATTGGTTCCGATACTAATCCGCTTGGCGTTCTCAGAACCATTATGACCGGTTTCCATCTCCCGGCAAAGGGATATGTTGATATGATTGCAGGTGAACAGTTACCAAGCGTTGTTGAGAAACACGATGTGTACCTTTCACGTGAAAATATCAGTTCTTATGGTCTTCTCTACAACTATGAGGGTGTTGAGAGAATCAAGTCCATTTTAAGCGGAAATCTCGCAGGATGGCGTGTTCCAACAAGCAAGGAATGGGGTGAAATGCTCAACTATCTTGAGGACTGTGACGATAGAAACCATAACTCAGAAATTACAGGTGATGTCTTGGGCGCAAGAGCCGGACTCTATATCAAGTCAAAGAATGGAGAATGGGACATTGATCCTTCAGAATATGAGGGTTGTGTTGACTCATATCTCTTTAACGCACTTCCAACAGGTTATGCAAGAAGGGATGGTACGCACCATTGCTTCGGTGAAATGACCACATTCTGGACGGCTGACAAATATGAAGGCATTAATAACGTATATTGCCGAAGAATTGATGACCACGAGGATGGCGTATACAAGATTGCAGAAGGTCTATATTACTACTATAGTCTTAGATTGGTTAGGGACTATGAAGGTTCTTTCTCTGAAATTGAAACCATTAGTGGTGTACCTTATCACACGGTTCTTATGCCTTATATTGATGAAAGCGGAAATACGGGTACAAAAGTTTGGACACGAGACAATGTTTCATTTACCGAACTCTTGGGCGGAACGAATGATAGTGAGATGCATCAAAGGGATTTAGAAAATCCATTAGCACTACCGGTTGTTGACCAAAGAACCGGAGAAGTTGTAAGTGGTGCAACCAAGTACTTTGTTAATGCATGGGCAGGTGAACATTGGGAAAAAAGAGAACTTCTTGAAAATGAGGTAATACCATTGGCTGTCGGTCCTGACGGTTCTAGAAATGAACAGTGGGTTCTAATTAATGGTGAACTGTTAAAAGTAACGGATATAACTAACGAGCACGCTTATAATTCGCTCATTGGACCAATATCCGGTATGATATATGACGAACAAGTGGCAAGAGAACAGGAAGATGCAAATATTCGTGAAGAACTTGCTTCTGAAGTATCGGCAAGGACTGAAGCCGACAATCAGATAATGAATGCATTAGATGCTGAAATATCTGCAAGGACTGAGTCTGATAATCAGATAATGGGTGCATTGAATGATGAGGTATCTGCGAGGACTGAGGCTGACAATAACATAATGGATGCACTTAATGCTGAAACATCAGCAAGAACTGAGGCTGACTATCAATTAACGGACGCACTTAATGTTGAAATCTCAGAAAGAATTGATGCTGACGGACGAATGGCAGAGGACTTGGAGGCTGAGGCATTTACAAGATCGGAAGCCGACAATCAGATAACAGATGCTTTGAATGCTGAAATATCCGCGAGGACTGAGGCTGATAACACATTCGATGAAAGACTTAATGATGAGATTCAGACAAGAGAGGCAAATGACATTAAAGTTCAGGAATATTTGATTAAGGCAAGTAAACCTGATTGTGGAACAACGCTTCTTACAAATGGTGGTGATGAAATAAAAATCGCTTTTGATGGAAACTTCGGTGAATTTGTTGGAGAAGAAGTATAACAAGCCAAAATAAGAACCTATTAAAGAAAAATAAAAACAATGGTTGGAAGATTACAATTTGTACACGATAATAAACTTTATACAAGCAAGGAGGCAATAAAGGCAATGCTTGACGTTACCGTTAAGGACGTTGACGGTAAGTATGCGTTGTTTGCAGAACCTATTGTATTTAAGTATGGTGAAGACAGTGCCGACACAAGCACTTGGAACATAGTATTGGCTATAGGAAAGTATGGTGATGGTACTCAACATTCAAAGAATGAGTATTTCCTGATCGATACCGCATCTTTGGAAAAAGATGTTGCTGAGATAAGGGACGAACTTGCAAATGACAGCAATGAACTTGGCAGGATTAATGATGCGATAACTTCATTAACTGAAAGGATAACAGCCGCCGAAGGTAATATAGAACAATTGTTCGGTGAGATAGAAAGAGTTGATGTAGAATTGGCTAAGAAACTCGAATTTCCCGACCTGAAACTCGTATATGACCCAAAGAGCGACCCAAACAATGACGGTGCAATCAGGCTTGAGTGGAACGGACACACATATACGGAAACACAGTCTATACCAATTAGGGACTTCATAAAAGATGCAATGGTACAAGAAGCCAATGTCATTGTGAAGGAAGACGGTAATCCGTATTTGCACATTGTATGGAATGAGGACTCAGAAAAGGGAACAACTGACATTCCACTTAATATGCTTGTTGACATTTATACAATTGATGGTGGAGACGGTTCAACGGAATATCTTAGGATTGATGAACATAATGCCATCCATATAAACGTATGGGATGGTAACGGTTATCCTTACGATGGTCTCGCTACGGGAAGTCAGGTACATGACCTTAGTGATAGTTTGAATGAACGAATAGATGAGACTGAAAACAACCTCACTAACAGGATTGACAATGTTGAAAATACCCTTAATACCAAAATAGACGGTGTTGAAGATACATTAGATGACAAAATCAATAATGTTGAAAATAGTCTAAATGCTGCAATAACATCAGCAAGGACTGATTTGGCTACTGAAACCGTTGCACGCATCAATGCTGACGAGGATATTATTCACGACCTTAACTTACTGTCCGGCACCGTTATTTCGAATAAAACAAACGCTGATTCGGAGATAGCAGGACTTAAGAATAAAGATATTGAATTGACCAATGCAATTAGTGGAATACCATCATATAATTTGGTTAAGACAAATGAATTACAATATTATTTCCTTGTCAACAATGAAGTAAAGACAATAATCGATATCCCCAAGGATATGTTTATAAAGAGTGCTGAAGTAAGGGATGGTTACATTTACATCTACATGAATGCACTTGATGATGACGGAAATGTCATTTATGTTTCATTCCCAATAGATGGCCTTATTGATGTATACACAGTTGACAGCAACTCAGCAACCTATATGAGTATTGATGATTATAACGTGTCTCTTAAGGTTGATGTACCAAACGGTCTGGCTTCGTATGCCACTGCATCTGCGTTGGATACAAAAATTAATAACGTTAATTCAGGACTTAACAATTCCGTAAATGAAATAGAAAATTCAATTGATAATATCAATTTGGAATTGGCAAAGAAACTTGAAAACGGTGATTTGGGCATAGTTTATGACAGTGAACAGAAGGTCATAAAACTGACTGGTAAAAACGGACAATTACTTGGTGTTATACCCGCAAATGACTTCGTAAAAGACGGTATGATAGAACACGTTGAACTTGTTGATAATAGCATTGTTATAACATGGAATACAGACGGTGGTGGCGACATTACTGTAATACCATTGTCAGGACTGATAAAGATTTACAGGGTTGCTGAGGATTCACAAAATTACCTGTCAATCAATCAGGATACCAATGAGATTTCAATAAAGATAGGAAATACTGAAAACACACTTGGTCTTGCATCATATACCCAATACAAGGAAGTCAAGGATATTGTCGGAGACGGAATAGCCGATACAACACTGACAAGGGAAATAGAAATCCTGAAGGAAAAAACCGATACTCAGGAAAGCGGAATCTATTCGCCTGAATTGGATGGCAATGTAAGAACCCCATTTGCAGTGGGTGGTATTCCAACAGGTACAACCGTAAGTTATCTTAGTGGAAAGACAATGACAGAAATGTTCAATGAAATTCTCTTCCCAGAGGTTTATCCTTTAGTAGCAACGAAACCATCCGTTACCGCAATAAATGGTGGCTCAGTGGTTGGTGGTGAAGTAGAAGATATTGTAAATGGTATTGCATTATTTGGGGATGAATTAACTATTGATGCTGTTACAGCAACAGTTAGTAATGGTAAATTCAATGCATCATTTACACTACCAGCACAACCATCACCAATTTATACAACAGGATTAACATTATCCGTAGAATATACCGGGTTAAAAAACGCTTCTGCTTCAGCAGAAAGTCAATGGAGGGGATATGCTGGACTTGGAAATAATACTATTACTTGGACTGCACAGATGAATTACTCCGCACCAACAAATAAACCAGTTACAAGCTTTGGTAATGAAACCACTGAAACCGGTAAAACTACAAGTAATGGCGCAGCTGTTTGGACTAACGGTTCTTCGATTAAAACCAAAACAACCACAATTAAGGGTGTTTATCCAATATTCACTAATGTCGCCGGTTCAGATATAATTTTTACTACTGTTTTATTTGAACCACTGTTCTCGGGAACAACAAGTCCTGAAATAAGTGTTCCTTCTGAATCTATAAGTCAAAAACACTTCATTTTAGACTATCCGGCATATTTAAGAGTTACACATTTCTATATCAAAGACTTGTCAGGTAATTTTGTAGATTTCAGTGCACCATATAATGCTGAATCTGAAATTGTATCCCACAATGTAAACAGAACACCTGTTCAATATAAGAGACTTGTTACAACCGGTAGTTTACTTGGTCCTTGTGTATATAAGATAGTCTTCAGTAAGAATATGATGGGTGAATAAAAAAAACATAAAGAATAAGTATTGATAATTTACAAAAAATAACTAATTATTTATATAGTTAACAAAAAGAATAAAAGATGGCAAAATATACAAATCCAATACAATGGGGTGCTCCGTTTGGTATAACTGGTGAAGCACCTATTGATTCACGAATGGTTGTTGATAGAGAAGAAGATCTATATAAAACCGAGACTTGGTATCCGGTTGGTGGTGCAAAAACTCCTGTTTATGACGGTATGGCTGTTACTGTTTTGGATAAGGCTTGTTTTTATATTCTATTAGACAGCAGTGATTATACAAATCCGGCTTCTTGGACAAGCGTTTGTGGCGGTGGTGGTACAGGACCTGGTATCTATGGTTGCGGATGTCAGGGAAGTCAAGGAAGTCAGGGTGGAAAACCCGGATGCTGTGTATGTGTTGACAGTTATGTCGACGCCGATACAGGCGATGTCCTCTTGGAGGGTGGTTGTATTGATGATGTTATCGAACGTCTTTTAGGAAGAATTCTTGATTTGGAGGATAAGTTAAGCTCGGCAATAACAATGATTGAGTCTGTTGATCCAAATATAATAATAGAAGGTTATAGCGATAATCCATCCGGAGGTAAAATTGCTCACATAAAATTAGGTGGAGTAGGATAGTAAATAAGACGGGGTTTTTAAACCCCGTTTTTTTTTTCTTTACAATATTGCCATAAACAGTTATTTTTTATTTAAAAGCGTAACAATACGATAACCGAGTTATGGGAATATTAAAAGGTGTCTTCAAATATACCTTTTTGATAATGAACATTTTATCATATAAAGTATATGGACAAGAAATTTTAATTGACAAACAAAATGAGGCGAGTGTTACGGATTCTTTTACATTTGTTGGTTTTTTTGAAAGGGAGATAGAAGAGTGTCCGAAATTTGGTTTTTATAACATAACAGAACATAATTACACGAGCCAAGAAGTTGAGTCAACGGAGAAAAGGATTGACTTAACCACTTTTCGTATACCTTGTAAAAGTAATAATGTCACGTCAAGTTTCGGTTATCGTAAAAGTTTCAGAAGGAACCATTACGGGACCGACATAAAGGTTTTTGTCGGTGACACAATATATTCAATATTTAGTGGTGTTGTTTCACTTGTTGCATTTGATAAAAACGGATATGGAAAATATGTCAGAATAAAACACGATAACGGTTTTGAGACATTGTATGCCCATCTTTCAAAACATCTTGTTACTAAAAATCAGAGAGTGTTTGCGGGTGAGCCAATCGGACTTGGTGGAAACACGGGAAGAAGTACCGGTTCTCATCTTCATTTTGAAATTCGTCTGAATGGAAAACACGTAAATCCTGAGGACCTATTCTCATTTGAACACAGGAAACCATTAATGGAACATATTTTAGTGGATAATGGAAAAATAATCAAAAACGAGTTGACTAAGGAAACTATAGAGGAAAAAGAAAAAAGCGAAATTCTACATAAGGTTAAACGTGGTGAAACATTGTCTATGATTGCCAACAAGTATAAAATGTCTGTTGACGGTTTGAAAAAGAAGAACGGACTAACAAAAAACACGATATTTGTCGGACAAGTATTACGCTGTTCATAAAAAAAACCGGTGGAAAATCACCGGTTTTTAGTTTTAATCACTTGCATAACTCTTTGAATACTGTAATTCCAATACATCGGACAGTTTTCCGATTGATATCTCGGGATAACGTTTGGACATAAAGTTTCCTGTATTCGGGTCAATATCTGCAATATTATAGATTTCCGACGGTAATTCACCCTCTTCAATGAATGCATCAACATCCGAACTTGTCATACCTAAGATAATGTCTTGGAACATATTCTTTTCGTTGTCAATACCAAGCCTCTTTTCTTCAGCCATACGTTCAAAGTAATCATTCTTTATATCTTCCCAAGAACCCATATCACATTCTTCCAAGAATGGTGGAACAAGGTCATAAGTTGTCCAGAACTTTATTTCCTTGTCTTCCATTGTCATCAGTTGTTCGTAGGTATCCTGATCGGTTGGTTTGTTTGGTTCACCTGAACTTAACTTACATTCCTCTTCTGTGAAATATTGTCTATCATTCGGATTGGAGATAAGTATTCTGTCTCTGATTTCCCTACTGAAACATACGAGAAGTGGCTTAATTCTATTATTGAACATTGTGATGTATTTCGGACAATTGTATTCCACTTGTTTTCCATCAACTATGAAATTCTCACAAAATGTATCCTCATCCTTTTCAATTACATCTCTTGGAACCAATGCACAATTAAGGACAATTTCTTCCTCACTAAAGACGTTTGGCTTATATTTTTTCAACCATTCTACCTTTTTTAAGGTACCTTCCTTGTGATATACCTTATATTCCTTCTCAATATCCTTTGTAACACACACCTTTTCACCATTTTCATTGTAGTCGAAATAATGTGTTATCTTTTTCACGTCAGCATGAGATTTGGATGTGCCAATATTGATATAATACAGGGTATCACCATTATCCACCTTCATATTATGCTTTATTGCCAATTCATACCAAGCCTGTCTTGACTTTGGTCTGCCCGCCTTGGTTATCTCCTTGACATCTTTAAGATATTGGTCGGTACTCTTCTTAATCTTACCCTTAGTTGCAATGTCTCTCAAAGGTATCTGATAGTTGTATATCTTCTCAATGTAATTGTAATACTCGTTAAGAAAACCCTGTCCATTACCCTGCAACAATAGGCGTATGCCCTTTGAAAGGAATTTTGCAATGTATTCAGGCATCTTTTTGGATTTAATTGTATTTCCGACCATTTTCACATCTTCAGGGTATGGGTTTCCGGGAAAATAGTCAGCATAGTTCTTACGACTGAAGTTAATGGTTGCTGATACCACTTCATCAATACCAAGACCCATTTTCTGTACCCCATTCGGACTATACACCTTGTTCATATACAAGTCATTGAACTCAGCAACGTCAGCCTCATAACCCGTATATTCAACACCAAGTTTTACCTCACGATTTGAACCCTTACCAATGTATGGGTGTTCCTTAGTATACCTAAATGTCTCATTATCAGGTAGTTTGAAATTAAAGCCATCGGTATCGCCGACAATTGGTTGGTATCCTAACTTGCTGAAGTGTGAAATCATTAGACGTAGGCATTGTCTGCCTGTGCAAGTTGTCTGTTCTGCACATTTAGGTGACTTCCAAGGAAACACAGAACCGTTGTTTGAACCATATGAGCCGAAGAATGAGTTACCAAACACCTTCATCTGTGCCTGTTTCTTATCATTGAATGCGTAATCAGCACCTGCCTTGTTAAAATCATTGATTTCATCTGCTGTCGCGGTTTTGTCTTGTACTTTACTTTTGAGTTCGTCGACAATTTTTCCTGCCTCCTTCTTTAGACCCTTAAAACTTTCTCTCTGTGTTAGTACATACTCAAGCATTTTAAGCATTGCATTCATAAGGTCATTCCAATCTGAAATACCCCACGTAAGAATAATTGACGGATAAAGTGAGTTGTAGTCAAGTTTAACGACGTTATCAACATATCCAACCTTAAGAAGTCTTGAAAGACCGCCTGTGAACGCACCTGTGTTCTCCGCGAGAGGGATTGCAAGGTTATTCTCATATGACCATGCAAGCATAAGGGCTTTCCATTGTCCTGCCGTTCCCATTGTTGTACACTTTTCATATGGTACAGGGAGCAATTTACATATCAGGAAGTTTGTTGTGTTAAATTTATGCTCGACCTTATCACATTCCCAAAGGTCATCGAGTAGATATCTTTCAACAATATATCTACCTGTAGTTTCGACATAACCATCCTTTAATGGTGTGTCATCTGTAATAAGATACCAAGAGCCATTTTCATCATTGAATGCATATTTGTTTACCTTATCTGCCCACGTGCTATTAATTTTATCACCGGGAACATACACACGGTTTGGTTTAACCATCTTTGCATATTGTGTGGCATATTTCAGGTCCGCACGGAGCATATTAGAGTCAATTGCCTGTGCTCTTCTTACAGCGTGAAGAGAATCCGTTATTATGGTATATGGCACAATTGTCTTATAATATGTTTCAATTTCACCGCCAAGTTTAAGTATGCTTTCTTTTTCTTCTTTTCTGATTACATTTCCATCGAAATACTTTGCGGACATTTCTTCCATAGTTGTACCAAGCATAAGACAACGTACAATGATGAAATTCCAGTCAAAGTTTTCTCCGTTATGTGCTGTAATCACGTCAGGTTTATAGGTATAGATGATACGGAGCATCATATCGATAGCCCTAAGTTCGTTTTTATCCCTTTCCTCCTTTGTGGTGCCTTCAATTGTGAATATCTTTTCGAAGCCCCTGTTTGTTCTTATACCAATTTGTGAAATTCTGTGTCTATATGGATCAAGACCTTCAGTCTCAAGGTCAAATATCATACGATATATTTCGTCGTAGTCGATATAACCCTTGAAGAATCTTTTACCCGTTTTAATCATAAATTGTTCTGCGGGTGTGACAATCAGGTATTGTCTTTCATCGTTTTTATCCTCATAGATATTGTTTCCGTCTTTGTCTTTCTTGGCAAATACAGGGTTTTTACCTTCCTTGAAAAATGAGAGAAAACGTTGGTATGACATTGGTTCCTTTGCATAAAACATAAAAAGGTAACCATTGTCGAATTTATCGACCACATCACCATTGATTGTTGTGTTACTCAGTCTTTTTACACCGATATTATATTTGTGTAAGAGTTTTTTCAGTTCATCCCTATTTCCATTACACAATTTTTTACAGGCGTGTAATGTTGCCCAACAAAATGGATAAAAATCCTCTTTTCTTACACATTTTTGATCCTTTTCGTTACGGTAGAATATTGTCATCCTCGATGTGTTCGGTTCGTACATAATGTTTACGATACGTTCCATCGGGTCTCTACCCTCAATAAATTTTTCTATCTCCTCTTGTGAGATTTCCTTTTTCTTTAAATTTTCTTCCATAATTAATTCCTCCTATAGTTTGCAATACACAAACATCGGTTTTATATCATTACAAATATACTATTAAAAATAAAATGAGCGGGGAATTAACCTCGCTCATTTTGTCATTATTGTCTTAAGCCCTAATAGATTTTTGAACAGTATTCTCTTCTTGTTTGTTTCTTCATTCACCTCAAAATATTTTGAAATGGACAGGTCATCGAAATTGTGCCCGTATTCTCTGTCGGGGTATCCTCTCTTTAGTTTATTACAGTATTCCTCTACACTTTTTGTTGTGTAGTGTTTTAGTTTTGCCATATTATAGTTGACGTTCTTGTTGAAACAACTGTCATATTTGCTTGTTCCATAACTATTTGTGTATAGAAGAGGAATGATTTCCCCACCACAGTTATCACATGTCGGTAGATTATGTAGAGCCGGACTATGTGACTCCATCCATACAATTTCTTGATTAAGACCGCCCCTTAGGATTGATTTTATATGGAAGTTATGTGACCATTCAACATTGTTTGAAACGTATTTCTCCTTAAATCTTTCAACAACGGGTTTATCCTCATAATGTAGGTTTCCACTGTCCGTATATGTTTCCCAATTGATCTTAATTAGGTCATAGTCAATGAATATTTTATTTGAGAGGTATTCCTTTATGTTCTTTGCTGTTGTCAGTTCAAGGAACTCGTCACAATCGAAGAAAGCAATCCAATCGTATTTGTCACCATATTTTTTATAACAATCGCTATAGGCGTGTTGTTGCGCCTTTACAAACATACCCCTGTAGTTTATTATTTCAACAAATTTACTGTTTGTTTCCTCTGAAAGTACATCTTCCAATATCTCACCGTTTTCATCATTATTGTCATAGATGATTATCTTGTCGAAACCAAGTTTTTTGTAGTGGTCGACCCATTCTTTTATGTATCTGTTTTCATTTTTTGCTATACAACAAACAGCCACCTTACATTCATCTCCATTTATTATGTTGTATATAGTTCTCTTATCAATTTCAGACAGGGTATAATTATATTCCTTACATAATCTTAGGAACGCTATTGCTTTCTTTTTATTTTTCTCATTAAACATAAAATAACCGTCAACAATATTTTTACCCCTCTTTGTATAATTGGCAATATCGGCTTTTGCATTGATTACTTTATGTCTAATGTATGTCTCAAGACATTTTGTTCTATAGTGTTTTAAATTGGCAATACTTCTAGGAAGTATCTTGGTTTTATAATGTTTATTGAAAACACTTTCTTCAGGGATATGCGGATTGGTTCCGTATTTCAATTCCGGAATCGCCTTCATTATTGGCTTTCCCCACGATATTTCATTCGACGTTACCCTGTCATAGGTATCGTATTTCATTGTAGTAACTTCTTTTGTATAAGTTTCAACTACCGATTTTTTGCAGTCGGCTTCATATATGATGTCGTTGTCGGAATAGGTTTTCCACATAACCTCACACATATTGATGCCCGCGTCAATAACATAGAATTCAATGAATTTCTTTACAGACATACCTTTGAAATCAAAAAATTCATCAATATCAATTACTGATATGAAATCATAATCAAGTTTCTTGATGTATTCCAATGCATAATTATATGCAATACATTGATCCACATTGAAAACCTCGAATTCAACACCATTGTACGGTATGATAGTAACTCTTTTATCTTCTATCCTAAGTTCTTTTCCCAATGGGTTGTTGTCTAATATGAAAATATGATCAAAACCAAGATTGAAGTGCCATTCTAACCATTCGTCAATATATTTTTCTTCATCTCTTGCAATTGCTAAAATACAGACATTTCCAACTTTTTGTATTTCTTTATTTGGACTAATATTTTGTTCTGGTTCAATATTATTCTCTGTTTCTTTCACAACTGATTTAACATTCTCATCATATTCTGATGCTTTTGCTACTCTATTTTTCGTTTTTTCGGCGTTGGTTTTAGTGCTTGTTAATAGATTAACTCTCGAAATTTTCCTCTTCATCGTAGTTTTTACTTATGTTTGTGAAGTTTTCCCCTCTTGTGGACAACTTATCAATTATTTTATCCTCATCTTCGCCAAACCTGAAAACGAGTCTGTAAGGTTCGGGATACTTATCGTATTCGGATATGTCTTCCCATCCACAGGCTAAAATACCATCAATCATATCCTGTAATGAAAAACAAGTGTTATTCTGTGAACACGATATTGGTATTTTTGTTCTTAACAATTTTATTTCGGAATATGTTGATTCGTCAGGCAATGTGTTCTCACACGCACTCGGACACTGTTCATTCCAATCCTCACCCCATACAATGTCGGGTGTTTCCGAGAAAAAAAACTCATATTCGTAGTTTCCAGACGAATCCAACCCTATTTGGTTTATGTAGACCAACTTTTTATCCATAAATTTACTATTTTTCGCTTTCTTTCTTAATAACTTGATCAATCACAAGACTTTTCTTAAGTACTGTGTTCCATATATGTTCATATTGAGTGTCTCTAAAGTATTGATAATAGATATCACAGTCCTTTGTCTGTCCAATCCTGCATATTCTATCCTGCATCTGCTGACAATCACCCGGTACAAATGACATATTGTTGAAAACAAGTTTGTTTGAACTCGTTAGTGTGATTCCGACACCCGCCGCAACTATGTTTCCTATAAATACAGTCACATTTGGATTATTCATAAACTCATCAACAGCCTTATCCTTTTGTTTTGAGTTCATTTTTCCGTTGTATATCACGGATTTATCACCATAATGTTCGTTTAATGTGTACAGTTCCTCATCATAGCAACAGGCAATCACCACTTTTTCACCTCTTTTAAGCCAATGGTCAACAATTCTTATGGTATATGGAACCATTATGTTTGAAATGTACTTTCTGTATACGGCTCCTTCCAATAATTCCCTGTTTATTTCAACGTCAGGGTTTTCTTCCTTCTTTTCAGCCTCATATTCTTCCCATAATCTGTCATATTCTTCCTTTTGTTCAGGTGTAAGGTCATATACAGCCTCATGTATGGTTTTATTTGGCATTTTATCCATATCTTCCTTAACTCTCCTGAGATATATGTGGGAAATTTTGTCTTTCAATTCACCTAAGTTGGTTGCACCGTTTGCAATCGTTATTTTTACTGCATTTTTATCTATGAATTCCTTTAAATCCAATTTTTCCTTTGCTGATAGAGAATACCAGTCAGGTTTACCGACTTTTTTGAGAAAAATTCTTGTGCAACGTTCTTTTTCACCCTTTGCCGGTATCTTCATAGCCCCACAATAGCGGTTCATATAGTATTCCCACTCGTTTTTTATAGGATCATCAAGTAATTGTAGGAGACAAAACAGATTTTTTGGATTATTTGTTACCGGTGTACCCGTTGCAAGGTAAATTGAGTGCGGTTTTCCTATTTTTATGAGATTTTTAATGATTTTATACCTTGTTGAGGTATTATTTGAAAGTCTATGAGCCTCATCTATGATGATCAAAGACTTTCTGTTCATTATATACTTTAAAATAGGACTTTTTTCCGCCTCTTTTCTGATATTATCCTCGCTCCTAGCGTTGATTATTGTGTAAAATTCATCAAGTATGTCGTAATTTACAATAACAAATCGGTTATTTTGCCATTTTCCGCCTGTTTTAGCCATTTCAAGCAGTTCATTCCTTGACATATTTGATCTTCCCTCAGCAAAACCGAGAAATGTCTCAAGTTCGGGCTTTGTCTTATAGATAAAAGAGTCTACTATTGATATATTTTTCTCATCAACATACCAAGATAGTTCTTTTTTCCAATTTGTCTTGATGGATGCGGGACAAATTATTAGAACAGAGTCAAAATTGCCCTCAATTGCAGCAATTGAGAGTTCAAGAGTCTTTCCATAGCCCATATCATCTGCAAGAATACATTTTTTTCTTGACAATAGGAACTGTACAGCCTCTTTTTGTTCTTCTTTTATCTTTCTGTTGGGGTCTTTTTCCATTGAAAGATTGTCATAACGTTGGAAATCGACCTCCAAATTATGATAATCGTCAACAAGAAAGTTTTTTATTACCGCTTTCTTTGGCAAAAATACGAGTAACGGCGGTACAGATTGCCTATATTGAATATAGCAGTGGTATGCACTTTGAGTTTCGCCTAATAATGATATGATTTTTATCTTAATTGGCGGAAATTCCGCGCCCCACTCCTCTTGTTTCTCTTGGGCATACCAATCAGCCAAGGTAGTCATCTTATTGATTACCTTTGGTTTAAAACTATGATTATTCAGAATATAATCAATAGTCCTTTCTGTTATAATATTTACCTTTCCGTTAACATACACATCCCTTTTGAGTTCAAGAAGGTACGGGTTCTCACCGTTGTACTCCTTGAGTATCTGAAATGCCCTGTCATTTTTCGAAATTTGCATGTAATATATATTATATAACAAATATATAAAAATTTTTTAATTAATCAATAATACTAGATAATTAATATTTATTATTATATAATATATTATATCTAGTACTAAAGGCCATGAAACTGGACGGAGCAAAAATTAAGAAGAAAAACCCAATTAACAGAAATGGTTTCTTCTTTTCTGATGAAGATTATGATTTTCAAATAAGCATCGGTATGGAATATCTAAATACTCAGGTAAACCAAACCGTTGTTCTATATGAAGTTGATATGGAAAATACCAACTTAAACAGCGTATATCAAGAGGGAAAATTTGACGACATAAACTTTAAGACACCCGTAGAACTCAATGTACTCTATAATTTAGAGGAACCCGAACTTAAGTCATATGACACCAATAAGTTACGAGGCTATTATGTAAAAATGGGTAAATTAAACTTCACAATTTATGAAAAGGAACTTGAAGAAAATAATTGTGACATCAAGAGAGGTGATTACATAGGTCTTCAAGTTACACCCGAACATATGGAGTATTTCATTGTTACGAATGACGGTAGGGTAAATTATGACAATAAACACACCCTCTATGGTACAAGACCATATTACAGAAGCGTAACCTGTACCATTGTAAGTGATAAGTCAGAAACAAGCAATTTATAAGATGAAGAAGAATAAGAACTTTTTAGATATATATCATCATTCATTCGGTAATGAGAGACGCAGGGAAATCTTTCACGAAGTCTTGGATAGGGGTGCGTTTCTACCTAAAACGGTGCTTTATGAAGACATAGATGCCGCATTTAAGGAATGGGCGAAGACATCCGTGAAAATTGTGTCTGATGATGGAGATGAATTTCCAACAATGACCCTTTTCAGCAGCCAAAGATTTTCTGAATATTCACAGACGTGGGAATATGTTGATGACAACAACAACCTGCTTCTCAATTTCAAGACAATTACGAGGGAGAACAATCCACAGAAGGGTGAAATACACGGAAGTATTTGGAACATACCGGGTGATATTTTCTTTACAATGAAGAAAAATGTCGTATTGGATGACAATGGCAGTGAATCTTTCATCGTAATGAAGATGAGGATGCCCACTGCTGTTGATGTTATCTATGAATTAAGCATATTTACAAACAAATATGAAAAATTGAATGAATTCAACACCATAATAAATCACTTGTTCAATGCAAGACAGTGCTACATCGCGCCAAACGGTCATTATATGCCAATGCAACTTGAGGAAATAAGTGACACTACGGAATACAGTATTGACGATCGTCAATTTTATGGACAAACAGTAAAGATAAGGGTTAAGGCTTATTTGATTACAAAGGATGACTATAGAATTGAGGAACGCCCAATGAAATATGGTGCAAATCTAAGTACATGGGGTATAAAAAATCACAGACGTAGGGGAAATGTTGAGATAGAAGAGGTGGAGGACGAACCCTGTAATTTCATTGACGAGGATAACAGGTATTATTACAAACAAGTTGCATTGATAATTAATTTTCCCCTATGTGTCAGGGACACTGTTTTTACAATCGACGAGGATTTCGTAATAACGGGTTTTGAAAATGAAAATGTTCGGAAGATAAAAAGTGCATCTGTGAACAATGAACCTGTAGATAATTTCTCTGAAGGTTTCAGGATGTTTGAAAATGACAAGATCAAGATAAAAATCGATACAAAAAATAGTGTTGAAGGTGCCGTTCTTAGAATAAACGGATATGACCCAACAGTGGTTTATGATTCTGAAAAAGACAATATGGAATCAGTGTTGGACGAAAATAAGGTAGAAGAAAAAGAGTATTACACAATAGAAAATGGATTGGATATTTCGTAAAATAAAAGAAAAACCTATTTTTTACATAACTAAGTTTGCAAGAAAGGACTTGTATAACGAGGATGGGGATTTAACCATAAAATGGGGAAATGAAAAGAGCGGAGTAACTGAAAGTAATGTTGTTTTGACATTAATAAATGGCGAAATTGAAGAATATTACTTTGAGGACGGTGTCATCAATAATGTAATTTTTTCTAAACGTGAAGACATAGCATCGGTTGAATTAAAGAGTGGAATAAAAAAGATTTCTTATGATGCTTTTTTGGGTTGTAAAAATCTTTTGTCTATAAATATTTCGGATACGGTTGAAACAATCGGTAGTAGAGCATTTAGAGGATGTATATCATTAACCGGTATTTCTTTTGCTGATAATTGTATACTTAAAGAGATTGGTCCAAACGCATTCAATGGTTGCTATAGTCTAACAGAAATAAATATACCATCAAGTGTTGTTACTATAAGGTACGGTGCTTTTGAAAATTGTACAAATTTAAATACCGTTGTTTTTGGTGAAAATCCGACAATTGAGACAATAGGCGGAACTTCTTTTAAAAATTGTACATCACTTGAAGAATTCATAATTCCGAATAGTGTTAAATATATCGAATACAGTGTATTTAAAGGTTGTGTAAATCTGAAAGAAATATTCATACCAAACAGTGTATTGGAAATACGTAATGACGTATTTAGGGATTGTACATCACTTAAAACAGTTACGTTTGAAGACAATTCACCAATTACTATCATTTATATGAATCTATTCAGAGGATGTACAAGTTTGGAGGAGATAACACTTCCTAATAAACTTGAGAAAATTGCATCATATGCCTTTGAAAACTGTGCTATTAAAAGTATTGAATTGCCTGAAACACTGAAAATAATAAGTGCTTATGCTTTTAGAAATTGTAGTGAATTAACGGAAATAAAAAGCAACGCGGAGATATGTCCTAAAATATCCAATACAACATTTATTGATGTTGCAAGTGGAGGCACATTGACCCCACCAAGCGAGGAAAGCGACTATTCAACATGGTTGTATAAAACCAGTTATTTTCTTGGATACTACGGTTGGATAAATAGTAAGGCTAAAAAGGATTATAATGTTATATTGACGCTTGTCGACGGCACTAAAGAACAATATGCCTATGACGGTCCAATTGAAGACAATAAATTTGCAAGAAGAACAGACATTTACTCCGTAGAAATCAATAGTGGTGTAACCGGTATTGGAGAAAGCGCATTCATAAGATGTAACAATTTAGTAAGTGTTGCTATAAACGGAGATGTTAAAACAATTGGTGAAACAGCGTTCAGTACTTGTACAAGTCTGTCATCAATTACACTTAATAGTGGCACAACAACCATTGGCAATTCAGCATTCTATAATTGTAGGGAAATTGTGGGTGTTGTTTTGCCAAATAGTGTTGAAAGTATTGGTGAGGAAGTTTTTCATAATTGTAGAAAATTATCTGGTGTCACATTAAGTGCTAGTTTAAACAACATAAGCAAACAAGCATTTATGGGTTGTGTTGAATTGAATAGCATAATAATTCCTGCAAGTGTGAAAACATTAAATGAGTCTGCTTTCGAAGGATGTTTTAAACTATCTAAGGTAACTTTTTTAGGGAATATAAAAACAATTGGTAATAAAGCATTTAGAAATTGTAGTTCACTCGAAATAGTTTCAGGACTTACAGGCGGTGACATTACAATTGGAAATTCAGCATTCCTTTCCTGTAATTTGTTGAGTAGGATAAATTTCACTAAAATGACAAAAATAGGCGAAAGTGCTTTCAGATTATGTAAAAACATTACAGGAGCATTGTCATTGTCATCAGTTAGTGAGATTGGAATAAATGCATTTATGAATTGTTATTCAATAACTTCATTAAATATCGGCAACAATTTGACAGACATAAGTTCAGGGGCATTTAAGAATTGTACTTCATTGGAACGTGTTACAAATGGAACTGCAATAAGGACAATTGGGAGTGAGGCGTTCTTTGGCTGTAATAATTTGAAAAATATTTCATTATTAAAAATTATTGACAATAAGGAAAACTATGTTGAAAAAATCGGAAGCCGTGCATTTTACAACTGTTCTGAATTGTCAACGATAGAGTTTGGAAACAATGTATCGGAAATTGGCGTTAGTGCCTTTTCAAATTGTACAAAACTCGAAAGGATAAAAACAACCGGTAAAACGCCCCAAATCTATTCAAATACATTCTTAAACGTAAAGGAATATGGAACACTTGAATATGCTGATGCATATGAGGATGATTACATTAGAGATTGGCTAAAGACTGATCAATATTATCTTGGGTATTATAAATGGAATTATAAGTATACATTGACAATAACCATAGATGGTGTATTTTATACGGCTATCACACAGGATGTCGGTACGACAATACCGCCAATACCAACTCCAACACGTGAAGGGTATCGCTTCTCTTGGGATGAACCAATCCCAACCGTAATGCCAAATTATGATTTAACAATCAACGGCAGTTTCACGGTTAACCAATACATTCTTACATTTATCATCGATGGTAGATTTGTTTCAAGCGGTAGGGTTGATTATAACTCGGTAATTACATATCCATCACACACAGAACGTGAGGGATACAGTTTCTCTTGGGACAGCAGCATAACAAATATGCCGGCACGTAATGTAACGATTAACGGTGTGTATACGGTTAACAAATATACACTGACATTGATGGTAGAAGGTGAGCCTTACACAAGTTTCACTCAGGATTATGGTTCTGTAATATCCGTAACTGACCCGACTAAGGAGGGCTACAGTTTCTCTTGGGACACCCCAATTCCAACCACAATGCCCGCAGAAAACATCACTATTAATGGTACGTTCACCTTATATAATGTCATTTTAACACTATCAAATGGCAATAAGGAAGGAATTAGTTTAACCGGAGATACTATAAGTGCAACAGATGGTATTTCAGGAAGAAGTGATGTAGTTTCAGTTGAAATCATAGCGCAAATAACCGGTATTTCTGAGAATGCATTTAATGGTTGTTCGGAACTTACAGGAATCACAATGCCTGATACCGTTAAAACTATTAAGAACTCAGCATTTAAGGGATGTAATTTGTCTGAATTCATATTACCTGAAAGTCTAAATAAAATTGGAGGATATGCCTTCAAAAATAACTATTCTCTTTCAATAATTGTTTGTAACGAAAATGCTGTATCTGCATGCACAACATCTTTTGAAGATGTATCAGAAAATGGAACATTAGTATATTCAAGCAAAATGGCTGAACATTATAATACGAATTGGTTGGATGGCAATAAATGCTTGAATGGGTGGTTTGGTATCGATTCTGAATACAACATAGTTATGGAAAATACTGAAACTGATGATGAAGGAGTCACACTTTCAGGTTATCGGATAACAACAGCCAACGATGCAAAAAAATATCCAGAACGTAACCCCATTTCATGGAAGTTCTATGGTAGCAACACAAAGAGCGAAGAACTACCATCGACAGGAGTATCGAGCTGGACGCTTCTTGATCAACATGAAAATGATTACACGCTTGGTCATGAAAACTATAAAAATTATTATTTCGAAATACCCGAAGGAAATAGAAGCAAGTACCAATATTATCTACTTGAATTCAATGCTGTACAAAGCGGCACAGTCATTCAACTTGGTGAGTTCAGACTATTTGATGAGAGTGGTAAATTAGTAACTAAAGTCAACTGTTATCATTGTTCATCAGAACAATATTATGACAATAATGATATTTCGGATTTATTTGACAATGACAACAGCACTAAATATTGTGCTGACATTAACGAACCATTATACATTTATATAGAAGCTGAAAAAACTGAAAGTTATAAACTGTATTATCTTGATGAAAGTGGTAATAAATTAAGCGGTTATACTGAGATTGACACAATAACTAACTAATAAATCTTATAATACTGACAACTTAGTAAAAATATCACATTAAAAACATATCTTTTAACAAGTTTCAGTTTTTCAGAAGTATTTATATAAAAATAATGTAAATAATATTAGAAAAACAATAATTATATGGGAAAAATTAGAGGAATACACTCAAGCCCCGGTATTTACACGAAGTTTACCGACATTTCTTATGCAGCAAAGACTCTCGGTGTAACTACTCTTGGCTTGGTTGGCGAAACGCTGAAGGGTCCGGCATTTGAACCAATTCCAATTTCAAGTTGGACAGAATTTGTTGAATATTTCGGAGGAACCTCACCTGTTAAATTCAAGGGTAGCAAATATCCAAAGTACGAACTTCCTTATATTGCAAAGGAATATCTTAGCGTGTCTGATCAACTTTACGTATGTAGAGTTCTTGGTCTTAGTGGCTATAACGCGGGTCCTGCATTTGTTATAACCGCACACGGTGGCGATGGAAAAGAGCGTGCGATTGCAGTATTGAGGTCGAGGGGAACTTATAAAAAGTATCCAATGGTTGGTGATGATTGTGAACCGGTTGGTGATTATGATACGATTAAACACTTTGTTACGGGTGTAACGTTGAGTGAATACGTGAGAACTGTAATTGGTCCTAACGGGTGTGAAGACGATATACGTACACGAGAGGAAGGGTTTGAAATTAACTTAAACAACTATGGGAGATTTACCATTGAATGTTCAGGCGAATCTGGGTTTACTGCAAGTTATCCTGTTTCACTTAATGTAGAGGATAAGGACTATATCTACAATGTTCTTGGAAGTGACCCACTTATCGGTAGTGCGGCATTGTACGTTGAGGAACTGTATGATGTTATGCTTGCTGATGAAATTGGTCTTGGTAATCTAACAAACATTTCAAGAACAGTTACAACTAAGGAACCTTTGGAAATAATTCCTGTAACAGAACCCGTTTCTGATTTTGTCACTGTTGACTTCGACAATCTATCAAGAAAGATGCTTGGACAGGCTTATCTGTATAATGGCATTGGTGGTGAAAACCCATTAGAAAATGGATTCAAATTTTTAGTAACCGACGACAATGATGCGGTACAAGTTGACGACGAAGGAAATCCAACAATTGAACCAATGGTACCGGGTTATATTTATGGTGTTTCATCTTACACTAATCCTTTGAAAAGCAATAAGAAGGAGTATGTATATGTACAACTGAAAAAAGAGGAGGCGGTTACCAGTGGAAATACAGCCACAGGCAATTTCAAGAGTGATAGTTCACGAGTTGTTCCTTGCAAGATTAGTAAGATAGATACAGATACCACCCCAAACAAGGTTTATACCGTGAAGGTTCTAAGTCAGAACAAGTATTATTGTCTTGATGAACAAAATGATAATGTTATTGAGGCAGCAGATTTCTCTGACTATAAGGAAGGCTTCCGTTGTGCACAGACGCCTTGGATTGTTTCCGAATTGAAGGGTAATGGTACAAATGTGGATGTTCTGAAACTGTTCAAGTTCTATTCTATCAGTGACGGTAATAAGGCTAACACAGAGTTTAAGGTATCAATAGCAAACGTAAGTCCTGACAATGGTACATTTGATGTATATATCAGAGACTTTAATGATACCGACGGTAGCATCGTTGTATTGGAGTCTTATAAAGGACTGACAATGAAGAAGGGCGATAAGAACTATATCGGTTACAAGATTGGCACACTTAATGGTGAGTATGAAGCCAAGTCAAAGTATGTTCTTGTTGACATTGTCGAAAATGATATGACAGAAGAATGTGTACCTTGTGGTTTCCTTGGATATCCGACAAGAAATTATGGCGATGTAGAACAACCGACATTTAAGTACAATATTACATATGACAGCAATCTTAGTGAGAGAAAACAGTACTTCGGTTTGTCAAACATAACAGGTGTTGATGTGGATATGCTGACATATAAGGGAAAGTATGCTTATACGGATGACTATAGTCACGGACATACCGATGCGTTCCACCTTGACAGCAGAATTTCAAAGAGGGCTAAAGAACTCATATCAGGGCTTACTATTACTGTTGACGAAGATCCCTCAACAAGCGGTATTACGTGGCAAGCGGTTGCGTCAAATATCACAAACGGTATGGAAGCTGCAATCATTGCAAGTGACTACGAAATGGAAGGATCAATATACGAGAGTAAGACAATGAGAAAGTTCACCGTATGTCTTTATGGCGGTTTTGACGGTTGGGATATCTACAGAGAGTCAAGAACAAATACTGACAAGTACAGGGTTAACAAGTATCGTGGAAAGATTGAAAATGGCGTTGGAAAGACATTCTCATTGATTGACAATCCTGAATCCATTGCTTTGTCAGGAAACTGTATCAATACCGACTACTATGCATATCTTGCGGGTGCAATGCAGTTTGAGAATCCCGAGAAGACTCTCATCAACTTATTTGCCACACCGGGTATCGACTACGTTAATCAGAACCTCCTTACAAACGATATTCTCGAGATGATTGAGGATGTCAGGGGAGATGCGTTGTATGTAATTACAACACCAGATAAGCCAGCCGGTGTTACGGACGCAATTGATGAAATGTACACACCAAGAGAGGCAACATACAACCTTGAGGAGACTAACATTGACACCTACTATGCTGCAACATACTATCCTTGGATCAAGTATTATGACAGAGATAACCTTATTTATCTTAACCTTCCTGTAACTAAGGACGTTTTGAGAAATATGGCTGATGTCGACAATAAGAAATATCCTTGGTATGCTCCGGCAGGTATTGAGAGGGGTAATGTCAATTGTGTCAAGGCACGTATCTTCTCTAAGTTAGAGGATGAGGATACACTCTACGATGCAAGAATCAATCCTGTTAAGACGTTCTCAAGAGACGGTGTCAAGATTTGGGGTAACAAGACACTTTATACAGGTGACACCCCAATGAACAGGATCAATGTAGTAAGACTTATGCTCTATATGAGAAAACTTATTGTTGAGGCTTGTAGAGGTCTTATCTTTGAACCTAATGATACAACACTGAAGGGTGAATTTGAAGGAATTGTTAAACCAATCCTCGAACAGATTCAGAAGGATAGAGGTATCACAGCCTTCCGTCTTGATGTATCTCAGACACCTGAGCAGATTGACGCTCACGAAATGAGTTGTGTTCTTTGGGTTAAGCCTACTCCTGCATTGGAATACATTGAGATCAACTTTATGGTAACACCACAGGGCGTAGATTTCGATATGGTTTAATAAACAAGAGACTATAAATTACAAAAAATACGGCTAATGAAAATTTTAGCCGTATTTTTTTGTTATTAGTGGAAAAAAAAAATGCACCGAACGGTGCATTAATCTTTATGTGTGTAGGCATCTTTTATCCACCGTGTGGTGGATACTTTTAATTTTATTCACACACATCTACAGTGTCGAGAGCCAAAGTGTCGACTGCTACAGTGTCGAGAACGACGCTGTCGACGGCAGTTGTATCAACAGCAATAGAATCATTGCAAACGGCAGGACCGTTTTGGCATCCCGTGCAAGCTGTCATACACATTGCGATGGCAGCAATTGCTAAAATAAAAATCTTTTTCATCTTTTTTTTTTATTAATTTTCTTTTTAATTAGTTTTTATTTTCATTAAACATATCAAATATACTATAATTTTTCAAGAAAGATGTAATTTTCAGGTATTTTTTCATCTTCTTTTATGAAATTGTTATTGATCAAAGTTGCAATCATTATCTTACGGTATATTTCATACTGTTTTTTAGATAATATGTTCTTCATACACTTTAGGTTGTTTCTAACCGCATATGGAACATATTTTTCGTCTTCCTCCGTATAGGCTTTCAGCATATTTGCCTTGAAATTAGCCCAATATAAATCAGTCCAATAGGTTTGTCTATCTGTCAGCCTCAGGCAGTTTGCCACTCTTTCAGGTGTGGCTTTCATCACGTATCTGTCTTTCAGTTCAATATCTTTAAATGTAACATCATTCGCTAATGATGCAGTGTTTATTGCTAATAGTGTTGCAATCATAATGACAAGTTTCTTCATATTCATCTCTTTTTTTCATCTTTTAGTTATTGATATGCCATCAACACACATAAAGAACCGCCATTTTGAATTTTTACATTCATATAATACTTACGAAGATATACAAAATAGTAATCAGAAAACAGACACAAATAACAATAAATGGGCATCTTTTTGACTTATGTCAAATAATCTAAGAAAAATACAAAACAAAAAATGCAGTCAACTAAAGACTGCATTTCTAATGTTAGAAACCCATATTGGATTCTAAAAAACTCTCGATATTTTGGGCAAATTCAAAAATTTTGTTAGCATAGATTTTTGTTTCACTAACATTCCCTGATAATGCCGCCATTTTCATTTTTTCACTGTATTTCGATATCTCATCTCCATAATAGTCCATTTCCGATTCGTTTAATACCCTATTTATAGATTCTGAAATTATATTAGAAATAACAGATTCCGTCAATTTTATCTTCTTTTTCATATTTCTTTTGTTTTCATTAAATAACTTTACTCCGTCAAGTTCAAGTTCGGGTGATGTCGGCTTGTTGTTCTGTTTTTGAATTTTTTCCTCTTCCTTTGCCTTAACCCTACCTGTCACTTCCGCGTCAATCTGTTTGAGTTCTCCGATAAACCTTGTCATCATATTAACAGCATTCCGTCCGTCGAACATTGAAACCTCAGCCCCATTGATATATTTCTTTCTCGGTGTAAGTCCCTTATTTAAAAGGAAACGGTATAATGCCTGTCCGTTTGGCTTGTATTGAGAATTGTTGATATCATCAAATTTTTTTATTATTGACGCTATCGTCATATATGTATGTTGCATAAATTACATAATACTTTATTATAAATATCATTTTACCACAACTAAAATTTGGCCAATTCAAAAAAATATTGTATTTTTGCACTGAAATTAACTTTAAAATAAAAAAATATGAGTGTTTTACTAACAAAAAGTGACTCCTTTAAGGGAGAGTATTGTTGCAGTGTTGTGAGAATTGGAGAACTTACTCCAATCGAAGGTTCCGATTTTCTTGCCAAGACAGATATTCTTGGAACACAAATCGTAGTTAGAAAAGATCAAGTTTCCGAAGGACAGGTAATGTTCTATTCGGGAAATGAAACTGCACTTAATACCAAGTTCCTGTCCGTTAATAATCTGTTTGAAATTGGATGCCGTGATTTGAACGCCAATGCGGACGAAGTTAATGCTATTATGGCGGAATACGACAAGAACTACCGTGCAGAAGCGGATGCCCTGCGCTCAAGGGCAAAGGACATCAAGTCAAAGATGAATTCCCTGACTGCAAATGCCGCAAAGTACAACAAGCAGATTAACAAGTTGAAGAAAGAACTTGAAGTAGTTGATCAAACACAAGAGGAAAGAGTCTCAGCAATTAATGCTGATATTTCTGAAAAGCAGGAAAAGGCTGACTATGCAACCTCTAAGGCTATGTCGCTTACTGTTGAATATACAAATCTTAAAAATAAGATAGAAGAACTCGTAAATGCGGGAAAACATATTGTAGACGAGGCTAAGACTCATTGTGGCTTCTTCAACAAGTATGGGAGAGTGCGTTGTATTACGCTGAAGGGTGAGCCTTCATTCGGTTTCGTATTCGGAATTGAGGAGATGGCTAATTTCTGTCCCGAAGTGAAGGAACTCAATCTTGAGGACTACGTAGGCGAAGATTTCGACACGGTAAATGGGGAGTTGTTTGTAAAGGCATATGTTCCGCCAATCAAGCCACAGAGTGAGGGCAAGGGTCGCGGAGAGAAGAGAAGTAAGAAACTTTCAAGATTTGACCGTCTTGTTGAGGGTGAATTTGCATTCCATTATGACACCGCTCAATTGGCTAAGTGTATGCATATGTTCTCCGCAAATGACGAGTGTGTTATGTCCGTAAAGTTGCACGGCACAAGTGCTATCTTCTCCAAACTGCACGTAAGGGAACCAAAAAAGATTGCTTTCTATAAGCGGGTTTGGAATTGGCTTGTCGACAATACGGGTCTATTTAGAAAAACACGCTTCATTGACTACAATATTGTTTATGGTCCTGTTTACTCATCAAGAACCGTCATCAAGAACAGATATATAAATAAGGAAGTTAGTCAAGGTTTCTATTCAAAAGACATTTGGACAGAATATGGCGATATCATTTATCCTTATCTTGACGAGGGTATGACGGTATATGGCGAGATTTGCGGCTATATCACAGGTTGTCAGCAGATGATTCAGAAGCACTATGACTACGGATGTCAGCCCGGTGAAAACTTCATTATGTTCTACCGCATCTCTACCATAGGTGAAGACGGAAAGAAGAGAGAGTGGGAAGTTGATGAGGTTTATGATTGGACAGTAAAACTCATTGAGCGAATGAAGGAAAACAATGATGAGAACTATAAGAGGGTTCATCCGATTGATATCCTTTATCAGGGTACACTTGCAGAACTTTATCCTGAACTTGATCCGACAGAACATTGGAATGAGGAATGTCTCAAGAAGATGAAGGCTGATAAGGAACATTTCGGAATGGAGGAACTCGAGCCTCTCTGCAACAATGAGGTTCCAAGAGAAGGTTTTGTGCTGAGAAAAATTGGAAGTGAATTACCAAGTGCTTGGAAGTTGAAGAGTTGTGCATTTGCATTTAAGGAAGCCCTTCTTATTGATGCGGGTGAGGTAGATATGGAAATGATGGATAATTACGGAGATATTGCACAGGAAGAAAAATGAAATGGCTAAAGAATTTATTTAAAATAGGAATGAAGACATTCCCAAAGGATACGTCTTGGATGCTTAATGATGACTTGTCCGTCAACGTTAAGAATGTCAGGCGTTGTAGGGAATTTGCCGTATTGAAGGAGACAAACCAAAATAGGATATTCCATAACGAGGGGAATGTTTGGAATCATACAATGCTGGTTTGTAAAGAGATGCACAAGATTATCAATGATGAACTGTCTCATTTGAGTAATAGGGACAAGAGAGTATTGATGATTGCCGCATTGTGCCATGACCTTGGAAAGGCGACAACAACCTATTTTGACAAGAATGAAAAACAGTGGCATTGTAAGAACCACGGTTTTGAGGGTGAGAAAATCACGAGAGACCTTCTGTTTGATGAACCTGATATTTGGTTTAGGGAGGAAGTGTGTTGGCTTGTAAGGTGGCATATGTCATTTCATTATCTTCTGCAAAAGGGACACAAAGAGAGATATGATGAGTTAACGAGACTTGCACAAGGCATTTCGACAATTCAGAAACTTTTGTGGCTTAATGTCGCCGATAGTCTTGGTTCAAAGTCTGAACATAACTCAGAAGAACTTGTCGAATATCGATTTAATGAGATAAAGGATTTGGCTGTTGCAAATGATTGTTACACGAAGCGATACAAGCAGTTCAATAGCAAGGGAAGTTTCAATATGTATTTGATGATTGGCGTTCCCGGTTGCGGTAAGGATACATATATAGAAAATATGTTACCAACCCTTGAAAACATATCAAGGGATGACATTAGGGAAATAATTGCATACGGTGATGTGAAAGGCAGAAAACTTTTACTCGAAAACAGTGAAGAAAAAAATGTTACTGATATTGTGAATTCTCGTATAAAGAAATGTTGTGAAGAAAAAAGGAGTTTCGTTATCAATCAGACAAATATGAAAAAGAAATACCGTACAGAATTAAAAGAGACGGTACTCAAATATGGAAAACCAAATATCATATATGTTTATATTGAGGCACCTTCATTGGATGAATGTAAGAAAAGAAGAGGAAACGGAAAATGGGATGGAATAATTGACAGAATGTGGAAAAGTTTTGAGTTTCCCGATAAGAGTGAGTGTGATAATTTGATTATCTATAAACAGAAATAAGTAATGAGCGGCCAAATAAATGACCGCTCATATTGTTTTCTAAAGTTTAAATTTTTGGTTTAGTAACACAAAATAGCATAGTCTATTACCAGTGTGGCGGTAATATCAGCAAGTTCGTCATCTCCATAGTCGAGAGAACCGAAATTACATTCAGAAATCCATGCGTTTTTCAGAATCCATTTTTGTACACAAACGCCTGTTGGGTCAAGCATTTCGAGTTCAAGGTCTCTCTTGTAACCCGCAGCATATCCCTGACGACCTGTAACGGATTCTGATGTAAGACGTACCCATTCCATAAGTGCCTGTGAAGCCGATGGAGCAATCGGGTCGCGGAAAGTTAGCTGAATAGTACCCCACGTATATCGTCCAACAACATATGTTGAAGTGTTAAGGAATTGGATTTCCTTTGATTGTTGTGTAATAGTTGGTCTTGCAGCCGACTTCAAAAACCATTCTGAGATGCCGAGATCACTTGGAAAACGTACAACCCATCTATTTTTCCTCAACGGTTCAAATTGAAGCGGCATTTTGGTTAGTAAGTCACTCATATTTCTTAAAATTCTTTTTTTACATTTATTATTTTACTATAAATAGACAAGACTGACAAAATTACATATTATTTTCTTCGTTCTTTTTGTCGTTTGCCTTATCTATCATTGTGAATACCTTCTTAAGAACCTCATATTGGGGGTCTTCAGGTGTCTTGCAGAGACGAACCATGCCTTTAAGGGCAATTTCACGAATCATATTGATTGGGGAATCTTCTTGTTGTAACTCAGATTCAATTTCAGCATCCTCAGGTTTAACATCACCCTGTGGTTGTTCTACCGGTGCCCCCTCTTCAGAAAAGTTTTGTCCCTCAAGACCTTCATTTTCGTCATCGTATTCGTCTGCGAAGGCTAAAGACTCATTGATGGTTCTAATTTTAGAACACATGTTCTGTATCTCACCAAAATCTTTTGTAAAGTCCTTTTTCATACCTTATTCAATATTATTTTATTATAAATACTTAATTCTATTAAAAATAATGTATTTACATTGTTATTTAAATGATTTATTTTATATTAAATAAATATCCAAAAAGTGTGAAATATTGCAAGAAAAGGGGAATTGTTTATCTTCTTGGCGATTCTTTGAATGAAGGGGTCTTCAAAATAGGTGTTACGAGGAAGAAAATTGAGGACAGAATAAAGAAATTACAGACAGGAAATGCGGGAGAGATATATCTTGTTGACTATTATGAGACAGACACGCCGTTTTTTCTCGAAAGGGACCTTCACAAGAGATATAATTACAAGAAGGAGAATGGAGAGTGGTTTAATCTTTCGTTAGATGAGATGAAAAATTTCAAAAAACGCTGTCAAGAAATAGAAGAGATGATAAAAGCGCTGAAAGACAATCCCTTTTTCCCAAAAGATATCAAATAAAATAAAAAAGCATTGAAAAAAATAGGGGTATATTAATTATAAAATGACACAACCTGTTAGAAAAAACGTAGTAAAGCCAAAAACCAAGAAGAAAAGGGTGCAAAAGCCAAAAAGAAAACACGAAGAGTACGGTATTTCAAAACTTGAAGACAAATTTGCAAAGGAATTCTTGGATGAGTTGGGTGTCAGATATGTCAGACAGTTCAAGGCAGCATCAATTGGACGTTACTATGATTTCTATCTCCCTGACGACCACCTGTTGATTGAAGTGGACGGTGATTATTACCACAGTTATGGTAAATTATACGAGGATATGTCACCAATGCAAAAACATAACAAGAGAGTTGACAGACAAAAGGACCGTTGGGCACTTATTAACGGAATACCATTGATGAGAATATGGGAGCATGACATAAATAAGAACAAAAGTGAGGTAATGAAGAAACTAAAGGAAAGAATCGTGGTTTCAAAGACAGAAAAAGAAAAAAAAGATAAAAAAAAGAGGAGAAATTGGAATGAAGACAATAATTTACATCCCCGTTCTTGATACGGTTAGTAAAAATTTCGATTATGATGGGGAACTTAGCGTTTCAGACTACAATGAAATGGTTTTTGACAACTTTAACAGGACAAATGAGAAAATAGACGCATATGTTAACTCATATGGTATGAATGAATCCGAAAAAACAACAGAAACACGCACAGGCGGTGAGTATGACATAGATAACACTGATGGAGAAGGGTACCAATTGAGACCGTGTGAAGCATATGTGACGGATATGGACGGCAAAAGTGCAAATGTTGGATTTTTCGAGACTCACGTTGAGAAAGGTGATATGTCGATACTGATAGTTGACATCAATCCTGAAAAAATAGACTGGGATACGTGCTCAGAACTGAAGTTTTGGATTAGTGAAAGTGATAGAATTCTCTTGGATAAGGAGATTGATGACGATGCAAAGATAAAAATGCTCCCCAAAACCCATTTCCTGATTGATGTTAAAGAAAAGAGACTGAAATTGAATGGTTGCAAACTGATTGAAAAATATAATGAGAAAAATCACCCGTATAAATTCGGGTTGTTAATCAATAAAATAACTGAATAAAAACATAGACATATGGCAAATATAGAAGAGACTCAAATGTCTGAAAAAGACATCCAAAAACAACTTGCAATTTACAAATCATCATATGAAATGTATGAAAGGTCAAAGGTTGACACCGAAAAGAGGAGAAAAACAGCAAAGGATAAGAACGGAAACAGAATCTATACTGATGAAAGTCTTGAGGAAACACTGAAACTGATGCAGACTATGCAAGATGATATCAAGGAAAAGTACCTGAAACTCGGTGGAAAAGAGGAAGACCTCTACATAAGCCCGAAAAGGGGTAAGGAACGCGGTGTAAAGAGGGATAGGTTAGGCGAAATCATGCGTAAACAGATCGAGATGGAAATGAACAATGAGATTGACAGTAATGAAACACAGGCAGAAACAATAATGACAACTGCTGTTATAGACGAAAAACCAAATACCGATAACACAATGGATGATGTTGACATTATAAGTCTTGTTGACAAGGATGTCCCATTGGAGAATAAGGCAAAGTTTGAAGTAAAGCCTGAAATGGGACCAAAGAAGAAGACTAAAAAGGCTGAGGACACAAATGATAACGTTATTGGTCTGTCATCTGCAAACATGGACATCACAAAATCATCCGGAAAGAACATTAAATACGATGTAATTCCAATTCCGTCTGGTGGTAAGTGCTATAAACATAAGATAGGCAAAATACCCGTGGCTTATCTCACCGCATATGATGAAAATATGATACTCTCCCCAAATCTTTATCAGGATGGAAGTTTCTTGGACTATCTAATCAAGGAAAAGATAATGACAACACAGATAGACACTGATGAACTGTTACCGGGTGATAGAGAGGCAATCCTCATTTGGCTTAGGGCAAGCGGATACGGTCCAATGTATCCGATTACAGCGAAGGATAAGGAGACAGGAAAGGAATTTCAAACCGAATTTGACCTTTCAAAACTCAAGTATAAAAAGTTTACACTTGTTCCCGATGAAAACGGTCATTTTGATTACACAATGCCAAAGACAGGTGATAAGATTAAATTCAAATTCCTTTCTTATAAAGAATTAAAGGATTTGTCAGAACTTACTGTAAAGGAAGATGCTAATCTTAAGAAGGCAAAGATGATAGAAATATCAGATAGCATAAGATACTACATTGAAGATGACAATGATATTGATATCGAAACAAAGACAAAACTTGAAAATGCTGCAAACGATATTGAGGAATATGGGAAGACACTTAACATAGAGGAAGACACATTCTTCAATCACCTTGTCACTAACAGAATGGAAAAGAATATTGTTTCTGTTAATGGTGTTACGGATAGAAAGTATATTTCGGAATATGTTATGTATCTTAATATTTTGGACGCTACATCATTCAGGAAATATGTAAGGGATAATGAGCCTGGTGTTGATATGAATATCACTGTTGAAAGACCGAAGAGTCTCGGAGGTGGCTCAGTAGACCTGTTTCTCTCAATTGACCAATACCTATTTCTCAACTTACCGTTCTCCGACGGAGAGAATAGTTAAAATGCTATATACAGTAGATGTCGAAGCATTTGAATTGAGTTTTTGGGATGAAATATATGGTTGTGTAAAATATATTGGCATACCATATGATACGGTGATGTCAATGCCTGTTCAAGACAGGAAGGTTTGGATACAGAAACACAACATTGAAGCAAAGAAACGCGATACACCACCCGATGTAAATAAAAATGGAAGTGGAACAATATCAGGTGAGATGTTGAACGGTTTTGCAAAACAGGAACAGATGACTGAAAAACAATAGAAAAGAATACCGCTAAATGGCGGTATTTTTTTTTATAAAACTTACAACACGATATTTATTATTAAAATATATACATTATTAATATGGACGTGAACGAACTTGGAAGTTTGGAAGAAATGTCTTCTTCAATCAATAGAGCAACCGAAAGTTTAAACGGAATGAGTAACGCCGCGAGTGGCGGTGGTAAGAGCATAGGGGAACTTGGAAAAGTCGCGAAGATGGCCAAGAACCCGATACTTGGCATGATAGACAGTGCAAGCAGATTTACTGAGCGTCTTACAAGTGTCATTGTTAGTATGACCAATTTTGCCAATCAGATAGACCAATTAGAAACCCAACACAAACTGTTTAATCGGGAGTGGGCTAAAAGATTCCAAGAATTTGAGTTTCAGAAGGAAACCGCGAGGTTTAGTACTATACAAGCTGAAATATCACACTCTAAGGCAAATCAGATTGTTGATTTTCAAGGACAAAAAATGCCGCTTGAAATTGCTAAGGCACGTTTAAGCATAGAACAATCGAGATTAAATTTAGAACAAGCACAAATTGCTGCTGCAAGAGCAGAACTTGATTATACCAACAAACTTTATACCATTGAGAATAATCTCTTAAGTGCAAGGAAGGCAGCAGCCGAGGCACCTCAGAACTATGTAAAGGCTCTCGCAAGCATTTATGAACCGTTCATAAAGATTGATCAGGCTGCTTCAACATATACAAAGACTGTCGGTGGTTCAAGAGAATCAATGAAAGCCTTGAGAAAGGAAACAATTGATCTTGGTAACGAGAGACATTTACAAGCCAAATACAACACATCCGTAGAGGAACTTATAAACCTACAGACAAAGTATAATGCAGAACTTGGGCGTTCAGTAAAATTGACAAATGACCAAAAGGAAGGTCTTGCTGCATTAAGACAGGTGTATGGTGATGATAAGGCGATTGAATTTGCAACGAAGTTAAGTTCGTTCGGTTATGATATGACAAGGGCTTCAGGTCTTGCAGGTAAACTGTTTGCTGAGGCTTCTAAAAGGGGTATAGCATTAGATAAATACTCTAAGAATCTCCTGACTAATATAAAAATGGCTCAGACTCTTACATTTGAGAAGGGTATAAATGGGCTTAAGGAGATGGCGGCAAGGGCTACTGAATTGAATTTCAATATGCAGGAAACCGCAAAGGCTTCAGAAAAGTTGTCAACACTTGAAGGTGCACTTGAGGCTTCATCACAACTTGCGGTTCTTGGCGGTAATTTCTCGCTTTTCTCCAATCCGCTTGCAATGTTCCATGAAGCACTCAGTGATGCTGAAGGTTTACAAGACAGGATAATCAACCAATTTAGCGGACTTGCAAGTTGGGACTCCAACAGGGGTCAGATATATATGTCGGGATATGACAGAATCCGTATGAGAGAGGCTGCGAAGGCAATGGGTATGGATCCGTCAGAGGTTTCGAACATGGTATTTGAGAAAGCAAGGCGAGACAAACTTGCTCCTGAGATAAGCAGACTTGGAGTAAGTGATGAAATAGGTAGACTGTTGTCAAATGTTGCTCAACTTGACGAAAACGGAAACGGTTATATTAATATCAACGGTAATAAGACATCGCTTCAGGAAGCGGCACAAATGAATCCGGAAGAATTGTCTAAGATACTAAGGACAGAAAATAATTCAGACAGTGAAAATATTGCCGAAATTGCACAAAGTGTACTTTCAATTAAGGATAATGTTGAGGGTTGGTCAAAATCACTTGGTGACACGATGGCATCAAGTCTTGAAAAGACCGGAATGGGTGACTCATTTGGTGAAATGATTAAAGAAGAAGCCTCTACGAGTTCGATAATGAGCCAATTTGCTAATGACGTACTGAAAACATCAAAAGATAAGGCAGATTTTGATAAAAAAATAGCTGCTTGGAACAAGGAATATGCTGAATCAACTTATGATTATGAGAAACAAATGGCAAGAATTCAGAAGGAGCAAACAATTTTAGCAGGGGCCTCAGCCGATTATAACTACAAAACCGCATTATACGCCGTCCAAGAAGCAAAACTTAGCCTTGCACAACTTGACTTGGGCTTGAGACAGGCAAGATTTAGAGAGGAAATAAGTCTACCACTACAAAGGGCACAATTGGAATTAAATTATCGTCAGGCTAAACGTATGGATGACATTTACGAAATCCAACGCATACAAATTGTTATGCAGATGGTTAAAGAAGCATCAAGTATAATACCAATACTTGGTCCGTGGGTTGCAGGTATTTTTACTTCTATTGCTAATATGGGAACAGTAATTGGACATCTGTCTAAAGATTTAAAATCAGATGGTGAATCGCTTGCCAAAATTGCGGGTATAGACACAAGTGGTTATAAGAAATTTAAAAAGCCGGATATAGAAGGGACATTCAATTATGCCAAAAATTATGATGTCAGAGATTTAGAAAATAGATTTGACACGGGCGGCAAAGTCAATAATTATGGCGGTTTATTAATCGGTCCTTCTCATTCTGATGGCGGCATAAGAATAGAAGCACAAGGTGGAGAGTACATAATGCCGAGAGAACAGACGGCGATGTATTATGGCATTTTGGAGGCAATGAGAAGCAAGTCATTCCCGACAGGAAATGGTGGTTTCAATTCAATGAGTGTTAATAACACGAGCACAAGCATATACAGTGGCGGATATTTGGGTGGAGGCTCCGAAAATAGAACAAATGAACCTTTGAGATTGGATGTTACGGGAACAATAACGCTTGACCTTTCAGGCTCTACCGCTAATATTGATGCCGAAGACCTACTGAAGGAGCCACTATTGTCACAATTAGTTGCGGCAATTTCAAGAAGTCAGAACAACTACAACAACTATGGTGTGGCGTCTGAAAAGAATTTGTTCGGACCGTGGAGAATATAAGTTGATTTTAATGAATAGAAATATTATTTTTAAATAATCACTATATACAATGCAATACAAGGAAGTAGAAGGCGTGTTGAAATACAACACAAAGACTCGAAATGAGTTATTAGAACGTAATGGTGGTAAATATTTTATGTTGGATGGTCAACTTGAACATCCGATAGGTGTTGCATATGATATGCGCACAAGGAACATAAAGCATCTTACAAAAGAGATGCCGCTTCAAAAGTTTACAATTGAAGATTACTCGAATTATAGTGATAAGATAAAGTTCCAATACTTTAATGGTATTAAAGAACTTGAGGTATTCAACACCTCTGGGTTTACCGGTGAGGATTTTATAAGGTGGCGTGGCAGATATGATGAATACATAACACTTGACACAGGTGAAAACGGAATTATCAACAAAAATCTCGGTGATGGGACAATTATATATCACAAAGGTTTTGACAACACGGTTCAATCCGAATTACAGGACATTGGCAAGGAACTTTACAAGAATTTAGCAAAGGCATATAACAACACGAGACCATACATTGCAGACGGAAGAAGCGAAGACGATATGGAAGCCAATCTTCTTGGCGGTGCTTTTGATGGTTTTGACGATAATGGAAAAGTAAGGGACCCATTATCATACAAGAGCAGATTAGGAACGCGCGTTTATAATGTATATGGTGAGGGGGATGTACCAACCTCAGTTGGTTATGCCAGGACTATTGAGGACAGGCTTTCAGTTGGGAGCAAGTTCCAATCGGATTCTAACGGTGATCCGATGGTCGGGCACTATCAGACAAACGAGTTTAGTACATATACACATTCAATAAATGGTATAAACAACTTATTGAAGAAAACGGATGAATTGTATAACAGCCACAAGATAAGAACATTGTTCGGGCGTTTCCATACATCAAATGATGATGATTATAACACATATTTTGAGTCATTTGACAGTGCAAAGATACCAAATTTAGGAAACCCAAGAGGTAGGGGATTGTTAAAACTTGGTGTCACTGCCGGAAGAATGTATCAAACAAACGGTTATGATGACCCGTATTGCAGGGCTTGGACATACCATCATCAGTACAGTAGGGTAAAGGATATGATAAGACCATTGCCCGAAATAAATGAAGAAGGCAAGAGCATCTACGAGGCTAATGTAAAATACCGTTCAAGAATAAACAATTTGGAACAGGGTGGAAGGTATCTTCATGAGAATACTGTATTGCAGGATACGGGTTTTGTGAGGATAACACCAAGTTCATCCGAATTGTCAGGCAAGATGTACACAGCTGGCGGTGATTACAAATTCAATAACCCAAAAGAGTTCTCAAAATTAAAGAAATATATGTTCTCAATAGAGAACCTTGCGTGGGGTGACGGTACATCTAATAATACGAGAAACCTTTCTTCTGAACAGTTAGGACCGAACAATGGTAGGATAATGTGGTTTCCCCCATATAATCTTGACTTTAAGGAAAATGTGAATGTAAAGTGGAATTCGCAGGAGTTTATTGGTAGAGGTGAGAACATATATACGTACTCGAACACTACAAGAAAGGCAACATTGTCTTTTACCATACTTATAGACCACCCAGCACTATTGAATTCAATGGCAAGTGGAAAATATGATGGTGAAGAGCCTGATAAAGACCCAGAGAACGATATTCTTAGATTCTTTGCGGGTTGTCAGACACCTGACCCTGACAAGGATGTCCCTGAGACCGCACCGCCTGACATAAGGAACGCTGAAAAGGCAGAACATAGGATTGGAGGTCCAAAACCGATAGAAGAACCAAATGTTGAAGAGAAACCGACAGTGGAAGAAAACCCAGAATCGATTGTATTCTACGTATTCTTCCCAAATAACTATTCAGGAATGTGGAACCTTGGAAATAATTTGGATAGTGCCGACAAAACAACAAGTCGTGAGAAAGAATTTATGGAGGGTGGATATGTTGACAAGGATTGGTATGAATATCTAATAAAAGGAAGCAACGCAGGAAGCCGTGGTGTAACAGAGGGTAACGGTTATGAAATGTATATAGAACCGGATGAAAATCCAAGTGAATATAATTGGAAAGGACTGACAACAAACGAGCCTATTACAGATACTACAGATTATATTGAATCACTTAGTATAGATGAAAATGCCGACTATCTCGTTGAGCGTAAACGTGTTAAGAATCCAGAAACAAACAAAGAAAAATGGTTCAGATACAGGGTTGATTATGATTTAAGACAGTCCGGACTTAAAACCGCATCTATTTTTGCTGAAGATAAAAAAAGTGACAGTTCATATGAAGATAGAACATCATTTGGTTTGAATAACAGTCTTGAAGTCTTGGAAAAAGTAGGAAAAGGTGATGCAAATTATACTTTCTATGATGTTTTCTCAGCACTTTTTGATGTAAAATATTCAGGAAACACAAATGATACGGAAACAGGAACAGGCGATGAAACGGAAAGCAGAATAGCAAAATTGAAAAAAATATTCAGTAAGGATAGTGGTAATATAATAAACACTATTACATTTATTGGCGGTGCCACAAGAAATGATGAAAAGAACGCACAAACTTTAGCAATAAGAAGGGGTAAAACAGTTGTTGATACAGTTAAGAGGAGACTTGAGGAAATAGGTCTCAGTGTTGGTGAACCTAAGGGATATTTTTCTGAAACGACAAATACTGCCGGCAATACCTCTACGGATGTCGGACGAGCACCATATACAACAATTAATTCAAGAGATGCAAAAGCCGAGAGATATGCGAGAATAGAGATAAAATACAATGCTGCCAAAATAACCAATGCAGCAAACACGGACATTGACCCGTCAAAACTTTCGGACAGGAAAAGTGATGAGGAATACTTAGTCAGACGAGCAGGATTTGACAAGGTTGAAATAGATGACGAGATTGCGGGTATCTTGTTGGATTATTATGGTGGAGATTACGAAAAGGTTGAGGAACATCTTAAAGATGAAAATATCATTACATATGCCAAGATGAAAAGAGAATTAAAAAATCTTGCTGCTGAAAATGATATGGCTAAAACGTATACGCAATTCTTAGAAGATGAAAAATATAAAGATGAAATACTTGGTGACCAATCATTACCCTATAAAATTGATTTATTAAAAAATGAAATAACAAAACTAAGAACCGTGCGTAGAACAGTCACATCAATAGATGAAATAGCGGCGGCCAATACCAACATAAGAAGATATGATGACGAATATCGTTTCTTCAGACGTTTGGAGAAGGAGAGTCCATTGATATTCAAGAAGATAGTTGATAAGGTCAAGTATTTCAATCCTGCATTTCACTCACTATCTCCTGAAGGTTTCAATGCGCGTCTCACATTCCTTCAACAATGTACGAGACAAGGACATACGGTTTCAGCAAGCGAAAACACAAATCTTGGTTTAACACCAACTGCGGGTAATCTGTCATTCGGTAAAATGCCTGTATGTGTGTTGAGGATTGGTGACTTTATCAACACAAGAATAGTGATAGAATCGATGTCGATTGATTATAAGAACGGTGATATTATGCAATGGGATTTGAATCCTGAAGGTGCCGGTGTGCAGCCGATGCTTGCAAATATAACGTTGAATGTCGTACTTCTTGGCGGTCAGTCTCTTGACGGTCCTATTAACAGATTGCAGAATGCCGTTACGTTCAATTACTATGCAAATGCGCCTGTTTATGATGATAGAGCGGACAGGATAGTTAACAATTATGATGGCACAATAACATATAAACACTTATTTACACCATTTAAGGAAGGAGAATTTTAATGGCAACTAACAGATACAGCAAAATGGTAACTGACGGAAAAATAGTACGTTTACCGTTAGTCTCTTTAGGTAAGAGAGAGACCGATTATTTCGAGGTATATCGAAAGAACAAGTCTTCTTTGGATAATATTTCATATAAATATTATGATGACCCTAACTATGTGTGGATTATAATGTTAGCCAATCAGGATTATGGCTCATTGGAATACGAAATACCGGATGGTGCGATTTTAAGGATACCTTTTCCGTTGGAGTCCGCGATTAATGAATACAATACAAAATTAGACAGAATGATGTCTATGTATGGTTTTAAATAAATTTTGATATTTTTGTTTTTTGATGGCAAGTGCGAGAATAAATCATACTGATCCTACGGAACAACAGGGGGTCACGAATGGAAGAATTGTTTACTTTGAACCTAATGAAATATTTGGTCTCAAGGAGGTTAGCGGTGTTGAATATGACCGTAATACTGCATATGTAAGGGATGCGGTTGGTGATAACGTAACCCTTAGGAATGAGGACCTTACAATGAGTGTGGACCTTCAGGTGATTATACCTGATAGGACAAAGGTTTACCATAGTGGTATGGATTCAATTGTGAGTGATTCACAAACAAACAAATGGGCTTCCATAATGGGTGGAAGTCCTATAAAGGTAGAGAGAAACGGACAGACATACTATGAGTTGACCACCAATTATACTGAGGCTACATATTCTGAAGTTCGTATGGATGGGTACAGTCAAAGAGAGATGCTAAACATAAGAAGCATCTCAATTGGTTTTGGTGCTTATTTTTATCCTGAGGTGACAATGACGATGGTTGATGTCAGGGGTTTTGCGTTAATGATGCCGTCAGAGGATTTGTTTAGACATAATATTTTAGAGGAGGTAGGAATGAAGGATACGGACGCAAAAGGTAGTTTTTTCCGCTCGTTATTCCACCTGCCGTATCCGAGATTTCTTTTAACGATAAAGGGATATTATGGCAAACCGGTAACATTTAATCTTTCAGTGTCAACATTCAATACATCATTTGACTCAAAGACGGGGGATTTCATTGTGACGATAAAGTTCATCGGTCATATGCTTGGTGTGTACAGTGACTTACCGTTCAATCTGTTATTGATTGCCCCATACATTGGTTTGGACCCAAGGAACGTTGAAGTAACAAAAGAGGGAAAGGCTAACACGGGCAGATATTGGAATAGGGAGAAATTCAGATATGTTGATGGCACATATTTAAGTGGTGATGGCACTATAATGACATTTGTCGAATTCTTCCAAAGAATGACAAGCATTACCGGACAGACATCTATTGGATCTTCTGAGATTAGACACGATGAAAATGACATCGACATGTTGAATTCGTATAAGGGTTCCTTGTCATTACTTAAGAGTACTATATCTGAATTCATCGCTAATTTTGATAAAGGAAAAAGGCGTGCTTTAACAGAATATGCAAAAAACGGTATCGTTGTATTTTACAATAATTTGTTATATAAGAATGGTTCATGCGAATTACAAATTAATGGTGATGCAATTGATAAGTTAGATTCCGGCATTAAACTTTTCCTTAAAAACACAGGTGAGTATGCTGATAGAATAAACAGACTAATGGAGCCGCCAAAAATCGAAAGTACCGAACAAATGTTAAAAGATATGTTCTTTTGCCATAATATTTCGAAAAGAAAGGATGGTGAAAAAGATGTCTATGTGTTGATAATGAACGACCCGCTTCATTTTTCGAATGGAGGAAATGACGTTGGAAGAAATATATTCGGTGATGATGAAACATATGACAAAATCTTAGAAATGTTTAAAGAAAATGGCAGCAAGATAAGTAATACAATGCCATATGCATTTATAGAAGATTGGGTTAAATATTTGCTTAAAACTGAAGAAATTGTCCAAAATATTATAGATAAAAACAAGGAAGAAACAGAAAGAAATAAAAATCTTTTAACGGTGACAACATTAGGTTTCTTACCGACTGTAAGAAACATGTTCAGGATGATGTTTGCACACGTAAATGCATTTACGGAATCATTCTACGCCCTATTGGACGGTATTGAAAGAGATACTGCTGACGGAAAGAGGAGGATGTCCAACTGCGGACTCTCGATTAACGAAACGGATATGGTGAATGGAAGCGGAAATGACGATAGTCTCGCACCGTTCCCAATGGTCTATAAACCATCTGCCGACAATAATGGTATGGAGGTATACTATCCCGGATATTCAGACAATGAAACATTGAGAAATATACGTGAGGTAAAATATGTTGACGATTTGATTAAAACAATATTCGGCGTAAAGAGTAGTATTGATGATATTATAAAGGAAACCGCGGATAATTCTGAAGAACTTAAGAATATGATTAGGGATCTTGAGAATAGGCTCAGTGAACACGAAAATGACCTGTATGCACATGGTTATAATGGTGATATGGGTGGTTATAATTACTCGGATGCTAGTATAAGTCAGGGACTAAGTAAAGAACTAAAGACAAATGAGATTATTTTCTTAATTGATCAAATAGATAGTAGTAATCCATATAGTGCGGCGGTAAATAGGTCAATGCAAATAAGTGACAGTGTCGGTTTACCGGATAAAATTTTCCCAATATTATATATTGGTGCATTAAGGTTCTGTCTTGCCTTAATGTATTGTCGAGATGTTGATTATTTCCAAAAAACACTGAAAAGAGAGACTGAGCAATGCACAATTCACATTAAAAATGTGACTAATGGTAAACAATATAAATCATTTAAAAAGGAAGAATTATTTAATAGTTTTAAAAGTCGTATCGTAACAACTACAAAAGGAAATAATATAGTTAGTAAAGCCGATACAAGCCTTGCTGGCTACAGTCTTGTTGCTCGTCTGTTCTCCAAACCAAAAGACCTTTTCAGTAATAATGGAAAAACAATGAATGACAAGATAAAATTGATTAAGGAATATCCGGTTAAGATTAACAAGTTTGATTCAACAAGTAGCAGTAAAAGTCCAAATTTAATTGTAACTGACAATTCAATAATGCGTTTTGCACATAGGAATGATTCTGTAAATGAAAAACTTAAAAACGGAAACCGCTCTAAATTTAAAAATTATAGGGGTGCTGTGGATGAAAGAACATATTTTGGTTTGGCATATTGGAATCATTTTGACAAGATATTATATGGACCAAAGTATATATGCCAATATATGTCTGTATCAAAAAAGATAAACGTATATACCGATGGTGGTATTATAAAAAATGGATTTGCACCGTGTGATGATACCTACAATATAACGTTTAAAACTGATAAACGATTTAATCCTTGGCTTGTGTGTGCAAAGGTCGGTTTAATAAAGTCTGCAAAGTTAGCACGTTATGCTAATGGTTCAGAGGAATACAAAACAATACATGGTGTGTCAAAAGATAAAGTGTATTGTTGGCCGACTATAGGTAATCATCATGTTGGGTGGTTCATTGAAGAAACCGAAACCACTGCTATGGTTGCAAACGAAAATGGCGGTGCTGATAAAAAGAAAATTAAACTCTGCACACCGGTAACAGGAGATGAAAAAAGATATAGTTTAGCCAAAAATTATTATAAAAAATGTTGTGACAATTATAATAAAAACCCAAATGACTATTGTAAAAGCCGTTTTATGAGCACGGCCAATTTTGAGTTAGATAGAACAAAGGATAAATGGGATGTTTTATATGAACTTACTCAGGCTTTTGGTTTTTTTGACCATATAGAACAAATCGGTAACTTTAAATATAGTCCGGATAGTTGTTCCGTTTTTGAAATGGATGGCGCATCAATGGTGACATATTCATTACCGGAATTGATTGCAATATACAAATATTATCAAAAAAAATCCAACAAAACGGCAATTGAAAAAGTAAAAAATTTCTTAGACAATTGGGGAACATCTACTTATTTGAGTGACGGAAAAGTAAATAATTTGGATTTTGTTATTGAGTCTTATTTTAACGATGAAGAAGGTTCTGAATGGACAAAGGCAAATAGTTGGACCACATTACCGGAGGATATTGTAAAAAACAAAAATACAAATACAAAGTGCATATACGTTGGGAATGGCTTTGACAATGGTGCACTTGAAGAAATTGTTAAATATTGCATTAAATCAAAAAAGAATGCCGCAAGAATTGCGTTTTTCCTTGAACGTTTTGACTTTGTGACAATAATGCCTTATTGTAATATGAAAGAATCTAAGGTACAAGTAACAAACACAAGTCCAACCGTTGGGGTAGCAAACACAAGTAAAATTACATTGACAATGACAGAAGACAAAGTAATAAATTACCTAAGACAATTTTTCAATGGTATCTCACTTGGTTAAAATAACAGTGGAATGTTTTTTAGTATATAGAAATGGCAGGCAATGTAGAAGACATAATTAAGTTGAATGGTTATGACAATGACAATGAAACTAATGGAATGAGAGCATTAAGGCTTTCGCTGTATATGACTCTTAAGAATCTCCATGACAAATGGTTAACGTCATACAATAGAGACAGATTCACTGTAAATGACCCTTACGAAGAAAGGAGACAGACCAAGGACAAACTATTGTTTGGTGACCCGCCAAAGAGTGAATTCAGTAATTTCATATATGTTGACTCATTCTATAACGACATAGGTGACAGATTACTGATGAATCCCCAAACAATGTACAATTATATCAAAGACCATAGAGACTATAAAGATGGCGCAAATCTGTCCACATATCAAATAATGGCAAGATTGTGTGAGGATAATAAACTGATATTCATAACACTTCCGATTTTCAACAATTACAATGACCCGAATTTCATTGTGAATATGTTTAGACCGACAAGTGATATGACAATGAAGGTTGGTGATATGTCCACATATCTCGTAATGTATACACACAACATTTCGCACGTACTTCCAAATAGAGACGAAGATAAATTCAGAAATGACGGTTTTGATATTGCTGATGTTACGGGAGAAATAAGCCCTGATGCAATAACACTGTTCAAGGAAGAGGATACGGAAGAAGGAAGGGCACAAGGAAGGGATAAACTAAATGTAAAGATTCCCGCATTCGGTGTGACATTTGCGAGACAGAATCAAAGTATATTCAAAAACATTACCGTTAATATGGAATCCCCGAAATTGACGGACTATTCAATCTCAAATATGTTTAAAATTGCAAGAATGACAGGTGCGGGCGGTGCATATGAGAAGACAACACAGATGAAAACCATTGCACAGGACGCATATTCCGTGTTTGCAAATCAATCGTATACATGTACGGTTGAAATGCTTGGGTGTATGAATATAATGCCGATGATGTATTTCCAATTGAATAATGTCCCAATGTTTCGTGGCGCGTATATGATAATAAGCGTCAAACACGACATCAAAGCGGGAAATATGACAACGAAATTCACGGGTGTCAGGGTTTCTAAGATAAGGAAAGAGTTTGTTAACAATACATTCCTCTTATCTCCGTTTGTTCAAAAACTTATTGGTAATGATGCTGAGGAAATTAAACGGGCCATCCTAAAAGAATATGGTGTAATGACAACAAGACGAAATCAAAGACTGTACAGTGAATCAGAACTCAATTCGAATATATGGTCTGCACCAAAAGATATGACAACATGGATGATACCTGAAGATTGTAAGGAGATTGATAGTGTTCGAAGTGTCTTGTCGAAAAATGTAATATGGGAAAGGGGCAAAATATATAAAGTAGGAAAGGAAGATGCTGTCGGTTTTTCTATGTATGCAGTTATATATTGGATATGTAAGGGATTCAAATCGCCATATGATGAATACATTACTTTCTGTAGATTTGCCAATTTGAAAAACCCATTAAACGATGGTAAAGTTATGGAGAACTATTTAGGGTTTCCATTATTTAATGACTTCGATACCATTGATGATTTGAAAGAATTCACATTTTCCGTCGGTGATGTCCTGTCTTTGAGATTGTTACATGAAGGACAAACGGTTTATTGGTATGCAATGTATGATGGTAAAAAGTTTGTTAGTGACATAATACATGATGAAAACATATTACCAAACGGATATTCAATTGAGGAAGAAGATTTTAGCAAACCAATAAAACTCTACCGTTACAGTAGTGTGGCGTTTACACATGGTGAAATGTACAAGCAAGTATACAATGATAAGGTCAATAATATACCACCACCAATTAAAGATAACGAAATAAGTAGACGCTTTACACTTGAGCAACTGATAGTAACAACCCATAAAAATGTCAACAACAACCCAAATAATGAGGAACGCGCACATCTTAAAGAACTGTGTGAGAATATATTAGACCCATTGTATGAGGCTACAAAAGCCAAATTTGGTGGAATTGAAATAACAAGTGCATTCAGAAGCAAGGCGTTAAATAAGGTTGTTAATGGTTCCGGTACTTCAGCACACCTTGAAGGATATGCGGCCGATATAAAACCCGCCAAAAAGGGAAGTGTTAACGAATTATATGACTTTATGAAACGATGGCTTGAGGACCGTGATTTTGACCAATTATTAAATGAATACAGAAGTGAAACAAGGGAACCCGGAAGACTAATTGGCAAAGTCAATCAGCATTGGGTTCATATCGGTTATAAGAATAAAGAAGGTAGACAAAAAAGGGAGGCTGCAATCTTTTATAATGATACTTATGCAAAAGGTGAGCAAACAGAAACAATTCCAAGAAAATAATTTTTTTTTGATATATTTGGAACATGCACATAGGAGTTATTGTTTCAGATGATCAAAAGATAGTTGGTTCTGTCTTTATTAAAGTTGTAAGCCCGAAAGACTATAAGGATGACGGCTCGTATACCTTGTTTGTTGGGAAGAACACAGTCAGTGAAATTCTTCCTGACTACAATATACGATATTTAGATAAACAGATTGACGACAGGCACTTTTGGACATTCTCAAGATACGAAAAGAGAAATATCTTCGAGGAAGATATAGACAGTTTCAAACGTTATGTATTCGAAAAGGTGTTCAAACAGGTTAAATACAAACCAATTGAAGTGTTACAAAATGACTTGTCGGATACAAAGGCACTAATTTTGTCTCTTTCAGATGAGAATAAAAAATACGCATATGTTGATGACAGGGCCATTTATGTGTATTACAATGGAACAATATACGGTTTGTCGTTTGATGAAATGGAGTATATTGGCTTCAGTAGGGAGAGAACAATACTATTCCTGAAAAAGTATAAAAATATGACATTCATTTTCAATGACGGCTTCATAACAAACGGTGAAAAAACAATCTTAGGTTCTGAATGCAAATATATTCCATATCTATATTTCATAACTAATTCAAGACATTTTCAGATTAAATAACTATTTATAGTATAATAAGGAGTAATTATATGTTCATATTCAAGAGAGGCAACAGCCTAAAGAATGTACAATATAGTACAAAGAAAAAGAAACCGAAAAGTCTTGAACCTTTAAAAATTGCACAAAAAAAGAAAAAGGCTCAAGTGAAAATGCCAATCAACAATGAGGTGATGGCAATCGAGGAAACGGTAGCAACGAAAAAGAACAACAAGAAAATAGAGAAAAATAAGGAAGAAGAAAATATATAATGTTATGGCAGTTTTAAATTCTAATAAGATAAATGAAGCCGAACAGATAATTAATGGATTAACAGACAACAAGGTTGTTAAAAAAGTGAAGAAAGACCGCGGTCTCATGGAACGTTCGGAAGTTGAACAGAAAATAATCCTCGAAGAGGACAATAGACAGGTTATTTTTGGATAAAGAAATGGTAAAGAAAGCAAACATTACAGAACAGTATAAGGAAAGATTCCGCCAAATATGTGAAATGACATCATATGCCGTCGATGGCGGTATCGAGGAAGCCGATGATCAAGCCGAAAACCAACCGGCAGACGGTGGTGGTATGCCCCCTATGGACGGAGGTGACTCTAATGGTGGTGGTATGCCTCCTATGGGTAGTGGTGATCCCAATGGCGGAGGTATGCCCCCTATGGGTGGCGGAGACCCTAACGGTGGTGATATGCCTCCTATGGGTGGCGTAGACCCTAATGGTGGCGGTGCCCAATCAGGACCTGACGGATTTGATCCTCAAGTACAGGACCCGAATATGATGGGTGGTGATCCAAATGGTGGTATGCCTCCTATGGATGGTGGTATGCCTGAAGGACCCGCACCTGAAGATGATGTGGTTGATATTTCTCAATTAACTGATGCTCAGGAAGAAACAAAAGACGAAGTTGAGAGTCTCGACAATAAGTTCTCCGAAATAATGAAGCACATTGGAGCATTTGAGGAACTTCTCAGAAGAAATGATGAAAAAATTGAGGACCTTAAGGCTGAATTTGAAAAGAGAAACCCGACACAGATAGAGAAACTTGGTTTACAGACAACCAAGTCATATCCATTTAATGTGACTCCCGCAGATTTTTGGAAGGAAAAGGAAGCAACAACAAATTACAGTACCGAACCCGACAATAATGGTGTGGGACAAGGACAGTATGTCATTACTAAGGATGACGTGAACGGTGCAGTTGATTGGAAATCCATATCTGACTCTATGGATGATGATGATTTCATCTATAATCAGACACTTGACGGAGTATTGAAGATATAAAGGTAAAGGGGCTTTATATATTTTTGTTATTTGTTTGGTGGGAATGGTATGGGTGGTATCATTTCCACTTTTTTTGTATATTTGTATTATAAATAATAAACATAATTTAGTTAAAATTTAAGAAAAAATGGAAGATTTGAAAAAGAAAAACATTACCATCGACGCGATGGAGGACTTTGACAACAACAATGCTAAACCGGTTGTTAAGAACACGACATTTGATGCTAAGAACTATCTTAACGTTCGTCTTGACACTAAAAAGGGTGAATTGGAAAAGGAGATGAAGATTCGTTTACTTCCAATTCTTGATGGTGGAAAGTATGTACCGTTCAAGGTAATCAAGATGCACAGCATTAAGGTTCCTGAAGAAATTTCCGAAAGCGGCTTCAAGAGTTACGTATGTCTTGAAAAGGTTGATGACATTGATCATGAAAAGTACGGAAACAAGTGCCCGTTCTGTGAAATGAACAGGGAGGCGTACAAGAAGTTCACTGAAGCCGACAATAACGTAGAAAGGGAACTTTACAAGAAAATCTCTCTTGCAAATAAAGCAATTGATGTTGGTATAATCCGTTGTATTGAACGTGGTCATGAGGAAGATGGTCCAAAGTTTTGGAAATTTAATATCAGACAAGACGAGAAGGATCCGATGCATCAGATAAATAACATCTACAAGACACGTATGAGGGAGAGCATTGAGGAAGGAGACGGTGAGTTTAATGTGCTTGATCTTTATGAGGGAAAGGATTTGAAGGTCACAATAACCGCAGTGCTTGACAAGAACACGAACAAGCCAACAAACAAGACAAGTGTAAGTATCGTTGACTATGGAAAGATTAAGCCCATCTCTGAAGACGATGAACTTATAGAGAAGTGGGTTGATGACCCAAAGGTTTGGTCTGATGTATTTGTACCAAAGACATACGATTACCTCTCTATCCTTAATGAAGGCGGTATTCCTTGGTTTGACAGGAATGCAAACAAGTGGGTGCCAAAGAGTGTTGTAGATGAAGAGGTACAGAAACAAAAGGAAGAGACAAAGGTCAAAGCAGACGAAATGGACAAGGAAATTGAAAAAGCAAAACAGTCAGTTACTACTGTTATTGTAGAAAATAATGAAGAAGAATTACCTTTTTAAAAAATGCCAAAACAACCATTAAAAAAGAAAGAAGTAGGGAAGACTTCAATCAGTGCATTTAAGTCAAGTCTCGGACTCGGAGGTAAAGACTCCGGTAATGCAGACAAGAAACTCGAGTGGCTCATAATGCCAAAGGGTTTTCAGGACGCTTTAAAGATTCCCGGATTACCGCTCGGTTATGTTACCACAATTGTCGGGCACTCAAACGTTGGTAAATCAACACTTGTAAATCATGCGGTCGTTGCTGCACAAAGGCGTGGTGATATTCCTGTAATTTATGACACGGAGAATAATTTCGACTTCACATATGCAATCAATATGGGTCTTGAAGCAGAACCTGTATATGGTGATATTGAAGTTGAGGTATTCAATCAGGAAACCAATGAATTTGAGACGAAAATTGAGCGCAGAATAGTAAGTTATGAAGGTGACTTCATCTATTTTAACAATGCACTACTCGCTGAACGTTACGGTAAGATGGATTATTCAACCGGTAAGGAAACAAAGGCAGCAAGAAAGACAGCCGTAATTGAAGATATTGCTGCAAGTATGAAGGAATTGCTTGATGCACAAGACAGGGGCGAAATAGACAGAGGCTTTATGTTTGTATGGGATTCAGTCGGATCAATTGGCTCATTTAAGTCATACAAATCTGCTGTAGGTAACAATATGTTTGATGCCGGTGCAATCAGTCAGGCATTTCAGGGTATTGTGAATGACAGAATTCCGCGTTCAAGAAAGGTGACTTCAGAATGCACCAATACACTCATTCTTGTCAACAAGGTATGGCTTGATTCAATGACCGCACCAATGGCACAACCATCACTTTCTTTGAAGGGTGGCAATTCAATGTATTACGCTTCGAGACTTATCATTCTTCTTGGTGGTACATTGAAGGCTGCAACAAAGAAACTTGTAGCATCATCAAAGGGTGTTAATTACAACTATGGTATTGACACAAAAATCAAGGTACTCAAGAATCAACTTCCTGCACCTTATACGGTGACATATGAGGGAAATGTCTTGTGTACGGCTCATGGAATGCTTGCACCGGATGAGGCTGATGATTACAAGAAGAACTACATTGGTGACATTTTGAAACAGTTGGAGGAAATTTCCAATGGTGAAGTGTCAATTAGTGAGGATGACATTGTATTCTCAACAGAGGAAAGTGAAGAAGCGTAACTTAAAATTTCTTTCATTGTGGATAAATGCAGTCAGAAATGGCTGCATTTATTGTTTTTGGAAGTATTTATCTAAAAATATACTTTTGATTTATGAAAAGGGTCACACAATCTGAGTTGTCACAAATGATATATGAGGCTATAGGTGAAAGTTTTTTTAATGGAGGTAATGACACCCAAAATGATGTTGTGAGTGTTAAAAATACGGAGATGTTCATCAATTACATTAAAGAAATTAATCAAGAACTATATGAATTGTATAATTGGTTGAATGAGATTAAAAAAACAAAGAATTATGAGAAACCCCATGCATGGGGTAATAAACAAGGGGTCAACGAAAGTATAGTTAAAGAGTGTGTAAGAAGGAGTATTAGAAGATTTTTGAATGAAAGCGGCGAGATACAACTTGATCCGAATGCCATTGCTAATATGGAGACCATAATAAACAATGCCAAAAGAAATGGTGGTCAAATTAGTCAGAAAGAACAGGAAAATTTGATGAGAGACCTTCAAATAAATCAGAATTTTAATGATAGGAGCTTTAATTACCAAGAAAACTATAAAAAAAGTCAAATAGAAAACAGAATTGGCAAATTGTTGCAGAGTATGGCATCAAAGTATGTCGAAATATATAAAGAATTAAAGAAGTATTCATCTTTAAATGAAAATTTCCTTAAAAATCTATTTAAGAATGCTTTTAATAATAGTGAATTTGGACGAAATTATAATGCATGGCAGGAAGAAAAAGCAACTAAAGATCTTAGGGATTTAAAGAACCCCAAAGAAATTATGACACTTCTTAAAAATACGTATGAAAGGGTTTTCAGACCATTATATAATAGTGTGGTAAACGGGGCTTATGATAATGCAATTGCTTTATCAGAGAAATTGAATAACTGCAACGAACAGATTTTAGAAAAGTTAGGAAAAATTCAAGAAACCGGAAATGAACAGACCCAACAGCAACAAAATGGCAATCAACAACAATAATTGTTAATTCCTATTGTTGTCAGTCATTGTTTTTGATTTATTTGTATATTTGTAATATACATTTTTTAAAACGATGTCACAACCCGTAAGAAAACAAATTCAAGAAACATATTCTGATATCATAAAGGAAAAACCAATATACACATTATTGGTTGACGGAAACAGCCTTCTTTTCTCATGCTTTGCTGATGATAAGATCAACAGTGAGGGTGTCCATTATGGAGGTGTGTATCAGTTCCTTCTTCAGCTGAGAATGCTTATGCAGAAGAAGGATTTCGATTATATATATGTATTTTTTGACAATGAGTATTCCGGGTGGTTAAGATGGGACATCTATAAACCATACAAGCAGAATCGAGACAAGAATTACGAGGATTATGCCCTTTCCGAATATATGAAGGCTTGTAATGCAAAGATAAGATCAATGCAAGACTACTTCTTCAACAAGAACAAGAAGAAAGAAACCCCAAATAAGAAAACAAACAAATGGGAAGAGTTCATTGATGCCAATTTTGACAGGGAAAGGGACATTCTTTGTAGATACTTCAACGAATTGTTCATAAGATGGTATATTGACGAAATAGTTGAGGGTGATGACCTGATATCCTATTATTGTCTGAATAAAAAACCGGAGGAAAAGATAGTGATAGTGTCATCTGATATGGATCTTTCACAACTATTGTCTGATGACATATGCATCTACAACCAAAAAAAGAAAAAATTCATTACAGATAAGAACTTTAGTGAATACTTTGGATACTATTATGAAAATACTTTGATCAAGAAGATATTTTGTGGTGATGTAAGTGACAACATTGGAAATATAAAGGGTTTGTCAGAGGAAGGTTTTGCAAAAATGATGCCCGAATACACCACAAAGAAGATAACAGTTGAAGATGTTAAGGAAAGAGCAAAGAAACTGATTGACGAACGTGTTTCATCAAAGAAAAAACCATTACAAGTTCACGAAAATATAGTTAATGGCGTTTCAAACAAGAAATATGATGGGGATTTTTATGACATTAACAAAAAAATCATAGATTTGAAACACCCCCTATTGACCGATGATGCAAAGAATGAGATGGATGCGATGATGTATGCACCACAGGACCCCGATGGCAGATCATTTGAGAATTTATATGAAATGATAAACGAGGACGGTATTATCGAACTTATTGGGGCAACAAAATTCGCAAGTTTCTTCAATTTATACAAGCGCCTAACCGAAAAAGAAATTAAAAGATACAACGAAGAATACGGAAAATAAAAAAATGTTGTATATTTGTATTGAATTTATTGTTTAACCTTTTAAAAATATTTTTTTATGACTGAAAAAACAGTTAATGAACTTCAGAGCGCAGCAAAAAAGGAGCGTTTTGAATTTGTACTTACAATTAACGGCAATATCGTTTGCCAACGTTATTTTAGGATTAATGGTTTCAATAACGAATCACTTCGTTCATTTGAACTTGTTGAAACCATTGACAAATGTGTGTCCTTGATTGACCGAGACCTTAAGGCTAAGTCGCACATTTATCACGAATGTGCCGCACCACAGGTATTTGACACTATTGACAGTATGAACAGGTGGGTTGAAAACCCAAGAGAGAGAAAGTTCACTATCAAGGTACCTTCGTTTGTTGTTACGAGAGATAGTGACGACACGTTTGTTTGGAATGGTGTTGGAATGGAGAAGTATGACAAGTACTTTAATAAGGCTGATTTCCTCCAACCAAGTGATGGTGAGTGTGTTTTAAAGTTCGCATTCCTTGACAGTGGTCATGAGGTCTGCTCAAAGGTATGGGACGGAGCCGTTTATCCGCGTTTTGTGAGGACTAACATCGATTTGTCCAACTCTAAGAACAAGTATGAGGGTGGCGACCTCTTCGCACCATTTGAATCCGGTCTTATTAAGATGTTCAACGAGAGCCAAACCGACTTGATTCCTATTATTGTGAAGGAAATCTGCAACTGTTGTAGTAGTAAGGACGAATATGTCACAAGTGACACATACAACACCGTTGTTGACGGCAAGGTTACAGGAACAAAGAAGTACAACTTCGACATTTGGCTTCAAAACTATAAATTCTACAAGAAACTCGAAAGGGTATACAAACAGAAAACTGACAAGTACTTTGGTAGGGGTTAATTCTTAAAAATTATGACAAAAGCAGTAAAGAAAACACTTGGTTATCTTGGTGTAGACTTTCAGTATCGTCTTGTCAATGCATTTTTTGAACGACCCAAGTTCTTCAAGGATTTGTATTCGATAATTGACCAAAATATGTTCACTGAAACATATTTGAAGACAATTGTCGGTATAATGAAGGAATATTATGCCAAATATGAGTCGGTTCCGTCATATGATATGCTAAAGATCAAGATAAATGAAATAGCATTCAATGATGATGACGCTCAATTCTATAACGAAACCCTCGAAAAACTCAAGGATACCACAACTGAAGGTATTGATGAGGTCGAAGATATGGCTGAAAAGTTTTTCAAACAACAGAATTGGGTTAGGGTCGCTAACGAGATAATTAAAATCGCAGGTTACGGCGACATGTCCAAATATGATGATTGTCAAAAACTTATGGAAGATGCAATGTCAGTTGGACGCCACAATGACGATGATATGACATCACCGCTCGATTCTGTAGAGGACGACCTTTCTGAAGAATCACATGTCTCTATACCAACAGGTATATCCAAATTGGATGAAACGCTTGGTGGCGGTCTTGATAAAGGCAAACTCGGACTTATAATCGGTCCAAGTGGTTTCGGAAAGACATCAATGACAACGGGACTTGCAGCATATGCAGCCACATACGCTTGTGAACAGAATGACTTTAAGGGGTATAAGGTACTTCAGATTGTCTTTGAGGATACGCAGAGGGATATCCATAGAAAATATTTCTCAAGACTGACACAAATCGAAACCTGTAGAATCAATGAGACCCCCGAGACCACCGCAATGGTTAGGGCAATTCTTGATACACACCCAGACAGGGATAAAATCAAGAACAATATCAGGATTATGCGTCTTAAATCAGGTGTATTTTCGGCAAGCGATATACGTGGAAAGATTAAAAAACTCATAAATGAGGGTTTCAAGCCTGATATGGTAATCATTGACTACTTTGAATGTGTCGATGCGGAAAGAGGCACCAAGACACTTACAAAGTGGGAACAGGAGGCGAAGACAATGCGTTGTTTTGAGAATGATGCGGCAGAATTGGATATTGCACTGTGGATTCCTGTACAAGGAAACAGAGATAGTATTTCAGCAGAACTTGTGACTATGGATAAAGCCGGTGGCGCAATCCAAAAAGTACAAATTGCACAGGTCATACTCAGTATCACAAGAAGTGTTGAGGACACCAAGAATCAGAAAGCAACCCTGTCCGTTTTGAAGAATAGAAGCGGTGCTGCGGGTATAGTGCTGAATGGCATTAAGTTCAACAACGGAACCTGTACTATCAGTTGCGACGAGGTAATTGAATTTGATGATGCCCTATCTTATGACAATTATGTGGAAGACTTTGAAAATAAGGCAGTTAATGCCGCAAAGAAGTCAATTATCGCAACAATTAACGGGTCAAAATAATGTAAGTATAAAGGTATCAGTTTGTTATCTAAAAAGGTAAAAATTTGATGCCTTTTTTATTGAAAATATAAGCTTAGTTAGGTATATATTATTATATAAAAATAATAGAATGTATGATAGTAATTAAGAGAGACAATTCCGAGGAATTATTTCAGGTTGAGAAAATTGAGAGGGTAGTAAAGAAGGCGTTTGAATCGTGTGGTCTCAGAATGGAATACAGCGTAATTGACTGTATCATTTCGGATTACGACATTGACTCCGACACCTATGTTAAGGCGCAGGAACTACAGGATAGGATAGAGAAGTGTCTTATGGATGTAAACAAGGATGCAGCAAGAGCCTACATTGCAAATCACGAACAACAGTACGGTAAGACAAAGGTACTGAAAAAGGACAATGATTTCATCAATGACTACATAAACGCATCCAACGCATCAACGGGGTCAAAATATGATGCAAATGCAAATGTGGAGAATAAGAATATCGTCACTCTCGGACAGGAACTTCACAAGGGGAAGAATATTCAGCAGAATAGATATATGATGCAGAATAAATTGAGACAACTGTATTCAAAAAAACTCGCAAATCAGTATGTGAAGGACCTTGAAAGCCATATACTGTACAAACACGATGAATCAGGTACACCTGGTTATCCATATTGTGTGGCAATCACTATGTATCCGTTCCTTATCGATGGTCTAAAGGAACTTGGTGGGCAATCAACCGCACCAACTGATTTAAAGTCGTTTTGTGGTGAATTCATTAACTTAGTTTACTCTGTTTCTTCACAGTTTATGGGTGCTGTAGCAACCCCGGAGTTCCTTATGTATATGGATTATTTCATTAGAAAGGATTATGGTGAAGACTATTTAAACAAACTTAATGCGGTTGTTGAAATAAATAGAAAGAACAGGACACTTGAAGAGGTAATTGAAAATTGTTTTCAACAAGTCGTACATTCTATGAATATGCCGGCAGGTAATCGTGGTTATCAGACCGTCTTTTGGAATATCGGCTATTTTGATGTGAATTATTTCAATGGCGTATTTGGTGAATTCAAGTTCCCTGACGGTACAAAGCCAAAGTGGGAGACATTGTCTTGGTTACAGAAAAAGTTTATGAAGTGGTTCAATCAGGAGAGGACAAAATACATCCTAACATTCCCTGTAGAGACTATGGCTATGCTTACAGACGGTCATGACGTTGTCGATAAGGAATATGCTGATTTCACCGCCGAAATGTGGGCTGAAGGTCACTCATTCTTCTGTTATCTCAGTGATTCGCCCGATAGTCTCTCCAGCTGTTGCCGGTTACGCAACTCATTGAAAGACAGTCAGGATGATGAACACAACCAAACAACACACCAATTCTCTATGGGTACCGCATCAGTTGCAACCGGTTCCAAGTCAGTAATGACAATCAACTTAAACAGGCTTGTACAGGATGCAACAAGAAAGTACTATCACGATGTAGAAGGAAGGGATTTGGAACCTGAGAAGCAAGTTGATGTCGCTTCCGTAAAGGACAAGGTTGAACTTTATAGTATGATTGCTACAGAGTTGGTTAGTGTTGTGGAAAGGGTGCATAAGTACCAAAAGGCTTTCAATTCCATTATTAAGGACTTCTTCAATGCAAATATGCTTGATGTTTACAGGGCGGGATTCATTGATCTCAAGAAACAATATCTTACTATTGGTGTTAACGGTTTGACTGATGCTGCTGAGTTCCTTTCTATCGAACCAAATCTCAATAAGGATTATGAAGAGTTTGTCAATCTAATTCTCGAAACAATCAATAAGTCGAATAAGAAGGACAGGACAAGGGATTGTATGTTCAACACTGAATTTGTACCCGGTGAGAATTTGAGTAATAAAAACTATAAGTGGGACAAATTGGACGGATATTATGTTTCTCCAAAGCATATTATGTACAGTAGTTACTTCTTTAACCCTGAGGATGATAGTCTGTCAATAATCGACAAGATGAAACTGCACGGAAACAATTTTGTCAAGTACCTTGACGGTGGACAGGCTGCACATCTGAATATCAATGAGCACCTTTCATTTGCCCAATATAGGCAACTCTTAAAGGTTGCAGCAGAGAATGGGTGTAGTTATTATACATTCAACTGCAAGAACACCGTATGTAATGATTGTGGCTATATAAGTAAGGACACATTGGATACCTGTCCGAAGTGTGGAAGTCAGAATCTCGATTACCTGACAAGAATAATTGGGTATCTCAAGAGAGTTTCTTCATTTGCTGAACCAAGACAGATTGAGGAAGGTATGAGATACTATTCAAAAAGCGAAGAATAAAAAATGAAATTATTAAAATTTTCCGCCCCTTGGTGTGGGCAGTGTAAGGTTCTCTCAAAGAATATGAAGGGCTTTGATGCCTGTGAGGTTGTTGAATGTGATGTTGAGGATGATGCTAATGAGAGTATTGTTGGCAAATATTCAATTAAAAGTCTACCAACATTGGTCCTCGTTAATGATGACGGTTCAGAAATAAAGAGATGGAACGGTATTGTTAATGTTAATGACCTTAAGATTGAAATAGAGGGACTTAAAAATGACTAAGTACTACAATGCAATGGTGGTTTTTGAGGAGATTCCCGACGAAATCACCCTTGCTATCAATATTACAAACTGTCCTTGCAGATGTCCCGGCTGTCATTCAAAGTTTTTATGGGGTGACATCGGTGATGAATTGACAAATGAGGAATGTTCTAAACTTGTGGAGAAAAACAAGGGAGTAACGTGTGTTTGTTTTATGGGTGGCGATGCTAATCCTGAGGAAATAAATGATTTGGCGGTGTATGTCAAGAACAATTTAGGTCTTAAACCTGCGTGGTATAGTGGGATGGACGAAATGAGTGAAAAGATAGATGTCAATAATTTTTCATACATCAAAATCGGGCGATATGATGAAAAATACGGACCGCTTAACGTTAAAACGACAAATCAGAAGTTGTATAAGGTTTCTAATGGAGAATTGAATGACATAACGGAAAGGTTTTGGAAAAGATAGGGAAAGAGGTGCAAAAAACACCTCTTTTTTTGTGTTTATAGGATATTTATATATGATATAACTCAAATTAGAATGTTTGATTACAAACCATATATAAAATCATTGACAAATTTTATGTACAAGAACGGATATACAAAGAAACCGTTCCCAAAGGTGTGCTTAATCACAAAGAAACAGGATGAAAAAGTGTTCATAAGAACAGCAAATTACAATCCTGACGAACATATTGTGAATTTATATATAGCGGATAGACACCCAAAGGATGTTTTGAGGTCATTTGCACATGAGATGATACATCACAAGCAGAATATTGAAGGGAGGCTTGGAGAAGGGAGTTATGAAGGTGAAAGAATCGTCGATGATGACAAACTGATGGGTCTTGAGAAGGAAGCGTATTTATATGGCAACATTTCCTTCAGAAAATGGACCGAAACAGTACATAAGGATTGAAAACAAGTTTATTTGCTTGTTTTTCATAAAAGCAAGTGTTATCGCTTGCTTTTTTCTGTTTATAGTGTTATATTTTACATAAGTAAAATAATTGATTTCCGGTATTTATTGTTATATAAATAGCATTATGGCAGAAACAACTCAATATTATGGTATAAAGTTCCCCTTTACCGACAATAATAACAAGGGGTTCTTTATTGATTTGAACGGCAATCCTGAAGACAAGATTGCAAGTGAAATACTCCACACAATCCTGACAACAAAGGGTACGAGGATACGTAGACCTGATTTTGGCACGAGATTAATAGATTTTATCTTTGAACCAAGTGACGAACTTACATGGGATAAGGTCGAGGCTGAGGTCAAAAGTGCCGTTCAGAGATTTGTTCCAAAGACGGTGTTAAACAACATAGAAATTTATGTTGATGAAAATAATGACAGTGCAATCTTTCTTGACCTGGATTATAGCGTAACGAGAGGTTTGCATATCGTAAATAACAGAATGGTAGTTAAGTTATAATTTTTATGGCAGAAAAGAAGATTTCCTATTTGAATCGCACATTTGAGGATTACAGAGATTCACTGAAAACACTTATAGCAACTTATTATCCGGATATTGCAAACGATTTCGATGATGCATCGATCGGTTCTTGGCTAATTGACCTTGTTGCTGCAATTGGTGATAACCTTAGTTATCACATCGACAGTATGTATACTGAGACAAATTTGGACACTGCACGTCAATTGAATTCATTGAAGGCAATTGCAAGGACAAATGGTTTGAAGATACCCGGTCCTAAGGGTGCAATGGCAGAACTTAGACTTTCTGTTATTTTACCCGTATCGGGAAACTACAGCAACGGCTCACAGTATCCGATGCCAAACTATTTCTTTGCACCGATTATTAAAAAGGGCACGAGATTCAGAGCAAAGAGCGGTGAATATTTTGAGTTGATGGATGATGTTGATTTCAATAGTCAATTTAACAATGATGGTGTGTCTGATAGAATTGTTGAGCCATATACAGACTCGAACAGCATTATACAGTCATATCGTGTCACAAAGACAAATGTGGTTGTGATTGCTGGACAAAGCCAAATTTATCGCGAAGTCATAAAGGGTGAAAACACATTAAAACCATTTATGGAGTACGTAATTCCCGAAACAAATGTAATGAATGTTGAGAGCATAATATTCAAGACGGGTGGAAATTTCAGTTCTGATCCTTCTATAAGTGAGTTTATGACAAATAGGGAATACAATTCCATAAATAACGGGGAAAACGTTGATATTGAATATTATAGGTATTTCGAGGTTGACAATTTGACAGAACAGTACAGATGGGGCGACGATAATACACATCAGAATGGAAATCAGGACGTACCACCAACTGTAAGTTATATGTACAGTTATTATTCTGACGGAAAATACATTCCAACAACAATGATAACAAAGGGAATGTGGATACCCCTTACGCAAAAGTTCATTACTGAATATACCGACAACGGACATTTGAAGATTACATTCGGAAGTGGAGTTCAGCCTAATCATAATATGTCATTAATCAAGAATTGCGATGACTATTCAAAAAATGCAATTTCAAAGATGATAATGAACAATTCTCTTGGCAAAACACCTATACCGAATTCGACAATGTACATCCTATACCGTATTGGTGGCGGCTATGGTTCCAATGTACCTGCTAACACCATAACAAGCATAAGTTATTTGAATTATGAATGGGCACATTGTCCAAGCACCCAAGAGGAAATGGGTGTTGCACAGGGTGTTATCGGAAGTTTGTCTGTTACAAATCCAGAACCTTCGATATCCGGTAAGGATGGTCCGAATGCAGACGAATTGAGGTATATGATAAAGTACAATAATATGGAGCAGAACCGTTGTGTTACGGTAAAGGACTATGAAAGCAGGGTTATGAAGATGCCACCAAGATATGGGTGTCCATTCAGGGTAAGTGCGACTGAGGAAAACAACAAGATAATGCTGTACCTGCTGAATATAGATAACAATGGGTACTTGACTGATGTCATACCTGCCGCAATGTCAAACAACATCCAAAAATACCTTACACGTTTCAGGACAATAACTGACTTTGTTGAAATAAAGGCGGGAAGAATAATAAATCTGTCTTTTGAAATTGACATTATCATTGATAAGGCATATAATACGAATGATGTTATAAGGATGGTTTTGGATAAGGTCAAGGATTATATGGACGTTAACAAGCATTTCCTTGGTGAAGACATTTTTGTTGGTGATATTGAAAAGGAAGTAAGTAAGATTGACGGTGTATTGAACCTAATTGATCTTAGGGTATATAACAACTACGACGGAGCATATTCATCAACAATTACAAGCCAACTGTCCTATGGCGAACCAACTGTTGGTGAAACAAGAAACAGGATTGACCTTGACGCAAGCGATTATGTGCTGTATAGTGAGGCGGATGAGATGTTTGAGGTGAAATATCCTGAAAGTGACATAAAGGTAAGAGCAAAAACAAGATAATATGGCATGTAATTGTGCAACAAACGAACAGTTAAACGAAATATACAAAAAATTTGGAACGAAGATAAGGGTGTCTAAAAGCGACAGCCTCGCATTTAGGGTAAAGGCGTTTATGATGAACACATTTGCACTGACAACGCTTATTACTACAGCACCCATTTTAATGTTTTACATTACATTTAACTATGCGCGTGGAAACAACAAAATAAGTCTCGCCGATTTTTTCGGTTTAAGAAGGGAAACAATAGTTTAAACAATGTCAGACAACAATCGCAATTTAAGGGTTAGGGCAAATATCAATGGCAACGAGAACAACGTATCGCTTAAACTTGACCAAGATATAGACAACATAGATATCCTCTCATTGAGTATATCAACCGGTAATTTCTACAAATACCATACTTCTGATTATGGTTGTCTTGTCGGTAGGGTAATAGCAAATGGCGGTATTGGCGTTCCCAATGCAAGAATTTCATTATTTGTACAGGCAGATAACAATTGGTTGGATGAGAACATTCTCTCTGATTTATATCCATACACGTCAGTTGTGACAAAGAACAGTGATGGAATCAGGTATAATGTGCTGCCCGAAGAGGTGGTGTCGAAATGCCACACACCGGTTGGCACAATGCCAAGTAAACGAATGTTGCTTGATGACAGTAACATATTGGAAATATATGAGAATTTCTATAAATTCACCACTGTTACAAACAATGCCGGAGACTATATGCTGTTTGGAATACCTACTGGTGACCAAATAATACATATGGACCTTGACCTTTCAGATTGTGGTTATTTATCACAAAGACCGAGGGATATGATGTATAAGGGTTATAACATCGATATGTTTGAAAATGCGAACAAGTTTAAGAAAAGTGATAATATCGATGGTCTCCCACAAATCATATCTCAAAACAATAGTATTTACATTTACCCGTTTTGGAGTAATGATGGTGAAAGTGAAGCCAAGATTACAAGAAATGACATAAGCGTAAACTATCAGTTTATTCCAACCTGTGTATTCATTGGTTCAATTGTATCTGATGAAGAAAGCAGTTCACTGTCCGAGAAATGCATACCGGCGGAAAGAATGGGTCAAATGAACCGTCTTATGACGGGAAGCGGAAGAATTGAAATGATCCGTAAAAATGCAAACGGTGCTGTTGAGGAATTTCAGGTTCAGGGAACGGAACTAATCGACGGTAATGGAACGTGGTGTTATCAAATACCGATGAATCTTGACTATGTTAAGACTGACGAATATGGTAACCTTGTTCCTTCCGAGGATCCGAATGTTGGTATAGCAACAAGAACGAGAGTTCGTTTTAGAGTGTCTTTGAGCGATTACGAGAGTGACTATGGTGCAACACATATTGTCAAGATGCTTGTTCCGAATAATCCCAAGACATATGAGGATTATGAAGACACATTCCATTTTGGAAGTAAGACAAGTGATAACGAAGAGGGCACAAAATCATTTAGGGACCTGTTTTGGAACAATGTGTATACAGTAAAGTCATACATACCTAGAATACAGAAGGGCAATAGAAATCGAAACAGGAAGTTTTCCGGTTTCAAGATGGTTAATATAGCCGAAGGAAAGAACCAAATACCATATAATAATCTCAGAGTAAGACTAACATTTATGTTTGTCCTCCAATGTGCAATCTTGAAGTTTATGATATGGGTTATGGGTGTGTTCAATAAACGCCTGTTGGTTGTTGCATATAAACTTGCGCGTCCAAAAAAGAAAAAGGAGTTAAAATGTGCAACACTTGGTGACGGTGTTTGTCCCGATCTTGATGGATGGTATTTTGCACCCAAGTGTACACACGGGAGTCTGTTTTCACAGACGTTCCAATATCTTGATGATGAAAAGATTACAGATCCAAAATCAATCGATGCTATAAACAAGGACACCAGTGAACCCATATGTCTTACAAATGAGATAGACTACCTCCTTCAATGTGTCGAAATAAATTTGGCTCAGGAGTATGAAGTAATAAAATTCGATTTCTACAATGATTGGATAAATGGACTCATCTATATTCCTCGTTGGACGGCAAAATATAGAAAGAAGAAGACACTTTTCTTTGGACTCATAAAGAGAAAGGCAAAAACTTTGGGGTGTTTTGACTATTCTTCAGAATCACCATTTAGAAATTCAAGAAGACAAACACAACAATGCTCACTTGAATATAGAGAAAAGACAAATGGTGATGGTTATTATACTGAGATAACAAATTATGCCGGATGTCATAAAAGCAAAGAAAAATGTCATAAGACTCCTGGCAGAAATTATACAAGGGTCTTCAACGGAAACTTAAAAGCCGGTGGTGGACTTTGTCATATTGAGGAGACAATTAAGGGCGAAAAGGCATATTATTTCAAACCATGTGAATTTCATAAGAGTTATGATGGAACTTATGAAAACAGGATAATTATGTTTGCAACTGATTTGGTCCTTTTAGGCAGTCTTAACGAATGTGATGAAAATGGTATACCGATAGCATTCAAGGAATTACCATCAACGTCTTATAAAATGCCCGGTAATTTAGCCGGAACAAATATGGACAATGAAGGGTATATGTATTCCTATGGACAAACTAGACAATCAATATGTAAGAATAAGAAAATTGAAGAACCACTTCTTCCACTAACCGGTAGTTCACAAACATTAGGAAATTTTGTAAATTGGTCGAAAACCATTGAAGAATATGAAAAAGTACCAGATGACATAACAGAATATGCAGTGACCGAATCAGCCGGAATTGATTGGGGATGGACAGGACCAAATCAAGGTGAGTCCAATTCAAGTATACCATATTATCCCGGTGGACATTTCTTGGGTATTTCTTGTTTTAATGCACAGACAAACATCAAATCCTGCGTCAATCTATCAAGAGTTTGTGAGGTTGGTGCTGAAATATCATCAAGAAACTACGTTTTATTGAAAAATAAGGACGATGTTGAGTTTGCATACACACAGCCAACCGGTTTTATTTCAAAAGATGAATTGTCTGACAGTCAGTTTAGAACCATGTTTGCTACAATGAACATCAATGGTCTTAAGACTGTTATTGATAAGGACACAAATTATAGGAAATACGAGTTTATATCAAATGTCCCAACAAATTTTGGTGGGGAATTTGAAAAATACACCAATAATGAATATTACAACAAACTTAACAGTAGATCAGATAGGGGTGGTGACGTATCATCAACCGACGCATACTTGTTTACGAGGACATTTGAATACAGGAGCAACGACTATTATAAGTTTAGATTTGGCTTAATAGATGAACCTGACAGCAAGGATATGCGAAAACACTATGCACTAAAAAATGGTAGTATAGTGGCAATGCCAATGTATGAGAACTCATTCTATTTCTATTTTGGACTTGTTAACGGAAGTACCTCATTAGAGCGCTTATTCAGAGATTACTTTTCTAATTGTGAGTCTAATGATGAAGATGCGTCTTTCTTTACTTATAGTACAGGTGATGCTGATTTATGTAAAACAGATACGGGAACGTTTACCGTCGGATTCAATAATATTGCATCACCATATATGGTTAGTATAAGTGACTCTGACGGAAACTCACTTTATTTCTACGAGATGAAGAGTGGGGATGGTAGTAAGAGCATATATGTGGACGCAACAACAACATATTATTATTACATATACAAGAAAAACGACGGTGATAGCGATGACATATTTGAAGAATATGGCACAAGTGTACCGTATGGTGATTCTCAAAAGGAGATACTATATAGTACTGTTGCAACCGCATATACAACAAATTTAAAGGAAATAACAATAAATGGTTTAGTTGGTTCAAAAAATGGAAAAGGGTACTCTGTAAAATTATCCTCAACTGACGGACAATACAAGGTGGTAGAAATCAGTGTTGGCTTGGCTACTCCGGATATATTTAAACTCATAACCTGTATTGGTAGTGATTATAAAAAGGATGTTCAGAAGACAAACAGCCTAAAATGGAAAACGATAACTTATTATGTGGACCAATACGCAATATCCGGGGATATAACCTGCATAGACGCTCTTGAAGACTATGGTTATGTCCAGATATTTAGTGAAAACGGTGCGGCTAATTTTGTAAAACCAGCCGGTAGTGAGGGTATAATCGGTTATGTAATCGCCACAGATTCGATGTTTACTGCCGTACAAGACAGTGATTTGCCCGATAATTTTGTTAGGGATGAATATTGCCGTGTTGAACTTGACCCAAATAGAATATCCTTATCTTACCGTAAATATGCAAGTAATTTTATTTTTAATGATGATGATATAAACAATAAAATATATCTGTGGGATGATAATGACACGTACAACGTGTATGCTGCCTATACTTGTAATAAACCATCAAAGGATGATACCGGTACTATTGGTGAAACAAGATTTGTATTAATTGGCGAAATTACGCTAAAGATACAAAAAACATTAGACATATACATTACCGATGAAGATTTGTTATATAATGAAACAATAAAGCCACTGATAGATGCCGGAATTTGTACAAGGACGAATTGGTGGGGTTATATGATGGTAGAATTTAGCGGTATAACAAACACCGTATATGTTAAGAGAAACGGTGAAATAATAAACAACGAAGATGCGTTCAGTGATGAAATTATTACCGAGATAACACCAAAACAAATATGGAATATTAAAAGAGCGTTTTACTTTCAAAAATCAGGACATGATGTAACATCAAGTGAATCGGCTAGCATACTTGTAGGACCAACCGGTGGTGTTCCGCCATATAAAGAAATATTGTTTGGCGCAGTGGAGCGCGTTATTGACTATGATGATGGCGATGAGGATACGGAACCATACTCTATTGTTGAAACAAGTGTAGCAAGTAAGGCGTTTATAAACGACCAAAATATAGTCAAGGAAATAAATTCTGAAATAGGTGGTACACCGGCGGTATATGTTGGAAACGTTGACTCATCAGCATCATTGTCGTTTGGTCTCCGTGAATTTATATTCCCGACATTAGGCGCCGACTTTGCTGTAGGAAATTATAATGATGATTATGGTTATGGGGTAAACGAAAAGGGTATAAATGACTATGTTCATTATGGTGTACTTACTTTTAAAGGAAATACCCCAAGTCTTGATTGTGACTCATTCTATCAATTATCTGCGCTTGGTTCTAAATGTTTCTACTCGAGACAACTTGTTAGCAGATATGGTAAACCAGGATGGGGGAGTGGTGACGAAAAGAAAGAATATTATCAAAGTGGATACGGTGGACTGTATATTACACCCGAAACGAGAATGTATAACGGCAATTTAAAAAGAATAACCGAGGATAACTCAAAAAGGATGCATCTTGGTTTCTTGAAAGGTAATTTATCTCCAAAATGGGGTCCTAAAATACATTATGGTGTGCGTTACGAGGATTCACTGTATTGCGAAATCGAATATGCTAATTCCGCTGACACAAATGGCACCTTAGTTTACGGAACAGGAGAGGTCCCAATAAAAAATGGTAATAAAAAGGGTTGTGGTGGTGGAACATATAAAAATAATGAAGAATTTATTGGCGGTACGTATTGGGATGCTTATGATAAATCCAGTAAACCAAATACGTGGCATAATCCGGATGAACGTTTCTTCTTGACGCTGCCGTCAATCTATGCCCCATTCTTTTTCAATACGGTATTCATTATTGAAGGACCGGTTGATGTTGTTTCTGATGATGCGGAATATCATGACAAAGTAACACCGATAGAAGAGGTTGTCCAAATCGATTTTGGGCTACAGAGTGGGATATTGTGGTCCAAATATTGTGTTGGTGCAATAAATGTTCAGGATTGTGGTACATCTTTTGCGTGGGCTGAAACTGAAACAAGGGAATCATTTGATGATGAGTCATTTGTAACAAAACCACATAGATATGGGAATGATCCGGAATATACAAGATACTGTGGAGATAGTAGTCACGGCTTAAGTGGATTTACTGATGATGTATTGGTACTTTATCCATCTGACGACGCCGCATCAGAAAACTATGGTGCTAAAATTGTTTATGATGAAACTGATACTGCACGAACAGAAGGAACATTTGTTTATGGGTGGAGAACTCCAACTATAGAAGAGTTTGAAGAACTTTTTAATAGTGAGAATACGGAAATGAGTGCTACTACCATTAATGAACAGACAGGTATCCTGATAAGGGGTCGTGGCGATTACAGTAATAATAGTATTTTCCTCCCTAACGGCACATATTGGACTTCTGAAATTGAATATACCACGGGTGGTACAAATACTAATCCGACTTGTGTAATCATTAACGCGACTTCAGGTGGTACAATTAACATAAATTACGAAAGTGTCGATAGAAACAATGGCTATTACGTTCGCCCAATATATGTTGCTGGTGAAGAAGAGACAAGTGAAACAACAACAACAGATATTATAAAAGGTCCAAGTATTAGATGTAAATTCAGAATTACCGGTGGTATTACATATCCTGAAGTGGAAGACGGAACAACCAAGTTTAAATTTGACAGAATTTCAGCAAAAATTTCCGGTTCTGAGGGCACTGTAAATATAATACTTGATGAGAAAAACAATGACGATAGCCATGAATATGATGACTTCTACAGAACTGATGGTGACTTTCCAAATAAGAAATCAACTGTTTTAAATATGTTACAAAAAGGAGATGATGGAAAATTTGGGTTCTATAGTGAGGATATATGTTATTTTAAAGGTAAGATAGAAAACCCGGAAAACGGCGAATTTAGCAACAGTTCTGATTTACCGGCATACAAAAATGTTAAAGTATATAATGGGACTAATGCAAGGAATGAGAGAAAACTTGATATGGATATGTACTATACATTTCCGTTTGATCTTGGGGATTGTATGTATGATGCAATGCCAATGATTGGATGGCGTTGGGATAAGGGTGATGATGATGATAACGGTGGTAATGTTGGCGGTAGTTTTGGACCGTTTGACTCGTTTAATGACTCGTATACATCCGGAGAAAGTATGACGTGGGCGTGGGGTTCAGAAGACGCTGAAAGCGGTAGTACAATTTATAGGACAAACGGAACATTGGCTGATCTGGTAAATGGTGGAAGTGTTACACTGTCGTTCGAGGTTGCTGATGCTGTTCCACCAAATAGCGATGGTGCACCATTTAAAGAAATAGAAAGCAGCACCACTGTTAAGTTTTTTAATATGGCTGATGGTGGTGATAGCGGAAACATAAGGTATTTCTTCTTAGGTTATCAACAATTGTATGGCAAAGGCTCGGAACAACGTACTCCGTTTTACGAGAATGTACATAGGTCATTTACATATTACGGGTATGTCTATAATAGTTTTGTAAGGTGGGATGAACTACGTAGAGGCGGTAAAGACAGATTAGCACTTAGTATATATCATGATCCTGAATCTTATAGTACGGACTACGGATGGTTCAGACCGGATAAAAGTTATGTCTATTATTCTAATGATCGTGATCCAAACTCAACTGCAACCAAGCCGTTATTCTCGGGTATATACAGTAGTACCTTCCTTGACTCAAGCGATGCATATGGTAATACCATTCACGTACTAGACGATTTTGACCAGGAATTCAATCGTAGCAGAAATAGTGGTCTTAGATTGGCGGACTTTGATTATGCGGTAAATAAATTGTATGAAGATAAACAGAAAGCGATTGAAGATAGAGTTGCAACATTGACTAGACTTCAAAAAATGCATGAAATGTTCCCCTATATGCCCGTGTACCCTGATGTATCAAAAGCGTTAGAAGCGGCTAAGGAAATGGTTGTGGAAATATCAATATATGACATTTTTAAAGCCATTGGATTGGACCACATAACACCAAATAGTGTAGGAAATTATAGCGGGGCAACATGGATTGGAATAAATGACCCGTTTATGGATAACAACGGAAATCCTAAAGCCGGATGGGATAATTGGACAATGTGGGATTCATTACCTAAAGACACAAATATGGTTTCTGCGGTTAGGGTATATGATTTCAATGACTTTATGAAACTATTAATTATGAGATATGAGACAAAGGAATATCCTAAGGATCAATAGATTCGGAAAAACTAATAACATCTCCGTTTGGGGTAAAAAATAAGACAAATATGGACAAACAATATACGATAATACTTGGTGAAAACAGGTCTAAGACAAGTACGAACAGTGATACAAACTTGACATTTGATATCGCTGACAATCGACGTGTATTACCCGAAGACACCATTGTGGGTAAAGTTGATGAATACGAGCAGTACATAAAGGAAAAGGACGCTTGTACTAAATTCAACATGATATTCACAATGAATGTTGTTGCGTCAAATGTCTTATTTAACAGGGTGAGCGAGATTGTTTATCACGAGGGTTCTGATGATTGTATATTCTTTGGTCGGAACGGAGCATCAACAAAAAACCTACCAGACAATATCAATGTTTATAATACCTATAAGACAAACGACAATGGTGAATATTTAGAGGAGGTCGGAAGGCGTGGAAAAAACATACTTGCATCTATGACATATTTGCCGATTAGTCTCAATCAAGGTGCTTCGTATAGCGACACTATATATTTTGCGGCTGACAGTTCCGTAACAATTATTGATGTTTATACCGAGGAAACTAAATCTATAGAGATTACAGACGTTTTTGGAAAGTATTTCAACTATAAGGTAAAATATCAAGATAATGTTAATTACCCAAAGATTGGGAGTATTTTGATATGTGGTTTGAAGGGTACGGCATTCCAATATCAGGCTATTACATTTTTTATAAATTTTAGAACAGCCCAAGAAACACGAGGTTATATAACGTTTAAAGACACAAATGGATATAAAACGGCAGTATATGTTGTTTCGGATGATGACACCACAGGAGGAACAATAGACGGAAATATAGAATTTAATAGGTTGCACAATGGAATTAATGTAGCGGGAGAAATATCCGCCAGTTTTAAGGAACTATATGTTAATGAATCAGGAAAAACAAATTCAAGAAGTGCTGCTTGGGCTACCGGAGATACTGTAGATAGTGATAGTAGTACATTTACTTATCATATAAGTAAAAACAAGGCAGATGATAATAATACCGGAAAACAAAGAGAAGGCTATTTTGTATTCAAAAACAATAACCAAGAAGTTGGGCGTTTATATGTGTTTCAGGAAGCGGATAAAGATATAAGAGTATCCAGTGAATTAATGATGCGATATAATCTCCTAAGGGACACCGCATATTCCCACAAGGATATTGGCGGGGTTGTATATCATTGCGGATATGATATATTCGGTAATCATATGTTAAGAAAGGGCGTATTCAACGTTATTAATAAATTAGGTGAAAAAGAAACACCCGATAAAAAGATAAATTTCAACACCCTGTCTGATTACAATCGTGATTATAACGGGAATATAATAAAAGATAATATTGCAACTATAATACATGGCAGAAATGGTGCAGCCGGTAGTGGAAATAGAAGTAACTTAAGGGTAAACAGGGAAACGAATAATACACACCAGTACCTTTACGACTCTGTATTGTCAATGAACGACACAATACGTGAGAGACTTGTTGAGAAGAACGGGTGGTTTGGTTTCATAAATCCGTCAGGAATGGATATTAAGAATTATGGCGATATTTCCATAAACAAGTGTATGAACAACAACAAGGCTTGTGAACAGATAGATATGTATCCTGACAGGTCATTGTTCTATGTGGTTCCAAAGTATAACAAATACAGACACAGGGTTGAAAACAATTGGGAATATTGTATAACATTCCCATATAAGAGCCTATACGACCACGAATTGGTAACATCAAATAGGATAATAGTCGGTGAAAAATATGTGAACGGTTTGAAATGTGAACTGGTAACACGTTCTGCAACCATTCTATTCTCTTTGACAGATGAAAGATATGAAGAGAGTGCGCTTGAATACAAGGACAATGTTGAAATAATGTTTTCATCCGATGTCAGTCATAATCTTTCCGTTGGGGACATAATTATTATGTGGGTGAAGTATAGCGGAGAGACTTATGAAATAACCACAGATATTGTAAGTGTCGGTGTTGGTGGAGACTATCCAAATAACTTTTTCACCATTAACAGCAGCGAATTCGCTAACATATTTTCAGAAATCACAAATGGGGTTGCTAACCCGAAAAAAGGCGTAATTGACTATGGCGATTATGACGAGGAATATGAATATGGTTTCATTAAATGGAATAACGAAGAAGATGAAATACGTATAGCAAAGGTTGTTAGGGGTAAACCGTGTGAGTACTACATAAGATTGTTCAAGAAACTCCCAAATTTCAAAAACACGGATGCATATGCCGATGGCATTATCAGTGACGATGAGATACAGAAATACTCATCAAATGACTTCAATTCTTCATTGAACAATCTCGCATTTTCAAACAACATATATGGCGACCCTATTGGGCAGATTGTTTTCAATGATGATATAGACATCAATGGTTTGAAGGACAATCTTGGGCGGGATGTGAGTGAATTGTATCTCACCATCATAAAAACCAACAAGGGTTACAGGGAATGGTACGATGAAAAAGATTACGGCTCGGAAAATGTCGAATTTTCACATTGTTTTGGAAAAATTACCGCAGGATTTGACTTCTTACCTTATTCGGATGATTACAACATACATAAATTACATAATGTAAACCTTGATAGTTTTTCAGGTGAAAGTTTTAATGAAATAAACAAGGAAACCGTCGATGGTAAAGAAATTCAATACGATAGTTCTTCAATTGAATCTTATTATAAGGAAATGACAAATTATGTGGATAGTCCGAAAAGTCTTGAGGGACCGTTTGATAGTGAAAATGAAGTAACCACATCGGGTGACACTTTTTTTGGCGAGAATAACCTGTTTTTTGGAGACGTTGCCGAGTTTTCATTGTATGATGTAAATGAGACCATCCTTGAAAATGTCAATTTCAGATTTAACACGGTACAGAGGGAATATACCAAAGACGCTGAGTTCTATGATTTTGTGTATGAGGATATAATAGAGGATGACTATAAATTGTTTGATTTGGGAAAGAAGGAAAGCAATTTTTCACCGTTCAAGACGAGTGCAGTCACATATAATGTATTCAGAACAAATAAAAATCTGATTTATACACGAAAAAATAACGCTGATGTCAAAAAATATCTGTATAATCCAAGGTATCCGTTTAATATTGCCCCTGAGGGATATTATTATTCCCCGCATATAAGAATACCCGTAAGGGAATACTCCGAAGATATAAAACAAGGCACACATACAGAAATCAAGTTCGAACCGGCAAACATAATATACAACGATTGTGACGGTATAGAAAGATGGGTGACAATGAATTGGAATAGTGCAATAAGTAATGATTGGAGTGGCGGAACCGTATTTAATATAATCACTGCAAAGAACTATTATATGAATGTTGGTGATAGAGTATTTCTATATGAAATCGGCTCCGACGGCAAAAAGACAATATGGGGTCGTGTTATCGAAGTGTCCGGTAGAATGTACAACCACCTGACAATTAGATTTGATGAAAGTGTTGAATTATACATTGAGGATGGCGACATCAGAAAGTTCAAGTACAAACTGTTCAAGTATAATGTTGCCAAACCATCGAATGCAATCGAAATGAATGACGGAACAGGTAATTATCTATGGAGACCGTTCTTAAGCGAATCTGAGATGATGCGTGGAAATGAACTGTATGACAGACCATTTACCAACGGTAAAATATATGTACACAAGTTCGTTGACGTATTTCTTAGAAGACAGGACCCATATAATGAATACGGCTTGAATTGTGACGATTGTTCAACAAAGATAAGCGATTTGACAATATATGGGGAATACAAGGATGTTTCTATGTATGAAAGCGAGGAAGCAACACAAAGTAAGATATGTGCGTCAGTTGTTGGTGATATGTTCTCAGATGTGGCTTCCCAACTTGAGACAAGGGCGAAGAACAAGGTATCTAACTTCAACATTGACAAGGTTATAAACACCTACAGAGAGAAGAGAAAGAAAGCTAAGGAAGAAGCAAAGGCGGCGGCTGAATCAAACGCACAACAAGGACAAGGGTAAAAAACAGAAAAGATGATCAGGGCGACGATAAACAATAGCGGCATACATAACGAGGAAAGAAAACTCGATATAAAGAGAATGTATTACGGCGATTCAACTGATAGCATCGTAGTTGAGTCACACAGTCATGCACTAAAGCCGGATGATGTCATAACATTTAACGAGAATGACGAAGACCAGAGATACTTTACCGAAACAAGAACAGTCCTTTCAGTAATTGATGAGGACCATTTTACTATTGACTCATTTCCGGACAGGCGAATATATCCCGTCTCCGCATCCACTGCGGAAACAACCTGTAATGTACAGATGAGTGAGGATAATAAGCCGATAATAACAACCATAAATTATGTAAAGTTAACTTTCTCGAATATTTTCCCGCATAATTTCACCAAATGCCGAAATGAATATAATGTAGTTGACAATATAGACAACTTGTATTATTATGGGAAACTTGATAAATACAAGAGAATGTGTGTCGGCGACTACATACTATGTGACAGGTTTCTGTACAAATCTAATGGGATGGCTGAGAATCACAAACTCACCATTCCAAGTGATGTAAACGAGATTTTGAACATAAAGGACAAGTATATATACTATGTCGGAGATTACAGTGAAAGGGTATATCTTGGTGGAGAGGATTTGTTTACCGTATGCAGTGGTGATACCTGTGTTGCCGTTCCATCTTTAAGCGGCGATACGGAAAAGATAACCGAAAACATAAATGGTGTTCTAATTACTCCGTTAAACTATTATGGACGTGATGACATTTATGAACTCTTTTGGGTTTTTGACAAGGAGAATGATGAACACAACGAAATTGTCAAATATCTTTTGGACAATTTTGCAACTACGGAGTTCTTTTGTAAGGACGAACGTTTTTTTACCGAAAAATATGGGTGGATAGGTGCAAATGACATCTTTGTTGACAGGAACAATCTCTATGAGAAAGATATAACAGGGGCCACAATAGAGGAAATAAATGAAAATTACCCCGTAAAATGGTATAACAGGGGAAAACAGTTCAGAGTTAACGACCCTTGCACAGACATATGTATTTGCGATTGTGTTGAACTTGTATTGAATGAGAAGGAAACTTGTGAGGGCATAGTTCCAACGACAAACGTAACAAGAAATTATGGATTTTTTGACCTGATGCTGCCAATTTCAGATGATTTTGGAATTGACACTTACAGGAATGAATTACTTAATGATATGCTTGTCAATCAAGAGGCGGGGAACTCAATAAATGACATAATAGACTACGAACGCGCACAATTTGTTCCAATGTTTGCGGAATATGATGAAAATAACAATGTCGTCTTCAAACCATTGTCGAAAATCATTTTCAAACTGCATTTCAGGGCGCGACCATATGAATATGAAGAGGGTATAGGGAGAGATTATGGCGAATTCGAGACAAGTGACTCGTATTATTGGAATACGGCAACTATGATACAAGATGGTTCTGACTTTGTTTTCACTGCGGATTCGTTTGATTCGGACTTACTTGGAGATATAGGGTTTACAGACGATGATGTGTATTATCAGAAGAAAAAACTGAAGAACACATTTATAAGAATATCCTGTTATGACACAAGGTACAGATCAACACAAAGTCTTTTAGAATACAGTACAATCTTTTTGGACTCAGGAAAATACTACAAGAAATATACTACGGCGTTGGCAAATGACGAAAACATTGAAGAGGGTACAATCGTATATACCGACAATATAGAAGATTACAGACTTGGTACTGAATTCGAATGTACGAGCAAGTATGACAGGGAGATGTCAAGTGATGGTTTCTATATTTATACGTATCCGACAATTGTTAATGGCACAGAGCCGAGAACTGCGTATTTAAAGGTTGAATTCAACCATGCGAAATATGGTAAAACAATACCAATGTCATATCCGACATATAGCGAGGGGTCAGATGAACATATATCAGGTGATCCGATTTTAAGGGGCAACGGTGGACTTCCAAACGAGTTTCCGATAAACTACAGAAAATACGGTGATGCTATAAGTGGAATAACCGGGGATACAAGTCAGATAATTGACATTGATACAAAAAAGGTATTTGAGAATTCCTATATTAAAATACAACTAAAATATGACGATGTCGCCAACCAATATATTTGGTATGTGGTAAACAATGAGGGCGTGACCCCAAGTAGCATCATAAACGGAACTGAGATGACCATAATTATGTGGGAACCGAGATTGAATGGTATTCTTCAGGAGGAGAACAGGATATCAAATAACAACAGCGATGATAACGGCTAAAAATGGAAACAATAAGTAAGAAAATATGTCTTGAATCTTTCAGAAGCAGATTTGACGGAAAATTACCGACATTGGGGACAATAAACTTTGGTAATGTTACCGGTGATACCGAACCGTATTTCGAATATGACGATTATACGGATTACGGTGGTATTCCATATGACATAAAGTTTAAAGAAACGGATTTGGCGGACAGTAAACTTGCGGATTTGATAAACGACCTCCTACCGATAGCAAAGAATTTTCCGTGTACTCAAAGTGGTAACACGCAAGACAAAACCGATACCGGATATACGGAAACGGATATCTTGAGGTATAAGACCATTATCGAGAATCGGAATCTCATTTATAGGATTGCAAAAGGTCTCTCTTATGATGCGGCAGAGGGGCAACCTTATAAGGACACAAGATACTACTATCTTTGCAAGAGGGATGGTGAGGAATACGAATGGCTTGACTTTACCGAAGAAATGTGGAGAGACAGATTTTCATATTTTGGAAATGGTGATGATGTGAGCGGAGAAACCGATTGTTATTATTACGACAGCAACCTTCCAACGTCACTGAAGAAGTTCTTCTTCCACAAATGTATGTACTTGGATAAGGAATTGCCGAATGTCTATTTATATTACTATATTACAGATACCGGTGATGTTGGTGTTACTTTTGAAAAGGACAGAGTACCAACATATTATTCATATACAAATGAAAATGGTGAAACAGAGTATGTCGATAACCTCGAATATGTTCCAACATATTATCAATATATCGATAAAAACGGAAATACAAGATATGCGCGTTTTGCAACGGATATTGAAAGGGGCGTTAACACGTATAACATATATCACCCAACAGTAAAAAGGGTGACAGCCGAGATTAAATCTGTTAAACAACTCTTTAAGGAGGGTGATGTGATATGTATAAATCCGAAAATGGATGTTTTCATTAAAAAATTCAGGGATAAATTCGAATTAATGGAAACGTGGCTCGGATATGGAAGCAAGGCGGTGGAAAGCGGTTTCACACCAACCGTAGAAGATTACAGGAATGGTGATATAGTCATTTTTAATGACGATACGGGGGAAACCACCTATTACAGGATAATACCAAGCGCATGTGTTGAAAACCGTTTCGAAATAAAATTCATTGAAATGGTCAATTATCTTTTTGAAAACAAATTGACAAGAGAGGAAATAGACAATTTCGTATCGGAACCATATACTGACATACCAATCTACATAGAGGAAGAATATCACGATATGGGACTTATGTCCGCATATTATGACGAATGGGTTCCAAACAAGAAATACTATATAGGTGATGCTGTTAGGTATGGAAACAGATGTTATGTGCTTGTAAATCCGGGTGTTGATGAAACAGGTGGGACACTCTATGATGAATGTGAAGTGTCTGTGGATTTTTATGAGGAAAATAAAGACAATGAGAATATTGAAATTGTCGAAAGAGATGGAAAATACTACACTAAATTACCATATTACAAGGGTTATTTTGACAAGTCGAAGATAACAAGGTTTGATGAGAAGGATGCAAACGGAAACCTGTTACATTGGAAATTGGCACATACAACAGAAGAGGATTTCGATGAATTTTTTGATGATGAAGACGAGATTGTTCAGACAGTAACCTCAGGTAAGTTGAATACACTTCAGAGGTACAAGAAGTCCACAGATGACGAAAAAGGTGAGGAATTACCATTTGTTTTCAAAAACAGCATCACATCTTACAGTGGTGATACGGGTGAAACAAGTGAGTTGGTGTGTGCACACACTGAATTGAAATATACCGTTGGCGTACAGAACATAACACAGTATCAGGATAGAATATATTGTGATATTTTGAATTCCATCACTATAAGAAAAGACGATGACGAAGACAGTGAGATATACTTTGTCGGAAGAGGCAGTGATTTTCCAATAGAAAATACGGAAAGGACCATAGAGTGTGCTGTAATTGACACTGAAATGCTATCATCAGGACATTCAGACTACAATACAATTATTTTCAATTATGGACTCCGTTACCTTGTCAACGATGAGATTGACATTGCGGATACCGGTGCAACCTTGATAAACTATGATTCAGGAATAAGGTATGAAGAGGAATACACATATAGTCTTAAAGAAATGTGGATTGAATGTGAAAACTATGATACCGAAAGTGATGATGCTGAAGTTAGATATATGTGGGTTGAATATAACCCGTCAAACATTCGCGGTGTTGTTGATACACAGGAAGAATATGATGACGCGGATGATTTTGAATACATTGACAGAAACATTTACCCAACCATATATGATGATGAAATGCCATTCTATGAAGGTGACGAAGCAGAAAGAAAAGTGAAAGAACACTACTTATTAAGGTGGATGGGTGAATCATATACCGATGAAGTGAGTGGAACAACCGTATCGTTCAGACAGGGTGGCGTATACAGATTTACAAGACTTTGCAAATTCATATATTTCGAATTGGGCAAGCCAAAAATGTACAGTGATGAAATTGAGATGGAAGATGGCGGAGTACAAGCCTTAGTCAGTTTCAAGAGAAGTCTTATGTCAAATGACATATTCCAAACGCTTGATGTTTATCGGGACGAGGCACTTCTCGGAATACATGACATTAACGTCGATGCAAGTGTGTTCATAGACAGGGGTGAGGGTGTTTCCGTGTTAGAACGTCATTCAGTCTTGTCAGAAGTAGCGACGCTCGAAGACCTTGAGCACTACAGAAATGACTTTTTCGGAATAAGTTCAGCAATAACAACAACGATAGCGTAAAGGTCTAAAAATGTACCTTTCTTATGTACTTAAAATAAGCAAAATATTATATTTATATATAAATAATTTACACTTTATATGGCAAATTCGAACGGAACATACGGAACGAGAAGAGCGGCTGATATTTCAACATCTGACGTAGAGATATTCTACCACTATCGTCCTGACAGAAGCAGGGATTCTGAAGACTTCCCGTCGTTTAAAAAATTGGATAGTTCATACCTGACACAGTTTGAACGGGAAGGGGAAACAACCGGTGCAGGGGCAAATGTTTTACCAAACTTACCCGGAATGTACAATTTAAGGCTTCCACTTACTGAATTCAGCAATACAGGCATATATACAATATACATCAGGCCAAAGGAAATATATGGGAAAATATTTGATGTGAGCAATCTGACACTTTACCCGAACATAAAGGGTATTGTGTTGGATATAACACAGTTCGGCGGAAATGACAGGTCAATATTTGAAAATGGTGCGCTTGTAGGATATAGGGTTGAATATTTTGACTCTTCAGGAAACAGAGAAAAATACTACAGGATAATAACATCAAATTACAAGTGTGAACCGGTTGCACAGAACCTGATAGATTCATCCCAAACAGGCGTAAGTTACCGTCATAACAACTCGAGCAATCTTGTTTTCTGCACCCTCACACCAAGCACGGCATTGTCATTTAAACCGACAGATAAACCGAATATTGGAAGTCCGATGCAGACAGTGGCACTGATTAACACAAAATTCAACCCGGTAATGTTGGAGGTTGAAATGGTTAATCACGATATTGAGAGTGTTTCCACAATGCTTGAAGGTAAGCAAATACGTAATTTGGACAATGCACTTATAACAACGTTCAACTCAGAAGACGGCATATATCATCAGGCTATGTACGGTAATATAGTAAATCCGAACACAGGAATAAATCACGACTTCAAGATACCTATGACTGACATCATTGATTTCAATGAATCTGACAGACTTAGAGAAATAGAGGAAAACATTTAAAAAAAAGACATGGCAAATTCAGGCGGATATATAGTAAGAAGAAGCAACTACACATTACTCCAGCACCATAAGTCTCTTTCATCGGGAACGATTTATGTAAGGGACTACATGACCACAAACGGAACAAATTGGGCTGCATCAGACACGCTTCCATATGGTGAATCGAATTTCAGGATAATCAGGACAAGACAAACACCGACAAGCCGTGAACACGGAAAGAACAATTGGGTATTGTGGTGTGATGGAAGCGAGGAGTCACCTGACGTTGAGTGTGATGTTTGGACTTATAATACAATTTCGGATGATAAGAGCACAGAGAGTGAAATAAAGATAAAGCCCGATTATTCGACATTACGTGACTTTGTATATTATGGAAGTTGTGTTGAGACAATAAAAAACGCAATTAAACATATTATTACAACGTTCCCTGGTGAACTGTATGTAACTGACATTAAATATGGAAGTTTTAGAGACCTTGACAATATACACGACCCAAGTGGTGACACAAAAAACGAAGAGGAATTTGTAGTCGTTTCAAATCCGTTTAACATAAACATATCAAGTTTAAGGGTTCCATCACACATACCGAATCTTAACAGGATGAGATTTTTCTGTAATTATTTCGGAGATGTAAGTGCATATACCCATGAGATGTACAATCTTATAACATTTGTTGACAGGGGTGATGTGATAGAAGAGGTTATCGAAAATTTGGATTGGAATGTTGAAAGATTCTCCCCTAAATGCGGTAACGGACAATATATGGACGGACAACTTGTGGCAAAGGTAACAATAAAAACCGAGCCAAAGGCTTCCAGTGGCGACACAGAAGATGACAAATCGGGTGATTTTGTGATATATCAATTCTATAAGGACAGGGAATTCATACTCTTAACAGAACCGGTCAATAAAAACAAGAGGATCAGACCGAATGAAGAATACATCACAGATTTCTTTAATAACCTGATTGGTGTAGAACAACTATTGCTCAATCCAAACAGTAATCCAAAATATACAACAAGGATAGAATATCCGTTTGAAAGTGAGTATGGCATCCTGACAAGACACGATGACATAACATGGCATACGGATAATGGCGGTTGGAATATCATAGTCGATGCCAATATGGATTTATTCAGAAATTTTGTCAACAAACTGTTGGGTGTCGCGGAAGCGTATGATGAATACTACACAAACAATTTGTGGAAGAATATGGTTCATCCTTCAATTAAGAATATGGACCTTACATATGTTAACGAGAAGACACAGGAAGACAGTACAGACTTCAATATTGGTCTGACAAAGATGGAAAAACTGATGTATTCCTATGGCATTTTCTTTGACATTATTAAAAGACACATTGATAATATCAAGACCGTAAACAAGATTTCATATAACGGATATAACAACAATCCGGACTATTTCCTGTCAGATATGGTTGATATGTCAGGATGGGAGGTATATAGCGCGGTGAACGGGCTTAACAGAAATGCCGTGACCGATGAAGATATTTTTCCCGGACTTATTCAGCAGTTTACAACAAATGACGCAAATGTACACTTCCTCAGAAACCTTAAGATAAATTCAAAGAATATATTGTTGAACAAGGGAACAAGGGAAGGACTTGAAGAAATATTCGCACTATTTGGTTTAACCTCTTATGACTTTGCGGAAAGTCTTGCAAAAGTAAATGGGTTACCAACAGACACAGGCTTAACCTATGACTATAAGATAGATGAGTTTATTTGTGTGGCAAAACCGAGAACTGGGTGTACCGGCATATACAGTGGCACAAGTGAACTTGATTGGACATTCGATGTTGATGATGATGCAAATGTAGAAGTGTTCAATACTTTTAAGAACACATACAATCCTGAGGGTGGAAAACTCGAAGGTTTGCCATTGGCAACCGTTTATTGCACAAAAACAAATGACAGTGGTGACACATATACAATAAAATACTTCGTGCCTTGGTTCAATAACGGAACAAAATATGACGGTGATTTGTATTATCAGATGAATGGCGGTTGGGGTAGTACAGACAAGATTATTCTCAATTCGAATACGCCAAGTCACAAATTGACTGCAATAACAGCAGATGACGAATATAAACTGTATGATGAAACAGTAAGAAACCTTATTGTTGTTAGCAATGTGCACGACCTGACACTGATACCGCTTGCATTCTTGAGAGACGGTATGATAGTGAAATACGAACCAAACGATTACAGTTTGGATTTAGACCGTGTTGCAAGAGATATTGAATATGAGTTTGGTGTTACAGGAATAACAGATGAATGTTCGAATTATTTCATATTGAGAAACAAAGACTATTCCAACTATTACTCAGACTATGGAATTGAAACAGATGAAGTTGACGATGGGGTTGACAGACGCGGGTGGGAAAATATACCACAATCTGAGTTGGAAATGGAAGGAAGCGGAATGACGACAGATGCCAAGAAAGTCCTTTATGTGGAGAATATAATAGAGGACAAGAAGGCAAACAACCCACATGATGGTTATTGGAAATACGATAGCGGTAAGGAATACATAGAGTATTTCGATAAAATCTTCAAATACTCCATAGAGAACAATAATTTCAATAGTAATGCATATTATTGTAACTCAGACCGTACAGCCGAATACGAAGATGAAAATCCGTGTAACCAATGCAATAATCTGTTGGACGAGATATCGTGTATAGGATTTGACAACCTTATTGACAAGAATGGAAATGTCAACTATCTGTTGGATAATATGAAGTGTTGGTTTTTCTCGGACGGAACAAAAAATATTGATGCCGAAACAGAAGGTGTTCCTGTTTACACTAAGTATAATGATGAAATGGAAACCATTAGTGGTATAACCGAAATACACAGAACGGTTGAATGTGCTGCCAGTGGAAATACGGACCTCATCAATCACGTTGGCGAAATACCAATTGATGAAATGTACGATGATGTTGATTGCGCGATGCCATATAATGCTACGGGATATACTGAAACAACCCGTCTTGATTCCGAATTCACACCATTTGACTTCGAGAGTGATGATAACGAGGGAAGAAATAACGAATCCGCCGCAAATTCAATCATCAATACAAAGGGTGTAAGAATTACATTCAATCTATGCGGTGATGAGGAAACCATCGAAGAAAGAGTGCATTTGTATCAGAGTATACTGAAATATGCAAAACAAGTAATACCATCAGGTGCAATACTTGAAACAGTTTTTAACATAAAAAAAATAAAAAAATGAGCGAATCTTATAAGTTTAAGATTCGCTCCTCGTCTTTATCAATATCCTCTATATCATTTATGGAGAAGGTATAATAACCGTAATTGTCATTCGGTATATCGTGTACCTCATATGTTCTATTTTCAACATCCCACACAACAAAACCGTGACCGCTTATGTTTTCTCCGTGATCCTGTTGTATAAGACTGCCACAATACACCAAAGGTACGCCATCTGCCTTTATCTCCTGTCTTTTGTGTATGTGTCCTAAGATACCGAAATCCAAATCATCAAAATAGGAAGCCTCGATTCCGTTCTCCGACTGATAACCCGCATCTGTCTTTGCGCTCTTGATATCTCCGTGAAAAAGTCCGACAAATGTACTGTTTGGATGACTGATTCTGTATTCCTTTATGTTTGGCTTTGCAAATTTGTCAAATGTTGAATAGAGACACCACATTATGTTTTCATCTTCAAGACAATCGGATTCACGGTTCATTTCTTTGTCCAAATAAAACACACGGTTAAACTTAACCATCGAAAAAATTGCACTCAACGGATCAATCCTAGTCAGATTTCCCATATTCATATCATGATTTCCTGCGATAACAATAGTACTTGCAATTTCATCCAATTGTTTTAAAAACCATGATGCAAGTATATAACCCTCGCTACTAATGTCAAGTTTATTATGAAGAAGGTCTCCCGCTATAACAATTCTTGTGTTCTCGGCACCGTTTTCTTCCGTTATTCTTTTACACTCTTCTATAAATTTTGTCAGGCATTCCAAATATTCATTCTGTCTTTTAAAATTCCTAATGTGAATGTCTGCACATGCAATAATTTTTGTAATCATTAAAAAACTAATTCGTATTCTTTAAATTGTAATTTATTTTTAATGGTGTTTATGACACCTTTTTTCCCTTCGTTCTCATAAACCTCTCCGATATCCTTGTATTTTTCCATTCTGACATACCATATCTTATTCTTCAATCTCCCGAAATTCAAAAGACCGTATATTCTCTTAGTCTCTGTTATATCCGTATCGGAATCCAATACGATTATTATGTTTCCATTTGCCCTCTTGGTCAGACTCCCAAACAATGCAGTGTCCTTAGTCAGTTTCTTTCCTAACATCGATATGGCATTCACAGGATAAAGACAGTCAATTGCCCCTTCGCACAATATGATGTCAAAATCCCAATTTATATGCGATTCCTGAAAGATTATCTTCTTTTTATCTGAATCGCAGTTCTTGTATTTTATTTTCTGCGTACCTGTGAAATCTCTCCCAACCCAATAGTTCAAATCACCATATTCATCATACGATGGTATTATAATACGGTTTCTCATCATCCTCTCATATTCGTTCCAAGATGTGTAACCGATGTTGAATTTGTCAATTATGTTCTGATCAATTTTTCTCTTTTCAAGATATTTCCTTAAAGTGTCAGGACAATTTGAAAGGTCTATTTTTGAAAATGTTCTCGGTAATGTTATGAATGTTTCATTCTCCTCTTCCTTTTTGGCGGAAAAAAGATTGATGTCATACATCTTGCTCTTAATAAGAAATGTTATTTCATCCTTATATCTCTTATATAAGAGCGGGGTACCGTATTTCTTTACAAGATATCTTATGTTTCCCTTTGTTCCGTCAGTATCGCCGCATTTCCAACAATTGTACTTTCCAAGTTTTAAATTAACCTCCAAATTATATTTGTTATCGGGTTTTCCACCATTTTCCTCAGCACAACACGGACAATTGAATTGATATTGATCAGTGTCCTTATTGTAATCACCCTGCCTGCTTGCGCCCAATATTTCCTCTAAAATCCGATAAATTTTCTCAAACATAAAATTAACTTTTGAACAAATATACAAAAAAAAATGGGCAATTCAAATTGAATCACCCATTTATCTTAGTTTAATAGTAAAAAACTATTCAACATCATCGCCACCGTAGTAGAGCATACCGTAGAGAGCGCCACTTTCATTCTTTGCAATCTCAATGTGACCTGCATCAACAGTTGAAGCGGTACCCGTTTCGAGGTTAACCTCAACATTGTTGCCTGTAGCACCTGTGGTTACAGTGATTGTCTGACCGGTTGACTCAATCTTAGAAGCGTTGCTTGCAGCATCAATCTTCTGATAAACATCATCGAATGATTGAGTGATTGAACTTGTTGCGGGAAGAATTGTGGTAGCACCACTTGTTACAGCCTGACCAAGTTGGATTTCAGTTGCATCGATGGTTATTGCGGTACCTGTATTGTTGTTGACACTCTGTACAGCAGTACCGGCAGCGGTAACGGCATCAGTAAGAGCCTGAGTAGCAGAAACGGTTACGGCGTGGTCTGTTGCGCTTGCACTAACCAATGTATCACCTGTAGCAGTTACGTCAGGATATGAACCGTAAGTAACACTTATCTTACCATCGGTTTCGGTAACATCGGCAACAAATGAGTTTTCTGTTGGCTTTGTGTTTGTGGTGCTTCCATCCAAGCCTGCAATTGCTGTAGCAATCTTATTGTCAACAGAACCTGCGGTTGTGCTATCAGCCTTCAAGGTGTTGACATCACTTTCAATGGCCTGAGTTGTTGCACTAAGTTGACTGACGCCAGTGTTAACACCTTCAATTGCGGCAGCAATCTTTTGGTCAACAGAACCCGTAGTAGCACTGTTAGCATTCAGAGTTGTGATAGCCTGTGTGTTGGCACTTGTAAGACCACTGAGAGCCACAATGTCTTGAGAAACACCACTTGTGATTGCTGTGGCAGCAAAACCTTCAGTCGTCAAACCGGAGGCATCCTTAAGAACAACGTTACCGTTGTCGAGCATTACATCTACAATGTCAGTACGCATTAATGTTTCAATGTCGTCCGCATTTGCTTTGCTCTTGTCATAGAGGTCTTGAAGAGCGGCCTGTACTTTAGTTGTTGCAGCAACTTCGGTATCACCTGTGATGGCTGTGCCAATCTCGATGTCATTTGCATCAATGGTAACTGTATTACCGGTTTCACCATTTACGCTCTGAACGGCGCTGTTAGCATTTGCGACAGCAGAAGTAAGGTCCTGAGTAGCAGAAACAGTTACGCTGTGTCCTGTTGCAGTTGCACTAACCAATGTATCACCTGTAGCGGTTACTTGAGACTCAGTTGGGAGAGTACCATAAGTTACGGTTACGATACCATCGGTTTCGGTTACGTCAGCAACGTATGCATTTTCTGCTGGCTTTGTGCCTTCGACAGCACCATCCAAACCTGCAATTGCTGTAGCAATCTTTTGGTCAACAGAACCTGAAACACCACTGTTAGCATTCAGGGTTTCAACATCAACTGCAATACCTGAAGTAGTTGCGCTGAGAGTGGCAAGGTCTTGAGTGATAGCGGTAGTAGCACCTGAGATAGAGTCAACGAATGCTCTCCAAGTAGCAAAACCTTCAGGAAGACTTCCAAGAAGAGTCTTTATCTCTTCGGCTGTACCGTACTTCTTACCGTTAAGTTGGAGATAACCATCAGTCTTACCTGTGTTAGTTCTCACGAAATAGAGCACATCACTGTCAAATGTACCAGTGGTGGCGCTTGTTAAAATAATACCTTTTAAAAGATGTTTGTTTTCCATTCTGTTATAATTAATTAATTATCTTTATTATGCGTTTGTTTCGAAATCATCTCCTGCGAGAGATATTGCGGTCTCGGTTGAGGAGACGCGGACATCCAATGCCGCCACGTCGCTCTCAATGTCGCCAGAGGCCGACGATTGTGCGATTTTTTGTAGTGAGTTGCCTGTAACAACGTATAATCCCGGATCGTATGTCGTATAGTCTTCGCCTTCGGGTTCTGTTGTTGTGTAAATTGTTTCACCGCTTTCTTCATATGAATATGTTCTTGTTTTCACATACACCATGCGTCCTGCGTTTTCAGGTGAAGCATATTCAAGGGCGTCGGAGTAGTCGTTTACCACCACAGTAGAGAGTGGCGAACCGACCTCCTTAAGACCCTTAACTCCATCTTCACCCTCAGTGATGACGTACACAGTAACATTACCGTTTTCGTATACGGTAAGAACCTGTCCGACGAATGACGTACCGCCCAAACCCCTACTATCGCTACCATCACCTTTGGCGTAGGCAGTTGCATCAGCCAATGAACTGAACAAGTCTGTTCTGTCCAAAGGTACTGGTGCCGTTCTTTGGAGAACGTTTGCCCAGTTCAATTTACTTTTAAAAATTTCAATATAACTTGCCATTTATTCTTTTATTTATGATAACGTTATTGTGTAGGTGTTAGCGTCAAGGTCAGTGGATGGTGTCCAAGACCAAACGTCATACGCTACTGAATCATAGTCGTTGGCCGAAAATACATTTACACTACCCTGTTTCTCGAAGTTACCCGTTATAGCGGCCTCAGATGCATTCCTGTCCGTAACCTTGACCAATGTCTTGTTTGCAGATGATGGGAAAGCAAATAGGACTTGTTTCGTACCGTTTGCGGTTACGAGCGAGAGTGAATTGGAACTTGTCCATCCACTGTACTGTAAACCTCTTACTGTTGAACTTGTTATTTGGGCAACAGGAGAAGAGAGATAGCCGTAGAAGTATTTTCTTGCACCTGTTATTGTTTTTGATGCACTGTTTGTAGCGACAAGTGTCTTTCCGTTTGTCCAATCAGACGGTGTCGTGATTGTGAGCACATTATCCGTTTCCTTATCGTTCTGATAATAGTTGCCTAAGTTTGTGGCAATGTAGATATTGTCGTTAGACACAGTGTTGCTTGCAGTGTAAGTTTTACCTGATTGCGATACTGTCACCTTATTAGTGCCCTGCGTTACCGTCAATGCTTCACCATTGAGGTTTTCATTTGTTACCGTGCGTCCTGTTGCGCCGTTGAAACCTGTGTATGCAACGGTAAGTGAAACGTCCTCATTGCTGACAGTTGGTGTCAATGTTTGAGTATATTTTGTGTTTGAGTATTTGGTTTCGCCTATCTTGTAGCCGTAATCAAACGTTGATGCTGAAATATACTGAGATGCAGATGATGTCTTCGGTGAAACACTGCTCAAGGTAACAGTTGAACCGACCTCTTGTGTGGCTGCTGTGTTTGAAAGGGTGATTGTAGGTGCAGCAACAGACACACCGAAGTGATTGTACTGTTGTACACTTGCTGCCCATTTCTCGACACAGAGCATACTTACGAGGAAATCCTGAATGGATGTTCCTGAAGGAATCTTACCATTCGAATATGCCTCCATTGCAAGGTCAGCCAAAGGTCCACCTGCGATTGTTATATCCGATGATGTGACAGTTGCGTCAGTATCAACTCCGTTAACTTCCAACTCATTGTTTGAATTGAGTTTCAGGAAGTTTTTGTTTGTGTCCACATCATCAACCGCATTTTCAGTTTCATCAGCAACGTTAACCGAAATGGCACCGTCATAAATGGTAATTGCAGAACCCTCTACAAGTTGTGCATCGGCAATCATTGATGCGATATCCACAGTATTACCTGTTTCGTCAATAATACCGGCGTCTGACAAAATCTGATAGATGTCATTAACAGACTCCATTGATTCGTCATATACACCATAGCATCTATTACCGAAATAGATTTTACCATAGGTATCTTGTGCATTCTCACGAACTAACCACAAAAATGCTTTTCTATCCTCAACAGAAGCGCTGTCATACGTAGATTGGTATGCTTGCTTTATACCTTTGAAGATTATTTCCATTTATATTGTGTTTGTTTCTTTTTTTGTTAGCTTATTTAGTTGGGGTAGGAATGTTCCCACCCCAACATGTGTGTTTGTGTTAAATTACACCTCAACGTCGTCGCCTGTAATGGTGCTGTGCTTGTCAGCCTCCAAAACAGTAACTCTCTGTTCGAGGTTAGCAACGGCTTGATCGATGTCGCCGCTTGCGGAAGTTGTACCAAGTTTTTGGACTGTGCCTTCACCTGTTACAACATATGCACCCTCCGTATAACCTGTGTCACCATATTGGTTGGTGATATAGATTATCTGACCAAGATTGTCCTCTGAAGCGAGTTCCTCTGCTTCTGAGAGAGTTGCTGCGGTTGTTGTTGCCTTTTCTTCCAAGTCATTAACTGCACTGCTGATTTCGTTAATGTCTGAAGAAATGCCTGAAAGAGCCTCATTTACGTTTTCAACTACTTCGTCAATGGCGTCTTCAACGTCTTGCTTTGTAGCATAGTTTGAGAGGTCAAGATTGAAACCGAGTTCAACCCATTCTGTTCCATTCCAAGCATATTCCTTTTCTCCAACCTGATAAACGTCACCATTTTCTGCGTCGTTTGGAAGTTCTTCAATTGATTCAACTTCACCCTTGAAGTGCCATACACCCGCAATCTTACCATCAATTTCGTCCTTTGTGTAGACATTTTCGAGGTCGGCTGTAAGTCCTGAAATTACTTCGTTGATATCAGCAACATCAGACTTCAGGTCAGCAACTTCGTCTTGGAGGTTTGAAACATCACCTTGAAGGTCAATGACGTCTTCCTTGATGTCAGCAACATCACCCTGTACTGCTTCAATGTCAGCAACAGCGGCTTGGAAATCAGCAACGTCCACCGTCTCAGTGAGAGCGGACTGTGCTTCTACGATTGCGCTTTCGAGGTTCTTGAGAATGTCGAGAACATCATCGGCGTTTTGAGAGAGAATTGGATGGTCTGCTGCGGTGTCTTCTCCGCCAAATGGGAAACCGACGAATTCGCCGTTTTCGTCTAAAAGACCACCAAATGCGGTTTTAAGGTTGTCAGCAAGAGTTGCAGCAGAACCGTCGTTTGTCTCAGCATAGAGACGATTACCAAAGTAAATCTTTGAACTTACAACGTCGCTACCGTCTAAATCTCTAACAACCCACAAATAGCCTTTCTTTTCTTCGGCTGTGTAGTCATTCAGATAACTGTTAAGAGTCACCTGTTTAATACCTAAAAATTTAGCATCTGCCATAGTTTTTATAAACGTTTATATTTTAATTATTTATTATTATTTGTTAAATACCACTTGTTTCGACATCATTACCTGAAACAACGTCAAGGTTGGCTCTACAGCCTTTTTTCTCCCATGATGTGTTTGACACACCACTCTTAAGCCAATATTCGGTTGGCTCTCCGTTTTCTCCGTTTAATACGGTTACTGTAAGACCAATAAAACGTTGTGCTCTCGGAATGTCGTTAAGGTCAGCGAATTCAGGTACGGGCTGCATCTTTGCATCGAGATAGCCCTTTCCGCTCCATCTTCTTTGTTCATCCAGTTCTACTGAATCTGTATAAGAAATTGTTCTTGCCATATTTATAAAACTAATTTTTTACTCTTATCTGTTATTCCGACACTTGCAACACTCATCTTGTTCTTAATTACGAAACATTCTGTTCCGTCAATCATGACACCGGTCTCTGCAACAACATATTTTCTTGGGTTGGTGTTGTTTGATACCTCAGCACCGTCCTCTAAGATAGAATAGGTTGTAATGACCGAAGGAATTGCAATGACATAACCGTAATAATTATCAACTTCCCATTGTTCCCATTCTTCATCCGGAGCATCATCAGCAGGCTCAGGAGTTGGTTCAGGTGAGAACATTGTCAGGTCATACGTATTGCCTGTTTCAACTTCAATACTATTCAATGTTGAATAATCAGTCAAATTGTCAATATCCGTATTCATAAGACAAGCATAGTATACCTTGTTTTTAATCTCTGTATATGTACCACTAATTGTCAGGTCCTGTGCCGGCATTGTTGTCGGTTCACTGTCCCAACTGAATACATATCCTTCACGTTCTGCCACTGTTGGGTAGACGATTGTTGAACCGTACTCAACACTTCCACTTGATACGAAATTACCATCAACAATAAATGTCAGGATAAATGACTGAACCGCGTATTCACCATTTATGGTAACATCGTGCGCGGGCATATTTGTTATATTGCTGTCCCAAGCAAAATCATACCCTTCACGTTCTGTGTGCGACGGATAAGTGATTACCGAGTTGTAATCCACACTTCCGCTTGATACGAAATTACCTTCGATTGTAAATGTCAGAACGTATTGGTTAATCGTGAACGTACCGTTGACCGTCATATCTTGTGCGGGCATTGTTTCCGGTAGTTCCTCATCCCAAGCGAAACTATAACCTTCCTTAGTCGGGTCACTTATTACAATCTCAGTTCCATAGTCTTGAGTAATGCTCGAATAAGGTTCATTGTCAATAGTGAGTGTCAGTGTGTATTGGTTAACTGTGAATACACCATTGATTGTCTGGTCATATGCGGGCATTGTAGCGGGAATTGGTTTCTCCCAAGCGAAACTATAGCCTTCTCTTGTCGGTTCGTCTACAATAATCTCTGTACCATAATTCAATGTGAGGCTCGTATAAACAGTACCATCTATTGAAAGATACAATGTGTACTGATTGATTGTAAATTCACCATTGATTGTCAAGTCTTGTGCGGGCATTGTTTCTGGCAGTTCCTCGTCCCAAGCAAAACTGTAGCCTTCCTTAGTTGGTTCCGCAACTGATATCACACTTCCATAATCCTGAGTGATGCTTGAATATGCTTCACCACCAACTGTCAGTGTCAGTGTGTATTGGTTAACTGTGAATACACCATTGATTGTAGTGTCGCTACTTGGCATAGTTGCGGGAATTGGAGTACTCCAAGCGAAACTGTAGCCCTCTTTAGTGGGATCAGTTACAGAGATTGCCGTTCCGAAGTCCTGTGTGAAACTTGTATAAGGTTCACCATCGACTGTAAGTGTCAGTGTGTACTGATTGATGGTGAATGCACCATCGATAGTCACGTCGCTACTTGGCATTGTGGTCGGTAATGGAGAATCCCAAGCGAAACTGTACCCTTCACGGGTTGGTGTTTCAACTGAAATTACGGTTCCAAAGTCCTGAGTGATGCTTGTGTAAGGTTCACCTTCTACCGTCAATGTCAGTGTGTATTGGTTAACCGTGAATATGCCATTGATCGTGATGTCGCTACTTGGCATAGTTGCGGGAATTGGAGTACTCCAAGCGAAACTGTAGCCCTCCTTAGTCGGGTCAGTTACAGATATTGCAGTGCCAAAGTCCTGAGTGAAACTTGTATAAGGTTTCCCATCAACTGTAAGTGTCAGTGTATACTGATTAATGACGTGATCTACTGTTATTGTAATAACGTCAACGTCCGGAACAGTTGTTGGGTGCTCACCCCATACGATACGATAGCCTTCTTGTTCGTCGATTGTCGGGAGGACTATTGTATCTCCGTATGAATATGTTTGTGTCAAGTCATCTCTTTCGATGCCGTCCACAACATATTTAACTGTATATACTTTCGCGGTTGTTGTGCCTTGTATTTCTACATCATTATATGGCATAGTTTGTGGCACTTCGGTACTCCAACCATTGAATATATAACCCGTTGCGGGTGTATATGTGTATTCAGTTACGGTGGATTTGTATGCAAAACTGTCCGTATGTACAAGATTACCATCTACATAGTATTTGATATGATATGTATTTGGTGTTGTACGTCCATTGATTGTGATGTCCTCTGCTGGCATTGTGGAAGGTACGTTTTCCCAACCGTTGAATGTATAGCCCGTTTCGGGTGTCACATCAGGAGCAACTATCGTTTCACCGAACGCATAGTTTTTCTTAGTATATTCAACGCAGTCAAGGATGAATGTTATTACAAATCCATCCGCAACAATCTTTGTTGAATAATCGTACTTCTTGTCATCATACTTCAGAGTTGGGTCGATTGAACTCTCCTTAGAAATAAGGATATCTCCGGCAGAGTAATCACTTTCTTTGGGAGTAGCATAAATACCAACGTTGTATTTGCCCTTTGTCTTTGAAGGGACAGTGACCTTATAGGTTCCGCCACCTTCACTGACAACACCGCTTGATGGGTCTATATCAACAACGAACTTATCCTCGTTAAGGATAATTGTCATTTCGACACTTGATTCCGTCTGATATTCAGGAGAAATGTTCATTTGATATCTTCCTGAAGTCTCAGTAAACGAGATATACAGTGTATTAGCCGTTGTTTCTGTGTCGCCGCTTGTGTCACCGCTCGTATCTCCGCTTGGCACGACAGGAACTCTGTTTTGCCAGTTCATTGCGTCCTCTGCGGACATTCCACACAGATCGATATATGAGCCAAACGTATAGTATTTATCTTCGGTCAAGCAGTTGTCAAATGCATTATCCCACTCATAACCGTATAAAAAACTCGGTATTAATTTGCTCATAATTATTTATGGTTTTACTATAATATAAATAGTAAATGAAGTTGTTTTGTGCTATGTGGAATAAAAAAAAATGGAGCAATGTTTAATATTGCCCCATTTTGTTGTGGATGTATGTTTTTTATTTGTTGATAACAATTTTCTTACTGTACAATTTATCCCATATTCTCGTTGTGTATGCAATGGTTGTCTCCTTTTCGTTTTCTTCTATTGAACAATCGACAATTTCAGCCTTTATTTCCCCATATCTTTTTTTGTTTATATGGGCAAGCGAACATACAAGTGAGTCACAGGCATCATAATTTTGCTTCTTTAGTTCCCCCTTCTTGTCATATGTCCATTTTATATATGGATATTTTTCATTAACGACATTCATCATAACATTTTTCTTGTCACAATCGAATGGATAGGAGCCGAACAGGACAAGATGATTCTCCCTCAATGCTTTTTTAAAGTGTGATAACGTGTATATTTCACCCTTTTTGTTGAATTTTCTTACAGACAGTAACTCCGGGAATGACAGCATTCTTGCATCGTGGGATGAAAGATAATTTGGAACAATTCCCAATATCCTGTAGACGGATTCGGACAGAAGTCCGTTGAACTGAAGCAATTGAGATACTGTTTGTGCGTTTGAATTTCCTGATGCATATTTCAACGGGGATTCTATTACGCATTCAACAATACCCTTATCCTTTATTCTTAATAGATATTCCTTTTCAAAAATATCCTTCCTGAGTATCAATGCCTCAATACCTTTCTTATTCTTTGGTATTTTTGGTGATATGTGTGTGATTTCCATTATTTTAGGCTCATTTTCGCCATCATCATAGACAATTGAGATACCAATACATTCCGTACTGATATCCAAACCTAATATTAGTCCTTTCTTATATTCGTTTTCTTTTTCCATAATCATTTAAAAGTTAAAATAGCACATTTGGACACCGGATATTCCTTACAATGTGTGTCATAAATATTATATATTATACTGCTTTTCAGTCTCTTGTGTATTTCTAAGGAATCGGGTATACCATAAGGGTCTCCTCCAAAATTCAGGTAATACAAAGCATCTATTGCATCTTCTGAATGCAGGTCTTCAATTATATAGATACCATCCTTGCTCAATTGTTTATGGAGAATTGATAGACCGTTGATGATATCATATGATTGATGTGAGCCGTCATCTATAATGATGTCAAAATACGGGATTATTCCGACAGCCGCTTCAAAATATTTCTGATTGAAAATACCCTCAAAATATTCTCTGTCATTTATGTCAACCTCGAATATGTGTATGTTATCGTATTTCGAAATGTCAAACTGTAATTTGGTTGTGTCGATGTCATACCCGAATATTTCACAATTACCCTTGAAATATTCATTTATCATAAGCAGATCGTGTCCATATTGGATGCCTATTTCCATAATGAATACTTTTCGGTTCTCATCTCTCAGTTTTTTGAAATATTGGTCGTATATTTCCGTATAACAATGAGAATTTGTATAAGTAACCCCCTTATCGGTCTTGTAATTTGAGGCGATTTTACTTAATTCAGTCATAGGTTATTTTATAATAATATAATATTAGAATAATAAATTCTCAATAGTTTTTTGTATATTTGTTCATGAACATGAAAATTAATTAATTAAATTTTTAATAAAACATGAATATTAATAATAAATTACTTTTGGATATAGAGTCCTATTGTAAGATTAATGAACTCAATACAGAAGAATTTGTCAATGATTTACTGAAGCGTGCTTTTATGATTGAAAAATACGGGGAAAAACCACCATTTATGGTTAAATCCGAAAATACCCCAAAAAAGGTGGAAATACAAACAATATCGGTCACGGATATGAATGGTGAGAATGAAACAGTGCCTGAAGATTTTGATGATAAAAAGTATGAGGAACAAGTGACTGAGGTTAAAGAGAAACAAGAGACAAACGAATACAAACTTATAGAAAAACCAAAAAGATCAAAAAAACGTAAATTATCTTAATAATGAGTAAGAAAGTAGAAATCGGAGAGAATGGTAGGGTGAACGTGAAATGGACTGTTTTACCAATGGACTATTCAAAGGATGGTGAAGAAACTATTAAAAACAAGGTAGCCAAGAAATATGGAATATCGAAGGATCACGTAGGAGTTGAAGCCGTTTTTGTGCAGAAAAACTCTGACGGTGAAATTATTCCAATAACGAATGACATCACACATAATATACAAAACAAGGAGTTTCAACAGAAACTCTTTAAAGAGTATATTGCAGAGAGGGAAATAAAGGATTATGATTTTGACAAGATAATTGAGATAGATGAACTGATCAATAATAATATGAATTATGAAGTGTATGACGCAAGCAAACGTTATACTTTCAAATGGATAAAGTGGTCGAATTTTATGTCCTATGGTGAGGACAATTTCTTTGACTTCACAACATTAAAGGGGCTTGTTCTTCTTTGTTCAGAACCCGCAAATCAGGGTGGTAAGTCAACATTCTGTCTTGATCTTTTCAGATTTTTACTATTTGGAAAGGTGACATCAAGGGAAAATGATTGGGTGTTGGCTAAAACATTCAATAAGCATTTACCGGATGCAACGGAAGTGTTGGTTGAGGGGTGTATTGTCATTGACGGTAATGAATATGTAATCAGGAGAACCGTTACAAGACCTGCAAAGAACAAGAGAACGGATAAGAGTAAGGTTACACAAAAAGTAAATTATTTCCGTCTAGTCAATAATGAATTTATTGAACTGTCTGATCCTGAGAAGGAAAATGAGGAGGAATCCACAACAACCGAGACAAACAAGGCTATAAGAGAGGCTATTGGTAATGAGCGTGATTTTGATCTTATGATTTGTGTTAACTCGGATAATCTTAAGGGTCTTATATCCCTTAAGGATACCGAGAGAGGGCGTCTCATATCAAGGTGGATTGGACTTTTACCATTGGAGGATAAGGAGGAAATTGCCGGTGAAATCTACAACAAGAAAGTATATCCAAGTCTATTACTTAACAGATACAATTCTGAAGAACTGAAGAATCAGATTGAAGTCTTGGATGAACAAGTAAAGAGTTACACAAAAGAACTTGATAAATTAAAGGTATCTGAAAAAGAGGCAACGGATAAAATAGATGAATTCAATAAGACAAAGGAAACTCTTCTTAACTCAAGACCGAAGATTGACAGTGACCTTATAAACGTTGATGTCAAAACCGTTGAAAATGAGATAAATAGCATTACTGAAAAGGGTAAAAGAAAACGTGCCGAATTAAATGAAAACACAAAAAAACGGTCTCAAATAACTTGTAATGCATTTGATGAGGAAAATTACAAAGAGGTTGATAAGAAGTGTTCTGATGAAAGAACAAGACTTGCGGTAATTGGTGAACAGGAAAAGAACCTGAATAAAGAGATAGATGTCTTGAAAAAGAGCGAAATCTGTCCTGTTTGTGGAAGAAAGTTTGAGAATGTTGACAACAGCGGGTCCATTAAGTTAAAGGAGGTGGAATTGAAAAAGTTGGAAAAAGAGAAAGGCAATTTAGAAAAAGAACTTAAAACTCATTTTGCCGAAAAGGAAAAATTAGAGGCACAACGGAAAGAATTTAATGAAGGTGAGAAGTTGGACCTTAAGATTACCGCCAATAAAGCCGAAATTAAAAATTTGATTGAGCAATACAACAAAAAGAAAACATTGCTTAGTAATATTGAAGCGAATAAGAGCGCAATTGAAAAGAACAACGAGATTGATACGTCGTTAAATATTATAAAAGCGAATACTGAAAATTTCAATAATTTCTTGAAGAGTGTGCAGTCTAAAATTACGGGATATGAAAGTAATATAAAGCAGAATGAAAATACAATAAAGCAATATAATGAAATCATAGCCACATTGGATGAAGAGACAAAACTCGTAAGGAATTGGAAAATTTACCGTGAAATGATAGGAAAGAACGGTATTTCAAAATTAGTCCTTAGGAATACGCTTCCATTGATAAATGGTGAATTGAAGAGATTATTGAATGACGTGTGTGACTTTTACATAGAGATATCAATTGACGATAGGAATGATGTTGCATTCAGCCTTATACATGATGGTGTAAAGTCGAATCTTGCATCAGGTTCGGGTTTTGAGCAGACGGTTGCAAGTCTCGCCCTTAGAAGTGTCCTTAATAAGATATCCACATTCAGTAAACCGTCATTTGTTGTGTTTGACGAGATACTCGGTGGCGTATCCGATGACAACTACGATAATATCAAATTGTTATATGACAAGATAGTGAAGGATTATGATTTTGTTTTCCAAATCACACACTTGAAGCAGATTGCCGATTGGCACGACAAGACAATTATAGTCAGGAAGGAAAATAATATTTCAAAAATAGAAACAGTATGATTAATATGAATGACGAAGAAGAAAAATTCACAAGACTTACATTAGATCAAAAAGATTTGCACATTGTGTGGGAGGTCCGGTATGACGATGTTAGCGGTGAGGACATGATGAATGCCATCCGAACAATAATGATAGGTATGGGGTTTTCTGACCTTGGGATTGAAAAGGCAATGGCTGATTATCTTAGAGACCATTACAGTAACTATGATGTTGTCGAAAATAATGGCGAGTATATGTAGTGTTTAAAATGGTTAAGACTAAATTAGACATAGATGAATGTGTACAGAATTACTTTGACTCCCTGAAGGACACGTGCCCGTTGACAAAAGAAGAGGAACGCGAGTTATTCATCCTATACAGGACAAAGAATGACATAAATGCAAGAAACAGGCTAATAGTGAGCAACTTAAAGTATGCAAGTCAATTAGCCTCGTCATTCAGGGGTAAGGGAATACCATATTATGAACTCATTTCAGAAGCCAACAACGGTCTTATGGAGGCGATTGAAAAGTTTGACCTCGAAAAGGATGTTAAGTTGATAAGTTATGCAAAGTGGTGGATAATACAGAGGATACAGGCGGCTTTTACAAGAAACGGGAAGATGCCGTCGTCAGAATTACCAACCGATACTGAGGTACCGTTAAGCGAGGATGAGGACGGTTTGTCATACAGAGACGGAAGGCAACCGACGGATGATGACACCTTTATTTTTGAAAATGGAAAATATGATGAAGGTGAGAACGCATTCCTTGATAAGATATTCTCGTGCCTTACAAATAGGGAGATTGATATGATAAACATGTATTATGGAAGGAATTATGGGAAACAGTACACACTTGAAGAAATTGGGGCGAAATATTCCCTGACAAAGGAAAGAGTTAGGCAGATAATCAACAAGGCATTTATTAAGGTGCGTTCTGAAGCCCTGTTATTTGAGACCAAATATCTGTAAAAACGTTTAAAATAATATTTATTATATATAATAAAAAAAAAATATGTTTGGAAAGAAAGAGAAGACAAAGACAAAGAAAAAAGGAACCATCAAGAATGAAGAGGAAGAAGTAATCATCAGCAATAACACTAATGATGTTATCGAACCGGAAAAGGTTGATGATACACCGGATGAAGAGGTTGAAATGTCAGCAGAGGACATTGTCGATGAATATAATTCACTTACAACCGAGATAAATGACTCCCTTTCTAATATTTATGATGAAAAACAGTTGGTTGAAACAGCAACTGACAAATTGGAAAAACTTGATTCAATCGAGGAAATGGTTGACAAGAAAATGGAGCAATTGAAAAATAATGACATCGTAAAGAAGCAGTTAAACAGAGATTTTGGCGGTTTTTGGAACGGTGTAAGTTCAGGTTGGGAAAATTAGAAGAAAATGAACAAAAAAGTTGATTACGAGTACGATTTAACAAAATCTATTTTAGGGACGATAAAGAAACTAAATGAGGAAAATCGTTTCAAGAAACGTCCTATCAATGAAGAGGATAAAAAGGAGAAAGAGGAAGACAAGGACCCGATTGCAATTACAAATGATGCCAAGTTCGGACAGAATGTACTCCAAAACCAAATTGATTCGTTTAAGCAGACGGTCAATGCGGGCGCGAAATTTGCTGCCGAGAATTCGGAAAAACCCGATGATAATCCATTGGTGTATTTCCCAAATACAGGAAACCTTGTTTTCGCAGGAACAATACCAAGTATGTCCGGTCTGAAGTTCCAATTCAGTCTTAATGATGTGACGAACGCCCCATATATTTTTGCAGATGGTCTCGCAATCACAGATGACGTACTCACCACTCTTTCAAAACTACACGGTTTCTACCTGAATTGGAAGGAAGAATGGCAGACCGCCGGAGACCTTTTGGATAAGTTGGGAAAGGACAAGGAGGACTAAATACAAAATATTTTGCTCTAATCTCAATATACGCGGTGCATTTGTGCCGCGTTTTTTGTGTTTTGTTTATATTTATAATATAAATAAATAAGGTGTAAGATGGCAGGTAAAAAAGACATAACATTCTATAGATTCTATTCGGGAATGAGGTCGTTTCTTTCTAAATTATTAAAGAAACCGATTGAGGCTGAGGTGCCGTCTTTTTTGGAAGATATTGGCGTAAGCCGAAAGAAACTCATAAACGAATTGATGGACAAGAGCGTTATAGAACGTCATGAACGGATACTTGACAGTACCAACTCTGACAAGGAAAGTCCAACTTACTCCGTTAAATATAAGGTCAGAAGAAAGAATTTCGAAAAGAAAATGCATCGTCTATACAGCAAATATTTCGAGAATGACGACAAGGAAGAATTGAATGAGTGTGACTGTGGCGGTTGTCTTGGCGGTGGCGGTTCGTTTGGTGACGGTGGAGAGGGTGCAACAAATACATCAGTTAACGCCGGTCATCCTGACGTACTTGCCACAAACACAGTGATTAACAGGGGTTCTTTCTACAAGGACAGGGATGAACTAAAGGAACCCAAGAAAAACAAGAAGAAGAAAAACATCTATCTAACAGAAAGTCAGGTAAAATACTTAAATGAATTCTTCAATACCAAGACCATTGGGGATTTGCTTATGGAAGATGAAGCGATTGGAGCAACGACCACGGAGATAGTCAATGGTAACGAAGTTCCAAGAAGAAGTGATAAGAAAAAGGGTATTGCCGGTGGTGTTGTTTTCAGGACAAAAGACGGTAAGTTAGACCCTGCATATGACAGAAAATACAAGGCTAATTGATATGTACCACGATCCGTATAACAGTATAATAAATACGAAGTTAAAGAGAGACATAGAGGCTATATCCGAAAAAATAAAAAAGGAGGATGATAAGTACAAGATAGCCAAGCTGGAGGAGCAGAAACTCATTCAGGGAATGTTCTCAAATGAACTTGGTCATTCTTATGGGAAATACAGAAGTCCGTGGTAAATATAGAAAGGATTTAAAAAATAAATAATAAAATATAAACAACAAAACAAATGAAGACATTATCTTACAATGTAGGAGAGTTGAAAAGAGTTATCAAGGAAAGCTCGAACGAGTTCAAGGCAAAACTCGGTCCGAATGTAGAGAGAGATAACAAAAAGAACAACAGAGAGTCCTACAACAAGTCCAAAGAAAGGGCTAAAGATTTTGATGGTGGTTTGGAAGAACCTAAGAAGAAGGAGATACCACCAAGAACAGATGGAAACGCAACAATGTTTGATCTAAATCCCGTAACCGAGCCATCAAAGGAATATCAGGAGGACCAGGAGGCAAGAATGAAGGGTTACACAACTAAAATGGAAATGGACAACGGTATAAAGAAAGCCGGTGCCACATTTGACAGTGACGGAAAACTCCTGAAGAACTATCAAGATGCGAGGGATGCAAGAAACAAGGAGAAGGAGGATATCGAATCGTCCGGACTTGTTGGTCGTGTTATCTACGACAAGGATAAAAATAAGTTCAAGAAAAACACATTGTGTAAAGAAAATATGAAAGCCAAGAGGTTGATTTTTAAGAATACGAGATTTATGAATGAGTCTCAAATGTTTGACCGTATTCCAGAAGAATATAAGGTTGACGGACAGAAGATATTTATGAAGGACGGTTATGAGAACGAGTATCTCGTTGAGTGTGAGAAGAATGAAATGGGTGTAGTTGAAACAAACATCATCTCATACAACAACAAGAACATTATGAATGAACAGGTTGACAGAATTTTTGATCTTTTCCAATATAATGACAAGGAAGAAAAAGCCGAGAGAAATTACCACACAAACATTAATGAGGACAAGGAGTTCAAGGACCTGATGGATGTGGTTAGAAATAAGGAATTACTTAAATAAACCGTTGGTGTTATGTCAAAAGGAGGAAACAAGTCGTTCATACGAGAAATTCTTGAACTTATTGACAAATACGGGGTATTCAGAATCATTGGTGCTGTGATTATGATGCTGTTCATATCCTATGCAACCTATCTCTCTTTCAATCCGTCGATTCTCTTCGAGAGATATGAGAAATATGAGATGGAACAGCATTATGAGATGTTCGATTACAGAATGAACAGTATACCGTATGTTCAGTCAAGCCTCAACTCACTTCTGCATGAGACAAATGCGACAAGGGCATACATAATCGAACTCCATAACGGAAAATCAAACTCTGCCGGTCTTTCTTTTAATTATGGAACACTGACATATGAAGCTAATGTAGAGGGTTCATATTCAATAAGAGAGGATTATATAGAATTTTCTCTTGAGAGGTATCCGTTATTTGTCAAGATATATCATGACGGATTTTGGTGTGGAAATATTGAAGAATTATCGTTAATTGATAAACGCCTGGCTCATAAGATGTGTGCGAATGATGGAGCATATCTTGCAATTGTGATGATTTATGGCATTAAATCCGAGATTGGCTTTCTTGGAGTAACGTTTTCAGAAGAACCCGATGAAAATACCGATCTTAGAAAGATATTGTCAAAACACTCATCAATGATATCCCCGTTATTGGATGGTGAAAAAGCAAAACAAGAAAGGAAAAATAGATGACAATTTTAAGCATTTTGAAATGGATTGTGTCGAACAAGACACTTATTCTAATTGCCTATGCTCTATTAATGACATTGGCACTTGCGTTTGGTATCGGTATGTATCGCAATCTCCTTGCGGAGAAAAACAGATACAAGAATAATCAACAGGCACTGACTACCGAACTGGTAACGTACAAGACCGAGAACGGTAAAAACGCGGCAAAGATACAGCAGCTTGAACTCACGAAGAAGGAGTTTGAGAAGATATGTGCGGAACAGGCTGAAATCGTTGAGGATATGGGAGTTAAGTTAAAGAGACTGCAATCAGTATCCTCTACAGGTTCAAAGACAATAGTTGAAATCGAAACCATCCTTAGGGATACTATAGTTCAGACAATTGTGGATTCCACATCAGTTTACGAAAAAGCGAGACATTTCGCTTGGAATGACAATTGGAACAAAATTGAGGGAACGATTGTCGGTGACAAGGTAAAATGCAATTATGAAGGTTTTGATACATTGACAGTTGCCGCAGTTAGAGTACCGAAGAAGTTCCTGTTTTTCAAGTGGGGTTGTAAGTATGTTGATGTACACATTGCACATCAGAATCCCGCAAGCGAGATAACATATAACAGAACGGTACAGATTAAGAAGAAGTAAAAGCAATGAAAAAGAAGTTAATTACGTTGTCAGAATCAGATTTGCACAATATAATCAAGGAATCAGTCAAAAGAGTAATAAATGAATCACAAAAATGTGTTAGGAGCATTTATTATGATATGGATAATAAATTTCAAGATGAAATGTATGAATTATTGAAAAAATACCCAGACCAAGAAGATGAGTTTGATGAATTGTATGACAAGTTTGGGTGGTATATTTCTGATAAATATAACAATCGTTATGGTTCAATTGAGGTAGAGGTTGAATATGTCATGGACTATGATGTGGTTGATGATTTTTGGGTTTCAGAGAATAGTAAACGGGAGTTTGCTGAACTCGTAAAAAATTTCCAATGCAACAATCAAGAATTTAAAAATATTTTGCTTCAAGCATTTGACAATGCATGTGAGGATATTGAACCTATTGATGTCCTAGAAGACATCTATGATAACGAAGAGGATTATGGTGAATATTGTCGAGAATTGGCCTATCAAAACAACAGAGATTATTAAAAAAAAAACGGTAATAAAATGTATTGGCGAATCTTTTTAAGGTTCGCCATTTTCTTTCTTTACTTTTCACAATATTTTTAGTATATTTAGTAAAAAAGTTAATAATATGGTTATTGCAACAAAAATTTTGTTTTTTTTCCTTGTTTTTGCAATTCTGAATGTCATTAGGGAGGCTTTTTCATTCCTTATGGCATTTTTGACAGACAGTAAATATGGTATTACAACAAGGAGACTATTTTTACTTGGTGTATCATTATCGTACATCTTCACAATAATTTTTACAGGGTTTAGTTTGGTATGATGGATTTAAGAGAAAGAATCAGGAATATTTTGGATTACTTCTTGTTTATGAATGTAAACGAAGAAGCATTTTATATTTTAGTGAAGTTTCCGAGCAAATGGGTGGTTCCAACGGATGCAAGCGACAGTGTTAAGATAATGAAGGGTGATAACGCAAAGGACACATATTACTTCTTTACTGACTTCAATAACGGATATGAACCGTTATTTGACACCGTCGATGAGATAATCAGGCAAAATAGGGAAATAGAAGAGAAATATAAACTTTTCAACTCAAAACTGTCTGAATTGAAGTTACTTTTTGAAAATGAGGACCTTTCCGTTCTTGAAAATATGAAATTCAATATCGGTGCAACAACCAACGACAAGAAGGATGAGACCGTTGAGACTGAAATGGCGGTTGAAACACCCGAAAAGGAGGAACAGCCGAATGAAGAACAAAAGGAGGAGGCTGTAGAGGAAGAGGAAAAGACGGAAAAGAAGAACAAACCGAAAAACAAGAAAAATAACATCAGTGCGTCTATAATGGATAGTGCTAAAAAATTGATCAATCAATGATGTGGTTTACAAGTATAATGTATATTTTGTTTGCATATGGAATCAGTGTCATTATAACACAAGGTATTGGTCCTGCAAACATATTCATTAGAACAAGAATATGGGCTGAAAGTGTCGGCCCGAACTTTGGTCTTCTGTTCAGATGTATGCTCTGTATGCCGACGAACGTTGGAATCATTTTCTCGCTATTCAACTGGTTCCTTGTCCCTGTGGCAATTACTCCGTTTAATATCATACTTGGGGGTACAGGTCTATGGTGGCTTGCAGCAATTATGGACGGGTGCCTTACAGGTGGAATATGCCATTTCTTATGGAATATTGATGATTATATTGATAAAATAACACCCGTATACGACGAACCGGATGATAAAGATTATGATTTAGATGGAGAAGACGATTGATGGTGAACTGTGTAAGGCTATTGCACGGGCAAAAGTCGAAGCGGAACAGGGTGCAGAAGAAATAGACAATTTCAAAAAGCAATATGCCCAATGGATTAGTGAGTTCGGTGACGACATAAAGATAAAAAAAGAGGAAGAAAAAAAGACAAAGTCTGAAAATTGTCTCATAAAGTTCCTTAAGAAGTTATATAATACAGTTTCATATGATTAGGGTGCTAAAACAGGAAGATATATTGAAAATTTCTGATTTTCTCACGAAAAACGGATATTCAGGACTCGATATTGAGTTGACAAATTATGTTGAAAGCCAAGAAGTGCTAAACAAGGTTAATGAGGAGTTTTTTTACCGTTCAGAAGAACACGATAAAGAAGATTTCAATAGTGAATGTGATGGTGTCGATATCGAATGTGACGGTGTGAAATTTAAGTTCAGAGTAAGGGATACAGATGAAAATAGTCAAGAGTGACAGGATATTGGATGATGTGAATGACGGTCTATATGATGTATTGTTGGTGCCAATGAGCATATACAATTCAATGAATTCAGGATTTGTGTATGATGTTGGCATTAATTTTAAACATGTTAGGGAAGAAGAGAAAAATACACCATACGGAGACAGGAGAAAATACGGCACTATATATATTATAAGTGGTAAAACCGATTATGTAATGTGCTACATCCATAACGGTGGTTATAATAAGGATGATGATGGTTCATTCATATCATATGATAACCTTAGGCGGTGTCTTACTCTTGTTAATGACAGGTATAAAGATAAAAAAGTTGCTTCTGTCATTATGGGTTCAGATAAATCCGATGGAAATGGGGATAAAGAGAAGATATTGAAGATATTTGAAGAAACGTGTACCGATATAGACCTGACATTATATGACTACGAACAGACGGACACACAACTTGAGACCTTCCATAAGATTGCCGAATTGAGAGAAAAGAGAAAGAACAAGACAATAACATCAGAAGAATACATTCATTTAAGAAGTAAACTCGAATGGGAACGTAGAAATGGAAGATTCATTCCTATGCCTGAAGGGTACAGATATAAACCAAAGGGTAAAAAAATTGGTTAATTAAAATAATTTTTGTATATTTGCATTAAGAAACAAAATATGGCTACAGTAAAACTTACATTAACAAAAGACATGTTGGCACTGATTTCCAATATACGGTTCACAAAACTGCCAACAATGAACTCAGAAAAGAAATATCTTAATTGGGGTATAGATTTTAATAGTATTTATGGCGGATCATATCTGTTGGAGGATATATCTCTGATTTTGGATAAGTATGACGAGCACATTGCGGGCACGGAAGAATCAGCAATGGGACCTGAATTTCCACCTGAATTGGAGGACTATATGTTTGATCTTCACACAAAGATATTGAACAATCTCCCATATATAGAAGACCTCGTACATCAGTTTGCAACAAAGGGTGGCCTTTCTGAAGGTACATATAAGTGTAAGGATTATGAACGAATTTGGACTAAAGTCGAATAAACTTTTTAAAAAATAAAATTTATGGATATCTGTGTTTTTTGCGGGGAACCGCTTGTCGATGGTAAATGTGAAAAAGATCACACCATCAAGAAAATGTGTGTAAATTGCAAGTTTTCGGAGAAGAATGAAGACGGAAGTTACACGTGTAAGAATGAAAAGAATTTGAATACTACCAAGGACAAAATGCTTGAGGCTATTAAGAATGTCAGCGAAGCATATGCTGTCAAGGAGTTCGAGATTGATCCACTTCCTTTGAAGAAGCCAACATTGAAGTGTAAGGAATGGACACTTGATGAGAATATTCTCGAACAATTATTTGTATAGACAATGGAAGGTAACAATCAACATAGTTATTGTATCTACTACATAACCACAGATAGATATGTTAATTATGCACCGAATTTTTTTAAATCGTTACATAATTTTATGCCTAATGATTTAAAGACGGTCATATGGCTTTCAGACAATTTTATTGATGTGGAAACCGATGATAAGATTGATGTCTTAAAGAAGAATATTTTAGATATGCCTTGGCCATTGGTTACATTATTGAAAATGCATTATATTACCGATAACAGAATAAATGGTTATGATGGGTATTTCTATTTTAATGGGAACGCAGTAATAGAAGAAATGAGTCAAGAAACACAGGATTTATTATACAATTCTATACGTAATAATTTATTTATCGCAACAAATCATGCGTGTGCCCCATTAGATACATCATATAGTCAAGGAGGGTTCTTCGGCGGTGGATATGAGACATTCTTCTCTATTTGCCAAGAAGTTGTTGATGAAATAAATTATCTTTTGAAGAAGAATACCATCCCAACGTGGCACGATGAAACAACATTAAACAATGTACTAAAAAAACACGATAATGTACTTAGAGAAGCCTTCTTTTGTAATGACAATAGTTTATATAAAGAAGAATATAGAGATATGTTGAATAAATGTAATCATATCTTCATTGGACTAACGTTTGGGGGCTTTAAAAAGGATAAAACAATAGAATCTTCGGATTAAAATGCATTTTTTTCATTAAAAAATTTGGCCAATTCAAAAAAAAGTACTACCTTTGCGTAGTTAACGAACAACGAGAACAAAAAAATTTAAAAAAAATATGAATATTAAAAATTTATCTACGAAGTTTTTTGGAACAAACAAAAGTCTGTCTTTATACCTTAATGAGATAAGGAAGACAGAACCACCAACAGCAGAAGAAGAGAAAGAACTCTTCGAACGCATCAAGAATGGCGATGAAGATGCGAGAACAGAAATAATTGTAAGACACCAAAAATTTGTCTATTCAATTGCTAAGGTCTATGCCAAGTCAGAAGATGATGTACTTGAATATGTAAACGAGGGAAACATTGGTCTTATGCAAGCAATCAATGAATATAACCCGGAACGCGGAACACGTTTCCTTACGTTTGCCGTATGGTATATGAGACGTTCTATGAACTATTATCAGGACAACACCAATAATATGATTGTTCGTTCTAATAATATGAAACTGTCTAAAAAAATCGATACAGTAAAGGAAACATACTTCAAGGAAAATGGCACAATGCCAACAAATGCAATGGTCGTTGACCTCATCAATGAAAAGTATGACATCGGCATTAAGGATGTACGTGATGTGTATGATGTGAATGTGTCAAGTATCAGTGACGAACTTGACGATGACTTCACGGTAGAGGAAAACAGCGAGTACAACAGCAAGACCGCAAGTTTCAATGAATATGAGACGGAAGTTGACAATGATTATAAGTCAGCATTAATTGAGAAACTTATGGGAAAGATTTCGGGGAAACAGGCTGATATGATTAAGATGCTTTACGGAGTTGGTTATGACAGACAATACTCAATTGACGAAATTGCACAAAAATACAATATGTATCCCGATGACACACAATCACTGATAAATAAGATTATGCAATACTTGAAGCAAGAAGGAAAACTTGCAGTATAAGAAACGAAAAATGGCGGTTGAATACCGCCATTTTTATTTTCTATTAATCACTGGACATAATGTTAACAATAGCCGGTGCACCACCTTTAGGTATTTTTCTTTCTCCCCTCTTCCACTTACTGATAAGTCCTCGAATTGTATCCTCGCTACCGTGTACGACACCTTGGTCTTTCAATTCTCTTCCAAGTTCAGCATTGTTAACTGTAGGATCATTTAAAATATCTGTTGCCTGTGCGGACAAACCGGCTGACTCCTTGTTTTTATCTTTATCACCACCATTCGAACCTTCGAAGAACCCTTCAAAGAATCCTTCACTCAAAATATTTCTTACGCTTTCTGTTACCAGACTTTTTAATTGTCCCTCGGTTATTGTAATTGTCTTTTCCATATAATATCGTTCTTTATATTATAAATACTTTTTATTCTTGTTTTATGTTGCCTAAATTTTTGAAAACTTCAGCATTTGAAATGGCATCCTCGTTTTCGGGCTGTATTAAGAGAACAGCATTGTTATATTCGATTGCCTTGTCAATATCCCCAATCGCATACATTATATACGACAAGCGAAGCATTGGTATCCACGTGTAGAATGATTCATCGAGTTTTTCACCACTAATATCCACATATATGTTTCCTATTGCCGCTTCAAACCAAAAACGTGCCCACACCAAATTCCCCATTTCTAAATATAGGTCACCCATGTGACAGCAAACATCGGCTCTTGGATAATCGGTTGAAACAGAGGCAAGTGCGGCATATTTCAGCGCATTTTTAAGGTCCTTGTCCTTTTTATATTTGAAGGACATTGCCATAAACTCATTCAAATTGTCTATACTATTTGGTGTATCCATCTTCCTTTTTCTTTAAATATAAGATTTTCAATTATTTTTATGTATATTTGTTATGAAAAAAATATAGAAGCAAATGACAAAATCACCATTGAGATATCCGGGTGGAAAGACAAGAAGTGCTGACATTATAGTAAGTTATGCACCCGAAGATTTTAAAGAATACAGGGAACCGTTTGTCGGCGGTGCATCTGTCTTTCTTAAAATCAAGGAGAAACATCCGAATATAAAGTTTTGGCTCAATGACATCTACGAAGACTTGTATGCATTTCTTAACCAATGCAGATACAATTCAAAATCGCTTGTAAATGAAATTAAGCAAATAAAGGCGATGAATAATGTTCCTGACGGTAAAACGCTGTTCAACACCTTAAAGTCAGCCATAGACAAACAAAACAAATTTTGGAAGGCGGTGTATTTCTTTGTAATCAACAGGATAAGTTTCAGTGGCACAGCGATGAGCGGAGGATATAGTCAGGCAGCATTTGACGGTAGGTTCACTGATAATTCAATAAATGCGATTATACCGTTCGGAAATGAACTTAAAAAGAACATGAAAATTACAAATTGGGATTATGAGCGTGTGGTTGAACGTGATGGTGATGATGTGTTCATTTATCTTGATCCGCCATACTATACGGCGGAGAAATCAGCATTATATGGAAAAAACGGGAAATTCCATAAGGGTTTTGATCATGAACGTTTTGCAAGGGTAATGAAAGAGTGCAAACACAAGTGGCTCATAACATATGATGATTGCGAATACATAAGGAACCTTTTCTCCTTTGCCAATATTGTTCCGTTTGAAGCAAGTTACGGAATGAAAAATGTCGGAGAGGAATCCAAACAGAAGGGCAGGGAAATATTGATTATGAACTATTAATAACAGTTGTAAATAAAACGATTAATGCCAATAACAGTCTATAACAGGTCAAAAGAGAGCCATTACGGTCCATATAATTTTCCCATTTTTAGGGGAAAAAGTCATCTTGGCAATCCATATACGCACATAAAGGACAGGGATACAAAGGCTATGTATGTTGTGTCGGATAGAGATGAAGCCATTGATATGTATGAAAAATATTTTGACATAATGTATGGTTCGAATATAGAATTCACAAGAGAGGTGGATACTATATATGAGGCATATAAAAATGGCGAGGATGTCTATCTTGAATGTTATTGCAAACCGCAAAGATGTCATGGCGACATAATTGCGGAAAAACTTAGAAAAAGACTTATTAAAGAAAAACTTAAAGAATATAGAAATGAGCAGAATACTAAATAATGGTAAATGGCACGGTATTTGGGACAGACCAAAATACAAGGAATTTAGGGACAGAATACTCAATACCTTTAATGAACTCGTGTTTGACGAGGGACCACATAAATACTACCTCAATGGTGTTGAGATAACCTGTGTCTCAAATGTGACACATCTGTTCCAAGAACACTTTGATGAAGAGGGAATTGCACAGAGGACATTTGAAAAACATTACAACAATCCCGATTCAAAATATTATCAGATGACCGTTGATGAGATTATAGAGTCGTGGCACAATTACTCAAAACAGGCTTGTGATCACGGAACGGAACGTCATGAGTTCGGCGAATCGTGTTTCTATTTTATGACGGAGCAGTATGACAAGATACTTCCCGCATTCAAGGACAGACTCATTTTGCCTGAGAACAATGACGGAAAGTACGGTTTTGAGGCAATTTATCCGAAGGAGGAGGCAACTGTCAAGTTTTGGGAGGACATACCACAATGTGTGGTGCCAATACTTGCGGAAAATAAGGTATATGACAATGGACTTGGTTATTCAGGTACATTTGATATGTTATTCTATTATGATGCGGAACTTGACGGAAAAAGCGCGGATAAGAGCGGATTCTACATTATGGACTATAAGACCAACAAGGACCTTTATAAGAATTTCAATGAGAAAAAACTCTTGGCACCATTCAATGAATTGCTTGATATGCCGTTGAACATATATAAGTTGCAATTGTCACTTTATCAGAATTGTATCGAACTGATTGATATGCACGTAATTGCAAGAAGTCTCATATGGCTTAAGCCAAATGGGGAATATGAGAAAGTAAAACTTGAGGAATATGTAAAAAAATTGAGGGATGCGTTGAGCAAGATGAATTTATTGGAACATAAGAAATAAAACATATAACTATGATTATCAAAATTGACGTTGACGGTGTTATCCGCAACATAACAAAACCAATGACGGAATTGTATGAAAGGGATTTCGGAGATACAATTTCGGAAGACGATTTCACCGATTATGACGTGGATGTCGTATTCCCGAAACTTAATGGCAAGGCAAGGGAATATTTCTTTATTGAGAATGGAAAGTATGTTTTCAAGGATGGTGCAACGGTTATAGACGGAGCAAAGGAGGCCATTGACATATTGCATAACGCAGGACATAAGATTGTGATAGTGACGTGGCAGATAGGGTTGGCAAATAAGATATACACCCTTCAGTTCTTAGAGGAACACGGCATCTATTATGATGACATATGTTTTACAAGGGACAAAGACATTGTTTTTGGAGATGTGATAATCGATGATAATCCTGAATTTCTTGAAAATGAGGAAAATGCGTTGAAGGTGTGTGTCAATGCACCATATAATGCGAATTATAACCCGCTTAATACGATAAAGGTCAATAAACTGTTTGATTTAACGGAAATATTGGCTGTTTGTGGTGAAGTAAAAAATAAAAATGAAAAATATGGAAAAAAACTCTAAACAACCCTCCCCAATATCTCAAACCGCAGTGTTTGGGGATTACGAAATGGTTAATGAACCCTCCCATTACGGGAAGTACGGTCAACAGACAGTTGACATTATGAATTCTATTTGGAAACCGTTCCTGATATCAATGTGGTGCAAAATCACCGCATTCAAATACAGGATGAGACTCGGAGAAAAACCCGACAATCCAATCGAACGGGAACTCGACAAGGAAAACAAATACCTGTCAATGTATGAGAAATATAAGAAAATGTGGACGGGAATGGAAACAATACCATATGATTGGCTCGACGACGACTTCAAACTTTTCCTTGAAAAAATACACTTCAGCGACGGAACGAAACTAACAGTACTGTAGAAAGAAAACAGTTTTAAGATGCACCAAAAACAAGTGCATCTTTTTTTTTTTATGACAATAGTTCGGAACCTTCTCTTTTTTTCTCTTTTTTACACTAAAAATATCTGTATTATTGGCGGTGTTTCACTATTTATTTATGATACGTTTATATGTATCTTAATATATTAAGGAATAATAAAAAAATAAGTTTAAAATATGGACGAAAGAGAAAAAATTGTACATATTCATAGTGGTGTAGAAGGGCGGCTCCCCCAAGAAAACCAAATTGAATATGGTGAAATCGCGATTAATTACAATTCTAACAGCCCATTTATTGCAATTAAAACTTCGGGAGAAACCATTGCCGACAACAAGGTAATTACCGCAGTGTTCGCAGGTGAATACGTTGAGGCCACAGAGGGTGTCATCTCCCCCTATGTATCCGCAGGTACACTGATGTTCCCCGTGTCAATCGGAGAACAGGGAGAAATGGGTATCGACGGATATAGGGGCGATCAAGGTGTTATCGGAGCAAGAGGTCCACAAGGACACCGAGGCGAACGAGGACCGCAAGGTAATACCGGACGAGCTGGATTAACCGGCGTTCAAGGCGACCAAGGCGAAACAGGTGAACAAGGTGATACCGGAGACCGTGGTGCACAAGGTGAACGTGGTGCACAAGGAATTAAGGGCTATCAGGGTGAACAAGGATTTGTCGGAGAACAAGGTTTCCAAGGAAGTCAGGGAGACATGGGTCCACAAGGTGCCACCGGTGCTGATGGCGAAAAAGGTTATCAGGGTGCACAAGGTGCCGCTAACACGGAGACAGGTTCCGTAGGTGCTGAAGGTAACAGAGGTCCGCAAGGTGCTACAGGCGAGGATGGTTCTCAGGGTTATCAAGGCTCACAGGGTTCTGAGAACATCATTACGGGTTCCGTAGGTGCTGAAGGTAACAGAGGTCCACAAGGTGCTACAGGCAAGGATGGTTCTCAGGGTTATCAAGGCTCACAAGGTACGCCAAACACAGAGACGGGTGTAATCGGTGCTGAAGGTAACAGAGGCCCACAAGGTGCTACAGGCGAGGATGGTTCTCAGGGTTATCAAGGCTCACAGGGTTCTGAGAACATCATTACGGGTTCCGTAGGTGCTGAAGGTAACAGAGGTCCACAAGGTGCTACGGGTGTCAACGGTTCTCAGGGTTATCAAGGCTCACAGGGTTCTGAGAACATTATCACGGGTGCTGTGGGTGCTGAAGGTAACAGAGGTCCACAAGGTGCTACGGGTGTCAACGGTTCTCAGGGTTATCAAGGCTCACAGGGTTCTGAGAACATTATCACGGGTGCTGTGGGTGCTGAAGGTAACAGAGGTCCGCAAGGTGCTACGGGTACTGATGGTTCTCAGGGTTATCAGGGTTCACAAGGTTCTGAGAACATCATTACGGGTGCTGTAGGTGCTGAGGGTAACAGAGGCCCACAAGGTGCTACAGGCGAGGATGGTTCTCAGGGTTATCAGGGTTCACAAGGTTCTGAGAACATCATTACGGGTTCCGTAGGTGCTGAGGGTAATAGAGGTCCACAAGGTGCTACGGGTGTCAACGGTTCTCAGGGTTATCAAGGCT